>BNJV01001908.1_pt1 | contig 262009 bp, 451 predicted proteins | sample 8540591 | NCBI WGS metagenome assembly BNJV01 (sample SAMD00202457, study PRJDB9452) | human saliva metagenome | host: Homo sapiens
GGAGGTGCTGCGACGGGTTCACAAGCTGCGTGGCGCTCTGCGGATCCTCCGCGATCCGGCTCTTCTGTTCGGCCTCGGCCAGCGCAGCAGCGCATGCAGCGCCGCCACCACCAGGGTGGAGCCGCTCTCGCGGCCCTGAATGGCGATCCAGGGCACCTTCACCTCCATCAGCAAGGCCTTGCTCCTGGCCGGACTGAAGCCCACCGGCATGCCGATGACCAGCGCCGGGCGGGCACCCTCCTCGCGGATCATCCGAACCAGCTCGATGAGCGCGGGTGGGTGCATTGCCGATGGCGACGATCTGGCCGTCGATGAGGCCAGGCGCTGCGCGCCTTGCGGCGTGGCCTGCACGGCACGGGTGCTGTCCTCGGCCTTGGCCTGCTCAATGACGTCCCTCATCGGAAATGAACTGGTGGGTCTGAACGCCGAAATGCGCCAGTCGTGGTGCGGGAAAGCCCCACGCAGATCATCTCCACGTCTGCCACGATATGGGCGCCACCCCTGAGCATGCGCGTTCAGCAGCAGGCTCGCGGCCGGCACGGCACGGCATCCGGATGGAAGCGCGTGAGGCCGTTGAAATCGAAGTCGGCGTTGGCGTGAACTCGCGCGCCGCACGATCGGCCATTGTTCGGCCGTATAGAAGTGCGACCGGCTTCGCGGTCGATGATGCGAAGCTGTCATGCTCGATGACCCGCCTCGGCGCGGTCCAGCTGCTCGGTGACGGTGTTGACGGTGCCTCGCGGGTTCTGGCGATCGGGAATGTCGAAAATGAAAGGATGGTGGCACGGATGACGGTAGTCAGCCGGCGCCCAGCGGCCAGCGTGAACGGGGAAGAAGGGACGCCTGGGCAGGCCGGGCTGGATCGGCTCTCTGCCGGGAAGGCCGACTGCGGCCCTCAGCGGCTGTCTCCTGCGGAACGGCACGGGCGAACGCTTCCGAATTGAACGCCTCTGATTCGGCCATCTGCAGACCTGATGATCGTTGCCCTGAGGACGGGTTTGCAACGGGCATGATCCCTGCTGAAGTGCGGAATCACGCGCTTCCGCGGCAGTGATCTGCCCAGGATCCAGGCCGCCGCTCCTTCCGTCGTGACCTGGTTCTCCCCGCACGCCGGACGCTCTCAGGATGCTGTCGCTCGTGGTATGATCGTGCGTGGCCGCGATCATGTCCATGCGGGTCATGGCTGTGGCGCCCATGATGCTGCTCATGGGTCGGATCGTGCGCGTGGTCGTGATCGCGTCCAGGCTCGGCGTCATGGCTGCGGCTATGCCCATGTTCGTGGTCATGGTCGTGCCCAGGATCATGACCGTGGTCGTGGTGCGATCGTGACGTGCGCATGATCATGCGCGTGATCCGGATGGGCGTCATGGGAATGATCATCCCCATGATCGTGCGCGCGCATGGTCGTGCCCATGCCGCGTCGTCCGATGATGACCATGGCCGTGGTGATGATGGTGGCGGTGGTGCCTCGCTTTCGCGGAACGGATCGGGCGCATCAGTCGATCCAGATCGATGGCGCCCACTCCTTGCTTCAGGGCATGGACGCGCTCGTCCAGCATGCGGGCGATCTCGCCTCGAAGCCGAAATAGCTGGTGTGGGCAAAGCGGACCTGCGGATACTAGCCGCCAGATTTTCCATCTGACGCCCGATGCGGCTTGATGAGCGTGCGCGGTGAACAGGCAGGTACGGCATGACGACGATCTGCACTCACGCCCAGAGCGCCGCGGTCGCGCACCACCTTTCTCCAGACGCGGGAGGTCTGCCGGTGAAAGGCCAGGTCCACGCGCTCGTATGATCGCCGCTGGTCTCCGCGCCAGCGGGCCGCCGTGCGCCACGTCCCACGCTGGCCAGCTGGTCGCTGGAGCGCGCCCAAGCAGGATGACCCTGGTGGTTCGTCGGGCACGTCGCGCTGCAGCACGGCCTGACGCAAGTGAAAAGCGCTGAGGATTGCGCAGCAGCGGATCGCTGACGGCCAGGTGCGGTGCATAGAGGAACTGGACGTCGGGATGACGCTTCCGCGGGCGCGCTGCTGGATGGCACTCAGGGATGTCCTTGGCGAACGCGCCGGCGTGGCGTTGGAGGATGAGCGGCAGCACCAGCACACGTCCGCTGTTGCGTGCCGTACGGTTCAGGCCGGATCCAGCAACGGATCGGCAAACTCGATGAAGCCGACCTCGATGCGCCAGTCGGGGTGACGGGCACGCCAGCGTTCCGCAAACAGCAGGATCTCGGCATTGCCGGAGGCCCTCGCGTGAGCCGTAGCCGACCAGAAGGATGGTGTCGTGGAGGTTGTCATCCGAAGCCTCATCGGGAGTGTCGTTTTTGTCTGGCCTTCCGGCCCCGGATCTCGGAGCGCGGATTCAACTTGCCCACCGCCATATCGACAAGACGCTCCGCTGGCGCGACGGAAGGGTGGGTGGGGCTGGCATCGTACAGCCGTGACTTGGTCAGGGTGCTCCACTGACGCGCGCCGATGGTGGGACTGGCGATGATCATGGCCTGGCTGACGATTCTGGCCTGCCGGCAGGCCTCCTTCACGTCGTGCCAGCGTGGTGCGCACGATCTTTCCCTCGCCGGGCCAGCTGGCCTTGTACATCACCAGGATGGGCGCATCCTCGGGCCAGCCCGCGCAGCATGGGCTCGCTGGATGCTGGACAGCGCGTGACGGACAGGAAGATGCACAGCGTGCTGCGATGCCGGGCCAGTGAGACCAGATCCTCGCCCCGGCATCGGCGTGCGACCCGCCACGCGCGTGAGGATGACGGTCTGCGTGACTCAGGGCAGCGTGAGGCCTCCACGCCGCGCAGCGGCGGCGAGGCGGGAACTCACGCCCGGCACCACCTTTCACCGGCGCTCCTGGCACGTCCAGCGGCTGCACCATCTCGATGAGAGCGCCATGAGCGACGGGTCGCCCGGTCTGCAGCCGGATGACGGTCCGATGCCGCAGCGCTGGCCGCCAGCAGTGGCAGATCCTCCAGCGTCATGCCCTTGCTGTCGGCAATCTCGCAGCCCGGCGGCGCCCAGCGTGGCGGCCTCGCTGACCAGCGAGCCGGCAAAGAGGATGGCGCCCGCCTGTGCGATCAGGTCGCGCCTTGACGGTGAGCAGGTCTGGGATCGCCGGGGCCTGCGCCCACGAACCACACGGTGCCGGGTCCCGGTCCGTCCGCGCCTTCCTCGTCCGAGCGCCGGTCGCGCTGCGCCGCGAGTCGTTTTCAAATGCGGCCGGGGATGCCCGCCGCCCGTGCCGATCATCGAATCGGATAATCCGACAGGGCTGCCGCCACGGACGGCAGTACCGGATGAGAGGCGGCCGAGGAGGCGCCAGCAAGGTCTCGACAAGTGTCGGAATGGCCTCGTAGGCCGCTCCGTCAGGAGGCGAAGTCTGCGCGACGGCCGGCTGCGCTCGCGCTTGAGCCGCGAGCGCTGGCCGGCCACCATCAGGCAGGCAGGCGCTGGCATCGGGCCGCACGCTGCGGTTCAGCCAGCCCAGCGCGTCCACGTAGGCCCTCACGCGGCGCCCCATCGGCACCACGCCCAGGCTGATCTCGTTGCTGACGAAGACCAGCGCGGCCCGCGGCTTTTGCTCGATGGCGGTGAGCAGCGATGTCAGCGGCCTCGTTCTGGCAGAGTTCTCGGCCACCCCATGCCCCTTCCGGGCACGACATCCTCGTGACGGGCCAGCTGGTTGGCCAGCCACAAGGTCAGGCACCGATGACCAGCAGACGCCCGGCGGCTGTAGCGGCGGATGACCCGGTCCAGTGCCAGCGGCTCGATCGTGCGCATGCCCGGGTGAGCGGGCACGAGCGCTGTTCTGTGGCGTTCGATGCGATGCCGCATCTCGTCGTCACGGGCCTGGCGGTGGCCACGAAGGCCGCCTGCGCCCCTCTAGCCCCCTTCTCAGCCACTTGCTCGGCCAGTTGCTCGCCCGCCGCGACTTTCCCGCTGCTGCCCGCCCAGGATCAGTTCATGGCCGATACAGGCGAGACGAGGGGCAAGCTCGATGAAGTGCACGTGAGGAGTGATGTCTTCTTCCCGGATCCGTCCTTGTCGGAACCACCGGAATACCTGAGGCTCAACATGCCGATTTCTTTCCGGCAGGGAGGGCTGCGGCACGGGTGGGCGCACTGGCGAACCAGGCATGGAAAATAGCTGGCCCGCACCTGTCGGTGCACCATGACCGCCCGGTGCGGGTTGGCACCGGATGACACGGGGCGGCTGCTCGCGCGCGACTTCCGGCAGCGAGGTGGTGCAGCGGGAATAGTGAAGCTGTATGGCCCTCGTAGCGGCCGATGGTCTCATCGGCGGTCGCAGCGCAGAAGCGGAATTGTCTGAAGCCGAGGCATCGAGCACTCGCTCCGGGTCGCGGTCGAAAATCAGCGACGCCTTCCGCCGCCAGCGCATTCGTGGTCTGCGTCCGCCGACACGGGGGCCAGGCCAGTTGCTGTGATGCCCAGGCCGGTCGCACGCTTGCGCGAACTCGATGCTGCCCGGCAGGATGCCCCACATCGGCCAGTCACGCTCGTCGTGGCGCATCTGCTCGAAAGAGCGGCAGCATGCCGCCGCCTCAGCCCAGACGGGACGATCAGCCCCGATATGCGCGCGCAACGTCCGGCAGGCGTCAGCAGGCCGAGACTGCTCTGGCATGCAGTTCCGGATAGCCCCCGGGCAGCCAGACGGCATCGCAGGCCGGCAACAGATCGTCGAGCCAGCGGTGAGAAAGAAGGTAAGCGTAGCCCCCTAGGCCTGCAGGACCTCGAGGTTGACGGGTAGACGAAAGCGAAGGCGGCATCGCGAGCGATGGCGATGGTACGACCGCCAGCGGCTGCGAGGCCGGTGCGATGTGTCCAGGGCCTTTCGGGCGGCAGAAAGCACGCGTTCCAGCGCTGCAGGGTTTCACGGTCCAGGCCGCCTCACGCACGGTGCCTTCCAGCGCATCGGCTGCGGCATCCAGCTTCTGTGGCGCATCAGCCAGCTCGTTGCGGGAATCAGCCCAGATGGCGCGCTGGCATGGCGAAAGGCGCGCGTTGCGGAACACGCTGCCCAGGAGAGTCGGAACGATGCCCCTGCGCCGGTGCTGCCGCCCCTCCCCAGCGGCCGTGTCGGACGACGGCGACTCAGGCTGTCGGTAGATGGACTCGCAGCTCGAATCGTTTCTGAATGGGCGTCCATCGTCGGCTGGGCAGCACCGACGCCGGCAGGCGCTGGCCAGCAGCTCGGCATGGCGGGGGCTGGCCACGCGGTTAGCCAGGGCGCGCCCAGCGCAGGCCGGGCAGCCAGGTCCGCAGGCCGTGAGCCAGGGCACCGAAGGTGGCGGGTCATGGATGAGGCATCGATGACAGCCAGCACGGGCAGCCCCTGGGCGGGTGTGCCATCCGGCAGCACTGGGGTTCTCCGTCGGTAGAGTCCCATCACCCCTTCCACGATGAGGTCCGCTGTCCGGCCGCGTCGTACAGGCGCCTGCGAATGTCGTCCTCACCGGTCATCCACAGATCCAGGTTGTGGACGGTGGCCACCGGCCAGTTCATGCCAGGGCGGGATCCAGGAAATCCGGCCCGGTCTTGAAGACGCGCACGTCCAGCCCGGCACGGGACAGGCGCCGTGCCAGGGCAGCCACAACCGTGGTCTTGCGCATGGCCGGAGGCCGGCGCTGACCAGCACCGCCGGCGCAAGGCGGGCGGGCATTTATGGCCGGCAGAACCGGAATGAAACAGCCAGTGACATCCGTAGGATCCGATCCGCAGGCGGGGAAGCACGGCGGACAAAGGTGTGCAGGAAAGAACACAGGCCACGGGCATCCCGCCCGATGGCATCATGGCAAGTGCCCATGCCGCAGGCGGCACGGGATCAGACGCCAGGCGCTTGGAGTGCCCTGACATCCGGGGTGTTGGCGGTATCCGGGTGACGGCTGGGCCCGATGATCGCCTTCCCGGGCCGGATGAGACGGACGCGCGCGCATTGAAGGACACGACGCCGCATGACCGGAACCAGTGGCTGCATGGATCATCATCAGGCTGGACAGGGAAAGGCGCCGCAGGCATGCCCGGCAACGCGGGCCGCTGTCCACGCCGTCCGGGCGACGCCTGCGCGTGGCGGGACATGGGCCTTCCCTCGCCCGACCGCACGACCGTTGCGGGCAGCGCAGGTCAGGCGGACCGAGACCGCTTGCCACGATTCACCAGTGGCTGCATGTGCACGCATGAGATGGCGGAGGCCTCCTGCTTCCCACGTTGAACTGCAAGGCACGGAAGTACGCCCTGCGAGCACCAACGCGCTGTTCTGCAGGTCCGGATCTTTCCGCGTGGCGCACGCTTGCCGCATTGAGCAGCGGGCCTCTTCCAGGCGGGGCGACCGGGGTGAAGCGGGTCACGCCTTCACTGTCAGCCTCTGTTCTGGAGATCGTTGCGGAGCCGGGACTGCTCGCACGGCATGGAGCCCGTGATCCGGGACGGGCGCCCGTGCGTTTCAACCAGCGACGGCACTGGAGAGATACGTCGTGCCCTTCACGCGCGTCTAGCGCCGCTCGGTCACGGTGCAGCCTGCGTGGGCGAGCCGTGCTCGAGTGCCTCTGATGTCGCAGCCCTCGTACAGCCTCGAAGGGCTGCGGATCTGGGCTAAGCCATCTAGTGCTACAGACGCTAGTAGTCGGGCGTTGTAGACCGGGACGGCCTTCTTCCACAGCAGCACTGCGGTGCGCAGCTCGCGATCCCGATGGCTGGCTGCGCTTGGCGAGCGGCAGCTTTTCCAGCGTGACACCGGTGTCCGACCAGATCGTCCGGCCAGCAGCACACACGGCCGCGCGTGACGATCCCGGCCGCGCTGCTGGTGAACAGAGCCGATCTTCAGCGCCGCGCGTACGAGCGTTGCCGGTATGGCGATAGGAGCTGGTGGTGAGCACGCCCAGCGCGGCTTGTCGATCGGTGCGCGGCAGCAGGTCGCTCACGTCTGAAAGGCCGCCGCGCGTCAGCGCGATGACCGAGTCGAGACTGCCAGCCGGGCAGCGATGGGTTGGAGCGCGTGGCGCTGGGCGATGGTGATGGTATTCGGCCCAGCTCAACGCACAGATGCTGCGTGAGTTCAGCCTTCCTTCCCGCCAGTGCCCGCGGCACGATGGTCTCTTCATGCAGTCCGGGACCGGTGGAGATGATGTCAGTGCACCCGACAGCTCGGCGAGACGCTCGACGTAGCGACGGTGCGTCTCTCGGCAGAATCTTCTCCCAGCGGCGTGCACGGGTGTTCTCCTTCCAGCCGGGCATTTCCTCGTAGACTGCCTGGCAGCGGGCATGACGGCTCCGGCACCGGTGGGCAGGCGCTCCAGGCGCGCTTGATAAGCTGCTCTTGGGGCGTGGTCGTATCGCCCGTGCGTGCAGGATGCGCACGGGTGTCCAGACCGTCCAGCACGCCCGAGCTTGGTCAGGCACAGCGGTGAGTCATTGAGCTCGATGGAGCGGCGCATGGCCACGGCATCGAACCTGCCGCAGCGACGCGGGCGCCCCGTGAGCCGGAGCGAACTCGTGGCCACGCTCAGCCAGGCGCTTGCCGATATCGTCATGCAGCTCGGTGGGGGAACGGACCGCCGCCCACGCGGGTGGTGTAGGCCGCGATGCCCAGCACGAAGTGCAGGTTGCGGGCCGATGCTGGAGCCGGCTGCCGCTGCACCCACGGTGCTGCTGCTGGCGTGACGAACGGCTGGTGCCGTGATCGATGTCGAGCAGCGCGGCCCTGGGCGCCGCGAAAGACGTCAGCTGACTCGCCCGTGCCCAGCGCATCGGCCAGCAGGCGCGGCCACGTCACCGTGAACCATCGGGCGGATCTGCTCGGCCTGGGCCTGCAGCTCGTCCAGCATCTTTCGCCACGTCGATGCGCGGAGCGTGGTAGTAGTTCTCGAGCGGGAAGTTGTGCAGCTCCGGGCGGTCTCGCGCACGCGCTCGCCCAGCTGGTCTGGGCACGTACAGGTCTTCCGCAGCCGCAGGCCGCGGCGCGCGCCACCCTGTCCTCGTAGGCCGGGCCGATGCCACGCCCGGTGTGGTGCCGATGCGGGCGTCACGCTGGGCCCGCACTCACGCGCCTGGTCCAGCGCCAGCGATGTGGTACGGATGAGCGAGCAGGCGTAGCTGATGCGCAGACGGTTGCGCGTCGACGCGGCGGGCCTCCAGCTCGGCGATCTCGGATAAACGCGCCTGCCGGCGGGCAGCAACGCCGGCGTGCCGATGTAGCAGGTCGTCATGCGCAGGATGCCCGAGGAATGAGGCGCAAGCACCGCTTGCCCGCCTTCGATGACCACGCGCGTTGTGCCTGGCGTCAGACGCTGGGCCCTGCAGCGCAGCGCGACCCTAGTGACTCCGCCGGTCAGCGTCGACGACCTTGCCTTTGCCTTCGCCACCCACTGCGCCGACCACCACCAGATTCCTGCTCATGGACCTTCACCTGCCGCCATTGTGGCCGTGGACGAAGCCGGATCGTCGATCGGCTGAAACGCCGGCCAGGCGCTGAGCACCTGGCCGGGCAACAATTGCACACGGTGTCCGCCGGCGGGCGCGCAGCGTGCTCGACGAACGCCAGCCAACGCCGGGTCGTCGGAGGCAGATGACGGTGGTCGCCCGGCGGCGTGCGCGGTCGCGTCGCAGCTCGACGAGCCCGCAGTTCGGGCGAGCCCGAGTGGCCGGGCGGCCGCGCCCGAAGGCGGCGCCGATGCCGTCATGGCGTCCACCACGTTCCACGGCCCGGGCGCGACCTTCGACGTGGCCGCAAAGCGCAGCGCGGTAGCGGTGGCGAAAGTCCTGCACGTCAGCCGGATCGATGGCCAGCGACACCTGCTCGGCATGGCGGGCTCAGCCGCAGCAGAGCGGGACGGCATCCAGTGCGTCGAGGGTGCCGTGGCCTGCCGGCCACAGGGCCAGCACGGTGCGCGCACGGGCCGGCGGCCGATTCGGCGGCCGAGAGCACCTCGGGCAGAGCAAGCAGCGCGGCCGCAGCGGCTGCTGCGACCACGGGCAAGTAGCTCTGCGCAGGCTGGTGGTCGCGGCCTGCAGCTGCGGCACGGCCTCCTTGTCGACCCCTCCAGCTCGGCCAGCAGCAGCTGGCCAGCCCCAGATGGTTGATGTCAGGCGCACCGACCCAGTTCGGCCAGCAGCGACCGCAGCAGCAGATCGATGACCCGATGTCGGCCTTCGATGCCGGCATGGCCAGACCCTGGCACCGATCTGACGGCTCGCGCGAGCTCTTCCTGGCTGCTGACGTAAATCCCAGCACTGAGGCGGCGTAGCAGAGCTTTGCTGGATGCTCACGCTGCTGCAGCAGATGCGCGTCGATGTGAGACCGGGGCGTGATGTCGCCCGGACCCCCAGGCTCACCGGGAGAGCTGGTCCACCAGCTTGAAGGTTCAGGTCCAGGCCGCCGCCGCTCGATGAGCAGCGAGTCCAGATATTCGACGAGCGGGGCAGTACCAGCTCAGCGCCGCGCGACGATAGGGTGCTTCGGCAGCGCACGGCGCAGACTCGAGGTCCTGCGCCGTCGGCAGCAGGTCCAGATGCCTTCGGGAAGTGCAGCGGTTCTTCGCGCCAGGGAAACGAAAAAGCAGGGCTGGCGCACCAGCATGAGACCACGAACGCAGCGCCGTCCGTCACGCAGCGCAGCCATCTGCTGCACGGCGCGTTGCGCCAGCCGCCCGGCAGCAACAGGGGCATCAGCCCTCCAGGAGCAGCACAAGCCCCAGGGCAAGCAACCACGGCGAGATCATGGATCATCCATGGGGACAGTGAATGTGAGACCGTGAATCCAAACACTGCCTCGTGGCAGGAGACGTCCGCCCCGCCCTGGGCCTGTGGCGGTTGCGCCGTCCTGGCCGACGGCGCAGGACAGATGGGAAGAACTATCTGTCACGCCGTCCTGAAGGACGGGCGTGGTAGAGAACCGGCGTTCCTGTGTCTGATTTTAACGGCATTTTTCGTCCGACACCGAAGCCCGCGCATTTTCGACTCAGGCAGCGCCTGGTTGCAGCCGGGGCTGCGGGTGCCGTTTTGAAGGGCGGCGTGGCTGACGACCCGAGGCGGCCGCAGCACCGGCTCTGCCCCTGAAGTAGCGGAAGAAGTCGACCGCGGATCCAGAACCAGCGCCGTCGGAGCGGTCGGCAAACGAGGCGCGATAGGGCTCCAGACTGCGATAGGTTGGCGAACCTGGGGTTGCGGGACCGAAGGCCTTGGGCGTAGAGGCGGCTTTGGCCTCGGCATCACCGGCGCCCCGCTCGTTCTGGGCGTCACGATGCGCAGCCTTGGCGATCAGTACCTCCCGCTGGCGGTCAGCATCGGCGTTTACGCGCTCACCTTCGCAGCGCCCTTGGCACGACGCTCGTTGGCCACCCGGTATGCCTCGAGCGCATCCGCTCGTAGACCCGTTCGCCACCCGGGCGCGAAGTCCACGCGCTTGAGGCGCACATCGATCGATGGTGACACCGGATCTTTCCAGCTCGACCGACATCACCTTCGGCGACCTGCTTCACCAGGGCCCGCGCGCCGGGAGATCACGTCGGCCACGGAGAGCCGGAGCGACCTCGTTGTTGAGCGCCGAGCTGCAGCTGCCGGCCGATACGCGGTCGTCCGCGGCGTGCGCGGGCTGTGGCCGACCGACACGAAAGAACTGGCGCGGATCTTGTGCAATGCCACTTCACGAAGGAGTCGAGCTGGATGTTGATCTTCTCGGCCGTGATGAAGCGGGTCGATCTCGTCGCTGTCATGTGAGCGTGCGCTTGTCGAAATAGCGACGTCCCGCAGCGGCGACGGCAGCTTTCATGTACAGGCCGGCTGTTGATGACGCGCTCGATTCGCTGAGGGCGAACACCACGGCGTACTGGCGCTGGTCGACGACGAACAGGGCAGTGGAGAAAGGCGAGGACGACCAGCACGCCCAGCGTGATGATCAGCGCGAGTACTGATTCATCGGAGGCTCCTGCCCGATGGCGTTGGCGAAATGGGCGTTGTGAAAGGGACCGATGCGAGGGAGACGGGCTCATCGGGCATAGCTCGCCTGCGGCTGCGCAGACGCGTTGAGCGAGGCGCCACGGCTGTCGGCGTCCTGCGCGATGCCGGTGCCGCCGCGCGTTGGCGGCTGTGGCGTCTGCACGCTGGCGCCCTGCTCGACGCACGCTCGGCGCGTTCGCCCGTCAGCGACGGCTTGCTGCTCTTGCCCCTGGTTGCGGTCCAGGATGCGATCGAGCGGCAGATACAGCAGGCTGCCGTTCTGCGAATCCAGGTACACCTTGGAGGTGCTAGAGCAGGATCGCTGTATGGTCTCCAGGTACATCTGCCCGCGTGCGTGACCTGCGGTGCGTTGGCGTACTGCGTAGATCTGGTCGAAGCGCGGCGCGTCACCCTCGGCTCGGGCGATGACCCGGCGCGATAGCCCTGGGCCTCCAGCACCATCGGTCGGCGGTACCCTTGGCACGCGGGATCACATCATTGGCATAGGCCTGGCCTTCGTTGATGAGGCGCTGGCGGTCCTGGTCGGCCTTGTTGGCGTTCTCGAAAGCAGCCTGCACCTGTTCGGGCGGCTGGGCCTGCTGGATGGTGAAGTCGACGATGCCGATGCCGAGCTTGTAGCGATCCAGGATGGCTTGCGTGAGTCTGGGCATCCTCGGCCACCTGCGCCTTGTCCTCGTAGAGCACCTGGTCGGTGGTGCGCTGGCCCACCACCTCGCGCATGGCCGATTCGGCCACCTGGCGGATCAGCTCCTCGGAGCCGGAGGACAGGTTGTTCTGGAAGAGGAAGTCACCCGGATTGTCGATGCGATACTGCACCGCGTACTGCAGGTCGACGATGCTCTGGTCGCCCGTGAGGATGAGCGACTCTGGCACCTTGGTGCGCACTGAGTTGCGGTATCGCTCGATCTGGCGCAGGCGCGAGCGGTCGACGATCTCGTGCGTCTCGATGGGGTACGGCAGGTTCCACTGGATGCCCGGCCTCGTGCGTGAGGTAGCGGAACTGGCCAAAGCGCAGCACGGCGGCCACCTGGCCTTCCTGCACGATGTCAGAAGCCACTGCCCAGCCAGGCCAGGCCGGCCTACGACGCCGACGATGGCCAGACCCGAAAGCAGGCTGCGTCCGGAGGGGGCGGCATTGCGACCACCACCAACGGGCATGCTGCCGCGGCCGCCCTGGCCGCCACGCTTGCCCAACAGGCCGCCGTTGAGCTTGCTGCTCAGGTCCCGCCAGAATTCGTCGAGATCGGGCGGGCCGTCGGACGGGCGCTGCTGGCTGACGGACGCTCGGACCGCCACGGCGAAGGCGACGCGGCAGGCGGACGCGCCGGGGCTGCTCATCCGCACCACGGGCGCCACTGGCCTCGGGCGACCGGGCCGGAAGGGGTCGGGGATGCAGCAGGAGGCGGTTCTGGGTCCTGGCCGGATCCGGCACTTCGGCCCCGAGCCCGAATCATCAGGGGTGCAGACATGGTTTGACTGTACCTGAAAGGGTGGCAGTGCCCGAGCTAGGAGGGCGGCGTTCAGGAAGACGGATGATCCGACCCGTCTCATCAGCGGACGGATCAGCATCATCAGCCGCATCGGAGGGCCGGAAAACGTCGGCGGCAAAGGCGTCGTCACGCATGCCAGGCGGTCTGCGTCGACAGCCTGGGCCCGCGCCTGGGCACGTTCCCGCAACAGGTCACGCAGTGCATCGACCCCGGCGCCTCGTGCCAGCGCGCTCAGCGCCAGGCCGCTGATCCTACCATAGGGGTCGAGCCGCACCTCGGGCGCATGCCGGTCAGATCGATTTTGTTGTAGATCATCAGCTGCTCGACCTCGCCCGCCCCGATCTCGGCGATGACCTGGCTGACGGCCTCGATCTGGCGCTCGCGATCGGGCGAGCCCTGCATCGACGACGCATGCAGCAGCAGGTCGGCCTCGGCGGTTTCCTCCAGCGTGGCGCGGAAGGCCGCCACCAGACCGTGAGGCAGGTTGCGGATGAAGCCCACCGTGTCGGAGAGCACCACTCCAGACCGCTGCCCCAGGCCCAGACGGCGGGTGAGCGGATCCAGCGTGGCAGAGAGCTGATCGGCTCGCCAGTGCCCCGGCCCTTGTCAGCCGGTTGAACAGCGTGGACTTGCCGGCGTTGGTGTAGCCGATGAGCGAGACGCGCAGGGCCTCGCCGCGCTGACGGGCACGACGGCGGGTGCCGCTGGCGGTCGACCTTCTGCAGGCGCGTGCGCAGCCGACGGATCTTGTCGTCGAGCATCCGGCGGTCCAGCTCGAGCTGGGTCTCGCCGGCCGCCGCGCACGCCGATGCCGCCGCGCTGACGCTCCAGGTGCGACCACATCCGCACCAGGCGCGAGGCCTGGTGCTGCATGCGTGCCAGTTCCACCTGCAGCTTGCCTTCGGTACTGCGGGCGCTGCGAGAAGATCCGATGATCAGCCTCGGTCCGATCGGCGACCTGCACCTTCCAGAGGCGCTCGAGGTTGCGCTGCTGGATGGCACTGATGGCGTGGTCGAAGAGGACCAGGCCGATGCGCTCGGTGCGCAGCTGAGTCGAGCGATGCGCTCGGCCGCGCCCGACTTCAGTGTACAGCGCGCGGATCAGGGCGATTGCGCCGCAGCACCTCGCGCAGCACCCTGGCTGCAGCCCGCCGAACGCGCCAGGGCGTCGAGTTCATCCAGATCGTGAGCCTCCAGGCGTTCTCCTGGTGGCCACGGCCAGCAGCGCAGCCCGCTTGGGGTCAGGGCGCGTTCGGGTCGTGCTGGCGGGCGACGTACTGGTGCTTCAGTGGGAACCGCCTTCAGACTGGAATTCGATGGCGCGGCTGGGCACGACGGTGGAGATGGCGTGCTTTGTAGACCATCTGCGTGACGGTATTGCGCAGCAACACCACGTACTGGTCGAAGGATTCGATCTGGCCCTCGTAACTTGATGCCGTTGACCAGATAGATGGACACCGGCACATGCTCCTTGCGCAACTGGTTCAGGAAGGGATCTTTCGTAATTGTTGGCCTTTTGTTGCTCATGGTTCTTCTGAGAGATACGGAAATTCAGGGTGCAGTCCGGGATGCGGCCGGTCTGGGCCATGCGAAGACCACGACGCGCCCGAACAGCCCGGGCCGTGCTGCCCCGGGCGCTCCTAGTTGCACTTTAACCTATATGGGCGCTTTGCGCATTTTTCCAGCCCTACTGTTGACAACGGCACACGTTCGGGCCGATGAACGGCGAGAAGTTTCCGCCGTGGTCTCCCACTTGCCCCTGGTTGGCGTAGGGCTGGCACCCGTGCGGAACTCGATGCGCAGCGGCGTGCCCTGCAGCGCCAGACGCCTGCGGAACCAGCCTTTCCAGGAAGCGCCGGTAGCTGTCGCCCACCTTGTCGAGCGAACTGCCGTGGATGACGATGACCGGCGGATTCTGTCCCCCTTGGTGCGCATAGCGCAGCTTGGGTCGGAACGGGCCGTTGCGCGGCGGCTGCTGGTGCAGCACGGCCGCATGCAGCATGCGGGTGAGCTTTGGGTGTGGACAGCTTACGGGTGGCGGCGGCACGGGCCTCGTCCACAGCCTCTCATCAGCTTGTCCAGCGCGCGGTTCTTCAGTGCGCGAGATGGTGAGCATCGGCGCCCAGTCCAGGAAGTACAGGCGTCGCTGGCATTCCTGCAGGACGTTGCGGCGCTCGTCGGCCGGCACGGCATCCCACTTGTTCAGCGCGATGACCAGTGCCCTGCCCGCTTCCAGGATGTAGCCCGCAATGGCGCTGTCCTGCTCGGAGATGCCGTCGGCCGCATCGATCATCAGCACCGCGACGTTGCAGTCCTCGATGGCCTGCAGCGTCTTTGACCACCGAGAACTTCTCGACGGTCTCGTGCATCTCTGCCCCGGCGGCGAAGGCCGGCCGTGTCGACGAGTTGATAGTCGCGGCTGCGATAGCGGAAATCGACGGTGATCGAGTCGCGGTGGTACCGGGCTGGTTGAAGGCGATGAGGCGTCTCGCCCAGCAGCGCGTTGATCAGCGTGGACTTGCCGCCGTTGGGGCGACCGACCACGGCCACGCGGACGGGCTTGCGCTCGTCGGCCTCGGCATTGCTCCTTGCCTGCGGCCCCCTCGGCAGCCCTCTGCGGTCCGTTTCCCGCTTGCCGAGCGCCCATCCTGGCCGAGCTCGTCGTGTTCCTGCGCCCGTCAGCGGCCCTCATCCAAGGCCTTCAGTCTCATCGGGCTGCCGGCATTGGCTTCGGCAGCCTCGGCCAGCAGGCGGTCACGCTCGGCACGCCAGTCTTCCAGACACCCTCCATCAGCGCGTGCACGCCGTCACCATGGTGGCGGAAATGGGCATGGGCACACCCAGCCCCAGCGCATGGAACTCGGCAGCGGCGACCGGGCGCGAGATGCCCTCGCACTTGTTGACGGCCAGCACGACCTTGCGGGCGGTGCGGCGCAGCTCCTGGGCGATCTCCTCGTCACGGGCCAGCAGGCCCCTGACGGCCATCGACCACGAAGACGACCACGTCGGCCTCGATGACGGCCTGACGGGTCTGGCGGGCCATCTGTTCAGCCACGCCGGTGGCGGCCACGGGCCTCGAAGCCGCCGGTGTCGATCAGCACGACACGCTGGCCGTCGAGCGTGGCCGAGCTGCAGTGCCGGTCACGGTGAGGCCCGGGATGTTGGCCACCAGGGCGTCACGCGAGCGCGTCAGGCGGTTGAACAGGGTGGACTTGCCCGACGTTGGGCCGCCCCACCAGCGCGATAACCGGTACAGATGGATTCATGGTCAGCGCAGCGATGGCCGCGATCTGTTCCTTCCTGGTTTGCACATAGGCTCGTCACCCGCCAGCAGCGGCGGCGTGGCCAGGGCCGACCGTCGATCTCGATGCGCAAGGGTCTGGCTGTCGTTCATCGACAGCAGCGACAGGTTGCCGAAGCGGTCACCAAAGAGCAGGCGCTTGTCGGGCACGATGACCGGGGTGGAGACCCGCGACGCACGTAGCCGTCCTGCCGCCAGACGTGCCACCGCCGCGGCGCAGCAGCTGGATGACCTCGGAAGCATCGACGATCACCAGATCCCCGGTCGTCGGCCGCAATGCCGACGGAGGAGCTGAGGGCCCGGCTCCAGGCCAGCCTCGCCGTCCGTCGTGCGCGCACGCAGGCCACGCGGCCCCGATAGGCCACGGCATCACAGGTCTGTGCCCATCAGCACCGGTGCGCCCACGATGTCGATGACGGCGCTCCCAGCCTCGGTGGCCCCCAGCGAGCGAGGCAATGGCCACATCTCCAGCGGCACGCCGACGCGCAGATCCAGCGCCACCAGCTTGGCATTGGGCAGACCCACGTAGACGGTATCCACGTCCGTCACCATGGGCGAGCTTTCCCAGAGGTTGACAGAGCAGCTGGCGCCTTCCAGCTCCAGCGCGCTGGAACCGCCACTGCGCTCCAGCGCGCAGCACCCGCCCTCGATGGTGCGCGCACCAGCACGGCCGAATCGGCCAGCACGGGCGCGGTGGCCACCTCGCTCGTCCAGGCGTGCTTCCCAGCGCCGTTCACCCTTCGGAGACAGGCCCTTCACGGTACCGTCACGGCTGACCAGCACGACCAGTTCGTCGTCGAGCAGCCAGACCGGCAATGGCCTCGCTCGCCTTGAATCTTACATGCTCGACCCTGACCGTCCTTTGCGCGACAACCGCCGCACGCGGCCTTTCTGATCGACCACCCACAGGCTGTTGCCGCTGATGGCAGGCTGAGCCCACCAGGCATCGCTGCCGCCGGTGTTCTTCCACAGAAGGCGCATGCCCTTCTCGTCGCCCAGTCTGGGCATCAGTACGGCGGCGGCTCGGCCGCATCGTCGCCGAACATCGAGCAGGCTGACAGCGGCAGCAGCGCCGCGCCCATGGCCAGGAGAGCCCAGCAGCCGGCGACGCGACGGCTGCATCAGCCCTGAAGCCTCGGCAGACACGGACGATGCCGAGGCCACACTTTCTGTGGACATGTCGCCGCGAGCACAGGAAGCCCCGTCCGCATGACCGGACAGGAACGAAGCAACGGGAACGAAGTGCGCGCCCCGCATCAGTCAGTCACCGCGTCGAGTTTGTACTGCACCAGCGAGCGCAGCTGGCTGTGCCGGGGCAGCATTTTCAGCGCCTCTTCCTCAGGCCGCCTTGGCGTCGGACGCGCCTTGCCCCTGGGCCGCCAGGATGTCGCCGCGGCGATCGGCCACACTGGCCGCCATCTCGCCCGGAGACGGGGCCGATGTTGCCGGAGTCGATGGCCTTGATCGCTTCGTCGTACTTCTTCTGGTCGAGCAGCAGACCCGCCAGGCGCACGCCGGCAATCGGCTCGAAGCCCGGCTCGGTGCTGTTCTTCATGACGTTTTCCAGCGCAGCCACGGCGGCATCGGGCTGATTGGCCTTGGCAAAGGCCTCGGCCGCACGCAGGCCCGCCATGCCGGCATAGACGCTGCCGCCATAGCCTTTCTGGATGGCGTCATAGCGCCTCGCGCACCTGACTCGATCTTGCCGGAGTCGGCCGCCGAGCACTGCAGGCCAGCGTACTCGCGGCAGCATCCCTGGGCCTGGCCGTCGTGGTACCAATTCCAGGCGCGCCAGCCGGCAAAGACCGCCAGCACGATGACGGCCAGCCACATCAGGCGATTGCCGTTGTTGGCCCCAGAACGCCTTCAGTTCGTCGATCTGTTCCTGATCCCGATGCTGCCGCCATGAGATCTTCCTGTTTCTGTTCGATGTCTGGTGGGCGGTGCCGTGTCGCGGCCGCCGCTCAGTCCTCGTCGGTCTGGCCCAGCAGGGCACGACCCACGGCTCGGGCGCGTCATCGAGACGGATGCGCACCCGCCGGCCGCCCTGCCCGCCTTCGCCCTCGCGCAGCCATCAGGGTTGCCTCGCCGGCCTTCAGCCTCGTCTTCGCCGATGACCAGAGCCAGATGGGCCCCGCTGGCCCCGGCCCGCTTGAACTGGTGACTTTGAAGCCGCCGCCGCCGGCGCATCAGCACTCGATGCCCCGGGCACGCAGGCTCGGCTGTGCAGCGCAGCCGCCATCGTGCCGTCACCGCTGCTGATGAGGTAGACATCAGGCGCATCGCCCTCACCCAGGCCACCACGCCTGCTCGACCAGATCCAGCAGGCGCTCGACCCCGATGGCAAAGCCGCAGGCAGGCGCCGGCTTGCCACCCAGCATCTCGATGAGCGCATCGTAAGGTCCGCCGCCGCAGACCGTGCCTGCGCGCCCAGCCGATCGGTGACCCACCGAAGACGGTGCGGTTGTAGTAGTCCGCGCCGCGCACGAGACGCGGGTTCAGCGTGGCCTCGATGCCCAGCCGCGCCAGGCAGCCGCGCAGCTGCTCGAAATGCTCGCGCGATGGACCTTCCAGATAGTCGATCAGGCGCGGGGCCCGCTCGACTGATCTCCTGCACGGCCGGGCTCTTGCTGTCGAGAATGCGCAGCGGTTGGCGTGCAGCCGCCGCTGGCCTCTTCGTCCAGCAGTTCGGCATGCTTCTCGAAGTGGGCGATGAGGTCCTGACGATGGCGCGCGCGCGCTCGCGCATCGCCATCGGAGTTGGATCTGCAGCTGCAGCCCCTTCGATACCCAGGTCATCCCAGAGACGCTGGCGCATGGCGATGACTTTCGGCATCGACTTCAGCTGCCGTAGCCCAGCGCCTCGACGCCCACCTGATGGAACTGGCGATAGCGGCCACGCTGGGGACGCTCGTGGCGGAACATGGGCCCCAGGTACCAGAGGCGCCGCGGACCACTCGCAGAGCAGGTTGTGCTCGATGACGGCATCGCACCACGCCGGCGGTGCTTCGGACGCAGGGTGAGTTCCTCACCATTGAGGGCATCGCGGAAGGAGTACATCTCCTTCTCGACGATGTCGGTGACGGTGCCCAGGCCCCGGGCGAACAGGGGGTGGGTCTGACGATGGGCGTGCGGATCTGGCTGTAGCCATAGCTGCGCGCCCAGGAGGCGACGATTTTCCTCAAAGCGCTGCCAGCGCGCCGAGGCTCTGCGCAGCAGGTCGTTCATGCGCCTTTGACGCCGGCGAGTTTTTGAGCTGCCATAGGGTATGTGGTTCCTGCGCGCAAGGGTTGCGCGGCTTGTCAGTGTGGAAATGCAGGCAAGCTCGACATTCAGCGGAGAATGTCGAGGAAGACGGCTTCGTTGCTGTGTGCTTTTTGCAGGACGACCGGTGGGAAGCGCTTCGCGGGTGCCTTCCTCGGCTCATGCTGTCCGACTTCGCTTCCAGAAATCGCCTGTGAGGCACCCCACCCCGAAGCGCTGCGATTGCTGGAGGACGACTTGCTGTGGTGCGCCCCGTGACCGGGCGCCCTCTCGGCTCATGCTGTCCGCTTCGCTTCCAGAGCGCCTGTGGAGGCGACCCCCGCCCCGAAGCGCCGAGATTGCTGAGGACGACTTCGATGGAAGACGCGCTGCCCCGGAAAGCGCTTATACCTTGGCGCCGTAGCGGCGCTCGACGTAGTTCTCGACGATGGCCTGGAACTCTTCGGCGATGTGGTCGCCCTTCAGGGTCACGGTGCGCTCGCCGTCGATGTAGACCGGCGCCACCGGGGACTCGTCGATGCCGCAGCGAGATGCCGATGTCGGCGTGCTTGACTCGCCCGGGCCGTTGACGATGCAGCCATGACGGCCACGTTCATGTTTTCCACGCCCGGATACCGCGTGCTCCAGACCGGCATCTGCTCGCGCAGGTAGCGCTGGATGCGGTCCGCCAGTTCCTGGAAGAAGGTGCTGCTGGTGCGACCACAGCCCGGGCAGGCCACCACCATGGGGGCGAACGAGCGCAGGCAGCGACTCGCAGGATCTCCTGAGCGACCACCACTTCCTTTGTGCGGTCGCCGCCCGGCTCGGGCGTGAGCGAGATGCGGATGGTGTCGCCGATGCTCTGCTGCAGCAGCAGCGACAGCGCGGCGGAAGAGGCGACGATGCCCTTGCTGCCCATGCCGCGCTTCGGTCAGACCGACGTGCAGCGGTAGTCGCAGCGGCGGGCCAGTTCGGTATAGACGGCCACCACGTCCTGCACGTTGGAGGCCTTGGCCGACAGCACTGATGGCATCGCCGGGAAGGCCGATGCGTTCGGCTTCCTGGGCACTTTTCGATGGCGGAGGTGACAAGCGCCTCGCGCATGACGGCCTGGGCGTCCCAGGGCTGGGCGCGGGCCGAGTTGGCGTCCATCAGGCGCGCCAGCACGGACTGGTCAAGCGACCCCAGTTGAGCGCCGATGCGCACCGGTTTGCGCCGTGACGGCGGCCTCGACCATGGCGCGGTAGTTGTCGTCGCGCTTGGCGCTGCTGCCCACGTTGCCCGGGTTGATGCGGTACCTGGACGGTGCCTCGGCGGCACTCGGGGAAGTCGTGCAGCAGCTTGTGGCCGTTGTAATGGAAGTCGCCCACCAGCGGCACCTCGCAGCTCATGCGATCGAGCTGTTCACGGATGGCGGGTACTTCGGCCGCAGCGGCCGGGGTGTTGACGGTGATGCGGACCAGCTCGGAGCCGGCCTTGGCCAGCGCGCGCGGTCTGGATGGCCGTGGCGATGGCCTCGGCGGTGTCGGTGTTGGTCATCGACTGCACGACCACCGCCCGTCGCCGCCGATCAGACCTGGTTGTCATCCCAGCGCACCACCACCTGGGCGGGTGCGGCGGCGCTGTCCGGGCCTACCGGCATGGGATCGGGATGGGTGGTCGAGGGCCTTTCTTCGCCTGCGTGTGCAGTCATCTTCCAGTCTGGGTGGCTTCCTCCGAACCCTGCCGCACCGCGGCACGGTGCCTGCTCTGCGGGCGCCCAGCTCCAGGTGACCGGTTCGGTGACCTTGCCGGAGGCGCGACGCACAGAAGGCGATGATTCTACCGGCTTGTCGGCCGACGCGAAGCCATCGAGCCACTGGCGGGGCCGCCAGTGCCCGTTGTCCATGCTGCCATACCAGACGCAGGGCCACCACGGCCGCCAGACTGGGCTGCTGCCCCAGAACCACCGGCTGGCGCGCGGCTGCGGGCTGGCGGGCTCGTACTGGCGCCCATGTCGCCTGAGGGGCTGCCTCGGAATAACGCAGCCGCACGGTGAGCGGCGCCGGCTCGCATGGCCGCCAATGGTGGCCAGCAGCGGTCGTAGCATCCATCTCCAGCACGGAGGCGTGGTGCGCACCGCCGCGCGCACGAAGAGCGCGGCCGGGCAACTGGTCGATAATGTCCTCTTCCAGCGCAGCGATCTGCCGCACCTGGAACTTGGTCAGACAGGCCACATCCAGCCGGTCTCCAGCGGCGCGCCTCGCGGGCGGCCTGCAGATCGGCGGGAAGCGTGACGCGGGGCAGAACCGGCGCGTTCGAGCGCCGGACTGTCGATCCTCGGCTCAGCCGACACCATCACTGTCCGTTCTCGGGATCATGCGCCATTGCTGGGACGGGGCCCCACCCTGGTAGGTTCTGCGGCTCGTTGTCGCACCTCCTGCTGCCCCAGAGCGCGTTGCCGCTCGGGAGACTGCGGGTAGCGCGCGGCGCAGCTGATCCGATCAGCTGGTGGGCAGAAGCCGTGTATCGCCCAGACGCCACGCGAATGCCCTGCCACACACGTCTCGGCCGTGGGGCTGGTAGGTGGCCAGCAAGCGTCGGAATCAGAACTTGGCGCGATCGTAGGTGCCGCGCTTCAGGTACAACTCGGCCAAGGTTACATAGCCACGCGCGTTGGACGGATCCACCTTGAACGCGCGCAGCAGATAGCCCTTCGGCGCCGCTCTCGTCACCCATCTGCATCAGGCAGATACCGGCGTTATGCAGCGGCGGAGCAGGCGTGGTGTAGGCGTGATCGGCGGCCGCCACGTCGAAGTAGCGGATGGATTCACGCTGACGGCCCGTCTGGCACAGGTACCAGCCGTAGTTGTTGTTCAGCTCAGGATCGCTTCGGCGACAGCTTCCAGGCCCTGACGGAAGTTGGCGTCGGCCTTCTCGGAATCGTTCATGGCCGCATAGACCAGACCGCGCATGCCATGAGCGGCCGCGTAGTCCGGGTCGATCCGGATGGCCTGGTCGATTTCCTGCAGCGCCAGCGGCATGTTGCCGCCCCTGGTAGTGGTTGACGCCAGCTCCAGGCGGATGCGGGCCGACGGCGCTTCTCTTCGGCCGGCGAGACCTGGCTGCTGACCGAGGAGACGCCTTCGGCCGCCGTTCCGCCGGCAGGACGGCCACCGCCCTTGTTGTCGACAGTCTCCGGTGGTGACGCATCCGGCCAGACGCGAGCCCCAGAGCCAGCACCAGGGCCAGCTTTGCGGCGCCAGGGCACGTCGAACGCGCATCGTGGTCATCGTGCGGGCAGCTGCCATGCCCGTTCAGCGGAGTTGTCGGTTCCGATCGATTGTGCTTGTTGCTTCGCTGGTCCTATCCGAGAAAAAGAAATTTCGTTGCGTCCTGCCGCTGCACCGTGCGCCTGGTCCAGCCCCTCGCCGGCCGGCACGACGCCCTGGTCGGACCGGGTGCGGGCTGACAGCCGCTGGACCCGAACCGCGGTCACGACTGCGTTCAGGCCCGTGCCGGCTGCCCGTTTCCGCCAGACCGCCCGCCCTGACGTGCTGCAGGCCGGTGGAACTGCACCGTGCGCCTCACGCAGCCGCGTGCGGTCGACCACCGCCTGCCAGCTGCCCGCAGAGCGGCATCGATCTCGTCGCCACGCGTGCGTCGCACCGTGGTGACGATGCCTCACCAGCAGCACATCACCGAACTGGCGGATGGTCCGGTCGGAAGACCGCGACAGCCCGGGTTCGAACGGGTTGAACGGAATCAGGTTGATTTTGGGTACATCAGCCACCAGCGCCGCCAGTTCCCGGGCATGCGCCACCGAATCGTTGATGTCTTGAGCATCACGTATTCGAAGGTGATGAAATCGCGGCGCCACCTTTCAGGTACCGCTGGCAGGCAGCCAGCAATTCCTCTGCAGGATACTTGCGATTGAGCGGCATGGCCTGGTCGCGCAGCGTATCGTTGCTGGCATGCAGCGAAAACTGCCAGTGCCACGGACAGTCTTCCGACAGACGGTCGATCAGCGGCACCACACCGGAGGTGAAACCGTGACCCGGCGGCGCGAGTGCCCATAACCGTGGTCGTCCAGCAACGCCCGCAGGGCCGGCAGCAGCGCGTTGTAGTTCAGCAGCGGCTCGCCCATGCCCCATGAAGACGATGTTGCTGATGGGCGCAGCGCGCCGGCATCGTCGACGTCCTCGTCGAGCTGGGCCGATGTCGTCGGCACCACTCAGCGGGGCTGCGCACCGGGCTGGCGCAGAACTGGTTGGCCAGCCAGATCTGGCCGAGGATCTCGGCCGTGCTGAGGTTGCGCGAGAACCCCTGCTTGCCGGTGGGCAGAAGCTGCAGTTGACGGCACACCCGGCCTGCGAGGACACGCAGAGCGTGCCACGACGGGCTTCGGAGATGAAGACGGCCTCGACGGCATTGCCGGCCCCCACGTCAAAGAGCCACTTGCGCGTGGCATCGGGGCGGTGTGATCTTCAGCACCGACGGTGCCTGGATCAGCGCCTTGTCCTGAAGGCGCTCACGGAAGCTGCGAGCCAGATCGGTCATGGCCGACCAGTCGGCCACGCCACGCTGGTGCACCCAGCGCATGAGCTGGTGGGCACGGAAGGGCTTTCACCCATGCCCCCGCAGAAATCCAGGAAGCCCTGGCGATCGAGCCCGAGCAGATTGACGGGCCCGGCAGGGGCCTTGGCAGCGGAAGGCTCCGCCGCCGGTGCTGCGGTGCCCTTCCCGGGCGCAACGGTCACGGCCGGCTGCGCCGGTGTGCCGCCCTCCTGTCCGCCCTGCGGCGAAGCAGATGGATCCAGGAAGGCGGAAGCGGGTTCCGGGCGGTTTCCCGCTGGGCCAGGGGCTTGCATGCAGTATCTCCTGACATCAGGACCCGGACGCCCGCACCTTTGCGCGAGCGCCGGGAGACGCGACCGGATCACCCCGGCAAGGATGAAGCGACGTAGCTCAGCGCGAGCAGATCTGCATCGAGGGGAAGAAGAAGGCGATTTCGCGGCAGCCGTTTCCGGAGCGATCCGAACCGTGCACGGCGTTGGCGTCGATGCTGTCAGCGAAATCGGCACGATCGAGCCTTTCTCGGCTTTTCTTCGGATCGGTGGCGCCCATCAGCTCACGGTTGCGCAGGATGGCGTTCTCGCCTTCCAGCACTTGCACCATCACGGGACCGGACACCATGAAGGCAACCAGATCCTTGAAGAAGGGGCGCTCCTTGTGGACGGCGTAGAAGGCCTCGGCTTCGGCCTTGGAGAGCTGCATCATGCGGGCAGCCACGATCTTCGAGCCGGCGGACTCGGGAACGGGCGAGAATCTGGCCGATGACATTCTTGGCCACGGCATCGGGTTTGATGATCGACAGGGGTTCTTTCAACAGCCATGGTGAGCTCCAGTTGTGCCAGCGCCGAAAAGCGCGGGCAAATGAGGGTTGTGCGAGGGCGTGAATGCCATTCGCAGGGTCAGAACAATCGTTCATTATAGCGGATTGGCGGCCGATGGAAGGTGGTTTTCGGGCGAACACCGGCTGCCCTGACCATTCTGGCCTGCCACCCTTGCAGCAAGGCCCGTGCGCCCTCACCTGAGCCCTGATGACGGAAGTTGTCGCCCGACAGGCTCGGGCGCATTCCGTCAACCGAAACAACCACTCGGACGTCTATAATCCGCAACGGCCCATTGTCCGTCCGTGGCCCCTTCCTTTCCGGAGACCATTCAATGGCGATCGACCAGCTCTCACCCCAGTACCAGAACACCGCCGTCGGCACCGAGACCCGCAATCGCGTGCTGCGCAACACCTACGGCCTGCTCGCCCCGTCCATGATCCCACCGTCATCGGTGCCTGGATCGGCGTGGCCACGCGCTTCACCTTCTTCGTCGGGCAGCCCGGCCATCAGCTTCATCGCCTTCCTGGCCATCGCCTGGGGCTTCATGTTCGGCATCAGCCGCTACCGCAACAGCAGCGCCGGCATCCTGCTGCTGCTGGGCTTCACCTTCTTCATGGGGCTGATGCTCTCACGCCTGCTGGGCTTTCGTGCTGGGCATGAGCAACGGCGCCTCGCTGGTCAGTGCGATGACGCTTCGGCACCGCCGTCATCTTCGGCGCCATGGCCACCATCGCCACCGTCTCCAGGGCGTGACTTCTCCGGCATGGGGCGCTGGCTCTTCGTGGGCATGATCGTCATCCTGCTGGCGGCATTTGCCAACATCTTTCCTGCAGATCCCGGCGCTGATGCTCACCATCTCGCTGCTGGCCACGGTCGTCTTCTCGCTGTTCATCCTGTTCGACCTGAACTGGTCGTCACCGGCGGTGAGACCAACTACGTCATGGCCACGCTGTCGGTCTACATCAACCTGTACAACGTGTTCAGCAACCTGCTGGCCCTCTTCGACTGCCGGCGGCAGCAACGACTGATCTCTCTCCGCCGGTCTGCCCTTGGGCAGACCCTTCAACCGACGCACCTCTGCTGGGCCGGTTTTTCACTGCCTCCAGCAGCGCAATCGACTCACGTGCGCGGTGTGCGGGAACATGTTGGCCACGCCGGCCATCCGCACCCGCCACTTGCCCTCGTTCACCATCAGGCCCAGGTCGCGTGCCAGCGTGGCCGGGTTGCACGACACATAGACCATCCGGGCCGGGCGCTGCTTGGGCGGCAGTGCCGCCAGCACCCGGCCACGGCCAGCGCCCCGTCGCGCGGGGATCGATCAGCAGTCCGGTCCACGCCCCAGCGCTCGCCAGGCCGCCCGGTCGAACTCGAAGAGATTAGCCACGCGGAACTGTACCCCTTCCTTGCCGGGCGGCGCCAGCAAGGGCATGGCGGTTGGCCAGCGCGTTCTGCCGGCCGCGCTCCACCAGCGCCTTCACCCTTCCACGCCGATGACCTGACGTGCGCGCGTGGCCAGCGGCAGCGTGAAATTGCCCAGGCCGCAGAAGAGATCCACCACCCGGTGCTCGGGCCGCGGGTCCAGCATCTGCACCGCGCGGCTCAGCAGCTGACGGTTGATGCCGGCATTGACCTGGGTGAAGTCAGTGGGGCCGAAAAAGGAATGCGGATGCCGAATTCCGGGCAGCTCGTGAGGCCAGTGCCGACGTGCCATCGGTACGCCCTTCGGCGTCGCACAGCAGGCGCGCCGTCGTCCGGCCCACCGGGCTGCTGCCAGATCTCGGTGCCATGCTCGCGGCCAAAGGCAATCAGGCGGTTGCGGTCCTGCCGCTCAGCGGCAGCAGCGTGCGGAACACCAGTGCCAGCGGGTGCTCGGGGGCGCTGACAGTCGCCCACCGCCACCCTCGATCTGCGGCATGCGGTTGCGGATGGACAGCGACTCGACCAGCGCCTTCAGGCCGGCAGCAGCACCGAGACCTGCGCCGGCAGCACCGAACATTCGTCCAGATCGGCCACGTAGCTGGACTTCTTCTCGTGAAAGCCGATCAGCACCCCGCCGCGTGACGGCACGTCGCGCACTGCCAGCCGGGCGCGAAAGCGGTAGCCCCAGGTGGGGCCTTCGATGGGCGCCAGCATCTGCGCCGGTCGCACCCGCCCCAGGTGCCAGAGCGTGTCTTCCAGCACCCGCTCGCTTGAAGGCCACCTGCGCACGCAGGTCGGCATGCTGCAGGTTGCAGCCGCCACAGGTGCCGTAGTGCGGGCATCGAGGCGCCACGCGGTTCGGATTGGGGCGCCGGATGGCCGCGATCTCGGCCACGTCGTAGCGCGGCTTGCTGCGCACCAGGCGCGCCTCGATCTCCTCGCCGGGCAGCCCGCCCCGCACGAAGACCACCTTGCCGTCCTGGTGCGCGATGCTGCCCATCCAGGTCGACCGACCTCGATATGACAGCGGACCGGCTCGGCTGGGACGGCAGCTGGCGAGATTTGGTCTGCCAGACGTTTCCAGAAGGGTGTTGCTCAAGGACGATGAAAAACCCATGAAGGAGGACATCAACGCTTGGGCAGCACGCCGGCCGGATCCACCGGCTTGCCGCCCTGACGCACCTCGAAGTGCAGCGCAGGCTGGCCATTGCCGGCATCGCCCAGCTCGGCGATCTTCTGACCGCGCGTGACCTGCTGGCCTCCTTCACCGCCAGGCTGCGGTGGTATGGGCATAGACCGACAGCATCTCGTTGCTGTGCTTGATGATGACCAGGTTGTTATAGCCCCGCGGCCCCTGGCCGCTGAAGATCACCCGACCATCGGCGGCTGCCAGCACGGCGTCACCCACCTTGCCCGACAGCAGCAGGCCCTTGTTGGAGACGCCATCGAAAGGCTGAACCACACGGCCACCCACCGGCCAGCTGAAGCGCACGCCATCGAAATTGCGGGTGGCCGACGGCACGGGCGGCACCTGGCGGCCTGCGCATCCTGCTCCGCGTCCTCGCATCCTTTGCGTCCTCTCGCGGCGTCCTTGCCTGCATCCTTGCCGATGCCGCGGCTCCGGCGCCCTTCGCGCCCGCAGCACCGGTCGCGCCTGCGGCGGCTGTACCTCTGAACGCTCAGGCCCGCATTGGAGGGCGCCTGCGCCACCACCGTGGGCTTGCGTCCCGTAGGCGTTTCATGCCCTGCGGCCCCACCTTCAGGTTCGGATCCTGCGGCGCGCCGAACTTGCCCGGGGCATTGATGGCACCCTGATAGATGGGCGTGACCTCTGCGTCGCCCTCGTCACCCTGCCTCGTCGCCGGCCGTGCCGGCATCGGCCACACGGCCCGGATCGGCGGGATGGCCTTCCGTGGCGGGCACCACCGGTGCAGGCTGGGAGCTGTCGCCACCGGTGCCGTTCCCGGACTGGTGCGGTGAACCACCGGCGCAGGGCTGCGTGGCCGCACATCCGCCCAGCAGCAAAGCCACGGAAACCCACAGCAACAGGTGCGACTGTTTCTTTCCAGCGCATCGTCATGGTGCAGAAAATTCCTCCGTTCGCCACCTACCGGGCAACGCCGGCACGCAGCGGTACTGAATCGTACCGGATCCAGAACCGTCAGCGACCATTCGTCCGGGCTTACCCGATCCACCACATGCAGGGGTCTGCACGTCGCTGTCGGGTGCTTTTACAGGCGCCACCAGACGCCCGCCCACCGCCATCTGCCGCAGCCAGTCCTTCGAGATCGACTCGCTGGCCGCAGCACTGATCACCACATCATAGCACCCGGCCGTCACGCCCGCCGTGCCGTCCCCGAAAATCAGGCGCAGATTGGGCAGCCGGAACGGGCGCACGTTGACCTTGGCCAGCTCATGCAGCCAGTGTACCCGCTCCACCGACACAACGTCCGCAAACAGGCGGGCCATCACGGTCGCCTGATAGCCGCAGCCCGTGCCGATCTCCAGCGCCTGCAGCTTGCGCACCTCCTGGGGCCGCACCGATTCTGCCAGCAGCCACAGCATCCGTGCCACCGTGGATGGGCGGGAGATGGTCTGGCCGTGCCCGATGGGCAGCGCCACGTCCTCGTAGGCCCGGCTGGCCAGCCCCTGCTCGACGAACAGGTGACGCGGCACCTTCTTCATGGCGCCCAGCACCAGCTCGGAATCGATGCCCCTGATGCGCCAGCTGCTCGACCATGCGCAGCCGCGCACGCTCGGAAACCAGACCGTCGCTGTCGGAACGCTGGATCACGCCAACCATTGCCGGGTCTTTTCCAGCTGGGCCGTGGACGTCAGGTCGATCTGCAGCGGGCCGATCGACACCTTGCCCTGCGCTGTGGCATGGAAGTCCGTGCCTTCCCGTTGTCCGCCACCGGCCCGGCCTTGCCGATCCAGTAGACCGTCTCGCCACGCGGGCTGAGCGCCGGGATGACCGGCTCGGTGTGATGCCGCCGTCCCAGCCGCGTGACTTCGTACCCCTTCAGCTCCTCATACGGCACGGACGGAATGTTGACGTTGAGCAGCACCGGCTCCGGCCAGGGGTCGGCCAGCTGCCGCACCACCAGCTCGCGCGCCACGCGCATTGCCGTGTCCAGGTGCGCGTAGCCCTTGTCCACCAGCGAGAAGGCGATGGAGGGCACGCCCAGCAGGTAGCCCTCGGTGGCTGCTGGCCACCGTGCCGGAATAGATGGTGTCGTCGCCCGTGTTGGCACCGTCGTTGATGCCCGGAGACCACCAGGTCAGGCGGCTCATCCAGCAGGCCGGTAACGGCCACGTGCACGCAGTCGGTGGGCGTGCCGTCGACGAAATGGCAGCCGTTGCTGCCTTGCGCACCGTCAGCGGCCGGCTCAGCGTGAGCGAGTTGGACGCGCCTGAACGGTGCGCGCTCCGGCGCGAAGACGACGACTTCTCCCAGATTGGCCAGTGCGCTGGCCATCGCCTCGATGCCCGGCGAAAATAACCGTCATCATTACTGATCAGTATTCGCATCGGATCATTCTATCAATCGCCGGGCCGCCGGCTGCGCGACACGCCCCCAGCAGCGTCGCATCCTTGCACCGTCTCAGAGCCCGCCGCCCTGGGTGTTGTTCTCGTCCTGCGGCCAGTCGCGAATGTAGGCCTTCAGCATCCTGTTCTCGAAGCTCTGGGCCTCAAGCACGGAACGGGCCACATCGTGGAAGGAGAGGATGCCCAGCAGCACGCCGTCATCCATCACGGGCACGTAGCGGGCGTGCGATTCCACCATCACCCGGCGCAGCTCTGTTCACCTCCTGTCGACGGCGCGTCACCACCACCGGGTCGGACACCATCACGTCGGACACACGGATCTCGGCCACCGGCCGGGTGGGGCCACTGTGATGCTCCAGCTGGCGGCGCGCCAGCATCCGCACCACCTCGCGGAAGGTGAGCATCCCCACCAGCTTGCCGTTTTCCATCACGGCCACCGAGCCGATATCATGCTCGTCCATGGTCAACACCGCATCGGACAGCATCATGTCCGGGTTGACCGTAAGAGCGTGGTGCCTTCAGGCTCAGAATATCGGCAACGATCACGACGATTCTCCTTGTCATCCCTGTTTCCGGCCCGAGCCCGAACCTTTGCTGCATCCATCAGGCCGGGCCAAGCCGGCACTGTAGCAAATTTCCATCGCTCCCCCGGCCTTTGGCAACCCGCCGCGTGCTGCCTTCTGCGCTGGCCGCATGGGCCCATGCGCTGAGCCTGCCATCTCGCTGGCTTTCCACATCACAAAGCCCAGACGCTGCTTCCAGCCACGCCTCCCGGCGCCTTCCTCAACCGCCCTGCTGCCGCCATGCCCTGTTCCCGTCCAGCCCCCATTCCCTCCGATCCGGCCGCCCTGCGCGCTGCCTGCCAGCGCTGGCGCCTGCTGACGGTCGTCCAGGTGGCTGCGCTGATCCTGCTGGGCAGCCTGTGGAACTGTGCTGGCCCCGCTGCGTCCGGGCGGCTCTGATGCTGGCCCCTGAAAGTGGTGCCGCTCGTCTTCGTGCTGCCCGCCCTGTGGCGTGGCTGGGTGCGCGCCTATCAGCTCTGGACCATGCTGATCCTGCTGTACCTGTGTGAAGGCATCGTGCGCGGCATGAGCGACCCGGGCCTCTCGTCCACCCTGGGATGGATCGAAACCGTGCTGGCCGCCGGCAGCTACTGCCACCCTCGATGCTCTACGTGCGCAGCTTCCGCGCCTGGGCTGCCGCACCTTCTGGGCAGCGCTGAGACGACGGAGACTGAAGCCGCACCGGCCCGGACACGCAGCATGGCCCTCAGGCCCGATGCAGCTGTGTCAATCCGCCCGGCCCTGGGCCACCCTGGCCGCCTCGGCCTCCACTGCGGCGCAGGCCCTCGCGCAGCAGGCCGGGATCATTGCGCGACAGCGCCCGGCCTCGCTCAGCATCCGCCGCCACAGCCAGCGCCGCCGGCTGACCCTGATCACAGCCCCAGCACGTGCGCGCGCCAGGTGGCGTACTTCCACCCCGTGCGCTGCACCCCGTTCCAGATACCCCACCAGCGCCTCCACCACCGCGGCCCGGGTCAGCGGTTGGGTCGCTTTCCGTCACCGGCGCTTCCGCCGCATGCCGAGCCAGCCAGTCATCCACCCCGGCCAGCAACCAGGGGCCGCGGTAGGCACTGACGGCCATACATCGCGCCCACCAGCCGCGTGGCGGGCAGTCAGCCTCGGCCGCCGCTGTCGCATCCGCCACGGCCGGCCCTTCGGAAGCTGTTGCCGAACTCAAACCCGAACCGTCGGAAGCCGCCCTCGAATCCGCCTGACGCCCCCGCCGTACACACCGCCGCCAGCCCATGCGCCAAGTCCTGCAGCCCCCGTTCAGCTCGAAGGCGCAATGAAAATCCTGCGCCAGCCGGTGCACCACCTCATAGCGCAGTGGCGGAGATCTCGCGGTTCTGCTTCGTCCAGCCCGTCCAGCCAGGCATTGCGCGCGCACCACAAAGCGCCGGCAGCCGGCCGCGGCCACCACGTCCACGAAGCGATGCACGAACTCGTAGTCCTCGCGCCGGTCGATGCCGATGCGATGCTTGACTGTCACCGGCACCCGCACCACCGCCTGCATCGCCGCCACGCAATCGGCCACCCGCTCAGGCTCGGCCATCAGGCAGGCGCCAGCCCCCGCGCACCCGGTCACTGGGGCAGCCGCAACTCAGGTTGATCTCGTCGTAGCCATAGGGCCTGCCCCTCGCGCGCGGCCCGCGCCAGCAGCTGCGGGATCATTGCCGCCCAGCTGCAGCACCACGCGGTCGCCCTCCCCGCCCCGCCCCAGCAGATGGTCCAGATCACCATGCGCAATGGCCTGCGCCGTCACCATCTCGGTAGTACAGCCAGGCCCGCCGCGACAGCAGCCGGTGAAAGCTGCGGCAATGGCGGTCGGTCCAGTCCATCATCAGCGCCACCGAGACGCGAAAACCGGCAGGAAGGACAAGGGCGAGGGTGGCAACGGACATCGGACAGCACCAGACAAGGGGAAAGCGCATTCTAGAGTGAACCGGCGGCGGCCGATGTTCCGTTCCCCGCCATCCCTGCCGTTCAGTTAACATCCCCGGCAGTCCGTTCCAATGCCCCCTGTCCACCATGAGCCGAGCCCGCCGCACCGAAACCCCTCAACGCCGAATTCGTCGATGGCTATGCCCAGGGCTGGTGCTTCGGCGTGCACGAGGCCTTCCGTGCGCCGCTGGACATCAGCCTGGACACCCGCATGGACCGCGCCGCCAACCAGGAACTGGCCGAGCGCCTGGGCCGCAAGCCCACGGCCGCCGAACGCATCACCCGCACTGTCTACACGCAGGGCAACCCGCCCGCCTACGCCTTCTCGCGCGGGCGGCTGATGCATCGAAACCGCCATCGTCCACACCCTGCCGTGGCAGGAAGCCCTGCCCCGGCTGCGCCGTTCGGTCATGGTGCTGGACGCCCAGCCCGACGCCGGCGCCCTGCCCGAGGCGCTGGAAGAAGCCAGCCAGACGGACGAAGCCCTGGCGACGAGCCCCCGTCAACCCCGGACGATGGCACCGATACGGCCTTCTGGCACCGCCTCCGGCTGGTCGACATCGAGCTGTACCACTACGACCAGGGCCGCATCAGCCGGCGTGAACGCCACCGCCTGAGCCAGGCCGGCTTCGTGCAGTTGCTGAAGGACGGGGTGCTGCCGGAAGGCCAGACCCCCCAGGCCTGATGAACATTCAGGATGCCTGACGCCATGCGCCCTTCCGCCATTCCGGAGACCAACCGGGCTGTCCGTGCACGAAGCGGTGAGCCGCTATCGGCTCACCAACCTGCGCGTCGTTCGGCTCGGTGCTGCACGGCACCGACAAGGAAGGCAGCGACATCGACATCCCTCGTCGACAAAGCTTCCCGGAGCGACCCTGTTCGACCTGGGCGGCCTGTTTGAAGAACTGCAAGCCATCCTCGGCCCCAACATCGATCTGCTGACGCCCGGCGACCTGCCGAAGAAGTTCCGGGACAAGGTCATCGCGGAAGCAAAGCCCATTTGATCCCCTGTTTTGCGTTGCCGCAGATGCTGCCGGGTACGGTGCTGTCGTGGATAGGGGGAGGATATCGGATCCTGGGAGAGCAACGCGGTGCAGAGTGTGCGGAGTCAGATGGCGGGTTCGACGGGCCAGCGTATATTCAACCTGCGTAGACGAAAAGGAAGAAGCGGTGAAGGGGCCAGCAAGCAAGAAAGCTGGCAACGTGAACAGCAAAGGGCAACCAGACCCTGCAGGGTGGTCAGGGGACTGCGCCGGGGAATAATAAAAACCAGCCATAAAACAATTTGCCCCGGTCTGCGTCATGCAGCCGGGGCAAAGATCAGTAACGGACGCCGACTCAGCTGGCCAGGGCGTCCAGAATGAACTCTGCTTGTCCTGGGCGACGCTTCTGTAAACTGAGCATCCTGATGGAGTTCATGGCGAGACCTCCATCCTTCAGACTTTCGTCCATTTCCCGAAGATAGTGCTGCTTGAACGCACGTAGGGATGGCCTTCATTGCACCCGGATTGTCCCGGCACAGGGTTTCAATCGTGAAAAAGTAGGCTCTGCCAAAAGCGACCTGCTGGTTATATTTCTCCGAATCCACGAGCCTGCAGCTGCTGCTGCAGATCCTCAATCATCTGCTGTTGCTGCTCGATGACCTGGTTGGCCTCGCCTGACGGCCTGGTTCCATCCTGCGTTGCGGCCTTGCTGGTATCCCTCGTCCCTGCCCAGGTTGCGGCCACGGGCGACGTAGACCTCAGGGTGCGAGTTCCCAGGGATTTTTGTTGTTGAGGGACGGGGCGTCCGGGAAACATGATGGGACTCCTTGAAACCTGCGATGTCGTATTTGAGGGCTACAGAACACGTTCAGCCGTGTCAATCCTCGATGCTGATCGGCTTGCTGACCTTGCCGGCATGCCGGCCGATGAAAGTCATTGATTGACCCGGTCGGCCGCGCCGCCCTGATCCGGATCTCGCCCCCGGCATCTTGTCGAACTCGATCCGCTCACCGGGCCTGACCCCCAGATGCTGAAGCAGCTCCCGCTCGAGCGTGACCTCTCCTTTCATCGTGACTGCGAGAGACGACATGCCACCTCCTTCCGTTTCCGGCTTCATCCCGTCGTACAACTATAACTTGCCTCAGTCCCCCTGCCCTCATCCTCCACCGGCGGGCCGATGACACCCGCCGCACCGGCCCGGCAAGGTGGGCGGCAGACCGTCCTCGCCGGCAGCGCGTCGCCGGAACAGCGCCGCGCGCGCCAGCAGCACCACCGTCACGGGCACCGTGATGGCCATGAACACCACCACCAGCCAGGCCCGCAGCACCAGCGTCTGGTAGGTGAACGAAAAGCACAGCACCAGGGCCGCGGCCACGCACCACAGTGCCAGCGTGGAGCCCAGCGCCAGCGGGTGCAGCCGCGTGAAGAACTCGCGGATGCGCACCAGTCCCAGCGCTCCGGTGAACGACAGCAGGCCGCTGATGATCAGCAGCACCCGATCAGCACGTCGGCCCACACGCGCGCACCGCCGAGCTATCGGGATAGGGGTGCTCATTCCGATCACCTCGCCGCGCAGCAGGAACAGCAATGGCCGATGACGACACAGAAGCCGAACATCGACATCAGCAGCGCCGACTCGAAGTAGGCATCCGACGCATGGATGATGCCGCCGGCCAGCACCATCAGCATGCCGTTCACATACATGTAGTCCAGCGCCATCACCCGGTCCTGCGCCGTGGGGCCGACAAACAGCCGGAACATGGCGATGGCCATGGCCGCCGAAAGCAGCCAGCGCAAAATGTACGGTACCCGACAGCCACAGGCTCATTCGAAGATCTCCATCAGGAGCACCTCATAGCGTTCCTTGTACCCAGGCCGCAAAGTCCTGGCCCTCCCGGAACGTGAAAGACATGGAAGAGCAGCCGGCTGCGGTCCATGGACAGCTCGCTCCAGACCGTGCCGGGCACGATGGCGGCAATGGCCGACAGCGCCGCCAGCGCGGCGGGCGTCCGCAGCTGCAGCGGAATCACCACCCACTGCGTGCGCGGCGGATGGCTGCGGTAGAACCACACATGCCAGGCCACCTCGAGATTGGAGCGGATCACGTCCACGAACACCCGGCCGATGAGCAGGAGCACCTTGCCGGGCCGACGCATGACGCACCCGCGTGGGCCGCAGCGTCTGGGTCATCAGCGGCACCATGATGGCCACCAGCGCCCCCAGCATCACGGTACCCGGGTCAACCGAACCCTGCAGCATCACCCACAGCGCCAGCAGTGACAGCGACAGGAGCGGAGCCGGAAGCAGCTTCATGGCGTGTCCTCCCCATCATCCTTCAGCAGCGGAATGCCCTGGCGCAGGATGCGCCGCGTGACTGACGGCGGCGGCAGAGGCCGCACGCCCTGCACCGCCTGCACGTAGCCATGCGGGTCCTTCAGCTCGCTGGCGGCCGCCTGCAGATAGCGTGCCAGCGGCTCGGCACGGAAAGCTGATCAGAAGACACGGCGTCAGCAACAGACCGATGGGCAGGCATTCCAGCACCTTGAGCTGTGCGGCCGGCCGGTCACGCGGTGTCCAGAACATGCGGATGCCCGTGCGCGAGAGCGCCACCAGCGCCGCAAAGCCGGCGGCGATCACCAGCGCCAGCATGACCCACGCGGCCGTGCTGACCGGTTCCTGCAGGGCGCTACCCGCTTCCTCGGTGGACAGCGGCCCGAGAGCATCATGAACTTGCCGGTGAAGCCCGACAGCGGCGGCGTGCCGGTCAGCAGCAGCGTGCAGGCCAGGAACGAAGCCCAGGAAGGCGGTGGAGGCCGGAATGACGCGCCCGGTGAGCGCCTCCTGCTGTTCGTCCAGGTTGGTGTCGCGCGGCGGCTCGATCTCGTCCAGGAAGAACGGCACCGGGTCGGCATCGTCCGGATTCGGAAACTCGCTCTCCAGCAACCGGCTTCCGGTCGATCAGTTCGATGAGCAGGAACATCGCCCCGGCAGCCATGGTGGAGCTGAGCAGGTAATACAGCGCGCCGCCCGTGACGGTGGGCTGATTGAAAAGCCGATGGCAGCCAGCAGCGTGCCGGAGGTGACCATCACGCCAAAAAGCCGGTGACGCGCCCCAGCTGGCGTGCCTGCAAAAGCCCCAGCGGGCCGAAAGCCACCGTGGCCAGGCCGCCGGCCACCAGCCAGTCGGCGCCCCAGCGCAGCGTGCCCTCCTCGCCCGAGAAGCCCAGCGACCACAGCCGCAGGATGGCGTAGATGCCCACCTTGGTCATGATGGAAAAGAGCGCCGCCACCGGCGCCCCGCCGCCGAATAGGCCGGCACCAGCCAAGCCCATCGGCCAGACGGCCCGCCTTGGTGAGAAAGGCCATGCCCAGGATCGCCACACCGGCATGCAGCATGGCCTGGTCCTGCGCCGCCACCTCGGGAATGCGCACGGCCAGGTCGGCCATGTTCAGCGTGCCCGTGACGCCATACAGCATGGCGGCACCCACCAGGAAGAAGGACGAGGCCACCAGGTTGATGGCGATGTGGTGCAGCCCCGCCCCACCCGCTGGCGTCCGGGCCCATGCGGCAGTAGGCCGTAGGAAGCCGCCAGCAGCACCTCGAAGAACACGAACAGGTTGAAGGGTCGCCCGTGAGGAAGGCCCCGTTCAGGCCCATCAGCTGGATCTGGAAGAGCGGGTGGAAATGTACGCCGATCCGGTCCCAGCGGGCCACGGCAAAAGATGAGGGCCGCCGTGGCCATGACCGAGGTGAGCAGCAGCATGAGCCGACGACGGCCTGTCCAGCACCAGCACGATGCCGAAGGCGTGGGCCAGTTGGCCGGCAGATGGATGCCCAGCGTGCCGATGGACCCCGGCGTCTGCCCCGGCGAAGCCGGCGCGGCACTCATGGTGCACCGACCAGGCCAGCAGGATGGACAGCGCCAGCCCCACCAGGCATGAACCCACGTTCAGCCCGGCCGAGGGTCTCGCGCCGCTGCTCGCCCAGCGCCAGCATCAGCGCGGCCGTCAGCACCGGCAGCAGCACCGGGGCGATGATCAGATGGGGCGACATCACGCCGATCATGCGTGTCTCCCTGTGGGCAGCGGCCGCGCGACCGGACTCGTGCGTTTCGTCTGCGTCATCGTGCTCACCATTCCATGTCCGGGTTGCCGTCGACGTGGTCGGTGTCAGACAGCCCGCGCGAGGCCAGCATCACCACCAGGTACATGGCCGTCATGGCAAAGCCGATGACGATGGCCGTCAGCACCAGAGACTGAGGCATCGGGTCGGCGTAGTTGTCGAGGCTGGGCGCCACGTCCGGCAGCAGCACCGGCGCACTGTCGACCTTCAGGCGGCCCATGCTGAAGATGAAGAGGTTGACCGCATACGAGATGAGCGACAGCCCCATGATCACCTGAAAGGTACGGGGCCGCAGCAGCAGCCAGACGCCCGAGCCGCCCAGCACGCCGATGGCAATGGCCAGAATGATTTCCATGTCTACCGTGCTCCTTCAGGGGAAGTGAGGGTATCGTCGCCCGTGCCGCGGTGGCCGGCATCCCCTTCGAGGCGAGACCGGCCTCGCCGTCCTCACCGGCGATGGGACGACGGGTGCGCCGGATGGACTGGTGCGACAGGGCGGTGAGGATCAGCATGGTGCCGCCCACCACCACCGCGAACACGCCCAGGTCGAAGCCGCTGCACTGGGCAGATGGGTCTCGCCGAAGATGGGCAGATTCAGGTGGCCTGTGTGGGTGGTGGAGGAACGGATAGCCGAGACAGCCAGGCGCAGAGACCGCAGCCGATGGCGGTCAGCAGGCCATAGGCGATCCAGCGCGGCGGCCGCAGCTTCATGTGCGATTCCACCCACTGCGTGCCGGCCACCATGTACTGCAGGATGAAGCCGATGGAGACCGCCAGACCGACAGTGAAACCGCCGCCCGGCTGGTTGTGGCCACGCATGAGCAGGTGAGATGGCCACCACCAGCGCCAGCAGCTGCAGCAGGCGCACCAGCACCGCGGGCACCATCATGTAGCCCAGCGCCGTGTCGGCCGCCGCCTTGGGGTTGACCAGATCGGTGACGATGTCGGGCGGCAGCCGCTCGCTGCGACGGCAACCGGGTGCTTTCACGCGACGGAAGCGGCGCAGCAGCGCGTAGACCGCCAGCGCCACCGCCGACAGCACGGTGATCTCGCCCATCGTGTCGTAGCCGCGGAAATCTACCAGCATCACGTTGACGACGTTGCTGCCCCCGCCCTCGGGCAGCGCCCGGGCCAGGAAGAAGGGCGAGATGCTCTGCGAGAAGGGCGCGTCATCGCGGCCCGACAGCGCGCGCGCATGCCGCAGCCCACCCCCGATGGACAGCACCAGGTCGCGACCACGGCGCATCCGCACCAGAAGCGGCGGCGCTTGGCGCCGGCCGGGCATGTCCTCGATCCGCCGGGGCAGCCAGCGCAGACCCAGCAGGAAGAGCACCGTCGTCACCACCTCCACCGTCAGCTGGGTCGTCCCAGATCAGGGCCGAGAACCAGAGGAAGGTCAGACAGGGTGACGACGCCAGCGCCGCTCATCATCATCAGCGCCGCCAGCCGGTGGTACTTGGCCTGCCAGGCCGCGCCCAGTGCACACAGCCCGCCAATGATCCACATGCCCACGAAGTACGGCGAGACTGCCAGCGGCGGGCGCGTGCCGCCCTGCGGCAGCTTCAGCTGCAGGCTGGCGCTGACCAGCAGCACGCAGACCGCCATGATGAGAAAAGCAGCTGCTGCAGCCGGCGCGTGCCGGCCAGCCGCAGGCCCCAGCTGCCCACCAGGCGCAGCAGGACCAGCACGCCCGAAAACAGCGCCTGACCGTCGATGGGTTTGAGCCAGCGCAGCGGCACGTAGTCGCGGGTGCGGGTACGACGGCGTAGCAGCACCCACAGCAGCACCCCACCCACCATCGCCGCCAGACTCGTGGCGGCGGCAGGGTTCCAGCCGTGCCACAGCGCCAGGCTGTAGGCCGGCAGCCGCCGCCCACCACTGGCCGGGCCGCCGTGTCCAGGATCGGACCGATCAGCGTGGCCGGCAGCGTGCCCACCAGCAGGCAGAGCACCACCAGCAGCTCGATCGGCACCCGCATCCAGTGCACCGGCTCATGCGGTTCACGCGGCAGATCGGTGGCCTTGCGCCCAAGGAGGGCGTCGATCGAAGCGCAGCGCATAGGTGACCGCTGAACATGAAAAGCTGCCACCGTGGCCACGACCGGCGGCACTAGCACCGGGTGCGGGTGTCCAGGTCGATGGTGGCGGCAAGAGCATTTCCTTGGACGGGGAGCCGTTGAGCAGCGGCACCCCAGCCATGGCCGCACTGGCCACGAGGCCAACGCGCCCGGTGACCGGCATGTGTAGCGGATCAGGCGCGAGCCGGCGGATGTCGCGCGTGCCCGCTCTCGTCGCGCGCGCAGTGCCGGCCGCCATGAAAGAGCAGGAGGCCTTTGAAGGTGGCGTGATGGTTGATGATGTGAAAGACCGCCGCCACCGCCGCCGTGGGACTGTTCATGTGCCCGGCAGCAGCGTGAGTCAGCCCCAGGTGGCTGATGGACGAATGAGCCAGCAGCCCCTTCAGGTCGGTCCGGAACATGGCCGGGAACGCGCCGAAGAGCGGCGAGGCGGCACCCGCCGCAGACCCGGCAGGGAACTGGATCCTCGGTGCCCGACGCACCGCAGCCGGGCCCAGCGGGAAGACGCCCAGCTTTCCTGCGCATGGTGCCGAAGTGCGGACCGGCCGAAGACCGGCGTGGGCGCAGCACTGGCAGCGCGGCAACGTAGAAAGGAACGGGAGCTGGGCGCTCTTGAGTCGAGGCGCGCCCAGCGCGACCAGTACCAGGATGGGACGGTAGAGCGCGTGCTCGCGGATGATGTTTCCGCTGGACGGGATGCGTTTCCAGCTCGGCTGCCGACCACGTGGCCGATCATCGCACGCCTGCAAACAGGCACAGGCCGCCCGCCCCCGTGACCAGCAGCGCACATCCGCGCGCCACGCCGAGCGTCGTCACGATGGTGCCAGTAGCCGATCAGCAGGAAGGAATAGATGCTGGTAAGTTCCCAGAACAGCACCAGCTGCACCAGGTTGCCGAGGCACCACGCCCGTCATTGCCCCATGAACGGCGGGAAGGCGAAGAAACGCGGCACCGGATCAGCCGGCGACATGTAGTAGCGCGCATAGAGCACCACCAGCGCGGTGCCCATGTCAGCAGCATGGTGAAGAGCCACGCCACGTCCATGCGCGGCACCAGATCCAGCCCCAGCGTGGGCAGCCAGGTGATGCGCTGCTCGGATGACCTCGCCAGGCGTGGCCGGAAAATAGGCGCCTGCTGCCAGCGCCGCCAGCGAGATGACTGCCGCCAAGTGGATTCCGCGTTGCGGGCGTTGGACGGCAGCATGACAGCGATGAGGCTGCAAGCCACGGCAGGATGACCAGCAGGACGAGAGGCATGTATCCGGGCCGAGCAGAAAGGATGTGGCCCGTCAATTATGCGGGAATTCCGATCGATCCGTCGGCTAACGCGTAAAAGACGAGTGACCGACTGTCACCCCTGTTTTCGATCGACGGAGGCCCGCCCGTCGCATGCCCGCAACAACCCGCGTTCGCGGCAGGGTCGGCATGAGGCCGGCGCGGCCCACGCCCCCGGCACGCACTCAGTTGAAGTGCACGTCCCGGAAACTCGACGAGGCGCGCCGGCACCGCCTGCTCGTTCTGCGCGTACTCCATGCGGATGGTGGCATGCCCGCCAATGACGGCAGCAAACACCCAGACCTGATAGACGCGAGCGTCGATGGTCCGCCGTTCCGGGCCTGCTGACGCGGCGCATCTCGAGCGAGCTGCGCCCCCGCCGATAGATGAGCAGGCTCTCGTCCACGGCCAGCCTCAGCTCCAGCGCCTGTCCCACCACCAGCCGGGTCTCGGTGCCGGCCTGCTGATCAGTCCGGATGATCCGCTCGCGTCGCCAGCCATCATCATCGCTATGCGTGACCACAGGCCGCCAGCAGCATCCGCCTCCAGGGCTGCCATGCCTGCAGAACTGGCGGCGCCAGCTCCCTGCCGTTCGGTCATCGTTGTCTGCATGTGCGCACTGAGTTCCTGCATGGACGCCTCCGATTCCTGTGCTTCCGACGCCCTGCCGGTGCACGCGTGGGGCTCGCCCCTCGGCCCCGCGGCTGGCGCCGGAAACGGATACCATCCCGGACGGACCCTGTCTGTATCAACCCCTCCCCAAAGTCCGGGTTGCATCCTGCATCCGTCACAAGATGGAAACAGAATTTACACACCGACGGGACCAGCCATCCATACCGGCCGTCGCGGCGCAACGGCAATCTGCGGGCACTGGGTAGACTTCGAAGGTCTGGACAACCCGGCGGAACATCCCTCCGTCGCTACCCCACGGTCGCACGGCCCGTTCCGCCCTTATTTCTTGCGATGGACAATCCCTGCCGGTCTGCTTGCCGCCCTGCAGAACCGCCTCTATCAGCAGACCCCCGAGAACACGGCATATCGGGTGCGCCTTTCAAGGCCCTGGCCGTCTTTCTGGCCGTCGTGCGCGACCTGGCCTTCGGCCAGCTGATGCTGCGCGCACCAGCCTGGTCTACACCACGCTGCTGTCCATCGTGCCCGTGCTGGCGCTCACCTTCTCGGTGTCAGGCCTTCGGCGTGCATGGCCAGATCGGAGCCGGCGCTGCAGCGCTCATGGAACCCGCTGGGCCCCGAGAGCGCCGAGATCACCACCAGCATCGCCGAGCTTCGTAAACCAACATGCACGTGGGCGTGCTGGGGTCAGTGGGTCTGGGGATGCTGCTGTTCACGGCCGTGTCCACCATCCTCAAGATCGAAAGCTCCATCAACACCATCTGGCACGTGAAGACGATGCGCCCGCTCTCGCAGCGCATCGGCTACTACCTGTGCGTCATGCTGCTGCCCCATCCTGGTGGTGTCGGCGCTGGCCCTCAACGCCACGCTGGCCTCGTCCCATCTGGTGCAGATGATCATCAGCGTCGAGCCCTTCGGGCACCTCCCGGCGGTGCTGGCCGCGAAGCTGCTACCCTACGTGCTGGTCGTCGGGCTGTTCCTGTTCCTGCACCCTGTTCATGCAACACGCGGGTGCGCCTGCTGCCCGGCCCTCACCAGCGCGCTGGTGGCCGGCATCTGCTGGCAGAGCGCCGGCTGGGCCTTCGCCCGCTTCGTGGCCGGTTCCACCCAGACTCGCCGCCATCTATTCCAGTCTGGCCATCCTCATCATCTTCATGATCTGGCTGTACGTGAGCTGGATCGTCGTGCTGGTGGGCGCCAGCGTGGGCTTCTACATGCAGCACACCGAATGCCTGATGGCCCCCCCGGGCGAAGAGCCGCACCTGTCGGCCCAGAGCCAGGGACCAGCTGACCCTGGCCATCATGCAGGCGCTGGGCGAGCGCTATCTGCAGGGCAACGCGGCCCTGCGCACCGAGGAGCTGACCCAAGCGCTTCCACACACCAGCTATGCCATTGACGGGATCCTGAAGCCCTGGTGGCCCACGGCATCGTCGTGCGGGTGGACAAGAGCGAGCCGGCCGCCTGGATTCCCGGCCGCGACCTGAGCAACATCACGCCCTGGCAGGTGCTGGAGGCCGTGCGCCATGCCGGCGACATCCATCCGCCCGAACCGGACGCCGACCGGATCATCCAGACCTTCTCCTACGCCCAGGACCAGATGTCGGCGGTGCTGTCGACCATCAGTTTCCGCGACCTGCTCACCCAGCCGCCGCGGAACGTCAACCGGTGCGCAGCAACATGGCGCATGGCATCGGCGGTGGCCTGCACACGGCCCCGGGTGGCGCCGTCGTGACGAGCGCCACCAAGGCGGCACTGCCCCTCACCGGACACTGGCGTCAGCCTGGCTGACGATGGGCGGCGTGGGCCTGCGCAGCACGGCTCAGCGCCGGGCCGCGCTGCAGCAGCTTGAGCGCCATGCCCAGCGCGATGCCGACGATGCGGCCCGTCTGTCGCCAATCTTTGCCGACGCGCCCCCGGTGGACCACCCGTTCGACGGCAACCGGCTGGAAGCCAGGCTGCAGGCGGCAGAACGTGCCACGGTCGGGTCAGCGCAGGCAGCAGGTGCGCACGGCGCCAGCGCCCCGGAAAAACCGGAACACCCTGCGGGGCAGCTGTCTCGGCCTCGTCCAGTGCAGCCGACAGAGGCATCGCGTCCCGACAGCCCCCTGCGTCGGGGGCCTCCGCCCGCCGTGAGCGTCCCAGCCGCTGACAAGGCATCCCCGCACGTCGCGCCCGGACCTGCCGCAGCCCCTTCGGGCCGGCAGCGCCCGCTGGCGCATCCCCGGTCCGCCCAGTGCCTCCACCGGCCATGCCCGAGACCTGTTCCGCGGGTCGCTGGGCGAGGCCTGAGACCCGCTGGCGCCCGCGCGCCGGGGCTTGATGCGTGCCCCGGCGTGGCCGCTTGAACACGAGCGCCCTCGTCCCCAATAATCACCCGAGCCTCTGGTTCACCCCTCATTCCGGCCCCGGCCACCCGCTGGCCGGCCCATCGCCCACCCATCGAGACCCGCCGTGCCCCCATTTGTCCGCGCCATCCTGCTCATCAACACCATCTTCTACCTGCTGCAGCAGAACTTCTATTACGACATGATGGTCTGGTTCGCGCTCTGGCCTGACCTGACCGTGCTGCTGACCCACCCTGGCAGATCCTCAGCTACAGCGTGCTGCATGGCAATTTCACGCACCTGCTGTTCAGCATGTTTGCCGTCTGGATGTTCGGCTCGCGCATCGAGATGGTCTGAGGGGCCCAGCACCGCACTGCCATCACCTATCTGTCGGCCATCGTCTTCGGTGCCATTGCCCAGATGCTGGTCGGCGAAATCCTGTCCATCAACGGTGGCCCCGATCATCGGCGCCTCGGCCGGCGTCTTCGGCATCCTGCGCCTATGCCCTGGTCTTCCTGCGCGAGCGGGTCATGCTGCTGATCTGCCCATCCCGCTGCCGGCCCGCGTCTTCGTGGCCATCTACGCCGCGCTGGAACTCTGGCTCGGCCTGACCGGCACGCAACAGGACGTGGCCCACTTCGCCCACCTGGGCGGCCTGCTGGGCAGCTGCTGGATCGGCTATCGCTACATCAGGCGGTAACAACCATACGGCCGTATCAGGCACCATCCGACAGGAGCGGACCTGCACCCAGAATACCAACATGCCTGCCGGCCATCCGGCAGCACAGGATACACTCTCATGGCGACCCATGACCGCGTCCACCCCTGCTGCAACGCTCTGGCCTGACCCTGCCCATCCTGCAAGCCCCCATGGCCCGGCGTGGCCACACCCGAACTGGCGGCTGCCGTCAGCAACGCGGGGGACTGGGCGGCCTGGGTGCCGGCGCCAGCTCGCCTGAAGACGCGCGCCGGATGATCGAGGACCGCGAGGCCTCACCGACCGACCCTTCAACGTCAGCGTTTTTCTGCCATCGGACGCCCGCCCCGATCCGGCCGGCGATGCGGCCTGGCTGCGCCATCTGGCACCGCTCTATGCCCGTCTGGACATGGCACCGCCCACCCGACTGGTCGAGGTCTATCCCAGCTTCATGGACGATGACCGGATGCTGGACGTCCCTGCTGGAAACCCGTCCGGCGGTGGTGAGCTTTCATTTCGGGCTGCCGGCGCCCCCACCAGCTGCAGGCACTGAAGAAGGCCGGCATCTGCCTGCTGGCCAGCGCCACCACCAACCTAGATGAGGCCCGTCGGATTGAGTCGGCCGGACTGGATGCCATCGTTGCGCAAGGCATCGAGGCCGGCGGCCGCCGGGCTGCTTCGATCCCGAGCCCGGTGTGCCGCTCCCGCCCGACGAACACCTGAGCACCGCCGTGCTGGTGAGGCAGCTGGTCCTGAACACCCGGCTGCCCATCATCGCAGCCGGCGGCATCATGGACGGCCACGCCATTCGCGCCATGCAGGCACTGGGCGCCGCTGCCGCGCAGCTGGGCACCGCCTTCGTGGCCTGTCCGGAATCCGCCGCCAACGCAGCCTACCGGGCACGCCTCAAGAGCCCCGACGCAGCCCATACCCGGCTGACCCGCGTGCTTTCAGGCCGTCCGGCCCGTGGCATCGTCAGCCCGTTCATCGACTACGGCGAAGCGCGGATGCCGCCGCCTGCCGCCTGACCCGCGTGCCTACGATGCCGCCAAGCAGCTGCATGCCGCTGCCAGCCGCCGGGGTGAGCACACTTATGCCGCTCACTGGGCTGGCCAGGGCGCGCCGATGATCCGCGAGATGCCAGCTGCGCAACTGGTGGCCACGCTCGCCCAGGAGTGGTAGACAGCCTGATCGGTCTGCAGGTTCAGCCCAGCCGATGGCGGAACAGCCAGGCGGCCAGCGGCGAGCGTCTCCGCGATCATCACGACAAGCGGAACCAGGTGCGGCACGATGTCGACGAACGTGGCCCCTCCAGGTACACGCCTCGCGCAATGGCCACGCCGAAGCGCAGCGGATTGGCATAGGTGGCCACCTGCAGCACCTCGGGCATGTTGCGGACCGGCGTGAGCATGCCCGAGAGCATCATCAGCGGCATGACCACCAGGAAGGTGTAGAGCATGGCCTGCTGCATGGTCGGCGACAGCGCCGACAGCGACAGCCCCACCGACGGCGGCCACCGTGAACACCAGGAGCCCCAGGTACAGCGTCACGATCGACCCTGCCATCGGGATCTGGAACCAGAAGCGGATGATCACCAGGATGATGGTCGACTGAAGAAGGCCCACCAGCACCGACGGCACCGCCTTGCCCACCAGGATCTGCATCGGCGTGAGCGGCGTCACCAGCAGCTGGTCGAAGGTGCCCTGCTCACGCTCGCGCGCCACCGACAGCGCCGCCAGCAGCAGCGTCTGTATCAGGCTCAGCGAGGCGATCAGCGTCGGCATCAGGGACCAGCGCGACTCCAGGTTCGGATTGAACCAGGCACCGTCGTTCGATCTGCACCCCGCCCGTGCCGGAAAGCCCTGCCGCCTGCCGCAGCGTCTGGTTGTAGCTGCCCACAATGCTGCCCACGTAGCCCGAGGCCAGCCCCGCCGTCACCGAATTGCGGCCATCGAGAATGAGCTGCACCGCCGTGGTCTGTCCTCTGTGCGAGCCGGGGCGCAAAAGTCGGCCGGAATGCTCGACGAACATGGCGCGCCCTCATCGATCACGTCGGCAATCTGCCGGGCATCCGCCAGTGTCGCCACCTGCCGGAACAGCCCGTTGCTCTCGACGCGGGCCAGCAGCCGGGCCGAGGCCTCGCTGCGGCTCTGGTCCAGCACCGCATAGGGGCGTGTCGTGCAGGTCGTAGGTACCCACGTAGCCACAGAGCAGCGCCTGCAAAAGCGCCGGCACGAACAGGATGATGCGATTGGCCGGCTCTTGAAGAGCGCCACCAGCTCCTTTCGGATCAGCGCCAGCACCTGCCGGACTGCCAGCAGCCATCCGGCCAGCCACGCCCCTGCATTTCATCCTGACTCATCCGGATACCCCGGCAGGATCGACAACACGCGCCTTCACCTGCCGCTTCTCTCTCCGCGTTCGGATCTCCACCGCCCTGCCCTGTCAGTCCAGCCGTTTTCTTACCGTGCGCAACGTGGCCCACAGCAGCAGCGCCGCATACAGCAACAGAATGACCAGGTCCTGCGCGATGGTCGGCCAGTGGTTGCCCATCAGGAACAGGCTCTTGGTCAGCCCCATGAAGTGCGTGGCCGGCAGCAGATGCCCGATGACCTGAACCAGTGCCGGTGCGTTGCGCAGGTCGAAGATAAAACCCGAAAGCATCATCGACGGCAGCAGGCTCCCCAGAAGGGCCACCTGACTGGCCTGAAACTGGTTGCGCGTGCGCCCCGAAATGAAGAGTCCCATCAGCAACGACACCACCAGGTACAGCGTGCTCCCCAGCACCATCATGCCCAGCGAGCCTCGCATCGGCACCTCGAAAAGGAAATGCGCCGCCAGCAGGCTACGTGGCCAGGTCCGCCAGCCCCACTCCCACGTAGGGAATCAGCTTGGCCAGCACGATCTCCAGCGGCCGCACCGGCGTCACGAAGAGCGACTCCATCGTGCCGCGCTCCCATTCACGGGCAATGAGCAGCGAGGTGAGAAAGGCCCCGATCAGCGTGAGCACCAGTACCAGCAGTCCGGCACCAGGAACCAGGTGCTCTCGCCGGCCTCGTTGAACCACAGCCGCTGCTGCACCGCACGCTGCCCGCCGCCAGGGTCTGACCAGCCAGGCCAGCCCGATCCGCCTCCTTCTGCGCCCAGAGCGCCAGCACGCCATTCACGTAGGACTCGATGGTGGCGGCCGACGTGGATTCACTCGCCATTGACCACCAGCTGCACCGTCGCGTCGCCGGTCTGCAGCCGCCCGGAAAAAGTCCGATGGCACCCGCAGGATGGCCTCCACCTCGTGCCGGCGCAACCATTGCTCGGCCTCGGGCATGCTGCCCTGCCCAGCGCGACTCCATGTAGGTGGATCCACGCAGTCCGGCCAGCACCTGCTGCACCGGGTGACGCATCTTCCAGCACCATCGCCACCCGCACGTCCTTCACGTCGAAGGACATGCCGTAGCCGAACAGCAGGATCAGTGTCACCGGCAGCGCCAGCCCCACCAGCAGATTGCTGCGGTCGCGCAGCATCTGGTGGAACTCCTTCTTCACGAGCGCCCACAGCCGGTGCCAGAAACCCGTCGCCTTCATGAACAGCTCTCCTGCGTCCACAGGTCAACAACAGGGTACCGAGGGTGAGTGTCAAACAGGAGGGTGCACTTCCTTGCCCGCAGGCGGGCGCCCCGCCCGGATGTCATTCGCCTGACTGACGGATTCACGATAGCGATCCTGGTCATGTCACAGCCTCCCGGCGTCCCTGCTCGACAATGGCGATGAACGCCTCGTTCATGTCACGCGCGCCCGCCCGCCAGCTCGCGCACCTCGTGCGGCGTGCCCAGCGCCAGCATCCGCCCCGCATCCTGGATGGCAATGCGGTCGCAGTATTCGGCCTCCTCCATGAAGTGCGTGGTGATGACGATCGTCACGCCCTGCGCCGACAGCGCCGTGATGGTGCGCCAGAACGCACGTCGCGCCAGCGGGTCGATGCCGCTGGTGGGCTCATCCAGGAACAGGATATCGGGCGCATGAATGAGCCCTGCCGCCATGGCCAGACGCTGGCGATAGCCGGCCGGCAGCAGACCGCTTTCGGCCTCCGGATCCAGATCGAAGCGCTGCAGCGCATGGCCTGCATCCGCTCGGCGAGCTGTCGGCCGTGCGGGCCATAGGCCGCGCCATAGAACGCCAGGTTCTCGCGCACGGTCAGCGTGGCATAGAGCGAGAACTTCTGCGCCACATAGCCGATGCGGGCCCGTGCCCGCGCCGGTGCCACCCGCAGGTTCGCGCCCGCCACCTGCAGCGAGCCGCTGGTGGCCGGCAGCAATCCGCACAGCATCCGGAACGTGGTGGTCTTGCCCGGCCCGTTGGGTCCCAGCAAGCCGAAGATCTCACCCCGCCGCACCTCGAACGAGGGTGCTGGCCACTGCCGTGAAGTCACCGAAGCGGCGCACCAGATCGCGCACCACGATGACGGGTTCAGCGTGGTCTGCCACCGATGAAGCGGTCGATGAGTCCGTGGGCACGCCGGACGCTGCCGGTGGGAAGCCCCTGCCCCCTCATTCGGGGGTGGAGATGCCACGGACCGATCCAGCTGCTTCACAGGAGCTGGCAGCTTTTCCTGGGACCGTCAGAGCATCGTTCCACGATCCGTGCAGGTGCGATCTGCGTCCGGCCGCAGGCGGCCCTTCCGAAGACGATTGCCCACCGGCCGCCTCTGCGTGCTGGCGCAGCATCAGCATGAAGGCATCCTCCAGCTCGGCTGGTCGGGGATGCACCTCCACGTCCTCCAGCAACGACTGCAGCGCCTCTTCATCGACATCCGGCCGGCGGATGAAGCGTACCCGTCCGCCGCGAGGCACGGCATCCACCACGGTGGACACTGCATCCAGCAGCCGCGCCTGCAGCATGCGCGCCGCCATGCCAACCGGTGGCGTCGCCACGAAGGTAAGGCCCTGCGCCCGCTGCGCCAACGCCTGCGGCGTGCCGTTGGCCAATACGTGACCGGCATTCATCACGTGAACGTGCGCACAGCGTTCGGCCTCGTCCATGTAGGCGGTGCTCACCACCACGCTCAGCTGCTCGTCCCGCACCAGCTGCAGCAGGATCTCCCACAGATCACGACGCGACAGTGGATCCACCCCCACGCTGGGCTCATCCAGCAGCAGCAGTTCGGGCGATCGCACCAGCGTGCAGGCCAGGCCCAGTTTCTGTTTCATGCCGCCCGAAAGCTTGCCGGCAGGGACGCGCCGTGAAGCGCGCCAGATCCGTCATCGCCATCAGCCGGGCAAAAGCGTTCGCGGCGCACCGCCTGCGGCACACCATGCAGGTCAGCGTACAGGTCCAGGTTCTCCTGCACGCTCAGATCCTCATACAGGCCAAAAGCGCTGTGGCATGTAGCTGATGCGATCCTGCACGGCCTGGGCGTTGCGGGTCACATCCAGCCCCAGCACGTGGAGACTGCCCTCGTCCGGTGCCAGCGGTCCGGCCATCATCCGCATCAGCGTGGTCTTGCCCGCGCCATCCGGCCCCACGGGGCCGTGAGCTGCCCAGGGCACCGACAGCGACACCCGATCCAGCGCCACCAGCGGACGCCCATCCGGACCGGTAAAGCGCCGGCTCAGGCCCTCGGCGCGGACCACAGATTCATCCGGCCTCATGCTTCGGTCCGCCGTGCCTGACTTCAGCCGCACCGTCACCGGTTGCCCCAGCCGCAGCACATCATCGGGGTCATCCACCAGCACCCGCACCTCGTACACCAGGCTGGTGCGCACACTCGGTCTGCACCGACTTGGGCGTGAATTCGGCCACTGACGAGATGTAGCCGATCTTCCCGGCCAGCGTCCGTCCTGGCATCGAGATCGACGCTGAGCTGCGCCGCCTGTCCGGGCTTCACCTGCCCCAGGCTGGACTCATCCACGTAGATGCGCGCCCATTTGGGGCTGGTCACCGCCAGCGCCAGAACCGGGCGCTGCGGCGACGCTCATGTCGCCCGGCTCCAGCAGGCGCGAACGCACCACGGCCGCCACCGGCGCCCGCAGATCGCCCTGGTCCAGCTGATGGCGCAGCAGCGCCGGCTGGGCACGTGCCGCCGCCACCTGGGCATCGGCCGCGTCGATCTCCTCACGGCGCGCACCCTCCTGCACCAGTGCCAGCGCATCCTGCCGCTCCTTCACGGCGGCCAGCGCCACCCGAGGCACTGCGCGCCCGGTCCACATCCTGCACGCTCACCGCGCCGGCACTGGCCGTTGCAATCCGCTCCAGCCGCGCCTGCTCACGACGGGCACGCTGGGCATCCGCCTGGGCAGCCGCCAGCCGGCTGCGTGCCTGGGCGATCTCGGCCCGGCCGTGCACCGTTCTTCAGCCGCCGCAGGTTCTGTTCCTGCGCTCGCAGCTGGGCCGCCGCCTGATCCGCCTGCAGTGCCAGCGTGCGCGTATCCAGCACCGCCAGCACCTGACCCGGCTGCACCCGGTCGCCTTCCTCGACGCCCACCTGCGCCACGCGCCCGCTGCCCTCGAAGGCCAGCGACACCTGCCGCACGTCGATGTTGCCGTAGAAAAACGCCGGCGTCCTGTCCCTGCGGACGCCCGTGCTGCCAGCCGTACCAGCACGCCGCCACGGCGGCCAGCAGCACGATCATCACGATGGGTTTCTTCATGAGCGCATCCCCGGACAGACAGTAGGCCATCTCGTGGAACCCATCTTATCTTAAAAATTAAATTGAATTGAAATTGGCCCTATGGAGACGTCAAGTGAATGCTGCCCATGCCATCGAAGGACTCAGCCCTGCGGCCTGGCACGCTCTGGCGTGTAGTCCTGCGCAACGGTACTCTGCGGCCCAACCCAGTCAGGCCGGGCGCCGCAAAGGTACACCTCAGGCTGCGAATGATGCGGGATACCCGGAACCGCTGAACTCGTGGCAAGCACACAGCACCAGTTGGCACACCCGGCATGGCACAGGATGGCCAGAGCGCCGCAAAATCAGGAACAATGCGCCCATGACCCCCAACCCCGCCAGTGCCCGCACCTCCCGTACCGACGGCGAAGCCACCGTGCCCGCATCCTGCAGGCCGCGGGCGAGCTGTTCGGCAGTCGGGGCTTTGCCGAGACCACCAGCAAGGCGGTGGCCGCCCACGCCGGCGTGGACCTGGCCTCATCAACTATCACTTCGGCAGCCGCAGCGGCCTCTACCAAGCCACGCTGATCGAGGCCCACCGGCGGCTCTTCACCGTCGACGCGCTCAGCCAGCTCGTGCATGCACCGCTGCCCGCGTCCGAAAGGCTTCGCATCCTGATGACCCAGCTGGTCAGCCAGGCCACCAGCGCACAGACCAACTGGCACCTGGGCCTGCTGGCCGCCGAAGTGATGGTCCCTTCCTCGCACCTGCAGGTGCTGTTCCGGACCGAGAGCGCCCCAAGCTGTCGCTGGTGCGCCAGCTGGTGGCCGAGATCATCGGCATCAACGCCAACGACCCGGTGGTCACACGCTGCATGTTCAGCGTCGGCGCCCCCTGCATCATGATGCTGATCGCCCGACAGGGAACTGCCGGGAGCCGCTGCATGAGCTGCGGCACATGCAGCCCGACGTGCTGGTCGACCACCTGCACCGCTTTGCGATGGCCGGATTGGCGGCCATCCGTGCCAACCTCACGCCGCGGGCTGATCCTCAGCCCTGAAGATTCAAGGGCTTGTCTGCCGACTCAGAACCTGCTTGGCGTCTGCACCGAACATCGATATCAATCCAACAGCGCCAACCGGCCACAATCGAAGAGTTCCGGGCTGCCAACGGCTGTGGCGCCACCCGCTTCATTGAGCGACCCAGACCGGCGGCCGGGAAAACAGGTCGGCCAACCCCGGGTTCTCCTGTTCCGGACGGTCCAGCATGTCCAGGATGGCCTGATACTGACTACCAGACACCATGAGCAGGCGCTGATCAAGCAGTGCCTGCTCGGCAGTCTGACACGCCACCAGCGCCAGCCAGCCCTCATTCCGCCAGCAGCTGCTCGGCCGGGACCTTGTCGCCGTAGACCGGGCGCAGGGTCTTCTCGTAGGCGGCTTTCAGACGGCCGTCCTGCTTGAGCTTGGCCACTTCCTGGTCGATCCAGGCGCGCAGGGCGTCATCACCTTCTTCACCGCCGGGGCGATGAATTCCGGCTCACCCAGCTGGCCGATGGCGACTTCATAACCCGGATTTTCCTTGGCCCAGGCCCACAGCAGTGCGTTGTCATGCGCCAACGCTGCGCCGCGACCATCCTTCAGCGCATCGAAGGTCTCGGTGTTCTGGTCATATTTCAGCAGCGAAATATCCGGGTACTTCTTGCTGAAATACGCATCGGCCCGTGGTGCCCTTGTTCACCAGCAGCGTCTTGCCTTCCAGCTCATCCACGGACTTGATGGGCGCCTTGGTGGGAGAGACCACGCAACGAAACCTTCATGTAGGGCGCGGCGAAATCCACCACGCGGGCGCGTTCCTTCGTCTGCGTGAAGTTGGCCAGAATGATGTCCACCTTGCCGGTTTCAAGTACTCGACCCGGTTGGCCGCCTCGGTGATCACGTATTCCACCTTGTCGGGGCTGCCCAGAAGATCCTTGGCAAAGTCCTCAGCAATCTCCACATCGAAGCCCTGACTCTTGCCTTCGCTGTCGATGTAGCCAAGGGCGGCTTGTCACCGAACACACCGATGCGGATGCGGTCGCTGGCCTTGATCCGTGCCAGCCCGTCATCAGCCGCCATCGCATGGCTGCCACTCACCACACCGGCCGCCAGCGGGGCAGCCATCAGTACCGGCTTGATGCAAATTTCATGATGTCTTTCCTTTCCAGGTTGTTTCGGATGCTTACCACTCAGACAAGCGGCACGGTTCATACCGCCCTTGCTGCTCAAACTTGAGGCACGACGCTACCGTGCCCCACAACATCCATCGTCCATGCCCTTCCAGAGCCGGAACACCGCCAGAGTGTCGAACGTCAGATCGCCACACGCCAAACGCCGTCACCCATCCGCCTTCGGCGTCGGCCTTTTCTTCAATAGTCCAGCCCGTTCAGGAACACCCGGGCCCGTTCGGTCTGCGGCCGGGCAAAAAGAAATGCGGCAGGGCCCTTCCTCGATAATCCGCCCCTGGTCCATGAGACACGATCCGGTCCGCCACCCTTTTCAGCAAAACCCATCTCGTGGGTGACGATGATCATGCTCATGCCCTCGCGCGCCAGCTCCAGCACCACGTCCAGCACCTCGCGCACCATCTCCGGATCCAGCGCCGCCGTGATCTCGTCCAGCAGGATCACTTCCGGGTTCATGCACAGTGCCCGCACGATGGCAATGCGCTGCTTCGACCGCCCGACAGCTCGCGCGGCCAAGCCTGCTTGCGCGCCAGCAGCCCACCCGCTCCAGCAGCCGGTCCGCTTCGGCCTCGGCTTCGGCACGGTTGCGCTTCTGCACCTTCAGCGGCCCCAGCAGGATGTTGTCGATGACGTTCATGTGGGCAAAGAGTTCATAGCTCTGGAACACCATGCCCACCTTCTGGCAAACCTGATCCCACGACACGTCACGGCCAAACACGCCCACGCCCGCCATGCTGATCTCGCCGCCCTGGATCGGTTCCAGGCCGTTGATGGTCCGCAGCAGCGTGCTCTTGCCGCAGCCCGACGGCCCCAGGATCACCACCACTTCGCCCCGGTGCAGCGTCAGATCAATGCCATGCAGCGCCACGTTTTCACCATAACGCTTGTGCACGCCATGCAGCGTCAGCAGTGCCTCGCCGGACTCATTGCCCGGCGTGGCGCGATGCGTTTCTTCCTCGTGCCTCATCCTTCACGTTCTCCCGTCCCGTTCCTGCGCCCCTGGCCTCACGTTCTCCGGACCCTGACCCTGCGCGCCATGCACCGACCATGCGGCCAGCTCGCGGCGCCCGGTGCGGGGCGTCCGTCCTCGCCCTGTCATGCCGCCCAGCGTCGTTCCAGCCGCGCTGCCCACCATGACAGCGGCCAGCACCAGGAAATACAGCAGGGAAGATCAGCCCATAGATCCAGAACGAGGCCGTCGGCACCTTCGGCTCGATCATCTGCGAACGCTCGATGATCTGCTGCTCCCACCTTCACCACTTCCATCACGCTGATCAGTGCCGCCAGCGACGTGGTCTTGACCATCCGCGTGAACAGGTTGATGGCCCCCGGCAGCACCCGACGCAGCGCCTGCGGTGCCTCCACGTACCGGAACACCTGCGCCCGCGTAAGGCCCAGGGCCAGTGCCGACGTGCGCTGATGCGGCGGCAGCGACGAGCGCACCACGAACCAGGTCTCCCATCTCGGCCGTGCCCCTGGCGAAAACACGCCCAGCACACCCACAGGGGCATCCACGTGCCAGCCTGTCCAGGTGGGCAGCCCAGCTAGCACGAACAGCCACACCAGAATCGGCACGATCCGGATCGTCTCCAGATACAGGCGGCAACCCGCGCGCACCGCAGCACTCCCGCTGCGCATCAGCAGTCCCAGTCCCGTGCCCAGCAGCGCCGAGGCCGCCACCGAGATCACCGAGATGTAGAGCGTCAGCCACAGCCCGTGCAGCAGCCGCGGCACGTTCTGCCCTGAGAGCAGCACCTCAAGCGCCGCCATATTCCGCCCTCCGCATCCGTTTCTCCACCCATGCCGCCAGCCACGACAGCGGCAGCAGCAGCACCAGGTACGACACCAGCAGCATGAAGAGCGCCTCGTTGGTCATGTAGTCGGTGCCGATGATGTCCTTGGTGACGAACAGCAGCTCGGCCACCGACACCGCGTTGATCACCGAGGTCTCCTTCACCAGGAAGAGCGCGTTGGCCGTCGGTGCCGGCAGCGCGATGGCCAGTGCCTGCGGCAGCACTCACATGCCACAGCACCTGGGCCCGCTTCAGCCCGATGGCGCGCGCCGACTCCACCTGTCCACGCGGCACCGCCTGCAGGCCGGCCCGCAGTGCCTCGGCCATGTAGCTGCCGCCCAGAAGGTCAGCGCGATCACGCCGCAGGTGAAAGCCATCCCAGTGAATGCCGATCTTGGGCAGCCCGTAGTACAGGGAAGAAAAGCTGGATGAGCAGCGGCGTGTTGCGCGACAGTTCGATGTAGGCGCGCGCCAGGCTGTCGAAGGACGCACCCGGTAGCTGGTGACAAGCGCCACGGCCAGGCCCAACAGCAACGACAGGCTCACGCCCCAGGCCGAGAGCCTCAGCGTCACCAGTGCCGCCTGGACAAAGCGCGGAATGATTTCCTGCACGTAGGACCAATCCATGTGGCGGATTCTAGGCGCATGGATATGCGAAAAACGATGAAGCAGGCCGTTCAATCATGAGATTTTTCGATATACCCCGCTTTTTGACGCCAAGGACGGCTCCTCAACGCGGCGCGTGCCCTCTGTCCATGCTCCTGGCGTGTCTCATGGCCGGCGACACAATCCTTCCCTCCAGCCCTCTCTGTCAGCACGGTTTTCCGAATCAGACCATTCAGACCATTGAACGTCGGTCCATCATCCGGCCAATGATTTCCATCCACCTTGCAACGAGATTCAGGGTCAAGCGCACTGCCTGCCGTGAGGTTATATTGATGATTGTGTGTCACAGGCCGACAAGCCTGGCAGAAAGACCGCCCTCCCTCTCCCACGGAATCCTCCCCATGCAACTGACCGATCGGCAGACCCGGGTCCTGGCCACCATCGCCACGATCACGGCCGTCTCGATGTACGTCTCCTACATCCCCCAGATCCAGATGAACCTGGCGGGACAGAAAGGCAGCGCCCTGCAGCCGCTGGTGGCCGCCATCAACTGCACCCTGTGGGTGATCTACGCGCTCTTCAAGCCGCAGCGCGACGTCCCAGTGGCGCTGTGCCAGCACCCGGCATCGTGCTGGGCCTCATCACCTTCTGGACCGCACTCTGAGGGACGGACGTCACCATGAAACTCTCTGCAAAAAGCCGCCAGCATCCTGGGCATCATCGCCACCATCACCGCCATCGGCATGTACGTGGCCTACCTGCCGCAGATCCAGATGAACCTGGCCGGCCAGAAGGGCACCCCCATCCAGCCGGCCGTGGCCTGCGTCAACGGCCTGCTCTGGGTCATCTACGCCCTCTTCAAGAAAGGGGTGACTGGCCCGTCACCATCTCCAACGCTCCGGGCTTCATCCTGGGCGGCATCACCTTCCTGACGGCCATCCTCTGACGTGCGACATCCATGGCACGCCGGGCAACGCCCGCATGCCGTAACAGCACGTGACGATATGCGTCTGACGCGCATGGAGCCATCCCGGCATTCAGCTCGGCGGGCTGGCGCTAATATCGCCGGGACCGAATCATTTTCCCGGAGAATACGTCATGCACACCCCTTCCCGCCGTCGCTTCGTCGGCGCCGCGCTGTCCGCCGTCATCGCATCGGCCACCCTGCTGCTCCCAATCAGGCATGCCCAGGCCGCCGACCCCGCCCACACGCACCTGGTTCTGGGCGCCACGGCCGGCTACAACTACGACGTGCTGAAGAAAGCTGTCGTGCCCCAGCTGAAAGGACGGCTACACCGTCAAGCTGATCGAGTTCAACGACTACATCCAGCCCAATGTGGCGCTGGCCGAAGGCTCGCTTGACGCCAACCTGTTCCAGCACATCACCTACCTGAAGCGTTTTGCCGAGGACCGCCAGCTGGACCTCGTGGCGCTGGTGCCCAGCACCACGGCCCCCATGGGCATCTACTCGGAAAGGGTGGGCAGTTTTCCGATGTCAGGAAGGGACGGCGTGACGCCCTGCCCGACGCCGCCAACCTGGCGCGTGCCCTGCAGCTTCTGGCCCAGCAGGTCTCATCACGCTGAAGGGCGGTATCGATCCCGCTGCGTGTGGGCACGCGGGATGTGGCCGAGAACTGCGGAAGCTGCGCTTCGTGCCGGTGAAGCCGCCCAGCTGCCGCGTACCGTGGGTGATGCCACGCAGCCATCGTGCCCGGCAACTACGCCACGGCCGCCGGCCTGGACTTCACCCGCGCCTGACCTGGAGAAAGCCCCGGTGGCCTACCAGCAGGGTGGTGGCCGTGCGCCAGGCCAACCAGAACGCCCCTGGGCCGGGACCTCAAGAAGGCCTTCCGTTCGAAGCCTTCCGTCAGGCCCTGGACCAGCACTTCCCGAGCTATGTCCGCCCCGAGGGACTCTGACCCTCCTTCGTTTTTCTCCGGCCGACCGAAGCGGTCGGCCGGTACTCAGCACCCATCACATCGTCTTTCCCGTCGGGATAATCATTCGGCACGTTCCCTGCCGCATGCCGGACGCAATCCTCCGATCGTCTTCGGCACGTTTTATCGTTGTTTCAATGATTTGCGGAAGTGCGCCGAAAATGCGAATGCGTCAGCGACTGCATGTATGAAAAATGAAGCGGGCGTCATCACGGCAATTAACAAAGAAAGACTGCACGTTCGCAAGAAATCAGGCACAATTCCGCCGCAGCGGCCTGCCTCCGTATCCTCGCGGCCGCCGTCGTAACTGCACACATGGCTGCCGATACCCCGTCACCTTCACCCCGCAGACGCCGCCGGGCGTCGTTCTCGCACATTCCGTCCCTGGCTCACCATCGCCCATCAGGTGCCCGGTCGCCTGCGTCTCAAGCTCGGCAAGGGCGCCCTCAACGGCGTCCAGCTTCGAGGGGCCCGAAGGCCGCTCGGAGGCCATCACCACGGCCCTGCGCCGCATCCGGGGCGTGAAGAACATCAGCTGGAACCTGCTGGCACGCTCCTGCACCATCGAATACGATCCCGCCGTGATCCCGAATGCCGCGTGGCCCGATCTGCTGGCCAATGCCGACACGCCCGCGGCGCAGACCCTGCGAACCATTCTGGATGAAGCCGCATGAACAACTTCGCCATGCCGCGCGCTGACCTGGCCTACAGTGGCCCTGGCCCGATCCTCGCTGTCGCCCTGCAGAACAGCAGGCCTCCTGGGCCTCTACCGTCGGCCGTGGCCACCACGGCAACCAGGCGCCGCTGCAGACCCTGCTCGACAGCACCGCACAGCGCATCACGCTGCTGGGCAGCCCTGTACCAGCAGTTCGGTGTTCCGCTCCCGGTCCTGTCCTCGCCCGCGGAGCCCCTGGCCACCGGCTGGCGTGAAAGCCTGGAGCGCGCCATGCAGGGCACGTTCAACAGCGCCGGCGTCTACCAGCAGCTGGTTACCCTCACCCCTGACCCCACGCTGCGCCGCCAGCTCGAGCGCCTGCAGTCCGAGCTGCTCACCCGTGACCTGCCCGCGCTGCAACGTGCCTGGCAGGCCGCCGTCGACCGTGAGCGACTGCATGCTGCCCAGGGCATCGACCCGGCGCAGGCCCATGTCAGCCATGGCGTCATCGGTGACGCCATGGAAGCGTTCTTTGCTACTCACCCGTCAGGGGGCGTTCTGAGCTTCACAGGCACCGTGCTGCGCGCGGCCCACCCTATGCTGGTGGCCGGCGCCGTCGTCGGCAGCCTGGCCGTGCAGGGCGGGCGCCACGCCCGCATCCTGCGCGAACAGCGCGCCGCCTGCGCCGCCGCCTGCGACTGCAGCGGCCAGGCCGCGCCTTCCGACCATCCGGACGAAACGGACGATTCCACCGATGCCGCCTGGTCTCCCTCCCATGACCCGGAGGGCTGAGACCATGCTTCCCCATCCTGCCCCTGATCATCGGCGCCGCCGCAGGCGTCGCCGCCACCCAGCTCGTGCGCAGCAAGGCCGTTCAGCAAGGCCTCAAGAAGGCCGGCAGCCAGATCCGTCAGGCTGGCGACACGCTGAAACAGAAAGCCGGCGACGGTCTGGACACCGTGCGCGAGACCGGCGCGAAAATGCGCCGCAAGGTGACCGACAAGCTGCATCGCCGCAGCGCCGCCCACGCGGGCGACGCCGACAGCGCCTATGAAGACGCCAGCGCCCTGCTGCTGCCCGCCCCGCACGAGGAGGCTCCGGCACCGAAGAAGGGCAACCGCAGCGCAACAGGCACCCGCAGGCGGGCGGCGCGCAGCACGCACCTCGCAGGCGGCGGCGCCAGCCAGAGCACCCGTCGCACCCGACGACGCGCGAGGCTCCGAGAGACACCAGCACCGCGCCGTCGCCCCCGCAGCGTCCTCAGACCCCCAAGACCGAGCAGGCCGCGGCCTCCGCCACGCCTTCGACCAGATCCGGGTCGGATGACGACGCCAGCCAGCACTGACCCTTTCGCCAGCACTGACCTTTCGCGAGAACCCCTTCAACCGTTCCGGCTCCCCTTCGGCACCAACCTGCCCACCCCGGCTCGCACGCCCCAGGGGTCCGGCCTTTGCTGCCAACGTGCCCGCCACGTTGCGCAATCTGGGCGCACAGGCCTTCCCCTCGCTGCCCCGGCAATCCGCCCTGGCGCGGGCAGCACCGCCGTGGAAGACTTCTTCAAGGGTTGCATCACCACGGGCCTGCTGGTCACGCTGCAGGAACGCGCCGAGCGTGCCCGCAGCGCCGACAGCAGACCCGCTGGCAAGCGCTGACCGCCGCGCGCGTGCGCATGGCCCTGCAGGGGCGGAGCCGCGCTCTCGGCCGGTACCGCCGCTGCCCGCGCCCTGCGCCAGTCCCGACCGGGTGCAGCCCTGCTCACGGCCGCGGCCGGCGCAGCCGTCGTGCTGGCCGCCGAACGCTGGCTGGCCGATCGTCCCGCCCGTCCGGCAGTCATCGAGGTGGACAACCTCGTCGACGACGCTCCGGCAAGCCAGGAAGACGCGTCCCCCGCTACATCCAGATGGCACACACCCCGCGTGACGGGGCCTCGAACCCGGCGCCCACATCATTCCAGGATCCACCCTGCACCCTTCGCTCCGGACCCGGGTGGTTCCTGTTCCCCGAACTACACGCTTTGTCCATGACGGAGAGCTGAAATGGCCAAGAAAAAGTCAGAAGTATCCGAACCGCAACAATCAATTCAATACCTGGAACAACGACAGCCAGGATCAGGATTCCAACGACACCCAGGCTACTCTCAGCCAGGGTTTCGACAGCAGCTGGCAGCAGATACCGGTTTCAATCAGGCTGCCTACGGCAACGCCTTCAACCCGCAAGGTTTCAACGCTCAGGGCTTCAATGGCGGGGCTTCAATGCTCAGGGTTTCAACGGCCAAGGCTTCAACAACCAGGGGTTCAACGCCCAAGGGTTCTCGCCCGGGGCTTCAATGCTCAAGGTTTCAACGGGCAGGGTTTCAATGGCTTCCCGCAGAATGCCAGCACGCCAACGCCAACTTCAATGGCGCCTTCCCCAATGCCGCTCAGGCCAACGGTCACAGCGCCTGGCAAAGCCTGGGTCTGTCGGGCCTCTTCGGTGGCAACCGTCGAGACCGAGCAGTTCATCCTGGGTCTGCTGCGGGTGGCGCTGCCGCCTTGTGCTGGGTGATCCCGAGAAGCGCGCCAAGCTCATCCGCATGGGCATGAAGCTCTACGCCGGTGTGGCTGGCAGCGTCGAGGAGTTCAAGGGAGCAGATCGCCGACCTGAAGGCCGAAGTCGCGGCCGAGCGGGAAAAACGCCGGGACTGAGTCCACCCCAGGCCCGGCCTGCCCCCGAGGGCAGCCGGTGCCATGACCCGTCGGATGCGCCGGTCCAGCCGGTCTTTCAGTTCCCACCACACGCCTTGCCATCCACGCATTCATTGCACGTCATGCCCTGGAACAACAGCCCGGACGCCAACGGGCGCCCTTCTTCCTCCAACGCCGCAGCCCCCTGCTGTTCGAGACGCTCGATGTGGCTCAGCAGTCGCACGGCCGAGTCCGCTATCGCTACACGCTGCCCAAAGGGCAGCGCCAAGCTGGCGCCTCAGGCACTGGAACGCGTGGTACGTGACCAGCCCGGCGTGACCGGCGTGCCGCCTGAACCCGGCAGCACGTTCCATCGCCATCAGTTCGACGGCAGAAGACCAGCATCCCCAAGCTGCAGCGCGTGTCTCGCACATTCAGCCTCGGTCTGACTGGCGCCAGCGGCTCGCCGTCAAGCCGCCAGCTGCGAAGCGCAAGGCCGGCGAGCACATACTGTCCACCGGCGGTGATCTGCTGGCTGGCGCGCTGCTGCTGCTGGCCACCAACAAGGTGCCCCAGCCGCTGGCGAAACCCGGCCACGCTGGCCGTCTCGCTGCCGCTGTACAAGGACGCCATCGGATCTGCTCAAGGGAAGGCCTCAACAACCACGTGCTGGAAGCGCTGGCCGTGGCCATTTCCACCGCCAGCGGCGACCAGATGGCCGCCAACGCCACGCTCTTCATGCTGGCGCTGGGCGAGTATCTGGAAGAGTCCATCGCCCGCCGCTCCGACGACCTGCTCAAGCACCTGCGCATCCCGATGCCGACACGGTCTGGGTCGAGCGCGACGGCGAGGAGCTTCAGATCGACGCCGCCCAGGTGGTGGTCGGCGACACCGTCATCTGTGCGGCTGGCGCCGTCATCCCCGTTGACGGTACCGTGCTGAGCGGCGAGGCCACCGTCAACGAGGCCAGCATGACCGGCGAGCGTGCCGGCGCTGCGCCAGCGGGCGACAGCGTGCTCTGCGGCACCGTCATCGAGGAAGGCCGCATCCGCATCTACGCCGAGCATGTCGGTACCGGCACGGCCAGCGCCCGCATCGCCAACTACGTCCAGCACGCGCTGCGGGTCAAGAGTGGCACGCAGCTCACCGCTGACCGTCTGGCCGACAAGCTGGTGCCCTGGATCTTGGGCTTGGCCCGGCAGCACCTGGCTGGTGTCGCGCAACTGGAAGCGGGCTGCCGCCGTGCTGCAGGCCGACTACGCCTGCGCGCTCAAGCTCTCCACCCCGGTCGCCTTCAAGTCCGCCATGTACACCGCCGGCCGCGACGGCGTGCTGTTCAAGGGCGGCGACGCACTGGAGCGCCTGTCCCAGGCCGACACCTTCGTCTTCGACAAGACGGGCACCCTCACCACCGGTACCCTGGTCGTCACCGACGTGCTGGCCTTCGACCCCGAGTTCGATCCCACCGACGTGCTTGACCTGGCCGCCTCGGTGGAAGAGCACTACTTCCACCCGCTGGCGCATGCCGTGGTCGAAGCGGCCCGCCGGCACAGCAACCGCCACTTCCCGCACGAGGATGTCGACTTCATCGCCGCCCACGGCGTGGCCAGCGTCATCCAGGGCAAGCGTGTCGTGGTCGGCTCGCGCCACTTCCTCGAAGAGCACGAGTCCATTGACATGGGCGCCCACGAGGAGGACATCGAGCGCCTGCAGGCCGAAGGCAAGACCCCGCTCTACATCGGCCTGGGCGGCAAGCTGCTGGGCATCATCGCCTGAAGGACAGCCTGCGCACCAGCACCGCCGAGACGCTCAAGCGCTCTGCGTACCCTGGTGTCAAGCGCATCCTGATGCTGACGGGCGACCACGAAGTCCCGTGCCGCCGAGCTGGCCCGTGACCTGGGTCTGGACGCCTACCATGCCCAGCTGATGCCCGAGGACAAGGCCCGCATCCTGCACGGCTGACCGCAAGCGGTGCGAGATCGCCTTCGTGGGCGACGGCATGAACGACGCCCCGGCCTGGCCGGTGCACACGTCGGCATCGCCATGCAGCGGGGTGCCGACCTGGCGCGCCTGACCTCCGACATCGCGCTGCTGGAAGACGACATTGCCCGCGTGGCCGATGCCAAGGCCATTGCCAACCGCACGATGAAGCAGATCGACACCAACTTCAAGCTCGTCGGCGCCAATACCGCCATCCTGGCCGGTGCCGCCACCGGCAAGCTCAGCCCCATCGCCACCTCGGTCCTGCACAACGGCAGCACCATCGCCATCCTGCTCAACGCCCTGCGTGGCGGCCTGCGAGGCAGTGCCGGGTTCGACACGCAAAGAGCAAGAAGGCACCAGGCATCGCAAGGCCCTGCCCGCCCCGTGAACCACACGCGGCCGGCAAGGCTGCAGGCTGACGGCCTTCCTCCTCGCCTCCGGCAGACAGGCCGGCACAGGTTCATGCCTGTGCCGGCTTTTTCATGTCTCGAATGGGGGCGCTCATTCCGTGGGGTTACGGCTGACCCGTACCTCAGCGTCCCCCGATAGCCGGAGGTCCCGAACGACGATCGACTAGGACGCAGATCGATCAGGACGAGGATCACCCTAGGCGCCGAATGACATCTGCTGTCCGCACCACCCGGTGCGGCGCAGGAAGCCCTCCCAGTCGAGCATGTCGGGATTCACCTTCCGGCTCCAGTTCCAGGTCCAGCGACGCGTCGAAATAGCCATGTTCGACCGCGTGGCTGACCATGCCCTAACAGTTCCTCCGCCAGCAGCGGATTCTCGGCAAACTGGGGAAGTACTGCAACAGGCCACCGCGCGTGTAGGCGTTGCGGTATTCGGCCTTCATGCCCGTCACCCGCTGGAACGTATCCACCATCTCGCGCGGCGAGATCATCTCGCCCACCACCGGCATGATCCTGCCCTGGTAGTGGGCGGGATTCGACAGAGATCTCCAGAACGGCGGGTCCCGGTGGCCGTCAGCGGATCAACAAGGGCGCCCGGAAATCCTCCGGAAGATAGATCGGCATCAACAGCGTGTCGCCCTCCATCCGCGAGCACGTAGTATTCCAGCAGATTGGTGTAGAAGAGGCCAGCATCACGAAAGTATGCGGGACACCCAGACCGCGGATGCTGGTCAGCCACCTTCGCCTTGTCGGTGAAATGCGGTGCGTACTTCGTGCCGCCCGAGCGCTGCTCGACATTTTTCCAGGGTGCTGAACACGATGTGCCCCACGCCTGCCGCCGCTGCTGCATTGGCCAGCTGGCAGCCCAGCATCCGCTCATCGTCGTGCCCTGGCATCGATGGCGGCGTCATCAGGAACGCGCCTGCCGATCCCTCGAACGCCTGCACCAGCGCATCCGGATTCCGATGGGGATCAACCTCCCACAGTTCTGCACCGACTTTCTGAAGCTGGATTGCCTGGGGCGGAGTCCTTCCTGCGCGTCAGCGCCCGTACCCGGAAACGCCGGCTTTGCATCAGTGAGTTCACCACGCTGCGCCCCTGCTTGCTGGTGGCACCCACCACGGTGATCAACGGCTTTTCGATCCTTTCCATGCCCGATTCTCCATTCATGCGCCTCTCGGCCGAAGTGGCCCCTCGGCGACCCAGGCCACGATAGGAAGAACAGGGTCATAACAGAAATGAATTCTTGCGATATGCGCCATCGCCAACGGCGATATCATGCAGCTGTCACGACTCATTCCACGCGGGCCTCGGTCCCTCTCCGACGGGTTTCATCCCCTGGCGGCGACAGTTCCCGTCCCTCAGGAGCGACGGGTCCCATCCCTCGCGCCGCCCATCACGGCAAACAGCGGGCCCGCGGATGTCCCTCATTTCTCGGACCGGGATCTGTCCGGACGTCCCGATGCTACCCAGGTTGCGCCCCACCTGAACCATGAACGCCCCTGACTCGGACCTCGCCCCCTTCACGGCATCCTGCGCCGCATCGACCTGAATCTGCTCGTCACGCTCGACACCCTGCTGCTGGAACGGCATGTCACCCGCACCGCCCAGGTCCTGAACCTGGCGCAGCCCACCGTCAGCATGCAGCTGGCCCGCCTGCGCGAGCTGCTGGATGACCCGCTCCTGCTGCCGGTCACGCAGGGCATGCAGCCCACGGCGCGTGCCGAACAGCTGCGCATCCCACTGCACGATGCGCTGCATGCCCTGGGCCAGGCCGTCGCGCCTACCGAGCCCTTCGATCCCGCCACGGCACACCACACGTGGCGACTGGTCGCCACCGACTACACGTTGATGACGGTCCTGCAGCCCATCCTGCCCCGGCTTCGAGAGCAGGCTCCCGGCATGCGCCCTGGCCATCCACCAGCTCTCGCCCCCGCTCCTGTCACAGCGCGCTCGGCAGGATGACTTCGATCTGGCTTTCCACATCACGGCCCGAAGCGCCGCCTCACCTGAGACGCCGCAGCCTTTTCCATGAACGCTACGTGCTGGCCGCCCGTGCGGGGCACCGGTCCTGAAGCGGCGCCCCACGCTGGCCCGGTTCTGTCGCCTGGAGCACGCCATCGTGTCGCACGATGGTGGGGGTTTTCAGGGTGCCACCGACCGGGTACTGGCTGAGGTCGGCCTGCAGCGCAACGTCGTGCTGTCGGTCCCCACTTCCTGTCGCTGCTGCATGTGCTGGCCAGCACTGACCTGGTGAGCCATGGTGCCGGAACGCCTGGCGGGCAATCACCCCGGTGTCGGGATGGTGTCTGCCCCCTGAGATCCCCGGCTTCGAGATGCTGATGCTCTGGCCGAGCGCCTGCATCGTGACCCGGCCCCACCAGTGGCTGCGCTCGCTGGTGAGCGAACGATTTCCGAAGCGGGACGTCCGAGTGAATCCTGTGCGTGGCGCCTTCAATGGGGTTGGCGGACGAGCGCACGATGACGAAGTGCAGGCCGTTGCCGCCCTGTTTCAGCCCACCTTGCGCTGATTGACCACCCAGTGCGAATCCGTGATGTCGTAGATCTTCTGGATGTCGTCCATCAGGTGCGCGAAATCGATATCCAGGTCGATGAGCCGGCCATTGCGCAGGTTGAACACCCAGCCATGCACGATCGGATAGCCGTCAGCCACGTAGCGCGCCTGCACACAATCCATCTTGATGACATTGATGCACTGCTCCTGCACGTTCAGCTCGACCAGACGGTCGTAGCGCTGGTGCTCGTCCTCGATGGCATCAAGCTCGTCCTTGTGCAGCCGGTAGACATCGCGGATGTTGCGCAGCCATGGATTCATCAGCCCATGGTCCTGGGGCAGCATGGCGGCGGATACCTCCGCAGTTGTAATGGCCGCAGATGATGATGTGCTTCACCTTCAGATGGCTGACCGCATACTCGATGGTCGACGAGACATTGAGATCCATGCCGATGACCAGATTGGCCACGTTGCGATGGACGAACACCTCGCCCGGCTCCAGCCCCATCAGCTCCTCGACGGCCACACGGCTGTCCGAACAGCCGATGTACAGGTAGGAAGGATTCTGAGAACGCGACAGGCGTCGGAAATAGTCGGGGTCAAGTTCCTTCTTGTGCTCGGCCCATTCCCGATTGTTCTCGAATATCACCTGGTAGGAATGGCTCATGCGGGTTTCCTCAGTTGCACGAGATGGCTTCCATGAAACATCTTCATGGACATGGATTCTGCACGACATCCGCACCGATGTTGGTTGCATGGCCGTCACACGAGTTCCGCTTCCTGGATGCATTCAATATCCGGCACTGTCGTCGGGATCCCGGCGTGATCGTCTGACAGGCCGCACGCCCTGCCTGACGTCCGCATTTACCCGGTTCTGCACCACACTGTCAACATGGTTACAACTCCCTACTAACAGTATCGTTAATCATCCTCATTCTTAGAAACCATATACAATCCACCACGTTCCGTAAGACAGTGTCTGGTTTTCTTTTCCACAGTCAGCGCTTTGCTGCCCATCCTGCAACCAGGCGGGGCCTTCCCGGCTTCTGTTTCTCAGGAACGCGCCACCAGACGGCGTGCGGCCCAGGGCACCATCCATCGTGCACGCCACCGTAGGGCGGCTCTCTGTGTGATTCCCTCGATGATGTCTTGTCCCCTTCGTGTATCGGAGAAACTTTAATGAGAAAGTCTTCTATTGATATTCGCACCAGCACCCGCCTGAAAGGCACGGCGCTGCCGTTGCCCTGGCCGCACTGTCGTTCAGCGTCGGCGTGCAGGCACGCGGCCTTACCCACCCGGTCGATCCGGACTATACCGGCCGCGTTTCGGTGACGGGCGTTGCCTATCCGGGTGAGACCGTGGACGTGACTGGCAGTGGCTTCAAGCCGGGCCAGCAGGTTCAGCTGCTGAGTGATGGCGCCACCATCACCACCCAGGCCATCCTGAGTGTCGACGCCGAAGGCCCGCATTGCCGGTCAGGTGGAGATTCCGCCCGAGTCGCCGGTGGGCATCCACCCGTGGTGGTGCAGACGGTGAACCCCGGCTATGCCGAGATTCTGGATTTCAAGATCTCGCCCAAGCTGCCGTTCACGGGCGTCAACGCCTACCATATCGCCCGTGCGCCGCTGAACCCCGGTCTGTACCAGGGTGCCTACAGTGCCCGCAGTCATGCCGTGTACGTGACTTCGGCCGTGGGTCGTGCGCCCGTCAAGCAGTCCAGCCTGATGAAGGTCAACCCCAGCTCGCTGGCCATCGAACACCAGGTCACGCCGCCGGCCGATTCGACCGGCAAGGGCCTGGAAGCGGTCTACGGCGTGGCCGTGGATGACACCACCGGCACCGTCTGGACGGGGAACACGCGCACAGGCGCGGTGGCCGTGTACAAGCAGGACGACCTGTCGCTGGTCAAGCAGTTCCCGGACAAGCTGGCCCCGCACAACCACGGGGTTCTGGTCGATGGGCCGCGTCATCGGGCCTATGTGGCCGCCCACGGCAAGAACTACGTGAGCGTGTTCAATACCCAGACGCTGGAGCACAAGGTCAACCTCGTGCTGGAATCACCGACCCGCACCAAGACCCCGCCGGCTCCGCTGGGCTTTGCGCTGGACCAGGATGGCGGCAAGCTGTTCGTGGTGTCCACCACCGACCAGGGTCTACGTGATCGACGAGCCCACCGAGCAGATCGAGAAGGTCTACAACCTGAAAGGGGCCAAGGGCGCCATCAGCATCGCCTATGCACCGGAAGAGAAACTGCTGTTCGTTGTCTCGCAGGGCACCGACAACCTGCAGATTCTGGACGCCACCGATGGCAAGCTGAAGGCTGACGTGAAGGTCGGTGCCGGCCCGCTGGCCGTGGTCTGGGAGCCGGTGCGCAAGCTGGCCTACGTTGCCAACCGCGGCAGTGACTCGGTGGCCGTGGTGGATGTGAACGGCAACCTGGTGGCCAACCCTGCCCGGTGGTTCGTATGCCAACCACGTCTTCACCGACGGCAAGGGCACGGTGTGGAGCGTGAACAAGGCACGCGGCCTGAACGATCCGCAGGGCGATCACATCAGCCGCTACGCCGCCAAGTGATCGACTCGTTTCCGGCCATCCCGTGGGTGGCCGGATATCAGATTCACGACGAAGCGCTGTCGCAAGATGACTCATCCGGCGGTAGCGCTTCTTTTTGCAAGCTGCGGCGTCAGTCCCGGATGGACAGTTGCGTCTGCGCCGGCATGGCCGTCACGCCGCCAGCGGCCTGCGAAATGCTCAGCTGCCGCACTGGCAGGTCGGCCACGCTTCGGACATGGAACTTGCGATCTGCCCCCAGCGTCACCTCAATGGTGCCAGCGGTGGCGATGTAGCTGGTTTCCTGCCGGGTGGCGGTGTCACGCACGGCCACCCGCAGCACGGCCAGACGCGCCTGACGACCGGCATTCCGGAAGCGGTTCGCGTCGGTGGTGATCTGATAGGGTACCTGCGGTTCGGCCGGTGAATTCCACCCGCAGGAGGCTGTCCAGCGTCTCGGTGGCCACCGGCGCGCCACTCGTCGTGCTGGTGGAAGCCGATGCTGCGGCGCCATTCACCGGCGTGGCCGGCGGAATTCGCCCATGGATCTCGAGGGTCGATTCGACGTGGTCATTCACGTCCACCGTCGATTGTTCGGACTGGCCACTGCGCTGGAAAATGCGCCCCGCCAGTTGCCAGTAACCGGAAGCACTAGGTGCAACGTTGTTGCCCGCGTTGCCGCCGCTGGCCGAAGGCGCCTGCGCCGTCTGATCGCCCGGATGGATGTCGCTGCCGCAGGCCGAAAGCAGCACGGCCAGCGAAGCCGATGCAAGAATCATTGAAACCGGACGCATGCGCACCATGATCGCTCCTTCAGGAAAGAGGCCGATCATAAGTGCGCACTGCGTGCGCCGGCGTGATATGTGTCGCACCGGGCACGCCATTCCGCCCGGCGGTATCAGTACGCCGGACGGACGGACCATCAGGCCTGTATCAGAAGCTGATGCGTGCCACGCTTTCCTTGTCGGTCATCGTCTTTTTCCTTGGGCAGCTTCACCGTCACGTAGACCGTGCCGGTCTTGGGGTTCAGCGCGAAGCTGTTCGGGTGCGTGGGCAGGTCGATGGTCTTGATCTCCTGGCCCGTGCGCGGATCAACGACCGAAATGTTGCTCGAGACACGGTTGCTCACATACAGACGATTGCGCGGTGCGTCCAGCAGCATGGCCACCGGCTGCGTGCCCACCTTGATGTTCTGCAGCACCTTGCCGCTGGACGGATCCAGGGCCAGCACCTGGTTGCCCTGGGTGCGCGTCTGATAATTCAGGCCGCCCGCTCCTTGCGAACCACGTCCAGGGCGGTCGAAGCCCCTGATCCACGGCCAGCAGGCGCTTGTTGTCGTGGTCCACCACCAGGTTCAGGAGCTGGTCGCCCCTGCACCTCGAAGCGGTCGGTGATGGCCAGCGTGCCGATGTCCACGACAAAGAGCTGCCCCATCAGGGTTGGAGACATACAGCTTGCCGGCGCCCGAATCCATCGAGATGCCGGTGGCACCGAAGTTGAAGCGGGATGGTGCGCTCGACCGTCAGGGTATCGAGATTGACCACCTGCAGCTTGCTGTCGTGATAGGACATGGCGGGCAGATACAGCCGGTTGTTGGCCTTGTCCACGACGATCTCGCGGTACTCGATCTTCTCAGGCTTGCCCTGTGCATCCAGCACGGGCGGCATGGTCAGCGAAGACGTCACCTGGCTCGCAGTGGTGTCGAAGACCATCAGCGTGCCGCCGCGGGTGTCCACGATGTAGAGGCGATGCGCCTCGTCATCCAGCGTCAGGCCATAGCCGGGCTTGGGCAGCTCGATTTTCCGCCTTCACGGCCAGCGTCTCGGGGTCCAGCTTAAAGAGCTTCGACTTCACGCCGGAAGCCGGATCCTTGGGGTTGCCCGCCGAGACGGCATAGACCACGTTCTCGCTGGGCGAATAGGCCACTTGATAGAGCGCCGGGGCCACGTCCTGGCGAACGACCTGGGCCTGACCCGTGGCCGACTTGACCATGTTCATGGCCGAATGACCGGCATCCTGCGTGGCGGCGCAGCCTGCCAGCGCAGCCGCCACGGCCAGCGCCAGGAAGGAAGGGGTACGGAAAGACTTATGGAACGATTTCATGGACACAGGTCTCCTGTTTCTGTAACAAAGGATTCGGCACCTGGCACCGGGAAAATGCCAGCTGCACACTGGCCGGGCTGCAACCTCCCGGGCCTGGAGAAACCGGAAAGTTCCTCCCGGCTTCCGGTCCGGACTGCCCTTGATCCTGCAGGCAGCCCGACCTCATGTTGTCCCGGCCTCACGCCGGGCAGATGGAATCAATACTGGATCCGGGCCACGCTCTCGTTGCTGCCACGCGCGGCGTCACGGGCGTTCTTGATCGTCACGTACACCTCCCCGTCTTCGGGTTCAGCGTCAGGCTGTTGGGGTGCCGCTGAAGGTCCACGGACTTGAGCAGATGGCCGGTGCGGGCATCGATGATCGAGACATTGCCCGAATCACGGTTGGACACGTAGGGCGGTTGCGCTCGGCATCCAGCAGCAGGGCCACCGGCTGCGTGCCGACGGCAATGTTGCGGGTGACCTGCCCGTTGGCCGGGTCGATGGCCACCACCTGGTTGCCCTTGCCACGCGGCGTGTAGGCAATGCCGTCCTGCTGGCGCTTCTCGTCCAGACGGGCCATGCCCTGATCCACGGCCAGCACCTGGCCTGCCGCACGGTCCACCGCCAAGTTCAGCAGCTGGTCGGCGGCCACCGAACTTGCCGGTGACAGCCAGCGTGCCCCGTATCCACCACGAAGAGCTGACCGACCAGGTTGGAGACGTACAGCTTGCCGGCCGCCTCATCCAGCGCAATGCCGGTGGTTCCGGAAGCCAGACCCGGCACCACCTTCTGCACCTTCAGCGTATTGGCATCGACCACCTTCAGCACCCCGTCGCTGCCCGCCTCCAGGCTCATGCCCGGCAGATACAGACGGTTGTGCGTGCGGTCCAGCACCACCTCGCGGTACTTGTACACGCCATCCTTGTCCTCATCAGCGGGCTTGGCGCTCTTGCCTGCCCGGGAGGCCTTCGCAGCCCTGGCTGCCTGGGAAGCCTTGCAGGTGTCTGGCTGGAAACGGCATCCGGCGCTTCATTCAGCGCCACCGTGCCCACCACGGTGTCGCTGGCCCGTCGAGAACCGTCAGCGAGCCGGCACGGGTATCGGTGATGTACAGGCGGTGCGCGGCATCATCCAGCACCAGCCCGAAGCCATTGACGGACAGGGGAATCTCGCCCTTCACGTCCAGCGTCTTCGGATCGAGGCGCAGTACCTTGGAAGCCGGCGCATCCGGACCGAAACCACCGGCCGACACCACGTAGACCACGTCCTGGCTGGGCGAGTAGGCCACTTCATACAGCGCTGGCGCCACCGCCTGGCGGGTGACCTGTGCCTGGCCTGCCAGCGACTTGACACTGCTGACGGCGGACTGGGCGGCATCCTGCGTGGCGGCGCAGCCGAGAGCGCGGCGGCAACGGCCAGCGCAACCATGGAAGAGACCAGGAATGCCTTCATGAAAGAACCCTCTGGTGAAAGACAGGGAAAGGGACGGCGACGAATTCTCGAATGATAGAACGTTAGCGAATGGGAATCCATGCAATACCCCGCCGAGGGCAGGTTTGTGCATCCTCAGACCCCCTACGTCACGCATGCAGGCCGCCATCCGCGACACCGCCTCATCCGTCAGGTGCGTGACGTTGATCCGCGTCCAGGCCTGGAAATCCTGCGACACGGCAAAGGCCGAACCCGCAGCAGCAGGATCCCATGGCGGGCCAGTGCGGTGATGAAGGCCGCCAGGTCCTCCAGCTGCGGATGCCGGATCCACAGGAACATGCCCCCGTCAGGCTGCGCGGCGCACTGCCAGCCCAGCGCGGCCAGCCGTCGCTGGGCCTGTTTCTGGTGCTTCAGCATGCGGCGCTGCAGCTCCCGCATGTGCCGTGCATAGGATCCGTCCACCAGGATGGTGTTGACGAAGCGTTCGCAGAAGCCTGGTACCGCAACCGTGGTCATCAGCTTCAGCTCGGTCAACCGGCCGATGATTTCCGGGCTGGGCACGACATGGCCGATGCGCAGCGACGCCGACAGCGACTTGGAGAAGCTGCCGATGTAGATGCCGTGCTCCAGCCCCGACAGCTCCACCAGCGTCTGACGACGCTCGGGATGGAAGTCCCCATAGACATCGTCCTCCACCACCAGAAAGCCGTGCTCGGCCGCCCGCTTCATCACCCCGAAAGCCGTGCGTGCCGACAGCGTGCCTCCGGTGGGATTGTGAAAGGTGCTGTTGCAGATGAAGAGCCGGCAGGGCTGCCCATCCTTCAGCGCCTCATCCAGCGCCTGCAGGTCCGGCCCGTCAGCGTTGCGCCGCACCCCCACAGGCGTGCCCCCGGCCAGCCTCACCAGGCGCACCAGGGAGCCGTTGCAGGGCTCGTCCACCAGCACCCGGTCACCCGGGCGCACCAGAAGACGGATCACCAGATCCAGCGCCTGGGTGGCCCCCACCGTCGTCAGCAGCTGCTCGGGCGGCACGTCGATGCGCGTGGTACGGCGCAGATGCACCGCCAGCTGATGGCGCAGCGACACATGCCCCTGGATGTCCCCATAATCCGTCAGGGTCCGCTGCCCCATCCGTGCCGTCTTGCGCACGCCCGCCGCCAGTGCCTCGGTGTCCCGCCATTCGGACGGCAGCCAGCCACAGCCCAGCTTCAGATATTCCGGCCCCGCCTGCAGCAACTGGAACAGGGCCGTCTGCCCGGCTGGCGCGGTGTCCGGCGATACGGAGGACATGTTTGGTAGTGTGGCAGGCAGGGCCTTTCGCCGGGGGCGACACGAAGTACCCGCGCCCATGCTGCACCTCCAACAACCCCTCGCTGACCAGCTGCGCGTAGGCGCTGGCCACGGCGTGCAGGCTGAGCTGCTCGCGCCGCGCCATCTGCCGCAGCGACGGCAGCCGCTCGCCGCTGGACCACTGGCCATCGGCCAGACGCTGGCGGATCTGATCGACGAATGCCATGGCCTGCTCCTACGCGCAAGAAAGCGCTGATTCTGCCACCGGGCTCAGACACTTGCCGCATTCGGAACCCAGCAGAAGATGCTGCTCGTGGCCAGGCCTGTTCGGGTGGGAAAGCCTTGCATCGGACCTGTACCGGCGTCGGCACCCGCAGACGCGGCACGACTGTCCACGACTGTCCGGGCACTTTCCTGCAACTGTTTGGCAAACAGATGACGACCGTCTGACGAAATCCTGGAGCAGCCAGTAGCATCCCCATCCATCAGAGACGCCGGAACCTGATCGGCGCGGTTTCGCGGTCAGCCCGACTTACGGGTCAGCCCGTTTTCCACTGTCAGCCCGTCATCGACCGCACGTCCCATCGAGAAGCTTTCATCCTGCACACCTCATGTCCGCTCGCCTGCCCGCCCGCACGTGGCTGTGCTTCATCGCCCAGTCCGTCAACCTGACCACGGCCGTGATGGCTGTCACCATCGCTGCCCTGGTGGGCGCCGTGGTGGCCCGCAGACCATGGATGGCCACCCTACCCCTATGGGGGCCAGTTCCTGGTGGTGATGCTGGGCCACACTGCCGGTGGCGCGACTGATGCGCCGCCATGGCCGCAAGCACATCTTTCCTGGCGGCGACGCTGCCACTGGCTCTGGCCGGCATCACCGGCTACCTGGCCGTGCAGGACCGCTCGTTCGGGCTGCTGATCGTCTCCCATGCGCTGCTGGGGCTGTACATCGCCGTGGCCAACTTCTGCGCTTTGCCGCCACGGACAGCCTGTCCACCGCGCTGAAGCGCGCCATGTCCCTGGTCATCGCCGGTGGCGTGGTGGCCGCCTTCACCGGCCCCAGCCTGGTCAACAGCCTGAGGGAATGGGCGGGCATCCAGGACTTTTGCCCTCTGCTACGCCGCCTTTTCCGGGCTGGCCCGTGCTGCACGCGCTCACCATCCCTGCCCATACGCCCCCAGGACGACAGCCCCCGCCAGCCTGTCCCTTCTGGTGCCCAGCCCCATGCTGCCGTACCTCACCCGGTCGCCACCAGCGCCTGGCAACTGGTGCTGCACGACCGGCCGCTGGTAGCCGCCATGCTCTCGGCCGCTGTCGGCTACGGACTGATGAACCTGCTGATGATCCAGTCCTCCATGAACTGTGACCCAGCTGTGCATGGCCTTTTTCCGGACGTGAACCGCGCCATCCAGTGGCACGTGCTGGCCATGTTCCTGCCCTCGTTCGTCACGGGCTCCATCATCCAGCGCATGGGCACCCACGCCGTCATCGTGGCCGGCTTCATCCTCATCGGCATCAGCGCGGCCTTCAATATGGGCAACGACGGCTACGCCCTGCTCAGCACCCTCGCTGATCCTGCTGGGTCTGGGCTGGAACTTCACCTACATCGGCGGCAGCGCCATGCTGAACGAGCGGCTGGATCAGCTGCGGGCACAGCCGTCGGCCCTGCCTCGGGGCTGATTCACCATCAGCCACCCAGGACGCAGCCCCGACAGCCCACCGCCCGGATCCGACCGTCGAGGGTCCAGGGCATCAACGACCTGGGCATTGCCGTGATGGCCACCCTGGGCGCCTTCCTGCCCGCCCCGCTGATGAGCTGGCCCGGCTGGGCCTGGCAGCAACCTGCTGGGCGGGGGCGCCAGCGTGCTGCTGATCGGGCTGGTGGTGGCGGTGTGGCGGCGGCGAGTGGGGTGAGTCTGGTCAGTGCGGGTGCCCCTGTGGACGCTAACGGCGAGATGGGGTATCGGGATGCAAAGGGAGGTATCAGGACGGATCAGCGTCCCCCTGCCATGCCGCAGACACAGCCTCGACCACTTCGGCCCATACACCGGGTTCAGCCAGTATCAGAATCTCGCGTGCCAGCACATTGCTGAGGACGCCGTCGTTCTGCTGCAGCGAACGGATCACCCGATCCGCCTGGGCATCCGGCATCTCCACAATTTCCTTCAGTGCGGCACGTGCCCGGGCATGCAGCTGAAGATAGCGGATTCCTCCCGCATCTTCGTGGCCAGCGTCTGTCCAAGAACATCTGCCAGGAAGCAGACATGCAGCCCCAGGGCAGATGCGAGACCACATCCGCGGATGGGCGGGCCGCCTCCGGCCAGGTTTCGCCAACCGTTGGCCGTCACCTGCGTGGCACGACGCCCCCATCCGGCTGACGACGGGCAGAGGTCTTTTGAAAGGCCACGGCAGCTGAAAGCCTGAGCCAGCCAGGCGCCGCCGAGGATCTGAAAGCGGGGCATTTGTGAGCGGGGAAGCTGGGCGGGCATGCGCGGAATCGATCATTCTTGCAATGAGACGATTAGCATACAAAGGTTCTTGCGTGGGATCAATTGACTTCAGCCGCCGCCAATAGCCCCTCACTCCCACTCGATTGTGTTTTTGCGTGACAAACAGCAATTAAATCAATAGTTTGCAAAATAGCTCAGCATGGATGCCATGAAAAATGCCATTTCTCGTAACTTTGCAGATCGCTTAGATCAACACCCAGCCATCTAAGGCGAAGCACGGGGCCATGTCTCGCCCGTTGTCCGTTGCGGTATTGAGGCATGAGTTCACCTGGTCAAGTGCAGCTCCTATGACGATGGCGCGGGCAAAATCCACGGTTACGGCGATCTTCTTTGGGACCGTGAGAACAAAACGCATGTGGCCCCACTGGTCATGCTCCGCATCATAGATCGCTTGCCAGTAGTCGTATTCCGCAGGCAACCCGAACAGTCGTGCCGTCAGCTTGAACTTCTGCCCGTCCACACGTTGGTGGGTGCCAAGGGAAATATCGTGCTGAGGGACTCTTCCAAGCTGCATGCTTTGCCTCACTTCGTGGAATCGATGAACGCACCAAGCTTGTCGAGATCATGCGACCAGAAAAGGGAGAGGCCGCGCGCCTGCGCCTGTTCAAGGTTCAGCACCTCGAAGACGCCGGCCAGCGCAGCGGCCGGCACGACCTGCGCAGTGCCGAACTGTTTGATCCAGTACTCGGCCTTGACGGCCGCGTCGTTGTTCAGACGCTTGACGCTGTTGGTTGCGCTGTTCGACACCTTGCACTCGATCGCCATGAGGCGCGTGTCGTGCAAGCGCACGACAACATCAGCCTTACGCTCGCCGAGCTGGCATTCAGCGCAGAACTGCATGGCCTGCGGCCCTTTGACGATCGTGTTGATCGCCACGGCCGGGGCCTCGGTGAAGCCCAGGCTGCGAAGGTAGTCCTTCACCGTCGTCTCTGGTTCTCCTTGCCCCTCATTTGCGTCGCTCGGTGGCGATGCGCTGCGCGGCCAGGAGCACCGACGAAAAGCCAACAAGGCCGCTTCGCGTTGCTGATCGGTCGGTGCGCCGCCGGCCCTCCATCCACGGGAACCGATGCGGATCAATCACGCGCTCGATGACCTCGAACACCTTACGCAGCGCCTCGGAGTTCTTCTTCAAGACGCCCGGGGCGATCGACTCGACATCGACGATGACTTGAAGATCGTCATCGGAGATCGGCGGGCCGGCCAGGTAGCGCAGCGCTTCGCCGAGTCCCAGGCCGTAGGCTTCGGCCAGGTTGTCATCGGTGATCGCACCAGGGCTGAGGTCGCTCAGCTTCTTAAACAGCAACTCGAACTTACCGCGCGCCTGGTTGTAGTGGGTTGCCCAGGCGTCAGTGACGGCCAGGCGCTCGGTCCGGAATTGCGCGGCGGAGGTTGCGGCGTCTTCAGCCAGTTCGGCAGTGGTCCATCGAGGCGGGGCGCTTGTCATGCAAGAAGTGTTTCCAGGCTTGGGATGCGCAGGCGCTCGATCTCCTTGGGCTCAAACTTGGTCAAGCCGCCGGCATAGGTTCTGCCGCTCCCGGTGTTGATGTTCTTGTTGAGCCACGTCACCAGGCGCGCCATCACTCCATCGGCCAGCGGCTGGCGAGGGTAGAGGCCGTGCGCGACGTTGATGTGTCGCGCGTCGCATGCGTTGAGCGTGAACTGAGGCGGCCGGCGGGCCATGTAGGTGCACAGGATCGGGGCCGGGGCTTTGAGGCCCACGGACCACCAAGCTTTGCGGTGCTGTGCGATATAGCTCTGATCCGCGCCGTTGATCTTCGCCCAGGACAGGAAAGCGCTGATGCGTCTCCGCTCTTCCTTGGTAAAGTCGTCCAGCTCGATTGGCAGGTCGATGACACGGCGCAGAACCTCGGCCGAGTGCAGATGCGCACCGGCCTGTATCAAGTCTTTGGCTTTAGTGACGGCCGGCAGCTTGACGCGATCGGGCAAGCCGTTCGCATGCTCACCAGCGATCCAGATGTCGCTTTGCGCCTGTGACCTGGCCGCGATGCACACGGAACAGCTCGCTATGCTCGATGTCGCCAGCCGCCGCTGGCTCGGACGGGCGGACGATGATCGACCAGCGCGGCGCGGCATGCAGCCGTTCGCGCGGGATGTCAGTTCCTTGGTCAAGCCGTTGAGGCGTTCCAGCTCGTCGACGGCGCGCACTCGAACTCGGCTCGGCCGTCTCCCCGACGCGGAAGCAGGTGATCGCCGCCGTTGTCGCCGTGCCGGGGAAGGCTTCGACGGTTGGCTCAAGCACATGCAGGGCGATCCCGCCCAGCTCGTCGAGCAGCAGCCGGCGCAGCGCCGAACCGTAGTTCACATCCATCCACTCGGCCGAGGTGATGAATGCACCCACGTCGCCCGCCTTGGCAAGCAAGCGCGTTTGCAGGAAGAAGTGCAGATGCAGGCCGGCCAGCGCACTCCCGCCTTGATGCGGAAGTCGGCAAAGTTCGAGGCATACCAGGCTTTCCAGTCCTCGGCGATGTCGTGATGTCGCACGTAGGGCGGATTGCCGATGAAGGCCGTCATGCCGGCGCAGCGCGGCAGCTTGACCTCCCGATAGTCCTTGACCAGCACGGTCGCCCGATCGGTCCAGCCGCGAGCGCTCAGGTTCGCGCGCAGCATCAGCGCGGCCAGGGGGTCCATCTCCACAGCCACGAGCTGCGCGCGTCAGGAAAGCGCAAGGCCCGCGGCCAGGATGAAGCGACCCGACCCCGCCCCAGGATCGACGATGCGGGCCGGGGTTCCTTGGCTGGCCAGCCAAATCATCATCGAGCGGACGATCGGCGCAGGCGTGTAGACGGCACCGGCCGCACGACGCTCAGCCGCAGAGCGAATCGACGAAAAGGCTTCGCCGAGCGGGTCGGTGCCGCGCGAGATCGCCTTGCGGATCGCCTCGATGTCCCGAAGCTTGAGCGCCGATGCCGGCGCGGTTTTTACGAGCTTATGCTCGGCCGCAGACAGGCCGCCATGTCCTCCGATGAGGGCAAGGCAGAGAGCTACTAGCTCTTGTTCTGTCTGCACGTTCATTTCTGTTCTCCCTTGAAACCGGCGAACAGGTCAGCCTGGCCTTGCAACTGCTTCTCCATGAAGGTGCGCATGAAGTCGCGCAGCACGTCAGGAGGCGTGTCGATCTTGGCACGGCAAGCCTGCACGAACGCCTCGCGCAGCTCTTTTCTCCACCCTGACGCGCATCCCAGAGTCTTTTAGTGACGTGCATGGGATAGCACAGTGGATACACAATGTATCCACTGTGCTGGGGTCAGCTTGTCGAAATGACCCGATCACACTCCAGGACAACATATTCCGGCACATTGTCAAACTTGTGCGGATTTAACTGCATCACATATTCATTTTCGATATGAAAGGACTCATTCACGAATTTCTGAAGAATGCTGTCTTGATCCCCGCCTGTCAAAGCGTGCACTTCTTTTGAAAACTCGGAATAGCTGGATCTTATCGTACCCGGCTGTAGCGCTCGTAAATCGACGCTTCATCTCAGCCTTATCTTTAATGATCGCAAGTACCGCAGAGTAATCGAACCCAGGAATTAATTTCTTGATCCCAGCTTCGGCTTGAGCAATCTCATGAGTACTCATAGGAACCTCGCCGGAGGCGGATTTTCAAAAATAGGCACATCTCTCGCATGCAAGAGATTTGCCAAACAATTGTACTCCATGCCGAGATCATTAATAATCTCAAAATGTCGCCTCAAATATATACACTTAATAACCTCATCCGCCAAGCTGCGAATATTGTCACCACATATTTGAGCGAACGTCTGAATATCATCCTCTTTAATCTCAACCTCGAAATAACTCCCGCCTTGGATGCCAGAAAATATGCCGTTGGCTTAGGGTGCTGGAATAATCTTTTAACACCACGGATAACATCGATAGTAGGCTCAATATCGTGAGTCAGCATGAAAACTGTTGTATCACGGAGACTTGCCTTACCTCTAAACAGCTCATTTAAAATTGCAAATTTCTTGGTCTTATCAAAACTAGAAACAGGGTCATCTAAAATTGCTAAAGCACGGCTTTTTCCGCAGAACATGGTGCATGAAAAGAATAAGAGCAAAGGCATTCTTTTTCACCATAACTCAGATGCTGAGCAGCTGTTTCGATATACGCATTATAATCCTGATGAACCAACTTCATCTTATAAGAGTCTGTCTCAGGCTTAATAACAACACTGTACTTATAACCGGCCGACCTCAGGAAACCATTGATTCCATCTTGATTGTCGGCAACAGATTTCTCGATCTGCTTCTTATGTTTATTGACCTTCCCTTTAACTCCCCAACCTTTTCACCCAACTCCTGGAGCCTTGCATTTATGGGGTCAACAACCAATTTGGTATCCGCCGAGTTAAGTTTCGCAAAGGAGGCCGAGGTCGATTTTTCAGCTTACCGATTTCATCTTCGATCTTCTCGACGTCACGAAGTGAAAAGAAAGATATCGAGCGTAACCCTTCGAGTTTAGCAAGGAGTGTTTCAACGTCACCTCTAAGGGCACTGAGAAAAATTCGTTTCCTCCGGTGAAAGCTCCAATCTTGGATTTTTGTAATCTTTTTCCAAGCTCTCTCGACACTCCGGCTCAAAAATACTTGCCTAGTCTTCTAATGATTTCCTGAAAGTGTACTCAAATGCTCGACAGCCTTCGAGTCATACTCCTTTGCGACAGATTGTGCCACAGTCTTTCTATCTGAATTCTGAAAATCGGAGGAGCAATAGGGGCAGTTATCTGACAATTCCAAAAATGAATTCCCCTTTGCCTGCCAAGCTATCCAAGTTGCAGACTGATCACTTTTGATGAAATTTTCAAATGGCTTAAGATGTTCTGGGATATTCTCAATCTTGTTTCCAGACCCAAAGGCTTTATAGCCCTTACTCGACTTTGAAATCGCCCCAGCTTTCGTAACCCTCGAATGCATCGCGAAGCTCTTTCAGGTCGGATATGGCCCCTTAAATCTTCATTACCATCGAATACCGACTTAATCCCCACGAAGGGGCCTCAATCTCCTGCATGGCTGATAGGAAAGCATCTGTCTTGATGAAGATCTCAAAGCTGTTTTTGAGAACCTCGTCCCTCTGAAAAACGAACTGGGAAACATAGGATTCGTCGAAAACTAAAATCGAATTGATATCCTGCACGCCCGTCACCGATGGCTCATTCTGCCCGTCGAGCGCACGATACTTAAAAAGGTTTTTAACCTTTGGAAGAGCCGTCACCAGCCACGGATGCAAAAATCGCCTTTGCTATTGAACTCTTGCCTATCCCATTGGGGCCATACTTTATATTCAACGTCCCTTTGGAGATAGAGATGTCTGCGCTCTCGATACTGTTGCAGTTTTTTATTTGAACCGAATACACAGCCATAACCCCTCTCTCCTTAGAGCATTGATCAAAACAAGCACACCGATTTGCTCAAGACTCAACCGTCGGCAGAGTCTGGCTGAGCGGCCATAGGAAGCGTTCAAACAGATATTAACATGCTTACACTTGGACTCAAGACGCTAAGTATCAGAAATGCCGACATCCTGCGAGACCTCACCTATCACCACGTCCCAGCTAGCGGAACAGCGCGGGGGCGCTTTCTCTTTGTGCTCCTACACGGTGTCGACGACGCTCTATCTCCTCCTTTGACACTCGACCGGGCAAAGCGGCGAGTTCGGTGTCGGTGAGCTCGCCAGCACGTCGCGCAGACGCACAGTGGACACATGAGCCGGAGGGGCCATTGGGCCCTCATCATCCACAAATGCAGGCTCAGGAAGCTCGGGAGCACCCTGCTCCCACGTCGGCCGCCGCTCTAGCATCCGGTTTGCTCAAAGCGTCCTCCACGAAAGCGCCGTGCCTGGCCGCCCTCGGCGGCTTACATCACGGGTGACCCATATCCCTTTTGACCTGGGCCATGCTGCACCCGGCCAGTTTCGCCGTATCCGCGATGCTGCGGCCTATGCAGCGCAACGCGATGACCTGGGCGTGCAACTTCGGATCAGCCCGTCGGCTCTTGTGGCGGCCAGCCTTCTTCGCCAGATAGATGCCCTGGCGCTGCCGCTCGCGCCTTTCCTCGTAGTCGTCGCGGGCCATCTGCAGGGCCAGCTTCAAAAGCATGTCCTGGACAGATTCCAGGACGATCTTGGCAACGCCCTGGGCCTCGACCACCAGGTCGGACAGATCGACAACGCCAGGGACGTGCCAAGCGTGCGCCCTTTGCTCGAGATGCTGACGCTCCAATGGTCTGGACTCAATCAGTCGGATATTGCGCGAAAGCTCGGCATCGAGCGCCAGGCGGTATCAGCGACGCTGGCGGCGATCCCGCAATGTTCGCGCTTGAGTGACAAAGCCGCGCTCACCGCATCAACCTAATTTACCAATTAATAGGACGAAACAATCCGCATTGCCAGGCACCATCAAGCACATGTTCGCAAGTGACTGAAAGAGGCCAGGGGATGCAGGCAACGGCAAGCAAGACGCTCATCAATCGGAAGAAGCTGCTGGCGATTGATCCCGCTGTCTGAGCGCACGATCTTCAATATGGAGCAGCGCGGGGGTTTCCGCGCCGGATCGCACTCACCAGCCGAAACGTTGCCTGGGACGGCCGAGGTCGAGGGATGGATCGAGGCGCGGAAGTCGTCGGGCACTCAGGCCATGCGCCCTGGCTTCACCCGTCTGCCGTGGCCGGCAGCTCTGCTGCCCCTTTTAGCGGCTAAAACGCTGCGCCCCTCAAGTGTCAATAAAGCCCGAGGCCATGCCTCGATGTTCGGGCGGCGCTGCCTAACCTGCCTTTCTCTGGCTTACGCCTTCGGCCGTCTCAGCGTCCATTCGCCGATCATGTCCGCCCAGTCCTGCAACATCGCCGTGCGCTGCTCGCGGTACTCGGCCTTGTTGTAGACGGCTCTGACTCCTCTGCTCGTGCGCAAGGCACTTCTCGATTCGGTCCGTGTTGTAGCCGGCTTCATGCAGCAACGTGCTGGCCGTGCGCCGCAAGTCATGTGGCCCGAACTCGGCGAGCGACTTCCCTTCCTTCTGCGCCGGCCGATACGTCAGCGTCAGCACCTGGTTAAGCGTGGCGCTGCTCGCCCGGTGAGTCGAGTCATACCGCGACGGAAGCACGTGATCCGATCCCCCGCGAAGGTTTTCAGGGCAAATGAAGATGTCCAGCGCCTGCCGGGACAGGAACACCAGGTGCGGATGCGCCGCTTCATCCGCTCCTTCGGGATCGTCAAAGCGCGTCGCTGAAATTGATCTCGCTCTAGGTCGCGTTGGTCAGCCTCGCTCTTGCGCACCATCGTCAACAGCAGCAGATTGGCCGCCGCCCGAATGGATGGCGCTGTGCCGATGCGCTCCATGTACTGGTAACATCAGGCCGATCTCGTCGGGCGCACCAGCTCGGCCGGGTTCTCGACCTTCTGGCCGCGCTCGATAGCCCAGCGATGAGACCTGAGCACCACCTCGCGGACATGCAGCCGTCGCCGGCGCGCCGCGCTCGATGATGGCATCGGTCAGCGCGCGCAGGTCCTCGTGGTGATCTCCACCAGCTTCTGATTGCCCAAACTTCGGCTTCAGCTCGCACTCGTAGACCGAGCGGCGCGATGTCGCGGGTGGAGTCGGCCATCTGGTAGCCGCGCAGCCACTTTTCCGCGCAGGCCACGAACGTCTCCGTCCTTGACGCGAGCCTTGTCCCGCGCCTTTTCCTTGGCCGGTGACTTCTCGGCCGCGACCATCTTCTTGGCCTCACCCAACCGCTCGCGGGCTTCCGCTAGCGTGATGCCGCCGACACCGTAGCGGCCGAAGGTGATGGACTCCTGCCAACCGTGGATCGAATGGTTGTAGCGGAACGAGATCGCTCCGGCGGCCGTGACGGCTACGCATAGAGGCCATCACGGTCATTCACCTGAGTAGAGCTTGTCCTTCGGCTTGAGGTTGCGCAGCTTGGTATCGGTCAACATGGTTCTCGCCCTGATTCAGCCTAAATTCCACGGTCCGAAAACCGGCCAATCCTGGCGAAAAACAACAATAAAATCATTGTGTTACGCAATTCCAATACCATGCACATCCGCAAGGTGGTTGCATGGTATCGATGACAGTCCCATGGCAAAGAAGCATTCAATGCCATCCATCATGCCATGAAAAAACGGTGCTTGTCGATGCCAAATGTTGCCAGGCGGTACCGAACGAAATCACAAAAAAGCCCGTAGTGACGCGGGCTTAGGTGTGTTTTCGTGCTACTAGATGCCAGTCAGTGCCAGACGCCGAATCACTCCCCACTCGATCGTCGCCGGCGGCTTGCTGCTCACATCGTAGGTGACGCGGTTGATGCCGCGGACTCGTTGATGATGCGGCTGCTGGTCTTCTTCAGGAGGCTGTAGGGCAGCTCGGCCCAGTCGGCGGTCATGAAGTCGCTGGTCTGGACTGCGCGCAGGGCCACGACGTAGTCGTAGGTGCGGCCGTCGCCCATGACGCCGACGCTCTTGACGGGCAGGAAGACGGTGAAGGCCTGGCTGGTGAGGTCGTACCAGGTCTTGCCGCTGTGGGGTTCGATGGTGGAGCGCAGTTCCTCGATGAAGATGGCGTCGACCTGGCGCAGCAGGTCGGCGTATTCCTCTTCACTTCGCCCAGGATGCGAACGCCCAGGCCTGGTCGGGAAGGGATGGCGATAGACCATGTCGGGCGGCAGGCCCAGGGCAACACCCGAGTTCGCGCACTTCGTCCTTTGAAGAGGTCGCGCAGGGGCTCCAGCAGTTTCAGGCCCAGCTGTTTCGGGCAGGCCGCCAACGTTGTGGTGGCTCTTGATGACGACGGCCTTCTTGCTCTTGGCGCCGCCGGATTCGATGACGTCGGGGTAGATGGTGCCCTGGGCCAGGAAGGTGGCGCCCTTGTGACCGGCGCCGCTGGCCTTGAGCTTCTCGGCTTCGGCCTTGAAGACGTCGACGAACAGGCGGCCGATGATCTTGCGTTTCTGCTCGGGGTCGGAGACGCCGGCCAGGGCGTCCAGGAAGAGCTGGCTGGCATCGACGCGCACGACCTTGGCATGCAGCTTGCCGGCGAACATGTCCATGACCATGTCGCCTTCGTTCAGCCGCAGAAGGCCATGATCGACGAAGACGCAGGTGAGCTGGTCGCCGATAGCGCGATGGATGAGGGCGGCAGCCACGCTGGAATCGACGCCGCCCGACAGGCCCAGGATGACTTCCTCGTCGCCCACCTGTTCGCGGATGGCGGCCACGGCTTCTTCGATGTGGTCACGCATGACCCAATCGGGGCGGGCGCCGCAGATATCGAGCACGAAGCGCTCGAGCAAGGCCCTGCCCTGCACGGTGTGGGTGACTTCGGGGTGGAACTGCACGCCGTAGAAGTGGCGCTCCTCGTCGGCCATGCCGGCGATGGGGCAGCTGGGGTGCTGGCCATGAGCTTGAAAGCCTTCGGGCAGGGCGGTGACCTTTGTCGCCGTGGCTCATCCACACCTTCAGCATGCCGTGGCCTTCGGGGGTGTGGAAGTCCTGGATGCCGTCCAGCAGCCGGGTGTGGCCGCGGGCGCGGACTTCGGCGTAGCCGAATTCCCGGGTGTTGCTGCCTTCCACCTGTCCGCCCAGCTGCATGGCCATGGTCTGCATGCCATAACAGATGCCCAGCACGGGCACGCCCAGCTGGAAGACGGCGTCAGGGCGCGGTCATCCACTTCATAGACGCTGGCATGGCTGCCGGAGAGGATGATGCCCTTGAGCTGGCCGTCGGCGGCGTATTGCCGGACCCAGTCGCTGCTGACGTCGCAGGGATGGACTTCGCAGTAGACGTGGGTGCTTCGCGGATGCGCGCGCGCGATGAGCTGGGTGACTTGCGAGCCGAAATCCAGGATCGAGGATCTTTCTGATGGTTCATCGGCGCGTGACAGACGTTGTGACCCCGCCCGGGCCGGGCGTGTCGCGAAACAGAAACAGGCTGCGCGACCGAGGCGGCAGCCTGTGTGGGGCGGCAACGATCACTCGACGTGATAGTTGGGCGCTTCCTGACGATCTGCACGTCGCGACGTGCGATTCACGGATGCCGGCGTTGCTGATCTCGACGAACTGGGCACGCTGCTGCATGGCGTCGATGGTGGGGCAACCGCAATAGCCCATGCTGGCACGCAGGCCGCCGCACAGCTGATAGATGATGGCGCTGACCGCACCCTTGTAGGGGACGCGACCTTCGATGCCTTCGGGCACCATCTTCCTCGGCGGCGACGTTGGAGTCCTGGAAATAGCGGTCGGCCGCGCCCTGCTGCATGGCGCCCAGCGAGCCCATGCCGCGGTAGAACTTGTAGGAGCGGCCCTTGTACAGGACGATCTCGCCCGGGGATTCCTCGGTACCCGGCAAAGATGGAGCCCATCATGACGCTGGAGGCGCCAGCGGCGATGGCCCTCTGGCCACGTCGCCGGAGTAGCGGATGCCCACCCGTCGGCGATCGAGGGGCACGTCTGGTGCCCTGCAGGGCAGCGGCCACGTCGCCCACGGCAGTGAGCTGCGGGCACGCCCACGCCGGCCACGATGCGGGTGGTGCAGATGGAGCCCGGGACCGATGCCCGACCTTGACGGCGTCGGCGCCGGCATCGACCAGCATGCGGGCGGGTCACCGGTGGCGATGTTGCCCGCAATGACCTGCAGCTCGGGGTAGTGGCGCTTGATCTCGCGCACGCGCTCGATGACGCCGCGCGAGTGGCGTGGGCGGTGTCGACCACCACCACGTCCACGCCGGCAGCCACCAGACGCTCGAGCCGTTCATGGCTGTCGCCACCGGTGCCGATGGCGGCCCCGACGCGCAGCTACGACGCTGTCCTTGGAGGACTCGGGGTGGTGTCGGCCTTCAGGATGTCCTCTGACGGTCATGAGACCGCGCAGCTCGAAGGCGTCGTTGACAACCAGCACGCGCTCGAGACGGTGCTTGTGCATGAGCTTCTGGGCGTCATCCAGGCTGGACCCTCGGGCACGGTGATGAGCCGCTCGCGCGGGGTCATGATGTTGCGCACCGGCTGGTCGAGTTCGGACTCGAAGCGCAGGTCACGGTTGGTGACGATGCCGACCACCTTCTTGCTGCCACTCGACCACGGGCAGACCGGAGATGCGGGATGCTCTGCGGGTGATGGCGATGACCTCGCGCACGGTCATCTCGGGGGTGATGGTGATGGGGTCGCCCACCACGCCGGACTCGTAGCGCTTGACGGCCAGGACCTCGGCAGCCTGCTGCTCGGGCTTGAGGTTCTTGTGGATGATGCCGATGCCGCCCAGCTGGGCCATGACGATGGCCAGTGCTGCTTCAGTCGACGGTATCCATCGCCGCCGAGACAAGCGGGATGTTGAGGCTGATTTTCCGGGTCAGGCGCGTGCGCAGGGATGCGTCACGGGGAATGAAGTCTGAATACGCGGGGACGAGCAGGACGTCGTCGAAATGTCAGTGCCTTCTTGGCTATCCGCATTGCTGTTTTTATCCGCAAAGCGGCATGATAGCAAATTATCCCGCGCCCCGGCGCATCGTGGTGCGGATCTGACGACCAGCCACGCTTCGTCGACCCCAGCGGCCGTCGGTCCGCTCGGCGCGACTTTCTGCCACCTGGCAAAGCGTGCCGCCTTCGCGTCAGCCAGATCGGGCACAGCACTTCCACCCGGTCGTCGGGCCGCAGCGGGTCATCCAGCCAGGCGCGGCGGCCGAAACGGGACAGGCCCAGGGCCTTGGCCCTCGATTGCCTGAACAAGGTTGCACGGCTCGTCGCCTCCAGGGCATGCGCGCTCCAGGCTGGCATCATCATCTACCCGAGGTGCCGGATGCTGCGCGGCTGGCGATGTTCCAGGCACAAGCGGGTCTGTAGGCCGACGCGGCCGCCGCCCGTTGCAGCAACTGCCGGATGGTGGTGCCCGGAGGTACACGGTGCAGGGTCCGCACCAGCGCGTACCGTACCGGCTGGGCGGCCTCCTCGGGATTGGCAGCCTCTGGACTGGTGGTCTCGGGATTGGTGACCCGGGGCTCGTGGCTTCGGGGGCCGCGGCCTCCGGGTACTGGATGACCAGCCCACCATCAGGGCTGCCGCAGGGCCCGTCCGATGCCGGCTGGCCCGGGGGAGCGGACGGAGGATCCTGCGGAGCCTGCCGGCGTGCGCCAGGGCGTCATGAGGCCCCGAAGCCCGGGCCGTAGCGGCGCTCGGCCTCCTTCACGAAGGCATCGACCAGGGTGTTGGCAATGTGGCAAAGACGGGGTTGAGCACCCGCGCGATGAGGCCGCTGCCCACTTCATAGTCCAGCTCCAGGTCGATGCGACAGGGCGTCCTCGGCCAGCGGCTTGAAGGTCCAGCCGCCCTGCAGGCGCGAGAACGGGCCATCCTTCAGGCGCAGCCGGATGCTGGTGGGTCGCTGGTGGACGTTCTCGGTGGAGAAGGTCTGGCGGATGCCACGGAAGTCGATGGTGATGGCGGCCGACATGCCCTCGTCGGTGCGCGACAGCAGCTGCGTGCCTCCACGCAGGGCAGAAAACCGGGATAATCCTCTACCCGCTCGACCAGGTCGAACATGGCCTGCGCCGAATACGGCACCAGGGCGGATTTGCGGATCACGGGCATGGCTGGCCCCGAACACGGATGGGATCCTCTCGGACGGGATCCTTTCAACAGGCACAATATCGACCATGTCGACCATTACAGAAAACCGGAAAGCCGGGTTCAATTATTTCATCGAGGAACGGATCGAGGCCGGGCTGGCGCTGGAAGGCTGGGGAGGTGAAGGCCATCCGGGCCGGCCGCGTGCAGATCCAGGAAGCGTATGGTGATTGTAAGGCGCGCGGAGATCTTCCTGATCGGTGCGCACATCACGCCGCTGATCACCGCCTCCACCCGTCAAGCCGGATGTTACCCGCAACCGCAAGCTCCTGTTGCACGCCGCCGAGATCGCCCGCCTGATCGGCAAGGTGGAGCGCGCCGGCTATTCGCTGGTGCCGCTGGACCTTCACTACACGCGCGGCCGGGTGAAGCTGGCGCTGGGGCTGGCCAAGGGCAAAGAAGCAGTCTCGACAAGCGGGCCACCGAGCGCGAAAAGGACTGGCAGCGTGAGCGTTCGCGGCTGATGAAGAACAACAACCGCTGACCCCGGAAGGATCCCGCACAGCCCGCTTCATCTTTGGGGTGCTCACGCCGATTGCGCTAGTCTGTCAGAGAGGCCCGACGCTGTGCGGGTCCGTGGCGTTCGACATTCGTTTCTGCCCAGGCCGACAGACATGGCGAAGAAGAAGAGCGACAGGTTCACCCTTCGGACATGGGTGACCGAATCCATGGGCTTCCCGACCAGGAGGCCTCCCCAGGACGCGACCGCAGGCGCCGAGAGTCTCGGCGCCTGCCGACGCGGGCGCAGACCGGGGTGCGGAAGAAGCGGATTTTTCAGCCAACTCGCTGTAGCGCTTCCGGTACCGACACCCCTGCCCCCCACGACGCGCGGCATCAACGCCTTTCCGGCAGAGACGGAGCGCACGACAGGGTGCCCTGTCACGGGCGAGGCTCGACCCGGGCAGCGCCAATGGCGCCATGACAGACAACAGAGACAGCTGAAGCGGTCGCCTTGTCCGACCGGGAAGCCAAGAAGGCAAAGAAGGCGGCCAAGAAAGCTGCCAAGCTGAGGGGCACTGAAGGAGGAGTGGGCCGGGAGGCCGGCGCCGCCGTGCCCCCTGCCCCGCTGGGCACCGCCAAGGGCGTGGAAACGATGTTCCGCAACGCCTTCCGGACCGAAATGGAGCTGCTGGCGCTGGCGGCCACCAAGGCCAACATCATGATCTCGCTCAACGGCTTTCATCGTGTCGGCGCTGATGGTGTCGGTGCCTTCATCTTCTCGTCATCACCGGACTTCCGATCGCTCGGCGGGCATCTTCATGCTGACGGCAGCCGCCTCGATCGTCTGCGCGCTGCTGTCGGCCTCGCCTGAACGGGTGGGCCGGCTGCAGGCCACCTGGCACTGGATGAAGGACGTGTTCCGGCGCAAGGCCCGGCTGCGCGACTTCAAGGCCCGGGTGTCACACAACCCCACCGTCCATTTCTTTGGTGACTCCCCCAACATCCTGATCTACGAGGATCGCGCCAAGATCCCGAAGGATCGCTACTGGCAGATGATGCAGGACATCATGAACGACCGGGAGCAGATCTATTACCGGATGAGCGAGGAGCTCTACTGGCTGGGCCTGATGGCCGACAAGCAGTTCAAGTTCCTGCACATGTCCTACGTGGTGTTCCGCTGGGGACTTCTGGCCTCGGTCATTGCCTTCACGGTCGTGAAGACGCTGCCCAGCGTGATTCCGGCCATGCAGGCGGCAGCAGCAGGCGGCCCACCTGCAGACGCTGGGCATCAATGTGTTCAAGAGCCTGTACGAACCCTCGGCGGTACAGCAGCTGCCCGACGGGCGTATCCTGGTGGTGGAGGACGAGCCCACGCGCGCGGCCAGCATCCTCACCATCGAGCCCGATGGCTCGCTGCGCGAGGACGAGGCGCTGGATACGCGCATCATCCGCGATTTCCGTCGCAAGCTGAATGACCTGGAAGCGCTGACCCGCGACCCGGAGGGCTAGCATCTACGCCATCACCTCGCATTCGCCCAATCGCAACGGCCAGCGCCGCCCGGACCGCGAGCACTTCCTGCGCTTCCGGATCCAGGGCAGCGACATCCAGCAGCTGGAGTCGTACAGCGGGCTGATCGACGATCTGAAGAACTCGCCTGAACTGAAGGAGCTCATCAAGGCCAAGACCGGCACGGAACTGGATTTCCGCAACACAAACATCGAGGGCCTGGCCTTCGACCCGCGCAAGAACCGGCTGATGCTGGGCTTCCGCGATCCGGAGTTCAACGAACTGGCGCTGGTCGTCTCCATCGACAACCCGAAAGACATGTTCGAGAAGCGCGTTCCGCCGCACTTCGTGTCGGTGGCCTTCCTGGACATCAAGGGCGGCGGCATCCGTTCGATGAACTACGACCCGGTGCTCAAGAGCTTCATCCTGGCCAACGAGGTCAAGGATGACGATGGCACGAAGTTCTCCCAGCTCTGGACCTGAGCGGCAACCCGAACGATGCGCCGAAAGCCATCCCGCTGCCCAACCTGCGTTATCTCAGCAACGTGGAAGCCGTCGATTCTGGTGGTGATCAACGGCCAGCACCGGCTGCTGCTGATGGGCGACGAAGGTGACGCCAAGAAGAACCTGCCGGCCAGAGTACATGGTGGTGGACTACAGCGATCTGTGACGGGCCGAGGGCCGCAGCACGCAATTCGATGTGGTGCGGCCCTGCTCGGAGGCCTCCCGGAAGAAGGCTTGAACGCCTGCATTGGCCCGCCTGCCCTTGCGAGCCTCGCTGATGACGTTGGTGTCAATCAAATACATGGGCGGACTGGCCATCATCCTGCTGGCGCTCGAAGTCTGAATCCAGACCAACATCCGGCATGCTGGCCAGGATCTCGGCCAGAGGTTTTCTGGGCGGCCGCTGGAGGGTTTCCAGCAGGATGGCACGATGCTCGGCTTCGGCGCTGCGGCCATTGGCGGCCGCACGCTGTTTCAGGGCCTGCACCAGGGATTCGTCCAGTCCACGGACCAGCAGGCTTGTCATGGTCATCTCCAGGCAGGAACTCCCCCGAACAAGTCCCATACTGCATACCGGCGCACAAGAACGGGCGCCTGACGTGTTCGGAGGATCGTCAGGTGATAGCATGCTATCACCTTAGCCCTTGTTCCCAGCCCCCGTACCCTGCACGGTCTTCATGGCGGTGGCGATAAGGCCGGCCACGTCGCCGAGGTTGGCAGGCACGATCATGGTGTTGTTGGTGCGGGCCAGCTGGGCGAAAGGCCTCGACGTACTGTTCGGCCACGCGCAGGTTGACGGCGGTGTCACCGCCGGGAAGCTGGGCGGCGTTGCCCACGCGCTCGATGGCCTGGGCGGTGGCTTCGGCAATGGCGGAGATGGAGGCAGCTTCACCCTGGGCGCGGTTGATGGCGGCCTGGCGCTCACCCTCGGAGCGCTGGATGGCGGCTTCGCGTTCGCCGGAGGCGATGTTGATCTGTTCCTGACGGCGGCCTTCAGAGGCTGCAATGACGGCCCGCTTTTCCCGCTCGGCCGTGATCTGGGCCTGCATGGCACGCAGGATCTCGGCGGGCGGGGTCAGGGTCCTTGATTTCCTAGCGCAGCACCTGACGCCCCGAGTTGGTGGCGGCTTCATCCAGCACGCTGACGACGGCCAGGTTGATGGCCCTCGCGTTCCTCGAAGGTCTTGTCCAGTTCCATGCGGCCCGATGACGGAGCGCAGCGAGGTCTGGGCCAGCTGAGTGATGGCGTCGATGTAGTTGCTGGAGCCGTAGGAGGCACGCATCGGGTCGGTGACCTGGAAGTACAGCACGCCGTCGACCCTGCAGCTGGGTGTTGTCGCGGGTGATGCAGACCTGGCTGGGCACGTCCGGCGGAACTCCTTCAGCCTCGTCGCTTGTAGGCCACGCGGTCGATGAAGGGCACGATGATGTTGAGACCCGGCATCAGGATGCGGTCGAACTTGCCCAGTCGCTCGACGACCCAGGCGTGCTGCTGGGGCACGATCTTGAGGGTCTTGACGGCAAAGACGATGGCCAGGACCAGGATGGCAATGGAGACGGTGGTAACAGGTGGCATCAATGGTCACTCCTGAAGGATGGTATGGGATGAAGGCAGGATAGGCATTCCGCCCGGGCAGCGCGTGCCTTTGCGCGATTGCCGGCCGGCCCGGGCGGTGCTTCGGCGGCGTGGCGGCTGGCGTGGGTGCGGGCTTGCCCTGGCCCAGGCCGCCGTCACGCCCTGAGGGGTGGCAGGGACCAGCCGACGGCCAGGGGCGCGCTGCCCGTGGCGCGCGCCAGCTCGACCAGGATCAGCACGAGGCGGCTGCCGGCGATGGCGTGGATGCGGTGGGTGCCGATGCGGCGCGGGTAGCCGGACAGCAGCTCGGCCTGCCAGATGGTGCCGCGATAGTTGATGCGGGTCTGGCCGTTGTCTTCCCAGCCTTCGACGGTGACGGTCTGGCCGATGTCGAGATTGAGGTCAGGGTTGCGCTCGGGCGCCTGCTGCGACGGGGCGATGGGCCGAAGGTAGCGCACCAGGCCAGCGCCCAGCGCACTGGCGACGGCGGCGACCAGCAGCTGGATGCTGAAGGTGGCGCCCAGCCAGGCGGACAGGCCCGGCCAGGCCAGCGCCACGGCGATGACCAGCAGGGTAGAAGGAGCCGACGAACAGCTCGGTGATGCCGAGCACCACGGCGAGGATCCACCAGCCATAGTGTGTTGCCACATCTGCCATCTGAGCCTCCATCTGCCTTGTCAGGGGGTGTTCCTGGCTCTGCCATGCGGATGCGGTCTCTGTGCAGATGCGCGCAGATGAGGTCCGTTCATGGGCGAAGCGGCCGGAAGAGCCGTTCGGGGCCCTGTTTTTCATTTTGGGACACTTTTACCGAGTGTCAAGGCAAAGCCGCACAAACGGCTTTCCGGGGTGGAAATTGGCGACAATGCGCAGACAGTCCGAAGAAATGGCATGCTGCCAGCACAAAAACGCCACCCGAAGGTGGCGTTTGAGTGACCGCGCAATGCACGACCTTTCGGTCGGCGCGCCCCAGGCAGCCCCTGCCAGGACGTCCTGGTGCCCCGGTCGATGTACAGCACGTGCCCGGCCGCCAGGGCGACCGGGCAGGCAGGCACTTATTTCCCGGCCCGGGCCCCGAGCCGCTGCCAGGTGGAGACGACGGTGTCGGGGTTGAGCGAGATGGAGGTGATGCCCTGGTCGACCAGCCATTCGGCGAAGTCCGGATGGTCGGACGGGCCCTGGCCGCAGATGCCGACGTACTTGCCGGCCTTGCGGCAGGCCTCGATGGCACGGGCCAGCAGCGCCTTGACGGCAGGGTCGCGCTCGTCGAAGCCTTCGGCCACCAGACCCGAGTCACGGTCCAGACCCAGGGTGAGCTGGGTCATGTCGTTGGAGCCGATGGAGAAGCCGTCGAAGTGCTGCAGGAACTCGTCGGCCAGGATGGCGTTGGAGGGCAGTTCGCACATCATGACGACACGCAGCGCGCCGGTGCCATCCGGTGCACCGCCCTCGCCCCGCTTCAGGCCATGGCTGGCCAGCAGCTCGATGACGCGCGCGCCTTCCTTGACCGTGCGCACGAAGGGGATCATCAGCTGGACGTTGGTCAGGCCCATGTCCTCGCGCACGCGCTTCATGGCCTTGCACTCCATCTCGAAGCAGTCGGAGAAGGTGTCCGACACGTAGCGCGATGCGCCCCGGAAGCCCAGCATGGGGGTTCTCTTCCTCGGGCTCCTAGCGCGAGCCGCCAATGAGCTTGCGGTATTCGTTGCTCTTGAAGTCGGACAGGCGCACGATGACCGGCTTGGGCCAGAAGGCAGCGGCGATGGTGGCCACACCCTCGGCCAGCTTCTCGACGTAGAAGGCACGCGGGCTGGCGTAGCCCCGGGCCACGCCTCGACGGCCTGCTTGAGGTCGGCGTCGACGGCCGGATAGTCGAGAATGGCACGCGGGTGGATGCCGATGTTGTTGTTGATGACGAACTCCAGCCGGGCCAGGCCCACGCCGTCGCTAGCAGCGCCGCAAACTCGAAGGCGAGCTGCGGGTTGCCGACGTTCATCATGATCTTGGTGTCGATCTTCGGCATGGTGCCGGTCTGGACGTCGGTGACTTCGGTCTCGAGCTGGCCGTCGTAGACGTAGCCGGTGTCGCCCTGGGCGCACGAGACGGTGACGAGCCGGCCGTCAGCCAGCACGTCGGTGGCGTTGCCGCAGCCGACGACGGCGGGAATGCCCAGCTCACGCGCGATGATGGCAGCGTGGCAGGTGCGCCCGCCCCGGTTGGTGACGATGGCCGAGGCACGCTTCATGACCGGTTCCCAGTTGGGGTCGGTCATGTCGGTGACGAGAACGTCGCCGGGCTGCACACGGCTCATCTCGGACGCGTCGCCCACCAGACGCACGCGGCCGGTACCGATCTTTCTGGGCCGATGGCACGGCCGGAAGTCAGCACGTCGGAGCTGCTCTTTGAGGACGAAGCGCTGCTGCTGCGGTCCTTGCTCTGCGACTTGACCGTCTCGGGACGGGCCTGGAGGATGAAGAGCTTGCCATCGATGCCGTCCTGCCCCACTCGATGTCCATGGGACGGCCATAGTGCTTCTCGATGATGGTGGCGTAGCGGGCCAGCTGGGCGACCTCCTCGTCGAGAGGGAAAAGCGCGCACGCTGCTCGGCCGGCGTAATGGACGGTGCGCACGGTGCGGCCCTGGGAGGCGGCATCCTCGAACTCCATCTTGATGAGCTTGGAGCCCAGGTGACGGCTGATGATGGGGTACTTGCCAGCGGCCAGCATGGGCTTGTGGACGTAGAACTCGTCCGGGTTGACGGCCCCCTGCACGACGGTCTCGCCCAGGCCCCAGCTGCTGGTGATGAACACCACGTCCTCGAAACCGGATTCGGTGTCGATGGTGAACATCACGCCCGAGGCGCCCAGGTCGCTGCGGCACATGCGCTGGATGCCCGGCCGACAGGCCACGCCCTCATGGGCAAAGCCTCAGTGGACGCGGTAGGAGATGGCACGGTCGTTGTAGAGCGAAGCAAAGACCTCGCGGATGCGGTCCAGGATGGCGTCGATGCCGACGACGTTGAGGACGGTCTCCTGCTGGCCGGCAGAAGGGAGGCGTCGGGCAGGTCCTCGGCGGTGGCGCTGGAGCGCACGGCGAACGAGACGCCGGCCGGGGAACTCCTTCGTGAGGCGGGCGAAGTGCTCGCGGATGGCCTTTTCCAGGTCGAGGCGGGAAGGCAGCCTCGCTCACCCAGCTGCGGATCTCGGCACCGGCTGGGCCAGGCCTTCACGTCGTCGGTGTTGAGGGTGGCCAGACGGGCGTTGATGCGCTCGGTGAGCCGGTTGTGGTCGAGGAAGTCCCGGAAGGCGTCTGCGGTGGTGGCAAAGCCGCCGGGCACCTGGACGCCTGACGCCGAGAGCTGGCTGATCAGCTCGCCCAGCGAGGCATTCTTGCCGCCCACGACCTCGACATCGGTCATGCGCAGCTCTTCGAACGAGATGACGAGTCGTCCTGCGTGCGTATTGCTCATGGTTGAAGTACCGGATGGTTGAAAATTCTGATGTCCGATATTCTGGGGCCAGTCCATTTCGGCATGTTTCTCCTCGTTCACACTTCCATGTCTGCCAAACCTCCAACTTCCACATCCCAGGGCCATGAACGGACGGCCTATTTCATTTCGACGGCACCGGCATCACTTCCGAGACCGTGGCGATGTCGCTGCTGAGCCAGTTCGATGACCTGAAGACGCGCAATGTGCGCCTGCCCTTCATCGACAGCGAGGCCAAGGCCCATGAAGCCGTGGCGCGCATCAACCTGGCGGCGCAGAACGACGAGACGCCGGCCCGCTGGTGTTCTCGACGCTGGCCATCCCGTCCATCAGCGGGATCGTGCAGACGGCCAACGCGTGCTACCTGGACCTGATCGGCACCTTCGTGTCCAGCCTGGAGACGGAGCTGGGGCGTGAGGCCTCACGCGGGGTGGGTCAGTTCCACCGCATCAAGAGGCCCGGACGAGTACCAGGCCCGGATCGACGCGATCAACTTTCTCGCTGTCGCATGATGACGGCCAGCAGCATGCGGAGCTGGGCACTGCGGACGTGATCCTGGTGGGGGTGTCGCGCTGCGGCAAGACGCCCACCAGCCTGTACCCTGTCCATCCAGCACGGCATCAAGGCGGCCAACTACCCCTCATCCCCGGAGGACTTTCGAGCGGATGCGGCTGCCGGAGGTGCTCTATCAGTACCGTCACAAGCTGTTCGGGCTGACCATCCGCCGGAACGGCTGCACGAGGTCCGCAGCGAGCGCCGGCTGACAGCCGTTATGCGGCGCTGGAGAAACTGTCGTGACGAGGTGCGTCAGGCCGAGTCGATGATGCGCCGCGAGGGCATCTCGATGCTGGTCGACAACCACCAAGTCGATCGAGGAGATTGCGGCAACGATCCTGACGGTGATCCAGCTGGACGAAGGCGCGGAAGTAACCCGCCCCTCCTCTCCCGCGCTGCTGCTCAGGCAGCGCCCACCGCCAGGCCCCGTCAGGACGCGCTGGCGAGCCGCCGGCGCCGCTGCTCGAACAGGCAGAGCGGCGGCGCTGGCGGCAACGTTGAGCGATTCGACCCTGATCCTGCGTGGGATGGTGAGCCGGCAGCCCAGCTGGGCCTGCAGCTCAGGATCGATGCCCTCGCCTTCGTTGCCGAAGACCCAGGCCAGCGGCTGGCGCAGGTCGGTGGCGTAGAGCGACTGGCCGTCCTGAAGGACGGTAGCTAGCCAGGGCAGCGCGCCGACCTGCGCCTTCAGCTGATCGAGGGGATGTTCTCGTGGATCTCCCAGCATGAAGTGTCCGCCCATGCCGGCGCGCAGCACCTTGGGCGCCCAGCAGGCGGCCGTGCCGGCCGTGGTGAGCACGGTGCGAATACCCGCCGCGGCCGCCGTGCGCAGGATGGTGCCGACGTTGCCCGGATCCTGGATGCGGTCCAGGATGACGAGGTCGTGTTCCGGACCGGAGGCCGGTAGCGCCAGCCGGGGCGTCTCGACCACAGCCAGTAGCGGTGACGGCGACGGCATGATGTCGAGCTGGTCGAACAGCCGGTCGTCAGCACCAGCCAGCTGGCCTGGGCGGCCAGGGTGGCCATCTCGGGATTCCCGTTCATGCCGGCGGCTTCACCGGACGGGATGCTTGAGCCCGGCAGCCCTTGCGGCGACACGCGCTGCCATGGGTTGGCGGACGGGGATCGACCGTGCTCCCGACGGGAGGCCGGGGACGACAGCCCGCCGCCCGCCCCAGCTGCTGGAACGTGCGCCGGGCAGGACCAGTTGCAGGACGGGTCGACCGCCCGCCAGCCAGGATTCCAGCAGATGCCAGCCTTCCAGAACGGTCTGGCCGCTGCGGCGACGCTCGCGCGCGGATTCGAGCAGATCGCGCAGGTGACGCAGACGCGGATTGGCGGCGGACTCGATCTCGACGGGGCTGTGGCGAAGCGTCTGGCCGGCGTGCGCCAGCAAAGGGATGGGATCGGACATGATGGGCAGAGGGTTCCGGTGACTGGCCAGCACGCGAGCCACGGGGGCAAAAGCTGCGGCGATGGATCTCGCAGGGGCCGTGCTCGCGCAGGGCCGCCATGTGCACCGCGGTGCCATAGCCCATGTGCCGCTCGAAGCCGTAGGCGGAAACTGCTCGGCATACTGCAGCATCAGGTGGTCACGGACGGTCTTGGCCGAGAATGGAGGCCGCAGCAATGGCCGGGTCCTGGTCATCACCGCCAATGACGGTCTCGACACGCAGACCTTCCAGCTTCGGAGCGCGGTTGCCGTCGATGCGGACATGACGGGGCTGGGGTTGCAGGCCCTGGATGGCGCGGGTCATGGCCAGCAGGGTGGCATGCAGGATGTTGAGGCGGTCGATCTCTTCGACGCTGGCACTGGCCACGCAAACGCCAGGGCCTTCTCCCGGATCTCGTCGGCCAGGGCTTCCGGCGGCGGGCGCTGAGCTTCTTCGAGTCCCGCAGGCCCTCGATGGGATGATCGGGCGAGAGGATGACGGCCGCCGCCACGACCGGGCCGGCCAGCGGCCCTCGGCCGGCTTCATCGACGCCGGCGATGGTGGGATCGGCAGTGAACGGCAGGGTCGGCAGTCATGGGTCGGGAGGCTTTGGGGGCCTTTCAGGCGCGGGACAGGTCGTCGAGCACGGTCTCGGCCACGCGGCGGCGCGCAGCCCGCCAGCACGTGGTGCATCTCGGCAAAGCGGGCCACCAGGCGCTCCCGCCCGCCGGCATCGTCGTGCTGGCGGACGATGGCCTCGGCCAGCGCCTGGGCGTGGCAGCGTCCTGGATGAACTCGGGCACCAGGAACTCGCCCGCCAGAATGTTGGGCAGGCCGAACCAGGGCTGATAGGCCTTGTTCTTCATCATCCGGTAGGACAGCGGGGCCAGCCGGTAGAGCGATGACCATCGGACGCTTGAAGAGCGCGGCTTCCAGCGTGGCGGTACCGCTGGCGATCAGCGTCTGGTCGCAGGCCGCCAGCGCGGTATGCGACTGGCCGGACAGCAGCTGCAACGGCAGTGGGTCGCCAGGCGGGATCGGTGTCGATGAGCGCGCGCAACTGAGCCAGACAGGCCTCCCCGGCCGCGGGCAGGATGAAGTGCCAGTCCGGATGCTGCTGGTGCATCAGCGCAGCGGCAGCCAGGAAGGTGGGCGCCAGGTGCTCGACCTCGGCCCGGCGGCTGCCGGGCATCAGCGCGATGACGGTGCCCTGTGCCGGCAGCCCCAGCGCCTGGCGGGCAGCGGCCCTGGTCGGGCTCGAAGGAATCTGGTCAGCCAGTGGATGGCCGCAGTAGGTGGCGAGGATGCCGGCCTCGCGGTAGATGGCTTCCTCGAAGGGAAAGACCAGCAGCATGTGGTCCACCGCCTGGCGGATCTTCTCGATGCGCTCGCGTCGCCAGGCCCAGATGGAGGGACTGACGAAATGATAGGTGCGCACACCGGCAGCCCGCAGTCGGGCCTCCAGCCCCAGGTTGAAGTCCGGGGCGTCCACGCCGACGAAGGCCAGGGCAGGCCAGCTCAGCAGCCGCTGGCGGAGCTGGCGGCGTACCCAGCAGGCGTGGCAGTGCCTTGAAGGCTTCGGCGTAGCCATGGACAGCCAGCCATTCGAAGGCCACCAGGCCTCGAAGCCCTCGGCCTGCATGCGCGGGCCGCCAATGCCGGCGCAGACCGCGCGGTCCGTGCCGGATGACGGAGGATACGACAGCGCGCCCCCTGCCCCGGACGATACGGCTGCGTCGTCAGGCTGGCTGGCAGAAGGCGTGGCGCCGGAAGCGCCCCTGCCCACGCCAGCAGGCCAGCACGGAGGCCGCCAGCGGGTCGCCGGAGGCCTCGCCGGCCACCATGCCGATGCGGGGCGTGGCCATGGTGCGGCTCAGCGGGCGATGCCGCGGGTGGCGTCGCCCAGGAAGCGCACCAGCGGACCGCAGGCACTTCTCGTGGGTGGCGTCGGTGGCGGCCTGGGCCTGCAGCGCCTCGCGGGCCTCGGCCAGCGTGAGCCCCTGCCGATAGAGCGTCTTGTAGGCGCGGCGGATGAGGGTGATCTCTTCCGGCGTGAAGCCGCGGCGACGCAGGCCCTCGCTGTTGATGCCATGGGTGGCCAGCGGGTTGCCGGAGGCCATCGACGTAGGGGCGGGATGTCCTGCAGCACGATGGAACCAGTGCCGGTCATGCGCATGCGCCCCGATCTTGCAGAACTGGTGAACCTGCGAGTTGCCGCCCAGGATGACCCAGTCACCGATGTGGACGTGGCCCGCCAGGTTGGTGGTGTTGGCAGAAGATGGTGGTTGCCCACCACGCAGTCGTGCGCGATGTGGACGTAGGCCATGATCCAGTTGTCGTCGCCCAACCCGGGTGGTGCCGCCGTCCCTGCACGGTACCCCGGTTGATGGTGACGCACTCGCGGATGGTGTTGCCGTTGCCGATCTCGAGTGCTGGTGTCCTCACCCGCGTACTTCTTGTCCTGCGGGGCGGCGCCGACGGAGCAGAACGGATACAGGCGGTTGTTCTCGCCCAGCGTGGTGGGGCCTTCGAGCACCACATGCGCCCGCACCTGCAGCCGGCGCCGATGCGCACGCGGGGCCCGATGACGGCATAGGGGCCGACTCGACGCTGCAGTCCAGCTCGGCAGCCGGGTCGATGACGGCGGTGGGATGGATCAGCGGGCTGCTCCATGCGGTCAGGCCCTTGCTGGTACCGACCTTGCCGGCTGCACGGCGGGCGCACTCCCTGGTCGACCGGCGGCCCTCTCCTCGCGCTGATTTCGCGCAGGGCGCACATCAGGTCGGCCTCGGCCACCTTCTGGCCGTCGACCGTGGCCACGCCATGGAACTTCCAGACCAGGCGGGACTTGCGGGCAATGCGCACGTCCAGCACGAGCTGGTCGCCAGGGCTGACCGGGCGCTTGAAGCGTGCCTCGTCGATGCCGGCGAAGTAGTAGACCGAGTTGGCGTCGGCATAGCGTCCCATGCTGGCGAAAGGACAGGATGCCGGCAGCCTGCGCCATGGCTTCCAGCACCAGGACACCCGGCATGACCGGCAGGTGCGGGAAGTGGCCCTGGAAGAAGGGCTCGTTGATGGTGACGTTCTTGATGGCGAGGATGCGCTCGTCGTGGACGATCTCGGTGACCCGGTCGATGAGCAGGAACGGGTAACGGTGCGGCAAGTAGCGAAGGATTTCCGAAATATCGATCGCCGGCTGATTTTTCACTCATGCTTGGACAAATTCCTGGCTGCTTCTTTCTTCATTGGACGGCATCGTCGTTGCGGGTGCCACCTTCTGCCGTCGCCGGGGCATCCGTGCCTGCGTGAGCAGTCTGCGACCTGCCTGCTCCAGCCGACGCAGACGCCGGCGCATGTCCGGGCAGCTGCCGCACCACTGCCGCCAGCCCGCTCCCAGTCGGCATTTTCCATGGACGGGAAGATGCCGCTGTAGAAGGCAGGCTTGGTGATGGACTTGGAGATCAGGGTCATCGTCGAGACCACGGCATCGTCGCAGATGCTGATGTGGCCCGAAAAGATGCCGGATGCTCCCGCCGATCTGGACCCGCTTGCCGATGACCGCGCTGCCCGCGATGCCGGCGCAGGCCGCAATGGCCGTGTCTGCTCCGATCCCGGACATTATGGGCGATTTGCACGAGATTATCGATCTTGACAGCCATCTTCGATGACGGTGTCGTCAAGCGCGCCACGGTCGATGCAGGTGCAGGCCCCGATCTCGACACTGATTGCCGATGACGACGGCGCCCCAGCTGGGGATCTTGGTCCAGCCGCCGCCCTTCTTCGGCGCAAACCTGAAGCCGTCGGCGCCGATGACAGCCCCCGAATGGATCAGGGAGTCTTCGCCCACGCTGCAGTCGTCGCCCAGCGTGACGTTGGCGTGCAGCCGGGTGCGTGCACCCACCGAGGCGCCGGCCCCCAGCACGGTGTTGGCTCCGATCCAGGCCCCGTCGCCCGACGACGGCATCCGCGACCGATGACGGCACCCGGTCTCGATGACGGCCGTGTCGGCCACGTGGCATCCGGATGGACATGGGCACCCTCGGCGATGCCGCCGACAGGCCGCGGATTGACCTGGGCATCGAACCACTGCGCCAGGCGCGCATAGGCCCCGTAGGGATCGGGGTCGATCAGCAGGTTGGCGTCGGCCGGCAGGTCATCGACCAGGCGCGGCGAGACGATGTAAGCCACGGCATGGCTGGCATGGGCGGCCTCGCGCTGCTGGGGCCGCACCAGGAAACTGATGCTCTCGGTATCGGCCTTGCGCAGGCTGGCCAGGCGACGTACCGTCACGGACGGATCGCCACGCAGTTCGGCGCCCAGGACGCTGGGCGAGTCTCGGCCAGGGATACCGGGGTCTGAAGGGTTCCGTTTCATGAGGTGCTCTGCTCTCCCGGAGATGCTGGATAGGGTCCGGTCAGACCAGCACGGAAGTGGGACACGCCCGCGCTGCCTTCATGCGGGCGCAGCGACACCGCGCCAGCAAGACGCCCGTGACGCGGATCTGGCCAGGTGCATCACACCGGCCGGCCCGGGGTCAGGCCAGGGACCGCCCGCTCAAGAGGCGACCGGACCTGTGGCACTGACGGCATCAGCGACCGGCGTTGAGCTGCTTGATCACGCTGTCGGTGATGTCCAGCTTGGGACTCACGTAGACGGCGTCCTGCAGGATCAGGTCGAACTTGTCGCGCTCGGCGATGGTCTTGATGGCCCGGTTGGCCTTGTCCAGCACGGCGGTCAGCTCTTCATTGCGGCGCTGGTTCAGGTCTTCGCGGAACTCGCGCTGGCGACGCTGGAAGTCCCGATCCATGTCGGAGAGCTCACGCTGGCGGCGGGCACGGTCGCTGTCGGACATCACCGCGCTCTCCTTCTCGAAGTGCTCGGAGGCGGTACGCAGGCGGGCGCCGAGATCCTGGATCTCCTTGTCGCGGCGCGAGAAGTCCTTCTCGATCTTGGCCTGGGCGGCCTTGGCCCGGGCGCCGAGTCACGCATGATGCGCTCGGTGCTGACAAAGCCGATGCGGGGCTCGGAGTCTGGGCCATGGCCGGTCCGGCCACGGAAGCCAGGCCGACCGTCAGCGCGCAGGCCAGCGCGGCCCGATGAAGCGTAGCAAAGCGGGGGTCTCGGGATGGAAAAGTCATGCGGTAGAAAAACTCGGTTTTGGGTTTCGATGGAAGGGTGCGGGCCTGTGGGCACGGGAAAGGACCTGCGCCGTGGCGGCACCCGGACACTCGACGGGTGATTCTTGCACACTTCAGCAAACTGCATGCGCAATGCCGGGCGCATGCGCGCTATGCCCGCGGCGGTGGTGCCCGCCCGGCAAGGGCCGGGACACGCTGCCGGCTTGCGGCCTCGTCAGAACGAGGTGCCGAGCTGGAACTGCACGCTGGGTATCGTCGCCGGGCTTGCGCTTGAGCGGGTAGCCCAGCGACAGCTTGATGTCGGCCCCGATGGGCGCGAACCAGCTGATGCCGATACCGGCCGAATAGCGCAGGTCGCCGAAGTCATAGCGATTGTCGAAGACGTTGCCTGCATCGGCGAACAGGAAGGCGCGCACCGTCTTGTCGTTGCCGGTACCCGGCAGCGGGAAGAGCAGCTCGGTGCTGGCCACGAAACGAGGCGTTGCCCCCAGCGCGCTGTTGTCCTTCACGTCGCGCGGGCCCCAGGCTGTTGGAACCGAAGCCCCGCACCGAGCCGATGCCGCCGGCGTAGAAGTTCTTGAACACCGGATAGGGCTTGCCGGCGAAGCCGCGACCGTAGCCGAGGTCGGCCGACAGCAGCCAGGTGTAGTCCTTCGTGACGGCGATGTACCAGGCGTGCTGGTAGGTGGCCCGGTAGTAGGACAGGTCCTGTCCCGGGAAGGTCACGTCGAAGTTGAAGCGCTGCAGACGGCCGCGCGTGGGCATGTAGCCGCTGTCACGCGAATCACGCGACCAGCCGAAGGTGAGCAGCCACGCATCGCTGGTGGTGCCGAACTGGTTCACGTAGTCGATGTAGCGTTGCGGCAGCCCCGTGGTGCCCGGCTTGATCTGGTTCTGCTCGAAGACGAGGCCGAAGCTGAGGCGGTCCAGCTCGGTGTACGGGATGCCCAGCCGCAGGCCCGCGCCCGAGGAACGGATGCGGTAGTCGCCCAGACCCGAGTTGGAGGCGTTGAAGGTCCGGGAGTAGAGATCCGCCCCCAGGCTCACGCCGTCGTTGGTGAAGTACGGGTCCACGTAGGAGACCGAGGCGGTGCGCTGGGTCTGGCCGGTGTTGATCTCGACGCCGAAGGTATTGCCGGTGCCCAGGAAGTTGGCTCGTTCAGCGCCACCTGCAGGAGCAGCTTGTCGGTCGTGAGTAGCCGGCGCCAAAGGTCATGTTGCCGGTGGGGCGTTCGGTGACCTTCACCAGCAGATCCACCTGGTCGGGCACGCCCGGCACGGGCACGTTGGAGATCTGCACGTCCTGGAAGTAGCCCAGACGCTCGACCCGGTCGCGCGAGAGCGCGATCTTGTCGGAGTCGAACCAGGCCCCCTCGAACTGGCGCAGCTCGCGGCGGATGACCTCGTCACGGGTGCGCTGGTTGCCGGCGATGGTGAGTGCGCCGCACGTAGGCACGCCGGCCCGGATCGATGTTCAGCGTGTAATCGACCTCGCGCTTCTCCCGGTCGATGGTGGGCACCGCTGACGCTGGCAGAGGCGTAGCCGATGGCGCCCCAGGTCATCGGTGATCTTCTTCTCGCTCTGGGTGAGCTTCTCGCCCGAGAAGGTGTCACCGGGCCTCAGCGCCAGCGCCTTGCGGAACTGCTCCTCGCGCCCCAGGGTGTTGCCACCAAACTTGAGGTCGCGCACCCTTGTAGCGCTCGCCTTCCCGGATGGTAAGCGTGACGTAGACCTTCTCGCGGTCGGGGTCGATGGAGACCTGCGTGGACTCGATGCCGAATTCCAGGTAGCCGCGGTTCAGGTAGAACGAGCGCAGCGTCTCCAGGTCGCCCGCCAGCTTCTCGCGCGAGTACTGGTCGGTCTTGGTGTACCAGGACAGCCAGTTGGGCGTGGTGAGCTTGATCTGGTCGAGCAGCTCGGATTCCTTGAGACACCTTGTTGCCCAGGATGCGGATCTGGGCAATGCGGGCGCTGGCGCCCTCGTCGATGGCCAGCGACACCGCCACCCGGTTGCGGGCCAGCGGCGTGACGGCCGAGGTGATCTTGACCGAATACTTGCCGCGCGACAGGTACTGGCGGCGGATCTCCTGCTCGGCCCGATCCAGCACCGAGCGGTCGAAGATGCGTGCCTCGGCCAGTCCGGCCTGGCGCATGGCCTTCTTCAGCGCCTCGGCATCGAACTCGCGCGAGCCGCTCACGTCGACGGAGGCGATGGCCGGGCGTTCCTCCACCCGTACCACCAGCACGTCGCCGTCACGCGCAAGCTGCACGTCCTGAAGAAGCCGGTGGCGTAGAGGGCCTTGATCGCCTCGCTGGCACGCGCCGGCGTGAACTCGTCGCCGACGCGGATGGGCAGATAGCCGAAGACAGTACCGGCTTCGGTACGCTGCAGGCCCTGTACGCGGATGTCACGGATGACGAACGGTGAGAACGCCAGGGCCTGGGCCGACCACGCCAGGGTGAGGCAGGCCGGCCAGCACGACGGCGGCACCGTGGCTGGCCCAAGGGGGAAGATCGCGTGTTTGATACCCGGTTCCTCGGCGCGAGACCAGGGCAGCCGGAATCGTCTATCGCGCAGTCAGAGATTCTGTGGAAATGACTGTGGCCGGCGCGTTACCCCCAACAGGGCGGGAGAGATCGTTGAAGAGTGCAACGATCATCAGGCCGACCACCATGACAAGGCCCCACCTGCATGGTGACCTGCCGGAAACGCTCGGAAAACGGGCTGCCTTTTGAGCGCTTCGAGCGCGTAATATACCAAACGCCCACCGTCGAGCACGGGCACCGCAGCAGATTCAGCACACCCAGGCTCACGCTGATCAGGGCCATGAAGCCCACATAGGCGAACCAGCCGATGGCAGCGGACTGCCCGGCGTAGTCGGCAATGGCCACAGGACCGGAAAGGTTTTTTTCCAGGACAGGCTGCCCACCACCATCTTGCCCAGCATGCGCAGCGAGAAGACCGACATCTCCCAGGTCTTGGTGGCGCCATAGGCCCAGTGCCTCGATCGGGCCCAGGTCCACCGTCACCATCTCGAACTGCTGCACCAGACCGGCACCGATGCGCCCCTTGCGCAGCGGCGGTGCGCCAGCGTCCTGAGCGTCCTGCTCGTAGACGAGCTGCGGCGTGACCGGCACGGTGATCTCGCCGTTGCCACGGCGCACCAGCAACTGCAGCGGCTTGGTGTCGTCCGAAGCCCTGCACCTGCTGGATGAGCTGCTGGGCGCGCGAGATGGGCTGGCCATTCACGCGCAGCACCTGGTCACCCAGCTGCAGACCGGCGCGGGCCGCGGCGCGCCCTCCTCCACCGAGGCCACCTGCACCAGACCCGCCTTCAGGTCCACGCCCAGCGTGCGGGTGAAATCACGCTCCAGCTCGCCGGCCGGCAGGCCGCTGGTGGGGATACTGCGATGGTGACGGCCGTCAGGCCTCCACCTCCAGCACGATCGGGCGGCGCTCGACAATCGGATCGATCATCTTCAGGCGCATTTCGCTGAAGGACTGGACGGCATGGCCATCGACCGTCAGGACCCGTTCACCCTCCTGGATGCCGGCAGATGCGGCGGCCGTGCCAGCAGGCGGGGTGGCCAGCACCGGCGCGGGCTCCTGCAGACCGGCCATGCCCAGCACCGCGTACAGCACGATGGCCAGCAGGAAGTTGGCGGCCGGACCGGCAATGACGACGGCCGAACGCTTGAGCAGCGGCAGCCGGTTGAAAGCGCGATGCACCTCGGCCGGGTCGATCTCGCCCCCCTCCTCTTCATCGAGCATGCGCACGTAGCCGCCCAGCGGAATGGGCGAGAGACTCCATTCGGTCTGGTCCTTGCCGACTTTCCAGGTCAGCAGCGGCTTGCCGAAGCCGATGGAGAAGCGCAGGATCTTGACGCCACACCAGCGGGCCACCAGGTAGTGACCCAGCTCGTGCACGAACACCAGCACGCCCAGGGCAAAGAGAAAGGCAATCAGGGTGGTCATCGGCGCAGACTCCGGCGGAATTCGGGGGTATTGAAGGGATGGGGGCCGAACGTCCCCACCCCGACAGATAGGGCATCATGCCGCAAAGCACAAGGCACACCGCCTGACCGGATGGTCGGACCGACCGGCAGCCGCCCTTGCAGGCCAGCCCCAGCCGGGCTCGGCGACGGATGGTCCCCCGGGACACCCAGGCTTTCCGGCCCGATCGGCTTGCTCAGCCGCCCCGCTGCTCAGCCACTCGGTCGCGCCATCGCCCGGTTGCCCGTCAAAAGCCCGGGCGGCGACAACCCCAGGCGACGAAAGCGCTCAGGCGGCGATCTGCTGCTCGGCCAGCCGGCGTGCGGCGGCGTCCAGTGCCAGGGTATCAGCCAGCGAGTCGGGCGCCGCGGGGTTACCCAGCGCAGTCAGGACAGCCTCATTGATCCGGGCAATATCGGCAAAACCCACGCGGCCGTCGAGGAAGTTCTGCACGCTCACTTCGTTGGCGGCATTGAGCACGCAGGAGCGCCACCGCCGGCCCGCATGGCTTCGCGGGCCAGACGCAGGCACGGGAAGCGCGTCTCGTCGGGCTCCTCGAACTGCAGCATGCCGGCTGCCACCAGATCCAGGGAGCTGACGCCACTGTCGAAGCGTTCAGGGATAGGCCAGCGCATGGGCGATGGGGACCCGCATGTCGGGATTACCCAGCTGTGCCAATACCGAGCCGTCGACATATTCCACCATGGAATGGATGATGCTCTGCGGATGGATGATCACATCCAGCTGCTCGGGCGTATGTCGAAGAGGAACTGGGCCTCGATCAGCTCCAGACCCTTGTTCATGAGCGTGGCCGAGTCGACCGAGATCTTGCGGCCCATCGACCACTTGGGATGCTTGCAGGCCTGCTCGGGCGTGGCGGCGGCGATTCTCTCCGGCGTCCAGGTCCGGAACGGCCCGCCCGAAGCGGTCAGGATCAGACGCCGAACGGCACGGCGCGAATCCACGCCGGTAGCGCGATCCGGCAGGCACTGGAAGATGGCGTTGTGCTCACTGTCGACCGGCAGCAACGTGACGCCGGACTGGCGGCAGGCAGCGCCGAAAAAGCGCGCCGGCCATGACGATGGATTCCCTTGTTGGCCAGCAGCACCGAGCGTGCGCCGCGCGCCGCCGCCAGCGTGGGCGCCAGGCCTGCCGCACCGACGATGGCAGCCATGACCGCGTCGATGCCCGGGGTGCCAGCCACCTCGACCAGCTCGTCGGGGCCGACCGCCAGACGGGCCGTGACCCCAGCTGCGCGCAGCCGGGCCTCGAATCCGGTGGCCGCCTGGGCATCCGACACGGCCAGCACCTCGGGTCGGTGTCGCTCGGCCAGCGCCAGCAGCTTGTCGACATTGCGATGAGCCGAGCGCGTGCACCCGATAACGGTCGGGGGTGGCGGGCCACGACATCGAGCGTGCTGTCACCAATGGAACCGGTGGCGCCCAGAACGGAGATGGTCTTCATGAGTATGGTTGGATTGAGGCAGGAAACGGCCGCCAGGCATGGCATGGGCGGGCGGGCTGACGACGTCCGGCCTCTCGTTGCGCTGATGGACGTTCAATGCACCATCAGCAGCCAGATGAGCAGGCACAGCGGCATGGTGGGCACGAGCGCATCGATGCGGTCGAACATGCCCCCATGGCCCGGCGAGGCACGTGCCGCTGTCCTGACACCGGCATGGCGCTTGAGCAGGCTCTCGTACAGGTCTCCCATGACCGACAGCAGCACCAGCAGCATCAGCACGACCGCCATGCCGATCAGCCCCAGGTGCTGGGCAACGACGGTGGAAAACAGCGGCAGGCTGCCCTCGGCGGCCCCCTGCCCCGGCTCGGGCCACGACCAATGCCGTCCGATGCACAGCACGGCACCACCGGCCACGCCCTCCCAGGTCTTGCCCGGTGAGACGCGCGGTGCCAGCTTGCGCCGCCCGAAGGCACGACCACTGAAGTAGGCCCCGATGTCGGCCAGCCAGACGATGGCCATGGCGGAAATCAGCACGCCGGCACCCAGGTTGCGCAGCTCGAAGAGCGACACCCACGCAGCAGCATGCTGAACGCGGCCAGCCAGGGAGAACTGCAGGACGGCCTCACCCGGAACACCGAGCGAAAGGCCACGAAAAACCCAGGCCAGGACGCCCACGCCCAGCACCGGCACCAGCCATTCGGGGGCGGGCGCGGCATTGCTGCGCCAGGCGCCATAGGCGATGGCAACAGCCAGTGAAACGGGAAGCGCAGGCGAGGCCTGACGGCCCAGCAGGCGGGTCCATTCATGGATGGCCAGCGCCATGACGGGCAGCATCAGCACCCCCCAGGCCGTGGTGCCACCCAGTGCCAGCACGCCGATGATGACGGCCAGCAGGATGAGAGCGGTGATGACGCGCTGTTTCAGCATGACAAGGCGCCTCCTGCGAAGAATGAAAAGGGAGTGGCGACGGATCACCGTGCCGCGTCCTGCCGGGTCTGGACGCTGGTCCGTCTGAAGCGACGCTCGCGCTGGCCATACCACTGGATGGCCTCCTGCAGGCGCTCGTCGTTGAACTCGGGCCAGAAGCACTCGCAGAAGTACAGCTCGGTGTAGGCGAGCTGCCAGAGCAGGAAGTTGCTGATGCGCTGCTCGCCCCGGTGCGGATGAAGAGATCCGGCTCGGGTGCGTAGGCCAGCGACAGGTGGCTGCGCCAGCTCGGCCTCGGTGACGGGCTGATCGGCGGGCACGCCCTGCGCCGCCCTTTCGCGCAGCAGCGCGTTGCCGGCCTGCAGGATGTCCCAGCGGCCGCCGTAGTTGGCGGCAGATGGTCAGCGTCATGCGGGTGTTCTGCGCCGTGCGTGCCTCCGCATCGGCGATCATCTTCTGCAGGCGGGGTTCGAAAGCGCTCCAGGTCGCCCACGATCCGCAGACGGATGCCATTGCGATCCAGCAGCGCCACTTCACGCTGCAGCGCCGACAGGAAGAGTCGCATCAGCAGCGACACCTCGTCGGCGGGACGACGCCAGTTCTCGGAACTGAAGGCAAAGAGCGTCAGGAATTCGACACCGCGCCGGGCACAGCCCTCGACCGTGGTGCGCACGGCCTCGACCCCTTGCGGTGGCCGGCGGCGCGTGGCAGGTGCCGACGGGTGGCCCAGCGCCCGTTGCCGTCAAGGATGACGGCGATATGGCGCGGGCACGGAACTCGGCGACAGGAACGGACTGCGTCGAACTGGTGAAGCTCATGATGGCAGGATGGGGTCGGGGAAAGACGAAGGTGACGGCAGATCAGACCGTCATGATCTCCTGTTCCTTGGCGGCCAGCAGCTTGTCGATCTCGGCGATGAAGCGGTCGGTGGTCTTCTGGATCTCTTCCTGACCCCGGCGCTCGTCGTCCTCGGAGATCTCCTTGGCCTTGGCGGCGGCTTTCAGCTCGTCGTTGGCCTCGCGGCGCACGCCACGGATGACGACCTGGCGGCCTTTCGCCCTTCGTGCTTGGTGACCTTGACGATCTCGCGGCGGCGCTCCTCGAGAGCGGCGGCATCGGCACGCGGATGGCGGTGCCCATCGACTGCGGGTTGACGCCCAGGTCGGAATCACGGATGGCCTTCTCGACGACGACGGCCATGGACTTCTCCCAGACGTTGACCAGCAGCGTGCGGGCGTCAGCCAGCGAGATGTTGGCCACCTGGTTGATGGGCGTGGAGGTGCCGTAGTAGTCGACATGGATGTGATCCAGCACGCCCAGGGTGTGGACGGCCGGTACGGATCTTGGAAAGTGCGTTGCGGAAGGACTCAATGCCCTTCTGCATCTTCTGTTCAGCGGACTTCTTGATTTCGGCGGGTGTGGGCATGGGTGCGTGCGTTTCTGGCGTGTCGGTCGGAAAGGCCGGGCATCGGCCCGGCCAGGGAACTGGGCGCGAATCCGGGTCAGACGTGGACCAGCGTGCCTTCGTCCTCGCCGCACACCACACGGGTCAGTGCGCCGGTCTTGAAGATCGAGAAGACCTTCAGGGCAGCTTCTGGTCACGGCACAGCGCGAAGGCGGCGGCGTCCATCACCTTCAGGTTGCGCATGATGGCCCTCGTCGAAGGTGATCTCGCGGTAGCGGGTCGCGGACGGATCCTCGACCGGGTCAGCCGTGTAGACACCATCGACCTTGGTGGCCTTGAGGATCAGCTCGGCGTTGATCTCGGCACCCGCAGCGCGGCGGCCGTGTCGGTGGTGAAGAACGGGGTTGCCGGTACCGGCCGCGAAGATGACGACCTTGCCCTCTTCCAGGTAGCGCAGCGCCTTGGGCCGGATGTAGGGCTCGACGATCTGCTCGATGTTAAGCGCCGACTGCACGCGGGCCTCGACGCCGGTCTGGCGCAGGGCATCCTGCAGGGCCAGCGCGTTCATGACCGTGGCAAGCATGCCCATGTAGTCGGCCGTGGCGCGGTCCATGCCGGCTGCGCCCGAAGACACCCCACGAAAGATATTGCCGCCGCCGATGACGACGGCCAGCTCGACGCCGAGCCGATTGACCTCGGCGACCTGCTGACACATCTGCTCGATGGTCTGGCGGTTGATGCCGTAGCTGTCGCTGCCCATCAGGGCCTCGCCGGACAGCTTGAGCAGGACGCGGCGGTAGGCAGCTTTCGTGCCGGCGCCCTGGGCGCCGGAAGTCGATGCGGAATCAGTCATGGGGTGTGCTCCGGGTGCGTTGGACGAGATCAGCGGGCAGCTGCCACCTGGGCGGCCACTTCAGCAGCGAAGTCGTCCTGTTTCTTCTCGATGCCTTCGCCCACCACGTACAGCGTGAAGGAATCCACCTTGGCCTGGCGGTTCTTCAGCAGCTGCTCGACGGTGGTCTTGTCATCCTTGACGAAGGGCTGGCCCAGCAGGGTCACTTCCTTCAGGTACTTCTGCACGGCGCCCTCGACCATCTTGGCAGCGATCTCGGCAGGCTTGCCGGATTCAGCAGCCTTCTGCTCGGCAATGGAACGCTCATGGCGATGACCTCGGCCGGCACCTGCTCCTTGGAGAGAGCGATGGGCTTGGTGGCCGCAATGTGCATGGCCAGGTCACGGGCCAGGGCCTCGTCGCCGCCTTCCAGATCGATCAGCACGCCGATGCGGGCGCCGCCGTGGATGTAGCTGGCGAGCTTGCCCTTGGCGGCGGTGCGCACGAAGCGGCGGATGCTCATGTTCTCGCCGATCTTGCCGACCAGCGCGGCACGGGTTTCCTCGACGGTGCGGCCATCAGCCATGGGCAGTGCCGAGACGGCAGCCACGTCGGCCGGCGCCTTGTCCAGCACCAGCTGGGCGATGCCGGCGGCCAGGGCGAGGAAGTCCTCGTTCTTGGCCACGAAGTCGGTTTCGCAGTTCATCTCGACGATGGCACCGGTCTTGCCATCGGCCGAGATCTGCATCGGCCACGACGCCTTCGGCGGTGATGCGGGAGGCAGCCTTGCTGGCCTTGCTGCCGAGCCGACGCGCAGGATTTCCTCGCGCGCTCCATGTCGCCGTTGGCCTCGGTGAGTGCCTTCTGCACTCCATCATCGGTGCGTCGGTCTTTCTCGCGCAGCGTCTTGACCATGCTTGCGGTGATTTCCGCCATGTCTTTCTCTCTATTCCTGTTCTTGAATTCAAATGGCATGACAGCCGGGACGCTCAAGGCGACACCGGCTGCCAGTACGACCGGCCCGGCTCATGTGCCCCAGACGGCCGGTCGTGGCCGATCAGGCCTCTTCCTCGGTGCCGACCTCGACGAACTCGTCTTCCTCGGTGGCAGCCTTGACGGTTTCCCTGCAGGCGGGCAGCCTTGCCTTCCAGGATGGCGTCGGCCACGCCACGGGCGTACAGGCGCACGGCACGACCCGAGTCGTCGTTACCCGGAATGACGTAGTCGATGCCTTCAGGGCGAGTGGTTGGTGTCGACCACGCCAACGATGGGCACGCCCAGCTTGCGGGCTTCGGTGACGGCGATCTTGTGGTAGCCGACGTCAACGATGAACAGCGCGTCCGGCAGGCCGTTCAGGTCCTTGATGCCGCCCAGGCTGGAGGTCAGCTTGGCCAGTTCACGGGTGAAGAGCAGCGCTTCCTTCTTGGTCATCTGGTCCAGGGCGCCGTCTTCGACGGCCTGTTCCATGTCCTTCAGACGCTTGATGGAGCCCTTGACCGTCTTGAAGTTGGTGAGCATGCCGCCCAGCCAGCGCGCTCGTCGACGTAGGGCATGCCGGCACGGGCGGCCTCTTCGGCGATGATCTCGCGCGACTGGCGTTTGGTGCCGACGAACAGGATGGTGCCGCCATTGGCAGCCAGCTGCTTGAGGTAACGGGTGGCTTCCTGGTATTTGACGAGGGTCTTTTTCCAGGTTGATGATGTGAATCTTGTTGCGATGGCCGAAGATGTCAGGGGCCATGCGCGGGTTCCAGAACCGGGTCTGGTGTCCGAAGTGGACACCGGCTTCGAGCATCTGGCGGATGGTGACTGACATGAAGGGAAAAACTCCGATACAGGGTTGACAATACCCCGGGACCAGCATCGGAACCAACCCGAACCCGGCAGCCTGTGAATGGTGTGTGGCCGACAGGGACGGGCACCCTTGTTCCGCGACAGGCCGCCGTACCGCAGGGGACGCGGCGGCAGCCGGAAGTCGCATCGACCCGGGGCCTTCTGAGAGCTCGCCGGTGCCCGGACCCACCTGGAAGAGGCCGCGCCCAGCAGCGCCCGTGATTCTAGCATCCAATGCGCCCGCGTGCCGATGCCATCTGACGGGAGATGACATCAGGATGCGCAGATTGCAACGCAGAACCGGACAGGAGGCCAGCCGGACTTCCCCGTGCCGGCAGCCCCATGGTCCGGACCGGCCGGCCTGCGGCGACGAATCAGTTAACATGCAGTCCTGATCCCGCCCTGCTCCCCACCATGTCCATCAGAATCAAGACCCCGGAAGAAATCGAGAAAATGCGTGTTGCCGGCCGACTGGCGGCCGAGCTTCCTGGACTACATCACCCCTTCGTGGTGGCGGGCACCACCACCGAGGAGCTGGACCGTCTCTGCCACGCCTACATGACCGACGTGCAGGGCACGATCCCCCGCGCCGCTCAGTTACGCCCCGCCGAACCATTCGCTCCCTACCCCAAGTCGATCTGCACGTCGATCAACCACCAGATCTGCCACGGCATCCCCGGGGAGCGCAAGCTCAAGAACGGCGACATCCTCAATATCGATGTCACGGTCATCAAGGATGGCTTCCACGGCGACACCAGCCGCATGTTCATGATCGGCCAGCCGTCGGTGCTGGCCAAGCGTCTGGTGGACGTCACCTGGCAGTGCCTGTGGCTGGGCATCGAGCAGGTGCGGCCCGGTGCACGCCTGGGCGACATCGGCCACGTCATCCAGACCTACGCCGAGAAGCAGGGCTTTTTCCATCGTGCGCGAGTTCTGCGGCCACGGCATCGGTCGCAACTTCCATGAAGATCCCCAGGTGCTGCACTACGGGCGCCCCGGCACCGGTCCCAAGCTGGAGCCCGGCATGATCTTCACCATCGAGCCGATGCTGAATGCCGGACGCCGCGAGATTCGCCAACTGGCCGACGGCTGGACGGTCGTCACCAAGGACCACAGCCTGTCGGCACAATGGGAGCACATGCTGTGCGTGACAGCAACCGGCTACGAAGTGCTGACCGTGTCGGCGGGCACACCGCCGAAACCCGAACTGCCGGCCTGACGCCCGACGGCATCGCCGCCCTGCGCGAGGAGCTGAACGGATGCGCACCGCGCGCATCGAGCGCTTCCGCGCCGACCAGCGCATCGGGCTGCCGATGCACGGGCTGGCCCGTGACACCGACCACCTGCTGCAGAAGCTCTGGAAGCTGGCGGCGACATGCCGTCCGACTGGGCGCTGTTCGCCGTGGGTGGCTATGGCGCGGCGAACTGCAGCCCTGCTCCGACGTGGACCTGCTGCCGCTGGCGCCCGGAGCCCAAGCCGGCCCGCGATGCAGCCGCATCGGCAGACTACCGCCTTCCAGCACCCCAGCCCTCCCGGCTGACAGCCCATCGGCTGGCGTGCACGGCACTCCGCCTGCCAGCGCCCCGGCGGACTGCAACGACGGCACCTCCCGCCCCTGCCCCTGTCCGGACGGCACCATCGCCCACATCGAGGCGCTTCATCGGCGCCTGCTGGGACATTGGCTGGAAATCGGCCACAGCGTGCGCACGCCCTGCGCAGTGCGCCCAGTCTGCTCAGGAGGACATCACCACGATGACGGCGCTGCTGGAGCGCCGCCAGCTCACCGGCCACCGGCGGGCCGCACGCCAGCTGAGCGAGAGCCATGGCCCGGCCAGCTGCAGCTGCCCGCTCTTTCTGCGCGACAAGCTGCTGGAAATGCGCCAGCGTCACCAGAAGTACGAGGACACCCCTACAGCCTGGAGCCCAACTGCAAGGAAAGCCCGGGCGCCCTGCGCGACCTGCAGGGTGGTGGCCTGGATCAGCCGCGCCGCCGGCTTCGGGCAGGCCTGGGTGTCACTGGTGCGCGCCGGCGTCATCGAACCGCTGGAAGCCAGCCAGCTGCAGCGCTACGAGCGGCTTCTCAAGCGCATCCGCGCCTGGCTGCACATCCTGTCGGGCCGGCGCGAGGATCGGCTGATCTTCGACCTGCAGCCCGCCGTGGCCCAGGCCATGCACCTGAAGGGGAAGGCCCGCGCACGCTGTCGGAAAAAGCTGATGCAGCAGTACTACCTGGCGGCCAAGGGCATCACGCAGCTGAGCACGCTGCTGCTGCAGTCGCTGGAAATCCGCCTGCTGCGCCAGCATCCAGGGCCGGCCCAGCGGCTGGACGACCATTTCGACCAGATCGACGACCAGCTGGACCTGCGTGACCCGCAGGACTTCGAGCGCGATCCCCAGCTGATCCTGCGCGCCTTCCGCGTGCTGCAGCAGAACCGCTCGCTCAGCGGCATGACGGTGCGCACGCTGCGCCCTCTCTGGCATGCGCGCTTCCGCATCGACGGCGCCTACCGGCACGACCCGATCAACCGCGCCTCGCTTCCTGGCCATCCTGCAGACCCGCCCGGCATCACCCACACGCTGCGGCTGATGAACCAGTGGTCGGTGCTGGGACGCTATCTCGCGCCCTTCCGGCACATCGTGGGCCGCATGCAGCATGACCTCTTCCACGTCTACACGGTCGACCAGCACACGCTGATGGTGGTCGCAACCTGCGCGCTTCATGATGGCCGAGCACGTGCACGAGTACCCCTTCTGCAGCCAGCTGATGAGCGATTTCGAGTCGCCCTGGCTGCTGATCGTGGCGGCCCTCTTTCATGACATCGCCAAGGGGCGCGGCGGCGACCACTCGAAAGCTGGGCGAGCGCGACGTGCTGCGCTTCTGCCGTACCCACGGCATCACGGGCGACGACCAGCGGCTCTTGGGCTTTCTGGTGCGCGAGCACCTCACCATGTCGATGACCGCCCAGAAACGCGATCTGGCCGACCCCGAGGTGATTGCCGAGTTCGCCCAGCGGGTGCAGACCCCCGCCGGCTCACGGCCTGTATCTGCTCACGGTCGCCGACATCCGCGGCACCAGCGCCCGGGTCTGGAACGCCTGGAAGGGCAAGCTGCTGGAAGACCTGTACAGGGCCACGCTGGCCTACCTCAGCGGCCACACCACCCGTCCCGCCACGCAGATGGACGTGCGCCGCCAGGCGGCTGCCGGGCTGCTGCGCGAACGGGGGCATCCCTCGACGATGCCTACCAGGCCTTCTGGAACACGCTGGATATCGGTTACTTCCCTGCGCCATGACCCGCAGGACCTGGCCTGGCACACCGAGATGCTGCATGCGCACGCCGACGAGCGCCGCACCAGCGTGCATACCCGTGCCAGCGGCGTGGGCGACGGTATCGAGTTCCTGATCTTCACGATGGACAAGCCGGCGCTCTTCGCACGCATCTGCCGCTTCTTCGACCAGCAGCGGCTCTCCATTCTGGAGGCCCGCGTGCACACCACCCGCCACGGCATGGCGCTGGACAGCTTCGAGGTGATGACGACCGACCAGCGCCGCCTGCCTCCCGAACAGCTCACCCGCCTGGAAGCCGAGACTGACCCGTCTGCTGGATGCCCCCTGACCCCGGACAGCTCAAGCCCGCCGGTCCCAGCCGCCTGTCACGTCGTCTCGCGCGCTTCCCTGCTGCCCCCGCGCATCGACCTGCGCTCCCGATGAGGCCGGCCAGCGCTACCCTGCTGTCGATCACGGCCACCGACCGCCCCGGACTGCTGTACGACCTGGCGCGCATTCTGGCCAACAACGCGGTGGAACTTTTCGGGCACGCATCGCCACGCTGGGCGAGCGCGCCGAAGACAGCTTCACCATCGGCTCCGACAACCTGCACACCGAGGCCGAGCGGCTGAAGCTGGAAAAGGAACTGCTGGAGATCCTGTAGCCCCGGGCGGCAGCGCCGCCCGCGACCCTGCCGGAAGGATCCATGCCCCGGAAGGAAATGCCCGCCCAGGGCCAGCATCGGCACCGGGCAGGCATCTTTCGGGGACTGGACAATCAGGCCTCTTCAGGCCATCTGCGTCACGGCCCTCGTCAGCACCTTCAACAGCTTGGGCATGGCAGCGGACAGCGCAGCCGAGATCTGCAGCGCCAGGTCATCCTGGGTTTCATCCTTCGCGCCCACCGTTGGCCTGGGCGATGGCCACGTCCGGCACGATGCGCCCCGGGTGGCCCTGTCTGAGCGGCATCACCGCGCCGCAGGGCCGGCTGCGGGGCCAGACCGGCAGCACGGTTGGCCACCGCCGCCAGCATCGCATACGGCAGGTCCAGTTCACGGGCCAGCGCCGCCTCGGGCATGGCCGTCATGCCCAGCATGTCGCAGCCATCGCGCCGGTAGCGGCGCACCTCGGCCAACGTTTCCAGGCGGGGCCCCTGGGTGCAACCATAGCAGCCGTCAGTCGCCAGCGGCTGCCCCACGGCCTGCGCCGCCTCGATCAGCCGGCGACGCAGCGTGGCGTCGTAGGGATGGCTGAAATCGATGTGCACCACGGGCTGGTCTTCGCCACTGAAAGTAGCTGACAGCGCGCCCCCAGGTGTAGTCGATGATCTGGTCAGGGCACCACCAGCGTGCCCGGCGTAGCAGTCGTCACGAATGCCCCCCACCGCCGAGCAGGCGATCAGGGCCTTCACGCCGGCCTCGCGCAGCGCCCAGACGTTGGCCCGGTAGTTGATGTCATGCGGCGCGATGGTGTGGCCGTAGCCGTGCCGCGCCAGGAACACCACCGGAACGCCCGGCCAGCCGCCCGAACGACAGCGCGCCCGGAGGGTCTGCCCCCAGGGCGTGCGCGCCACCTTGCGGTGCACGTCTTCGAGGCCGGCCAGCTCAGCAGGCCACTGCCACCGATGATGCCGACCACTGCGCCGGTCCACGCGGCAGGTTGGCTGCAGCCAGCGCCGGTGCGATGCTGTCGTCGATGCCGTCGATCACTTCACCAGGCCCAGCTCGGCTGCCTTCGCTTCGAGGAAGGCACGGAACTCGGCACCGACCTCCGGGTGCTGCAGGCCCAGCTCGACCGTGGCTTCCAGATAACCGATCTTCGAGCCGCAGTCGTAGCGGCGGCCCTCGAAGGCATACGCCAGCACCGGCTGGTCGTGGATGAGCTGCGCCAGTGCATCGGTGAGCTGGATTTCGCCACCGGCGCCCGGCTTCACGTTGGCCAGGTGATCGAAGATCATCGGCGACAGCAGGTAGCGGCCCACGACGGCCAGCGTGACGGGGCCTCGTCGGCTTCGGCTTTTTCCACCATGCCGGTGATGCGGCTGGTGCGCTCGGCCCACGGCGTGCTGGAGACGATACCCGTAGGCGCTGGTTTCCTCGCGCGGCACTTCCTGCACGGCCAGCACGCTGGCGTGCTGGCGGTTGTGCAGGTCGACCATCTGCTTCAGCACCGGGTCGCCACCGGGAGCCGGCTGCATCAGGTCATCGGCCAGCAGGATGGCGAAAGCGGCCTCGCTGCTCACCACCCGCGGGCACACAGCACCGCGTGGCCCAGGCCCAGCGGCTCGGCCTGGCGGATGGTAGACACAGTTCACGCGACGGCAGCGAGTCCTTGACGGTTTCGAGCAGCTTGTCCTTGCCCTTGGCCTGCAGCTCGGACTTCCAGCTCATAGGCCTTGTCGAAGTGATCTCGATGCTGCGCTTGTTGCGCCCGGTGATGAAGATCATCTCGGTGATGCTGGCAGCCGCGGCTCTTCCACCGCATACTGGATCAGCGGATCGGTCGACGATCGGCAGCATCTCCTGGGCTGCGCCTTGGTGGCGGAAGGCAAAGGGTACCCAGCCCGGCGACAGGGAATACAGCTTTTGCGAACGCGGTTGTTGAGCCATGATCAATTACCGATTTTGTTGAAAAATCTGCTTCTGCAGAGAACGGAGATTCCCAGACTTCGGGCCTTGGTGAGTTTCGAGCCGGCGTTCTCTCCGGCCACGACGAAGGCGGTGCGTCCCGAGACCGAACCAGCGGGCTTGCCCCCAGCGCGCGGATCATCGCCTCCGCCTGATCGCGGCTGAGATGCTCCAGCGTGCCGGTGACGACGATCGACTGGCCGGCAAACGGCTGCCGGGCCACGGCGGCCGCCCAGGTTGCGGCATCCAGACCGGGCGGAACTGCTTCGCCCGCGCCGGATGTCTCATCCATAACGCCCTGGCTGGCCACCCGTCGACAGCCGAAGCGTCGAGCGGTTGTCGGATCGGCCGCGAGGCTGCCCATCCTGCGCCGCCAGCGCGAGCTCACCCTGCCCGAAGGACGGCACGCCGGGACGTGCGGCCGACCGTGCACCCTGCACCGGGCGGGGCTCGACCCCGACGGCACGCAGATGCGCGATCGAATCCCGGTTGTGCGCCCTCGCCCAGGAAGGCCGAGACGCTGCCGATGATTTCGGGCCCGATGCCGTCGAGCGGCACCGGCAGGGGGTCGTTCACCCCGACTGCGACGGCGCTCGTTCTCCTTGAGCGTCGCCGCCTTCTCTTCCAGCAATGTAGCCCAATCGGCCGCCAGGAAGCCTTCCAAATCCCGAAAGGCCCGTGCCAGCACTCGGGCAGCCTCTTCGCCCACCGCACGGATGCCCAGCGCGAACAGGAAGCGCTCGAGCGACGGGTGGCGCGATCCGTCGATGGCAGCCAGCAGGTTGGCTGCGGACTTTCTCGCCCATGCGCGGCAGGGCCTGCAGGGTGGCGGCATCCAACCGATACAGATCAGCCGGCTCATGCACCAGGTTGCCATCCACCAGCTGCTCGACCAGCACATCCCCAGGCCATCGATGTCCATGGCGCGCCGGTGCGCGAAAGTGCCACAGCGCGCGCTTGCGTTGCGCGCTGCAGAAAAGACCGCCCACGCAGCGCCAGTTGGCCTCGCTGGGCAGGCGCTGCACGGCCGAGCCGCAGACCGGGCACTGGCTGGGCATGCGGAACTCGCGGGCGTCGGCCGGGCGCTGATCCAGCACCACACCGACCACCTCGGAATCACGTCACCGGCACGACGCACGATGACGCGATCACCGATCAGGAGCTGCTTGCGACGGACCTCGTCCTCGTTGTGCAGCGTGGCGTTGGAGACGTTCACGCCCCCACGAACACCGGCTCCAGCCGGGCCACCGGCGTGAGCACCCGGTGCGCCCCACCTGCACGAAGATGTCCTGCAGCGTGGTGACGGCCTCTTCGGCTGCATACTCGTGGGCCAGCGCGAAAGCGGGGTGCGCGGGCCACGAAACCGGCCTGCTCCTGCGAGACGGTCATCCAGCTGATAGACCACGCCATCAACGGCGTAGGGCAGCGTGGCACGCACGCTGCCGGTATGGCGGTAGTAATCCAGCAGCGCCGAAACGCCCTGCACGCGCTCGGCCCCCCGGCGGCGGCAGGAAACCCAGCGTGCCCAGCCACTCCAGCATGCCGTGCTGCGAGGCAGGCACCTGGGCGGGATCAGCTGACCTCGCCGATGCCATAGGCGTAGAAGGTGAGCGGCCGGCTGGCGGTGACACGGGCATCCAGCTGGCGCAGGCTTCCGGCAGCCGCATTGCGCGGGTTGGCAAAGAGCTTTTCGCCCCGGGCTTCCTGCGCACGATTCAGCGCCAGGAAGTCTTCCTTCAGCATCAGCACCTCGCCCCGCACTTCCAGCACCCGGGCGCCGGACCGGACAGCTGTGCGGGCACGCCACGTACCGTGCGCAGATTGGCCGTGATGTTCTCGCCCGGTGACACCGTCGCCCCGGGTGGCGCCCTGCACCAGCCGACCGTGCTCGTAGCGCAAGGGTGGCGGCCAGGCCATCCAGCTTGGGGGTGGCGCTGAAGGCAAAGTCCTCCGTCACGCCCCAGCAGCGACTTCAGTCGGCGGTCGAACGCCAGCACATCAGCCTCGCTGAAGGCGTTGGACAGCGAGCGCATGGGCACCCGGTGCGTGACGGTGCCGAAAACCGGCCGAGGGCCGAACCCCACCCGCTGGGTGGGTGAGTCGGGGGTCAGCAGCGCCGGCCAGCGGGCCTCAAGCTGCTGCAGCTCCAGGAACAGACCGTCGTAGACACTGTCCTCGACCGTGGGGGCGTCTTCTTCGTAGTAGGCCCGGTTGTGTGCCAGCAGCTCGGCACGCAACGTTTGGACCGCGCGCCCGGATGTCGGCGGGGACATCGTCGGGCGCGGCGTCGGCAGGCTTGGCAGATCGGGACAGGTTCAGATGCGCATCGGGCAAGTGTAACAAGCCCGGCGCGATTACTCAGTGAAATACTCGTAACGCAGCGGCATTTCCCGCCGCAAGGCCAACCTGGGCCAGTTCAGCGTAGCGACGGGCCAACTGACGCGACACGGTGCCGATCATGCCCACCGACAGGCCACGGCCGCTGTCCACCAGCCGTCCGCCCAGCGCCTGGGCCATGCTCTGGGCGCAGGCCACCATGCCCTCCCAGGCCTCGTACTTCTCGGCCGTGCGGGGCACGTCCAGCATGAAGTCGATCTGATCGCGCGTCTGGTTGAAAGGCCAGCGTGAACAGCGAATCCCCGAGTCGGCAAAGGCCTCGTAGCGGCCGTTGCCCACGCTCGGACAGCCCCAGATGACGCACCACGCCCGCCACCCTGATTGGGCTCGGCGGCCTCGGGCAGCTCGACGCGCACCTCGATCTGGGTGTCGAGTCGGGCTGCCAGCGTGTCCAGGTCACGGGCGTTGCGCAGGATCGGCGCCATGTCGGGAATGTTGACCGGTGCCTGCAGCTTTGCTGGCCAGCGACTCGATGGCCGCGTTGAAGTCCGACAGCTCGACCGCATTGAGCGGCCCCTGGCGGTTGGCCAGCAGCAGGCTGCAGCGGATGCGCACCGCCTTTCGCCCGCCGTCAGCGGCCCCCAGTGGCTGCCCAGCCGCTCGACCTCGATGCGGACCGGCTTGCCGCCCACGTGACGCAGCGACGAGGTGAGCGCCACCAGCCGGTCGGTAGTTGACCGGTGCGGGCGGCTCCAGGATCACCACTGCTCGACCTGGGCGTCAGGCAGCGGATCGGGCTCGGCCACCTCGGCCGTTACAGCCTCTGCCCTTTCGGTCTCGATGTCATCTGCCTGAGCCGTCGACGCATCATCCGCTCGACTGCCGCGCATCGGCCTCGCCATCATCCGCCGCAACCGATGCGGGCAATGCGTCCCGATGCCTGTCGTGCCGGTCATCGTCCTCCTGCGCCCCTGGCTGGCCGCACCACGCGTCATGCGCTGTGCCGCTGACGAATCCTCTTCTGCCGGATGCTCGGCCACGCCACGGTCATGATCAACCGCAGGGCGTGCCATCGATGCCTCCCATCCGGGAATCATCCGCATCCGCCCGATGAGCACCTCGCCGTGCGGCCTCGGCCCACCGGTTCCGGCCCGCCTCGAACGAGGTGTCGCGGCCCTCGTCCCGAGCACCGTGACGGTCATGGCCAGCATCAGCCTGTCCGGCATGCACGGGCGCATGTCCATCGCGGGCCGGCTCCTGCGCAGGCTGTCGGGAATGCGGCGCGATGCCAGCGCCTGGGCCTCGGCCCGGCGTGCGGCCTCGACACGGGCCCCATCCTCGGCACTGCTCCAGGGGCGCACGGCCGCCGGGTTCTCGAACGGGGTCTCGATGTAGTCCCTCGTCATCCAGCGCGCCAGGGACGGGTGCCGGTCGGCCGGATCACTGGACGGCCCGCCCTTGCGGAGCGAGCGCGAATCCTCGCCGTCAAGGCGGGCCGGACGGGCGGCCAGATCGGGCGGAACCTGCCGTGCCGCCCCCGCATCACGGGCTCGCGGCGACCGCGTCCCCGGCGTGGGGACGACTCGTCATCCAGACCGGCCCCGCCGGTCAGCGTCTGGGGATCATCATCGAAATACCCCTTGCGCAGGCCGAGTGCGGAAGCCTGCTGGCGCCGACGACGGCCCTGCCACAGGTTGTGGGCAATGACGATGACCAGCACCACGACGACCAGCGCGATGATGCTCCATGTAAGCGTGCTCGAGCATTCCCCTGACTGTAAATGACGACCGGATTCCACCGCAGGTGTGAGCATCCGGTAACGATGCTGTCGATCCTGCGGCATCAGGCGGCCTCGAGCGAGTTCGACCGCAGAGGTCAGGTCCACCGCCACCAGGCGGGAAACCCCTTCTCTTGCATCGTCACGCCGATCAGTTGATGGGCCATTTCCATGGCGATCTTGTTGTGCAGAGATGAAGATGAACTGCGTCTCTTCGGACATCGCCGACACCATCTTCGCGTAACGTTCCGTGTTCGCGTCGTCCAGCGGCGCATCCACCTCGTCCAGCAGGCAGAACGGCGCCGGATTCAGCTTGAAGATACCAAAGACCAGCGCAATGGCGGTCAATGCCTTCTCACCCCGGAAAGCAGGTGGATGGAAGCGTTCTTCTTGCCCGGGGGCTGCGCGAACACCTGCACCCCGCATCCAGGATTTCACCACCGGTCAGCACCAGCCGGGCCTCGCCGCCCCCGAAGAGCATCGGGAAAAGCCGACCGAACTCGGCATTGACGGTATCGTAGGTGGACTGCAGCAGCGACCGGGTTTTCCTGGTCGATGGTGCGGATGGCGTTCTCCAGTGTGGCCATCGCCTCCCGCAGGTCGGCGGACTGGGTGTTCAGGAACACCTCGCGCTCGCGCGCCGCCGTCAGCTCGTCCAGTGCCGCCAGGTTCACCGGGCCCAGCTGGGCCACCGCCTGCGCCAGGCGGCTCACCTCGCCTGCAGCCACGACGGCTTTGGGCCGCTGCGGCAGCGCCGCAGCGACGCCTTCAGCTCGGCCAGATCGGCCGAAGCCTCGGCCAGCGCCTCGCCCATCTGCTCGGCCGTCAGGCGTGCTGCCTGTTCCTTCATGCGCAGCTCGATCAGCCGCTGACGCAGCGGTTCCCTGCCCGCGCTCGGCGCGCAGCCGCTCTCGTCCAGCCGACGCAGCTCGCCCGAACGCTCGTCGGCCAGCCCTGCGGGCCTCCGAAAGCGCCTGCTCGGCTTCCATGCGCCGCTCCAGCATCACTTCCAGCTGCTCGCGCAGCGCCTCGTCCGACATGCCCTCCAGATCGGCCAGCAGCCGCTCGCGGTTGCCGTCGGCCTGCGCCAGCTGCTCGTCCGCACGGGCAATGCGCTCGCGCAGGTTCTCGATCTCCTGCTCCAGCGAGCGCACCGCGTAGGCACTCGCGCACGGCCAGCTCACCTCGCGGGCATGGTCGCGCCGGCTCGACAGCGTGGTCTCCAGCATCTCGGCCGCCTCGCGCGCCGCCGCCAGTTCCTCGCTGGCCACCTCGGCCTTCTCCTCGGCCTCGGCCAGCCCATCCACCAGTGCCTGCAGCGCTTCCTCGCGCCCGGCCTGGCGCAGAGCCAGCTCCTCGATCTCTTCCGAAAGCCGCTGACGGCTTTTCCTCGCGGCTTCTCACCGCCTGGGCCAGACGCTCATGCTCGATGGTGGCCGTTGACACCCGTCGCACCGCCCGGGCGCTGGCATCGCGCGCTGCGCGCACCTGCTCGGCCAGCTGTGTTGCCATGGCATCGATGCGCTCGGCCTGCTGGCGGGCCTCGTCCCCCAGCAGCTGCTGCGCCCGCAGCTCGCGCTCCAGGTTCTGCAGCTCCTGCTGGCGAGCCAGCACGCCCTCGCCTTCCGGAATCCATGGCAAACAGCACCACGTCGAAGCGCCCGATGGCATGGCCTTCCCGCACCACGAAGCGCCCGCCCGGTGGCAGCTGCCCCCGCCCGGCAAAGGCCGCCTCGGTGGATTCGGCGCTGAAGAAGCCATCCAGCCACTCGGCCATGATGGGCTTGAGCCGCGCATCCCTGGCAGCGCACCAGCGAGGCCAGCGGCACCAGCCGCCCGGCCGGCCGGGCCGGCAGCGGCGCTGCCCCTGCCGGCAGGTCCGTCAGGAACAGCCCCACCTTGCTCGGCGGGGCCTCCCTGCAGCATGGCCGCCACCTGCTGCACGCTCTTCGCTTCCAGCGCGTGCACCCGCTCGCGCAGCACCGCTTCCACGGCCGTTTCCCCAGCCGGGCTCGATGCGGATGTACCGCCAGATGCGCTCGGTGTCCTCACCCAGGCCGTGCTTCTCCAGCCAGGGCGCATCTGGTTCTCGCCCTGCATGCGCGCCTGCAGCTGCTCTAGCACCGCCATGCGCGCCTCGATGGTGGTGGTCTTGGTCACGGCCGCCCTGCAGGACCCTCCCTGCGCGGGCCCCTGCTCGGCCTGGACCTCGGCCAGACGAGCCTCCAGCGTCTGCTGCCGCTCGGCCGTGCGCGCCTTCTTCTTCCTGCGCAGCGCCCAGCTCCAGCGCCAGACGCTCCAGCTGATCCGACGCATCGTCACCCAGCTGCGACAGCGAGCCTGCAGCCGCTGGCGGCGCTCCCTGCATCTGCGCCAGCGCCTCTTCATGGGAGCGGCGCTCCACGCGCCCCACCTGCAGCGCCTGCTGAGCCGTGCGCGGCCTGACGTGGATTCCAGCGCCTCACGCCGTTCGCGCTCCTCGTCCTCGCAGGCCGCCAGCTGTTCCTCAGCCCGGCCAGCGCCATCTCGGCCGTGGCCTGCTGCTCGCGGGCTTTCTTCCAGCTGCGCTCCACTTCCCGGCGGCGCTGCAGCCCGCCTCGGACAGCGCCCGCGCCGACTGGATCTGTCCTCCAGCGACTTCAGGCGTGCCTCGGGCCTGATTGCGGTTCTGCGCAATCATCCGGATCTGCGATTCCAGCGTGGAGATCTCGCTGTTGACCTCGTAGTAGGCGGCCTGACAGCGGCTCACTCGTCGTTGGCCTGCTGCACCGCCTCGCGCAGCGTCTCCATGCGATTCTCGGCCGAGCGCAGCCCGGTCTGCAGCCCCTCGATCTCCAGATCCAGGCTCGGCCGTCTTTTTCCAGCAGCTGCTGCTCGGCCTGTGCATCGTCGCGCCTGATCAGCCACAACCACTGCTGCTTCTGCGTCCGCTCGGCCTCCATGGCACGATAGCGGCCCGCCACCTCGGCCTGCGCATCCAGCTTGCTGATCTGCCCGTGCAGCTCGCGCAGGATGTCCTCCACACGCGTCAGGTTCTCGCGCGTGTCGGCCAGCCGGTTCTCGGTCTCGCGCCGCCGCTCCTTGTACTTCGAGACGCCGGCGGCCTCCTCGAAGAACACGCGCAGCTCGTCGGGCTTGGCCTCGATGATGCGCGAGATGGTGCCCTGCCCGATGATGGCGTAGGCGCGCGGCCCCAGGCCTGTGCCCAGGAAGATGTCGTGCACGTCCTTGCGACGTACCGCCTGCTGGTTGATGTAGTAGGTGGACTGCCCTCGCGGGTGAGCACACGCTTGACCGAGATCTCGGCAAAGCTCCCCACGCGCCGCCAATGCGGCCCAGGCTGTTGTCGAACACCAGCTCCACGCTGGCGCGCGACGAGGGCTTTGCGCTCCAGCGAGCCGTTGAAGATCACGTCCTGCATCGACTCGCCGCGCAGCTCGGTGGCACGCGACTCACCCAGCACCCAGCGGGTGGCATCGATGATGTTCGACTTGCCGCAGCCATTGGGACCGACGATGCCCACCAGCTGGCTGGGCAGCTCGAAGGTGGTCGGATCACAGAATGACTTGAAGCCTGCGAGCTTGACTTGCTTTGAGGCGCACGAAAACCCTTTGGAACGGACGACGGATGGCGGACGGTGCCGGTGGGGCCGTGAGGGCCTGGACAGCCCCTCTTTCGCATCCGGGAAAGGCCCGTATGATAGCAAGGCCCTCGCCCGTTCCCGCCCCCAGGCTGCACGGTTTTCCGACACGTGTGTCCGGGGCAACAGAATCGCGGACTCACTGCACCGTGATGGTGCGCGTCGCCTCCAGCGTGAAGCCATCATCACCCTTCCACGACAGGCGCAGCTCGCCGCTTTCACGCGCCAGGAAGGTGAACTCGATGTACGGGTTGCGCGCCGTGGCCGGCCCCTGGCTCCCCAGGCGTACAGCAGCCCCTCGCCCAGATGGGCCTCGAAGCGGGTCACGATGTCGCGCGGCTTGATCTGCCCGTGCTCGTCCAGCCGAAGGCCGGTCTCCATGCGGTGGCTGATCTGTGCGCGCACGCGCACCATATCGCCCTTCTTCGGCGTGAGCGTGCTGGTCCAGATCCGCGGTGGTGTGGATGTGCTCATCGTCTTTCCCCTTACATGCCGCAGCCGCTGGCGGCCACCGTCACGTCCTTGCGGGCCTCCAGGATCTGCCCATCCTTCATCCGCGCCAGTGCGTGGATGGCCTGCGAACGCGCCAGCCGCACCCGAACCGCCGCCTCGGCCACCCCCGGCCAGCGGCGTGAAGTACATCCGGCAGGCCAGCGGAATGGGGTTCTTCTCGGCCAGGATGATCAGCTCCTCGCACCAGTTCGATTCGGTGATCAGCGACGGATCGACGCTGACGCGCACCGGCACGGCGCTGGGGTTGTCGGCCAGCGTGGCCACGTCCAGCAGAAGACCCTCGGCCTTGGGCTTTCTGCCATCCACGAAAGGCCGTGATCACGTTCTGCACCGCATCCGGATGCGCCAGAAGCATCTCGGCCTGCCGCTTGGCCAGCACCTCGGGTGACAGCACGCCGGCTGCGGAAGAGGCCTGCGCCAGGGCGCGCAGCGGCAATGCCAGCGTGGCACCCGCGGCCACGGCACCGGCCGCCAGCAGGCTGCGCCGGCCGCGGTCGTGCAGGGTCCCGTGCTGCGCACGCAGGGACGGAGAAGAAGCGGTATCCGCATCCGGGCGGCCGCTCATGTCGGAAAGGGGATGAAGAGTCTGCATGTTCCTGAAGGTCGGCTCGTCGGCGGGGCCCCCGTGGCCGGGGCATGCCCCGCCGGATTCACGAAACCGGACGGTTGGATGAAATGAAGATGGCCAAAGATGCCATGTCCTGAGAAGTCCCGATCTTACGGCACCAGGAACTCGCTGAACTTGCCGTTGATCCAGGCGAAAATCATCCTTGACCATGTCGGCCGACCGCACGTCCACGTCCACCTGGTTCTGAACGATACGTCCGAGCGCATCCAGCTCGTAGTCAAAGAGCACCGAGATCTCTTCCTGCGGCTCCAGGTTCACCATCATGTAGCACAGGTTGTCGGGCAGGATGCGCTCGACCGTCTTGCCGGCGATCCGCTGCGACAGGTTCTGGCCACGATCCGACCGAGGGTGGATGCCACGTGAGCGCTCTTCGGATAATGACCGAACAGCGGCGAGACCTGTCCTATCGAATCACCGATGATGTAGACCCGGTCGTCAGACTTCGCCGTGAAGAACTTGTTGTCGATGTCACCCCAGGTGGTGGGCTTGCCGTCCGGTCCCTTGCCGATCAGGCCGGCGTGCCAGACCATGTCGGCTGCCTGGTGCGGCGGCATCAGGATGGCCTCGTCGAAATCGAAGTCACCCGCCTTGGTGCTGATGTGGCGCTTGTACGGATCGACCGACTTCACCTGCGCATTGGGCACGTGCACGATGATGTCCGGATACAGCCCTGAAGGCCTGCTGATAGCCGGCGCTGATCGGCGCCAGACGCGGTTTCGGATCCAGGATCACCACCTTGCCCGGAATCTTCTTGCGCTTGAAGATCGCGGCAATGAGACAGGCGCGCTCATAGGGCGACGGCGGGCAGCGGTGCGGCGGCGGCGGCATGGTCATCACCAGCGTGCCGCCCTTGAAGGCATGCACGCGCTGCTTCAGCGACAACATCTCGCGGTTGGGCAGATAGGCGCTGGAATAGTGCATGCGCGTGTAGTCGATCGTGCGCTGGTCGTTGCCGAACCACACGTCGAAGGCATCGCGGATGCCGCCGGCCAGGATCAGGTAGTCGTAGTCCAGCCAGCCCATCGAGGTCTGCACCCGGCGCTTGTCGCGCTCGAAGGCCATCACCTCGGCCTGCAGCAGCGTGTAGCCCCAGGTACGGGCCGGACGCAGGATGTCGCGGTTGACGAAATCCGTGCTCACCACGTCCGCCAGCCACTTGTTGCTCATCGGCCCCGACCAGAAGGTCGGGTTGCGATCCACCAGGATCACGTCGGCCTGCGGCACCCACTCACGCAGATAGCGGGCTGCCGAGAGCCCGCCCCAGCCGCCGCCGCAGATGACAATGCGCGGTCCCTTGCCGCGACGGGGAATGAAGCTGTTTCTTGCCGGAGACCACGGCCGGTGCGGCCGATGCCAGCGGCGGCAGGGCCGCCGAGGCAGCCAGCATGGAAGTCAGCGCAAGCGCTTGACGGCGTTTCATGACACGGATTCCTATAAGACTCTCAAAAGACAGGTCCTTTGTGCAGCCTCCTCGAAAGGAGGCTGCTTCCCTGAAGACAGACGGGACAGCTCAGTGGCGGCGCCCCCACTGCAGCACGCACAGCGCGCCCAGCACGATACCGAATGCGGCCGGCATGCTGGCCAGCGACAGTGTGGACAGCCCGGACAGCTCCCTGGCCGATGGAGCAGCCCATGGCCACCACCCCGCCCAGACCCATCAGGATGCCCCCAGCGCACTGCTGGCCATTCGGCGCGGACCGCCAAAGCCTTCCCAGTGGGCCGTGCCGCTGACCAGTGCCGTCACGCAGGCTCCGGCCAGCACACCCAGCACCAGCGCCACCGCGGCGGCCAGCTCGCGCCCCACCGCCACCTGCAGATACAGCCAGCTCTCGGCCACCGGGCTGATGAAGCTGAGCGACGTGAGCGGCCGTTCCTCGAACGGATCGACATCGATGTGGGCACTGATCCACCAGCCCGCCACCACCGTCGCCCCCACCAGCAGCGCGCCCACCCATTGCAGCGGCGCGTGACGCAATGCCGGGCGCCGCAGCGCATACACCAGCAGCAGAAGGACGATCAGGGCCGTCACCGCCACCGTGGCCACCGACTCGGGCACACCCAGGGTGGCCAGCCAGTCCGGCATCGTGGCGCCCTGGGGCTCGATCACCAGCAGGCCCCTGCAGCGTCTGTCGCACCGGCGCCAGCACGCCGGTCATCGTGGCCTGGGCCGTCAGCCCCAGCCACAGCAGCACCCACAGCGACCGCAGGTTACCACCCGCCAGCAGCACCAGCGCCCGCGCGCCACAGGAATGCGCCAGCGCCATGCCCACGCCGAACATCAACCCACCGGTCAACGCCCCCAGCGGCGAGAAGCGTGGTCGCACCACCAGCACCCTGCGACAGCGAGATCTCCCTCGAGCATCGCCAGCACCTGCGTGCCGACCAGTGCCACCGCCAGCGCCAGTGCGAAGGCCTGCAGCGCCGGCGCACCCTGGGGCGTCTGTTCCTCGCCCCAATCCGACGGTTCCGGACGCACCAGGGTCGACGCAGCCCGCGCAGCAGAGCAGAAGTTGCCGGCCCGTGCCGCCACGCCGAAGACGCATCCCAGCGCGAAAGTGGCCCAGAAAAAGGTCCAGCGACGGCATCATTGATCCCAGATCTCCGTGCTGATGCTCTCGTACCAGCCCATGCTGTTGCTGGCCTCCTGGGCGCGATAGGCCGCATCTGCATCCAGCGGGCTGGTGCCCAGTCCCGGCAGCTCGACCAGCTGGTCGTCCTTCGCTTCGTAGAGGCCTGAGACCGAGATGGCATAGCCCGGCGCCACCAGGCTGTAGCAGGTATTGGCATGGGTCGGCTTCGGACGCGGCTGCCCGGTCAGGTCGGCAGCGATCACGCCCGCCGCCATGCGACCCCTGCACGATTGGCCACGAAGCCCGACTCTGGGCATTGGCGCCGCAATGGTGGCATCGCCCAGCACATAGATGTCCTTCACCTGGCGGGACTCGAAGCCATCAGGATGCACCGGCACCCAGCCGCTGGCATCGGCCACGCCGGCCCGCTCGGTGATGATCCCGGCCCGCTGCGGGGGATCACGTTCAGCACCGAGGCCTTGTGGATGGTGCCGAAGAGCGTCTCCACCTCGCCCCGCTTCACATCCACGCGCTGCACCTGGCCATCATCCGACTGGCCCCACCCACTCGATCATGTTTCCGTATTTGGCCGCCCAGCCCTGCTGGAACAGCGCCTTCTTGAAAAATTGTCCTTTGCGTCCAGCAGCAGGATCTTGCTGCGCGGCTTGTTCTGCTTGAAGTAGTGCGCCACCATGCAGGCCCGCTCATGGGGCCCCGGCGGGTCAGCGATACGGCAGGTCGGGAATCACCATCACGAAGGTGCCGCCATCGGGCATGGCGCAGCTGCCTGTACAGCAGTTGCGTCTGCTTGCCTGCCTTCCAGGGAGTGCGGGGCAACCCACGAGAGCCGCCTCGTCATAACCCGGCAGCGCATCCCAGCGGAAATCGATGCCCGGCGACAGCACCAGCCGGTCCCACTTCAGCGTGCGGCCGTTGGACAGGCGCACGGTCCTGGCCGTCGCATCCACGTCCTCGGCCCGCGCATGCACCACCTCCACGCCGTCGGCCCGCAGACCGTCATAACCATGACCGATGCTCTCGAACGTGCGCAAGCCCCCCAGATAGAGATTGGAGAACGGGCAGGTATAGAAGCGCGTCGCCGGCTCGACCAGCGTCACCTTCACCTCGGGGGCCAGCTGGCGCAGATAGCGGGCCGCCGTGGCACCGCCAAAGCCGCCGCCCACCACCACCACATGGGCCGAGGCCGCCCGGGCACGCACGAATGCCGGCATGGCCAGCATGGCAGCCCCGGCGGCCAGCACCTGTCGGCGACCGGGCCGGAAAGCCTCATCCGTCTGCATCTGGACATCGCCATCCCGATTGGACAGGGCGGTATCGAGGAATCGGCAGGAGGCATCCGGCGTGGGATGCCGTGGGCTGAAAGTCTGCTGGTCATTGTGCTGCTGGTGCTCCTGGCTTGTCGCGGCCAATGTCTGGCCGATGAGTTCTTTTTCGGGTCTGCTGCCGGGTGCCATCCGCTGCAGTGTCGGTACTCGCAATCGGCCAATCCCCGGATCAGGCCTGCTGCAGAAGCGCCGCCGTTCACCGGTCCCGCTCCTGTTCCGAGCATTGTACCGTTCGTTTCATTCTGCGACGAATTCTCGCCCCTTATAATCAGCATCCCTTGCCTGGAAAACTGACACCCCACCCGCGTGAGCCTGCCCGCCAACCTCCCGTCTCGACCTCCTGCAACCCTACCCGTTCGAGCGCCTCGCGTGCGCTGCTGGCTTCAAGCCCGCAGGCCTGCAGCCGTCCAGCCCGCCGCTGGTGGATCTCTCCATCGGTGAGCCGCGCCACCCCACCCCGCCCGTGGTGCTGGAACGCCCTGGCCGGAGCCACTGACGGTCTGGCCAGCTACCCGGCCACCGCCGGCACCCCGCCCTGCGCGAGGCCATCGCTGCCTGGATCCGGCGCCGCTACGACACCCCCGTCGATGCCGCCACCCAGGTGCTGCCCGTCAACGGCTCGCGCGAGGCCCTGTTCTCCTTCGCGCAGGCTATGCTCGACCCGGCGCCCGCGGGCACCCAGGTCGTCATCGCGCCCAACCCCTTCTATCAGATCTATGAAGGCGCCGCGCTGCTGGCCGGCGCCCGCCTGCCTTTGGACCAGCGCCCCGACAACGGCTTCCGGATGGACTGGACCCCAGGTGCCGACAGCCTGTGGCCGCAGGTGAAGCTCGTCTCACGTCTGCTCGCCCGGCAACCCCACCGGTGCCGTGATGGATCTGGACGAATGGCGCACCCTGTCTCGCGCTGGCCGACCGGCACGGCTTCATCATCGCCTCCGACGAGTGCTATTCCGAGATCTACCACGACGAATCCGCCCCACCCCTGGGCGCCCTGGCGGTGCCGTCAACTGGCCGCACCGACTATCGGGCGTGGTGGTCTTCTCCAGCCCGTCCAAGCGCTCCAACGTGCCCGGCATGCGCAGCGGCTTTCGTGGCCGGCGACGCCGCCCTGCTGGCGCGCTTCCTGCGCTACCGCACTCTACCACGGCTGCGCCATGAGCCCGATGTTCCAGCAGGCCTCCATCGCCGCCTGGAACGACGAGGCCCACGTGGTGGACAACCGTCGCCTGTACCGGCAGAAATTCGACGCCGTGCTGCCCATCCTGCAACCGGTGGTCCCCGCCCTGCAGATGCCGGCCGCCAGCTTCTACCTGTGGCTGCCCGTGCCCGGCGGCGATGACGAGGCCTTCACCGTCCGGCTCTTCCATGAAGCACACGTGAAGTGCTGCCCGGCAGCTACCTGTCGCCCCTCCAGCCTGCACCCCGACGCCCCCGCCAGCAACCCCGGCCACGGATTCGTGCGCATCGCACTGGTGGCCCCACCCGAAGCCCGCTGCGTCGAGGAGCACGACGGATTGCGGCGCTGATCGGCTGAGGCCTGAGCAAGAAACGGAGTGCCCGCCCCTTCCCACGATCCTCAGAATGCGCCTGGCATCCACCCCCGCAAGCAACCACACACGGGGTGGCCGACAACGCAACAGGAGCAACGCATGGGAATATTGGAAGGAAAAGTGGCCCTCATCACCGGCGCAAGTGACGGAATCGGCTACAGCAGTGCAAAGCTGTTTGCCCGCGAAGGAGCAGCCGTGGTGGCGTGGCACGTCGGCGGGACCGACTGGCGGCGCTGGTAAGCGACATCGAAAGGCGGGTGACAGGCAGCCTGCCCGGCCGGCGACGTACGGATGAGCACTGCGCCAGAAACGCTGTTGCCCTGGCAGTCGAACGCTTCGGCGGACTGGACATCGGCTTCAACAACGCAGGCACCATGGGCGCACTGGGCAGCATTCCCGACATCACGGTCGATGGCTGGCAGGAAACCCTCGACGAACCTGACGGGTGCTCTTTCTGTCGGCCCGTCATCAGATTCCGGAACTGCTGAAGCGCCGAGGTGGCTCGCTGATCTTCACCTCGACCTCGTCGGTCCAAGGCTGGGTCTGCCGGGCATGGCTGCTCACGCCGCTGCCAAGGCCGGACTGGTGGGACTGATGCACGTGCTGGCCGCAGAATACGGGCCCTAGGGACCGAGGGTGAACGCCCTGATGCCCGGAGGAACCGAAACCGACTATGGGGCGTGCCGCCACCCCCACGCCGGAGCAGCGCACCTTCGTGGAGAACCTGCATGCCCTCAAACGTCGGGCGCAGCCCGAGGAAATTGCGCAGTCTGCACTGTACCTGGCCTCCGACATGTCCAGCTTCGTCACCGGAACGACGCTGTACGTGGACGGCGGTGTCGGCATCACCCTGCACCTGATCATGAGCACACCGCGCCTTGAACGAACCGAGGAACCGGCCTGCACGGAAATCGACCTGCCGGCCGGGCAGTTTCCTGGCGGAAACGCCAGGCGTCGCACAGCCACCGCCGCAGATGGTCAGCACGCCGCGCTCGTGGCCGATGCCTGCCGCCTGATCGAGGCTGCCGTGACACGCTGCCGGACCTGAGTACCCTGGCACAGCACGCAGGGCCCAGCCCCTCAGCATTTCCACCGGATCTTCGCGGCACAGACCGCTCACCTCACGCCTACGCCTCGGCCCACTCGGGCCAACCGGCTGCGCCATGCTCCCTGGCGAAGCCCGAGCGTGACCGACGCCATCTACGATGCCGGCTTCAACGCCAACAGTCGCTTCTACGAAAAGGCAGACCGGTTGTTGGGCATGCGTGCCCGCGACTATCGGCCGGCGGTGACGGCGACGATCCGCTTCGCCGTCGCGCACGCCCCTGGGCGCCATCCTGGTGGCCCAGGAGCGAGCGCGGCATCTGCGCCATCCTCATGGACGACGACCCGGCCGTGCCGGTGAAGGACCCGCAGGACTCGCTTCCCGCGGCACACCTCATCGGCGGGACGCTGATTTCGAGAGCAGCTGGTGGCCCGCGTCATCGGCTTCTGTGGAAGCTCCCCGCATCGGGCTGACCTTCCACTGACCTGCGGGGTACCGCCTTCCAGGAACGGGTCTGGCAGGCCCGCTGCAAGATCCCGGCGAGTACTCACACCAGCTACGCTGCCATTGCCGCCTGCATCGGCGCCCCTCGGCCGTACGCCGCTGGGGTCCGTGCATGCGCCGCCAACTGGTTGGCCGTGGCGGCTGCCTGCCACCGCGTGGTGCGCCAGGATGGCGCCCTGTCCGGCTATCGCTGGGCGTCGAGCGCAAGCGCGAGCTGCTGCGCTGTAGGCACTGGCTGATACCGAAGCGGATGACCCAAGTCGCCAGTAAGTTCCTCTTTTCAACCGACAGAGGCCGCCGCCCTTCATTTTTCGACTTCCCGGCCCGCCCGGATCCGTCAGCCCGCAGCGCCCCGCCCGCAATCGCCCACAGATACAGGCTGGCCGTACTGCCATAAGGGCTGTAGCGGCGACGGTAGCGGGCAAAGAGCTGCGGCGTGATGGACCGGTGGCGATAGAGCATGCGCATGCCGCGCAGAATGGCCAGATCCCCGTAACTGACGATGTCCGCGCTGCAGCGCAGAACAGCACGCATCTCGGCCGTCCACACGCCAATGCCCCTCGAACTGCGACAGCGCATGGCAGAGCGCCTCATCATCCAGCTGGGCCAGCGCATGCAGATCGGTACGACCCTCGACGATGCTGCGCGCAATGTCCTGAATGTAGCCCGCCTTGCGGAAGGTGATGCCAACGCCCTGCAGCTCGTCCAGCTCGCATGAGGCCATGACCTCGGGGCTCACCCCGGGAAACCGCGCTCGCATCTTGCCCCAGATGGTTGTCTGCCTTGGTGGAAATCTGCTGGCCGATGATGCTGTGCACCAGCGCATGAAAGAGATCCGGCTGCACTCGCGCCGGATCAGCCCGATGCGGTCGATGGCCACCGCCAGACGGGGATCCCTGGTGCGCAGGTGGTCCAGCTCGGTCTGGCCGTGGCGGAAACAGGGCGGGTTGTCGGCATGTTTCGTCCATGCGACATGATACGACAGCACGCCGCCCCACCATCCCCCGATAGAATCCCCGCCCATACCCCTGCCACGATGGCCGCCACGGCAGCCCGTATCCTGTTCACGTATCGGCCATCCCGGCGGCCCACCCTTGCCCCTTCAGGAGATTTCCCATGACCGACCCGAGACAAGCCCTGATCGAATCCGCCTGGGACAACCGCCAGGCGCTCAGCCTCCGCTGCACCGCAGGACGTGCGCCAGGCCGTCGACCGGTGCTGGCCGACCTGACGCCGGCACGCTGCGCGTGGCCACCCGTTCGGCCGATGCCGCTGCCGAGGGCGCAGCACGCTGAACGTGCATCAATGGATCAAGAAAGCCGTGCTGCTCGTGTCCGGCTGGCTGACAACGTGCCGATGCAGGCCGGCATGCTGCAGTTCTTCGACAAGGTGCCCACCAGCTCGACGGCATGAGCGCCGAGGATCTTGCAAGGGCAGGCTACCGGGCTGGTGCGCGCTGCCGCCCGTCGCGGCTCGTTCATCGGCCGGAACGTGGTGCTGATGCCCCTCCCTACGTCAACATCGGAGCCCATGTCGACGAAGGCACGATGGTCGACACCTGGGCCACCGTGGGCTCGTGCGCGCAGATCGGCAGGAATGTCCATCTTCCGGCGGGGTTTACATTGGCGGCGCTGGAGCCGCTGCAGGCCAACCCCACCATCATCGAGGACAACTGCTTCATCGGCGCCCCGCCCGAAGTGGTCGAGGGTGTCGTCGTCGAGGAAAACTCGGTGCTGGCCATGGGTGTATCTCAGCCAGTCCACGAAGATCTACGAACGCGAGACCGGCAAGGTGTACCACGGCCGGGTTCCTTCCGGATCGGTCGTGGTGCCGGGCAGCCTGCCGTCGAAGGATGGAAGCGTCAGCCTGGCGTGTGCCGTCATCGTGAAGCGGGTCGATGCCCAGACACGGGCCAAGACCGCCATCACGACCTGCTGCGCGGGGCGGATGCCTGATTCCGGTCCGGCCTGATCCGGACTGGTTACGCACGGCGGCCCTCGGGCCGCCTCCTTCCGGACTACGCAAAGACCATGAGCGGCACCAACCCCGGCAGCACCAGCAGCCCTTCAACCAGCTGCTGGAAGCGATGGCCTCGGGCACAAGGCCTCCGATCTGTTCATCTCGGTGGGTTCACCGGTGCAGATGAAGATCAACGGCAACATGGTGGCCGTGACGGCAGCCGACAAGCGCTCGATGCCGCAGCAGGCCGAGGCGCTCCCGCGTTCGGCCATCAACGACCAGCAATGGCGGCGCTTCCAGGAAGAGAACGAGCTGAACATCGGCTACGGCGTGAAGCGACGTGGGCAGCTTCCGTATCTCGCTCTTTCGCCAGCGCGGCACGGCCGCCGCGGTGGTGCGCTACATCCCGGGTGACATCCCCGAGTTCGACACGCTGGGCATGCCACCGGTGCTGAAGGAGCTGATCCTGCAGCCGCGCGGCCTCTTCCCTGATGGTGGGCCACCGGCGGGCAAGACCACCACGCTCGCCTCGCTCATCGACTACCGCAACGCCAACCGCACCGGCCACATCCCTCACACCGGAAGACCCCATCGAATTCGTCTTCCGCAACCAGCAATCCATCGTCAACCAGCGCCAGATCGGCTCGGACACGAAGGACCTGCACACGGCACTCAAGAGCGCGCTGCGCCAGGCGCCCGACTGCATCCTGATCGGCGAGATCCGGGACATGGAAGCGATGGGCGCGGCCATTGCCTACGCCCAGTCGGGCCACCTGGTGCTGGCCACGCTGCACGCCAACAATGCCGCCCATGCGCTGAACCGCATCCTCAGCTTCTATGCCCCCGAGAACTGGTGCGCGCTGTGCCGACCTTCCACCACGCTCAAGGCTATCGTCTCGCAGCGACTGCTGGCCAGTACCGACGGTGGCTGGTGCCGGCCGAGGCGCTGATCAACACCCACCACGTGGCTGAACTGATCTCCACCGGACGGCTTTTCCGAGATCTCCGGACGCCATCGCTAACAGCCTGGCAGCCGGCTCGTTGTCCTTGACCGTTCACTCGACCCGGCTGCTGCGCGCCGGCCGCATTTCCCGCGAGGACGCGCTGCAGCACAGCGATTCGCCCACCAACCCTGCTGTGGCTGCTGGACAACAACGCGGAGGACCTGGCACAGGACGCCCCCACCACGGAGGAAACCGCGTCAGGCCTGACGCTGCCCGACCTGCTGCAGAAGCAGGCTTCCAGCTTCGAGAGCCGGCGCACCGGCCCGTCAGCGCGTGGCGGCTCGGTGGCACGCCAGACGCTGGCCGACATGGATGCTGCCGGTGAGGCGCCCGCTGCCGCGGCCGCACCGTCCGCTCACCCTTCGCCAGCGCGCGGTCAGCCAGGCTGCCATGGCCGTGCCGTCCGGCATGAATGCTGCCCCGGCTCAGCCTGCACAGGCGGCGGGTGGCCCAGCACCGCCACGTTTGCGGCCACCGACAGCGTACAGGGCCCGGCCACGCAAACCGCCCCCAAGAGCACCGCCAGCGCGGCAGGCAGTACCGCCCCAGCTACCGCCAGCACAGCCTTCCCCGCCCGCCCGGCCCTTGCGCCCACCGGCATCCCGTCCAGCCCGCCGGCCGCAAGCAACCCGCCCACCGGCATCTTCATGACGGATCCGACCCGCAACGCGGCAAAACATGGCACACTGCCAGCCCAGGTAGCCAGCGCCCACACCCGGCCAGGGCAAGCCGGCTGGCCGATGAAGCGCCCGCCCACGCAGGGCGCGCCCTTTGCAGAGTTCCTCATCGCTCGAATGACAGTCACCGTCTACGGCATTCCTAACCGCGACCAGATCCGCAAGACCCGGCGCTGGCTCGACCAGCACGGCGTCGACCATCGATTCCACGACTACCGCAGCGATGGCCTGACCGCCAGCTGGAAGACTGGCAGGCGCGGGTGGGCCTTTCCGAGGTGATCATACCTGCAGCCAGACCTGGCGCACGCTGGATGAGGCGCAGCGCAAGGCCGTGGCCGAGGCGGACTTTCGATGCGGTTTGCAAACTGCTGCAGGCCCATCCCACGCTGATCCGCGCCCCATCGTCACCACCGACGCCCGCCCCGACGAACTGCAGATCGGCTTTCAGGAAGATGCGCTGCGCGCCTTCCTGCGACTGCCCTGAGCCCCGTACCCATGAGTTCCGACAAGTTTCCGTTTGCCCAGGTGGCCCCGTTTTCCCCGTACCGCTGCCAACCACAGCCCGCAGTCGGCCAGTTTGATCGACGCGCAGGAAAGCCTCGCGCACGCTGCGCGACTCAGCGCGTTATGCCATCAGCCGCATGCAGCGGCCGGCGCCTCGTTCGGACACGGCACCGACAACCCCTTCGATGAAGCCGTCTGGCTGGTCTGCTGGTGCCCTGCACCCGCCCGTGGAGCAGTACGACGAGCTGGCCAACGCCACGCTGTTGCCCGGACGAGCGCCGCAAGCTGCGCAACCTCATCGACGCACGCGCCCAGTGCGACCAGCCGCTGGCCTACCTGACAGGTGAAGCCTGGCTGATGGGCCTTCCCGGTTCCGCGCCGACGCCTCCGCGCCCTGGTGCCGCGTTCGCTGCTGGCCGAAGCGCTGGTCAACCATGCCTTCGATCCGTGGCTGAACCGGGAAATGCTGCAGCCCTTCCATGACCTGGCCGAGGAGCTGGACCAGGGTCTGGGCACGCAGCCACCGGCCTCGGCGCCCTACCGTATCCTGGACCTGTGCACGGGGGGCGGCAGCCTGGCCATCATTGCCGCGCACCATCTGCCGGATTCGGAGGTGGTGGCAGCGACATCTCGGCCGACGCCCCTGCAGCTGGCCGCCGAGAACATCGTCGATTACGGGCTGGAGCGTCGCATCCGTCTCAGCACAGTGCGACCTGTTCCAGAATCTGCAGGGCGAGAGCTTCAAGCTCATCCTGTGCAACCCGCCCTACGTGAATGCCGATTCGATGGCGGCGCTGCCCAGCGAATACCGTGCCGAGCCCGAGAAGGCACTGGCGTCCGGCCCCGACGGGATGGACCTGATCACCCGAGCTGCTGCACGAGGCGCTCGATCACCCGTGGCCGTGCGGCGTGCTGGCTCGGAGATCGGCCACGAGATGCCCAACTTCCAGGCGCGCTTCCCCACGCTCACCTGACCAGCATCCCGGTGGCCCAGGGCGATGACCGCACCGTGCTCATCACGGCCGCGACGACCTGCGCCAGTGGCGTGAGCAGCAGCCGCTGGGCTGAGCCCCGAAAGGCCCTCGGAAAAATTTGGGATAATCAAGGGCTTTGCAGGCCATCCCGGCCCGCCTTTCTGCCGTCCTGACACACTTCGGCCCGCCCTTGATCCGCTTCGACGACCTCAGCTCTGCCCTGCGCCGGGCGCCCCCTCTTTCCCACGCCTCGCTCATCAACCCGGGTGAGCGCGTAGCCCCTCATCGGCGCCAACGGCAGCGGCAAGAGCTCGCTGCTGGCACCGCTGCGGGGCGATCTCGCCCCCGAACAGGGCAACGTTGACCTGCCCAGGCTGCGCATTGCCCGCTGGCCCAGCATGCGCCACGCGCCAGCATCAGCCCGGTACGCTTCGTGATGAACGCCGATGCCGCCCTGGTGGCCGCCGAACAGGCCATCCAGCAGGCCGAGGCCCGCCACGACGGTGAGGCGCTGGGCGAGGCCTTACGCCCGCTGGTCGATCGCCGGCGGTCATTCCGCCGAGGCCCGCGCCGCCGAACTGCTGGACGGTCTGCTATCGGGCAGGCGCAGCTGGCGGCACGCACGGCCGACGAACTCGGGCGGCTGGAAGATGCGCCTGAACCTGGCTTGTCGTGTTGATGGCGCCCAGCGACCCGCTGCTGCTGACGAACCCACCAACCACCTGGACCTGACGCCGTGCTGTGGCTGGAGCGCCAGCTGCTGCGCCATCCGGCCATCCAGCTCATCGTCTCGCACGACCGCGACTTCTCGACCGCGTGGCCAACGCCAGCCTGGTCATCGAGGACGGCCGGCTTGAGCGCTACCCCGGCGGCTACACCCGCCAGCGAGAACATCCGTGCCGAGCGCGCCGCCCAGCGCGAGCGTGCCCGGCGCGACCAGCAGGGCCCGCATCGAGCAGCCCTCAACCGCTTCATCGCGCGCCTGTGCCAAGGCCACCAAGGCCCGCCAGGCGCAGAGCCGCCTGAAGGCCCTGGAGCGCATGGAGGCCATCGCGCTGCTGCGTGCGCCGCACGCGGCATCGACTTCGAGCTCTGCCCAGCCCCCTGAGGGACCGGATCCGCTGATCCGCGCCCACCATCTGGCTCATGCGTCATACGGCCGGGCAGACCGTCGTCACCCCTGCCCGAACTCATCGTGCGCGGAGCCCGCATCGGCATCCTGGGGCGCAACGGCACCGGCAAGACCACCCTCATCCGCACCCCTGATCGGCGAGCTTCCCCGCTTCCGGCGAGCTGACCCGTGCCAGCACGCTGGACACTGGCTATCTGGCCCAGGAGCAGATCGAGGACCTGCGCCCGGACGAATCCCCGCTGCAGCATCTGTCGCGACTGGCACCGCAGGAGCGCGAGCAGGTACTGCGCGGCTGGCTGGGACGCTTCGGCTTTCCCGGGTGACGACGCCCTGCGTCCGGACCGGCCCCATGTCGGGCGGCGAGAAGACGCGGCTGTGCCTGGCACTGCTGGCCTGGAAGAAACCCGGTTTTCTGGTGCTGGACGAGCCCACCAACCACCTGACGCCCAACACCCGCGACGCACTGGCCGATGCCCCGGCCGAGTTCGAGGCCGTTGCTGCTGGTCTCGCACGACCGCTACTCGCTGCGCAGCACGGTGGACGAGTTCTGGCTGGTGGACGACGGCGTCCTGCGCCCTCGACGGCGATCTGGACGACTGCCCAGTGGCTGCAGAAGGAACGCAGCGCGTCAGCGGGCACGGATGCCGCCCCTGTCAGACAGCGCATCCGGGACAGGCCGGCTCGGAAGGCACGAACGCTTCCGGCAGTGACGGCCCCGTTCGCCAGGAAGTGCCCAGGAAGGCAGCGGCACATCCGGCCAGCAAGGCGCCGCCCACGGGGATCGCGCGCCGACAACCGGCGCGAGCGTGCTCAGCAAACGTGCGGCCCTGGCTGCCCGCAAGAAGCCCTGTCGAGCAGGCCATCTCAGAAGATAGAGCGCCAGATGGAAAGCTCTGGCGGGCACGCGCCGCGACGCTGGACGAGCAGCTGGCCGCCCCTGATGCCTTTTGCGCGACGCGCAGCGCCACCGAGCGCCAGCGCGAACGCGCCCAGATCGCCACCGAACTGGAGAATCTGGAAAACGACTCGCTGGAGCGCCAGGCCGAAATCGAGGAGATCGAGCGCCAGGCGGCGGAAGGATAGGCTTTTCCGCCTACCGAAGCCGCCCCTTTCAGCGCCGGCGGCAGGGGGAGCGTCAGCACCTCGATGCCCTCCTCATGCAGCGCCCTGGTCTCCTCCGGCGTGGCCACGCCCCGAATGGGGCGGTCCGGCGCCTCGTCAAAATGAATGCGCCGAGCCTCCCTCGGCAAAACGGTCACCCACATCCTCGGTCGCTCGATCAGCTTGCGCAGCCCCCGCATCAGCTGCCCCCTGCAGCTCGCGGATCTCGGCCGTCATCGGACCGGAACGCGCGGGTCGCTCACTCGCGAGCCCCGGCCGCCTCGTCAACCGACGGCCGCCATGGGACAGGTTCAGCCGGGGCGCCGACAGGAGCTTCACCCGTCGGGACCCGCACATCGGCATTCGATGAGCTGATTCTCCTGCTGCCGCTCGGAAATCCTCGGCTGAGGAGAACCAGCCCTCGAACTGGTGTTGCTGCTCGCAGCAAAGATCGAAGACTTTCAGACGGGCCTCCGTTCACCCGCATCGCCCGAACCGCTGTCCTTCTCCAGATGGCGGTCGATCTTCAGGGTGCTCTTGAGAGCATCCACCCAGGCCTGGCGCTCGGCCGTGCTATCAGCCGCCGCAGCTGGGTGCGGTAGGTGTCCAGACGCCGACGTGCCGCTTCATCAGGCGGAAGTGCCTTCCCACATACACGAGCTCGATAGCCGTCCTGCTCAGGATCGGCGCCCACCCAGGCGGGCAGTTGATCGGCCGGCACGCCAGCAGTGGGCCTTCAGGGCCGGCTGCTGCAGACGGCCCGGCTGGGAACGGCTGATGGTGTTTTCTCGCTCAGGCCTGACGGCAGCGCAGCCTTCGCATCCTGGCGCCTGCGGCCTCACGCAGCTCGGCCAGGCGCTTCGCCGGCCCTCGCGGGCCAGTCGCCGCCCTCGTCGGCAATCCAGCGCTGACGCACCGTGTCCCTTCACTCGTCCAGGGTCTGGCGACGCTGCGGATGATGGGCATCCACCCGGGCCGACACCAGCACGCCCGGGCTCACCTCGATGGCGGTGGTGTTGCGCTTCTCTTCCAGCGCATCAGGCGCGTAGAGCTGCTCCAGCAGGCGGGCATTGCCAGCGGCGAACCCTCCGGCGCATTGGCGGCCGGCTTTGCGGCCCACGCCCTTGGCCTGCTCGGATGTTCAGCTTGAAAGCGCTCGGCAGCCGGCCTTGAGCGACTCGGCCTGCTCGTAGACCATAAGTTGACAGGGCCTCGGCGGCCTGGTTGTAGCGCCGTGCGGCCTCTTCCTCACGCCACATCTTCACCAGCTGGGGCTTGACCTCGGCCAGCGGCTTCTCGCCACCGCCCTTCACGCCCGTCACCTGGATGACGTGGAAGCCATACTCGGTCTCCACCACATCGGTGAAGCCCGGCTTGTCCAGCCCGAAAGCCGCATCGGCAAAGGGCTTGACCATCGTGTCACGCTCGAAGAAGCCCAGATCGCCCCCCTGCTCGGCCGAGCCCGGGTCCTCGGAGTTCTTCTTCGCCAGCTCGGCAAACTTGTCCGGATGGGCCTTGGCCTCGGCCAGCAGATCGCCTCGGCGCGAGCCTTCACCTTCTCCTGGCCGCCGCATCGGCCCTTCCGGCACCTTCAGCAGGATATGGCTGGCCTGACGCCCTCGTAGCCTCGTTGAACTGGCTGCGGTGCTTTGCAGAAGGCCTCCAGCTCTTTCTCGGACGGCTCGACATCCTTGGGCAGCATGTCGGTGCGGCGCAGTGCCACATAGCTGATGTCCACCGACTCGGGCAGGTCGAAGGCGGACGCATGGGCGTCGTAATAGGCCTTGAGCTGCTCGTCGGTGGGGGCCAGCCCCTTCTCGTGGTCACGCGGGGTCACCAGCAGGGTGCGGACCACCCGCCGGTTCTCCTGGGAGGCAAAGACGCCGTCCACCACGGTCTGCGGCACCATGGCCGAATCCGCCACCGCACGCTCGACGGCGCCCACGGCCAGCATCTGGCCCATCTGCGCCTCGTACTGCGCCGGCGTCAGGCCATTGGCCGCCAGCAGCCGCTTGCAGCCCTCGATGTCGAACTTGCCATTGGCATCCCGCAGATCGGCATGCTGATCCAGGATGGCCTTTCGATCTCGCCCGGCGTGACCGTGATGCGCGCACGGCGTGCATCAGCCAGCATGGCCTGGCGGGTGATCAGGTTCTCCAGCACCCCATGCGCGTGGCCCTGGTTGTCGAAGACGGCGGCATCATAGTTGTCGCCCATCATCTGCTGCATCTGCTGCACCTGCCGCCGGTACGTCTCGCTCGAAACATAGGCACGCGGCACCGGCTCGCCATCAACGGATGCCACCGAGTCGCCATCGCCGAACATCCGGTCGTAGCCGGAGATGCCGAAGAAGACGAAGGCAGGCATGATCAGCGACCAGCAGCAGCCCCTGGGCCAGGCGCTGGTGGTTCGGACGAAATCAACATGGAGATGGGGATCCGATCGTGAAAAAGGAACGTAGATCCCCGTAGCTTTATTCGAGATGTCGGCAACTGCACGGAACATCACGGCCCGCGCACTGCCAGATGCAACAGGGGCAGGCAGCCCCGGTCAGATCCTGCTCAGATCTCGGCCAGCCAGCCGTCGCGGCGGGTCGCCTTTCACCGCGCGATGCGCACACGAGAGCACGCCGAAGGCCACAGGTGCCGCCAGCAGCAGCGAACCCCACAAGGGTGAAGCCGCAGCCACGAACACCGAGGGCACCAGAACCAGTGCCTTGACGAGAAAGCGAGCCCAAGCAGCCATTCATCGACCCTGGCTATCGCGGCATGTCCGGACCGGACAGCCCCTTGCATTCGATTCACCCGGGAAACCCATTGTTTCAGATTGCAGACAAGGGCATCGTACCGATGTCGCCCTCGTCATCCGGCCCCGGCCGACAATCAGCCTGCCTCGCCCACTGAACGGCAACCGGCCGGATGCCAAACCGCCGGATACACCGGACACTCCGGATACGTCGGGCAGCGTCGTGCCGCTCGGTGGGGAACAGTGCCCCGTCCCCGCGCCCAGCCCCGAGGCAGCCTCACTCCTTGGTGCCCTTGGGCGAACGCTGCATGAAATAGTGGTTGTAGGCCATGCGCCGGTCAACGGTCGCGTCCGTATACCAGCCCACGCAACGCTGGGCGTGCGGCGCATCGAATCCAGCACCCGTGCAAACACCGGGTCGCCATTGCTGTTGCGCACTGTCACCCGGTCCCAGGCCTGCAGCTGGGCGCGCAGCACCGACTCGGGTGTCTTGTAGAAGCGCACGCCCTGTACCTCACGCATCTCGATGTAGTGCGTCGCGCCCTGATTGATCTGTCGCCCGATCAGCGTGGCCGTCACGGCCTCGCGTGGCCTGCTCCACCATGGCCTCGCCAGGCGGGCGGCAGTGCGGCCCAGCGCTCGGCATTGATCAGCAGCTCGGTCTGCTCGGCCACCTGGTGATGGCTCTGCAGCATGCACACCTTCAGCACCTCGGCAGACCCAGCGCACGGTCGCCGGAGAGCGTGCTGAACTCGGCCGCTCGATCTCACCCCCGGCGCAACGCCGATGATCTCGTCGATGGGCAGCTGAAAGACGGTCGCCCCCAGCCTCCCTGATACAGATCTGCGCGGCCAGCTCCCCGGGCATGGAAGCGCATGCCGTTCAGATCCTCCACCCGCGCGATGGGACGCTTGAACCAGCCAAAGGCCGGCGTGGGCAACGCCCTCGCACAGCAGCGAATGCACCTTCAGCGCCAGACGCCGCATAGATTTCCTGCAAAAGAGTCTTCACCACCACCGTACCGATGCTCAGGACAGCAACGTCAGCGCATCCATGCCGAACGCGGGCCCGCTGCCCCAGAGCCCGATTGACGGCTGGCGCAGACTCGTCGAGCGTGAGCGCGTGCGGTGACAGGCATCCAGCCGGCCACCGGAAACGGCCTCGGCCAGCGCATCGGTGGAACCACCTGCCGGCTGGCAGAACCTCCAGCCGCAGCCGACCTCGGTCAGCATGCCCAGGACCCGGCCAGCGTCTTGATGTGAGGACTGAAAATCATCCTCCAGCGACCAGGCAGTCTGGCAGCGCCAGTGACCACCGGCTCCCTGGGCTGGCATCGTGCCCTGGCTGGCAGCCGCACGACTGCGCGCCAGAGTCGGGGACGATCAGCGCCAGTGCCGCCAGGCCGGCGGCACCGACACCGGCGCCCTTCAGGATCTGCCGCCGTCCCGGCACACCGCCCTCGGGAACGGCATCCGGGAACGTGGCATGACCCGATCCCTGCTTCATGGCATCGGCACCTGCTGGAGAATCCTGTACATCATCGTGTCCGATCGCCGATCAGCGCACGTCACGACGCCAGTCACATCGTGGCTGCTCGCCGTGGTAGTACTCGCGGTCATCATCGATGAAGACGCCACGATCCACCAGCGGCTGACCGGCCTGCCAGCCCTGACGGCACCCGCCAGGTCTGGCAGTACAGACGGCCCAGCGTGGGCAGCGCATAGTTCCAGCACAGCTGGGCCTCGTTCTCGCCTCGCCCCGCGCGCAGCATCAGCTGCACGAAGGACTCTGTCGTTGCGCCACCGCTGCAGCACCTGCCGAACGGCACCTCCTCGTCCTGCGGACGCGATAGGCGCTGTGCGTGGTCAGCATCAGCGAGCTGGTGGCGGCCGGCGCCGGCGACCAGAACTGCGTGCCGTACTCGAAGCCCACGTTGGTCGAGAGCATCGTGCGCGTGGCCAGCCAGTTGCCCAGCACCACATTGTTGGAGCCCTCGGCCAGATAGGTCAGCACCCACAGGTCGCGGAAAGGCTTCGTGGCCTGCGTGCTCAGCTTTGTTGTCGTTCTGGACCCGATGGCGCTGGTCGTAGCGGAACGTGCCCGACAGCGACGCATAGCGCTCGGCCACGTTGTAGAGCGGCGGCATCGTCGGATTGGACGGACGCGAATAGCGCGTCACGCCACTGCGCGCATTGACCGGCGGAACCGCCACATCATTCGTGGCCGAACCCTCTCGCCGCTCACCGCATCGGCATGGTCTGCCGCGCTGCCTGCGCCTGATCCAGCATCGTGGCCAGCACCGCACCGCTCACGCCGGTATTGCTGAACGGTGCCACCGTCTGCGCCTGACATTGCCTGCCAGCACGGCCAGTGCAGCAGCCGTCACCCACCCTTTCTTGTTCATCTTGAACATGTGTGTATCCCTGATCCGTGTGTTGATCACTGAGCGGCCGAAAGCTGCTGCCAGTACAGATTGCCCGAACCACCCTGCGGCTCGCGGTTGTCATTGACGAAGTTGCCACCGTTCTGCAGCACGCTGCCTGCAATCCAGCTGGCCGGCACCCGCCAGGCCTGGCAGTAGGTGCGCTTGAGCTTGGGCAGCCAGAGTTCCAGCACAGCTGCGGCTGGCTGCTGCTGCTCGTTCTTCAGCAGCCACAGCCGCATCGTAGGTGTTCTCGGCGCTCCACTGCCGGATCATGCCGCCGTAGGGCACCAGCTGATCCTCTGCGCGCCACAAAGCCGATGGGCGCATACAGGTTGCTCTGATGGAAGGCGATGCGCGAATCGCCCGGCTGCACCGTCACGCCCGGCACCCCCGGCACGGCCGAACGTGCCATTGGCGCGCTTTTTCCGGCGTCCACGACAGCAGCATGCAGCATGCCGCCCACCGAGACGCTGTTCTCGTCGGTGGACACGGCGGTGTTCATGCTGTGAACTCGCCGAACGACGTGGTGGCCTGGCAGGCTGGCGCGCGACCCAGGTTCTGCACCCGCATGTACATCTGCAGCTGCTGGCGGCTGCTGGCTGCACGGTACCGCCCATCCACGTAGTTGTCGGGCGTCAGGCTGTAGCCCGCCGTCACGAACGGCAGCGCCGCATCGTTCACCTGGCCGGCATTGCGGGCCGTCACCGAACCAGCATCGTGCGGTCGGTCGGGCCGATCTCGTCCAGACGATTGCCCACCCGCTGATCCAGCATGGCCGACAGCAGCGCGCCGCTCACACCCGACACCGAGCGGCGACACTGCCTTCACGGCATGGGCCGAGGCCGGCGCAACCGACACCGGTCTGGCCCGGCACGACGCCTGCAGTTCCTGGACCGGCTGCCCGCTCCACGTTCGCCTGCAGTTCGGCGGCATCGGCATCCGTACCGCCGGCTGCCTTCACCACGGCCGCCAGCGTTGCGCCTCGGCCGCCCCACCCGTGAAGGCGGCCAGCCGGGCCGAACGACCTTCCACAGCCTTTGGTCGACGACGTGCTCATGCCGGCATCGGCACCATCACCACCGCCGCAGCCCGCCAGCAACGCCAGCAGCGCTGCCCCATCGTGAATTGATTGCGCTTGCTCATCTTTTTCCTTCTACCCGGCTGAAAAGGAACTGCAGAAACACGTCGTCGCGTCATGTAGCCCCCAGCCCCTGGCGGCAGACACCGCCGACGAAGGCAGAAACCTTAACCAACCCGACACCAGCGGCCAACTCGCGACGAACGGCACCTGCACGCCCGTCCTTTTTCGGCCTGCATGCCGAAGCCGCCGCCACAACCGTGTCATAAAAGCAACACCTCGGCTTGCGCCCACCCGTCTTCCTTCGCCTTCATGCACCGCTGCGGCCCCGCGTCCGCCTTTTCCCGACGAGCGGTTCCCCTGAAGTGCCACATCAAGTCACACCCCGGCTATTCATTCGCCCTCATCGGCCACCGTCTTCATCCGGATGTGACCAATTGCCGCGCCCTTCGGATCAGCCCTGCCGATGCACGGCACCGACAGCGCCCGACGAAAGGTAGCCGACTCGACCTTCCCGCGCTGTCCCGATCCAGAAGCTCGATCACTGCCTCCCCTTCCCCACGCCGCCGTTGCTGGCACCGGCCCTTCGGGAACACAGGTGCACACCATGTCTATCAACACCCGCAACCGTGAATCAGCGCTGCCGTCAGTGCTGCTTCGCCGCTGCGGTGGCGGCAGCAATGGCAGGTCTAGCCCCTGGCCACCAACACGCCTGCTGCAAACCACGACCACGGGTGAACAGCACCGCTGCCGCCCAGCCTGCGCCCTCGCAGCCGGGCTACCACCGTCTCGCAGCTGAGCACGCAACCTGTCGCACACCGGCCGCCCCGACGGCTCCCCCGCACGGATGCGTGTCCCACAACAGCGCCTGCGGTCACGCTCGACCCAGCCTGCGCCCTCAGCACCCCTGCGTCCGCCATCTCGGCCACCGGCATCACCGGCGCCGTCCTGGCCACCATGCTGGACCAGCGCGCATCGACGTGGGTGATGACGAACACGCCGCCCACGCCTACCCGGCCACGCTGGAAGGCCGATCCCGACGGCGCTGCCGCCCCGGTCGTGCAGTCCGTCCAGATCCGTAGCACCCCTACGCCGGTGAAGGCCAGTGTCCGGCGCCGGCGGCAGCTACACCCCGCGGCGCAGGGCACGGCACCACCACCTTCAACGGCACCAAGGTCAGCGACGGCACCAACCCGCATTTCGAGGTCAACTCGATCGGCATGGACCTGAAGCGACCAACACCGAACACGCCGTCACGCTGGCAACCCATCTGGTGGCCCTGGACGAAAACGGTGGCAACTACCTGGAAGGCCCGACCTACACCGGCGCAGGTGCCAGCATCGGCAAATCGGACGCGATCCACTTCGGCAGCGTCGTGGCCGAATGGAAGAACGGCGCCCACAACGTGCAGCTGCCGGTGAACCGCGTGGCCGATGACCAGGCTGCCCCTGTGCTGGAACTACCACCGCCCGACACCAACCGCCTGTACTGCAACAAGTGGACCGTGCCCCACGACTGGAAGGAAGGTCAGCCCCTGGTCAAGGCCGGCCACTACCTGGTGGAAGTGCGCGACGGCAACACGACCTACTGGCACACCCGGAAGCAGGGCCAGTAAGACTTGAGCAACGCTGACAGGTCAGCAGAACGGTTTGGTCACACCCCGCACCGACCGTTCCCTGATCACCGCAGCGTCCGATGAAACCGCCAGCCCGAGCTGGCGGTTTTTTCGCATCCGCCGTGCAACACAAGAATATCAAATTATGTTGTACGTCAACAGAGTGAATCAGTGCGTGAATTCGGCTATTAAACTCGCCGCTCGCATTATGAACCGCCCTTGGTCGCCTCCCAGACCGCAGGCAGCCCATCGAGGTAGATCATGTCGACGACAAACAACAGACTTCAGATCAGTGCAGCCGTGCTGCTTCTCCCGGCAGGTTGCGGCGGTGGAGGCGGCGGAAGCGAAGCACCCGCAGGCCGTCTCGGCCAGCCTGTCGGCGATCGACGACGGCCACCAACGCAGCAGCGGCGAATGCTGCTTCACCGCCGCAGCCAATACCGCTGCTCAGCGTGCGGCCGAACAGGCTGCCACACGCCGCCAGCCAGGCCAATGCAGCCCGCAACGCCGCCAACCAGGCCACCGCCGCCTCTGCAGGCAGCCCATGCCGCCGCCCGCGAGGCCGAAGCCAAGCGCGCCGAAGCCGAGGCCGCCAACAAGCGTGCTGCGGAGGCAGAGGCCGCACTCCAGAAGGCCACTGCCGAGCGCAGGGCTGCGGAAGAGGCCCAGGCCAAGGCTGCTCGTGAAGATGCTGCTCGCAAGCAGGCTGAAGCCGCAGCTGCGGCCAAAGCCAAGGGAGAAGAAGCTGACGCCAAAGCCAAGGCAGATGCAGAAAGGCCAAACAAGCTGAAGCCAAAGCCAAGGAAGAGGCAGCGGCTGCAGCCAAGGCCAAGGAAGAAGCTGAGGCCAAAGCCAAGGCTGAGGAAGAAGCCAAAGCCAAAGCAGAAGAAGAGGCCCGTCAGGCAGCCGCACGGAATGCCGTGCCGGCCAGCTCCAACGACGGCGTGAGCGGCCTGCTGCTGGCCACCATGCTGGACCAGGCCATGACCACCAACCGTACCCAGCAGGCCAATCGTTGAAGTTTCGGTTGCCGACGGCGTCGCCGGCGAGTTTCTGGAGGATGCTGACGCACCGACCGTCAATGCTTCGCAGTACACGGATCCGAGCAACTACGTGGGCGGCGGAAATGGACAGGCAGGCAAATCACCCGCCGGCCAACCGCACGTACTACTATCACCTGTTCAATGGTGGTGGTGGTCAAGGCCGGCAAGCGATGCCGCCTTCCCGATGGCGACCGTGGGCATCATAGCTGAGTCGGTAGCTTCCGCTGACAAGGTGAACTGGATAACGAGCTGAAGGTCAGCGACACGGCATCGGTGCAACCAGCATCGAAGCCGCGCCCATCTTCTCGGGCGCGGTGAACTCAGCGTGCAGAAAAACGGGCTGGTTTCCCCGCATCGAAAATAGCGGTGTGATCGCCACTTGGTTTGGGGAGCAACGGGCAGAGGTGCAGCCGATCCCGCGTCAAAGTAGCGAAAGCGGTGCCACCTTGTGCTGAACCACACCCTCGACCAACACCAACCGCCTGTACTGCAACCGCTGGCAGATTCTGCCGGCTGGAAGGCAGGCGAGGCTCTCACCTTCCCGGGGCTACCACATCCACGAGACCCGCACCGTGGATGGTGCCAACAAAAACCACCACTGGCACACCCGCTAAGGCTCAACCTCGCGGCGCGCGGCAGATCTGCGCGCTGTGCCAGACAAGGCCAGAAGACAAGGCGCCTTCGAGCGCCTTTTTCTTTCCAAGGCCCCAGTCCCTCAGCCTCATCCCGAGTACTTTCCCCGCCCTTATTCCTCGAAAAGACGTCCTTTCTTCCCGAACGCCGGCTTCCGATAGCTGCCTGTTCGTTGGTCTCTGCTCGCTGGCCGTCCTTCCGATTGCTTTCCATTCGCGGGACGGCTTTTTCCAATCGATCGTCGTCCCGAGCACCGGATGTCCTGACGGCATGACGACGTGCCCACCAGCCCATCGTCATATCTACCGACAGTGCACCTGCCGGCCCAGGTACCTCGCTTCTGGCCATTCATGGCCAATTAACGACACCCTATCCACTGCCGTCGGCCCCCATGACACAAGCCAGTTTCGGCTACAACACTCTAAGGAAGCGAACATTACTGAATGTTTCTTCCCGGCAAAGCCCGGATGAATGGTGGGGGCTACCGCCAGACTCGCCTCCTGCTTCACCGAAAACGGGACCATTATCAGTATTTGCCGTCCAGCAGGACGGACAGACCGGGTTACAAATGTCGACTCACGAACCACAGAATCCAGATCAGTGCCGCCGTCCCGCTCCTGCTGGCGGGATGCGGCGGTGCGTGCGATGGCAGTGATGCACCGATCGCCGTCTCTCGTCCAGCCCGTTGGCGCTCGCCAGCAGTCCGGCACCGCCCTGAATAACGTCATCACGAACAGTACGTCTCGCAAACGGCAGCTCGCTGACCGGCAGCGCAGCGACCGACCCGATGCAGGCTCCGAGCGCGCATCAGGCCGCCCGGGCTGCTTCCCCAGGCGGCCGCCGCACAGGCAGCCTCGGCCCAGGCGGCAGCCACCCAGGCGGAAGCGCACCGCGCGTCGCCGCCGAGCAAACCGCTGCCGCCCAGGCTGCAGCTGCTCGGAAGCCCAGGCCCGCGAAGCGGCCGCACCGAGGCTCTGACCCGCGAACAGGCTGCCCAGGAAGCTTGCCTGTCAACGCCGCCAGCGCCGCGGCCGCCCGCCAAGCTGAAGAGGCCCGCCTGGCCGCCGAGCGCGCGCGATGCCCAGAAGCGTGCGGAAGAAACGCGCAAGGCCGAGGAAGCACGCCTCGACTGCCGAACGCCAGAAGGCCGAAGCGGGATGCAGCGGCCGCCCGGCCGAAGCGGCCAAGGCCGAAGAAGCACGCAAGCAGGCAGAAGCCGAGGCTGCCGAGCGCCAAGGCCGATCAGGACGCGGCCGCCAGGCTCGCCCAAGAGCGTGCCGCCGCCGCAGCCAATGCTGAAGCCGAGCAGGCCAAGCGCGAGGAGGCACGCAAGGCAGAAGAGTCGCCGCAAGGCTCAGGAAGCAGCACGCAGCAGAAGAGGCCCGCAAGGCCGAAGAGCAGAAACGCCAGGTCCAGCAGTTCAGCAACAGCAGCAAGCTGCACAACAAGCTACAAGCCAGCACTCAGCAACCGCCCAACCCGCAGGCAGACGCCGGTTGCCTAAGGCGCTAGTGACAAACCCGCTTCGAACGACAAACCCGCTGCCGATGAGAAGCCGGGCTGTCACTCGACAAACCCGCTTCCGACGAGAAGCCGACCAGCAACGACAAGCCCGCGGCCAACGACAAACCGGCTACCGAGGAAAAGCCTGCTGCCGCGGAAAAACCGGCCGCAAACGACAAGCCCGCTGCAGACGAGAAACCGGCCGACAATGCAGCCACCGATGCCGGCAAGACCGCAAACGGTGAGGCCGGAGCCATCAACCGTCAACTGCTGCGGCACCCCACCGAGCCGATTGGCGGTGGTGGCGTCAACGGTGCTACTGGCCACCATGTTGACCAGCACAGTGATGGGCAGTCGAATGACCCCAAAGCCATCGGCTACCCGCAAGGCATGGCCAATGCCCCGCGAATCAGTGCTACCCAAAGCCGAGACAAGGGCTATGCCGGCGAACGCAACGGTACTCCGGGCGGCTACACGCCGGCTGAAGGCAGCTATACCTACTTCACCTTCAACGGCGGCAAGGATACCGACGGAGGCGGTGATGCGAACTATGACGTGGACCAGGTCACCATGTCCCTGCCCGTCACCAACGGCGCAAATGGCGTCACCCTGGGGGGTACGCCGAGGCCACCGACGAACCAACCTTCAGCTACGACAAGGGCGTGAGCTACACCACTAATGCCGAGACCATTGGCTACGAGGAGCAGGTGGCTGCAAGCAAGCACATCTTCGAGTGGAAGAACGGCGAAAACTCGGTACAGCTGATGGTGTTGGTCAATGGTACGGACATCGCCGATCTCTGCTGGAACTACAAACTACCCAAGACCCATCGCCTCTACTGCAACCGGTGGCAAGCCTGCTGGCTGGAAGAAAGGCCAGCCGCTGGTGCACCTGGGCTACACCATTGTGGATGAGAAGGCCGGCGAGAAACGCCGCTGGGCCAGCCGCTGATCGACCCAAACCCGGAGCAGGACGAGAACGCGCCCATCCGGGCGCGTTCTCGCTTGGCGGGCCCGGCGCAACGTGCGGCAGGCTTGGCACAAATTGCCAGGCCCGGCACGCCATGCGCGCATCAGAAAACCCGGCTGTCCCGTGACGACAAGCCGGGTTTCAAGGCACCGAAGAAGTGCCATCAGCGCTGCCCTGCCTCCTTCAGAACGCGGAGGCTGACAGGAAGAGGCTGGATCTCAGCGCGGAATGTGTGGCGGAGAGAGGGGGATTCGAACCCCGAAGGTATCAAACCCCTACACGCTTCCAGGCGTGCGACTTAAACCACTCATCCATCTCTCCGGAATTTGCATTATAACAGCGCTAAGCTGCATGTCACGGCGTCTCAATTAAACAACAATGCCACGCCTCATCGGGTGAAGCCGCGCCCCACGGCCGGGACGCAGCGAAGCGGAAAACTGCCAAAAAGCAGTGTGGCAGCCCGAAGCCAGGAGCCGAAACGCCGGCCCCAGCCTCCCCTGCCATCAGGCCCCGGCGACGATCGCGTCGACGGCAGCCTGCGCCACTTCCAGGTCCCTCGTTGGGCTTCACGCCCGAGACCCCCACAGCACCAGCCACCCTGACCATCGATGACGATGGGCAGCCCCCTCCAGGGTGCCCTTCAGACGTCCACGCACAGGAAGGCGGTACGGCCGTCGTTGATCATATTTTTCATAGCCGCCGCTGCTCCCGCTGGCCCAGCGCAGCAGTGCGCGCCTCTCGGGCGAGATGTAGGCTGTCACGGCCGCGCAGCCATCCATGCGCTTCAGACCCAGCAGATGGCCGCCATCAGTCGACCACGGACACGGTCACCGGCCCAGCTTTTCTCGGCGGCTCTGGCCAGGCCAGCCTTCAGGCCATTTTCCACGTCGCGCAGTTCGAGGGGTGGGTTTGGTTTTCATGGTTGATGTCTCCCTTGATGAATGAAAGATGCCCGATCCGGCCGGGCGTGGATTCAAAACAGCTCAGCTACAGCAACACGGCAACACGGCAACACGGCAACACAGCTGCACGGCTGCACGGCTGCACGGCTGCACGGTCTGCACGGCTGCACGGCTGCACGGCTGCACGGGCAAGCAGGATGATGCCACCTCCGCGCCCGGTTGCCTGTTCCCGTCAGGACGAGGCCTCCGCATGGATGGCCGAGGCATCATCAGCCCGCGCCCGGCACACGCCACGCGCGATGTCGACGTAGGCCAGAAGCGCCAGCGCCGCCACGAAGAAACAGCTGGTGAACAGCAGTGCCCCCGATGGTTGCCCTCGGTGGCCCAGCTGATGATGCCATAGGTCAGCGGCCCGACAATGGCGGCACTGCGAGTGGCAAAGGCCCACAGCCCATAGAACTCGCCCAGCCGGTGACTGGGCGCCAGGGCACCGGCCAGCGCCCTGCCCGCCGACTGGCTGGAACCCATGCAGAGACCGGCCAGCATGGCCGCCGCCCAGAACACCGTGTCGCTGTCGGCCATCACCGCCAGCGCCACGACGGCGATCCAGCCCACCAGTGTGAGCCCCAGCGCACGCCTGTGGCCGATGCGATCTTCCAGGTAGCCGAACAGGAAGGCCCCTCAGAGCCGCCGCGATGTTGACCACAAAGAACAGCATCATGGTCTGCTTCGGCTCGAAGTGCATCACCTGTTCGGCATAGACGGCGGTGAGCGAGATCACCACGAACACGCCAGCATTGAAGAAGAAGCCCACCAGCAGCAGCCGGCGAAAGTCGATAAAGTCGCGGACGCGCCGCCAGGAGGTCCGGATGTCGAATACGGACAGCACGGCGCTGTCCGTCTCCTGAACGCAGGGCTCGGCCCGGTCACGCACGAAAAGGAACATCGGCAGCGCCGCCAGCAGGTGAGATGATGGCCGTGATCAGCATCGTGCCAGGCACAAAGGCTTCGGCATCGCCCCCGCCTGCCTGAACATGACTCACCCAGGCCAGCGAGACCCCCAGCGCCAGCATGCCGCCCACGTAGCCAAAGCTCCAGCCCCATCCCGAAACGCGGCCCATTGCGTCGGGCTGCGCCAGCTCCGGCAGATAGGCTGCGCAGAAGGTCTCGCCCAGCGCGTAGCAGTAATTGGAGACGATGATCAGCAGCACCGCCGGCAGGATGTCGCCTGCATGAACCCAGTACAGCCCCCACCACGCAGGCCACGCACACCAGCGTGACTCGACAGCAGCCACGCCTTGCGCGAGGCCCTGGCATCCACTCGGGCGCCGATGGCGGGCATGGTCAGCATCACCGCCAGGTTGGAAAGCCCCAGGATGAAGGTCCACAGGAAAGTGGCCCAGCTGGCATTGCCGGCCACCACCCCCACGAAATAGGCGCTGAACACCGCCGTGGTGACCACGGTGGTGTAGCCGGAATTGGCAAAGTCATAGCCGGCCCAAGCCAGCACCGCCCTTGATGACGCCGTCAGCAGCGCGCGCTGATCGAACAGATCATCGTGCCCCTCCCGACACGCAGCGGATCGGCGAACGGGCGAGCGCACCGGCCTGCAGAAGGACCGGGCTACGCCGGCCTTGCACGACCGGACTATCAGGTATGCCGACCATCAGCCCGGAAAAACCGGCAGGACAGCCATGGCGGATGGATCGTACCGCAAATGCCCGCTAAACTGGCTGCATGACGTCCCGGACAAACCCCTTCCCCCACCACACCGGCGCCTTGGCGCGCCGGACGGTGCTGCGCAGCCTGGCCACCCTGATGCTAGGCGGTGGCCCGTTGCTGCTGGCTGCGTGTGCCAGCCATCGGGCGGAACCGCTGCTCCCGGCGGGCCGCCAACGACGTCACGAAGGAAGCACTGGCCCAGGTGGGCAAGCCCTATCGCTGGGGAGGTTCCAGCCCCGCCACGGTTTCGACTGCAGTGGCCTGGTCCAGCACGTCTACCGCGAAGCGCTGGGCATCGAGCTGCCGCGCACCAGCCGCGAGATGGGTACCCGAGGCACGAAGGTGGCCCGTGCGGATCTGGCTCCGGGCGACCTGGTGTTCTTTCAGACGGGCCGGCATCCCAACTCGCATCGTCGGCATCTACATCGGCCGGGGCGCTTCGTGCACGCCCCTTCGTCAGGCAGCATCGTACGCGTCGAGGCCATCGACAAGCGCTACTGGATGAAGCGCTTTCAACGGCGGCCGCCGTCCCGTGAAGATCTGAGAAACGTCTCCGCACGCTGCTCTCCCCACGCTGCGGCCACCACGACGCCCCCCGCCGAAAGGTCAGACCACGGGGTCGGACCGCAGTCGTCCCGGCGATTCGATCCGGGCGATCGGACTGCGGCCGTCACGACGGATCAGACCGCAGCCGTCACCACGATCTCGACCAGGATGTCGGGCGATGCCAGCCGAGCCTCGACCGTGGCGCGTGCCGGCGGATTGCCGGGCGACACCCAGGCGTCCCAGGCTTCGTTCATGGCAGCAAAGTTGCCAATGTTGGACAGGTAGACCGTGGCGCTCAGCAGTCTTGCTCTTGTCGCTGCCCAGTTTGGCCAGCACGCTGTCGATGGAGGCCAGCACCCTGACGGGTCTGGTCAGCCGGGCCCTTGCTGGTGTCTTCCGGAATCTGGCCAGCCAGATAGGCCACGTGGTTGTACACCACCGCTTCGGACATGCGCTTGCCGGGTTCCAGACGCTTGATTTGCATGGATTGCTCCTCCTTGATGGCATCTGTACAGATGAAGAATATAAGCGCCCCCAAAAAGGGCGGGCGCGCCCGAAGCTACCATTCCCCGCCCCTGCGTCGTGCCCCTCACGAGGTACCGAACGCACCATGGAAACGACCGATTTTTCTAGAGATCCTTCTGAATAAGCCCCGCGAACTGGCGCGCCACGGAACGGGGATGGATGATAGTAGACATTTGCGTCAATAGCGGCGCTATTGACAGCAAATGGCAACGCAGTCATGCACCCGTTACGGGGATGCGACGGCCGCGGGGACTTGTTCAGAGGACCCCCAGGTCAGTCGCCTGTTCCGTCAGTCTCATCATCCAGCCGGACCCGCCAGTAGGGCGCACCGTCGATCCGGCTGCGCGTGACCTGCGGCGCCTGTCCCTGACGCAGCACGATGCGCACCGCACCATCCCGATCCGTGCGCAACAGCGGTGCGCCCTGGTTCTCCAGACGTTCCACCAGCGCGGCATCCGGCCTTCCATGCTGCTGGCGATGCGTGTCGTCTGCACCACTGCCAGCGCGGGCCGCACAGCCGCCAGCAGGTGTTGCTCGTCCCTGGCGGCCGCCTTCCTGCGGAACCACCAGCACGTCTGCCGGCAGACGATCCCCCTGCGCCTTCACCAGCGCCGCCTCGGCCCGTGCCGGCAGGTCGCCAGCCAGCAGCACGCTGCCTGCCGAACTGCGTACCCGTATCACGCAACTGTTCTGGTCCTGCCGTGCATCCTCGGTCGTATGGGCCATCTGCTGCGCTGCAGTACCTGATGGCGCCATCAGCCCACGGCAATACGGTGCCTGCCAGGCAGGGCTGGAATCGCCCCTCCGCCGAATCACCATGCCCAGCAGCCGCGGGTCCATGGCCGTCAGCAGTACCGATGGATTCAACGCCGCCATCGCGCGCGCTGCGCCACCGGCATGGTGCGCATCCAGATGCGACACCACCAGCACATCCACCCCGTTCAGCCCCCGGCTGTTCAGCCACGGCACCAGGGTCGCGTCGATGGCGCTGCGCCCGCCAAGGCGAGACGCCCCGTGTCGCGTCACAGCAGGCGTTTCTCGCCCTGCTCCACCACAATCATGCTGCCCTGGCCAATGTCGAGTGCCGTCACCACCAGCGCATCGGGCGGCGCATGACGTGGACTGGCCAGCAGCAGCGGCAGCAGGCACAGCACACCCAGCCTCGGGCGGCGCAGCCCCACGGGTGCCAGCATCAGCACCGCCCCCAGCAGCGCACACCCCAGCGCGAACACCCCGGGCCGGGGCAGCTGGACACTGGCCAGCGGCAGGGCATCCAGACTGCGCAGAAACGCCATCAGCCAGCCCAGCTGAAGCAACAGCGCCTTCAGCAGCCAGCGCGGCCAGCCACGGAAAGACCGGTGCCAGCAGCATCATCGCCAATGGCCATCGGCGTCAGCACCAGCCCCACCCACGGAATGGCCAGCACATTGGCCACCGGACCGATCAACGACCAGGTGGAAAAGAAGGCAATCGTCAGCGGCGTGAGCAGCACCGTCGCCGCCCACTGGTTGCGGGCCCCGTCACGCAGTGCCGCCCACCATTGCCCCACGCGGCCCTGCTGCCACCATCGGGTCCCCGGAGAGCGCATCGCCTTCTTCCATTCCCCCTGCCCAGCGGCTGCTGCGCACACCAGACCAACGCCAGCACCGCACAGAACGAAAGCCAGAACCCCGCCTGCGCCACCGACCACGGATCCAGCGCCACAATGGCGGCCGCTGCCAGCAGTACCGGCGTCACCGCATTCCGGCCGCGCCCTCCCACACTCAGCACCGCAGCTGCCAGCAGCATGAAGCAGGTCCGCTGCGACGGCACACCCCACCCCGAGAGCAGCGCGTAGCCAAAGGCCGTCAGCACCAGGCACCAGCATCCAGCCACTGGCGCGGAACGCTCGAAAGCCGCGCCAGCCACCGTCCGCTCGCACGCCGCGCCAGCGTGCGATGCAGCCTCAGGCAGGCTGCCGACACGACCATGGCCAGCAAGGTCACATGCATGCCGGAAATCGCCATCAGGTGGCTCACGCCGGTCCGGCTGAAGAGCCCCCACTGCTCGGCCCCCATGGCGGCCTGATCCTCAGCGACAGCCCCGTGACGATGCCCATCAGGGCCCAGCGTCCTTCATCCCTGTCCCCGTGCCGGATCGATACGTGCCTGCAGCGTCTCCAGATGCTGCCTCAACACCGCACGCACCGATTCGCCCCAGCGCATCAGCCCCGCCATGCCCCGCTGCCAGGCGGGTTCATCCTGCAAGCGCTGCCGCTTCACGACCCTGCCCACGGCCCCGATGCCCTGCTGCAGCATGCGCTGCTCGGTATCGAAAGCGTCCGGATTCACCGCCGCCACCGGCCTGCGCAGTTTCACCAGCAGCCGCCAGCGCTGGCCCGGTTCGGGCCACACGTCATCCGCGGACGGCCCATCCGCCTCATCCTGCGCCCCGGACTTCGGCGTGCCCCCAAGACAGCGACACCTGCCCCAGACCCTCACAATCCAGGCAGGATGTTGCCTCATCCAGCGGCCCGCAGGCCTGCACCGCAAACAGCACCCGGTCGCCAAAGCCCTGACGCGACGGCAGGCTGCTGACCGTGCCCTCCACCACCAGCGGCACATCCTCCAGCGCCGGATCCAGCCGCATCTGAAGCGCCTGATGGATGGACAACGCCAGCGCCGCACTGACCATCACCCCCATGCCCAGCGGCCGCAACCGCGCCGGCAGCACCAGCAGCGCCCCCCAGCCATGCCCAGCCCGGCAGCCAGCCCACGGGCGGCAGCCAGCCGGAGAACTCCAGCGCGCAGGCCGACACCAGCAGGCAGCCGGCCAGCAGCGTCAGACGGGGGATGAAGGATGCGGGATGGATCACTCCCGCAAGGCTAGGGCAAAGCACCCTGCGCGAAGGGGTTCAGGAAGATGACGGGCCCAGGCCGGATGGCGGATTGCCCGATGCCTCGGCGCGCACTCGGCCGGTTGGACACCATCGAAAGCAGGGCCACGATACCTCTCAAGGGGGTTGTCGAGGGGCTGTCAGGGGGCATAAGGCAAGCGCTGCACAAGTCGTTCCGTGCGGTGCACAAGCACCCCAAAAAGCGGGCTCACCGCCGATCGGAAGCGCCCTTCACCTCGTCCTTCTCGTGCAGCTCCACCAGATCGAGAGCTGGCGGTATCGGACGGTCATCAGCCCTCGGCATCCAGCGAAGGGCGGCGCAGTACAGCCGGTCCGACCACGTGGCCAGCCAGCTGGGCTTGAATGCCACGAAGATGGCCGTCCACATCCCGGTAAAGAAGCCATCGCCCCAGGCCAGCAGCCAGCGCGCCACCATGGACGAGAACTCGTCACCGCCATGCCCAGCCGCATGCCGGCCCACTGTGCCAGCGCCCCGCTCAGGAACAGGCAGATCACCGTCGTAGAAAGCCCCGACCCAGAATGTAGACGAACAGATGCTCACCCAGCAGGCGGCGCACCAGCGCCCCCAGCAGCATGGCAAAGGTGGCCGGCGCCACGCCCAGCCACAGGATGCTGTCGAACACATCAGGCCACGGCTGCGGCACGAACCATCCCGACAGCACGCCCACCAGGCACAGCACCGGGATGGCCAGCGGCCAGCCCAGCATCAGCAGCACCAGACAGGCTCCCCGACCATTGCAGCTGCACCGGCGCAATGTGCAGGCGCGGCAGCGCCCACATCCAGGGCAGGAGGAGCACCAGCGTTGCCAGCACCGGGGTCAGCAGTGCGCCCCCCGCAACATCCGCCAGGGACGCAGAGCCAGCGAGATGCCCAGCGCAATCAGAACGATGTAGAAAGATCCGTGCATGCCGCTATTGTCCGAGTATGGTCAACACCACACAAGCGGCCCCCAGACCGCCCGGGCCGCACCAACCTGCATGAGCTACCCGGCCCCTGCTGCAACAGCGGCCCACCCTTCCCCGGCTTTCTCGTTGACATGCGGGCAAGTTCTGGCATAATCCGGTGTCTTGACCGCAAGGACACGGAGAGGTGGCAGAGTGGTCGAATGTACCTGACTCGAAATCAGGCGTACCGGTAACGGTACCGTGGGTTCGAATCCCACCCTCTCCGCCAGAACATGAAAACGGCCCCTGATGGGGCCGTTTTTGTTTTTGCGGCTTCGATGGGTGAACGTGTCAGCCGGACCAAGGTGCTCAGCCGGCGTGGCCGTTCATGATGAAGCGCTCCCCAGCTCTGTCGCATGCGACGAGGCGCGCCTATCCGAGCCACCACAGCCACTTCCCGTAGAGCAGCACGCCCCCAGGTAGCAGCAGGTAAGGAAACCCACGAAACGAAGGATGACGCCCAAGTGGTGAAGGAAAAAGCATGCGGTTGACATCGGCCAGTGTCCGGTCTGTTCGCTCGATAACCTCGTATGCCTCTCGGAGAGTCTCGGACTGCTCTTCGTTTCGCGGATCCATGCCGTGCCCTAGTCACCTTGCCTTGGGCGGGCATTATGAAGGACGTGGTGCGCGTGATATCCACGGTATCAGACAAGCGGCCTCGCGACCCTCAATAAACGACCGCATGATCATCCTGACCTCCCCGATTGCGCACATGGCAGGCGCATGCGCCTCGGCTTCTTGCAGCACACCGGCCGGTCGCGCCGACATCTCCACGCCCAGCGCTTTCATCACTGCCAGCAGGGTGCGCAACGTAGGGTTGCCTTCCCCGCTGAAGCGAGCGATAGAGCTGCTCACATGACAGCCCGGTCTGGCGCGCCAGCTCATTCATGCCCCTTGGCGCGCGCCACCACGCCCACCGCGTGTGCAATGTAGGCCGCGTCCCCGGTCTCGAAGGCATCGGCCATGAAGTAGGCGATCCCCTCATCCGTCGTCAGGAACTCGGCTGGGTCAAAGGTCGTCAGCTTCTCTTTCATTCTGAAAGTCCTCGTCTTGCGCGAGCGTGATGGCACCCTCGGATATCGTCCACCGGTTCTTCCCGATGGCGCAGTGCCGTTGGCGGGCAGCACTGGCCACGCTGTTCTGTACCGGAAAGACTCAAAACAGAAACGGCCCCTGATGGGGCCGTTTCCGCTTCCATGATGCTGCGCCTCAGGGCTTCAGCACTTCCACCCCGCCCATGTAGGGCTGCAGCGCCTTCGGAATGCGCACCGAGCCATCGGCCTGCTGGTGGTTTTCCAGCACGGCTACCAGCGTGCGGCCCACGGCCAGGCCGGAGCCGTTCAGCGTGTGCACATGCTCGGGCTTCGCTTGCCCTTGCCGCCCTTGCCTTCGGCATCGGCCGGCCCTAAAGCGTGCCTGCATCCGCCGGGCCTGGAAGGCCCTCGGTATTGGAAATGGACGAGATCTCCCGATAGGCCGACTGCCCCGGCAGCCACACCTCCAGGTCATAGGTCTTGGCGGCCGAAAAGCCCATGTCGCCCGTGCACAGGGCCACCACCCGGTACGGCAGCTCCAGCGCCTGCAGGATGGCTTCGGCATGGCCCACCATCGATTCCAGCGTCGCGTAGGAGTCCTCGGGGCGCGTCACCTGCACCATTTCCACCTTGTCGAACTGGTGCTGGCGGATCATCCCGCGCGTGTCACGACCATACGAGCCCGCCTCGGAGCGGAAGCACGGCGTATGCGCCGTCAGCCGCAGCGGCAGCGCCTCGCCCGGCAGAATCTCGCCCGCCACCAGGTTCGTCAGCGACACCTCGCTGGTCGGAATCAGGTACATCGTGGCCGGCACCGCCTGACCCGACGCCTCCTGCCCGGCCTCCGTCCCGGCCGCCGGTCCCTGGTCGCCCAGCTTCTGCACCCGGAACAGGTCTTCCTCGAACTTGGGCAGCTGCCCGGTGCCGAACAGTGCGGAAGCATTCACCAGATACGGCGTGTAGCACTCGGTATAGCCATGCCGCGTGGTGTGCATGTCCAGCATGAACTGGGCCAGTGCCCGGTGCAGGCGCGCCACGCCACCGCGCATCACGGTGAACCGTGCACCCGAGAGCTTGGCCCCAGCGGCCGCGTCCAGCCCCAGCGGCTCGCCCACGTCCAGATGGTCCTTCACCGCGAAGTCGAAGGTGGCCGGCGTGCCCCAGCGGCGCACCTCCACGTTGTCGGCCTCGCTGCGGCCCACCGGCACCGACTCGTGCGGCAGGTTGGGCAGGCTGGCCAGCAGCGCATCCAGCGATGCCTGCACCGACCCAGCTCGGCCGGAATTCCGGCCTGCTCCTGCGTCACGGCGTTGACCTCGGCCAGCAGCGCACTGGCATCCTCACCCTTGCCCTTGGCCTGGCCAATCTGCTTGGACAGCGCATTGCGCTGCGCCTGCAGCGCCTCGGCACGCGTCTGCAGCGCCTTGCGACGGGCCTCCAGGGCCTCGTAGCCGGCACGGTCAAAGACGAACCCGCGGGTCTTGAGACGACTTTTCCACTTGTGCGGCGTCTCGGCGCAATGTTTGAATATCGATCATCCCGCCATTCTAGTCGCTTGTCGGCCCATTCAGGCGCTGCCGCTGCCCGTCGGCTGCGCCCAACGTATCATCTTCACCATGAGAAGGCCTGCCGGGGCGTGACCCCAGCACGGATGTCCAGCCCTCCCCCATGCCGGGACATGGAGGGCCGGGACTGCTCGGCGCCTTTCCGAGGGCTTGTCCGATCTCCCCGGGGGATCGGGGCATAATGCCCAGCAGCGTCACTGGCCTGGCCGGCAGGGCGCTGGTCTGCGCACCCGCATCACACGAATGCCCGATCCGGAGGAAACCGTGTCATCGAAACCCCCAGTTTCGAGCCCCCGAAACGCCGAACCCCTGCAAGCCGCGGGTCTCGGCGTCCTGCTGCTGGCAGGCTGCAACATCATCAAGCTCCGCAGCCCTCGATACACACCCGTCCATCCTGTTCGTGCACGACAACGGCGAAAGCGCCGCCAGCTGGCAGACCATGCTGTGGCGCTTCGAGTCCAACGGCTGGCCCACCGCCAAAGCTGCACACGCTGAACCTGCCCTACCCCTACGCGCGTGACGACGACACCCAGCCCCAGGCCGGCCGCAGCAGCAGCGCCGACTACATGGCCTACCTGAGAGCCGAAGTCGCCGCCATCAAGGCCCGGGACAAGACCGACAAGGTCATGCTCATCGGCAGCGGCCGCGGCGGCAACGCCATCCGCAACTACATCCAGAACGGCGATGGCCAGGCCAGCGTCAGCCACGCCATTCTGGCCGGCACGCCCGCCCATGGCGTCTGGGCCGTCAAGGGCCCTGCGCGAACAGAGCGAATTCTCGGCCTGTCCAACTTCCTGAAGGGCCTGAACCGGCCCAAGGACGCCCAGGGCAACGAAGTGCCCACCGGCATCCAGTGGCTCACCCTGCGTTCCGACAACAACGACAAGTACGCCCAGCCCACCGGCGAGTGGATCGGCAACCCGCTGCTCAGCACCAACATCCGCCCTGAAAGCCAGGCGCTCAAGGGCGCCCGGAACCAGGTCCCTGCCCGGCGCCGACCACCGAGAAGTGGCCCATTCCGCAGCAGCCTTCGGCGTCATGCATCAGTTCATCACCGGCAAGGCGCCTGCCCAGCCCGAGATCGTGGCCGAACAGGACGTCACGCTGGATGGCATGGTCAGCGGCGTGGAAGGCCAGAACGGCGGCTTTTCCCACCAACCCGCCGCTCAAGAATGCGCAGGTCGAGGTCTACGCCGTCGATGCCAACACCGGCATCCGCACCAGCCAGACCCCGGTCCACAGCCAGCGCACCGGCACCAACGGTCGCTGGGGCGGCTTCCAGGCCAGCGGCAGCCAGACCTATGAATTCGTGATCAGTGCGCCGGGCTACCCCACGCACCACATCTACCGAAGCGCCTTCCCGCGCAGCAGCGACATCGTCAACTTCCGCCTGCAGCGCATCGTGCATGCCGATCCGGACGCCCGGGCCATGGTCATCATGAGCCGGCCGCGCGGCTACTTCGACGTGCGGCGCGACACCATGTCCTTCGGCCGCGCGGTCCCGCCCCCGGGCATTCCGCCCCATGGCGCTGCGGGTGTCTCCACCTCGCGCATGAAGTCGCTCAGCGACACGCCCGAGACCGTCGTCGCCCGCTTCAACAACGAGCGCATCGCCGGCCGCACCTGGCCGCTGGCCAACAAGCACGTCGTCATTCTCGAACTGACCGACTGAACCGTTTCCGACCTGCACGCCCGGGCCAATCCTCACGCCCGGGCAGGGCACGTCGGAAGGCCAAAGGCGGGCGCCCCATGCACGCCCGGATCACACCTTCGGTCATGGCGCCCAGCCCCTCTCTGGGCCCCTGCGCCCCGACCACTTCCCCAAGGGTTAACCCTTCCTCGCACGCGCCGAGGAGGCGATGAGTGCTGCGGAGCAATATACTGGAAGCAAAACGACATCCAGGGCTTCCAGACCATGACCACCGCAGCACGCACGGCCACCCGCTCGACCCCAGCAGCACCCGCCGGGTGGACGACACCCGCATGAAGGCGATACGCCCCTCATCACCCCCGGCCCCTGCTGCAGGAATGGCTGCCCGCCCCGACACCACCACCCAGCTGGTCGAGGACAGCCGCGCGGCCGTCTGCCGCATCCTCTCCGGCCAGGATGATCGCCTGCTGGTCGTCGTCGGCCCCTGCTCCATCCATGACCACGCCCAGGCCATGGACTACGCCCGCCAGCTCAAGGCGCAGGCCGACGCCCTCTCCGACGACCTGCTCATCCTGATGCGTGTCTACTTCGAGAAGCCCCGCACCACCATCGGCTGGAAGGGGCTACATCAACGACCCGCACATGGACGACAGCTACGCCATCAACCAGGGCCTGGAAATGGCCCGCAGGCTGCTGCTGACGTGCTGCAGCTCGGCATGCCCGTCGCCACCGAATTCCTCGACCTGCTCTCGCCCCAGTTCATCAGCGAACTCATCAGCTGGGGCGCCATCGGCGCACGCACCACCGAAAGCCAGAGCCACCGCCAGCTGGCCAGCGGCCTGTCCTGCCCCGTGGGCTTCAAGAATGGCACCGACGGCGGCGTGAAAGTGGCAGCCGACGCCATTCTGGCCGCCCAGGCCTCACACGCCTTCATGGGCATCACCAAGATGGGCGTGGCTGCCATCTTCGAAACCCACGGCAACCCCTACTGCCACATCATCCTGCGCGGCGGCAAGGCCCCCTAACTACAGTGCCGCCGACGTGAACGCCGCCCTGCCAGCTGCTGGCGAAGAACGGCCTGCGCGAACAGGTGATGATCGACTCTCGCACGCCAACAGCAGCAAGCAGCATCGTCGCCAGATTGATGTGGCCCAGGACGTGGCCGGCCAGATCGCCGCAGGCGATGCCCGCATCACCGGCGTGATGATCGAGAGCCACCTGAACGAAGGCCGGCAGGACATTGTGCCCGGCCAGCCGCCGCAATACGGCGTTTCCGTCACCGACGCCTGCCTGAGCATGGAACAGACCATTCCCGTGCTGCAGACACTGGCGCAGGCGGTGCGCAAGCGGCGCCAGACACAGGGACGGTAAAGCGGTTCAGGCCCTTTCAGTCACGATAGGGCCAACACAGGGGCAACATGGCCCCTGCAACGTCGAAAAGCACCTGAAACGAGCTGCTCTACTGTTTGCTCTGCTGCCCTTCCTGGTTCGGCACCGTATCATGAGGCGACGCAGTGCTTCTGCCTTGCTTCTTTCACGCCGCCGAGCCTCCGCATCCCACGCCCGCAGCTGCGTCAGCTCTCGCCAATCTTCAGCTCCAGCCGCGCGGCACGAGGGCTTGTACCAGCCCGGTTCACGCATCCCTTCCGGCAGATAGGTCTCACCGGCGGCATAGGCATTGGGCTCGTCATGCGCGTAGCGATAGGCATGGCCGTGACCCAGTTCCTTCATCAGCCTGGTGGGTGCGTTGCGCAGGTGGACCGGCACCGGTCGTGACTGTCGCTTCTTCACGAAGGCTGCCGCCTGGTTGCAGACCATGTAGCCCGCATTGCTCTTGGCCGCCATGGCCAGATAGATCACGGCCTGCCCCAGCGCCAGCTCGCCTTCCGGGGCTGCCCAGGCGTTCATAGGTGGCCGCCGCATCGTTGGCCAGCTGCATGGCCCGCGGGTCTGCCAGCCCGATGTCCTCCCACGCCATCCGCACGATGCGACGTGCCAGGTAGCGCGGATCGGCCCCGCCATCCAGCATCCGGCACAGCCAGTACAACGCTGCATCCGGGTTGGATCCCCGCACCGACTTGTGCAGGGCGGAAATCTGGTCATAGAAGCTGTCGCCGCCCCTTGTCGAAGCGTCGCGCATTCAGGGACAGCGCCTGCTCCAGAAAGGCCGGCGTGATCTGCGCCACCCCGGCTGCCCGCGCGGCAGTTGCCGTCTGTTCCAGCAGATTCAGCATCCGTCGCGCGTCGCCGTCGGCATAGCCCACCAGCGTGTCGATGGCCGCCGGCTCGAACGCCAGTCCCGGCAGTGCGCGTGCCCGCGCTCGCTCGACCAGCGCCTTCAGCTCCTCGTCGTCCAGCGATTTCAGCACATAGACCTGAGCGCGCGACAGCAGCGCGGAATTCACCTCGAAGGACGGATTCTCGGTTGTTGCCCCGATCAGCGTGATCAGCCCTGATTCCGCATAGGGCAGCAAGGCATCCTGCTGCGCCTTGTTGAAACGGTGGATCTCGTCGATGAAGAGGATGGTGTGCCGTCCCGCCTGCAGGTTGCGCTCAGCCTGCTCCATCGCGGAGCGGATATCCTTCACCCCCGAAAAGACGGCCGACAGCGCAATGAATTCATGCCCGAAGGCGTTCGCCGTCAGCCGTGCCAGCGTGGTCTTGCCCACGCCTGGCGGCCCCCAGAGGATCATCGAATGCGGCTGCCCCGACTCGAACGCCAGCCGCAGCGGCCGGTCCGGCCCCAGCAGGTGCTTCTGCCCGATCACCTCATCCAGCGTCGCCGGCCTCAGCAGTTCTGCCAGCGGCACGCCACTGCTGCTGGCTGCAGCACCTCGTACCTGCGTGGCGGCCTGCACCTCAGGCTGCTGCGACACCTGTTCCGATGCCCGCTCCGGCACCGCCTCGGGCAGATCGTCGAACAGATCACCATCCATCACGCTTGCCCCTGATGCGCCAGTCACTCCAGCACATCCACGCCGGCCGGTACCTTGAAATGGAAGCGCTCAGCCGGAATCCGCTCATTCGTGGACAGCCTGAAAACTCGAAGCGGTTGATCTGCCCGAAAGCATCCACCACCTCCATCACCACCGGCAGCCCGTCCCGCATCCCGATCCGGATCCGGTCAAAACCGCTGTCGGCCGAGCGGGGCACGGCTTCCACCCAGGCGACCCCGTTGTACTGGCCCACTTCCGACAGCTTGAACGCCTCGTCCAGATCCCCCACGCCGAACAGCACCGCCGCCGGTGTCGCCTGGATCCGCTTCGCTGGCCTCGCGGACCGTCACCCGCCGAAGTCCTTCATCGTAGAAATACAGCTTCTTCCCGTCCGTCACGATCAGCTGCGGATCAGGCTTGATCGATTTCCCAGCGGAAATTGCCCGGCCGCGCGAACGCGAAAACTGCCGCTGGAGCGCGCCGAACCGCCACGTCCGCCGCCCCCCAGCTGCGTCTGCACGAACGTGCCCGTCGCAGCCGGCGTTCGGGTGGCGAAGCGCCGCAGCTGGGCGATCCCCTGCCCCCTGGCTGCCGTCTCCCCGGGAAGCCGACACCTTCCCGACACCTGCAGTCCCATCAGCCGCCTGCACCTCCATCACCTTCCCGGATGGCAGCACCGTCGTCTGAGCCTGAACGCTCCCGACACCCAGGCTGCCCGCCACCATCAGCGACAGCACAAGCCCCTGTCCGTTGCTTTCAGCAACAGGGTGCGCACGCCCCTGAAACGATCGGAAAACACCGGAAATACCGGAAACAATGACAGAGAAGCGAGAGATGTCAGGCATGGATCCCAGGTAGAAAGTGAGCGAATGGTCTAGCTTAACAGACACTCCTTGACCCCCATCAAGCCCCACAAACCCGACCATCCCCTAGGCCTCTGATCCTCCCTGATAATGTGAAAAACTATGTCACTCACAGGACAGGGAGCCTCATGCATACAGCAACGGCAGACATCATCGTCCTCGGGGGCGGCGGTGCCGGATTGCGCGCCGCCATCGCGGCCGCCGAACTCAACCCCAGGCTGGAGATCGCACTGGTCTCCAAGGTTGTTCCCATGCGTTCACACACCGTCGTGGCCGAAGGCGGCTCGGCGGGTGTCATTCGCCCGACGACAGCCTGGACAACCACTTCGACGACACCGTCTCCGGCGGTGACTGGCTCTGTGAACAGGACGTGGTCGAATATTTCGTCGAGCACTGTACCGAAGAGATGGTCCAGCTCGAGCAATGGGGCTGTCCGTGGAGCCGCAAGGACGACGGCAGCATCAACGTCCGCTACTTCGGCGGCATGAAAACCCCGCGCACCTGGTTCGCCGCCGACCGCAGCGGCTTCCACATCCTGCACACCCTCTTCCAGACCTCGCTCAAGTACCCGCAGATCCGGCGCCACGACGAGTTCTTCTGTACCGATCTGCTGGTCGAGGACGGCCGCGTGCGTGGCGTGCTGGCCGTCGAGATCGCCAGCGGCGAGCGCCTGGCGCTCTTTGCCAATGCCGTGGTCATGGCCACCGGCGGCGCAGGCCGCGTGTTCCGGCAGAACACCAACGCCGGCACCCTCACCGGCGACGGCATGGGCATGGCCTACCGGGCCGGCGTGCCGCTGCGCGACATGGAGTTCGTGCAGTACCACCCCACCTGCCTGCCGGGTTCCGGCATTCTCATGACCGAAGGCTGCCGCGGCGAAGGCGGCATCCTGGTCAACCGCGACGGCTATCGCTACCTGCAGGACTACGGCCTGGGCCCGCTGGACCCCTGGCCGCGTCCGAAGGCGATGGAGCTTGGCCCGCGTGACCGACTCTCGCAGGCCTTCTGGCATGAGCGCCAGAAGGTCGCACCGTCGACACCCCCCACGGCCCGGCCGTCCATCTGGACCTGCGCCACCTGGGCGAGAAGAAGATCCACGAGCGCCTGCCGCTCATTGCCGAGGCCGCCGAGACCTTTGCCGGCGTCGACCCGGTGAAGGATCCCATCCCCGTCTGCCCGGCCGTGCACTACACCATGGGCGGCATCCTCACCGACGGCCGCTGCCAGACCCCCATCCAGGGGCTCTTCGCCGCCGGCGAGTGCTCCAGCGTCGGCATCCACGGCGCCAACCGTCTGGGCTCCAACTCGCTGGCCGAGCTGCTGGTCTTCGGTCGCCTGGCCGGTGAAGGTGCGGCCACCGTGGCGGCCGAGCGTGGCCGTGGCAAGGCTCGACACCGCCATGCTGAAGCAGGCCGAAGACGCCGAGCGGCGCATCCTGGCTTGGCTGGATCCGGCTCGCAATGCCGGCCCCGGTGCCGAGCGGCCCGCCACCATCCGCGACGAGATGCGCGTGGCCATGGAAGACGGCGTGGGCATCTACCGCGACGAGAAAGGCATGCAGGCCACCTGCGACAAGCTGGCCGAACTGCGGGAACGCTATCGCCGTGTTCGCATCGACGACCACAGCCTGGCGTTCAACACCGACTGGCTCACCACCCTGGAGCTGGGCTATTCGCTCGAAGTGGCGCAGGCCATGGCGCATTCGGCGCTGCTGCGCAAGGAATCCCGGGGCGCCCACCAGCGACTGGATGGCTACACCGAGCGTGATGACGCCCAGTTCATGAAGCACTCGCTGGCCCACTACACCGGCGACGGCGCCCCCGACATCACCCTGCAACCCGTGGTGATCACCAAGTCCCAACCCCGTGCCCGCGTCTATGGTGGCGCCGGCAAGAAAGCGGAGATGTCCTGACCATGACGACAGCCACCGTGACAGCAATGGAAACCCTGCGGAAACCGTCCTGCGCCGGGTGCGGCACGACGAGACCGAGGCTGCCGGACAGCAGCGGCCCGCCGCGTCCAGCGCCGCGGCCCCGGCATCGGCCGGCAGCGCGCCCCAGGCCTCGACGGGCCAGGCCGCAACAGCCACGCATGGTCAGGGCGCGGAGACGCGCACCATCACCATCGAGTGCGTGCGCTACAGCCCCGACACCGACAGCGCCCCGCGCTACCAGTCGTAGAAGTCCCCTTCACGCACGACATGTCGGTGCTCGATGGCCTGCAGTACATCAAGGACCATCTGGATGGCAGCCTCACCTACCGGTGGTCGTGCCGCATGGCGGTCTGCGGCAGCTGCGGCATGATGGCCAACGACATGCCGGTGCTCAGCTGCCAGGCCTTCCTGCGCGACTACTACCCCGGCACCCTGCGCATCGCGCCCTGTCGCACTTCCCCATCGTGCGCGACCTGGCCGTGGACCAGAGCGACTTCCTGGCCAAGCTCGAGCGCGTCAAGCCCTACATCATCACCGAAGAGCCCAAGACACCGGCGGACGGTCCCAATCTGCAGACGCCTGCGCAGATGGACCAGTACTACCAGTTCTCGCAGTGCATCAACTGCATGCTGTGTTATGCCGCCTGTCCGCAGTACGGGCTCAATCCCGGGTTCACCGGTCCCTGCCGCGCTGGCGCTTCTGCAGCGCTACAACGCCGACTCCCGGGATGAGGGCAAGGCCGAGCGCATGCCGGTCATCAACGCCAGCGGCGTCTGGGGCTCACGCTGGTGGGTGAATGCTCGGTGGTCTGCCCCAAAGGCGTCGACCCGCCCGCGCCATCAACCTCAACAAGGTCAACTCCACCCAGGACTATTTCTTCCCGCTTCCTGATGCCCGGCGCCAAAGAAGAAGGCGACGAACAAGGCCCCGCAGTAACGGAGGGGCAGCCCTGTCCGCCCCGGAAGCAATCGACAGAAACCGCATTGGGTCCGAAGACCATGAATCAACCCCGACGCAGAGTCGCCCTACGGCAGGTCAAGACCTATCACCGTCCCATGGCTGGCTGGTACATGCACGGCCGCAACACCTACAAAGCGCTACATGGTGCGCGAGCTCACCTCGGTGGCCGTGGCCTACTACGCCCTGCTGGTGCTGTACGGCCTCTTCCAGCTGCACGCCGGTCCCGAAGCCTTCGACGGCTTCATCGCCAGCCTGCGATCGCCGCTGTGGATGATCATCAATCTGGCCACCCTGGCGCTGGTCACCTACCACGCCATCACCTGGTTCCTGGTCATGCCCAAGACGGCCCCGCTGCTCTTCATCAAGCGCCGGCCCGTGCCCGACAAGCTGATCGTCAATGGCGCGCTGGTCGGCTTTGCCGGTGCCAGCATCGTCCTGCTCGCGCTCTTCCTGCTGACGGCGCCCTGATCACGCCACGCGCGAAAGACCCTTCACAAGCCCAAGACAACAGACAGGCAGTTGACCATGACCCCATCCCATACCGTCGACGAAGCCCCGCTCAAGCGCACCCACGAACCCATCGTCTGGTCCCTGTTCGGTGCCGGTGGCGTGCTTTCGGCCATGTTCGGCCCCATGCTCATCCTCGTCACCACCATCCTGGTGCCGCTGGGCATCCTGCTGCCCACCGGAACGCTGAGCTACTCCCGCGTGTTGGCCTTTGCCCAGTGGTGGCCCGGCAAGATCGCCATCCTGGCCGTGGTGAGCCTTTTTCATGTTCCCACGCCATGCACCGCCTGTGCCATTCGCTGCACGATTTCGGCTTTCACACCGGACGCGGTGCACAGATCGTCTGCTACGGCTTTGCCGCGCTGATCACCATCATCTGCGCGCTGGTGCTGCGCAGCCTGCAGTGAGCGGCTGATTCCGGAACACCGGTTCCCGGCAGACACCAGGGACCCTCTGCAGAAGTCCGCGAGCGCTTTGAGCCCATAAGCGAAGCGCCACCTGGCGACCACAGCGGAGCCATTGGCGGCAAATGGCAACGCACTGGATCGCCCAGGCATGGGAATCAAAGTGCCGCGGACTTCTGCAGAAAATTCCAGGCATGCTATGCGGGACACAGCATGCGCCAGCGTGTCGAAAACGGGTCAGAAGAGGAATACAACACACCAACCATCGCGGTGGCGTTGGTGTCGTCCATCACGACGGCACTCCTGCGGATGTCCTTCGAAAATTTCTGCACCTCACCCCCTGCCAGCAGCGACCAGTGCGGGGTAAAGGTATGGGACCACAGCATGCCAACGCTGGTAAAGGTCTGACCGCTGTCGGGGCTGAACGTGGCAAAGCCGGTGCGCTGGCTCTGTTCGGGCGTCACGCCGAACCAGGTCTGGTGATATTTGCGGTCTGCGTGCTGCGCATGCAGCCCCACCTGCACCCGGTCGGCCTCGGTCTGCAGCGGCGTCAGAGTAACGCCATAGGTCCAGGTCGTGCCACGCTTGCTGTTGCCGAACAGGCGGGTATCGGCATCCAGGTCCAGCTCGAGCCACGAGGTGATGCGCTGGGAAATCCCGGCCGTCAGCAACCCCGCACCGCGTACATTGCCCATGCCGGCCAGCTTGTCCGAGCCACCGACGTTGAATGTATGGCCATCCTGGTTTCCCTACGGTGGTCCTTGCGCGAGGCATCATAGCCCAGCCCCAGACGCAGTTTCGTACCTGTACGGGTTTTCGTACTGCAAACCCAGTCCGCGCTGCGGATCCATATGAAACATGCCGTACTGCGCAGTGATCATGGCGGTTGCGGTACCCATCGTTTCATCGGACCCCATGTAGCGGGGTCCAACGCCAACGCCAAAGCCTACACCGAGGTGCCACTCACTGTCTGACGGGGCACCATGGCCTTCATGCCCATCCGGTAAAGCCGCATGTGCATCCGACTGCGGCTGCCCACCCTGCAGGGCATCCTGTCCCTGCACGGAATCCTGCCCGTAGGTGCCAGAAGCGCCTGCATCGCTGCCCTGACCGGCATCGGCGGGCGTCACCTGCAATGGCCCCAGCTGCCTTCGCCGGCCGGAGCCTCCTGAACGGATGAGGTACCAGAACTGTCATATCCGCCCTCATCATACTGGGCAATTGCACTACCTCCGTGAAACAGCAAACCAGCCGCTAGGGCGGCCTGAACGGCACCGGCCAATACGGATTTTCGGGAACGGACAACAGCCTGCATGGAAACCTCCTGTGAAATTTATGATTATTTCACAACCCATTTACCATGTTGGCCCTGTCACACCGGCACGCGAAACCCGACAATATATGGTAGGAATCCGGCCTCCATCGTTCATCATTTGAAAAACGGAATGCTCCGGTGAGATCTTTCCGGCAGGCGACGGGCTTGCGGGGCGTTATATATCAAGGATATCAAAACACCTCCCTGGACTCAAGCTTTCAAGTCAACACCCCACCCCCATATGAGGTGTTGCCATGGAACAATCCGAACCTGCTCCCACCTGAGCCCCGAATCGACGTGGCGTCACTCCCCTTCCGTGCAGCCCCCGCCGCCGGCACCAGATGTCGCGGTTGCCATTGTTCTGCATCGGCGAGACGATGCCCGAACGCTCCATCTGCTCCAGCAGGCGCGCCGCCCGGTTGTAGCCGATGCGCGTGACGCTGCACCAGCGAGATGGAGGCACGGCGGTGTTGCAGGACGATGGCGACAGCCTGGTCGTACATAGGGGTCGCTTTCGCCGTCCATGCCGGCTTCGGCCAGAGTGCTGGAGAGACCGCCGAAACCGACGGCGCTGCCGGTGTTGGTCTCTTCGGGGACGCCGCCTTCGAGATGCCTTCGATGTAGTCGGGCTCACCGCCGACTTCGCGCCAGCTGGTGACGACCTTGTGGACTTCGTCGTCGGCGACGTAGGCGCCGTGAACGCGCTGCGGCAGGTTGGTACCGGCAGGCAGGGTAGAGCATGTCGCCCTGGCCCAGCAGGGTCTCGGCGCCCATCTGGTCAGGATGGTGCGCGAGTCGATCTTGGAGGAGACCTGGAAGGCAATCCGCGACGGGATGTTGGCCTTGATGAGGGCCGGTGATGACGTCGACGGAGGGTCGCTCGGGTGGCCAGGACGAGGTGGATGCCGGCGGCGCGGCTTTCTGCGCCAGACGGGCGATGAGTTCCTCGATCTTCTTGCCGACGACCATCATCAGGTCGGCCAGTTCGTCGATGACAACGACGATGATGGGCAGCCTGGAGAGTGGCTCGGGTGCGTCCGGGTCAGCGAGAAAGGGTTGGGAATGAACTCTTCGCGCTTTTCGGCATCGGCGATCTTGGCGTTGTAGCCCGCCAGGTTGCGCACGCCAAAGCTTGCTCATCAGCTTGTAGCGGCGCTCCATCTCGCCAACGCACCAGTTCAGGGGCGTGGCCGGCCTGGCGCATGTCGGTGACGACGGGCGCCAGCAGGTGAGGATGCCTTCGTAGACGCTCATCTCCAGCATCTTGGGATCGATGAGGATCATCCGGACCTGGGAGGGGTCGGCCTTGTAGAGGATGGACATCAGCATGGCGTTGATGCCCACGGACTTGCCGGAGCCGGTGGTGCCCGGCCACCAGCAGGTGGGGCATCTTCGCCAGATCGGCGACGACGGGGTTGCCGGCGATGTCCTTGCCCAGCGAGACGGTGACGGGGACTTGGCGTCGAGCAGTGAGCGCGCGAGCCGATGATCTCCGAGGCGCACGCCCTGGCGGCGGGGGTTGGGCAGCTCCAGCCCCATGAGGGTTCTTGCGGGGATGGTCTCGACGACACGCAGCGAGATGACGGACAGCGACCGGGCCAGGTCCTTGGCCGGGTTGACGATCTGGCTGCCCTTGACGCCGGTGGCGGGCTCGATCTCGTAACGGGTGATGACAGGGGCCGGGTAGGCATGGACGACCGTGGCCGAAATGCCGAAGTCGGAGGCTTCTTCTCGATGAGGCGCGAGGTGTATTCCAGCGTCTCGGGCGACATCGTCTCGACGGTGGCCGGCGGCGCATCCAGCAGCGCCAGGTCGGGCGGCAGAGTCTTCGCTCGGTGACGGTACACCGGCGCGGGCTGAGGCTTGCTGATGGTGGTGCTTTCGCGCACGGGCTCGCGCTGGACGCCGACGGTCTGGCCGACGTAGGCATTGCCGTGCGGGGCGCCGCCATGCGAAACGTTTTCCGGTGGCTGCAGGGCTGGCACTGACGGGCTGGGCTGCGCCCTCCGATCCGTGCCCCGACGGGGCGGGATGCGGTTCATGCCATGCTGCGCCTGCGGTGGCGCCGCGAGGAAACAGGCATGTCGGAATCATCCTGCACTGGCTCGCCAAAGCCGGCAATGGTGGGCTCGACGGCGCCATGGCGATCGGCAACGCCTTCCCGGCTGCCGGAGACGGCATCCTTGGCGGCACCCGCGACGCGACTCAGAAGGCCGCCGAACAGGCCTCCACGGGCCGGGGCCTCGTCGGCATCCGTCGCGCCAGCGAGTGGCTGCCCGATGCACCCTCGGCATCCTCAGGGTCTGCGGCATGCACTGCCCCCGCCCTGGGCAGTTCGGTGACAAGACCATCCAGGCTGGACGATGCGCTGGCCATGCTGCCGACCACGGCATCGGGAGCACCAGCATCGCGGCTGCTGCGCCCTGCCCTGCGGCCTGAGCCGGCAGGGGTATCGTCATCCAGATAGATGTCGTCTTCGTCGGGTTCGTCGGCGCTGGCGGTGCTGCCCTGGGTCAGTCGGGCAGGACGGATCAGCGGCGCACCGCTCTCGTCACCGTCCAGGTCCACGGGCGCACGCCCCAGCAGGTTGCCCCGCTGACGGGCCGCACGCGCACCAGCCTGACGATCGGCACGAGCAACGAGTTTCTGACGGATGTAGTCGACGCTGCCTTTCAGGACGGCCCCGGTGCGCTCGAAGATGGACATCCAGGAGACGCCCGTGGCCAGACTGAAGCCGATGGCGATGAGCAGCAGAAGCGCCAGCGTGCCGCCGACGGCACCCAGCATGACGTGGACGGGCCCGGCAACCAGTGCCCCAGCAGCCCTCCGGGGGCCAGCGGCAGATTGGCACTCAGGTTGTAGAGACGCGAGCCTTCCAGGGCACTGCACCCGACCAGCAGCAGGATGAAGCCGATCCAGCGTTCCCAGGCAAAGCGGGAAGGCGGCAGTGCCTCGGAGCATTGGCGCTCTGGCTGACCGTGCGGGCGCGACTGATCGGCTTGGCATCGGCCAGCGGCAGCGTTCGCGCCAGCTGGGCTTCCTGATGCAGGCGCCGGTAGCTGGCCAGCACCCGCAGCAGAAGAAAGAACGAGAACAGGTAGGCCGAGGCCCGAACAGGTACAGGATGAGGTCGGCAAACCAGGCACCGATGCGCCCGCCCAGGTTGTGAACCTGGCGGGTGGTGACGGCATGCGACCAGCCCGGATCGACCGGGTTGTAACTGAGCAGGATCAGAAAGAGAAAGATGGCAAGGAAGCACAGGACGATCCAGCGGGCTTCCCGCAACAGGCGGATGGCCCGCCCGGAAAGCCCGATGTGCCGACTGGCCCAGTGTTCATTGGCGGTTGCCTGAGCTGCGCTGCGCGCCATCGTTCCCTTGTCCTCCGGAAATTGGGTGGAACCCCTGATCATACCGCCTTGACCGGGGACGGGACGAATCCGGGGTTTTCGGTCGTATGTGGGCCGTCGTTCAGGCCAGATAGCTGCTGAGTTTTTCGCGCAGCAACACCTTGCCCTCGGGCGGCGGCACGATGTAGCCCCTCGGTTTCCAGGCCCTTCATGACGCGCGAGACCATCCGCGGGAGGCACCGATCATCTTGGCGATCTCCTGGCGCGGCAGTCGGCTGCGGATCATGCGCTCTTCTCCAACCTTCTCTGACATGTCCAGCAGCACGCGGGCGACGCGACCGTAGACATCCAGCAGCGCCAGCGTCTCGATCTTCTTGTCGGCCTCACGCAGGCGACGCACCAGGCCGGCCATGATGCGCAGCGACATCTCGGGGCTGGAGAGCATCATCGACTGAAGCTTTCCTTGTTGATGGCCATGAAGTCACTGGTGTCGATGGTGATGACGCTGGCCGAGCGCGGCGAATCGTCGATCAGGGCTCATTTCACCGAAGCACTCGCCCGGGCCGATGACGGCCAGGATGACTTCCTTGCCCTCGGTATCGGAACGCTGCACCTTGGCACGACCCGACAGCAGGATGTAGAGGGACTGCGAAGGCTCGCCTTCGGTGACGATGACCCGGCCCTGGGGAAAGTTGCGGCGGACACTGCCGGCGGCCAGACGCTCGATCTGCTGCTCGGTCAGGCCGGAAAAACAGCGGTACCCGCCGCAGGAATGCAATGTTCTGCTCTTGTGACATGCCAGTTCTCGATGGTTCCAGGTGGCCAGGTGTTCCGGATAGGCGTCATGGATCGGTTGTGCTGCCGTTGTGGCAACAACAGGAACCCTGTCCGGAATGCCCCCTGGATGTATGAAAGTTGAAAACGACGACCTTCGCCTTCAGGTACATGCCGATAGCTTCTTATAATTTCCGTCCGGCGGTCGATGGGTCCGACACCTACGGCCTTCTGGCCGCCCAGTGGCTGTTTTTTTGGAATTTCTGCAACGTTCAGCCAAGGAGAGCCTTTCGATGAGCGCCCCACGTCATACCCGTCTGCTGATCCTGGGCTCCGGCCCGGCCGGCTACACTGCCGCCATCTATGCGGCACGCGCCAACCTGAAGCCGCTGCTGATCACCGGCCTCATCCAGGGCGGACAGCTGACCACGACGACCGAGGTGGACAACTGGCCTGCCGACGTGAACGGGGTCCAGGGCCCTGAGCTGATGGCGCGCTTTCAGGCCCATGCCGAGCGCTTCGAGGCCGAGCTCGTCTTCGACCACATCAACAAGGCCGACCTGTCGCAGCGTCCCTTCGTGCTGACGGGTGACAGCGGTACCTACACGTGCGATGCGCTGATCATCGCCACCGGGGCCTCGGCACGCTATCTGGGTCTGGAATCCGAGACGGCCTTCGCCGGCAAGGGCGTCTCGGCCTGCGCCACCTGTGACGGCTTCTATCGCAACCAGGGAAGTGGCGGTGATCGGCGGTGGCAACACGGCCGTGGAAGAGGCGCTCTACCTGAGCAACATCGCCAGCCGCGTGACGGTGGTGCACCGGCGTGACCGCCTGCGCGCCGAGCCGATCACGATCGACCGGCTGATGGAGAAGGAAGCCGAGGGCAAGGTGCGCATGCTGTGGGACAGCGAGCTGCAGGAAGTGCTGGGTGATGCCAGCGGCGTGACCGGCATGCGCGTCAGGAACAACAAGACCGGCGAGGAAAGCACGGTGCCGCTCACCGGCGTGTTCATCGCCATCGGCCACGCCCAACAGCGAGCTGTTCACGGGCCAGCTGGAGATGAACAACGGCTACATCCGCACGCGCAGCGCCTGGACAGACAATGCCACGGCCACCAGCGTGCCTGGCGTGTTCGCCGCCGGCGATGTGCAGGACCACGTCTATCGGCAGGCCATCGCAGTGCAGCCACGGGCTGCATGGCAGCGCTGGACGCCCAGCGCTACCTGGAAAGGCCAGGACTGATGCCGATCCGGCTGCGGCTGGAAGACCTGGGCAAGCTGGCCCGGCGAGATGAAGGCCCGGGCGCCGCCGAGCGCGCCAGGCCGAGGCCCGGCGGCGCGAGGCTGCGCGGCTCAAGGCCGAGTCGGAGGTCTTCCAGCGCGAGGTGGCGGACGTGACACCCCTGCGGCCCACCGGACGCCGCGAGCCGGAAACGCGCCACCGCTCGCCCCAGGCACGTCAGCGCCAGCAGGATGAGCAGCAGGCACTGGCGCAGTCGCTGTCGGACGAAATCGACATCGAGCAGCTGCTGGAAGCGGACGAGGCACTTTCCTTCCGGCGCGCCGGTGTGGGACAGGATGCGCTGGCGCGGCTGCGCCGGGGTCACTGGACGGTGCAGGCCCAGCTGGACCTGCACGGGCTGCCGCACCGATGAGCGCGCGAGCAGGTGGTGTATTTCATCAGCCAGGCACGCCGGAACGGCTTGCGCTGCGTGCGGGTGATCCACGGCAAGGGGCTGGGATCGGAGGGCGTCAGCCGGTGCTGAAGGACAAGGTGCTGCGCTGGCTGCCGCAGCAGAAGGAGGTGATCGCCTTCTGCGGGCACCACCCTCCATGGGGGCAGCGGCGCACTGCTGGTGCTGCTGCGGCAGGCCAGCCGGCCGCAGGAGGCGGGCTGATCGGACGGCGGCTTCGTCGATCTCGCCGGTCCGGATGCGGATGACCTGCTCGACGCTGCGCACGAAAATCTTGCCGTCACCGATGCGGCCCGTTCGCGCGGCCTTGACGATGGCGTCGATGACCCGCATCGAGGTTCTCATCGGAAACCACCACGTCGATCTTCAGCTTCGGCAGGGAAGTCGACCACGTATTCGGCGCCACGATACAGTTCGGTATGCCCTTTCTGGCGCCCGAACGCTTCACTTCGGTGACCGTCAGGTCAGTGACACCGACCGCGGCCAGGGCTTCACGGACTTCATCGAGTTTGAACGGCTTGATGATTGCCGTGATCTCTTTCATGAATCTCTCCAATTCGTTGTACGCCAGGACGTTCGGACTGTCGACACGGAACCCGACTAGCCTAACCCTTTCAGGCGCCCTGTCCGCTGACTGGTTCACGGAAGGCCGATGTGATGGGATAGCGCCAGTCACGACCAAAGGCCCGGGCCGTGACACGCGGACCCACCGGCCCCTCGCTGACGCTTGTACTCGGCCGGTCGCAACAGACGGACCACCTGGGCCACGGCATCCGCCGGCAGCCCCTCGGCCACCAGCGAGGCAGCCGGACGATCCCTGCTCCCAGTGTAGCCCTGGATGATGCGGTCCAGCACATCGTAGGGCGGCAGGGAGTCCTGGTCGGTCTGGTCGGGGCGCAGCTCGGCGCTGGGCGGCCGGGTGATGATGCGCTCGGGAATGATGGGCGACTGGGCATTGCGCCAGTTGGACGGCTGATAGACGACCGTCTTGAGCACGTCCTTGAGCGGTGCAAAGCCCCCGGCCATGTCGCCATAGAGGGTGCTGTAGCCGACGGCCAGCTCGGACTTGTTGCCGGTGGTGAGCACCAGCCAGCCCGTCTTGTTGGAAAATGGCCATCAGGAGCGTGCCCCGGATGCGGGCCTGGATGTTCTCTTCGGTCAGGTCCTCGGGCAGGCCGGCAAAGGTGTTGGCCAGTGTCCGCGGAAGGCATCGAAGCACGGTGCAATGGGGCAGCACCTCGTGTTTCACCCCAGTCGGGCCGCCATGTCCTTGGCATCGGCCAGCGAGATGTGCGGCCGTATAGGGCGACGGCATCATGACGGTGCGCACCCGTTCGGCCCCCAGCGCATCCACCGCCAAGGCCAGCGTCAATGCCGAATCGATGCCCCCGACAGTCCCAGCACCACACCGCCAAAAACCGTTCTTGCCAATGTAGTCGCGGATGCCCAGTACCAAGGCCTGATAGATCTCGGGCAGACGCTCCAGCGCCGGAAGCCATGCGGCCGGCAAGTGCCAGTGCACCATCGGCGCCCCGTTCGACCGTGACCAGCAGCAGATCCTCGACAAGGACGATGCCGGGCCGCCAGGCGCCCCTGGGCATCCAGGGCCAGACTCTGGCCGTCGAAGACGAGCTCATCCTGACCGCCCACCAGGTTGCAGGCCACGACGGCCATGCCCTGTGCGCAGACATTGCTGCGCAGCGTGTCGACCCGCAGGTCGCCCTTGGCCGACTGGAACGGCGAGGCATTGAGGCTGAGCACCAGCTCGGCCCCGGCGGACCGGGCGCGAGCCGGTGCAGCCGGCAGCCAGGTGTCCTCACAGGTCAGCAGTGCACAGCGCACGCCCGCCACCGTGAAGACAGTGGCATCGGCCTGCGGCTGGAAGTAGCGCGTCTCGTCGAAGACCCCGTAATCGAGGCAGCTCGGCCTTCAGGTATTCCGCCACTTGGCGTCCCTGATGAAAGACACCGGCGGCACTGTGGCGCCGACCTTCGCGCAGCACCGGATACCCCACCACCCAGTGCAGTCCCGGCTGCTCTGCCGAGGCCTGTCGAATGGTCTCGACGGCCGCATCGACCTGCTGCTGGAAGGCGGGCCGGAACAGATTGTCCCCCGGCAGATAGCCGCACAGCGACGGTTCGGGGGTGAGCAGCACCTGGGCGCCCTCCCCAGCTGCGCGCGCCGCAGCGGCGATGATGCGTTCGGCATTGCCGGCCATGTCACCCACACGCTGGTTCAGCTGGGCGCACGCGATCTTCAGGCTCATCAAGGGGTATCCGGGGACGGGGTGGGAGGGACGCGATCGAGGCCGACTTGTGGGCCTTGCCGCGCCTCGATGCCGGCCAGGATTTCGCTTGGCAGCGGCCTCGGGGCTTCCCAGGCACCGACCTTGACCCACTTGCCAGGCTCCAGGTCCTTGTGAGTGCTCGAAGAAGTGCTTGATCTGGGCCAGCACCAGCGGGTTCAGGTCATCGGCCGTCTTCACGTTCTTGTTGGTGGCCAGCAGCTTGTCGATGGGCACGGCCATGCAGTTTGGCATCGCCACCGCCTTCGTCTTCCATGTTCAGCAGGCCCAGGGCGCGGCAACGCACCACGCAGCCATGCACCAGCGGGTACGGCGTGATCACCAGCACGTCCACCGGGTCGCCATCCTCGGCGATGGTCTCGGGATGTAGCCATAGTTGTGCGGATAGCGCATGTTGGTGGCCACGAAGCGGTCCACGAACGGGGCACCCGTCTCCTCATCGACCCTCGTACTCGACGGGATCGGAGTTCATCGGGATTTCGATGATGACGTTGAATTCTTCGGGCGGCTTCTTGCCGGGACCGACGCGATCGAGATTCATGATTTCCCTGTCTGTGGAAGGAGTTGAGGAAGAGAAGTGGCTGTCGCACCGGACGAGGCCGGGATGCGGCAGGGGTGCCTCAGTCGTGCCCGCAGCGGCGGTCTGCGCCGCGCTGCCTGGGGAGGTCTGGGCGGACGACGGTGCAGCACCCGAAGCCGGAGACATCGAAGCCGGCGTCGTCGCCTGCGCCAGGGTGCCGCGGGCGGCCTCGACTTCCCTGGGCCGAGGCCTGCAGCGGCGCCCCGCCCTGTCCGAGCGGCGCGTGTGCGGAGCGGACTGACCCTGCAGCCGGGGCGCGGGGATGTCCGGCGGCAGCGGCGAACTGCCGCTTCGCGACCCCGCGCCGGCACCGGCTGCGCCCGGCAGCGACGCGGCGCCGATGGGCTCGGGCAGCGGGGGCCTCTCGCCCAGCGACAGCCGTGCGGCGTACTGGAACTGCAGCGCGGCTTCCTGCGGACGACCCACCGATTCATAGAGCTGGGCCAGGGCAACCCGTGCCGAGACGGAATCACCCGCCAGCAGCGAATCCACCAGGTAGCCTTCGGCCTTGCCCCACAGACGCTCGGACGCGCAGATGCGTCCCAGCATCTCCAGCAGCCGAGGCTTCTCGCCGTGGCGCAGGCGCCAGCGTTCCAGCTGCTCCAGCCGCTGGCGTGCCGGCAGAGCTTCGAGGGACGCGTAGGCTTCCAGCACGCCCTCGTCATAGCTATCGTCGAGCAACCCGATGCCGATGCGACGCGCGTCGCCCGTGGCATTGGCTTCCGCCAAGGCCGTCATGGTGGGAGCAGCCAGCATGCCCCTTCTTGCGTTCATCGGCCGAAAGCGATTTCAGAGCGCATTGAGCGCCTCGGCATCACGCGGCGCGGCGCGCCAGCAGCTGCCGATAGGCCGACAGCTCGCAGGGTTGTCCGCCTCGTTGGCAGCCAGCTTGCCCTCGACGCGTGAGCTGACGGACCGTTTCAGCACCTGATCCCAGCGGCCAGCCTGGCCCATAGCCGGCCAGCGCCGCTTTTCCAGCGCAGCCACCTGCTGCTCGCCCCCCAGCCGTGATCTGGCCGACAGCCATCAGAGCCTTCTCGGCGATGATCTTCGAGGGCAAACTCGGCACGCGCCATCAGGGCCGCATCGCCGCCCCGACGCACGGCCTGGCGTGTCCAGTCGTCACGCCGGGCGTGGTGCCCAGCCGGTGAGCCGAGAGCGCGGCCAGCAGTGCAGCCGCGCGCACCCTGATCCTTGCGGTTGCCTTCGGGCGTATGGGGCCAGCACCGCAGCCGACAGCCGCTCGGCGCGCTCGAAACGCCCTTCGAAGTGGGCCAGCACGCGGCTTCCTGCAGCGAGCGGTTGTTGCGTTGCAGACGGCGCTGCTCGCGTTTGCGACGGATGCGCTGGGGCAGCCCCAGTGTGCGCAGCACCAGCAGCAGGGCCAGATGCAGGATCAGGAAGCCGATGATCAGCAGCACCAGCAGCATGTTGCTGGAGAGCCTCGATTCGGTACGGGGCCAGGTCAGCGTGACGTTGCCGTGATTGCCCCGGAAGAACAGGGCCAGGACGACGGCGCCGGCAAACGCCACCAACAGCCAGATTGCGTTACGGATCATCGAATCGCTTCTCGCTTTCAGCCCGTGCCGCGGCCAGGGCCGCCATGCTGTCGGACAGCGTGGGCAGCTTCAGCTGCAGCGGCTCGGATTGCAGTTCGGTCAGGAGGTTGATGGAGGACTTGACCTCGGGCTTCTAGACATCGAAGAAGCGCTGGATGGTCTCGACGCTCTTGGCCAGGTCCTGCCGGAACAAGGCTTCGTTGCGGTTGAGCAGGTTGATGCGCGCGCTGAGCAGCTGCAGGCGCAGGCCCTGACGGATGCTGCGCTTCGGTCCGGACCCAGCAGGTGGCGATCGGGCTCGTCGATGCGACGGATCTTGACCAGGCTGGTGAACTCCTCGTGTGCCGCGGTGGCCGCGCGCGAACCGGCGCCCAGCAGATCCTGATACCACCGGTTGAACTTGCCGGAAAGGCTGTCGTCAGTCGGTTCATCGGCTGCGGGCGCTTCGGCAGGCTCCTCCTCGGGGGCCGCTTCCTCGGGGACAGCCGGTGTACGGCCAGGCCGCCAGGGGCGTCGGCGGCCGCATCCGGGTCTCCAGAAGCGGCAGCGTCTCGACGCGCGACAGCACTTCGTCCATGCGGGCCACCGAACGGACCAGATCGACTTCGGGCAGCGACTTCAGCTTCTCGATGTCCTGCAGGATGACGCGACGCAGGCCGATGGCCTGGGACTGTTCGCTGTCGGCCAGCTGCTTCTCGGCACCTTCCAGCGCCAGCAGCGCCCCTTCACGTTGCCCGACACCGCCAGGTGCTGGTTGGCCAGCGTGATGGCACGTTCGACTTCGGCCAGGCGGGCATCGCCCCGGACCCGGGCCACGTCGTCATAGAGGGCCTGCAGCTGCTCCTGCTGGGCCGAGGACTCGGCCACGCGGGTTTCCAGCGCATTGCCACGCGTCTGCAACTGCTGCTGAAGGTCTCGCAGCTGACGGACCTGTTCCTCCAGGCTGGCGGCCCGGCTTTTCGGATTCCTGCAGGCGCAGGGCATTCTGGCGCTCCTGTGCCAGGAAACGCTGCTGCATGTACCACCAGCCGCAGCAGCCACGATCACGACCAGCACGGAAACGGCCAGCCAGCCCCAGCCGCGCCGCTGCACATAGACGGTACGCGGCTCTTCGCGGCCCTGTGCCGCCGCCACCCGAACTGGCCTTGATGGAAGGTTCGAGACGATCAGCCCTCCGGCGGCAGAGGCCGCCGGGCGCGTGGCGCCGGGCGTGGCCGCCCCCTTGCTGGCCTCGGCCGGCTTGCTGCCAGCTGGCGATGCCGAAGCCGCGGCAGGCGCGATGCCGTGCCGGGCGCTGACGAGGCGCTGCCGGACGGCGTGCCGACGGATGACGCGCTGCCGGCAGAGCCCGACGGGGCCTTGCCGGGACCGGAGGCGGCCGATGCGGAGCTGGCCGAGGCAGAGGATGGGGCCTGGCCGACCGTGCGGCCCATGGGGGCGTCACGGAGATCTGCTTTCCCGATGCGGGCGCGGGAGGTGCCGGCGGCTTGCCGGTACCAGCAGCTGCGGCAGGGCGGGAGGATTCAGCGGGCTTGCCACCGCCAGGCCTGGCCGGCAGCCGGCGTCTTGCCGGCAGGCGCACTGGCGGACGATGCGGTGGCGCCGGATGACCCCGGGTGCCACGCTGCGGGCTGTTTTGCTGCTCGGAACTCAAGACTTCGTATCCTCAGGAATGGATGCGCCCCGCCCCAAGGCCATCAGGGACGGTGGCGCTGACGAGGCCCGAACACGATGCCGACTGCTGGGCAGACGACCCGCCCGACACCCACCGGGTGAGCAGTATCATCGTTTCGAGCGAAATTCCTCCGATTGTAGCCGTTCGATCAGCTGCCGCCGATCATGGTAGACCCGGGGACCGTCGAAACCCGGGTTTCGGGCCGCCTCGATCAACCCTCCGGATGCGGCAGCCAGACCGGGCGATGCGCCGCAAAATGCGCCAACCGAGGCGGCAGCGTGGCCAACCATCCCGCCACGGTACGCAACACCGATGCCGAGCCGATCAACCAGTGTGGACCACGCGACAGGGCTGTGTCTTCGTCAGCCTCGTCCGGATCCTGCATGGCCAAAGGTTCCGATACCTCCGCGTCGGGCGCAGCCGCCTGCCAGCCCTGCCAGGCCTCCATGAAACCGGCCGGCACCGCCGTACACCACCGTGCCTGATAGGCGGGCTGCCAGTCCACCTGGACGCCAGCATCCTGCAGCACGCCGGCTCACTCGCGGCGCCCATCCGGGCGATTGAGCACCACGATGCGCTGCGGTAGCGGCTGAAGGCAGAGCACGAGACGCGCCAGATGGGCCCGCGTCCTGATACGGCGGAGGCGGCACCAGCAGCCGAGCCCCGGTGCCAAGATGCCGCGTGAAGGCATGCGCACTGCCTGCCCCTCGGCAGCCCGGCCCAGACACCGGACGGCCAGCGGCGCCCGCCCCGTTGCAGCGCCTGGGCCACGACCCGAACTGCGGCCGGACTGGGGAGCACGACGCCCTCAGCGCCGCCTTCGAATGCCGCCAGGATGTCTGCGTCGGAGAGCGCCTCGATCTGGAAGGCCGGCCAGTGACAGGGAAACGAGGCCGACCGGCTCGAGCAGCGCCCGCCATTCGGCCGCGCTGGCATCGTCCTGGGTCAGGATGAGGGTTCGGAATGGGCGGCGCTCCATCCGATGCGGCGCGCGTCCCCGAAGCTTCAGGCATCAGGACCGTCCGGACGGCTTCGGAGCGGCAGCAAGCTGCGCCTTCAGTTCGGCGGCCACGGCCTCGCCCATCACGCGGGCCTCCTTCGGATCGGCCACCTTACCCACACGGGTGACGCGGGCAATGCGTCCGTCGTCATCGGCCAGCAGCGCATCCAGCTGCATCTGTCCGGGCGCGGTGAAGCGGGCATGCGCGGCCAGCGGCGTCTTGCAGTTGCCCCCCAGCTGGCGCGACACGGCACGTTCTGCCGCCGCAATGCGCGCTGCCTCGGGATCATTCAGGAAGGCCAGGGCCTGGCGCACATCGTCACGATCGGCCCGGATCTCGATACCCAGCATGCCCTGCCCCGGTGCCGGCAGCATCTCGTCCAGCGGCAGGTACTGGCGAATGCGGTCCGCCAGCCCCAGACGGGTCAGTCCCGCAGCGGCCAGGACGATGGCGTCATACTGACCGGCATCCAGCTTGCCCAGGCGGGTGTCGAGGTTGCCCCGCAGCGGCTGGATGCGAAACCCCGCGTTGCGCGCCTGCAGCTGCGCAGCCCGGCGCAGGCTGGAGGTGCCCACCACCGCATCGGGCGGAAGTTCATCCAGCGAGGCATAGCGGGTGCTCACGAAGGCATCGCGCGCATCGGCCCGCGTCATCACTGCCGCCAGGTCGAAACCTTCGGGCAGGTCCATCGGCACATCCTTGAGCGAATGCACGGCCAGTTCGGCACGCCCGTCGAACAGCGCCACCTCCAGTTCTCGGTGAACAGCGCTGTCGCCGATCTCGGCCAGCGGCCCGGTCCAGGATCTGGTCCCCGCGGGTGGTCATGCCCAGCAGCGCGACGCCTGCGGCCGGATGGCGGGCGCGCAGCAGCTCGGCCACATGGTTGGCCTGCCAGAGTGCCAGTCGGCTGCGCGTGGCAATGCGCAGGGGGCGGAATAGGCAGATCTCGGTCAGTGCGGCGCGCGCTCAGAAAATGACAGGATGCCAGGCGGCATCAGGGCAGGATCGAGATTCGACCCCGGCCAGCGGAATTCTAGGAGCTTGGGCGCCAGAACGCACGCCAGCCGCGCCAGAAAGACAAGGGCCGGAAGAACCGGCCCTGCGTGCAGCCCGGATGGAAACCCGGGCGGAAGATCTCGACTGAAGCGGGTCAGCTGACCAGGCCCTTGACGATGGACCACTGACGACGGCTGACCGGCAGACGATCAGGCACCTCGCGCAGCACCACCTGCCAGTACGTCGCCTCGACTCGCCCTCGCCCGAGGGCGAGACGCGCTCGAAGCCGGCGATGGATCGGGCGTGCCACCAGCGCGTTGCGGTGGATGCGCACGAAAGCGGTCGCTGAATTCCTCTTCGAGCGAGGTGAGCGATTCCTCGATCAGGTATCTCACGCTCGCGCGTGCGCACCGTGATGTATTTCAGTTCGGCCTTCAGGTAGATGACCGTCCAGCGCCACCAGGATGACGCGACCACGCTCGTGCACCGACAGGTGACGACGACGGGTGTTGGTGGCCTTGGCCAGCGCGTCGATGGCATCCAGATGCTCGGACGGGATCAGCGTGCGGGCACGCAGCAGCGCAGCCAGCAGACGCGCTGGGCGCGCACGGGCTTGAGCAGGTAGTCCAGTGCGTTGACTTCGAAGGCATCAACCGCAAATTCGTCGAAGGCCGTGACGAAGATCATCAGCGGCATCGGCTTGGGATCGCTGCCGTCACTTTCGCCGGCACGTGCGGAAATGGCGTCAGCTCGATGCCGGTCATGCCCGGCATCTGCACGTCCATCAGTACCACCTGCGGACGCTGCGACTCGATCTGCGCCAGTGCTTCGGGCGCGTTGGATGCCCTCGCCGACGATGCGATGCGGAAACTCCGGCGCCAGATCGGCCAGAACCTCTCTCAGCCGGGCGCGCGCAGGCGCCTCATCAACGATCAGGATTGAAGTGGCGTCGGACATCCTCGTCGTCGTCTCTTTGCGGTAGGGGAATTCAAGCAGTACCCGATAACGGTCGCCCTGCGGACCTGTTCTCAGTTCGGCCGCCATATCATAAAAGCAGCATCAATCGCCCCGCACGCTGGACAGGGCCATTTGGTTACCTGGACGCGACGCTACTGTTGTAGAAATGGGATTATCGATCTCGACCCGCACACGCCTTCCCCCACCAGGGTGATGTCAAAATATTCAACACCCCCGTCTCGGTACGCGGTTCGATACCGTGGTGAACGGCATTTTCCAGCAGCGGCTGCGGCAGCAGCGAAGGCACCAGCGCGTCGCCCGGCATGCCGTCGATCTTCCAGCAGACATCCGACGCGGCGCCAGTCGCAGTTTCTCGATCGCCAGATATTCCTTGCAGGTCACCACCTCGTCGTCCAGCGGCACCATCTCGCGGGCATCACGCATGAAGACGCGAAACAGGTCAGCCAGATTCTCCCAGCGATGCTCTCGGCAAGCTTCGGGTTTGAAACGAATCAGGCCCAGCACCGTGTTGAGACTGTTGAAGAGAAAGTGCGGACGGATGCGGGGCCTGCAGCGCCTGCAGCCGCGCCTCGAAAAACGACGGCGCATAGGCACGACCGCGAAGCCGGAAATAACGATAGATGCCCCGGCCACCAGCACGGCACAAAGCGCGGCACCCAGCGCGTCATGCAGGAGCGGCACGGAGCATCACGATGCTCACCGGCCGCCACCCGCTGCATTGCTGCCGACCACCAGGCTGACCACACCCCGATCGCGCCGGGAATCAGCAGCCCGAAGACCCACTGCGTGCGCTGGCTCAGACCATTGACCTTCTTGCGCGCCAGGCACAGCAGGCAACATGGCAGCAGCATCGAGGGCTCGAAGATGGTCAGCAGATAGAAAGAGCGTGTCCAGGGGCGGTTGCCGTCATCCCAGAGGCTGACGACGCCAGCACGGCCAGCACGCCCAGATGCACCAGCAGCAGCGTGCGCGAGAACACGCCCGGGCTGCAGAACTGGGATGACCGGCGCAGGGCGCCTCGCTCTGACGCCGTGCCTTGGCGCCCTCTCCCGAATCGGCTGGCACTGCCCGCGGCGGGCTTGTCCTTATAATTTGCAGCGACATCGCCATTCCCGCTCCCAGGCTGCGGGCTGGTGCCTGAACCCGTCGGCCCTGCGCACCGGGTGCCGGCCCGGGGAGCCGACTGCATCCACACCTACTCATAGAAGATCCATCACATGACCGGACAATTTGGCAACAAGAACAAGGCATGGTCGGCACGGTTCTCCGAACCCGTGTCCGATCTGGTGAAACGCTACACGGCCTCGGTGGACTTCGACCAGCGCCTGGCCGAGGTCGACATCCGGGGATCACTGGCCCACGCCGCCATGCTTGCCGCGACCGGCATTCTGAGTGAAAGCGATCTGGCGTCAATCCAGCGTGGTTTTACAACCATTCGTGAGGAGATCGCCGCGGGCCGCTTCGAATGGTCGCTGGATCTGAGGATGTCCACCTCAACATCGAGAAGCGACTGACCGAGCTGGTCGGCGACGCCGGCAAGCGCCTGCACACGGCCCGCTCGCGCAACGACCAGGTCGCCACCGACATCCGCCTGTGGCTGCGCGACGCCACCGACGAGATCCTGGCCCCTGCTGCGTGCACTGCAGGAAGCGCTGCTTTCGCTGGCCGAGCAGCATGCCGACACGATCGTGCCGGGGGCCTCACCCACCTGCGGGTGGCGCAGCTCGTCACCTTCGGCCACCACCTGCTGGCCTATGGAGATGCTCTCGCGCGATGCCGGGCGCCTGGCCGACACCGCCGCCGCATCAACCGGCTGCCCGCTGGGTGCGGCGGCCCTGCCGCACCACCTTCCCATCGACCGCGAGCACGTGGCGCACACGCTGGGCTTCGATGACGTGTGTGAGAGGACTCGCTGGACGCCGTCTCCGATCGCGACTTCGCCATCGAGTTCCTGTGCCGACGCCAGCCTGCTGATGATGCACCTGTCGCGCTTCTCGGAAGAGCTGGTGAACTGGATGTCGCCCGGTAAGGGCTTATCGACCTCTCGACCGCTACTGCACCGGCTCGTCGATCATGCCGCAGAAGAAGAACCCCGACGTGCCTGAGCTGGTCCGCGGCAGATCGGTCGCGTCTATGGCCACCTGATGGCGCTGCTCACGCTGATGAAGGGCAGCCGCTGGCCTACAACAAGGACAACCAGGAAGACAAGGCCGCTCTGACACCGTGGACACCCTGGTAGCCACGCTGCGCCTCTTTGCCGACATGACCACCGGCATTCAGGTGCGCGCCGAGCGTTGCGTCAGCCGCCGCCGAGGGCTTTTCCACCGCCACCGACCCGGCCGACTATCTGGTCAGCGCGGCCTGCCCCTTCCGGGATGCCCACGAACTGGTGGCGCAGGCCGTGCGCGAGGGCGTCCGACTGGCGTGGACCTGGCCGTACCGGGCCGCGAGCGCCTGAAGGCCCTGAGCCCGCTGGTGGGCGATGATGCGCGGACGCGCACCCTGGAGGTCGGTGAACGCACGCACCATACGTCGGGCGGCACTGCGCCAGCCCAGGTACTGCGCCGCCATTGCACGTCACCGGGCACGACTGGCCGGCGCCTGAGTTACGCCCTCAGGCAGCTCACGCGATGACACGTTGTCCCTGCACTGCCCGGACACGACCTGCCCGACCGGTCGCCGGACCGCGGTGCCACGGCGGGCCATGCCCGAACATGGCTTGCGCGGCAAGACACCTTCTGTCCATGCTTTCCTGCCGCCGGACAGTCCGCCGTCCGATCCGGCACGAATCGTTCTCCTAAAACACGACAGCCGGGCCCGAGGGCTTTCGTGATGGAAGGCTCGTTACTAATCGGCCCTTCCTAGCACTTTTCGGACCACCCCGTGCCGGCCCGCCCAGGGCTCATCCAGAAGCCCGGCAGGCAATCAGGGCACGTGCCACGGTCCGTGTCGATGATCACCGAGCCAGAGCCCCCGTCCCGCCAGCGTTGCGGCACCCCTTTTTTCACTCCCGCCTCGGGCAGCCTGCCGACATGGATGACCGGGCGCAGATGTGCGGATCCATGATCACGGCCTGCATTCCGTCCCGCCAGGTCCTGTCCCTCCAGGAGAGCCGCTGGATGGAAGCCGCCGTCCTGCTGGGCTCTGATCGTGCTCAACGGCCTGTTCGCCATGTCCGAAGTGGCGCTGCTCACGGCGCGCAAGGCGCGACTGCAGCGTCTGGTGGCCGAAGGCGACAAGAGCGCCGCGGCCGCCCTGGCCCTCGGTGAAGACCCCACCCGCTTTCTCTCCACCATCCAGATCGGCATCACCTCCATCGGGGTGCTGAACGGTATCGTCGGTCAGGCCGCCTTCGCCGAACCGCTGGGCGCGCTGGCTGCCGTCGCCGGGCGTGGCCCGAAGACGGCCGAGATGCTGGCCACCACGCTGGTGGTCGTGCTGGTCACCCGATGTGGCCATCGTCGTCGGTGAACTGGTTCCTGCGTCTGGGCCAGATCAGCGCCGAGACCGTGGCCCGGCCGGGCCGCCCGTCCCATGGGCGTCCTGTCGCTGTCTCGCGCCCGTTCGAGATGGCGCTCACTCGGTTTCCACCAACCGATCCTGCGCATGGGGGTCGATCGGACACCGAGCAGAAGGTGACGGAGAGGAACCACGCGCTGCGCGGCAGAGCTCCGAGTCCAGGGTCATCGAGCAGAGCGAGGCACGTCATGGTGCAACGTGCTCCGCCTGGACGAGCGCCAGATCTCTCGCTGGATGGTTCCCCGCAGCGACGTGGTGTTCCTGGACGTGGAAGATCCGCAGGAGGAAAACCCTGCAGAAGGTGGCCGATACGAGCATTCTGCGCTTCCCGGAAATGCCGTGGCGGCCTGGATGATGTCCTGGGCATCCACACCAAGTAGTTGCTGGCGCGGTCGCTGCGTGGCGAGCATCGACTTTCGCAGAACCTGCAGGAAGTGCGTGCGCGCGAGAGACCTCACCGGCATGGAGCTTGGAGAATATCCGCAACTCCAACACGCAGATTGCCCTGGGCTGGACGAGTACGGCGAGGTCCAGGAGTCTGCGACGCTGCAGGACCTGCTGGAGGCCATCACCGGCGAGTTCACCTCGCCCGACGATGATGACAGCTGGGCACTGCAGCGGGCCGACGTGATTCGTGGCTGCTGGTACGCTGATTCCCCATCCCCGAACTGAGCGACTGGCTGAACCTGGCCACCGTGCCCGAAGAGGACAGCACGCTACCAGCACTCCGGGCATGATGATGCTGGTGCTGAGCCGCATGCCGCAGACCGGCGACATCCTTACCTGGGACAAATGGAAGTTCGAGGTCGTGGACATGGACGGCAAGCGCATCGACAAGGTTGCTGGCCACCCCTGATCCTGCCCGGGGAAGATGCCGACGAGGAAGACCCTGACGTCGAACGTGACGGGCACAGCCGATTCGATGGCGACGACCCGCGCGAGGACGCTCACCCAGGGCACACGGAGGACGGCGCCCATCGCCACGACGGCGACAGCGCACCGCACCGACGGCACTGAGGCGGTGTTCCACCCGGTGCGGCAGGTTTTCGAAACAGCCGCCTCCGGGACATGACCCATGACGCACCGCGGCCGCTTGGCGGCCGCGTCACTTTCCGGAAGATGCTCACGACCGGGCGTGCCTGCTACACTGGCGCGCTCAGTCAGTAACGTATCTCATTCCCCGGGCTCTCCCGCGTCATCCTCTTCCTGGTGACCAGGCCAGCACGCAGGTATTCCCACTGCCGCTGCGCTGACGTGCTGCTGATGGCGGTCTTCGTGGCCGTGATCCTGCACTGTCGCTGGTGTTGACTTTCACTGTTGCCCATCGGCCTGAGCTGGTCGGAACTGATGCGTACGCTGTTCTCGCCCCGATCAGGCCGGAGCCCACCACGAGCGCATCGTCTGCCGTGCGCCTGCCCTGCTTGCCGTCGCGGCGTGGTGGTGGCCTAGGGCACTGGCCTGGCCAGCCCGTGCAGACCATGTCCTGGCCAACTGCTGGCCAGTCCTTTCACGCTGGGCATCTCGTCGGCGGCGGCCTTTGCTGCCCTCGCTGGGCCTTTGGTGCTGGACCTGAGCCTGCCCTGGCTGCGGCTCGACTGGGCCGTGGCCGGCCAACGCCTTCGTCTCGCCATCCCTCTCGGCCCCTGCTGCTGGACGCTGGCGCGCTGGGGCGCGCATGAGCGGCTCGGGCATGGTGCTGCTGGGCATCGCGCTGGTCTTCACCTTCAATGCGCTAGTGTCGCTGATGCAGTTCATCGCCAGCGCCGAAGACCTGCAGAACCTCGTAGTTCTGGACGATGGGCAGCCTCGCTGCGCAACCTAGCTCCAAGGTGGGTGGCATGCTGCTGGCCTTGCCGTCATCCCGCCGCCGTGCCCGCGACGCGTGGGAAGCTCACCGCACTGCGGCTGGGCGAGGACCGTGCCATCAGCTTCGGCGGGATCGACGTGAAGCGCCAGCGGCTCGTCTCGCTGCTGCGCATCAGCTTCCTCGGCGGCACTGGCCGTGTCCATGGTGGGCACCATCAGCTTCATCGGCCTCATCGCCCCTCACATCGCACGACGCCTCGTTCGGCGAGGACCATCGCTCTACCTGCCGGGCAGCGCCCTCATCGGGGCGATGATCCTGTCGCTGGCCTCCATCGCTTCCAAGAACATCGTCGAGGGCGTCATCGTGCCGGTGGGCATCGTGACCTCGCTGGTCGGCGTCCCCTTCTTCGTGTCGGTGGTCATGCGCCGGCGCGCCGGCTGACGGAGAGCACCATGCTGGAAGTGAACGACCTGAGGTTGCCTACCGCAGCCGCACCATCATCGAGAAGCTCACGCTCTCGCCCATCGCCCCCGGCCAGCTGGTCTCGCTGCTGGGGCCCAACGGTACCGGCAAGTCCACGCTGCTCAAGGCCATGGCCGGCCTGCTGCCGCCCCGCCATGGCACGGTGCGCCTTGACGGCACCGATCTCGCCTCGCTGGACTTCCGCGAACGAGCCCGCCACGTCGTCTACCTGCCGCAGTCGCTGCCGGCCTCGGTGCACCTGCGCGTGATGGAGTCGGTACTGGTGGCCGCACGCGCCTCGTCGCTCTCACAGGAGGCCGAGCACGTCACGCTGGAAGCCGTCATGGCGCTGCTCAAGCGCCTGGGGGTGGACCATCTGGCCATGCGCTATCTCGATCAGCTCTCCGGCGGCCAGAAGCAGCTGGTGGGCATTGCCCAGGCACTCATCCGCCGACCTCGGCTGCTGCTGCTGGACGAGCCCCTGTCGGCCCTGGACCTGAACTACCAGTTCCACGTGATGGACCTGCTGCGTCAGGAGACCCACGAGCACGGCCTCATCACCCTCATCGTGCTATGACCTGAACATCGCATTGCGCCACAGCGACGGCTGCGTGCTGGTAGCGCGACGGCGGCCCTGCTGGGCCAGGGGCGCCGGCTGATGTCATCACCTCGCAGGCGCTGGCCGACTGCTACGGGTGAACGCGCGTGTGAGCGCGTGCTCGAAGGGGTGGCCCCAGGTGGGTGGTGGACGGGCTGCTGAAACCCGTGCAGTAACCCGATCCGGCCGGCCTGCCCCCGGCTTCGTCCCTCTCATACAGGCCGGGGCCCTTCCGCAGCCCCCGCCATTTGCCCTCATTCTTCATCAGACATGGCTTCCCTGTTTTCCCGCTTTCGCACCCTGAATCCGGCAACCGCGCCGTGGCTGCCCCACCGTGCCGCGCACGCGGACATGGCAACGCGCGGTTCGCCGTACCCCGACGGCCGCCTCGGCACTGCCGCTGGCAGCACTGCTGCTCCAGCCCGCCTCCCTCCAGGCGGCCGATGCAGCCGGCACGGAGCCACCGGCGGCCCAGACAGCAGAGCGCGCCCCATCACCGTGACCGACGTGCTGGTCGCCAGGTGACCCTGAAGGCCCCCGCCAGACGGTGATCCTGACCCAGGCGCGGCACATGCCGGTGATGGCGCTGCTCACACCCGATCCGGTCTCCTCCTGGCCGGCTGGTCGGACGAGTTCAAGACCTCCTTCTCGCGCGAATATCAGACCCACCTGCAGCGCTTTCCCCGGCATCGCCAAGGTACCCCTGGTGGGCGGCACACCGCCGACAGCTTCTCGGTGGAACAGGCGCTGGCACTGCGGCCGGATCTCATCGTGCTGACGGCGCGTTTTGCCGGCGGCACCGATCGGCAGAGCGTCGAGGAATCGCTGATGATGAAGCGCTTGCCGCCGCCGGCATCCCCGTGCTGCGTGGTGGATTTCTTCGTGAAGCCGCTGGAAAAACACGGTGCCCAGCCTGGGAAGGCGCATTTGGCCGGGCCATCGGCCAGCCACAGCGCACGGCCGAGTTCATCGATTTCTATGAAAGCCACATGAGCGTCCCCGTGCCAACCGGCTGGCCGACCTGCCCGCGAAGGACCGGGCCCCTCGTGTTCCGTGCATGCCCACGCCGGCAGCACCGACCGCTGCAACTCCCGGCCAGGGCACCTTCAACGAGATGATCGGCTACGCCGGCGGGCACAACATCGGTGTCGACGTGCTGAAGACCCCCACCGGAAAGCTCGGCTTCGAATACATCAACAGCCGCAACCCGCAGGTCTGCGCAGCCACCGGCACCGGCTCGGGCAAGCGCACCAGCCAGGGCTCACCATCGGGACCGGCACATCGAGGCCGATGCCCGCGGCAGCCTGCAGCGGGTCATCGACGGCAACCGCCTTTCCGCACTGGCCGCCATCCGCAACGGCAACGCCCATGGCATCTGGCACGCCTTCAACGACTCGCCGCTGCACGTGGTGTTCATCGAGCGCTGGCCGGCTGGATCCATCCCAACCGTTTTCGACGAACGCATGGCCATGGAAGACGCTGGACGAGGTGAATCGGCGCTTCCCGACCGTGCCACTGGATGGCACCTATCTGAGTGGACCTGAAGAAGCCCTGATCTGCATCAGGGACTGCACGCCCCGGATGAGCGCCCGGGGCATGTTCCGGATGATAAGATTCAGTCGTTCCTCAGATTGATAAATCGTTAGCATGACTGATTCCATTCGACTGCATCACCCTTGGCCGAGGACTTGGGCCCGCTGCTACCGCGAAGCCGGCCACTGGCGGGGCGAGACCTTCGGCGCGTGGCTGCGCGAACGGGCCCAGGCCCATCCCCGACCCGCATCGCCGTGGTGAGTGAAGGCGAGCGCATCAGCTATGCCGACCTGGACCGCCAGGCATCCGCCATCGCGGCCGGTCTGCTGGCCCGCGGACTCCGCCGCGGTGATCGGGTCATCGTCCACCCTGCCCAACCTGCCGGAATTCATCAGCGCCATCTTCGGCATGTTCCGTGTGGGCATCATCCGCTGTATGCGCTGCCTGCGCACCGCATCGCCGAGATCGCGCACTTTGCCGACACGGGCGATGCTCGCGGCCACATCTGCGCCGGGGACTGGGGCGGCTTCGACCATCGCAACCTGGCCACCGAACTGCAGACGCGCTGCCCGCAGGTCAGGCACGTCATCGCTCACCCGGGGCGACGCCGGCAGCTTCACCCCGCTGGACGAGCTGATGCGTGTCGATACGGCACCAGCCGGCCATACTGCCGCAGCCATCCCTGCCACCGACGTGCAGGGCGAGGACACGGCCTTCTTCCAGATCTCGGGCGGCAGCACCGGGCTCTCGAAGCTCATTCCGCGCACGCACGACGACTACATCTACACGCTGCGCGAGAGCGCACGCATCTGCGGGATGGACGAAACAAGCGTCTACCTGTGCGCGCCACCCATGGCACACAACTTCCCGATGAGTTCGCCGGGCTTTCTCAGCGCACTCTACGTGGGCGGGCGCGTGGTGCTGGCCCCGGCCCCCACACCGGCCGTGTGCTTCGAGCTGATCGCCGCCGAGAAGGTGACCGACACCGCCCTGGTGCCACCGCTGCTGCTGCTGTGGCTGGAAGCTGCTGCCAGCGGCACGCCGGATCTCTCCAGCCTGAAGCTCATCCAGGTGGGCGGCGCCAAGCTGATTCCGGAAGTGGCGCGGCGCGTCACGCCCACGCTGGGCGCCACGCTGCAGCAGGTCTTCGGCATGGCCGAAGGGCTGGTCAACTACACGCGCATCGATGACGATGACGAGACCATCATCCAGACCCAGGGTCGCCCCATCAGCCCGGATGACGAGATCCGCATCGTGGACGACCACGACCAGCCGGTTCCGGCCGGCGAGGCTGGCAACCTGCTCACACGCGGTCCCTACACCATTCGCGGCTACTTCAACAATCCGGCGGCCAACGAGCGCTCCTTCACCCACGACGGCTTCTATCGCACCGGCGACATCGTGCGCCGCACCGAAAGCGGCCATCTGGTGGTGCAGGGCCGCGCGGGCGACCACATCAACCGCGCCGGCGAGAAGATCTCGGCCGAAGAGATCGAGAACCACCTGATGGCCCACCCGCAGGTCTACGACGCTGCCGTGGTGTCGGTCCCTGACGACTACCTGGGCGAGCGCAGCTGCGCCTTCATCATCCCTCGCGGCGAGCGTCCACGGCCGGCCGAGCTGAAGAAGTGGATCCGCGCCCAGGGTCTGGCCGACTTCAAGGTGCCCGACCAGTTCGTCTTCGTCGATCACTTCGTGGAGACCGCTGCCCTGAAACTCAGCCGCAGGAGCTGCGCGCCCACCTGCGCGCCCAACTGATGATAAAAAGCATGACGACCCTCACCCTCGAACAGATGCGTGCCGACCTGGCCAAGATCTGCTGGAAGACCCGGCCGACATCCATGACGATGACAACCTGATCGACCTGGGTCTGGACTCGATGCGTGCCATGACACTGGCCAGCCGCTGGCAGGCGGCGGGCGCTCGACTGGACTTCTCGAAATGGCGCAGAACCCCACGCTGGGCCACTGGTGGACACTGATTCAGCAGGCCGGCTGACGCCCCGATTCACTGTCCCGCTTTGCGCCTTTCCCCTTCGCCGCAGACCCCTGACGGCTGCCCTGCTGGAACGAGCCCTCCTCATGACGCCCGCCCTGAACGACGACACGCCTCCCATGGATAGCCCTGCCGGCGCCGTGCCGCTGACCGAAGCCCAGGAAGGGCTCTGGTACGCCCAGCAGCTGGACCCGCGCAACCCGATCTTCAACACAGGCCATTGCACCGGCATCCGCGGTGAGGTGGACGTGGGAACGGCTGGCCAGCGCCATCGAACGGACCCTGGCCGAGGCCGATGCACTGTCGCTGGCCTTCATCGATCACCGAGGACGGCCCGCGTCAGTATTTCGACGCGGCCCGACGTCCGGTGCTGGAGCGCCTGACACTGCCCGACGATGCGACGGGCCGCGCCGAGGCCGAGCGCCTGATGCAGGCCGACCTGCGCACCCCCATCGATCCACGCACCACGGCGCTGGCCCGCATCTGCTGATCCGCTTCACCCTGCGACAGATGCAGACACGCGCGGACGAGTGCCCCTGCCCACGGTGCTGTGGTTCCAGCGCGTCCACCACCTGGCGGGTCGACGGCTGCGGCATGGCGCTGATCGAGCAGCGGGCCATGCAGCACTACCGTGCGCTGGCCGGCACACCCCTGACCTCCTTTGCCGCCGTGGTGGCCGACGATGCCCACTACCGCGACAGTGCCCAGCGTGCAACCGACGCTGCCTACTGGCGCGAACTGGCTGGCACCGCTGGACACCGTCGGCAGCCTCTCCGAGCGCAGCGCCGCCACGGGCGATCATGCGCTGCATGCCGAGATCGACGTGCCCGAGGACGTGCTGCAGGCCCTGCGTCGGAAGGAGCAGCAGACGCTGGTGAGCTGGCCCGACGTGCTGACCACGCTGCTGGCCGCCTACGCAACGCCACATCGGCCAGCAGCCGGTGGTGCCCGGCGTGCCGTGGATGGGCCGCCTGGGCAACGCCAGCGCCCGCAGTGTGGCCACCGTCATGAACATCGTGCCGCTGGTGCTGGACATGGACCAGGACCGGCCGCTGGACGAACTCATCGTCCAGACCGCACGCCAGCTGAAGCAGGCACGCCGCCACGGCCGCTACCGCAGCGAACAGATGTGCCGCGACCAGGCTCGCCCCGGCGGGCAGGGGCCGCATTCATGGGCCGCTGCTCAACATCCCTGCCCTTCGACGCCCCCTTACCGCCAGGCCGGTCTGGATGCCGACCAGGTCGTCTACAGCACCGGGCCCGTGGAGGACTTCAACCTGAACGTGCGCGCTGCGCCCGATGCCAGCGGCATGCGCCTGCAGGTGGAAGCCAACCCGCGCCTCTACGCAGCCGAGGAGATCGACCAGCACCGGCACGCCTGCTCGCCTTCCTGCGTGCCGCCCTGCAGGCCAACACCCTGCGCCCGGTGCAGACCCTGTACGGCGAGGAGTTGAACCACGGGTGGCTGGCGTCAACGACACCGCCCACCCGGTACCGGACACCACGCTGGTGGCCCCTGGTACGTGAGGCCAGCCGGCAGCATGCCAGCGGCGAAGCCCTGCGCATGCAGAACGAACGCCTGGACTACGCCACCTTCGACGCCCAGGTGGATGCGGCCGCCCGCCGCCTGGTGCAGGCTGGCGTGCAGCCACGTGACATGTGGCCGTGGCCCTGCCCGCAGCCCGCGCATGGTGATGAGCCTGCACGCCATCCAGCGTGCCGGCGCCGCCTACCTGCCGCTGGACATCGAGCAGCCGGCAGCGCGCATCCAGCGCATCCTGACGGCTGCGCAGCCCCGCACCGTGGTGGTGGACGAGACCACGCGCACCCCTGCTGGAGGGCACGGACGTAGACTCGGTCGATGCGTCGGCGCTGTTCGCCCTCCTTCACCCCGAGGGTTCGGCAACCCACGCCCCGAGGGACGCCACCGACCCACAGTCGGCCATCCCCCTGCCCACGGTGCAGCCCGCCGACCCCGCCTACGTCATCTACACCTCGGGCAGTACCGGCGAGCCCAAGGGGGTGGTGGTCAGCCACCGTGCCATCGTCAACCGGCTGCTGTGGATGAAGGAACACTACGGTTTCGGCCCGCAGCACCGATTCCTGCAGAAGACCCCCTACACCTTCGACGCATCAGTGCGGGAGCTGTTCCTGCCCATGCTGTGCGGCGCCCCGCTGGTGGTCGCCGAGCCTGATCTGCACCGCGACCCGCAGGCGCTGGCCGCACTGATCCGCCGGGAAGGCGTGGACGTGGTGCGCTTCGTGCCCTCCATGCTGGCTGCCTTCCTGGACGAACCGGCCAGCGAAGGCCTACAGATGAATGCCGTCTTCTGCAGCGGCGAAGCCCTGCCTGCCACCCTGCGCGACCGCTTCCATGCCCGCATGCAGTCGGCGCTGCACAACCTGTACGGCCCCACCGAGGCGGCCGTGGACGTGAGCTTCTGGGACGCCGGCCACACCGACCGCAGCGACCCGATCCCCATCGGCTTCCCGGTCTGGAACACGGGCCTGTACATTCTGGACGACTGCCTGCGTCCGGTGCCCCCGGCGTGACCGGCACCCTGTATCTGGGCGGCCGCCAGCTGGCCGACGGCTACCTGGGCCGTCCGGACCTGACCGAAGCCCGCTTCATCCTGCACCCCGGCTTCGGCGCCGAAGACTCGCCTCGCCGTCTGTACGACAGTGGCGACCTGGCGCGCTGGCGACGGGATGGGGCGGTGGAATACCGCGGCCGACTGGACCACCAGGTCAAGCTGCGCGGTCAGCGCATCGAGCTGGGCGAGATCGAGGCCGCCTTCTCCACCCATCCGCAGTGCCGCCAGGTGGCCGTCATCGCCCGTGTCGACGACCAGGGGCGGTCAGCGGCTGGTGGCCTCACGTGGTGCCGCAGAGCGACGCCGAACCGCAGCCGGTCGTCATCACCGACGAAGCCCTGGCCGAGCAGCTGCTGGACCACGCCCGCACCCTGCTGCCGGCCGCCATGGTGCCTTCAGCCGTCGTGCTGATGGCAGCGCTGCCCATCAACGCCAGCGGCAAAGATGGACCGCAAGGCGCTGCCCGCCCCGGTCTTTTGCCGTGCAGGCACGCACGCCTGCCCGCACGCCCCAGGAAAAGCAGGTGGCCGCCGCCTTTGCCGACATTCTCGGGCTGTCCGAACAGCCTGGCGTGGAAGACGACTTCTTCATGCTGGGCGGCCATTCCCTGCTGGCCACCCGGCTGGCGGCACGGCTTCGTGACCAGAGCGGTGTCGAACTCACGCTGGGCGCCGTCTTCGAGCACCCGGAAGTGGGTCGGCTGGCCGCCTGGATCGAGCGCTTGCAGCGTCGCGAGGCCGATGCGGCCTCGGCCGGCTTCGGACCGATATTCCGGCTGCGGGGCGATCTGCCGGCCACAAACGCCGTCAGCGCGGCCCAGGGACAGGAGGCTGATCCCGCCGGCCGCGCATCCGCTGCCAAGGAAGCCCTTCGCCGGCCCTGTTCTGCATCCACCCCGCAGGTGGTCTGGCCTGGTGCTACGGACTGCTGGCGCGGCGGCTGTCAGGGCGACCGCCCGGTAGTCGGCCTGCAGTCCCCGGCCCTGACGGGCGAGCACGCACGCTATCCCAGCCTGCGGGCGCTGGCCGCTCACTATGCCGACCTCATCCTGCAGATGCAGCCCGACGGCCCCCATCACCTGCTGGGCTGGTCCACCGGCGGCATCCTGGCGCAGGAAATCGCCTGCCAGCTTCAGGCGCGCCACGCCCGCGTGGGGGTGGTCTGCCTGCTGGACGCCTACCCGGCCGATGCTTGGCGTGATCGGGCGCCCGCCGAAGCCCACGACGTCTGGCGCGCCATCCTGCACATTGCCGGCCAGGATCCGGACGTGCTGGCCGCCGACGGACCGCTGACGCGCGAGCGGGTCATCGACTTCCTGCGTGCGCAGAAGCACCCGCTGGGCGAGCTGACCGATGCGCAGCTCCACGGCATCTTCGAGGCCGTGGCCGCCAGCAACACGCTGGTCAAGGCCCACCCTCACCAGCGCTACGACGGCGAGCTGCTGTACTTCCGTGCTGCACTCGACCACGCAGGCGAGAACCTGCACCCTGACATGTGGGCGCCATGGGCTAACAGCCTGGCCGTGCACGACGTGCCCAGCCTGCACGCCCACATGCCGGGCGAGGCAGCACTCGCACACTGGCTGCCGGTGCTGGAAGAGGCGCTGGCGGACAAGGAACGGGGCTGAGGCGCGGGCTGACGGGTATCATGACAGGATCAGGTGACAGGGGCCGCCCTTCCCGTTCGGCCTGTCCCACCTGCGTGAACCGATCCCCATTTTCTGAAAAGCATCAGCCCATGAATCCTGTTCTCCAGACCCTGCATGAGCATCGCACCTATCGCCAGTTCGACCCGGCGCACCAGATCCCGGCCGAGCAGGTGCAGGCCATCCTGGATGCCACTCGCCAGGCCCCTTCGTGGATGAATGGCCAGCACTACACCATCATCCGCATCACCGATCCGGCGCTGCGCCAGAAGATCGTTGCAGCCCAGCCCAGCAATCCGCAGATCGGCACCTGCGGCGAGTACTGGATCTTCGTGGCTGATGCCCGGCGGGCCATGCTGTGCAGCCAGGCTGCCGGTGGCAGCTTTGCGGCCGCAGGCACACCCGAGATGCTGATCACGCTGGTCACCGACGCGGCACTGGCAGCTCAGAATGCCGTGGTCGCCGCCGAAAGCCTGGGCGCTTTGGCACCTGCTTCACCGGCGGCATCCGCCTGATCGCACCCGAGCTGACCGAATGGCTGGGGCTGCCGGCGCACACCTATCCGCTGTTCGGGTTATGCATCGGCAAGCCGGCGGTGGAGATGCAGGGTGAAACCTCGCCTTCCGCAGCAGGCCGTGGTGGCAGAAAACCGCTATCCGTCGGATGACGTGCTGTCGACGGCACTGGCCAATTACGAAGCCACCATGACGGCCTTTTGGCGAGAAGCGCGAGAAGTTCCCGTTCCGTGAGAAATTTGCCCGCTACTACAGCCAGGAATACGCGCCCGCAACACGAAGCTGCTGCGTGACCAGGGGTCTCGCTGACGCAGCCGGAGGGTCGGGCAAAACGCTGAAGGAGCAAAACGCCTGAAGCTCGGGTTGCAGGATGCCCCTGCTCAGGATCCCACGACATGGAGTTCTCTGACGACGAGCGCCTGAGCCTGCAACGCCTGTTGCGCTGGCGGCGCGATGTGCGGCACTTCCGGACAGATCCGGTACCCGAGGCCTTGCTGGATACGCTGAAGGAGGCCATGTCGCTGGCGCCTTCGGTGGGCAATGCCCGGCCTTGGCGCGTGCTTCGGGTGAGAATGCCGGCCTGCGGCAGGCAGTGCAAGCCCTGCACGACCGAGCCAATGCGCAGGCCCTGGCAGCACAGCCCGGCACGCGCAAGCCCAAGTACCAGCAACTGAAGCTGCATGGTCTGGAGGCAGCGCTCTGCAGCTGGCGGTGTTCACCGAAACGAATCCGGCTGCCGGTCATGGTCTGGGCCGCCACAGCATGCCGCAGACGCTGGAACAGAGTACGGCCATGGCCATCCAGAATCTGAATCTGGCAGCCCGTGCGCACGGGCTGGGCGTGGGCATGCTGTCGATTATCGACCCGCAGGCGGTGGAGACACTCTTCCAGACGCCAGCCACCTGGCGCTTCAGCCTCTATCTGTGCATTGGCTGGCCACAGTTCACCGACGACCAGCCCCTCGCTGCACCGAAATGGCTGGCAGGAAAATACCGCCACGGAGTGGCTGAAGAGGTGACATCACGCCCTTGCCCGGAGACAGTACCTCCGCGCGCGCCAGGCCTACGCCGTCAACCAGTGCGCCGAGGCCGTCAACCGGCTGTCTCGTCGCCCTGCGGCGCTCGGCATGGCCGCGACCCGCTGCAGCGGCTTTTTCCGCGACATGAACATCACCGCTGCCCACGCCCTACACCAACTACGACCTGTGCGCCGAAGCCATGGGTCGCGAGCTGATGGGGCTGGCGCCGGACCCCGTTGTTGCACCGGCTCCATGAACCACATTGTCAAGTTTCATGAAGCTTATGCAATATTTTCGATCATCTGGTTACGATTTGCAGGTTGCCAATCATATTGATACGCAGATAAGTTAGGACTGCAGAAGTCAAAAAATATGTGTTAACTGGCCCGCGGAAGGCCTGTACTGCAAATCTGCGCCGGGTTTCCTTTAACTCTTTGCTCAAGGAGATGAGCCCACATGAAAACCTAAGCATTTTTCCCTCAGACCGCTGGTCGTCAGCCTTGGCGCGTGTGGGATTCTGTTCTCCGGAAGCGGCATCCATGCCCAGGAAGTGTCCACGGAAGATGATGGTGCCATCCGTGCCACCAGCGACGATGGCGCCATTCGTGCAACGGGTGACGACGGCGCCATTCGCGCCACCAGCGATGACGGCAGCAGCGGCTCCGGGCTGAAGGTCAAGGCAGCCACGCTGCCGGAGATCAAAGTGACGGACCGCAGCCGGGATGTGGAACCAGGTGAGTGGGTATGTGCCGACGAGTTCTTCGGCCGGGACGCGTACCGAGACGCCGATCAACGAAATTCCGCGTTCGATCAGCGTCGTCGGGGCTCAGCGAGATTCAGGACCAGAATTCCCGTTCGATCTCTGAGGCCATGCGTTACATGCCCGGCGTCAACGCCAACTACTTCGGTGCAGACCCGTTTGGTGAATGGATCCAGATGCGGGGCTTCGGTACCCGTCCCTTCCAGGATGGCATTCCGGACATCATCTCCAACTCGGACAAGGGCGATGTCAAGGATGAGCCCTTCCTTTGGCGAGCGCATGGAAGTGCTGCGGGGTGCCAGCGCTGCAGTTTCGGGCAACAATGGCCCCGGCGGCGTGATCCACATGGTGAGCAAGCGACCGCAGGCCACCAAATTCGGTGAACTCAATGTGAGCTATGGCACCAACGACACCAAGCTGATGTCGCTGGATTCCACCGGTCCGCTGGACAAGGATGGTCAGTGGCTGTACCGGGTGATCGCTCTGGGCAGCAAGGGCGGCGCGCAAGTGGACCACGCCAAGAGTGAGCGGGCTGTCTTCAAGCCCATGTTGACGTGGGTGCCTGCCGCAACCACCAACATCACCGTATTTTGGAGAGTACCAGCGCGATTACAACAACACCGTGCTGGGTTACCTGCCCAAATGGGGCACGCTGTTCGACCGTGCTCCGGGCAAGCTCTCGCCCCGGCTGTTCGTCAGCGAGCCAGACTGGGACCGCGCCCGTGGCATCCGCAAACGCGCCGGCTGGGAGGTGAACCAGCAGCTGAGCGACAACTGGAGCCTGCGCCACCACCTGCGCTACTCGAAGAGCGAGCGTGATCTGCGGAGCATGTATCCGGCGTATAGCGCTTACAAGGAAAGAATCTGGACGGATGAAGACGGCAACGAGGATGTCGCCAACGGTCTGTACATGCAGCGCAGGTACACCTTCGAGGCGGGACACCGCAACTCGCTGACAGCGGACCTGCTGTTCCAGGGCCGTTTCGACACCGGGGGCATGAAGCACACCGCCCTGATCGGTTTCGATGTGAACAGCATTCGCGCAAGCAACAAGAGTCTCGATGAAGAGACGTCCTCACTGAACGCTTACAATCCAGAGTACGGCAACTTCGAGGCCCCTGATCTTTCTTCACTCAACCCGGACATCAACCCGGAAACCAAGAAATTCAAGTACTACGGCATCACGCTGCAGGATCAGATCAAGATCACCGATGCGATATCGGCGTCTGCCGCACTGCGTTGGCGACAAGGTCGAACAGCAACCGACCACTGCGGTGCCTCCAGAAAATGCCCGCCAGCAAAAAGGAAAAGTACAGCAATGTCAGCCCCACGCTTGGCGTGATGTGGGACGTTGGTGGCGGCGTCAAGCCTCACATCAGCTATGCTGAGTCCTTCCTCATAGATAATTCGTACGGGGCACGCAAGTTTGACGGTTCGATGCTGAAGCCGGAGAAAGGCAAACAAACCGAAGTCGGTGTCAAAATGGCAATCCGCTGACAAACGCGTCCTGCTGACTGGAGGGCTGTTCAACACCGCCATCAACAACAGGGTCGTCGACGACCCTGGATAACGAAGGCTTCTCATCCAGGGAGGCAAACAGAAGGCCCGAGGCGTTGAGCTGGAATCCAGCTTCAACATGCGAACCTGGAACCTCATTGCCCAATACACCTACGTCAAGAACCAGTACAAGGCCCCATTCACGGGCTTGGAGCAGTTGCTCGATGTACAGATCCTGGGCCTTCCAAAACATGCCGCCTCCGTCTGGGCCACTTACCGCTTCAGTGACTTTCGGGCTGCCGAACCTGCGTGCCGGCGCCGGTATTCTTATAAAGGGAAAACGACCGACGGCAGCAACCAGACACGTGACTCAGTACCATCCGTGACCACCGGCGATCTGATGGCCAGCTACGAGGTAGACAACGTCACGTTCGCATTGAACGTGAACAACGTGGCCGACAAGAAGTACCTGGCCTATTGCAGCTACGACGGTGACTGCGGTTGGGGTAATCGGCGGAACATCACTGGTACGATCACGTATCGCTGGTAAGCGCCATTTTTCGACGAAGAGTACGACACTCCCGCATGGGGGTGTCGGGAACGCCGGTTGGCCTGTTTGGCAGCCGGCGTTTTTTTATTGCCATAAACAAACCCTGGTATATTTTTTTCGACCGCCACTTATGCCAACAAATTATTGACAACATGATACATTTTCGTATAATTATAATGCTCAGCGTTTAAACCTTCGTTCAGACAATATAGGTGCGGACCTGATCCAGCGGCTGCAGCCCGCCGGACCTTGCCACCTGCTGGGCTGGTCCACCGGCGGCATTCTGGCGCAGGACATTGCCTGCCAGCTGCAGGCACGCGGCGCCACACCGGGCGTGGTGTGCCTGCTGGATGCCTATCCCGCCGATGCCTGGCGCGACCGGGCACCGGCCGAGGCGCACGATGTCTGGCGCGCCATCCTGCACATTGCCGGCCAGGATCCGGATGCGCTGACCCGGGAAGGGCCACTGACGCGCGAGCGGGTGATCGGCCATCTGCGTGCACAGCAGCACCCGCTGGGCAACCTGACGGATGAACAGCTGCACGGCATCTTCGAGGCGGTGGGCTTCAGCAATACCCTGGTGCGCGACCACCAGCACCAGACGTACGACGGCACGCTGCTTTCTACATTCGTGCGGCCCTGGACCATGTGGGCGAGAATCTCGCCGGACATGTAGGGCACCCTTTGCCACGCGGCTGGACGTGCATGATGCCCCCAGCCTGCATGCCCACCTGCCGGGCGAAACGGCGCTCGACAGCTGGCTGCCACCACTGGAAGCCGCGCTGCAGGCCGCCGAAACAGGAGTTCACCGATGAGGCACGACAAGACCCCCTGCTGGCGGTGGCCGCCGCCCTGCTGGCGCTGCAGCTGGCTGCCTGTGGCACCAAAGGCCCGCAGGCCGGAGACGGTACGCCAACGGCCGGCAGCGACAGCACGCCGGGCCAGACGGAGGAAGGGGCCATGGACCCGGCGCAGGCAAAGGCAGCGGATCAGGTGCAGGGCACGGCAGCAGGCCAGGCCGACGGAAAGGCTGCGGATCCCTGCTGCGGAAAACACGGCTGGCACCGCAGCGACGGCTGCCTCTTCCGGCGAGGAAGAACCCGTGGACTGGGATGCCCACGAAAGAGCCACCGCCAAGGCCGAAAAGGAGGCAGCGGCACAGGAAGCGGCTGCCGGGAAGCTGCCCCAGGGGCAGGAAATCAGGGACCAGGATGTGCGCTACACCCAGAACCTGATCATCCACTACGACGGCAGCGACGACGAGGCCAAACAGGCGCTGCTGGAGGCCGCCGGCAGCTATGGCGCCAGCGTAACCTACGAACTGGACACGATGAACGTCGTGGTGGTGCGCATTCCCGACAGCAAGCCGATTGCCGATGCCATTGCGTATTTCGAGAAACAGAAAAACGTGCTGGCCGTGAACCGGGACCAGATCAACGAGCTTCAGTGATACCGGTCACTCCTCGGCCATGCGCCTGAGCACCTTCAGGCTGGTGCGCGCCTCGGGAATCTGGTGACGCAGCTCGATGATCCAGGCGCTGGCATTGGCCAGCTGTGAACGGGCTCGGCCACGGCCCGGCTGCTGGCCCTGCCCGGATGCTTTCTGGCCCTGGCCAGTGCCGCCCTGAGATCGGAACGGGCCTGTTTCTGCAGGACCAGCCCCTCCCGGCGGTTCTTTTTCCAGTTCGGGCAGCGATACATCACGCAGCAGGCGGTACTCCGCCTTCAGGGTGCCCCGGGGATCGAGCAGGTCGCAGGCCACGGGGGCGACACGGCACGGTCGACCATGTTGAAGGTGATGATGGAGCAGGCGCCGGGCTTGCGGATGCCCTCGATGCCCTTCACGGCCGCATCGAGATGCACCTTGTGCAGCAGGGCGCCCCGCTTTGCGTTGTCCGGTCCCCAGACCTTGGTGGTGACGTAGATATCGGTACCCCTGCGCCGTCTGCCGCACGTGCAGGTTGGACGGGGAATCCTGGAAGCGGATGTTGACGAAACGCTCGGGGCTGAGCGTACCCTTCTCGGGCAGCGCAGCTACCGTGAGCGTGTGGCTGTCGTAATTGGTGCTGAACACCTGTCCGCCCGCCGCACCATAGGCCACCTCGACGGTGCCACTGCCGGTGAAGAGATCGTTGCGTGCCCCGGTGGCCAGATCGACCTGCGCCAGATTGGGCCGTGCCGCCGCACTGTAGTAGTTGCTGGCAATCAGCTGGTTGCCCGGCCCCGAGGCGTAGTTGTAGAAATTGGTGCTGCCAAAGACCGGCGAGAGCCGTGACACGGCGCCGGTCTGGCTGTTCACCGAACGGACGGCATGGGTACCGGTAGCAGCGCACCCTGACGGTACAGCAGTGGAATGACGAGATCTGCACGCTCGGTGGCCCGTACTGCGAACCCGGCCGCGTGATCACCCCGCGGGTGTACTTCATGACATAGCCCTCGGCACCCCGGCCGAGCTGTTGTAGTTGATGTAGAAAAAGCCCTGCTCGTCCATCTGCACGTACCGCCCCTGATAGGCATCGCCCCGAATGGCGGTATCGGGCTTGCGGCAGGTGCTCTGCCCCGTGGCCAGATCGACCAGGCTGAAGGCATTGACACGGGTATGGGTGACCACGGCCCGCTTGCCCTCGCGGTCGAGCACCATGGCATGGCTGGCAAAGGGCAACGGAATGATTTTCTGGAAAGCCAGCGTGCGCGCATTGAGCGCCACCAGCGCCCCGGCGTGATGCCCCGGGTGGAGGCCCCCGAAGGCAGCATAGAGCGTGTTGCCGTGCGTCTGCATCTGGTAGAAACCGGAGAGGAAGATGGGATCGTCTTCCTCTCCCTTCTCGCCTGGCCCGGCGGCGGCTTGGTGCCTACCTGCAGGAAGCCGAAATCGTCATCGTGACTGGACCAGGCGGGTCGTACCCCGGCAGGCGCTCGCACCCCGTGGTGGGGCCAGGAGAGCGCCTTTGCATGCCGCACCTTGGCTGCGCCGGCAGGACGCGGCGCCGCAAGGGAGCGGCTGGACTGCCAGCATGCTCCGCAGGTGAGTGCAAGCGAAACGGCAAGGGCTGAGCGGGAAGTGCGTAAAGGCATGGGCTGGTCCGGCGAGGGCGCGCATGAAGGGGAGTCTGCGCGGGTTCGTTGGAATTGATACCCATTATTATGCGTGGCTTTGAATTTCCTGCAAAAAGAAGCCCCTACATTCCCCCTGTTTCGGGCAGGGGTTGATACCATCTGCGCATGATCCGATACATTTTTGAAGCATCCCGTACGCATCGGCGCGTGCGGACGATGCCGAGCATGTCATGGAGTTTTTCCAGCGGACACGTACCGGGCTGCTTGCACTGATGCGCTGGCGCCGTGACGTACGGCACTTTCGGGATGATCCCGTCCCCGAGGCCCTGCAGGATCACCCTGCAGAAAGCCATGGCCCTGGCCCCTCCGTGGGCAACACCCGGCCGTGGCGCGTATTCCGGGTGGAAAGCCCCGACGCCCGCCAGCAGGTGCACGCCATCTTTGCCCGTGCCAACGCTCGCCGCCATCGACACCCAGCCCCCGAACGGCAGGGCGGCCTATCGCGCCCTGAAGCTCGAAGGCTTGCAGGCCGCCCCCGCAGCTGGCCATATTCACCGACACCAACCCCACAGCCGGCCACGGCCTGGGCCGCCACACCATGCCCCAGACACTGGAGCAGAGCACCGCCATGGCCATCCAGAACCTGAATCTGGCCGCCCGCGCATACGGCCTGGGCGTGGGCATGCTGTCGATTCTGGACCCACAGGCCATGGAACGGCTTTTTCGAGGTACCCGAAAGCTGGCGCTTCAGCCTCTACCTGTGCATCGGCTGGCCACACTTCACCGACGACCAGCCCCTGCTGCACCGAAATGGCTGGCAGGAAAATACCGCCACGGAGTAGCTGAAGAGGTGACATCACGCCCTTGCCCGGAGACAGTACCTCCGCGCGCGCCAGGCCATCGAACGAAAACCAGCGTCAGACAACCAGCCTCCGCAAGCTCAACGGGCGACGCGGAGCATACGTCACCGCGATGATTTCATGGCGTGAGTGGGCGGCCCTCGGCATGCCGACAAGCGCCGCGGAGCGGGATGCCACTGCGGCGATTTCGCGGTATGCGTGAAAACTTTGCAACAGGCGGGCGCGAGCCCGGTTGTGCAAAAGTTTTATAGCCATCCAGCTGTTGACCACGACGCGGGTCGTGGGCAGCAAAACTGGATTGAGCGTATGAGCCGCAGGGAGCATACCGCTCCGCGGCGCGTGCCACAACGAAGCCGTCTTCCAGATCAGCGCTTCTTCTGCGGAGGCAGGTCCGTACAAACCCCTCGAACACCTCTGCCGCCATGCCGATCGACTCACCCAGCGTCGGATGCGGATGGATGGTGTGACCGATATCGGCCGCATCCGCCCCCATCTCGATGGCCAGCGCCAGCTCGCCGATCATGTCGCCCGCACTGGTCCCGACGATGGCGCCGCCCAGAATGCGATGGGTTTCCGGATCGAACAGCAGTTTGGTGAAGCCCTCGTCGCGGCCATTGGCCACCGCACGGCCCGAAAGCCACCCACGGGAAGACCGCCTTGCCGAGCGTCACGCCCTTCGCCTTCGCCTCGTCCTCGGAAATGCCCACCCAGGCCACTTCAGGATCAGTGTAGGCCACGGCCGGAATGACGCGAGCGTCAAAGTGGCGCTTCTGGCCGGCAGCAGCCTCGGCGGCCACGTGCGCCTCGTGCACGGCCTATGGGCCAGCATGGGTTGCCCCACGATGTCGCCAATGGCGAAGATGTGCGGCACGTTGGTGCGCAGCTGCGTGTCGACCTCGATGAAGCCACGTTCGCCAACGGCCACACCCGGCCTTCTCGGCATCCAGCTTCTTGCCGTTGGGCGTACGGCCCACGGCCGACAGCACCAGGTCATAGACCTGCGGGCCTTCGGGGGCGTTCTCGCCCTCGAAGCTGACCTCGATGCCTTCAGGCGTGGCCTTGGCAGCGGTGGTACGGGTCTTGACCATCAGACGGCCCAGACGCTTCTCGTTGTACTTCTGCCAGACCTTGACCAGATCGCGGTCGGCACCGGCCATGACGCCGTCGAGCATTTCCACCACATCCACCTGGGCGCCCAGCGACGCATACACCGTGGCCATTTCCAGCCCGATGATGCCGCCGCCGATGACCAGCATGCGTTTGGGGATGAACTTCAGCGCCAGCGCCCCGGTGGAATCGATGATGCGCTCGTCCTTCGGCAGGAAGGGCAGCTGCACCGGTTCGCTGCCGGCCGCGATGATGGCCTGCCCGAAGCGCACCACCTGCTCCCCTGCCCGTGGTCTGCTGGCCGCTGCCCTCGGTGAGATCGACCACCACGTGGTGCGGATCGAGGAACTCGCATAGCCACGCACGATGGTGACCTGCGCCCCTTGGCCATGCCGCCCAGGCCGCCGGTCATGCGGGCCACGACCTTGTCCCCTGTAGGCGCGCAGGGCGTCCAGGTCCACTCGGGTGCGCCGAACCGGATGCCGTGGGCCGCAAAGGCCCCTGGCCTCTTCCATGACGGCCACGGTGTGCAGCAGCGCCTTTGGACGGGATGCAGCCGACGTTCAGGCAGACACCACCCAGCGTGGCATAGCGCTCGACGATGACCACCTTCATGCCGAGGTCGGCAGCCCGGAAGGCCGCGGAGTAGCCGCCGGGGCCACCGCCGATGACCAGCATGTCGCACTCGACATCGGCCTTGCGGTCGGTGGCCGGCGCGGCCTGCGGGCCGGGACGCGCTGCCGAGTGCGGCAGCCGGGCTGGCGGACGCAGGCGCAGCGTCGGCGGCCGGAGCAGCAGCTGCGGGCGCCGCGGCGGTGCTCAGCAGCGCCCTCGCCGGCGGCCGGTTCGATGACGGCAATCTCGGAGCCCTTGAGACCTTGTCACCCAGCTTGACCTTCATCTCGACGATGCGGCCGGCCTCGGTGGCGGGGATCTCGCATGGAAGCCTTTGTCGGACTCCACGGTGATGAGACTCTGCTCGACAGCGACAACATCACCGGGCTTGACCAGCACCTCGATGATCTCGACGTTGCTGAAGTCGCCGATGTCGGGCACTTTCAGAATCGTTGTCATGGGTTCTCCTCGCTCAGAGCATCAGCGCGCCGGAAGTCGGCCAGCACCTGCGCCAGGTAGGCGGCAAAGCGTGCAGCAGCGGCGCCGTCAATGACGCGGTGATCCCACGACAGCGACAGCGGCAGGATCAGGCGCGGCACGAATTCGCCCCGTGCCTCGTCCCAGACCGGACGCTTGGCCGAGCGGCACACGCCCAGGATGGCCACCTCGGGCGCGTTGATGATGGGCGTGAAGTAGGTACCGCCAATGCCGCCCAAGCTGGAGATGGAGAAGGTGCCGCCCTGCATGTCAGCCGGACCCAGCTTGCCGTCACGGGCCTTCTTGGCCAGCTCGCCCATCTCGACGGCGATCTCGAGCACGCCCTTCTTGTCGGCATCCCTTGATGACCGGCACGACCAGCCCGTTGGGCGTGTCGGCGGCAAAAGCCGATGGTAGTAGTTCTTGTAGACCAGCGTCTCGCCGTCGAGCGAGGCATTGAACTCGGGGAACTTCTTCAGCGCCGCCACCGACGCCTTCACCAGGAAGGCCAGCATGGTGAGCTTGATGCCCGCCTTGGCATTCTCGGTGTTGAGCTTGACGCGGAAGGCTTCCAGGTCGGTGATGTCCGCATCCTCGTGGTTGGTGACGTGAGGAATCATCACCCAGTTGCGATGCAGGTTGGCGCCCGAGATCTTCTTGATCCGCGACAGCGGCTTTTTCTCGACCGGGCCGAACTTCTCGAAGTCGACCTTCGGCCAGGGCAGCAGGCCCAGCGCCGCACCGGTGCCGCCGGCAGGCTGCTGCCGCACCGCCGACTGCGCCGGAGGTGAGCAGGTTTCTTCACGAAGGCCTTCACGTCGTCGGCCAGGACGCGATCCTTCGGACCGGTGCGCGCACGCCGTTCAGGTCAACGCCCAGCTCGCGGGCCAGCATCCGCACCGAGGGTGACGCATGCGGCAGCGCCGGATGGCGCCGTCAACCAGCTCTGCCCGGCGCCGCGGGGGCGCGTGATGCGCCCTGCTGCCTGCGGGCAGCCGGGGCTGCGGCGGTCGACGCGGCAGCGGGCGCAGCAGCCTGGGCAGGCGCGGCTTTGCGGCGCAGACGCCGCGGGCGCCGCCGTCTGAGCCGGCGCGGCGACCGGTGCCGTCGCGGGCGCTGCCGAGGCTCCCTGCGCTGGCAGCCGGGGCCGCAGCACCGACTTCCAACTTGCCCAGGACCGAGCCCTTGGACACCTTGTCGCCCAGCTTGACCGTCAGCGAGACGATGCGCCCTGCTTCCGTGCAAGGGATCTCCATCGAGGCCTTGTCGGACTCCACGGTGATGAGGCTCTGCTCGGCAGCGACCTCGTCACCTTCCTTGACCATCACTTCGATGACCTCGACATCCGAGAAGTCACCGATGTCGGGAACCACAATATCAATCGCGCTCATGGCTGCGTATTGCCTCCAGTCGGTATTCGTTCGTCAGGCCAGCACCGGATCGATCTTCTCGGGATCGATGCCGTAGCGCTGGATGGCCTCTGCGGCCTTCGTGATGGGGATGACGCCGTCCTCGGCCAGGGCGGTAAGCGCCGCCAGAACCACGAAATGGCGATTGACCTCGAAGTGCTCGCGCAGCTTGTAGCGGAAGTCGGAACGACCGAAGCCATCGGTACCCAGCACCTTGAAGCGGCGGCCGGCCGGGATGTACGGACGGATCTGGTCGGCAAACAGCTTCATGTAGTCGGTGGACGCGATGACCGGGCCGTCCGGACGGCGGTCGAGCTGCTCGCGCACGTACGGCACGTGAGGCTTCTCGGTCGGGTGCAGCAGGTTCCAGCGATCGCAGGCCATGCCGTCACGGCGCAGCTCGGTGAAGCTGGTGGTGCTCCAGATGTCGGACTCGATGCCCCAGTCTTCCTTCAGCAGGCGGGCAGCCTCGATGACCTCGCGCAGGATGACGCCCGAGCCCATGAGCTGGACACGCGGTGCCTTGGCATCGACCTGGGCGGCCTTCGTGCCATCGGCAGCCGGCGCACCTTCATGCAGCAGGTACATGCCGCGGATGATGCCTTCCTCGTCGCCCTGCCGAAGACCCGGATGGGCGTAGTTCTCGTTCATCACCGTGACGTAGTAGTAGACGTTCTCCTGACGCTCGACCATGCGCAACAGGCCTTCGTGCAGGATGACGCCCACCTCGTGCGCGAACGACGGATCGTAGGAGACGCAGTTCGGGATGGTCAGCGACATGATGTGGCTGTGGCCGTCCTCGTGCTGCAGGCCCTCGCCGTTGAGGGTGGTGCGGCCGGCGGTACCGCCGATGAGGAAGCCCCGCGCCTGCATGTCGCCTGCGGCCCAGGCCAGGTCGCCCACACGCTGGAAGCCGAACATCGAGTAGTAGGCGAAGAACGGCAGCATGATAACGTTGCTGGTGGAGTACGACGTGGCCGCCGCAATCCAGGAGCAGAACGCACCGGCCTCGTTGATGCCCTCCTGCAGGATCTGGCCGCTGGCATCCTCCTTGTAGTACATCACCTGGTCCTTGTCGACCGGCACGTACTTCTGCCCCTCGGGGGCGTAGATGCCCAGCTGGCGGAACATGCCCTCCATGCCGAAGGTGCGGGCCTCGTCAGGCACGATGGGCACGACACGCGGGCCCAGGGTCTTGTCACGCAGCAGCAGCGTGAGGAAGCGCACGAAGGCCTGGGTCGTGGAGATCTCGCGCCCTTCGGCGGTGGGGTCGAGCACCGTCTGGAAGGTCAGACAGCGGCGGCACCGACAGCTGCTCGTCGGAATGGGTACGACGATGCGGCAGGAACCCGCCCAGCGCCTTGCGACGCTCGAACATGTACTGCATCTCCGGGCTGTCCTCGGGCGGACGATAGAACGGGATCTCGTCGAGCTTGTCGTCGGGGATGGGAATGTTGAAAGCGGTCGCGCATGCCGCGGATGCTGTCGGCGTCGAGCTTCTTGAGCTGGTGGGTGGGGTTCTTGCCCTCGCCCACGCGACCCATGCCGTAGCCCTTGACGGTCTTGGCCAGAATGACGGTGGGGCGGCCATGGTTGTTGTGCACGGCCGAATGGAAGCGCGGCGTACACCTTGCACGGGTCGTGGCCGCCGCGGTTCAGGCGCCAGATGTCCTCGTCGGACATGCGCGCGACCATTTCCAGCAGCTTCGGATCCTTGCCGAAGAAGTGCTTGCGCACGTAGGCGCCGTCATTGGCACGGTAGGCCTGGTATTCGCCGTCCACCGTTTCCATCATGACGCGGCGCAGCGTGCCATCGGTGTCGCAGGGCCAGCAGCTTGTCCCAGTACGAGCCCCCAGATGAGCTTGATGACGTTCCAGCCGGTGCCGCGGAAGTCGCCTTCCAGCTCCTGGATGATCTTGCCGTTGCCGCGCACCGGACCGTCCAGACGCTGCAGGTTGCAGCTGATGACGAAGATGAGGTTATCGAGCTTCTGCGCGCTGCCAGACCGATGGCGCCCAGCGATTCGGGTTCGTCCATCTCGCCATCGCCGCAGAACACCCAGACCTTGCGGTTGGCGGTGTCGGCCAGGCCCCGGGCATGCAGATACTTCAGGAAGCGTGCCTGATAGATGGCCATCAGCGGCCCCAGGCCCATGGAGACGGTGGGGAACTGCCAGAAGTCCGGCATCAGTTTTCGGGTGCGGATACGACGGCAGGCCGTGACCATCGACTTCCTGGCGGAAGCTGTTCAGCTGGTCCTCGGTGAGGCGGCCCTCGATGAAGGCGCGGCTGTACAGGCCGGGCGAGGAGTGGCCCCTGGAAGTAGATCAGGGTCACCGCCGTGGCCTTCGTGCGGGCATGCCAGAAGTGGTTCATGCCGGCGCCGATCATGGTGGCCACCGACGCGAACGAGGCGATGTGACCGCCCAGGCTGCCGCCATCGGGGGTTTCATGCTGTTGGCACGCACCACCATGGCCATGGCGTTCCAGCGGATGAAGCTGCGGATGCGCTCTTCGTATTCGTGGTTGCCGGGCGAGCGGACTTCCAGTGCGGGCGGGATGGTGTTCACATAGGCCGTGGTGGCCGAGAACGGCATGTCGCCGAACTGCCGTCGTGCGGTGTCCAGCAGCTGTTCCATCAGGTAGTGGGCACGCTCGCGGCCCTCACGCTGAATGACCGCGTCCAGAGCATCGAGCCACTCCCGGGTCTCGATCGGATCGGTGTCGGATGATTCGACGGGGTTGGGGGTGTTCTTTGCAGCTTCAGACATGCTGGCCTCTCACCGGAACGGAAAACATGGATCCCCGGATTCTAAGTACGGCGGAATGGAAAGCAAGCCGAATTTCAAGGAACGATATCCTGCACCGCATCGCAAAATTCGCCGCAAGTGCGCAATTCCGTGGAAAATGGCGGTGTGGCGCGGCCGCACGCCATCAACCGGCCGTTTCTTGCTGCAGCACAGCATGACCCTGATGACGACCTGCCCATGACGCCCGACGACGACGCGAACGCCCCGCCCACCGAGGCCGCCAGGCCACCAGCGCCCCGGCATGCCTCCCTGTCGAACATCCGCATTCCGTCCGACTGGCTGGCCTGGCGCTTTCTGGGCCTGGCGCACTGGCGGGACTGGTGCTGTTCATCGTGATGATGGCCGGTTTTCTCTGGTATGTGGGCCACATCGAACGGCAGGAGCGGCAGACATCGCTGCTGCGCGACACCGACTGGGCCCAGCAGTCGCTGAAGCTGTCGCTGCGCGAGCTGCAGGCCCACCTGGTCCGCCTGGCGCCGCTGTGGCTGGCCGACCTGCGCCAGAGAGCCGGCAACCGTACCACCCCCGGCGGGTGACGACGAGGGAGCGGGCACCGCCCAGAACCCCGCGGGCTTTCTGGCGACCTACCCCAGACCCGGTACGTGGCCCTGGTCACACCCGAAGGACGCGTCCTGCAGGCCACCGTGGCCCAGGGCGCGATGATCGGTAACGGCCTGGAGGCCGGGGAACCCACCCAGGACGGCGACACCCTGCTGCTTCCTGCCTTCCAGGACACGCCCGGCACAGTCACCCCGGCGCGGTGCCTGGCTGGCCAGCATGCAGTCGTGGCAGCCCCGCTATTCGGCACCGCTGATGATTCCGGGGCGAGATGGTGACCGAGCTGTACCTGCCCGTGGTGCAGGGACGGCGTCTGGTGGCTGTAGCCGTGGCCGGCATCGGGCTGGAGCCGCTGCTGGCACATGCTGCCCGAGAACCTGCGCGACCGCTATCGGTTCAGCCTGGTGGGGCCGCACGGCCGGCTGCTGGCCAGCACGGCCTCGGCACACCGCATCGACGCGCGCGCCGCACCAGCTTCCGCTGGACCCGCCCGGTGACGGCCTGATGCTGCGGGCGGTGGCTCCGACGACGACTCCCTCCCTGGCCGAACGACTGACCCAGCTGGGGCTGTTCACGCTGGCGCTGACGTCGATCCTGTCGCTGATCCTGCTCCGGCGCAGCGCCCATGACCGGATGCGCGCCGAGGGCGAGCGCGACCGGCTGTTCGAGCTGTCGCAGGACGTGTTCTGCGTGATCCGCCCGGACGGCACCCTGGTGCGCGGCAACCCGGCCTTTGTCGAATATTTCGGCGAGGACCTGAGCAATACGCGCTTCTGGGACCATGTCTACCCGGAGGACCGGCTGGACGTGATCGAGGCCTTCACCACGCCCCAGGAACGCATTGGCCCCTGGAATGCCGGGTGCGCTTTCGCAATGCCTGGCGCTGGCTGAGCTGGTCGATCAGCGTGGACTCCCGCTCGCCCGAATCGCTCTATTACGCGGTGGCCCACGACATCACCGGCCGAAAGCTGGTGGAGCAGGCGCTGACCACCGAAGCCACGTTCCGTCGCGCCATCGAGGATTCCATCAGCACGGGACTGCGCGTGATCGACCACGATGGCCGCATCACCTACGTGAACCGTGCGCTGTGCCAGATCCTCGGCTATCCGGCCGAAGAGATGGTGGGACAGCTGCCACCCTACCCGTACTGGATCCCCGAGGAACACGACCTCAACATGGCCCACCTGAACCTGACGATCTCGGGTGGCGCCGTCGGGCCTGCAGACGCGGGCACGGCGCAAGGATGGCCGGATCATCGATGTTCGGCTATATGTCTCACCACTGATCGACGATCAGGGCCAGCAGGCGGGCTGGATGGCGTCGGTGACCGACATCACCGAACCGAACCGGATCCGCGCCGAGCTGATCGACGCCCACGAGCGCTTCGAGACCGTGCTCAACCAGCTCGATGCCGCCGTCTCGGTGGTCTCGCCCCTCGCCACCGATCGTTCCCTTGAACATCACCGCCCCATCGACAGACGAACAGTCGCCAGCTCCCGCACCTTCGCGGCTGCTGTTCTGCAATTACCACTACCACGCGCTGTTCGGCGACGACATTGCCGGCCACCTGGCGCTGCTCAACGGCTGGCCGGTGGCCGACCCTGGATGGGCGAAGGGTCTACATCCCGCGCATTGACCGCTGGTTCAGGTACGGGTACAGGTAATCCGCTGGGTGGACGGCCAGCCGGCCCAGCTGGTGGTGGCCACCGACATCACGGCGCTGCGCCCCATCCGTGAGCGCCAGAAGCAGCAGGAAGAACAGCTGCAGCAGACGGCACGCCTGGTGACGATGGGAGAGATGGCCTCCTCCATCGCCCCATGAGCTGAACCAGCCGCTGGCGGCCATCAGCACCTATGCCCTGGGCCTGGCCAAGCGGCTCCAGCCCGGCAGTCCTGCACCAGCCGATCCGGCCATGGTGACCAGACGCTGGACAAGATCGCCCGGCAGGCACAGCGTGCCGCCTCGGTCATTCAGCGGGTACGCAACTTCGTGCGCCGCAACACGGCCGAGCAACGCGAGATCGCCGTGGACGAGATCCTGACCGAGGCGCTGGCCCTGGCCGAGATTGCCGCCAAGCGCTATGGCGTGGCCATCACCATCGACCTGGCGCCGAACCTGCCCCGCCTGTCGGCCGACCGCATCCTGATCGAGCAGGTGCTGCTGAACCTGATGAAGAACGCCATCGACGCCATGCACGGGCAGGACCATGCGGCCCCTGACGCTGCAGGTGAGCAGCACAGACGACAACGTGCTGCTTGCCGTGGCCGATCAAGCCGGGCATCCCCGAGGAGCAGCAGGAAAAGGTTTTCGAGGCCTTCTTCACCACCCTGAGCCCTGAAGGCATGGGCATGGGGCTCAACATCTGCCGCAGCATCATCGAGTCCCACGCCGGCCGGCTTTGGGTGGAAAGCAATCAGCCTCGGGATGCATCTTCGAGTTCACGCTGCCGCGGTACACGAGGGGCCGGCGCACGGCGACACGACATCCGCATGAGCCCCTTGCCTCCAGCCACAGCGCCTCGCCTGACCCCTGCCATCGACCGGCCCTCCGGTCAGGTCCCACCTTCCCGATGCGGGTGGCGTTTTTCCCGCAGTGGCAGCCCCGAGGATTCATCGATAATTTCCCAAGAGCCACGGACGCCGGGAACCGCGATCCCGGCGCCCATGGCCCCGTGCCCATCATCTGGATAGACGACAGAACCATGAGCCCATCAAACGAAACCCCCTCCACCGCCCCTCCGCAACCAGAAAGGTTCGTCTACATCGTCGACGACGACGAAGCCGTGCGCGATTCGCTGCGCTGGCTGCTGGAAGGCAGCGGCTTCAACGTGCGCACCTTCCACAGCGCCGAGAGCTTCCTGAACGCCCTACACGCCCGGACATTTCGCGGTCCTGATCCTGGACGTGCGCATGGGCGGCATGAGCGGCATCGAGCTGCACGACGAGCTGCTGCGCCAGCGCTATGACCTGCCGCTGATCTTCATGACCGGCCACGGTGACGTGGGCATGGCCGTGGCCCGCATGAAACTGGGCGCCGTGGACTTCCTGGAAAAAGCCCTTCGACGACAAGCAGCTGATCAGCACGGTGGAGAACGCCTTCAGCCAGGCCCGCGTGAAGCAGAACGATGCCCAGCGGCGCGAGCAGCGCCAGGAGCTGCTGGCCCGTCTGACGCCGCGCGAACAGCAGGTGCTGGAGCTGATTGCTGCCGGGCGCCTGAACAAGCGGATCGCCGGCGACCCTGAACATCAGCATCAAGACGGTGGAGGCGCACCCGCGCCAACATCATGGATCAAGTTCGAGGTCCGCACCATGGCCGACCTGATGCGGCGTTTCCTGGGCAGCAGCCCGACCGATCCGCAGACGAGAACCGACAGACAGCGCCCGGGCCCCACGGGGTCGGGGCATTTCTGCCCAGGCACGCACGCCCTTTCCGGGAGGGCTTCGTGCGTCCAGCCTGAGGGCAGAGAAAAAGGGCCTGAATCCGCTTTGAATCCAGGCCCTTGAATGGGTGGCGCGCCCGGCAGGATTCGAACCCACGACCCCTTGGGTTCGTAGCCAGCACTCTATCCAACTGAGCTACGGGCGCGACGCGGAACGCATGATACCACTGAGTCGCGGCCGGCCGCCTGGACAGGAAGATTGCCGGCGACCTGAACATCCGCATCAAGATGGTGGAGGCGCACCGCGCCAACATCATGGACAAGTTCGAGGTCCGCACCGATGGCCGACCTGATGCGGCGCTTCCTGGGCAGCAGCCCGGACTGATCCGCACACGAGAACCGACAGACAGCGCCCGATCCCTCGGGGACGGGCCATTTCAGCCCTGGCAGGCATGCCCTTTCCCCGGGCATGCGTGCGCCCAGATCGGGGGCAGAAAGAGGGCCTGAATTCGCTTTGAATTCAGGCCCTTGAATGGGTGGCGCGCCCGGCAGGATTCGAACCCACGACCCCTTGGTTCGTAGCCAGTACTCTATCCAACTGAGCTACGGGCGCGACGCGGAACGGATAATAACATGAGATTCGGGTTTGTCACGTCGTTTGGAATTTTTGCAAACGATTGTCAAAACTGAGCATGAAAACGGATTTTCACCCCAAAGGAAGGTGAAACGCCCCTGAACGTTTCTCACTCGTGCTTGTTCGAATGAAGGGGCCCGCCTGCCCGAACGAGGGTCCCCGCGAGCGTCCCCGGTCGGCACCGACGTCGATCCGGCTGCCAGCGTCTCCTCATAGCCGCACAAGGATGTAACGTTTTCTGAATCCGGCCCCCTGGAGAGACCGTGTGCGGGCAGCTCATGTAGACTTCTAGGGGTGTCGGCATGCCTCAGTGGCGAGGCATGTCGTCGGCATCCGAAGCGGCCGCCCGGCCCGCAGCGGCAGCCATCGCTGCACGACATGTGCAGCCCCCGAATGCTCTGCTGCCCCAGTTTCCTGCGCCTGGCACACCGTCACGGATGCCGCAGATCATCACGTGAATCTTCGAAGGAAAGTGGTTTGAACCTGAACTGGAACGATCGCCCCCTGATCACGACCTCCACGCGCGGCGTGTTTGCCGAAGCCATTTCACCGTTCACTGACGACGGGACCCTGGATCTGGATGGCATCCGTGCCCAGATGGACTTCCTGGTCGCCTGCGGTGCAAGTGGCGTGCTGCTGCTGGGGGCCGGCTCCGAGGCCGACAAGCTCACCAACGACGAGCGCCTGTCGGTGGTCCGTGCCGGCATCCGGCACCTGAACGGCCGCATCCCGGCCATCGTCGACATCTCCTCGCCGGGCATCGACAACCTGGCGCTGCTGGGCCGGCGGGTGATGGACGCGAGGCGCAGCCGGCGTGCGCATCAGCCCGATGTGACGCTGCGCACCGACGAGGACATCTACAACTATTTTCGAGCGCGTCAGCGAGCGGCTGGGCGAGATCCCCTGGATCCTGCACGACCAGCCGGCCGTCACCGGCGTCACCATCGCCTCTTACCTGCTCATCCGCATGCTGCAGGACTTTCGAGCGTCTGGTAGGCATGTGCCAGGGCCTGGGCTCGGGTCTGGACAAGGCCGAGGCGCTGCGCGACGCCGAGACCATGGCGTGCGCCGCCTGGCCCTCTTCGAGGGCAACGACGGGCTGCATTTCCGCAGGCACTCGACCGCACGGTGGATGGCGCCTTCAGCGCGTTTGCCTACCCCTGAGGCGCTGATCCAGCTGCAGGAACTCTTCGAGGCCGGCAAGCGTGACGACGCCGAGGATGTCTTCGACGCCTACCTGCCGCTGATGCGTCACCAGAAGCAGCTGGTCATCGGCCCGGCCGTGGTCAAGCAGCTGCTGAAGGTGCGGGGCGTGATCCGCAGCGCCCGGCTGCGTGAACCGGGCCCGCCGGCTGGACGAGGCCGAGGAACAGGACATCGAGCGCCTGGTGCGCCGGATGGAGCGCCGCACGCGGCAGCTGGGCATCGGCCTGCCCACCCCCTGGCCGCAGCGCTCGGGCAGCTGAGCCCCTGCCTCAGTGCCCTTCGCGGGGCGGACGGGATGAGCCGGCAGCTCGCTGGCCCTGCGGCACTCCTTCGGTGCCGCGTTTTCCTCACCCTGCCCGAGGGCTGCCCTTCTCCCTTCGCCTGGGTTTCATCGGCAGCCTTCTCGTCACCATCCAGGCGCACCTGCACATGGCGGGTCACGCCATTGGGCCCTGAAAGTCCTGGAACAGCGCCTTCACCATCAGCGGCACGGCGTTGTTCAGGGCGCCATCCTCGGAATCCGACACGACCGAGCCTTCATAGAGGGCGCGCCGGCCGTCCCGGCAGCGGCTTCGTGCCCGTCAGTGCCAGCTTGACCCGCTTGCGGTAGATGGTGCGCTGGTAGGTCGAATAGCCCACCAGGTCGTAGCCATACATGGGCACCGTCTCCCAGTAGGTGACGACCTGGCCGTTGGCGTCGGTACGCTGATGCGCCACCCTGGCGATAGCCCTGGAAGACATAGGCGTAGTTGGGCTGGCTGTAGCTGACCGGCCGGCCGTTGTCCACCGAATAGTCCAGCATCACGTCCACGTCCGGACGACTGCTGCCGGTTTCCTTCAGGCCGTGCGCCAGCAGCTGTTCACGCACCAGCGCGGCATGGGTCTGGTATTCGAGACTGTTGGCCTGGTCCGCGTCGGGCTTGAAGCGGAAGCTCAGCCCTCGCAGGGGCGGTTCCTGCTGGTGGTAGGCCGTGACCTCGGCGCCGAGATAAGTGGCGCACCCGCCCAGCGCAGCAGCGCGCCGGCCATCGTGGCTGCCAGCCCCAGCCGGCGCCAAGCGCCCGACCGTGCCATCGGAATATGCTGCATCGACTGTCGCTCCATGAATCTTCCCTCTGCACAATCATAACGGGGCACCGCCCCGATGGCGGCAGATAACCCGGACGTATCCCCCGGCCCATCCGGTGCGGCACGGAACCCCCGAAGACGAAACCCTGCCCCCGGACACTCGCAGCCGGTGCCGGGCCCTGAAACAGGGTATCGGGCCCGTGACGTTGACCCGCGCGCCCGCCAAGCCCCACGCTGGCCAGGGAGGTGCCGGGAGCCTGCCCCTGCCCCTGCCCCTGCCCCTGCCCCGGCATCCGCATCCGCATCCGCATCCGCATCCGCATCCGCATCCGCACCCAGTCCCAGTACCCAGCGCCTAACGCCCAGTGCCCAGCGTCATGGTCATGTCCGCCTGCCGCCCCTGGCCAGGTTCTGGTAATCTGTTCCAGTCCTTTTTCAGAAATATCCCGGGTCAGACACGCCCGGGACATCAGGCCGGACGGCTTCCGCAAGGATCCGTGCCGCCCCTTTCACGATTCACACCCGATTCACCATGGCCGACTCGCTCACCAACGCCACCAAGCCCAGCAAACCCAGTGCCCTCACGCGTCATCGAGGTCCACCAGTACCGTGCGCTGCGCCCGGGCCCGCGCCTGCTGGTGATGGGGGTGTGCGTGCAACGAGACGGCAGGGACCCATCGCCATCCGGCGAGATCCTGGCGGAATTCGCCGAGGCCGTCGCATCCTGCATCGCGGCACCCTCACCTTCGTGCCGGTGGCCAATCCGGTGGCCTGGGCTGCCGGCCGCCGCGAGGGCGACCGCAACCTGAACCGTGACTTCCGTCCCAGCCTGTCGCCCGAGAACGTCGAGGACCGCATCGCCACGCGGCTGGGACCGATCCTGGCCAGCCACGACGTGCTGGTGGACCTGCACACCTTCTCGGCACCGGGCGAGCCCTTCGTATTCTTCGGCCCCGTCGACAACCAGGAAGAGCTGGAGCCTTTCAGGCGTTCGGCCGAGGAAGAACGCCTGGCGCAGGCCATCGGCCCCCGGCGCCTGGTCTATGGCTGGCTGGCCGCCTACGCCAAGGGGGTACGCCGTCGCCAGAACGGCAGCATCTCCTACGGCATCGGCACCACCGAATACATGCGGGCCCATGGCGGTTATGCCGTCACGGTGGAATGCGGCCAGCATCTGGATCCGGAGGCACCGGCCGTGGCGCGTGCCGCCATCGACAACGCGTGCGCCTTCTGGACATGGGCGGATCTGCTTTGCCGAGGAAGGCGCGGCCCCTGCCACCCTGCCATGACCATGACCGCTGACGCCCCAGCCACCGAACCTTCTCCGATTTCTCGCGCAGCGAGTTCACCCCGCCGTCCGACGAGCAGGCCGCACGCTTCGGAGCTGATCGAGCTGTACGATGTCTTCGATCGGCACGCCACTGGCGACCGTTTCGCCCGAGACTGGCGCTCATTCGACCGCGTGGCGGCGGGCGAACCCAGTGCGTTCCGTGCCGACGGCCTGCCCTGCTGACGGCGCCAGAAGATGGCTGCGGTGTTCCCCAACCCCGGAACACCGCCGGGACGGGAATGGTTCTACTTCGCCCGACTCGGGTCGGCGGCTGCTGCGCTGAGCAGCCCCCGGGGCCAGCGCGCGAAGCCGCCCCGGGGGCAACCCTCACTCGGACAGGCCGAAGCGCCCGTCCGGATCAGCGGCATGCGCGATTTCCACGGGCTGGATCGGCGGGATGTCCAGACCCTTGATGCGGTTGAACTCGTCCACCATCGCGGCGGCCCAGAGGCCATTCCAGACCGTTCCGGCGTGGCCATCGCCGATGACGGCATTCCAGGGTTCATCGCCCTGCGTGACGCCCACCTCGCGCTTGCCGGACAGCTTCACGTGCTTGTAGGCCGGTTGGCCCTGGGCATCACGCGCACCGAACCAGTGGCGGAAGAAGGCCCGGTCGTCGAAGAAATGCACGCCCTTGGTGCTCTCGGCGATCTGGCGCAGGCGTTGGTCGTAGGCATCGAGCACGGCGGCGATGTTCGTCTGTTCCTGTGCGTTGCGGAAGCTGGCGTGCAGCGGCGGCCATCGACATTGTTCAGGATCCCCACCAGGATGATGTCCAGCGCCGGATCGCGGGCCTTCAGCGCGGACACGGCCTGGGCCACCTGGTCGGCACAGGCCTGCACCCGGGCCAGATTGTCGGCATCCGCCCCTGTCTTCGCAAAGGCCTGCAGGTCCTCGCGCTTGCCCAGGCTGTTGATGCCGATGCGGATCAGCACCACCGACGGCACGTCCTTCCAGCCTTGCGGATCACGGGCCATCTCGGCCAGCAGGCCGGGCACCCTGCCCGAAGGTGGGGTTGTTGAGCGCACCGCAGGTCGCCACTCGAAGGCGAAGTTGTAGCGGGAAGTCTTCCTTGTGCTGCCGCACCAGGCTGCCCATCACGTTGCGCCGCAGCCAGGCGCCGGCCCCGCTGCTGCCCACCTCCCCGAAAGGCCCCTGATCGATGTCACGGGGACGCAGCCTCCCGAGGATCTCGGTCCATTGCCAGGTGCTGGCCTGCTGCGCGCGCCGCCGCGCGCCTCGGGCGTGCCGTAGTGCAGCGAGACCGCATCGTGGAAGGAATGACTGTCAGAGTCCCCCAGGACGGCCAGTCGCAGTTTTCGGGCTGTCCGGCTCTCCGCCGTTGAAGGAAGACATGTGGTCCGGGCTCCTGCTGTCGGTGGCCACGCCACCAGGATGGGTATCGACGTGGCCGCGATTCGCAGCCGCCGGCGGATCGCTGTCGGGCGTGCAGGCGGCCGAGGCTCATACCAGTACCGATGCCCAGAAGCAACACCCTCAGCATTGTTTTACTGAAAATATGTGACAAACGTTCAGATGGGCGACTCTGAACAGTCACGCTAGCATTGGCGGGTCGGGCAGGGCTGCGTTCCCGTCGCATCGGTCGATGCGTCGCGGAAAAACACGCCACCCTGCCACTGGCTATGTTCAAAACCGATCATGCGTCTATAGATTGCTTGTTGGAATGAATCACCTACCCTCAGGGGAGGACTGAAACCATCCGGCATCTTTCTCATCCAACCGGATTTTCGCAGCTGTGGCTTCCATCTCGATCAAGCTTCCCGCCAATCTGACCACGGCCCTGGCAGCGCGCCCGGGGCAGGACGAAACCCGGCTTGTACCCTGGCTGGCCGCCTGGATGCTGGCTGACCACCGCATCGGTGGCGGCACGCTACCCGGCGAACTGGGCGACACCGCCAGCCTGCTGGCGCTCGCACGCCAGCATGTGGACAATGGACGCAACACCTGGAAGGCGAGACCGGGCTGGCGCTGTTCGTCGAGGAAGCCGCCCCGACCGGGCTGCCGGCCGAAACCGACGCCGTGAACGCCATGCCCTGTTGGGCATGATGCCATCCCGTCCGATACCGAATCGTCGACGTCCCGTAAAAAGGCTGACATTTCGCTGCATTTTTGTCGGCGAAGACGTAACCATCTGCTCACCCAGCGGCCGCTACGATGCCGTGGCGCTGCATGGCTGGCGGCGGCTGCTGCGCCACCTGCTGATCGAGCTGGTGCTGCAGGGGCCCGCAGCAGCTGCGCCAGTTCTCCAATCTGGCCACCAACATCCGGCCGCTGGTGCTGCAGACCTGGTCCGGCCCCACCGATGGGGACGCGCGCCTGCCACAGGCCACCGTCATCGAGCGCTTCGACCTGCAGTGCCGTCGCCACCCCGATGCCACGGCGGTGCGCATGCCCGGCACGCCCGGCGTCACCTGGAGCTACGAGACCCTGCGCGAGATCTCGCTGCGCCACGCTGCGCGCCTGCAGGCGCTGGACGTGGGGGCCGGCGACCGCGTGGCCATGCTGCTGTCACGCCGGCCCGAAGCCATCGCCCTGATGCTGGGCATCCTGCGGCTGGGCGCCGTCTATGTGCCCATCGACCCGGCCAGCCCCGGAACAGCGGCTGTCGCTGATGCTGGAAGACAGTCAGCCCACGCTGCTGCTGGTGGATTCACATACCCAGCCCCATCAGCTGGCGCTGGCCAAGGCGACGCGGCATCCCGACGCTGGACATCGAAGGCATCGACCACGACGACACCGACACGCTTGTGGGCTTCGACACGGTGCCCCTGCCCTGTCGGAGCGACTGTCCGAGCAGGAGCTGGCCCGGTACGGCAGCCCGGCGCGCCAACCCGCCTACGTGATGTATACCTCCGGTTCCACAGGCACGCCCAGGGGTGGTCATCCCCCATCGTGCCATCGTCCGGCTGGTCTACCGACAGTACTACGCCCCGCTGGGTCCGAAGGTGGTGATGCTGCACGCAGCACCGCTGGCCTTCGATGCCTCGACGCTGGAGATCTGGGGTCCGTTGCTCAATGGCGGCACCTGCGTCGTCCATCCGCAGGCCATCCCCTCGGGTGCCGGCCTGGCCGAGACCATCCGCACCGAACGGGTCAACACCGCGTGGCTGACCGCTGCACTCTTCAACCGCATCGTCGACGAGAATCCGCTGCACCTGCAGGGCCTGCGCACGCTGATGACGGGCGGCGAGGCGCTGTCGCCCCGACATGTGCGCCGGGCGCTGCAGGCGCTGCCCGGACTGCAGCTGATCAACGGCTACGGCCCCACCGAGACCACCACCTTCGCCGTCACGGGTCCGGTGTCCGAACACGATCTGGACAGCCACGCCACCGTGCCGCTGGGGCGCCCCATCAACTGGACCTATGTACGCGTGCTGAGCCCGCTGGGCGATGCCGTTCCCCCGGCCTGACCGGCGAACTCTACATCGGTGGCCCGGGCGTGGCCCTGGGCTACCTGAACCGTCCGGATCTCACCAAGGAACGCTTTGTCGCTGATCCGTTCGGTGGTCCTCACGACGCTCTACCGCACCGGTGATGCCGTGCGCTGGCTGGACGATGGCCGCCTGGAGTACCTGGGCCGCCTGGATGGCCAGCTCAAGATCCCGCGGTTTTCCGTATCGAGCCCGGCGAGATCGAGGCCGTGCTGGCCAGCCATCCGGCCGTGGCCAATGCCGCCATCACCGACGAGTGCCCGCCCAATGGCGAGCGCCGTCTGGTGGCCTGGCTGTGGCAGCCGCCGGCGAGACCCCTGCCCGATGACGACGTCCTGCGCGACCACTGCCGCCAGCGCCTGCCCATCTACATGATGCCCGCACGTTTTCGTGGCCGTCCCGCAACTGCCGATCACGCTGAACGGCAAGCTGGACCGCCGCGCCCTGCAGGCCATGGAGACCAAAGACACAACACCCGTAAAGGTTGCCGACACCGGTTTTACAGAAGACACTGAGGTTACAGACCGTGACGTAACCGGGTTCGATACAGATCTTGCACATTCAAACCAGAATAAACGCGAGATCGCGGCATCCCGCTGCGTCATCGACACCACAACCCTGTATCCGGAACACCTCGCACGACCGAGACGCCCCCTCGCCCTGATGGCCAGGCAGGTACCGGCAGCCAGGCTCTGACGCCTGCCCTCAAGCGCCGGCTCGAACAGCGCATCATCGCGCTGCTGGAACCCATCCTGGCCATCCGGGGCCTGCGCGCCCACGACAACTTCTTCGAGGTGGGAGGATCGTCGCTGCTGGCCGCCCAGGCCCTGGAAGCCCTGCAGCAGACCTCGGACCGGCCATCGGCATCGAGGACTTCTTCGGCACCCCCACGGTGACGGCCTTTGCCGCGCGCATCGCGGAAGGCGTGCCGGCCGCCGAGCTGCAGCACATCCTGCAGCCTGGCGATGCCGCGGCCCGTGCCGGGCACGCATCCCATCGAGGCCCAGGCCGAGACGACCCCGCATGCCGGAACGCATCCGGACAGCCAGGCAGCCCCCGGTACGGATGACAACACCCCACATGCCGCCCCTGCCGGTCAGGCGAACATCACGCCCCCAACGGACGAAGACGAGCGCTCCATCGCCATCATCGGCATGGCAGGCCGCTTCCCGGGTGCCGCCAGCATCGAGGAACTCTGGCAGAACCTGATTGCCGGCCGTGACGGCATCCGTCATTCCGGCCCGAGGCTGGACCCTCCTGCCCGCCAGCCTCACCGGCGACCCCGACTACGTGGCGGCACGCGGCGTGCTCGACGACGCAGCGCGCTTTGATGCCGCCTTCTTCGGCATCGGCCCGCGCGAAGCCGAGCTGATGGACCCGCAGCAGCGCATCTTCCTTGAACTGGCCTGGCAGTGCCTTGAGCAGGGCGGCCAGGCCCCACGCGACGGCGACCGTCAGATCGGCGTCTTCGCCGGCATGTACAACGCCACCTACTTCCAGCGTCACCTGCAGCACTACCCGGAAAAGATCGCCGCCCTGGGCGAATTCCAGGTGATGCTCGACAACGAGAAGGATTACATCGCCACCCGCACCGCCAACCGACTGGACCTGCAGGGGGCCCGCCGTCTCGGTGCACACCGCCTGCTCCACCTCGCTGGTGGCCATCGTCCAGGCCGTGCAGGCGCTGCGCGCCGGTCAGTGCCGCATGGCGCTGGCCGGGGGCGTTGCCGTCACCGCACCGGTCAACAGCGGCTACCGCCATGAAGCCGGCTCGATGCTTTCGCCTGACGGTTTCACCCGCAGCTTCGATGCCGATGCCCAGGGCACGGTGTTCTCCGACGGTGCTGCCGTGGTGCTGCTCAAGCGGCTGGCTGACGCCCGCCGTGACGGCAACACCGTCTACGCGATCATCCGCGGCGTGGGCATCAACAACGACGGCGGCAACAAGGCCAGCTTCACCGCGGTCAGCGTGGAAGGCCAGCATGCCGTCATCCGCGCCGCCCTGGACGACGCTGGCGTGCCCGCACGCAGCATCCAGGTCGTGGAAGCCCACGGTACCGCCACCCCATGGGCGACCCGGTGGAAGTGCGCGCCCTGACCCGCGCCTGGCGCGAAGAAACCCAGGACACCGGCTTTGCCGTGCTCAGCTCGCTCAAGAGCTACATCGGCCACACGGTCATCGCGGCTGGTGCTTCGGCCACCATCAAGACGGTGATGGCCCCTGCAGCACAACCTCGTCCCCGGCACCCTGCACTTCAGGAAGCCCAACCCCGGCCTGCAGCTGGAGCAGAGCCCGTTCCGGGTCACCGCCGAGCCCACGCCGTGGCCGGCCACACCCGGCACGCCACGACGTGCAGCCATCAGCGCCTTCGGCGTGGGCGGCACCAACGCCCACATCATCATCGAGGAAGCGCCGGCCGACCTGGCACTGGGTGCCCCTGCAAGCAACACGACCGCCGGTACCGCGCAGGCAGCTGCCGCCCGTCCGCCATACCGCTGATGCAGCGCTCGCCTTCCTGCCGCTCAGTGCACGCACACCCACGGCGCTGGCCACCCAGCGTCGCCAGCTGGCCGAGCACCTGCGCCGGCTGCAGGCAGCGCAAGCCCGGGCGGATGCGGCTGATGATCCTGCAGACAAGGGCGCCACACGCGCCGGCCAGGACACGGACCCGTTCCTGTCGACGGCACTTGCCAGCCTGAGCGACATCTCCTTCACCCTGGCCCACGGCCGCAGTCCGCTGCCGCATCGCCAGTGCGTGCTGGCCCGCACGCTGGACGAGGCCATCGCCGCGCTGGAGAACGACAGCACCCCCGACCACGTCCATGCAGCGGCAGCCGCCCAGGGCCCCCTGGTCTGGCTCTTCCCCGGCCAGGGCGCCCAGTACGCCGCCATGGGTCGCCAGCTCTACGAGCAGGAGCCTGTCTTTTGCCCGTGCCTTCGACGAAGTGGCCGAGGCCATTGGCCCCTGCCCGGCGCCAACGGCCATCCGTGGCTGAACACGCTCATCCATTCCGCCGAGAACAGCGGCCTGCCGAGCGACGGACGCTCACGCCCTGACGACCATGCCCCCGGCGGACATCCGGCCGCGTCGGGCGCAGCCCCTCTGACCGATGCCCGCCAAGGAAGTGCCGACCTGCGCGCGCTGGTCTTTCACGGCAGCGAAGCCGACCTGGCCCAGACGGCGCTGACCCAGCCGGCCCTCTTTGCCATCGAGTACGCACTGGCCCGCTGGTGGCAGCACCAGGGGCTTTTGCCCGACCTGCTCGTGGGTCACAGCCTGGGCGAATTCACGGCCGCCGTCATTGCTGGCGTGATGCCGGTGGCTGACGCTGCCCGGCTGGTGGCCCTGCGCGGCCAGCTCATCCAGGCCTTGCCGGCCGGCGCCATGCTGGCCGTGCGGCAACCAGCTGCCAGGTGGCACCACGACTGCCTTCAGGCTGTCGATCGCCACCATCAACGCGCCCGAAGCCTGCGTGGTGGCCGGCCCTGAAGCTGCCATCGATACACTGGCACAGCAGCTGGAAGCCGGAGGCATCGCCCACCAGCGGCTGAAGACCTCGCACTGCCTTCCATTCGGCCGCGATGGAGCCGGCCGTCTCGCCCTTCGAGCGGGCCGTGTCCCGTGTCCGCCTGTCGGCCCCGACCATCCCCATCGTCTCGGGCCGGACCGGCCGGCCGCTGACCGATGCGGAAGCCACCGACCCGCACTGGTGGGCTGCCCAGCTGCGCGACACCGTGCGCTTTGCCGATGCCGTGCAGCATGTCCTGGCCGAGCCCCGACAGCAGCTTCCTGGAAGTTGGTCCGGGCCGCATTCTAGCCAACCCTAGGTGCGCCGTGCCGCCCCCGCCAGGAAGGCGCCGGCCTGCGTCGCCAGTCTGGAGTCGGCCGATGACGAGGTGAGTTCGCTTGCCCGCGCCCATGCCCGGCTGTGGTGCCTGGACCGCCTGCCAGCGGCCAGCCTCGCCCCGGCCCAGGGCCGCCGCATCCCGCTACCCACCCTATCCCTTTGAGGCAAGCGCCTGGCTGGATGCACCGGCCGCGGACGGGCGGGCCGCCCGCATCCCGCCTGCCGCATACGCCACCTGCGGGTGCACAGGCCCGCACTGAGTGCCTCTGGCCGCCGCGCCGTCTGCCAGCACGGCCCCCACCGCGACGAACACGCTCCCGGCCCGTCCGGCGCATCCCGTCGCCGTGGACCAGCCACTGGCACCATCTTCCGTGCCGGTAGCCGCGTCCGTGGCCAGCACCAGACCATCGGGGGCTGATTTCGGCTGCTGAAGCCGCCATCGGCGCCCTGCGTGCTGCCTGCAGGCGCATGCCGGTCAATCGATGAAGGCCGCAACACGGCAGACAGCGGATCCGGCCCGACATGACAGCCCCGGACGCTGCCATCCCTCCTGCAACGGTCCATGCCGCCTCCCCCAGGCTGCAACGGCCGCCTCATCCCTTTCAGAAACCCCGAACCCTCTCAAGCAGCACACGAACACCATGAGCACGAACGATCGCCAAGCGAGATTGCATCAGGGAACTGGCCGATACCATCGATGAAGTCTGTGGAATCACCGTCGGACCCGAGGACCGCGACAGTGCCTTCGTCATGACCTGGGGCTGGACTCCCTGCTGCTCACCCAGCTGGCCCTGCAGATCAAGCGCCACTTCAGCGCGCCCATCGGCTTCCGTCAGCTGATGACCGACCTGCCGCAGCCCCAACGCCGTCGTCCAGCACCTGGACGGCATCGCTCCGGCCGACGCCGCCGTGGCAGCCCCCACCGCAGACAGCACCGTTGCTGCGGCCCCTCAGCTTCCGGCCACTGCCGCAGCAGCGCGGCCCTGCAGCCAGCCATGCCGAGCATGCCTGCCCAGGCACCGCTGCTGGCCCCGCTCGCTTCCGGCAGGTGCCGTCGACGGCGTCTCGTACCTGCTCAGCCAGCAGCTGCAGCTGATGGAAAACCAGCTGCGCCTGCTGACCGGCCAGCCTGCCATGGCAGCCCCCGCCCAGGCCGTCATCACCGCCACCGATGCACCGGTCGCCGCTGCGCCGGCCCGGGTACCCGCGTCCCGGCCGTGGCCGCTTCATCCAGCCCCGCCCCGAGCAGCGCCGAGGCTGACGAGCGCCCCACCGATGATCCGGAAGCGTGCGGCTTCGGCGCCATCGCCCGCATCTACCCGCCAGCGCAGCAGGACGCACTCACCCCGCGCCAGGAAGCACGGCTTTGATGCCTTCATCAAGCGCCGTCGAGCGCACCCTCGCCTCACGCGACTACACGCAGCAGCATCGCCCGCACTCTCAGCCGACCGCGCGTCGTCAACGGCTTCCGCCCGCGCCTGAAGGAGATGATCTACCAGATCGTCATCCGGACGCTCAAGGGCTCGCACCTGTGGGATCTGGACGGCAACGAGTACGTCGACGCCCTGAACGGCTTCGGCATGAGCCTGTTCGGCTGGCAGCCCGACTTCGTGCTGGATGCCGTGCGTCGCCAGCTCGACCTCGGCTACGAGATCGGCCCCGCAGCTCCGCTGGCCGGCCCCGTCACCGAACTGGTCTGCGAGATGACCGGCTTTGACCGTGCCGCACTCTGCAACACCGGCTCCGAAGCCGTCATGGGCGCCGTGCGCATCGCCCGCACCGTCACCGGTCGCGAGCGCATCGCCGTCTTCGCCGGCTCCTACCATGGCATCTTCGACGAAGTGATCGTGCGTCTGGGCGCCCGGGGCCACGCCATGCCGGCCGCCCCCGGCATCATGCCCAACACCGCGGCCAACGTCGTCATCCTGGAATACGGCGAGCCCGACGCCCCTGCAATGGGTGCGCGACAACGCCGACAACCTGGCCGCCGTGCTGGTCGAGCCCGTGCAGAGCCGTCGCCCCGACCTGCAACCGCGCGCGAGTTCCTGCACGAGCTGCGCCGCATCACCGCCGAATCCGGCTCCCTGCTGATCTTCGACGAGGTGGTCACCGGCTTCCGCACCGGCCCCGGCGGCGCTCAGGCCCACTTCGACGTACGGGCCGACCTGGCCAGCTACGGCAAGGTCATCGGCGGCGGCTTCCCCATCGGCATCATCGCCCGGCAAGCGCCAGCACATGGACGCTCTGGATGGCGGCGGCGCTTGGCAGTACGGCGACGACTCGATCCCCACCGTGGGCGTCACCTACTTCGCCCGGCACCTTCGTGCGGCACCCGCTGGCACTGGCAGCCTGCCACGCCGTGCTCACGTACCTCAAGGAAGCAGGCCCCGAGCTGCAACGCAAGCTCACCGAGACCACCACGAAGCTGGCCGATTCGCTCAACGCCTTCTGCCAGGAGCACGGTGCGCCCATCGCGGTCAAGCACTTCGCCTCGGTCTGGCGGATCGTCTTCACCGAAGACCACCCGTACCAGGACCTGCTGTTTGCCATGATGCGCAGCCGCGGCATCCACATCCTCGACAACTTCCCGTGCTTCATGACCACGGCGCACAGCGAGGCCGATGTCGAAGCCATCCGCAAGGCCTTCTGCGACTCGGTGCTGGAACTTCAGGCCGACGGTTTCCTGCCCGGCAAGCCCGTGCAGAATGCCGCCGACGTGTCCGCCAGCTTCGACCCCACCAAGCCGCCGGTACCGGGCGCCCGCCTGGGGCGTGACGCCCAGGGCAAGGCCGCCTGGTTCATCGCCGACCCCGACCGGCCCGGCAGCTACATGCAACTGAAGACCAGCGTCTGACACACATAACCACAAGAAGGCATCGACGGACACCCTGGCCCACACCCGGCCGGTGTGTCCGCCGAAATGACCCCACATTCCACCAGAGAGAAAAGCCATGAGCCACGAATCCAACCCCTCACACCCGCTGCCCGCCGGCCTGGTGGGCGTGGCGGTGGATTTCTGACCCTTCGCGGCCGACCCTGCTGCCGCAGCCATCGAGACAGGTCATCACGCCCACCGATGCCCAGCGCGAGGTCTGGCTGGCCGATCATCTGGGCCGCGAAGCCTCACTGGTCTGTCAACGAAGCCGTCGAGCTGACCTGCGCGGCCCGCTCGACGATGCTGCCGTCACCCGTCTTCAGGGCGCCTGCCAAGCCCGTGCACCAGGCCCATCAGGCCCCTGCGCGCCGTCTTCAGCGACGACGGCTCCGAGATGCTGGTCCAGCCCGCCGACGCCGCTCCCCTCGTCTTCGACGTGGTGGATCTGCGCAGGACAGGATCCACCCGCAACCGGCGCCTGGCCGACTGGCGCCAGCAGGCGGTCACCGCCCCTTCCGACCTGGGCAAGGGTCCCTCTTTCGTGCTCACCTGCTGCGCCTGGACCGACCAGCATGGCGTGCTGCTGCTGGCCGCCCATCACCTGTCTGCGACGGCTACTCCTTCGGCATCGTCGCTGCGTGACCTGGCGCGCGCCATGCGGGTCGAACCGCTGACCTCGTCCGCCTACGCCGACTACGCCGCCGACGAAGCCCGCTTTGCCCAAAGCGCCGAAGCCGGCGCCAACGTGCATTTCTGGACCGGCCGCTATCGCCGAGGACGTGCCCGTCACCGATCTGCCACCGACCACTCGCGCCGCGGCCGTCGCCAGGTCGCGGCCAACCGCATCGACCACCTCATCCCGGCCGCCGACTCCGAGCGCCTGCAGCAGGCAGCGCCCGCAGCCTGCGCGTCAGTCTGTTCTCGCGCTGCTGGGCGGCTTCGAACTGCTCATGTCGCGCCTGACCAGCAGCGCCGACGTGGTGGTGGGCGTGCCCGCCGCCGGCCAGATGGCGGCCGAGCTGCCCGACATCGTCCGGCCACTGCGTCAACCTGCTTCCGGTGCGCGGCCGCATTGACACCGAATCCACCGCCGCCGACTGGTTGGCCGGCGTGCAGCGTGGAACTGCTCGACGCCTTCGACCACCAGCGCTTCACCTTCGGCACTGCTGCGTCACCTGGCACTGCGGCGTGATCCGTCCCGGCTGCCGCTTGTGTCGGTGATGTTCAACCTCGACCAGCGACTGGATCCGGCGCTTACCGCACTGCCCGGCTTCGACACCACCATCCACCCGGTAGGCCCGTCGCTTCGAGAACTTCGAGCTGTTCTTCAACCTCACACCGCTGGACACCGGCCTGCGCATCGAATGCCAGTACAGCACCGCGCTCTTCGACGATGCCAGCATCCAGCAGTGGCTGCAGAGCTACGCCGCCCTGCTGGCCGGCATCGCACAGGACCCGCAGCGCCCCGTCGGCCACCTGCCCGCGCTGGATGCCGAGCAGCAGGCACTGCTGGCCCGCTGGAACCGGACGGAGCATGAACGGGGTCTGGGCCGCACCCTCGGTGGCCCTGCTCGACCGCATCGGCATCACCCAGCCCCGGAAGACCGCTCTGGTCGATGCCCGCCATCAGCTCAGCTACCGTTCCCTGCTGGATGCCAGCCACCAGCTGGCCCTGCGCCTGCAGGAATACGGTGTCGGCCCCGACAGCCGCGTCGGCCTGTGCCTGACCCGTGGCGTGGCCATGGTGGTGGCCCAGTGGGCCGTCTGGCGTACCGGTGCCGCCTACGTCCCGCTTGATCCGCACTTCCCGCAGGATCGCCTGTCCCTACATGGCCGAAGACGCCGGCCCTGGCCCTCGTCCTGGCCGATGCGAGACCGTCGAGGTCTGTCAGCAGTTCAACTGGCCGGCCGAGCGCACGCTGACCATCTCGGCCGACGAGCTGGTCCAGGATCTGCCCGCCAGCGGTGAGATCGAGAAGCGCCTGACCTGTCCCGCCCCGAAGCGGCCGCCTACGTCATCTACACCTCCGGCTCCACCGGCAAGCCCAAGGGCGTGGCCGTGCCGCATCGCGCTGCCGCCAACCTGCTGCTGTCCATGCAGCGCAAACCTGGCATCCGCGCCAGCGACCGGCTGCTGGCCGTCACCACGCTGTCCTTCGACATCGCGCTGCTGGAGCTCATCACCCCGCTGATCGCCGGTGGGACCGTCTACGTGGCCGACCGCGACGACACCGGCGACGGCCATCGCCCGGCCGAGCGCCCTGCAGCAATGGAACATCACCGTCATGCAGGCCACCCGGGCACCTGGCGCCTGCTGCTGGCCGCTGACTGGCAACCAACCGAAGGCTTCCGTGCCCTGGTGGTGGCGAACCGCGCCGCTGGACCTGGCACGAGACCTCACCGCACTGCCGCTCACGCTGATGGAACATGTACGGCCCGACCGAGACCACCGTCTCGGTCCACCTGCTGGCAGGTTCCGCCGCAGCCGTCGTACATCCGCATCGGTGGCCCCATCGACAACACCCGCATCCACATCGTGGACGCCCATGGCCAGGAAGTGCCGGTGGGCGCAGCTGGCGAGATCGTCATCGCCGGCGAAGGTGTTGCGCTGGGCTACCTGAACCGTCCTGAACTCACCGAAGATCGTTTCATTCCGGATGATTTCATCAAGAATCATTCTGAACAGAATCAACCTGCACATGTCGTCGGACGTCGTGCCTATCGCACCGGCGACAGCGGGCGCTGGCACCACGACGGCACGCTGGAACACCTGGGACGCCTGGACCACCAGGTGAAGGTGCGCGGCTACCGTATCGAGCTGGGCGAGATCGAATCCGTGCTGTCCACCTTCGAGGGCATCACCCAGGTCGTCACCATCGTGCGCGAGGATGTGCCCGGCGATCAGCGTCTGGTCGCCTCAGTGTCCGACGACCCGAGGCCGCCTCGCGTGAAGCCAACCGCGAGGAGGCCAGCGCCCTGCGCAGCCACCTGCGCGAGCAGCTGCCCGACTCACATGGTGCCGCAGCACTCGTCTGGCTGCCCACCTTCATGCGCTGCCCAACGGCAAGATCGACCGCAGGCCCCTGCCTCGGCCTGACCAGCTGGCCTGCAGTACAACCGGCATGCCAGCACCGTCATGCCCCAGCCATCCGCCAGCGCCCGGAACACGGCTCCGCGGTCGTCGCCCGCCCCGGCCACCCGCCCCAGTGCCAGCGCACCCACTGCCAGCATGACGCCGGCATCGGCAGGGCGGCAGCGGCTGCGCCACGATCGCCGCAGCCTCCGCGGCGCCCGCGCCGACCAGACACGCCCGCACAGGCTGCCGCCCGTGTGTCCACGCGCTGCCTCGCGTGCGCACGCTGATGGCCGAACACCTGCGCCTGCCCGAAGTGTCCGACGACGACGACTTCTTCGCCGGGTGGTCATTCGCTGCTGGCCGCCGCTGCTGCAGGCGCTGGGTCGTGAACTGGGCTGCAGCTTCCGCTGGCGGCGCTGTTCGAGGCCCCGACGCCACTGCAGCTGGCTGCCTGGCTGGAGGGAGGCGAAGGCCAGCCTTCCGCTCAGACCACCGAGCAGCCTGCTGCCCCCGCCACCAGCCACGCGCCCGCCGCCGAGTCGGCCGACACCATCGCCCGTCGCGCTGACCGCAGCGTCGCGCCCCTGTCGCTGATGCAGCAGCGGCTGTACTTCCTGGAGTCGATCAACCCCGGCACCCCGGTCTACAACACGCCATCGGCCCACCGTCTCACCGGCAAGCTGAATGAATACGCCTTTCCAGCGTGCGTTCAACCAGCTGATGCAGCGCCAGCCGATCTGCGCACCGTCATCGACACCGATGCCCAGGGCATGCGCCTGAGCAGCGGTGATGGACAACCCGCAGGTCTCGCTCTTTCCGGCGATGGACCTGAGCAAGCTTCAGGGCCAGGCCCAGGAAGCGGCCCTGCGTCATGCCATCGATTCGCTGGCTCAGGAACCGATTCCGCTGCACGGCGCACCGCTTTTCCGCACCCGCATGTTCCGGCTGGGCGAAGAGCAGCACGTCTGGTTCTTCATGCCGCACCACATCATCTGGGACGGCTGGTCCTTCGACCCTGCTGTATCAGGAAATGGCGGCCCTGTATGCGCACCAGATGGAGAAACCCGGCGCAGCCGATCCGCTGCCGCCTCTGGCCATCGATTACGGCGATTTCGCCGGCTGGCACCACCAGTTCCTGAAGAGCGACACGCTGCAGAAACAGGTCGACCACTGGCTGTCGATCATCGATCCGAAACTGCCGCCGCTGGACGTTCCGGCCGACCGCAAGCGCCCGGCCCCGCATGAGCGGCCTGGGCAGCACGGAATGGCTATACCTGCCTGAGCCCCTGGTGGCCCGGCTGCGCGAGCACGCCCGCGAGCAGCACACCACGCCGTTCATGACGCTGCTGGCCGTCTGGGCCCTGCTGCTGCACGGCCTGTCGCGCCAGCCCACGCTGCGCATCGGCACTCCCTGCATGTGGCCGCGAGCTGCCCGAGCTGGAGCAGGTGATGGGCTTCTTCGTCAACGCCCTGCCGCTCACCTTCCACTTCGGCAACGATCAGGGCCCTCGTCCCATGCCGGGACCCACGCGCAGCCCGGACGGCGCCCACGCCTGCCGGCATGGCGGCTGGCGCCGGTGCCCGCGAGCACGCTCCGCGCACCATCCGCCAACTGCTCGAACAGGTCCGCCAGACCGTCGTCACCGCCTTTCGGCAACAGTGACGTGCCGGCTGACCGCATCCTGCAGGCCATGGGCCCGTCCCGTGACGAGTCCCGTCCCCGCTCTGGCAGGCCTTCTTCTCGTTCCAGGAAGCCACGGCACGCCAGTTGCAGTGGGGCAACCTGCACGACAAGCCGCTGTACGTGCTGCAACCAGGCACCGCCGAGGACCTGGGTCTGTGGTTCCTGGCCAATGGCAACCACCTGGTGGGCGGTCTGCAGTACAACACCGACATCTTCGACGCACTGCGCGTGCGCCGGATTGCCGAGGCCTACCAGCTGCTGCTGACCTGCTGGCTGGACAGCGCGCCCGACACCCCGCTGGCGTGACATGCTCACGCATATTCCGACGGCCGTGCTCTGCGGGTCGACCATCCGGTCACCGCCCTGCCGTCCACGCCAGCGACCACGTCCCCAGGCCGCCGCCCCCAGCCCCATCGCTGCACCCGTGCACCAGCCCGGCTTCGGTGGAGAGATCGGCATCGAGAAAGTGGCGACCCGCGCGGCCCCTCAGAAGCCACTCCGGCCCGGAAGGGATCGGCTCGAGCACGCAGCCTCACGTGAAGTGACTGCTGATCAGGCCACGGCCGAAGCATCTCTGCCCGCCGAAGAGGCGGGTTCGATGGAAGCCACGCTGACCGGCGTCTGGGCCGACCTGCTGGGCACCGACGACATCCGGTCCGATGACAACTTCTTCGACCTGGGCGGCCACTCGATGCTGGTGATGCAGGCCATCGCCCGCATGGAGGTGTCTCACCGGCCGTCGCGTCAACCCGCGCCGCTTCGTCTTCGAGACGCTGGCTCAGGTGGCCCACGCCTCACGAAGAGGCCCAGTCCGGCCCCGCGCCCGAGGCAGACACCCTCCGGCAAGAAGGGCGGCCTGATGGCCCGCATGCTGGGCGGCCTGCGCAAAGCGTCACTGATCCGACGCGCCTTGAAAGCGTCCTGAATGAGTGCTGCGACAGGGGCGGCCCGACGAAGATGTCAGGGCCGCCCTGTGCCTTTTGGGGAGTACCGAAGACCGGATGATGGGGCCGATGGCCAAGTGGTTCCGACGACCGGGAACCTGCAACCCAAAGACCGTCCGTGCCGATACATCCCCACCATCCGCTAAGATCACATCCATCATCCCGAACCCTACCAGGAGACCCTGACCGACATGTTGACTCGTCATCAGCAGTGCCGCTGACATCAGCAACGCCCAGAAAGCCCTCGTCCATCGGTTGCAGACCGCGCTGCCCCCAGCGCATTGCCTGCACCGTCGGCGGTGCCGGCGGCGGCTTCGAGGCCGACGTGGCCTACGACGACACGCTGGGCCTCTGGTTCGCCGGGCCAGTCGCAGGACACCAAGCACTTCAACGGCTTGCACCGACACGCCGGTAGGCCGGCAAGAAAGTCTCGCTGGCCGCGGAGATCAACTTTCCCGTCCAGGGCATCAGCCGCGCCATTTCCGGTGTCTTCGCCCAGGATGAAAACGGCCGCATCGCCGTGCTGCACCGTGGCAAGATCCGTGGCGGCAAGGCCATCTTCTTCCAGCATTACCAGGGCGAGCGCGTCGAAGCCGACGACGGCGGCAAGCCCGATACCTTTGCCCTCATCGGCTGGCTGGATGACCCCTGCCTTCGCCCGACGCATGAACGACTTCGTGCGCGAGATCCTGCGCATCAAGGCCGCCGCCAAATAAGGGGAAACACGGATCCCCCTGCAGGCAGACGGCCAGGCATGCGGCAGTAAACTCGGAAGATCAGCCCAGATCCTTCCTGAAACCGTCATGCCGGACGCGAACCTTCCTGTCGTCGATTGCTGGCGCATCGACCTTGATGCGCCCCGCCCTCCGAATCCGACCACTGGATCGCCGCAACCGAACACGCGCGCGCCGAGCGCTTCCCGCTTCGAGCACCTGCAGCGCCGCTACCGCGCCACCCGTGCCGGCCTGCGCGCCCTGCTGGCACGCCAGCCGCATAGTCTCACCCGCCGACGTGCGTTTCGTGCGCAGCCCAAGAGGCAAGCCCAGCCTGGATCCGGCGCATCAAAGCCCTCTGCACTTCAACTGACCCACAGCGAACACGTCGCCTGGGTGGCCCTGGGGCCGCAGTGGAACTGGGCATCGACCTGGAGGTACTGGGAGCGCAGGTGAAGATGCTGGATTCGCTGGTCCATCGCGTCACCCGCCCCCACGAAGCCCAGCTGCCGCTGGCCATGCCCGACAGCCTCGCGCGAACTGGCCTTCCTGCTGATGTGGACCCTGCGAGAATCCACGCTGAAGGCCTGGGGCGAGGGCATCAGCGGCATGGGCCCCTCAACACCCTGGACAGCCAGCTGCCCGACGCAGAAACACTCACTGCCTTCCTGCAGCGGCATCATCCCGACCAGCTGGATCAGGCCACGGCGATCCGCAAGCCCGCCTCACCGCGCCAGCCCGGTGATTTCTCCGGCCGCGAATACCACGGCCCCCACCCGATTCCACCGGCGCTCCTGACCGATCACCCGGAAGCGCACCAGCTGCCACAGGTCCCTCATCCATTACCCGGACGTGCGCCTGCCCGCCGCCGAGGGCGAACGCCTACCGCTGTACGCCACCACCCTCGACCTGGGTTCCGAACTGATCACGGTTTTCATCGCCCACCCCTTTCTGTGCCAGAATCCATCGGTTTTCCTACGGAAAGCGTGCCCCCAGGCTCGCATGCCGGCTTCGGCCCACCACCCGCCCCCGTCATCTGCCCATGCCCACCCCTGCACCTCCAGGACGTACACTCACGCGCGGCATCACACCCGTCTTGCCGGCCTGCGGCTGGAACTGACCGAGAACCGCATCGGCCTCATCGGCAACAACGGTGCCGGCAAGACCAGCCTGCTGCGCCTGCTGTGCGGCCTCGAAGCCCCGACCAGGGCAGCATCCATATCGATGGTGGCGGACATCCATCAGCGCGAGGGCGTCTGCAGCGCAGCCAGCGCATCGGCATGATGTTCCAGAACCTCTGACGACCAGATCATCTTCCCCACCGTGGAAGAAGAGCTGGCCCTGGGCTTGCCCGGCCTGAAGAAACGCGAGGCCTGCAGAAGGCCCGTGAGTTCCTGGCGCAACGCGGTCTCTCCGACTGGGCGCAACGCGCCATCTCGGCACTGAGCCAGGGCCAGCGCCAGCACGTCTGCTGGCTGACACTGCTGCTGGCCGGCCCCGCCACTCTGCTGCTGGACGAGCCCTATGCCAGCCTGGACCTGCCCGGCCAGGCCCGCCTGGCCCATGACCTGGACCAGACCGACCGCCAGCTCATCGTCTCCACCCACCTGCTGGACCACGTGCGCACCTACCCGCGCGTACTGTGGCTGGACCAGGGGCAGGTCCGCGCCGACGGCAACGGCCCGGATGTCTGCGCAGCCTATGAAGCACACGTGCGCCAGCTCATCGCAGAAGCGCTCACCCTGCGGAAGCCCCCATCCGGCTGAAGTCCTCACCTGCGGAATGCTCCCGCTCCGCTGAAACCGCTCGCCCCGCCCAGGACGCAGCACCTCACCACTGGGTAGCCTCTACAGCGACATTCCCAGCTGGCTGCACCGTGTGCCGGCCGGCCTCAAGCTGGCCCTGCTGGTGCTGCTGGGCCTGGTGCTCTTCTGGGTGAAGGACCCGCTGATCCTGGGCATCATCGCCGGCTTGGCGCTGGCCCTGTGGCTGAGCCTGGGCCGAGCCACTCGTCCGCCCGACGCCTGATGTTCTCGGTGCTGGTGGCCGCCGGCCTGGTGGCACTCTTTCAGCTGTGGATGGGCCGTCCGGACCTGGCCTGGTCCGCCACCGTGCGGCTGGCCTGCACCTGCAGCCTGGGAGCTGTACTGACCGTCACCACCCGTCCCGCGGCGCTGCTGGACGTGCTGGAATGGCTGCTGCAGCCGCTTCGCCTGGTGGGCCTGTCGCCCGAACGTCTGGCCCTGCAACTGGGCCCTGATGCTGCGCTTCATCGAGCATTTCTTCGTGCAATGGAAGAAGCTCGACGACGCCTGGCGCCTGCGCACCGGCCGGCCCGGCGGCTGGCGCCTCATCGCCCCCTCACCATCCAGATGCTGCAGACCACCCGCCGCGTGGCTGATGCGCTGTTTGCGCGACTGGGGGACTGAAGCCAGCGCATCACCCCCGCGGCTGGTTCCGTCCACCACACCCGACCCCGTTCGATCCCATCATGGACCAGCACATCAACTACATCACTCTCGGCGTTGCGGACGTTGGCCGATCACGCCGTTTCTACCAGGAAGTTTTCGGCTGGCAGGAAAGCGCCGAAAGCAACGAGCACATCGCCTTCTTCCAGACAGGCGGCGCGCTGATACTGGCACTGTTCCAGCGTGATGCGCTGGCCAAAGGATGCTCTGCCATGACAGCCCTGTCACGATGCCGGGCGGCTTTCCCGGCTTCTCGATGGCTCACAACCTGGCCACCACCGCCGAGGTCGATGCGCTCTTTGCGCGCTTTCGCGACCACGGCGTCACCATCGTCAAACCGCCACAGAAAGTGTTCTGGGGCGGCTACAGCGGCTATATCGCGGACCCGGACGGCTTCCTGGGAAATCGCCCACAATCCGTTCCTGCAGAAACTGCGCGGCTGACAGTCACAGGCCGTGGGCTTTCCACCAGGACCGCCAGCCCCCTGCCTCACACCACCACCTGCGCGATCAGCATCGCCACTACCGTGGCTACCCCCACGCCGATCAGGCCGGGCACCATGAAGCTGTGGTTCAGGGATGTCACTTGCCGATGTGCGTGGTGCCGGTACGGTCCGAAGTTGATCGTTGCCAGATCACTCAGGGTAGAAGCGAAGAAGAAGTACGCATAGCTGGCCGGCACCGATCCCAGCAGCGTGGCCGGTGAAAGCCCCAGCGCAAAGCCCAGCGGCAGCATCACCGTCAGCGTGGCCGCCTGGGACTTCAGGAAGGCCGAGAAGGCGAACATGGCCAGGGCGAAGGTCCACGGATGGCGTTCCACCTCGGCCTTGAGCAGGTCAGTGATGTAGCCCCTGTTGCCCGAGATGACGGTATCGCTCATCCAGGCAATACCCGACGATCATCACCACCGCGATCATGCCCGGCATTGAAGACCTTGGAATCCGAGATGGCCTTGAGCTTGACGCCGGTGAAGAACAGGATGAGCGCACCGGCCGCCAGCATGACGGAACTGGATCACCGGCACCATCGTCAGCGGCTGTCCCTTGGCATCCAGCGGCAGCAGCGGCTGCGCCACCGAAGCCAGGCAGACGATGGCCACGATGCCCAGCAGGAAGATCGTCAGCGCACTGCGCGCCTGCAAACTCACCGCCTCGCCCAGCACCGAATGGCTGCCCCTCGATGTACTCACGCATCTTGGGATCCTGCATCCGGGCCTGAAATCCGGATCGTCGGCCAGTTCCTTGCCCCGCTTCAGACTCCAGGTGGCGGCCACCAGCATGCCGATGATGCACGAAGGCACCGTCACGCACAGCACCTGGGGCACCGAAATGGCCACATGGTGGGTGGCGGCGATGGCCACCACCGTGGCCAGGCGACGGACACCGGGCTGGCCGTGATGCCCATCTGGCTGGCTACCGACGCAATGGCCATCGGGCGCTCGGGCGGATCCCTTTGGAATACGCCACGTCATAGATCACCGGCAGGAGCGGATAGACCGCATGGCCGGTCCCCACCAGCATCGTCAGCGAAAAGGTGCAGATCGGCTGCCAGGTGGTGACCCGCTCGGGATGGCGGCGCAGCAGCTTTTTCGGCCAGCCGCACGATCAGGTTCAGCGCCCGGTCGCTTCCAGCGTGGCCGAGGTGGTCACCACCGCGATGATGATCAGGATGACATCGATGGGCGGCTTGCCCGGTGCCACGCCGAACTGGGAAGGCCAGCAGCGTGATGCCCAGCCCGCCCAGCAGGCCCAGTGCCACCCCACCGAAGCGGATGCCGAAGTAGATGATGACCAGCAACAGCAGCAGCAGCTGTGCCCAGAATGGATGGATGCCTATCTGTTGCATCAATGTACTCAACATGATCGCTCCTCTTCGGGGTATCGTTTGCCGCCCCGTTTTATGACATAAATTGACAATCTGATTCTATACCGATGGTAGCCCGGAAGCCGGACGCTCCCCGTTCATTTCGCACTCGTACCATCGGTCACCCCGCGCACGGTCCTTTGAATGCAGACGATGCCTAGGCGGGCAAACTGACTGTCAGGTGGACCGTTACCGACGGACAATGCCGCAGGCGTACCCGAAAGCCCGCCAGCGTGAAGCGCCCCATGCGGCCCCATCCGGCAAAACCCTGATTCCCGAAGGCCGCACCAGCCACCGTAGAATGACACCAATTCCAGACAGCACAGACCCGAGGGAGTCCGCCGGACCCGTACAGTCGGCATCTGTGCCCATTCCCTTTCTGACAGACATCTCTCGTTCATGGACCGAACCCTGTCGCGCCAGAGTGCGCAGCATATCTCGCAAGTTGCCCTCTTTGCCGCCCTGCTGGCGGTACTCGGCCTCATCCCCAAGATCGACCTGCCCTTCGGCGTTCCCATCACCGCCCAGACGCTGGGCATCATGCTGGCCGGCTGCCTGCTGGGCCCCTGGCGCGGGTTTCAGGCAGTGCTGCTGTTCATCGTGGCCGCTGCACTGGGCCTGCCGGTGCTCTCCGGTGGCCGGGGCGGTCTGGCCCCGTTCATGTCGCCGTCAGCCGGCTACCTGTACGGCTTTAGCGCCAGCAGCTCGTCACTGGCTGGATGATGCTGATGCTGCCGCATGCCCGTACCGCCGGACGGATGGCTGCCAACGCCTTCATCGCCTCCATGGCTGGCGGGCCTCGTGTTCCTGCACATCACGGGCATCATCGGCCTGACCATCTTCGCCGACATGACCTTTTGACAAGGCCTTCCTGGCGGATCTGGCCTTCGTGCCCGGCGACACCATCAAGGCGCTGCTGTGCGCCCTCATCGTCCACACCGTCGCGCGCGCCCTGCCCGACTGGCCCTTCCCGGGCAGCGAGAGCCGCGCCACGCGCCGTTGAACCCGATCCGATCTGCCGATCCCGCCGATCTGGTCCATGGCCCTGCTGCTGCTGCTGGGCCCATGAACAGCGATCGGCCTGCCATCATCCAGGACGCCCATGGCAGCCATGCGCAGCAACTGGATTTCGGCCAGCTTCGGCGGCCGTCAAGCGAACGAGGCATGCCCCGGCCGGACGCATCCTCGGCAGCAACGTGCTGCTCACCAGCACTGCCGATCCGCTGGCGCTGCTGATCGATGTCCTGGCCGTCATCCGCAGCGGGCGATGTGCGGCCGTGGCCGACCGGACTGGCCTGCCGAGGTCCACGCCCTCGCATCGGGAAGCGGCGCTGCGTGACATGGGCGGCCCGTCCCGGACTCCAGCCCACCTCGCCGGAAACGCCCTTCACATCGGCTTCACCTCCGGCAGCTACGGGCCCTGCCCAAGGGCTTCCGCGCCACCATCTATCGTGGGCGAGACCTTCCGCATCACCCTGCAGACCTTTCGGCCCGGTGGCTGCTGGCCGCGTGCTGGCGCCGGGGCGGATGGCGCACTCACTCTTCCTGTTCCGGCGCACTGCTGGGGCTCTGGAGCGGCGGAGGCACCTCCGGTGCAGAGCCGCTTCTCGGCCGGCCGCACCCTGACCACGCTGGCCGACGGCAGGCTGCCCGGTCATGGTCAGCGTGCCCAGCCAGCTGCTGATGTTGCTGACGGCCGCACGCCGGCGTCGGATCAGTCCCATCCGCAGCTGAAGCTGCTGCTGATCAGCAGCGCACGCTGGGCCCACGAGAACACCGCGCCGCTTCAGGCGCTGTTTCCACTGAGCACGCATCATCACTTTCTATGGCGCCTCGGAAACCAGCTACGCGAAGCTGGATGCGGGCTTGCACGCGACGCCCCTGCCCCGAGGCGGTCGGCCGCCTTGCGGCAACGTGCAGGTCCACATCAGGGCGGCGAGACGCTGCCCAAGGCATCCGGCTCGAGGCAACGCGGCCAGCATGAAACAGGCTGTTCCACACCACTCCCATCACCCCGCAGCTCCAGCCACCGTTTCGCCCCAGGTTTCGCCCGCCTCGTCACCCGCCGGTTTGCCCTCATCTTCCGCCCCATCGCCTGCTTCGTTCCCCACCTCGTCCACCCCTCCGACAAGGAATCGCTCACGCGGGAGGATCACGCCGATCCTCAAGCCGCCCCCAGCCCGGCTCATCTGGATCCGCAGCCCCATGCTGTTCATCGACTACGTGAACGGCCGGGACTCCACGGCAGCCCGCCGCGTGGGCGAATGGCTGACCGTGCGCGACATCGGATGGCAGGATGCCCAGGGCAACCTGTCTGGTGGGGCGCGAGAAAGCGCATGATCGTCACCCAGGCCCGGAACCTGTTCCCCGAAGAGGTCGGGGCCCGTCTGATGACCCATCCGGACATCTCCCAGGCCGCGGTGCTGGGTCTGCCCGATCCGGCGCGGGCAGGTGGTGCATGCAGTGCTGATGCATCCGTCCGATGACGGCAGCCACGCCCCCTCCGCGACCGGCAGCGCGGCAGTCGAGAGCACCGGCACTCGTGCCCCTGATGCCTGCTCCCGCAGACCTGCGTGGCCTGGTGCCATCAGGCACTGGAATCTCGAGTGCCCCGCCACTGGTGGCGCTGGCAGGGCGATGGCCGATGACCGCCAGCGGCAAGACCGATCTGGCTGCCCTCCGCCAGGCACTGGAAGGCGCCACCCGGACTCGCCCCTGATGCAGCCCCTCTGTCCGTTCTGCTCCTTGCCGGATGCCGCACCCCAGTCGCACCGCGTCATGGCGCGCTGCGCCATCACACGCCACACACGCTGGCCGCCCCCTGGTGCAGCATCTGCTGCAAACGGTCGAGCTGCCGCCGAGGCGGTGGACACCCTGATCCTGGGCAACGCACTGGGGGCCGGCGGCAACCCGCACGCATGACGGCACTGGCAGCCGGCCTGCCACAACGCTGTGCCACCTTCTCGGTGGACACCCAGTGCTGCTCGGGGCTGGTATGACATCAACCTGGCAGCTGCACGCATCCTGTCCGGGCCAGTCCGACGTCGTCATCGCCGGTGGTGCCGAAGCCTGGACCCGATCCCCATCCGCCAGCACCGACCCATGGACGCCACCCAGGCCGCCGTTCTACGAACGCCCGGCCTTCACACTTAGCCGGCGCGTGATCCCGGTCCATTGCGGGCCGCCGCCGACTACGCAGCCCGCCACGGATTCACGCGCCACCAGCAGGATGCATACGCCCGGGACAGCCACGCCCGCGCCGTCCGTGCCATGGAGCCACGCCGGTCCTGCACGCCGTTCTCCATCTGCCCCTGGAAGGTCTGGTGCACGATGCCTATCCCCGGCTGCTGACCGAGCGCCAGGCATCGCGAATACCGGTGGCGGCACGTCCCGTCCGTCCACGATCAGACAAAATTTCTCCTTCGGGCTCCCCATCCGACATGGCTGTCACCGAAGACATCCGCTCCGCGTCAGACCTGTCGATGCCGGGCTCCTCATTTCTCAGCACCACCGCTGTACCAACCGATACCCACAGCCCGGCAGCATCCGAACCTGACTGTGCCCTCAGCCGTCTGGCCATCTCCCCGCAGGCCGATGGTGCCGCGCTCGTGCTCATGGCCTCGGCGGAATTCTACGCCCCTGCGCGCTGCATCACGCCCGCCGCCCACTGGCTGGGCGGGCTCAGCCTGGGCGCCGATCCGACAACCGCGCTGACCGGCGCGACTGGTCGCCACCGAGACCCTGCTGCAGCGGCGGCGGCTGGACCTGAATGTCCTGCACGCCGTCGAGCTGCATGACGCCTTTGCCGTACAGGGTCTGCGCGCTTCCAGGAGGCCCTGCAGTCAGGGCTGGATCCCGCGCGCGTCAACGCCTGGGGTGGCGGACGGCGCGCGGCACACCCCATCGGCGCCTCGGGCGCAGTGCGCTGGTGGAGCTGCTGGCCCGGCTGCATTCCCCACGCCCCATGCGCTGCCTCGACCCCTCGGGCATGCCGGGAAAAGACCCGAGCACCTCGGAAATTCCAGCGGCACCATCCTCTGCACATCATCAGGACGTCCAGACATGCCGGGCATGAAGACCGCCTCCACGCCTCGCCATTTCGCGACTGGGTCCCTGGCCTGCATCGCGCTGTGTGGGTGGCCTGGGCAGTGCGGCGCTGGTGGCGGCTCATCGGTAGCAAGTACCGTTGGCAGGACCCTCGAACGCGTTCAGGTAGTCCCCCACCAGCCCGCTCATCCATCCGGCCCGCTGCCGACCATCCAATCGATGGATGGCGACTTCCCGACTTCAGGCGCACAGTGAGCAGACCCCGCTCCATCCTCTTCACGGTGCCTGTCGCCATGAAAACGCCTCTCGCCTGCAACCGCTCTCGTGCGCCGCCCCTGCTAGCCGCCTTCTCACTGGGGCTGTCTGCCGCATCGCGCTGACTTCGCCGCATTTTCGCATCTGCCGCGGAGCCCAACGCAGCAAAAATGGTGGAAATGAAATCTGCCGATGCCGGAACCAGCCAGCTCTTCTTCGACGAAGCCGGCCGACCGATCCGAAGATTGATGCCACCGGCTCCCGCCTGGAGATCCGGTACGACAATCAGGGCCGCATGATCGAAAAGCGCCTATCCGACAAGCAGGGGTTCTCCGAAACCACGACCTACCATTACCAGGGCAATCAGCTGGTCAAGGTCGAATCACCCACGATGACCGAGCGGATGGAATACGATGCCCATGGCCGGCTGATTGCACGCACGGCCGAGATCCATCCGGTTGATTCGGGCAAGAATCAGATCTTCATCGCGCTTCAGTACGAACCATCAACAGCAGCCCGGGATGCACGCGCGCGGAATCATGCTGCCCAACGGCGCAGCGATGAGCATCAACCGTCAATCTGATGGCTCCATCAACGTGCTCTCCGCGAACTTCCGACTGGGCGAACGGCACAACGGTTTTCTGTATTCCAATCGCAAGAGTGGCAACGACGGCCCACAGCGCTTTGCAACGCGCAAACGGCCTTTTCGATGTGCTGGCGTTTGAACGCAACGGCCAGCTGATCGGGGCAGGGAGCCATCTTTTCGGATTCTCCATCCTACGACAGCCACCTGACCGAATGCCGCCTGCAACACCACGACAGCGGGCGCTGGCGGGCATCGAACCCGCTACCACGGTCAGATCTTTGACCTTATGATGCGCAGGGCCGTCCATCCCGCACCAAATGGCAATCCACCGACAGCAAGGGAAAAACTCGACAAACTGCGCTGTCTCCAACCGCAGTGGGTGACAGCCAATGGCAGTACCGCTGCATGACGACCGGGGCAACCGCATCGCACTCGAGCTGGACGCATCAGCCTTCGCTGAAGGGGAAATCGGCCGACCCGGGCAGGAAGCCTCCTTCCTGCCGGGCACCCACCGTTACAGAGAACGTACCCACGACGCTGCCGGCTACGAATGGAACGGCTGGAGCTGCGCTGGCATCCAGGCGGCCAGATCCTGTCGATGACGCACCAGGATGGTCGAAGCATCCAGTACAGCTACAACCACCGCGGTGAACGGGTGGCGCGTCGTGAAGGCAAAGCAATGGACCTTCTACGACTATCAGGGATGGCCTGCTGCAGGCCGAGGATCGGCGCGCAGCGTCCGTTGATGCGCACCTGGTGGCACTATCGGGCATGCCCTTGCTGATGATCGAGACCCTGAAGGAACCCGTGTCGGCACCCGGAAAGAAAAGATGCCGGCCATCCACAGACTGACTCTGAAGGCCACTCCGGCAAACGTCGCAACAGGTCACCCGCTTTTGCACCGCTGCCTCCAGCAGTCTGGGTCGTCCGGACCGCAGGATCCGATGGAACCTGTCCCGCAGCTGCGGCACATGACGCGCCTATGGCATGCGCTGGATCCGCCGCTGATCCGCGCGTGGCCTGCCCTACCGGTGTGTAGCCAGTCCGCGCACCACGTTGAGCTGGAGCCAGCTGTCTGGCCCTCGGCGAAGGAGCCACCCGACACCCCTACCCGACCACGCTGGATGGCAGCCGGAACCGCTGTCGGATCGCCGAGCTTCGGCAGGCAGACCCTGTGGTGCGCTTCGGCACTGGTGCAAAATCCCACCACAGGAGCTGCATTTCACGACAGCGGTGAATACGATCCGGATACGGGCCGCTATCTGCGCCGCAGCCCGACGTGCCCGCAAAGGGCGGCAGCGTATCTGTTCCGCGAACGGCAACCCGATGGCGGGTGCCGCTCATGCCCTTTGCGCCGGTACTGCGCCTACCGGCGCACCATCACCAGCAGCCCCGACACGATCAGCGTCGCGCCGATCGCCATGCGCGGGGTGATGGCCTCGCGCAGCAGGATCCAGGCCAGGATCATGGCCACCACCACGCTGCCCTTGTCGATCAGCGCTACGGTGGCTTTCACCTGGCTTCCTTGATGGCCTTGTAGTGAAAATCCGCGAAAGCGCCGTGGTGGCGCCGGAGTACACAGCCACATCGGGCTGCGGCGTTCAGCGGGGCAGTTCGGCCGGGTCCACGAACATCAGCGCAAACTTACGAACACGAAGCCGCAGACGAACAGCGTGCGCACGCGCGAGTCCCAGCTCGGCAGAAATGCCCTCCATGCCCATCTTGGCGATGACGGAAGTGAAGCCCGCAAACAGCATCGACAGCGTGGCGTAGAGAACCCAGGGTTCCATGGTCTTTCCCTTCTGACCGTGTTTCGATCTATCAGGCCTTGTCCAGCGCCTGCGCAATGTCGACCAGGATGTCCTCGACATCCTCGGATGCCGATGGACAGTCGCACCAGGACCGGCCGCTGCACACCGGCGCGCGCCAGTTCTTCCTCGCTTCAGCTGCCGATGCGTGGTGGTGGAGGCCGGGTGGCAGGCCAGCACGTCTTCGCATCACCAATGCTGACGAGGGCGATAGATCATCACTGCAGCGCGTCGGGTGAAAGCGCATGCCGGCGTCGATGCGCCCTTCGGTTCGAAGCCGAGGATGCCCGACGCGCGGCCGCCTGCAGATGCGCCGCCCGGGCCGTTTCCCGGTAGAGGCTGCCCGGCAGCGCCGCGCGACTGACCGCGTGTCACCTTCGGGTGCTTCTCCTCCAGCCACTGCGCCACCTGCAAGCGCGTTGCTGCAGTGCCGTTCCATGCGCAGCGACAGCTCCGAGACCCCGCAGCAGCGTGAAGGCGTTGAGGGTGAAAGCGCCCCCACCGGTGGTGCCGCAGCGGCACCCACGCGGCAGCGGGCGATGTAGGCCGCCTCGCCGAAGGAGCCGGTGTAGACGACACCGTAGTGCAGGACGGCCGGGCTGTGGCTGGAAAATGGGAAAGCGCTGTGCGTGCTTCTTCCAGTCGAAGCGGCCGCTGTCGACGATGGCGCCACCGATCGTGGTGCCGTGGCCGCCGATGTGCCCGGTGAGCGAGTGCACGACGATGTGGGCCCCATGCTCGAAGGGCGGCACAGGTAGGGCGTAATGGCCACCGTGTTGTCGACGACGAGCGGCACGCACGCTGGCGTTCGGGCCACCTCGGCCCAGCGCTTCCAGGTCCACCACGTTTGCCGGCCGCTGCCGATCGATCTCGCAGTAGAGCGCACGGGTGTTGTCATCAATGGCCGCTTTCCGCGCGCCCAGATCGTCGTGGTCCACGGCGGCGCAGCGCCCTGGTTGGGCAGGCTGTGCGCAGGCGCAGGTTCAGCAGGTGCCGTCAGCTGGCTGGTAGAGTACGATGTTGCTGCCCGGCGAAGGCACGGTGCCTGCAGCGCACTATGGGTGATAGCCGTCATGCCCGAAGCCGGTGCCAGCGCACCAACGCCTCGAGGGCCGCCACGCGCGCGCGCCCTCCAACGCACCGCACTGGTGGGGTTCATGATGCGCGTGTGAGATGCTGCCGGCACCGCCAGGTGGAAGAGGTCCGCACCATGCTGGCTGTCAGTCGAAGGTGTACGAAGTCGTCTGCAGACCGGCACGGCGGCCGCACCGGCGCGTGTCGCTGTGGCAGCCGGCATGGGATGGCGGCGGTGGAAAATTTCATGAGAGTCTCCACGAGGATCGGAGTGCCCGGCAGACCGCACGCACCGCTGGCTCCCACGTGTTGCGTATCTCGTTGCCGCGTTGCCACGGCGTGCAGACTGCGGGATCCTGCCGTTCCCGCATTCCGACCCGATGATATTGCAACGCGGTCGCCTTCGCCCGCCGCCTGTCAGCCCTCCCTGCTGGCTGCCCTGCCCTGGGCCCTGGCCCCGCCGCTGGACGCAGGCGGTCCAGGACAACCTGCCCTGTGGTCGTGCCCCGGCTGCCCTGCGTCACCAACAGCTTTGCGATGTCTCGCTGGCCGAGGCGCCCCGCGCAGGTCACGTCCGTGCGAGACCGAGGACATCAATGGCGAGGCGATGCCTGCTGCGGGGCGTCATCTCGCGAGATCCGCTTCATCGTGCGACTGCCTCGTGACCGGCTGGACGCAGCGCTACCCGCAGACCGGCTGCGGCGGGCTGTGCAGTCCGGCTGCCATCCACATTCACCAGCGCGACTGCGCCGCTTCGAGCGCGACGGCACGCTGGCCATGGCCTCGACCGACAATGGGCCACCAGTGGTGCCGAGCACGGCATCTGGGCTTGCACTCCGATGACATGCACGTTGCGGGTGAGATTTCGGCTACCGCGCCGTGCGTACGCCACCCGCACTCATCGCGGGTGAACTCATTCATCAGCTATTACGGTCAGCCGCCGAAGTGCACCTATTTCTCGGGTTGTTCCGACGGTGGGCGCGAGGCGCTGATGGCCCGTGCAGCGCTATCCGAAGGACTTCGACGGCGTGGTGGCGGTGCACCGTCACTGCGTATTTCACCATCCAGAGCAGCATGTACCACGGCCGGAATGCCCGCATCACGTGCAGCGCCCGACGGCGACCAGCCCGCCATCCGCGAGGACGATCTGCCCGATCCTGCGCCGCCGTGCGGCGTGCAGGCCTGGCGACTGCTGCGCCGACGGCACGACCGACGGCCTGGTCGACGCTCCGGACCTGCAAAAGGTCGATCCCTGGCACGTGTGCCTCGACAGAATGCAGCCGATCCTTCGGGACATCATGCGAGACGCGGGTCGCTGCATCTGCGCGCGCACGGCCGCCGCGGTGGCCGAAGTCTATCGTGCGCCGCATGCGGTGACTCACTAGCTGGTGCTGGGCCCAGTACTTTCCAGGCTCGGAGCTGGCCTGGCTGCGCAGTGCTGGTGCCGCGCAACGCCGTGCTGCTGAGCGCCAGACGCTGGCAGCGCTCGTCGCACGACGCTGAGCACCCGCCACTGCAGTCCGTCCAGAAGGCGCCATCACCCGATGCACCGCCGAGGCCCCGAAGCCGGCAACTTTTGCACACGCACGCGCGCAGCGGGGTGCCCCGATAGCGCCACACTCCACCTCGTCCATCCGCCTCGAGGGAACGCACACATCGACCAGGGTGGTTGCTGCCTCCCACGGCCCGGACCGTCAGCCTGAAATCCTCCGGCGACCACTGTCCGGCGCTGGCCTATCAGAGCCTACGGTCCGCACTGGAAGCTGGGCGGAACTTTCGCTTTCACCCGCGAATCACTGCGGCGGCTGGCACCGATGCATCGCCCTGCTGGGATGCCAGCAATCCGGATCCTGGCCGCCTACCCGCCGAGGCCGGCGGCAGGTGCTGATCTGGCACGGCCTGTGCTGACCCGGAACATCCCGCCAATGAATGCACCATTGCCTACTGGCGGGCGGTGCGTGAAGGCACTGGACCCGCAGGCCGACGACATGCTGCGGCTCTTCCTGATTCGCGGCATGTACCACTCGCGCGCCGCGGCGACGGTCTGGGCAGTCTGGATGTGACCACGCCGCTGATGGACTGGGTGGAGACGGCCAGGCCCGCTGAGACGCTATTTGCCCTCGGCCACCGAGGTGGATGCGCGCGCTGGCCGCGGCCGGCCACGATCCAGCGCTTTCCGTACCTGACGGTACTGGAAAGCGCAGCGATCCGGCCAGCCCTGCCGACTGGGCAGCGCGCGGCGCACCATCGACATCGACCCAGCGCTGTACCGCACCGCCGGGGCCGAAAGTTCTTCAAAACCGGGCTTTCAGCGCTTCTGCGGGTTTTCCGGGCTGCAATTCGTCTGCCAGCCCTGAATGCCGCCGGCCCGGGAAGACATTCCGACCGGGCTACGCCAGAAGGCACTGACCGACCGGGCCGGACCCATACGCCCATTCTGACCACACGAAGGAGGGATCCCCACCATGACGGACACCGAACAGATCCGCGACCCTGACGCTGTGCCTGCTGGCTGCCTATGCGGACCGGCAGAACATGAACGCGAAGGCGAGGAGATCCGGCGCATTGCCGAAGGTCTGGCCGCCAGCGAGAGATCAATCTGCCCGCGCTCCATCAGGATGTGCTGCTGAAGCGCACCGGGCGTGCAGGACGTGGCCGCCCTGGCTGCAGGATGACGATGCCCGCCGGCCGGCCTACGAGATGGCGGTTCTGTGTCTATGAGCCGATGGCAGCGTCAGCGAGGCCGAACGCGCCTTCTGACCGAGGCGCGCCAAGCCCTGCAGCTGGATGCAGCCCGCCGAGGCCACGGTGCAGCAGGCCGAGGCACAGCGCAGGCCCGCTGGCGGAGCCGCTGCAGGAAACCCCGCTTTTCGGTAACCCGGCCCAGGGCACGCCCTGACAGGTGGACCACCCGACGCCCCGCATCCGGAGTGCACCGAGCTGCAGAACGCGCCGACCGGCCGCACGCCGGACTGCACACGCCATCCGACCAACGCAGATCCCGCGCGCGGCCATCTCCAGCGGGGCCATCGAGCTGCCGCGAATCGTTGCTCTCGACGCTGGCCATCATTCCGCTGCAGATGCGGCTGGTCTTACCAAGGTCGGTCGGCAGTACGGCTTATCCGCTTCGACCAGGGCCCACATCCGCGATTTTCTGGCCACGCTGGGCGTGGGTGTCACCTCGCGGTATCTGGAGCGGGCCGGGCGCAAGCCGCCGGGCAGCGGCTGCTGGCAAGAAGCTGCAAGGTGCGTGCTGGGCGGGCTCGGCCGCCAGGCCGTCGGCCTGCATGAGCTTTGCACGGCACCCTACGCCCTGCACGTGGCGCGTGAGTGCTATGCCCGGCGGTCGCGTCGCCGTCCACCCAGATGCTGAAGGACGCCTATCAGCGCGTGCTGGGCGACGGCCGCGCTGCAGTCCGCAGTACCTGCCCCGGATCGAAGCTGAATCGCGCCAGCTGGATGCGGCCAGGTGATGGCGCTGGTGCGCGGCCAGGGTTAAGACGCAGCGACGGGTACCGGCCTGGCCGGTACCCTACCGTTCCGGTCGTATGCCGATGCAACGGTACAACGCGACGCGGAAGCGGCGTGCAAGCCAACGTCTGGTCGCCTGCGGCTTTGTGCGTCGCGGGCGCAGCGCTATAGTGAGGCACTTCGTACACCTTCCGACGACCATGTCTTTCCAGCATCGCCCACACGCTGCCGAGGCTCCGGCCCCGGCTCATCCGCCTCTGCACACGCGCCCCGCCAGAGTGCCTGGCTTCCCGTCCAGCCGGAGATCGGCCTGCGGCTGCGTCCGCTGGGCGGCGGACCTGCCAGCTTCGTGCATCAGCTGGTCAACAACGCCAACGTGATGCCGCTACTGGTTCAGAGACCGCTTCGAGGACGCCGCCGAGCTGTCGGCGCTGTACGACGAGCACATCCCGACGACAGCGCGAGGCGCCACGCGCTCACGTGGTGGAAGCCTATGGCGGAAGAGCGTGGGCCTGGTGGAGCTGGTGGAGATCGACCACGTTCACCGGCGGGCCGGGTTCCAGATCATCATCCGCCCCGACCATCAGGGCGGGCATCGCGCTTCGAGCGGCCCGGCTGACATGGAGTATGGTTCAGCGTGCTGGCCACCTGTCAGATCTACCTGATCGTCGACGCGAGAACCACAAGGCGATGCATCCTCACCAGAAGCTGGGCTTCGAGGTGGAAGGCAGAGCTGAAGCTCTGAAGTTCTTCATCGGCTTGAGCCAGTGCCGCGATGATGTCATCCGAAGATGTGCCTGTTCCAGCACGGTTCCTGTCGGCCAACCGTCCTCAGCAGGTCGGGCTACGGGTGACACCGACAGCGCAGTGAGGGCGGCACGGGCATCGTCGATGACCGAGGAACATCCCCTTTTCCGCTGCGCCCGAAAATCTCCCCACCGCTGGCTGCTGCTGATGATGGTGGGCCTGGGCCTGCTGCTGGTCGCGGTGGACATCACGATCCTGCTGACGGCTCTGCCGGTGCTCCACGCTGAACTGCACGCCAGCAGCGCGAAGCCGAAGGGCTGTGGATCGTCAATGCCTATCCGCTCTTCAGCACCGGACTGCTGCTGGGCGCGAGGGCACGCTGGGCGACCGCATCGGCCACCGGCGCATGCACCTGGTGGGGCTGGTCGTCTTTCGGGCTGTGCGCGTGATGGCAGCCTATGCGAGCTCGGTGGCCGTTCTGGTACTGACCCGCGTGCTGCGGGCCATGGGCGACCTCGGCCATGCTGCCGGCCACGCTGGCCCCTCATCCGGGTGGGCTTTCCGACGAGCGCGAGCGGGCGCTGGCCATCTCGGTGCTGGGCCTGCCTGTCGCTTCGTGTGCCATTCTGGGACCGCTGCTGGGCGGATGGCTGCTGGGCCACTTCCACTGGGACGCAGCTCTTTCTCGTCCAGCGTACGCATCATCGCCATTGCCTGGCTGGGCACCTGGTTCGTAACTCTGCACCAGGTCAGCGCGAACGCCGATCCCTGGGACCTGCCCTCGTCGGTGCTGGCGCTGCCTGCGCTTCTCCTCGCTGGTGCTGGCCATCAAGACGTACGCCATCCGCCCGTTGACCTGGACTGCCTGCTGGAGCGCGCGCTGGCCCACCGGCGCTTGTGGCGGGACGGCGCTGCGTCCGGCGACAGCGCCGGCTGAGCCCATCCTGCTGGACTTTTCGCTGTTTCGCAGCCCGGCCTTTGCTGCACGGTGTGCTGGGCGCCGTGATCGTGGCGTTCACCACCGGCGGCGTGCTGCTGGGCGTCGCAGCAGCGCTTTCGGTGGGTGGCAGGCTACGCGCCCTGCCAGGGCGGACTGCTGGCCTCGGTGCTGTTCGCGGCACACTGCCCGGGTCCATCCTGGGGAGGCCTGTAGCTGCACGTATCGGCCTGCAGCAAGCGCTGATTTCCGGTGGACTGTCTGTCGTGCACTGGGCATGCTAGGTGGCGCGCAGGCCTCGTGGCATCCACTCGGGCCTGCCGGCGTAGCACGCGGGGCCTGGGCTGGCTGGTGGCGGGCCTGCTGCACAGCCGGGCGGGCTGGGCCTGCAGCACCACCATCTCGGTGGCGTCCACCGCCATCGTGGAAAGCGCCGCCGCACCGGGCCGGCATGGCACCTCGTCCGTGGAGGAAGTGGCCTGTAGATTCGGCGCGTTGCGTCGATCGCGCTGCTGGGCGTCCTGCTGCCGGGCTCTACCACGGTGTTCGTGCAGCTGCCGCCGGGCGTGGTCGCGCGGCCGCCCGAAAGCATCCAGCACGCAGCCCTGGACATCGTGGCGGCGTCGCGGCGGCGCCCTGCGCGATCACCTGGCGCGCAGCTTGGCTGCATCGTCCCCACCCTGGCCGAACCGGGGCTGGCGGGCTCCTGCCTGCAGGATGCAGCCGCCCGCCAGGGGCGGCAGCCTGCTGGCCTCACACGCGGACGCAGCCTTCGGCCGCGGCTTCACGGTGGTGATGCACCTGGGGGCCGTCATCCTGACCAGCGGGGCGTGGATCGCCAACCGTTTGCTGCGTCCCCGGCAACGAGAGGCCTGAAACAGGCGGCTCCTGGCCCGGCAGGCCGCCATTGACTGCCCATGCCATGGCCCGGTGCGATCAAGGCCGCCACAGCTTCGTACTCTAGTCGTGTCCAGATGAGGACGATGGGGCGTGGACGAGATGACGCCCATCAACCAGCCCGAACATCGATGCCTTGGCTGGCGCCGGCGCGGTTTCAGCTCATGACCAGCACCCCGGTGCGAATCGCGCGCGCGCCCCGGCCAGGGGCTCAGCGGCGGCAGACGTTCACCGGCTGCGCCAACCGGCCAGCCGCCCCAGACCAGCTCACCGGCGTAGATGACTGTATGGCACGGGTGGGCGGGACCGTTTCTGGAGCAGTTCGTGCCCAGCTGGATGAGGATGCTGCTGAGGCCCGTCCCGATGGCCTGAGCGCTACACAGGAAAATTCCGGTACCGATTCGCCCAGAACGGGCATCGGGAGAAACGACGGCAGTCCGGCTGCGTACGGCTGAACGACCGTCACCCGCCCCAGGTCCACCCGGCCCGGCATGGTGCCCGATCAGGATGATCTCGAGGCGATATTACCGCCCCGCAT
>BNJV01001058.1_pt1 | contig 261999 bp, 317 predicted proteins | sample 8540591 | NCBI WGS metagenome assembly BNJV01 (sample SAMD00202457, study PRJDB9452) | human saliva metagenome | host: Homo sapiens
CAAGGAAGCTAACTAGCTAACTGCCTTACTAACTATGTTTGGTAAATGAAATCGATTTGCCAAACTCCGTGTTGTAGTATAATAATCGTTCTAGCAAGAAAATCCTACGGATTCAGGCCATTCGTGGGATTTTTTGTTGTAACGAAGATAAATTAGTGAAAACAATTTAATTCAATAGACTCTGCGGTCACTTCTTCTGGGGTGATTTCGTTGTTCTATTGTCCCAAAAATGATATTTCTCCTCAGTTTGGAGTTGGAATTTCCTGTCTTCTAGAAAATGTCGTTTAGGTTATGTTGTCAGAGGGAAAGCTACTTGCTTCTTAATTTTTCTATTTGTCCCAATCATAAATATTGAATTGTGGGTATGTTTAGGGTATAATAAGGAGATAAAATTTTTTAGAAAGAAGAATTTCTTTTTTAGGTTAGGAGAGTGGACATGTTTTTTAGACGTCAACGAGGTGAATATAGAGAGACCGACCGCGTTACAAGGTATAAATTAATCAAGTCAGGGAAACATTGGTTGCGGGCCTCAACTTCCCTATTTGGTCTGTTTAAAGTTATGCGTGGGGGTGTTGATGCTACGCAGGTAAAAACAGAATTAGTAGAAGATCAGGCAAGTCAAAAATTGACTGCCTTAGATTTGTTGAAAGGTGTAGCAGCAACTGGAACCATTTTGGGAGGTTTTGCGGCCACTCAGACAAGAGTCTACGCTAATGATACTGTTGCAGTTGAAAAGACGGTGGAATCAAAGGATATCTTGGCTACAAGAAATACAGTGGTTCTAGGTGAGACATCAATGAGTGACTCAGAAACTTCTGCTAGCTTGTCAACTTCTGTAAGTGAAAGCACTTCGCTGTCAGAATCTGTGTCTAATAGTTCGTCAGCCAGTGCCTCGGTTAGCACTTCTACTAGTCTTTCGGCCAGCATTTCTAATAGTACGTCATTCAGCGAGTCTGTCAGTGCTTCTGCTAGTGCCAGTCAATCAACAAGTGGATCGAATGTTTCTGTAGTGTCAAGTCTGTCTGTTGAACAGAGTGGATCGACAACAGCAATTGACCAGCAACCTTCTACTTCAAAAGAAGCAAAGAACCTTGAAATTGATTCAGCTGCATTAAAAACAACTGAAATTACTGGTAAGAATAGTGTCAGTGCAGTTCAATCAACTTCTGTAACAACTAGCTTGGTTGCGGCTGCAGCTGCTGCAATAGCATCATCAGAAGTTACAGCTAAACAGCAAGATGAAAACCGTAAGAAGCTGACCAATCTTTCAGCTGAGATAGGTGAGTATCTAGCAAAAGCAGTTGGTTTGCCAAATACGGATCCAGCTCTTGCTAAGGCCAATGCTGCAGTAACAGAAATTGAAAAAGCCCTCGCTGATCCAACTAGTGATTTAACAACAGTAGTGCAAAAAGCTACTTCAGCGCGTAATTCGATTGTCAATGCTGTGTTGGCGGCTAATTCTGGTGTGCGTGATGCACGAAATGGGGCAGAAATTGCTAGAGGGGCACACTCACGTGCAGCCTCTAAACCACCTACGATTTCTATGCCATCCACTATCACAATTTATAATGATGAAGCAGTCAATAATTTTCAGATAAGGCTGAATGATGATCAAGGGATGGCTAAAAATCACGCCCTCCCCATCCAATGCTATTATTACAGGTTTAAGTGCACCGAACTATCCAACTAACAAGAAAGGGGTATTTGGAGATCTATATATCTATGATCAATCAGGGGAGACAAATAGGTGCCCAAAGGTCATACACCATTGACATAAAAAGGGACAGTGGGTCGTGAAAACAGAACTTGGAAACCCTATAAGCCTGGTACCTATGTTCTGGAATATACAGTAACAGATATTCATGGTCAGACTGCTACAGCACGTACGAATTTCCATATCAAAGGCTTCAACGAACGCCACAACCCAGTTAGTGGGGATACCGTTATTGTTAAGAATCCCTCTTCTTTGACTGAAAGTGAACGCGATCAAGTACTTGAAAAATTTAAAGAAAAAAACCAGTCGCTTTTATCTGGTAGTGATTTTACGAAAGATGGCGTAACCGGAACGATTTCGGTAGCTGAAAATGGGAATATTACCATTACCTACCGTGATAATACTACAACTGTTATCCCAGCTAATGTGGATGCTGTTCCAGTTCCAAGTGCGACGGTGACTCGTAATGGTCAAGCCCTGACCCCTGTAAATGGCAACTATATTGTGTACGCAGGAGATGATATTCAAATTAATTTCACTGCTACAGATAATAGTGGGCAATTATCAGAATTTAAGATTGTTTCAAATGCAGATGCAAATGGCTCAGCCCTTAAAAATAATTTCTTTGAAGATAATAAATATGGGACGGGGACTGTAGAGCATTTAACGGGGAATATCACAGCGACTACTGCTAGTCCAGCCCGTATTACTGTAAGAGCTCATTTGAATGATAATCTAGAGTATGATAAAAATGGTAGAAATAGTTGGCAACGCAATGCAGTAGCAACGGATAAGGCTGGTAATAGAAACAGTGCAGGAAATGATTCACCGGGCAATGTCCGTATTGTGCAAGGTAGACTGACAGATATTATGGAAGGGGTAGCACCGACTGAAACCTTCCAAGTAGAGAATGTTTCTCAATTAAAACCTCAAGAAGAAACTCGTATATTGGCGGCTGTTGAGAAACTAAACAATAAGCAGGAAAAACGTATTGATTCCTTTACTATTAGTAACAATGGAACAGTTACCATTATCTATAAAGATAAGACTACGGATACGTTCACTGTAAAACTTTCTGATAGTGAGTATAAGAGTAGCAGTGCTTCAACTAGTCTAAGTCAAAGACAGTCAACCAGAGCATCAGTAAGTGCTAGCACGTCAGCGAGCGTCTCTGCTTCAACGAGTGCTTCAGTAAGCGCCAGCACATCAGCGAGCGTATCTGCCTCAACAAGTGCCTCAGTAAGTGCAAGTACATCTGCAAGTGCGTCTGCTTCAACAAGCGCTTCAGTTTCTGCAAGTACATCGGCGAGTGCGTCTGCCTCAACGAGTGCTTCAGTATCAGCAAGTACATCAGCGAGCGCATCTGCCTCAACAAGTGCCTCAGTAAGTGCAAGCACATCAGCAAGCGTATCTGCTTCGACAAGTGCCTCAGCATCAGCAAGCACTTCAGCAAGCGCGTCGGCTTCAACAAGTGCCTCAGCATCAGCAAGTACATCAGCGAGCGCATCTGCCTCAACCAGTGCCTCAGTAAGTGCTAGCACGTCAGCGAGTGCGTCTGCCTCAACGAGTGCCTCAGCATCAGCAAGTACATCAGCGAGCGTATCTGCTTCAACGAGTGCCTCAGTAAGCGCCAGCACATCAGCGAGCGTATCTGCCTCAACGAGTGCCTCAGTAAGTGCCAGCACGTCAGCGAGCGTATCTGCTTCAACGAGTGCCTCAGTAAGTGCTAGCACGTCAGCAAGCGCATCGGCTTCGACCAGCGCTTCAGTATCAGCAAGTACATCAGCGAGTGCGTCTGCCTCAACGAGTGCATCAGTAAGTGCTAGCACATCAGCGAGTGCGTCTGCCTCAACGAGCGCCTCAGCAAGTGCAAGTACATCGGCAAGTGCGTCCGCCTCAACAAGTGCCTCAGCAAGTGCAAGTACGTCAGCGAGCGTCTCCGCTTCAACAAGTGCCTCAGTTTCTGCCAGCACATCAGCGAGCGTCTCTGCTTCAACAAGTGCTTCAGTAAGCGCAAGTACATCGGCAAGTGCGTCTGCTTCAACGAGTGCTTCAGTTTCTGCAAGTACATCGGCAAGTGCTTCAGCTTCAACAAGTGCTTCAGCAAGCGCAAGTACGTCAGCGAGCGTATCTGCTTCAACGAGTGCTTCAGTTTCAGCCAGCACATCGGCAAGTGAGTCCGCTTCAACGAGCGCTTCAGTTTCAGCTAGCACGTCAGCGAGCGTATCAGCTTCAACAAGCGCCTCAGCAAGTGCAAGTACGTCAGCGAGCGTCTCCGCTTCAACAAGTGCCTCAGTTTCTGCAAGCACATCTGCAAGTGCGTCTGCTTCAACAAGCGCTTCAGTTTCCGCAAGTACTTCAGCAAGTGCTTCAGCTTCAACAAGTGCTTCAGCAAGTGCAAGCACATCAGCGAGCGTATCTGCTTCAACGAGTGCTTCAGTAAGTGCAAGCACATCTGCAAGTGCGTCCGCTTCAACGAGCGCTTCAGTTTCAGCAAGCACATCAGCGAGCGTATCTGCCTCAACAAGTGCCTCAGCAAGTGCAAGTACATCGGCAAGTGCGTCTGCTTCAACAAGTGCTTCAGTAAGCGCAAGTACATCTGCAAGTGCGTCTGCTTCAACAAGCGCTTCAGTTTCCGCAAGTACTTCAGCAAGTGCGTCCGCTTCAACGAGCGCTTCAGTTTCAGCAAGCACATCAGCGAGCGTATCTGCCTCAACAAGTGCCTCAGTAAGTGCAAGTACATCTGCAAGTGCGTCTGCTTCAACGAGTGCATCAGTAAGTGCAAGTACGTCAGCGAGCGTCTCTGCTTCAACGAGTGCTTCAGTTTCAGCTAGCACGTCAGCGAGTGCATCTGCTTCAACAAGTGCTTCAGTAAGCGCAAGTACATCTGCAAGTGCGTCTGCTTCAACGAGTGCTTCAGTTTCTGCAAGTACATCAGCGAGTGCGTCTGCTTCAACAAGCGCTTCAGCAAGTGCAAGCACATCAGCGAGCGTATCAGCCTCAACGAGTGCCTCAGTAAGTGCAAGTACATCAGCGAGCGTCTCCGCTTCAACGAGTGCTTCAGTAAGCGCAAGTACATCAGCGAGTGCGTCTGCTTCAACGAGTGCCTCAGTTTCTGCAAGCACATCAGCGAGCGTCTCCGCTTCAACGAGTGCTTCAGTTTCTGCAAGTACATCGGCAAGTGCTTCAGCTTCAACAAGTGCTTCAGTAAGCGCAAGTACATCTGCAAGTGCGTCTGCTTCAACAAGTGCTTCAGTAAGCGCAAGTACATCGGCAAGTGAGTCCGCCTCAACAAGTGCTTCAGCATCAGCAAGTACATCAGCAAGTGCGTCTGCTTCAACGAGCGCTTCAGTTTCAGCTAGCACGTCAGCGAGCGTATCAGCTTCAACAAGCGCCTCAGCAAGTGCAAGTACGTCAGCGAGCGTCTCCGCTTCAACAAGTGCTTCAGTAAGTGCAAGTACATCAGCGAGCGCATCTGCTTCAACGAGTGCCTCAGTAAGTGCAAGTACATCAGCGAGTGCGTCTGCTTCGACAAGTGCCTCAGTATCAGCAAGCACATCAGCGAGCGTATCTGCCTCAACAAGTGCCTCAGTAAGTGCAAGTACATCGGCAAGTGCGTCTGCTTCAACGAGTGCTTCAGTAAGTGCAAGCACGTCAGCGAGCGTATCTGCTTCAACAAGCGCTTCAGTTTCTGCAAGTACATCGGCAAGTGCTTCAGCTTCAACGAGTGCTTCAGTTTCTGCAAGTACATCGGCAAGTGCAAGTACGTCAGCGAGTGCATCTGCTTCAACGAGTGCCTCAGTTTCTGCAAGCACATCAGCGAGCGTATCCGCTTCAACGAGTGCTTCAGTTTCTGCAAGTACATCGGCAAGTGCTTCAGCTTCAACAAGTGCTTCAGTTTCTGCAAGTACATCGGTAAGTGCTTCAGCTTCAACAAGTGCTTCAGCAAGCGCAAGTACGTCAGCGAGCGTCTCTGCTTCAACGAGTGCTTCAGTTTCAGCCAGCACATCGGCAAGTGAGTCCGCTTCAACGAGCGCTTCAGTTTCAGCTAGCACGTCAGCGAGCGTCTCTGCTTCAACAAGCGCTTCAGTTTCAGCCAGCACATCGGCAAGTGAGTCCGCTTCAACGAGCGCTTCAGTTTCAGCTAGCACGTCAGCGAGCGTATCCGCTTCAACGAGTGCTTCAGTTTCTGCAAGTACATCGGCAAGTGCTTCAGCTTCAACAAGTGCTTCAGCAAGCGCAAGTACATCAGCGAGTGCGTCTGCTTCAACGAGTGCCTCAGTAAGTGCTAGCACATCAGCGAGTGTGTCCGCTTCAACGAGTGCTTCAGTTTCAGCCAGCACATCGGCAAGTGAGTCCGCTTCAACGAGTGCTTCAGTTTCAGCTAGCACGTCAGCGAGCGTATCAGCTTCAACAAGCGCCTCAGCAAGTGCAAGTACGTCAGCGAGCGTCTCCGCTTCAACAAGTGCCTCAGTTTCTGCAAGCACATCAGCGAGCGTCTCTGCTTCAACAAGTGCTTCAGTAAGCGCAAGTACATCTGCAAGTGCGTCTGCTTCAACGAGTGCTTCAGTAAGTGCAAGCACATCTGCAAGTGCGTCTGCTTCAACAAGCGCTTCAGTTTCCGCAAGTACTTCAGCAAGTGCGTCCGCTTCAACGAGCGCTTCAGTTTCAGCAAGCACATCAGCGAGCGTATCTGCCTCAACAAGTGCCTCAGCAAGTGCAAGTACATCGGCAAGTGCGTCTGCTTCAACAAGTGCTTCAGTAAGCGCAAGTACATCTGCAAGTGCGTCTGCTTCAACAAGCGCTTCAGTTTCCGCAAGTACTTCAGCAAGTGCGTCCGCTTCAACGAGCGCTTCAGTTTCAGCAAGCACATCAGCGAGTGCATCCGCCTCAACAAGCGCTTCAGTAAGCGCAAGTACGTCAGCGAGCGTCTCCGCTTCAGCAAGTGCAAGTACCTCAGCGAGCGTCTCAGCGTCAACGAGTGCTTCAGCAAGTGCAAGCACGTCAGCGAGTGCGTCTGCCTCAACGAGCGCGTCAGCATCAGCAAGTACATCAGCGAGTGCGTCTGCCTCAACGAGTGCCTCAGTAAGTGCTAGCACGTCAGCGAGCGCATCGGCTTCAACGAGCGCGTCAGCATCAGCAAGCACGTCAGCGAGCGTATCTGCTTCGACAAGTGCCTCAGTAAGTGCTAGCACGTCAGCGAGCGTATCTGCTTCAACGAGTGCTTCAGTAAGCGCCAGCACGTCAGCGAGCGTATCTGCCTCAACAAGTGCCTCAGCAAGTGCAAGTACATCGGCAAGTGCGTCTGCTTCAACAAGTGCTTCAGTAAGCGCAAGTACATCTGCAAGTGCGTCTGCTTCAACAAGCGCTTCAGTTTCCGCAAGTACTTCAGCAAGTGCGTCCGCTTCAACGAGCGCTTCAGTTTCAGCAAGCACATCAGCGAGCGTATCTGCCTCAACAAGTGCCTCAGTAAGTGCAAGTACATCTGCAAGTGCGTCTGCTTCAACGAGTGCATCAGTAAGTGCAAGTACGTCAGCGAGCGTCTCTGCTTCAACGAGTGCTTCAGTTTCAGCTAGCACGTCAGCGAGTGCATCTGCTTCAACAAGTGCTTCAGTAAGCGCAAGTACATCTGCAAGTGCGTCTGCTTCAACGAGTGCTTCAGTTTCTGCAAGTACATCAGCGAGTGCGTCTGCTTCAACAAGCGCTTCAGCAAGTGCAAGCACATCAGCGAGCGTATCAGCCTCAACGAGTGCCTCAGTAAGTGCAAGTACATCAGCGAGCGTCTCCGCTTCAACGAGTGCTTCAGTAAGCGCAAGTACATCAGCGAGTGCGTCTGCTTCAACGAGTGCCTCAGTTTCTGCAAGCACATCAGCGAGCGTCTCCGCTTCAACGAGTGCTTCAGTTTCTGCAAGTACATCGGCAAGTGCTTCAGCTTCAACAAGTGCTTCAGTAAGCGCAAGTACATCTGCAAGTGCGTCTGCTTCAACAAGTGCTTCAGTAAGCGCAAGTACATCGGCAAGTGAGTCCGCCTCAACAAGTGCTTCAGCATCAGCAAGTACATCAGCGAGCGTATCAGCCTCAACGAGTGCCTCAGTAAGTGCAAGTACATCAGCGAGCGTTTCCGCTTCAACGAGTGCTTCAGTTTCAGCCAGCACATCGGCAAGTGAGTCCGCTTCAACGAGTGCTTCAGTTTCAGCTAGCACGTCAGCGAGTGCATCTGCTTCAACGAGTGCCTCAGTTTCTGCAAGCACATCAGCGAGCGTATCTGCTTCAACGAGTGCTTCAGTTTCTGCAAGTACATCGGCAAGTGCTTCAGCTTCAACAAGTGCTTCAGCAAGCGCAAGTACATCAGCGAGTGCGTCTGCTTCAACAAGCGCTTCAGCAAGTGCAAGTACGTCAGCGAGCGTCTCCGCTTCAACAAGTGCCTCAGTTTCTGCAAGCACATCAGCGAGCGTCTCTGCTTCAACAAGTGCTTCAGTAAGCGCAAGTACATCTGCAAGTGCGTCTGCTTCAACAAGTGCTTCAGTAAGCGCAAGTACATCTGCAAGTGCGTCTGCTTCAACAAGTGCTTCAGTTTCCGCAAGTACTTCAGCAAGTGCGTCCGCTTCAACGAGCGCTTCAGTTTCAGCAAGTACATCAGCGAGTGTGTCTGCTTCAACAAGCGCTTCAGCAAGTGCAAGCACATCAGCGAGCGTATCAGCCTCAACGAGTGCCTCAGTAAGTGCAAGTACATCAGCGAGCGTTTCCGCTTCAACGAGTGCTTCAGTTTCAGCCAGCACATCGGCAAGTGAGTCCGCTTCAACGAGTGCTTCAGTTTCAGCTAGCACGTCAGCGAGTGCATCTGCTTCAACGAGTGCCTCAGTTTCTGCAAGCACATCAGCGAGCGTATCTGCTTCAACGAGTGCTTCAGTTTCTGCAAGTACATCGGCAAGTGCTTCAGCTTCAACAAGTGCTTCAGCAAGCGCAAGTACATCAGCGAGTGCGTCTGCTTCAACAAGCGCTTCAGCAAGTGCAAGCACATCAGCGAGCGTATCTGCTTCAACAAGTGCCTCAGTAAGTGCAAGTACATCTGCAAGTGCGTCTGCTTCAACGAGTGCTTCAGTAAGTGCAAGTACGTCAGCGAGCGTATCTGCTTCGACAAGTGCCTCAGTAAGTGCTAGCACGTCAGCGAGTGCGTCTGCTTCAACAAGTGCTTCAGTAAGCGCAAGTACATCTGCAAGTGCGTCTGCTTCAACAAGCGCTTCAGTTTCCGCAAGTACTTCAGCGAGTGCGTCTGCCTCAACGAGTGCTTCAGTAAGTGCTAGCACATCTGCAAGTGCGTCTGCTTCAACAAGCGCTTCAGTTTCCGCAAGTACTTCAGCAAGTGCGTCCGCTTCAACGAGTGCCTCAGCATCAGCAAGTACATCGGCAAGTGCGTCCGCTTCAACAAGTGCCTCAGCAAGTGCAAGTACCTCAGCGAGCGTGTCCGCCTCAACAAGTGCTTCAGTAAGTGCAAGTACCTCAGCGAGCGTATCTGCTTCAACGAGTGCTTCAGTAAGTGCTAGCACGTCAGCGAGCGTATCTGCTTCAACGAGCGCTTCAGCAAGTGCAAGCACATCAGCGAGCGTATCTGCTTCAACAAGTGCCTCAGTAAGTGCAAGTACATCTGCAAGTGCGTCTGCTTCAACGAGTGCTTCAGTAAGTGCAAGTACGTCAGCGAGCGTATCTGCTTCGACAAGTGCCTCAGTAAGTGCTAGCACGTCAGCGAGTGCGTCTGCTTCAACAAGTGCTTCAGTAAGCGCAAGTACATCTGCAAGTGCGTCTGCTTCAACAAGCGCTTCAGTTTCCGCAAGTACTTCAGCGAGTGCGTCTGCCTCAACGAGTGCTTCAGTAAGTGCTAGCACGTCAGCGAGCGTATCTGCTTCAACGAGCGCGTCAGCATCAGCAAGTACATCAGCAAGCGCATCTGCTTCGACAAGTGCTTCAGTTTCTGCAAGTACATCGGCAAGTGCGTCCGCTTCAACAAGTGCCTCAGCAAGTGCAAGTACCTCAGCGAGCGTGTCCGCCTCAACAAGTGCTTCAGTAAGTGCAAGTACCTCAGCGAGCGTATCTGCTTCAACGAGTGCTTCAGTAAGTGCTAGCACGTCAGCGAGCGTATCTGCTTCAACGAGCGCGTCAGCATCAGCAAGTACATCAGCAAGCGCATCTGCTTCGACAAGTGCTTCAGTTTCTGCAAGTACATCGGCGAGCGTATCTGTTTCAACGAGTGCTTCAGCAAGTGCAAGTACATCGGCGAGTGCATCCGCCTCAACAAGTACCTCAGCGAGCGTCTCCGCTTCAACAAGTGCCTCAGCAAGTGCAAGTACGTCAGCGAGCGTCTCCGCTTCAACAAGTGCTTCAGTTTCAGCTAGCACATCAGCGAGTGCGTCCGCTTCAACAAGTGCTTCAGTAAGTGCTAGCACGTCAGCAAGCGCATCTGCTTCGACCAGCGCTTCAGTATCAGCAAGTACATCAGCGAGCGCGTCAGCATCAGCAAGTACATCAGCGAGTGCGTCTGCCTCAACGAGTGCCTCAGTAAGCGCCAGCACATCAGCGAGTGTATCTGCTTCAACGAGTGCATCAGTTTCTGCAAGCACTTCGGCGAGCGTCTCCGCTTCAACGAGTGCTTCAGTAAGCGCCAGCACATCAGCGAGCGCGTCTGCCTCAACGAGTGCCTCAGCATCAGCAAGTACATCAGCGAGTGCGTCTGCTTCGACAAGTGCCTCAGCATCAGCAAGTACATCAGCAAGCGCATCTGAATCAACGTCAACAAGTGCATCAGAGTCAGCAGGTAAGACTAGACAGCAATTGCCAAATACAGGTACAGAAGCTTCCAAATCATCCGTGCTTTTAGGAGCTTTAGCAGCAGTTACAGGTATTGGATTGGTTGCGAAACGCCGTAAACGTGATGAAGAAGAGTAAGATAACCTATAAATTTAGGCTAAACTAACTCGTACACGTAAATCATAGAAACCCCTTGAAAAATTAGAATTTTCAAGGGGTTTTTACTATTATATAGCTGAAATTTTGACTAAAAAATTGTATAATAAATATAAGGAGAAAATCGCTAGTGGATGATAAAATAACGGTCATTGTACCGGTTTACAATGTGGAAAGCTATCTAAGAAAATGCCTAGATAGTATTATTGCTCAAACATATAAAAATATTGAGATTGTTGTCGTTAATGATGGTTCTACGGATGCTTCAGGTGAGATTTGTAAAGAATTTTCAGAAATGGATCACCGAATTATCTATATAGAACAAGAAAATGCTGGTATTTCTGCCGCACGAAGCACCGGTCTGAATAATATGTCTGGAAATTACGTAACTTTTGTTGACTCGGATGATTGGATTGAGTCAGATTATGTAGAAACCCTATACAAAAAAATAACAGAGTATCAGGCTGATATTGCAGTTGGGAATTACTATTCTTTCAACGAAAGTGAAGGAATGTTCTACTTTCATATATCAGGAGACTCCTATTACGAGAGGGTATATGATAATGTTTCCATATTTGAGAACTTATATGAATCCCAAGAAATGAAGAGTTTTGCTTTGATATCTGCTTGGGGTAAACTCTATAAGGCAGGATTATTCGAGCGGTTGCGCTTCGACATAGGTAAATTAGGAGAGGATGGTTACCTCAATCAAAAGATTTATCTGTTGGCAGAAAGATTGTTTATATCCATAATGGAATCTATTCTTATCGCATCAGAAATAATAGTTTATCCAGATCTTGGACAGAAAAGTGGATGCATGCCTTGGTTGATGCTATGTCTGAACGTATCACTTTATTAGCTAGTCTAGGATATCCTTTAGAAAAACATTTAGCTATTTATCGTCAGATGTTAGAAGGGAGTCTTTCTAATGGGAAGGTCAGTGGCTTAGAAGAAACTCCCACCTATAAAGAGTTTGAGGCAAAAAAATATCTACTAGACAAGCTTGAAAAAACTAAGAAAATACAAAAGAAAGCCATTGTCCTAGCAGCAAACTATTCCTATGTAGACCAAGTAATGACTACTATCAAGTCTATCTGTTACCACAATCGCTCGATTCGTTTTTATCTGATTAATAGCGATTTTCCTAATGAATGGATTAAGCAATTAAATAAGCGCATAGAGAAGTTTGATTCAGAAATTATCAATTGTAGGGTGACATCCGAGCAGATTTCAAGGTATAAGACAGATATTAGTTACACTGTTTTTTTACGCTATTTTATAGCTGATTTCGTGCAAGAAGACAAGGCCCTCTACTTGGACTGTGATTTAGTTGTAACGAGAAATCTTGATGAATTGTTTGCAACAGACTTACAAGATTATCCTTTGGCTGCTGTTAGAGATTTTGGAGGTAGAGCCTATTTCGGTCGGGAAATCTTTAACGCAGGTGTTCTCTTAATTAATAATGATTTGTGGAAGCAAGAAAGTATGACTCAAAGGTTGATTGATTTGACCAATGAATGGCATGATAAGGTTGATCAGGCGGATCAGAGTATCTTAAATATGCTTTGAACATAAATGGTTGGAATTGGATTTTGATTATAATCATATTGTCATTCATAAGCAGTTCACTGATTATCAGTTGCCTGTAGGTCAGGATTATCCTACTATTATTCATTATCTTTCCCATAGGAAACCGTGGAAAGATTTGGCGGCACAAACCTATCGAGATGTTTGGTGGTACTACCATGGGCTTGAATGGACAGAATTGGGACAAAATCATCATTTACATCCATTACAAAAATCTCACCTTTATCCGATAAAGGAACCGTTCACTTGTCTCACCTATACAGCCTCAGACCATATTGAACAAATTGAAACATTGGTTCAATCCTTACCAGAGATTCAATTTAAAATTGCAGCACGAGTATTGGTCAGTGACTCCTTGGCGCAAATGGTTCGGTATCCGAATGTCACCCTCTATTCAGGAATCAACTATTTAGTTGATTTGGATAGAGAGCTAAAAGAGGACTGTCAAGTTCTTTTGGATATCAATCACGGGGAAAAGACAGAGGAATTTTTAGAATATTTTACAGAAAATGGAAAACCAGTCTTGGCTTTTGAAAATACTAAAACGATAGACATGGGACAGCTAACGTATCAGACAGATCAAGTCGGAGATATGATTGAAAAACTGAGAGAATGTGCAAGGGGATGGAGCTGAAGATGATTGGTGATGCTTTAATTTTAACTGTTAGTGACCAGATTGAACACTTGCCGTATCTTTTGGACCAGCTCCCACAAGTTTGCTTTCATATTGCAGCGCCCGTTGTATTTTCAGATAGAATGTTAGAATTACAATCAAAGGGAAATGTACGCTTACATACAGTAACTGATGAAGCTAGTATTTCTTTTTTGATGAGAGTTTGTGATGTGTTACTGGATATCAATCATTATGAAGAAGTAGATCAGGTGGTGGCACGGTTTTCTCAGGCTGGTAAGAGAGTTCTTGCTTTTGATAATACTATGCATGGTCAACAAGGACAAGAATGCTATTCTTCCTCTACTCCTCAAGCAATGGTTGAAGCGATTTTAGATTGTTTGAATCAGCCTCATATCACCGTAAATGACTTGGACCGTATTTATCAGGAAGGCATATGGAATTCCTTTGATATAGGCTCTTCTGCTAGTCTATGTGTCGCTCAGAAGGTTACTTGCCGTAATTTTGAGAGTTTTCAACTACCTGCTGGAAAGCTTATTCTTTATGAAGGAGTCTTTTTGAATAACTACTGTAGTATAAACTGTATTGACCGCATCGAAATCGGATCTGGAACCATGATTGGAGAAGGTGTCCGTTTTTATGACCATGATCATACTTATACAGCAGAGAGGATTGAAAAGTGGGAGTGGAAGATGGCTCCTATAATGGTGGGGAAGGATTGCTGGATTGGCAGCAATGTAACCATTTTGAAAGGTGTTCGAATTGGTGATAACACTGTAATTGGAGCAGGTTGTCTGATACGCCAAGATATTCCTGCAAACAGCATTGTCTACAATAACGGAGATATTCTAATCAAGCCAAGAAAATAGTTAAAGACTAGAAAGGTCAATATGAAACTACATCTAACGAATCTATATGGGATGGCGGGAGACAGCACAGTCATTTTAGCCCAGAATGCGGTCCAAAATATTGCCTCAACTTTAGGTTTTCGTGAATTAGGAGTTTATTTTTATCCTATCACAGCAGATAGCAAGTCTGAAATGAACAAACGCATAGATGGCATTATGTCGAGTGTTTCTATCGGGGATATTGTTGTTTTTCAGTCACCTACGTGGAATGGTGTTGAGTTTGATCGCTTATTTATTGATAAACTCAAAGACATGCAAGTTAAGTTGGTTCTTTTTATTCATGATGTTGTTCCCCTAATGTTTGATAGTAATTATTACCTTATGAAGGATTATCTTTATTTGTATCAGCAGGCAGATGTATTGATAGTGCCTTCGGAAAAGATGAAGAAACGATTGCTTGAGGAAGGGCTAGAAAATCCCAAAATACTGATCCAAGGGATGTGGGACCACCCTCATTCTTTAGCCCTCTATAAGCCAATCTTCAAAAGAGAAATTTTCTTTGCAGGAAGTTTGGAACGCTTTCCAGGATTGCTAAATTGGTCCCACCCAATCCCCTTGAGAGTCTTTTCAAATCAACCAATCGGAAAAAATCAAGCACCAACTTTTATAATAGAAGGCTGGAAGCGAGATGAGGAACTCCTTTTAGAACTTTCAAAGGGAGGATTTGGTTTGGTATGGGGGACTACTGAAAATCCAGGAGAAAATAGAGACTATTATGGAATGAATCTTTCTCATAAAGTTAGTACTTATTTAGCTGCTGGAATTCCTGTTATTGTTCCCAAAAATCTTTCAACGATGCAGTTTATTGTTGAACAGGGCTTGGGCTTTGCGGTTGAAACTCTAGAAGAAGCGAGCCAGCTTGTCTCATCTATAACTGAAGAAAAATACTGTGATATGACAAGGCGTATCGAGATGTTTAGTTATCTATTAAAAGAGGGATATTTTACGAAAAAAATCTTGGTTGAGGCTATTTTTCAACTGGGAGTAAGGTAGGAAAAACAGATGAAGAAAACAATCGTAATGGCAGGAGACTGTCACTATCTATCTCAATTAGAGACGACATTAAAATCAATTTTCTATCATAATAAAAATATAAATGTCTATGTTCTAAATCAAGATATCATGCCAGACTGGTTTCGAAAACCAAGAAAAATAGCGCGTCTTTTAGGGGGCGATGTGATTGATGTAAAGTTACCTCAGGGCAATATTTTCCAAAATTGGGGGACTCAAAATCATATTAGTCAGATAGCCTATGCTCGTTATTTTATCCCTAGCCTCATTAGAGAAGACAAGGTGTTATACTTGGATAGTGACTTAATTGTCAATGCTCCTTTGGATGACTTGTGGGAAATAAATCTAGGAGATCAGTTATTGGCAGCTGTCATGGATATAGACGGTGTCACCTTTAATACGGGTGTTATGCTGATTAATAATGCCAAGTGGAGAGAGGAAAATCTAGAGGACAAACTGGTTCAGCAAAGTCAGTTTATGCAAAAAGAGATAGAAGAGGGACGCTTTTTAGATTTTAATGGAGATCAAACGATTATTAACCAGGTGTGTAAAGAAAAATGGCTAGAGTTGGATCGTTCCTTTAATCTTCAAGTGGGACATGATATTGTTGCCTTCTATAACAACTGGAAGGGGCATTTAGAAGAAGTTCAGTCTCCGGTGATTATCCATTATACGACCTATCGAAAACCATGGACAACTTTAATTGCAAATAGATATAGAGAGTTGTGGTGGCAGGTGCACGACATGGAATGGACTCAAATGTTTCAACACCACTGGGGAGAATTTCAACTAAACTCATCCAAGAGAGAGACTTTAGCTGTTTGATTGTGACAAATTCACAAGAATTAGAAGCCATTCACCAATTAGTTGGCAGTCTTCCAGAAATCACTTTTAATATTGCGGCTTGGACGGACATGGGAGAAAAATTACTAACCTTATCCGTTCATGAAAACGTCCGCCTATATCCTCAAGTAGTTCCGCCTGTTTTACATCAATTAGAAGAAAAAGCTAATCTATATTTAGATATCAATCATGGGCAAGAGGTTCAGTCAGTTTTAGAAAAAATGCAAAAAAATGATGTGCCTATTCTTTCTTTTTTGTCAACCAAACATGGAGAATACGGCCAAAGAGTAGTGGATTCTATAGCTGGGATGATAGAATCGATTCAAGATTATCAGCAAAATGGTAGATTTACGAAAAATTTAGAACCTCAATTTCACGCTTTGACCTTTACAGCCTCTCAAGAACTGGAAGGTCTAGGAAATTTGGCAACCGAGTGCCCTGAAATCGCTTTTCACATTGCTGCTTGGACGGATATGGGCTCAAAACTATATGCATTATCTCAGAAACATGAGAATATTTATCTGTATCCTGCCATCTCTAGAGATGAGTTTGAGAGACTTAAAAACCAGATGGATGTCTACCTCGATATTAACTTGGAGAATTCGACAAGTGATATTGTGGCAGAAATTGCAAGTCTTTCCAAACCAATGTTAGCTTTTTATAAATCTCAAAACGGCTGTCATGGTCAACGATTGTATTCTAGCGAACATCCAGAACAGATGCTGGCAGACCTTCGATTGATGCTGGCAGGAAATGCTTTAAAAGAACAGAGTAAGTTTCCCGAAGTTAAAGGGATTGATGGAACCCTTGACTATGTTATTAAAAACAATGCTTCTTTGATCCGTTTTGGGGATGGGGAAATCAATCTCCTTGCAGGGCATTCAATCCCTTATCAAGATTATGATGAAGAATTAGTAAGTACAATGAGAGAGATTATTTCTCTTCCCTCTAGCGAAGACACCGTAATATGTCTGCCAGATATCTTCCAGAATCGCTTTATTTTTACTTGGTGGGCTATTGATTTTTGGAAAATTCATTTGGATCACTATGCGGATTTTTATCAATCTTTGTCTAGTGATTCATGGTATGGATCGACCTTTGTTTCACGCCCGTATATTGATTTTGAAGATAAAACGCAAGCAAACGAGCAATTTGCTAAGCTGAAGTCTATATGGAAGGGACGTGATCTTCTCTTGATAGAAGGTGCAACTTCACGTTCGGGTGTAGGGAATGATCTCTTTGCTGATGCTAAGTCGATTCAGCGAATCATTTGCCCGTCACATAGTGCTTATTCACGTGTTGACGAAATCGAAAAGGAAATTTATAAACACGCAAATGGACGCTTGATTCTCTGTATGCTGGGTCCTACTGCTAAAGTACTGGCCTATCGCCTAACGAAAAACGGCTATCAGGTACTTGATATTGGTCATATAGATTCTGAGTATGAGTGGATGAAGATGGGAGCAAAAACCAAAATCAAATTTAACCATAAGCATACTGCGGAGTATAATTTTGATCAAGATATTGAATTTATCGAAGATGAAACCTATACAAGCCAAATCGTGGCTGACTTATCAAAATAATGTTACATAAAGGAGAGAGAATGAAAGAACATTCTGTTATTTTCGCAGGAGATTATGCCTACATTCGCCAGATTGAAACGGCACTCAAGTCTCTCTGCTACCATAACAGCCATGTCAAGGTCTATATCTTTAACCAAGATATTCCTAAGGAGTGGTTCAGTGCCCTCAGACCTAAATTACAGCAAATGGGTGGCGATCTGGTGGATGTCAAGATACTTGGTCCCCAGTTTCAGATGAACTGGAGCAACAAATTGCCCCATATCAATCACATGACCTTTGCCCGTTATTTTATCCCTGATTTTGTCGAAGAGGACAAGGTTCTTTACTTGGACAGTGATCTGGTAGTGACGGCTGATTTGACACCTCTCTTTGAAATGGACTTGGGAGACAACTATCTGGCTGCAGCAGCATCTTGTTTTGGAGCTGGGATTGGCTTTAATGCAGGTGTACTCTTGATCAATAACAAGAAATGGCGAGCAGAAGCGGTGAGACAAAAGCTGGTTGAGCTGACTGATCGAGAACACCAGCATGTGAGTGAGGGAGACCAGTCCATCCTCAATATGCTCTTTCAAGACAGCTACATTCCTTTAGACCATTGCTATAATTTCCAGATAGGCTTTGACAGTGGGGCTGCCTTACATGGACATGAATTTATCTTCGATATTCCTCTGGAACCTCTGCCGGCAATCTTGCATTATCTATCTCCAGACAAGCCTTGGAACACTTATTCGGTTGGGCGTTTGCGTGAGATTTGGTGGCACTATCATCTGATGGAGTGGTCTACCATCACTGAGAAATGGCGTCAGGCTGGCCTTGCCTATCCAGTCGCAGTTTACCAGCCAGTGATGACTTGTGTCACCCTAACTAATTCTTGGTGTCTAGAGAAAATCGATTATCTCGTTCAAGCCCTGCCTAAGGTGCATTTCTACATTGCAGCCTATACGATGATGGCACCTGAACTCATGCTCTTATCGCGTTTTGAAAATGTTACCCTCTATCCCAACACCTTCCCCCTCTTGGTTGAGAGACTGATTCAGCAGGCAGATGTCTACCTCGATATTAACCATGATAAAAAACTAAGTGTCGTTTATGACTATGTTTCACGCTTTGATAAACCACTCTTGACTTTTGAGAATACCAAAACTCAAGAACTGGCTGAAAGTGCCTATGCAGGTATTTTCTCAGCAGAAAGACCGGAAGAAATGGTAGTAGCTCTGAAGGCTTATCTGGAGGAGAAATCTCAGCAAGACTGAGATAAGGATTTAAAAGGACTAAGAGAGAAGTGCTGGATTGCTTCCGTATAACATGATGATAGAAAGATAAAAAAGAACAAGGAGGAGTTAGTGAGAAAGTTAATTTCATCAATTGCAGTAAAAAAAGGGATAGGTACCCTGTTTTTGCTCTTTATTTATGTGCTCGGAAGTCGTATCGCTCTTCCCTTTGTTGACCTCAATAGTCGGAATTTTCTCGGAGGAAGTGCAGCTTATCTGGACTTTTCAGTAGCCCTGACTGGTGGAAATCTTCGCAATCTCTCTCTCTTTTCCATCGGACTTTCACCTTGGATGTCAGCTATGATCTTGTGGCAGGTCTTTTCCTTTTCAAAGAAACTGGGTCTAAACTCTGTTCCTTCAGAGGTTCAGGATAGAAGAAAAATGTACTTGACGCTAGGAATTGCCTTGATTCAGGCCTTGGCCTTGACTACAAACCTTCCTGTCCAAGCTCCCTACAATCCTTTCTTGGTCTTTCTCCTCAATACCAGTCTCTTGGTTGCGGGGACCTTCTTCTTAGTTTGGTTGTCGGACATTAATGCGACTATCGGAGTTGGAGGCCCTGTCGTTATTCTCCTTGCGAGTATGGTGGCTTCTCTCCCACAGGATATTATCCAGTCGATCCAAGTTTATAAAGTCTCCCCTTGGATACTTTTCCTTTTGCTGGTGCTGGGGCTGATTTTTACCTACCTAGTCGTTTTGTTTTATCGGGCAAGATACCGTGTCCCTATTAACAAAATTGGCCTCCATTCTCGCTTTAAACGCTATTCGTATTTGGAGATCATGCTCAATCCTGCGGGAGGTATGCCTTATATGTATGTTATGAGTCTCATGGGTTTACCTTCTTATCTCTTGCTCTTGCTTCAACATCTGGATAAGGGCAATCCTCTCTACTCAGCTATACTGGAGCAATATGCTATGGGAAAACCCTTATGGATCTATGCCTATATCCTTATCCTCTTTGTCTTTAGCATTGCCTTTGCCTTTGTCAATGTGAGTGGTCAACAGATCGCAGATCGGATGAAACAATCAGGAGATTACATCTACGGAGTCTATCCTGGTGAGGATACCAGTCGCTTTATCAATCGCTTGGTTCTACGATTTGCTCTGATAGGTGGCCTTTTTAATATTACCTTGGCAGGGCTTCCGATGTTGTTTGTCTTGCAGGATGAGGGTTTGTTAAAGTTAGTATGATTCCCGGACTCTTTTTAATTTTGAGTGGTATGCTCTTTACGATTCACGACGAATTGCAGGCGCTCAGACTAAACGAAAGGTATCAGCCACTATTTTAGGAGGTTTTGATGTATTACTTTATCCCAGCTTGGTATGGCAAGGAGCGTCCCTGGCATGCCGATTTGACACCCTGGTATTTTTATCATTTTAAGCTAGAATTTGATGATACCTTCAATCAGATTCGTCTGATGCAGCGCCAAGGAATTCCTGTTCAGGTCCTCCTCCTGTCCTATCAGCCTCATCTACGCTATTTTCTCCATCGTCAAGGTATTTTAGAAGCACAGGTCGATTCCCTTTTTGATGAATTGCAGGATTTTCACGAGATTCGACCGCAGGTCTTGCAGGTCAGAGATATTGAGTGGGAAGAGGACTGCGAGTTTGTTTACAGTCCCTTTACCATTTTAGTTTTGAGGAATGGCAAGCCCTATGCTCAGGTGGAGCATGGGATTGAAGGCTTCATCAGTACGATTCAGTATTTCAAGGAAAATGGGCTTTTGTCTGCCAACTACCTGATGGATGATCGGGGGCTGGTCTCCAGTGTGATTTACTACGAAGATGGTCAGGCTATCTACCAAGACTACCTCAATCCCAAGGGACTGTGGCAGTTTAGGGAGCACTTGCACGATGGGGGACGTATCGAGGTCAATCCTATCTTTGCTTTCGCTTCCAAAAAGAGACTTACAGAGATATGGGAGAATTGATTGCTGAGTTTTTTGAGAAGAGATTGGCTCAACTCCCAGAGGAAGAGGCGATCTATTTTCTGCCTGCTTGTGATCACCACAATGCTTTCCTCGTAGATCGATTGCCTCGCCAAACTACTAAGGTTCTCAGTCTTTTTATCGGACGAAATCCTCAAGAGCAACTACCTCAGTTGGCGGATTTGTTGCCTAAGGTGGACCTAGTTCTGGTTGATAGGGAGGACACCTTGCGCTTGGCTCAATCTGACTTTCCAGAACAAGCAGAGAAGTTCCATCATTTATCGCCTTTTGATACCCGCTTGGAGTTGGGAAAGAGCCAGACTCGAAAAGAGTCGCTCCTCTACTATCAACTTGACTTTGAGCAGGGGATAGATGACCAAGCTCTCTATCAGGTCTTGCATTTCCTTTCTGAAAATAAGGATACAGAGCTGGTCTTTGGAGCCTTTGCTACTGATCAAGAAGAAATGAAGCATTTGGAAACACGAGTTGCAGAGATGGTCGCAGAGCGGTTTAAAAATCAGGAACTGGAGAAGGAAGTAGATTACCAAGGAGCTGAAAATCCGCTTGAGGATAATCGTCATCAGGCCATGCGCTATTCGTTTGTCAATATGAAGGATGAGTCGGAGTTAATCAAGCAGTTGGAATTTGTTCGTTTGATTGTCGATCTGAATAGTCAGCCTCTCCTTTATACCCAGATAGCGGGAATCAGTGCTGGCATCCCTCAAATCAACAGGGTCAAAACAGAGTATGTCAGCCATAAGAAGAATGGTTATCTGTTGGAGAATATTGCGGATTTTGCGCAAGCTGCTCATTACTATCTCGACAGCCTGCAAGTATGGAACGACTCCCTGATTCATTCGATTGAAAAGATAAAGGAACACACTGGGGAGCAATTCCTGATCAAGCTAGAAAAGTGGTTGGAGGAGGTGACTTATGGAAAGAAATATAAGATTTTGCAAATCGGTCCAGAGGATTGGCGAGATACACTTGCCCTACCAGCCCAACTAGACTGGTATCATGTTCTTCCAAATACACCGTCTGCTATCCAGAAAATCATGGATGAGAATGATCTAGAGCACTTTCATGCAGTCATTCTTACGGATGGAGCTTATTTAGGAGATTTGCTGCCTTTTTCATCTAGCTTGGAACCCTATACGGTTTTCTATCCAGAACAGTTTGTAAGTCAAGATAAAAACATTCAGGACCTCATAAAACAGCACTGCATGCAAGCGATGGACCTGTCAGACCGACAGGACTTTGTTCGAGACCTTTCCACCTCCCTCTTTGAAGGTGGTTATGGGGACAAGCTGAGTCCGGCTGCGATACGGATTCACCCGAGTTTTCAAGGATCTGCCTCTTATCAAGGATTTGAGTATCTGGAGCTGGAAGGTGATTTTGGCAAGAACTATACCCAGCTAGCCTCTTGGGCCTATAATCAGTCTGCCCAAGCCCACTCTCAAATCGAACTCTGGCTCGAATATGAAAAGACTGAGACGGTAGACTTGCGCCTGCGTTTGCGAAAATTCCCAGCAGGATCTATCTCAGAGATTAGCCAGGAAATCCTCCTCGAGGAAGCAGACTTTGCCCAAGCAGTCATTGTAGAACAAGACTATGACGCTTATTTGAGCATTTCTCTCGAAGCGCGTGGTCAGGGAAAAGTCAACATCGGCAATCTCCACCAACGCTGGAGCCGGAAACAGTTTGGAAAATTTGTTCTCGGAGGCAATATCCTGCATGACAAAAAACGTGAGGAAATTAACTATTTCTTTCACCCGGGGGATTTCAAACCTCCTCTAGCAGTCTATTTTTCAGGTTACCGTCCCGCGGAAGGCTTTGAGGGTTACTGGATGATGAAGAATCTCCAATGCCCTTTTCTCCTCTTTTCGGACCCCCGATTAGAAGGAGGAGCCTTTTACCTAGGAACTGAGGAATTGGAAGATAAGATTCAAGCAACCATCCAGTACTATTTAGACTATCTAGGTTTGGATAGAAGTGACTTGATCTTATCCGGGCTATCCATGGGAACCTTCCCAGCCCTCTATTATGGATCCTACTTTGAACCCAAAGGAATCGTAGTAGGAAAACCTCTGACAAATCTAGGAACCATCGCACAGAGAGGCCGACTAGAGGCGCCAGGAGTTTTCCCGACCAGCTTTGATGTCTTGCACCTTCAGACAGGAGGAGTGAGCCTAAAAGACATGAAGGAATTGGATCAGCGCTTTTGGACCCGATTTAAAAAAGCTGATTTTTCCCAGACGACCTTTGGTCTTTCTTACATGAAAGACGAGGATATGGATAGTGGTGCCTATGACCAGCTAGTGGAGACACTTTGTCAGACAGGAGCCAAGATCTTGTCCAAAGGAACCGCAGGTCGACACAATGATGACACAGGTACAAACGTTGCCTGGTTTATTCATTTTTACAAGATGATACTAGAAGAATACGGAAGAGGTGACACATGATTATCATCAAGAGAGAAGATATTAGGTGGGGCGAGATGGGAGCCACTTATCTTTATGGTAGCCAGATTGTCTATCATAAAGATGGCCGTGTCACACTAAAAATCCTTTACTAGCTTCAGGAGAAACCCTTAAAACCTGGTTTTCCAGTGTCAACTATCAGGCCACCAGAAGTCAGCCGAGTCTCCCTCTTCTCAAGAAAAATCACACCTACCGCCTATCTATGAAGATGCAAGTTCAACCAGCTAATGGCCTTTACATCAAACTGACCTTCTTAAACCGTTATGAGGAAATCGTCGAGGAGAAGATTGAAAGGCAATTTTCCTTTACTTTTACCTACCCTGAGACGGCCTATACGTATCGACTTTCCTTGATTAGTGCAGGATTTGAGGCTCTTGATTTTGCTTCGTTTTCTATTGAGGAGGATGCTGGTGTTTAATCATTTTTATCAGGAAAGACAACTGAGAAGGGTCAAGAAACTGTTAAGCCAAATCAATGACCTCAAAGAAGAGATGGCTGCTCTCAGTGATGGGGAAATGGCTGCCAAGACAGAGGAATTTCGCCAGCGTCTTGCCCAAGGAGAATCCTTGGATGAGCTGTTGGTTGAAGCCTATGCCCTTGTACGTGAGGCAGACAAACGTGTCTTAGTCTCTTTCCCTATGATGTGCAGGTCATGGGTGCCATTGTGATCCACCAAGGAAATGTGGCTGAGATGAATACGGGTGAAGGCAAGACCCTGACTGCAACCATGCCCCTCTACCTCAATGCTCTAACGGGTAAAGGCAGTATGCTGATCACGACCAATGACTATCTAGCTAAACGAGATGCAGAAGAAATGGGACCGGTCTACCAATTTTTAGGTCTAACTGTCGGTCTGCCCTTTTCAGAGGATCCAAAAGAGGACTTGACTGCCGCAGAGAAAAGAAAAATCTACACCTCAGATATCGTCTACACGACTAATAGTGTACTGGGATTTGACTATCTTAATGACAATCTTGCTTCTACTAGTGAGGGGAAGTTCCTGCCTCCCTTTAACTATGTCATCATCGATGAAATCGATGACATTCTACTCGATAGTGCCCAAACCCCCTTGATCATCGCAGGGTCTCCCCGCGTCCAGTCTAACTATTATGGGATGATTGATACCCTAGTGACGACCTTGGTTCAGGGCGTAGACTACATCTACAAGGAAGAAAAAGACCAAGTTTGGTTGACCCGAAAGGGAGCCCATACGGTTGAAGGATTCCTAGGAATCGACCATCTCTACAAGGAAGAGTATGCAACTTATGTTCGGCATCTGGTCTATGCTCTCAGAGCCCACACGCTTTTTACCAAGGACAAGGACTATCTGGTTCGAGGGCAAGAGATGGTTTTGTTGGATAAGGGCACAGGACGTTTGATGGAAATGACCAAGCTTCAAGGAGGTCTCCATCAAGCCATCGAAGCCAAGGAACATGTGAAACTCTCTCCTGAAACCAGAGCCATGGCTTCTATCACCTACCAGAGTCTCTTTAAGATGTTTCGCAAAATCTCAGGTATGACAGGAACGGGAAAGGTGGCAGAAAAAGAGTTTTTTTCGAAACCTACAACATGTCTGTCATTCGTATCCCGACCAATCGCCCACTTAGGCGAATTGACCATCCTGACAATCTCTATGTAACCCTTCCTGAGAAGGTGTATGCTTCTCTTGAAGCAATCAAGACCTATCATTCCAAAGGCAATCCACTCCTGGTCTTTGTAGGGTCTGTAGAAATGTCCCAACTTTACTCGTCCTTGCTCTTGCGAGAAGGGATTTCCCACAATGTTCTCAATGCCAATCATGCAGCGCGTGAAGCCCAAATCATCGCAGAGTCTGGTCAGATGGGGGCAGTGACTGTTGCAACTTCTATGGCAGGTCGAGGGACAGATATCAAACTCGGTCCGGGCGTCGCAGAGTTGGGTGGTTTGATAGTGATTGGTACCGAGCGAATGGAGAGCCAACGGATTGACCTGCAAATCAGAGGGCGATCTGGCCGTCAGGGCGATCCAGGTATGTCTCAATTTTTCGTGTCGCTTGAAGATGATGTGATCAAAAAGTTTGGGCCGCCTTGGGTTCATGACCTGTATCAAGACTATCAAGTAGAGGACATCAGGAAACCCAACCTACTCAAGGCTAGTAAGTACCGCAATCTTGTCAGAAAAGCTCAAGAGGCTAGTGATAGTGCCAGTCGCTCAGCGCGCAGACAAACCTTAGAGTATGCAGAAAGTGTCAATATCCAGCGCCAAATGGTCTATAAAGAAAGAGATCGCTTGCTAGATGGGAGCCGTGATCTAGAACATATCCTTGAGGACATACTGGCAGACTATATCAAACAAATCTCAGAAAAAACCTATAGCAGTTCCCAAGAGCTCTTTCACTTCATCGTGACCAATATTAGCTTTGGGATGAGAGAATTACCAGCTAATTTGAACCCGTCCGATGCGAATCAGATTCGGGGTTTACTAGAGGAAATAATAGCCAAAGAAATCACAGCTAAAAAGAAAGTCCTCCAACCTCACCAACTCTATGACTCTTTTCTGAGAATATCCATGCTCAAGGCGATTGATGACAATTGGGTTGAGCAAGTCGACTATCTGCACCAACTCAGTCTAGCGATTGGGAGCCAGTCGGCTTCTCAAAAGAACCCTATCGTGGAGTACTATCAGGAGGCCTATGCTGGATTTGAAACCATGAAGCAACAAATCCGTACAGATATGGTCCGCAATCTCCTCATGGGGATTGTGGAAGTAACGCCCAAAGGGAAGATTCTTACTCATTTTCCATAAAAAGAGAATTAGATGACAATTTACAATGTAAATCTAGGGCAGGATCGACGGAGTCACATAGGCAGTCCCAGAAGTAGACTAGTCTAATAAAATATGCCAACAGCTATGAGAGTTTCTAGTTTTAGCACTAGTCTAGCTGTTTGGCTGAAGTTGATGGAAGCACTTTACTCAGTTTTTTCCTTTCTCGATTTAGATATATTGAGTAGTACGTTTGTTATTAGGAGGAAGTATGACAAAAAAAGATCTATTTTACAAGGATGTCGAAGGACGCATGGAAGAGTTAAAGCAAGGAGCTCTTAAGAAAGAAAAGCCTAGCCAAGGAGAAAAGATCAGTAAAACTTTCTCTATTTTACTTGGCTTGCTCATCCTTATTAGCCTGATCTTTACATTATTAGGAATCTTGAGGTGAAATGATGGAAGTTTTGATGATTGTAGGAATAATCCTAGCCGTCGCCTTGATTGTCCTGATTCTCATCCAACCTCGCCAAAGCCAACTCTTTTCCATGGATGCGACCAGCAATATCGGAAAACCAGGCTACTGGCAGAGCAATCGCTTGGTAAAAGTTTTAACTCTCTTGATTAGCATAGCCTTGTTTGTATTGCTCCTCGTTTTTATGGTGGTGACCTATCAGTAAGGACGTGATTCCATTCACAGATGAGGAATGCTAGACACGAAAAAAAGATACAACCAAATCGGAGGATAAATGGAAAAACAAATTAATGAGAAAATGACCGAGATTGTATATAAAGTAAATGATATGATTCCAGTTGAGTGGGATGGCCTTTATATTAATTTTGAAGTCGATAAGACGCTTAGTGGTGGTGTGATATTTTTCTTTAAATATAAAGGAGAATATCATTATTACATGGATATTCCATCTTTATTTAACATTTCTGAAGACGAATTTGATAAGGATTTTTTTGAATTATTTGATTTAGGTGGTGAGATGAAGAAGATATTCAACGAGCACGGTCTCGCAGAGTGGTCTGCCTTTACAATTAAGGTGGATGAAAATAATAGAGCCTCTTTGGACTTTGACTATGCGCCATGGTTGGAAAGTGACTTTGGACCAACGGCGAGAATCAATTTTTTTAGATATCAATATCTTGGCTTTAAACCTCGAAACGAAAAAGAACTAGAACAGTTCAAGGCCATGGAAGCCTTTCAGCAGGAACATAATGGAAAATAGTTTGCTTGGATAAAAGACCACCTTAAGGTGGTCTTTTATGGTTTAACAAACGCTGATCCATAGGTTTTGTGGTATACTGAGATTGTAGAGAAAGGATGCTAAAATCCAAATCGGAGGATAAAATGGAAAAACAAATTAACGAAAAAATTCTCGAAATCGTGCATCAAGTAAATGATATGATTCCAGTTGAGTGGGATGACTTATATATTAATATTGAATTAGATAGAACTTTGAGTGGAGGGATTTACTTCTTTTATAAGATTTTGAATGAGTACCAATACTTTTTAGATATTCCAGGACTATACTCGCTGTCAAGTGATTTATTTGATAAGGAGTATGATATTTTGTTTGAAAAAGCTCAGGAATTAAAAAAAGTTTTTATGGATAATGAGTTAGCAGATTGGTATTCTTGTATTATTCACTTAGATGAAAATAACAAGTTATCAGTAGACTTCGATTATGCGCCATGGTTGGAAAGTGGTTATGGTCCAAGTGCTCGAATGGACTTGTTTGAGTATAAATACTTAGGCAAGCAACCAGCTAACGAAAAAGAACTAGAACAGTTCAAGGCTATGGAAGCCTTCCAGCAGGAACATAATGGCAAATAGTTATTTCTAAGATGTTGGAAACGCTCTAGTCTAGTAGCAGGTTAGGTAAGTGATTGTGATGTTAAATAATTTGAAATGTTTTGGTAGACTTTCTAATTTTGAGATAAGTGAACTGGAACAAAGGTTAGACTTGAAGTTTCCATCAGATTATAAAGAATTTTTATCCCTTTCAAATGGTGGTCATGTAGAGAATGAATATATGGTTATTCAGGCACCTAGCTTGACAGATGAGCTAGTCATTAATTTCTTTCTGGGCAAAAATGAGGATAAGAATATTGATTTAGTTTCCTGGAATCACGACTTTGATGATGAACTTCCAGCGTCCACTTATATTTTTGCAGTTGAATATGGTGGAGGTATGTTTATCCATATTTTGGAAGGAGCGGATAGAGGTATTTATTTTTGGGACAGCAATTTTGGTCTTCCAGAAACATCTGATGAAGAGAATGTATTTTTCTTGGCAAATACCTTCTCAGATTTTTTAGCAATGATAAAAGTTGAAAAGAAATAAGTTTGCGACCACCTTCGAGGTGGTCTTCTTATTAGCAGAAGAAGTTCTAATTCTATTTATGTTATACTAGAATTATATGATTAACAAAGGTCATTTTAAGTTTTGAAGAAGTGAGCTTGAAAGGTGGCCTCGAGCTATCAGAGAATATCAATATAAAAAGTTATCAGACCAGATTAGTGAGGTGATTAAATGGTTAAATTTTCAAAAATAGATAAACAACTAAATAAAGAACTGAAGCAGTCTATCCGTTCGGCAGCTAAGCGCTTGAAACTTAAATCAAGAAGTGAAAGATTTTTTGATAAAGTAGGAGACTATCTGGTTAAGTATATGATTGATATTGATTTTCCAGATAATGAGTTTCGTCTAATCATTCGTCCTTATATCAAACCCTATATTATTGATGATATTTTTTGGGAAATCTTTGATATGGCGAGTAATTCACAGGAGCCCATGAGTCTTCGGGCAGTAGGAGCCTTTACGGTTCATGACTTATCATTACCATATAAGGTAGTTAGAGAAGACTGGACGATGGAGAATCTTGACTTAGAAAAAGTTGAAGTTAAGGTTTTCGAGGGGCTCTCAGAGGCGCATGAAGAAGTCATAAAACTGATTAGTGGGTTCGCAAGTTTTGAAGATTTTTATGCTTACACAATTGAGAATGGACCAAGGATTGCCGGCTATGATCTAATAGGGATGCTTTTAATGATCCACCGGGAACAATACCAAGAAGCACTTCAAATGGCAGAAGGCTTAATCGCAAAACGAGATTTCGGAGACTTCCAAAATAAGAGTAAATGGATTAATGAATATATCGTTGATTATTGTAAAGAAAAACTCAAGGCAGATTAGGAAGTCTAGGTCCCATGCTTGTCCTTAAGTGTATAAACTAAATCGGAGGAAAATATAGAACAGCAGATTTCTTATGGACTAACAGCTGAAAAATTTGTTCCTAGAATACCAGGGAAAATGAATCTTCCCAAAATAAAATAGAGGTTTTTTATGAAAATATATGATGATGTTATTAAAAAAATTTGATTTCGCTCCCCTTTTTAAAGGAAAACAGAGAAACTACTATTCTCATAAAACAGATAAATAGACTTAAAGAAGCGGAGAAGGATATTAATAGTTTGAAATGGGAGAATTTTGTGTTAGAGAAAGGTGGTGATTTTAGTGTTTATATTTTTAAAAATCATAGTGATATTCATAAGCACTGGAACTCACTGGGAATTAGCGCAAAAGAGGAAATAATTCCTGAAATTGAAGCACGATTAGATAACCTAATCGGGGAAGGTAAACTAGTAGCATCCATGAAAGATCAGATTAAATTTGATATCATTGGCATAGCTAGGTACTTGACCATCAAAAAAGAGGTTCCCCAAGCTGAGTCAATATTTTATGATGATTTGTATGCTTTATATCAAGCAGGCTACATCCCTTGCGGTTATACCAAGGGGTACTATAAGGTTTTATAAGGAGAAAACATGAAAGAAAACACTGTAAATGAAGCTATCGAAATGGTCGACAAATTTTTAAGTTTGGTCACGATTGATTTGGATGATGATCTTGACAAACAGTTAGTGGCAGCCTATATTTTTGGGATGTTAAACGGAAAAGCTCATGAAGAATCAATACCACCAACCGATGTACAAGCGCTGATGATTCGTATCGGCATTGATAAACTCCGTTATCCAACGGAAACTGCTTATCAGATGACGCAATTTATGATTGATGCAACAGATAGAGAATTTCACCCTACTGTAAATGCTATTATTCATAGAGGTATAGAAGGCTACTTCCTATATGCAGACAATCAATATGCTGCTCTTTCGGATGATTTTCAAGATATTGTTCAATTAGTGAAAAGCTAGTTATCATAGTGGAGTAAGTTCGGTTTTATCATCGGACTTATTTCTTTAGTATTCATATCATAATTGGTCGTGCCAACATTAGATTCATAGCTCTGTACTTCTAAGTAGGAGAAGAGTTATTTATGGTATGCTAAATAAAGATAGAGACACCATATTTTGCTTTGGTAAGACATGCCATTCCTCCGAAGGTGTGATATTAGGCTACAGTTCACTCATGGGAAATGAGACTCCACAGTGGATGAAGGATGATTTACAAGGTGGGATAGAGACTTTTTGGGGATGTGTTTCTAAATACGCTTGAAAAGGGTTATGGTAAGAAAGATTCTAAACTATTAAAAATACATCAAAAGGGAAGTTGTCTATATGGCTTTGGTAACAATCCAAATCATAGAGAAATAACAAATTTCAAAATAAGGTATTGAGATAAAAGGAGAATGGGGATGGGAAACAAATTGTTAATGCCGGGAATGTCGTTCGGTCACGTTAGTTCAGTAGCGCTTGAAGATTTAAAAAGTGGCTTACTTTCAGTAAATGATGAGAGAGAATGTGTATTGCTGATTGCTGAAATCTTAAAAAAGGGAGATTTTACAGTAAAAAACTTGCTGATTGACTTGATGAACCAGACAAAAGATGAAGCAGTGCTCAATCTTTGTATCCGATTGTTTGTTCAGTTTGTACACATGATGATTTAAAAAAGGTTGAAAATTTTCATTTTTTAAGTTGGGCTTCAGAATTTGCGGTATTTACTTTTGTCGCTGGCGCTGTGGAAACAATGTCCTATGAAGTCGTTCCTTACCTTCTTACTCTGTGGCAGGAGTGGGAAGATACGGAAACCGAAGTGGAGTACGCTATTCAAGATGCTTTGGATAGCTTTCTCAACTATCGTTCAATTATAGAGGAAAATGCAACCTTAGAAGAAGTTGGAAGTTTATATTTTGATGTAATAAATAACAAGAACTTAGATTGCTATTATTACAAAACTCTACAGGTTTTTCCTGGTTTATTTACACAAGAAATTATGACTGCTCTATACATCGCTGCTCAAAAAGAACAGAAATACCATCTTTATCTTCAGGCTTCCCTGCTGTCTATTTTTACAGGCAAGCAAGTCCCAGTGGACACTAATACTCTTATTTCAAAAAATGAAATTGATTTGATAGTTCGTTATATTGATGAGTTATCAGGCAAAGACTGGACGGAAGGTATGAAATATTTTTACGGCCATCCAGTTGAAGGACTTGTAAAATAATGAAATGGACGATTGATAATAAAGGACTACCCTCGAGGTGGTCTTTTATTGTTTTCCAAACGCTAGTCCATAGGGTTTATGGTATACTAAGATTGTAGAGCTAGTAAATTTGGTGATAATCTGGCAGAGGTATCACCAAGCTCTAACGCCTTCTGTGAAAATTTCCAGAAGAGTGTAGTGAGTCTGAAAGATAACATAGCTCATGCTGGACTAAACTTTAAGAGGAGAATCAAATGAAATACGATAAAGTTAAAATTGCACAGGAAATTGCAAGGGCTGTAGGGGGAGTTCCTCAAGCCTATACATTTAGAAATCACGATAACAAATTAGATTTATTCATTGGAGAGAATCGTCCGGATGATTATTTAACAACTGCAGCAACAATCGGCTTATCAGAATATACCATTTATCGTCGAATAAATGATAAGCCTTTGAGAGTTGAAATCATTGGAGCAGCTGATGCAGAGCTGGAATATTTCCAAATATTATAGCAGACTGTGGTTTTAATATCGTTAGAGGAGAATATAGCATCTCTCCAGGTGCAGTCTATCCAAATATAATTAGAAATTACTATCCTAATGCGAAAGTAAATCATATATTTTTTACTCAGCCTTTCTTGTGGGATTTAGAATCTTTTGATTTTGATGAAGAGTATGTTACGTGGTTACAAGCGATCCCTATTACAGAAGCTGAGCTTCAATTTATAGAAAAGCATGGAGCCGAAGTAGGAGCGCAGAAGTTGGAAGCATTGTTTGAAGAGCATCAGATAGATGTTTATGATTTTATGAGGCCTTCTGTAGTGTAATAAATTTTTTATCTTTTTTCAGGAGCAGGAGTAGAAACCTGCTTTTTTTAAACTCTTCAATATCCGTTGTATGTCTGGTCTTTCTTTCTACTGATTTGCGAATTCCGTCATTGATGGAATCTACTACATATTTGATGGGAAATGAGGCACGAAATTTGATAGCGTAGCTCTCGGTGAGATCCATGGTATATACTATGAACAATTCAAGGTTTAAAAAACTTTTTTTGCTCTAACCACCCTTGAGGTGGTTTTCTTGTGGTTTGATAAAAGCCTGTACATATGGTTTATGGTATACTAGGTTTATAATGAAAATAATGTGAGAAAACCAAACCGGAGGATAATATGGAACAACAAATTAATGAGAAAATACTTGAAATTGTGCATCAAGCCAACGATATGATTCCAGTTGAGTGGGATGACTTGTATATTGTAATTGAGATGGACAAGACATACAGTGGAGGTGCATATTTTTATTTTAAGTACGAAGGCGAGTATCATTATAATTTATACATTTCCAGAGATTTTGGGCTATCACAGGACGAAGTATTTAACCAAAGTGATATATTATTTGATAAATCAGAAGGATTAAAAAGAGTTTTTATGGAGAATGATTTATCCGATTGGTATATTTGTATCATTCATTTGGATGAAAATAACAAGTTATCAGTAGATTTTGATTATGCACCATGGCTCGAAAGTGACTTTGGACCAACTGCGAGAATAAATTTCTTTAGATACCAATATCTTGGTTTTGAGCCAAGAAACGAAAAAGAGCTTGAACAGTTCAAGGCCATGGAAGCCTTCCAGCAGGAATATAATCAAAAGTAGTATAAGCTTGATTAAATTTTTAAGAATGTGATTTTTGGAGCCTTACTGTTATCGCAAACCGGAGGATAAAATGGAAAAACAAATTAATGAGAAAATACTTGAAATTGTGCATCAAGCCAACGATATGATTCCAGTTGAGTGGGATGATCTTTATATCAATTTTGAAGTGGATAGAACCTTAAGTGGAGGAATTAACTTTTTCTTTAAATACAATGGAGAGTACCATTATTTCTTTTATATTCCTCAAGAATTTGGTGTATCTAAATCAGAATTTTTTGATGAATATCGTCTGCTATTTAAAAAAGCTCAGGAATTAAAAAGGGTATTCATGGATCATGAATTGAGCGATTGGTCAGCAGGCTTGATTCATTTGGATGAAAATAACAAGCTATCAGTAGACTTTGATTATGCCCCATGGCTTGAAAGCGACTTGGGCCAAGCGCTAGAACTTCTTTTTTCCAATATAAATATTTGGGCAAGCAACCTGACAACGAAAAAGAACTAGAACAGTTCAAGGCTATGGAAGCCTTTCAGCAGGAATATAATGGGAACTAGTTTGCTTGGATAAAAGACCACCTTGAGTTAGTTTTCTTACAGTTTGGCAAGTAGTGGGAGATAGGGTTTATGATATCCTAGTAGGACAGTTTATCTATGGGGTGAGAGACTGATTTCATGCAAGTCAAAAGGGAAAGGTCAGAAATGGGCGCCTTTTCCTGAAAAGAACCAGAAAGAGGTAGAGTATGTTTTTTTTGAGACGTCGGATATTTTTTAACCAATACTATGATAAGGCGATCTATTATGATCGCAAAACCCACGAACTTTTAGAAGCACCAAAGAGCAAGCTCTTGGATACAGAAAAGTCTAGCAGAATGAATCGGCATATTCCTCTATTAGTTGTTTTCTTTATGTTTAGCGGTGGCGGACTTACTTCCTTCTTTAGTCTATTTTCACAAGGAACTTATAGTATGACAACTTTTTGGAGTGTTATTCTTATCTGGATAGCAGAATTTGCTTTTATTACTCTCCTTGTAGAACGAGCCTTGTATAGAAATGTCAATAAAGCTCAAGTGACTACCCAAACGGTTTGTCTGACTACTATGATTTATCCCGATGACGAAAATCAAGACGAAGAGGAAAAGACGGAAAAAGGTTTTAGTAAAGGTGCTTTTTTATATTTTAATGCACTCTTATTTACTATTCCTGCAGTAGGTTTCTACTATGTCTATGATTTTATTTCCCGCTTTAAAGACTTGTTGGGGCAACCGATTGGAGGAGAGATTTTTAAGATTGTTTTTGCAGGTCTTTTGTTGGGAGTTGCTTTTGTTGGGTTCAATCAAAATAATTTCGTTAGAATCTTGAAATTGTCACAACGGTTTGAAGAGGGAAAAATTAGTGTGATATGTAGAGCTGATGACGATCCAGATGTCTATCTAGAAGTGAGTGTTGGACCAGATGGAGCTATCGTGACAAAAGAGCTACATGATTATAAAGCTGGGGCTTAGCTGATTTGAAATTAAATAAAAGTGAGTGAAGCAGTAGAGATTATAAAGTTTGGTGACAGAACTTCAATAAGTAATTAGAAAGAGGTTAGAATGTTTTTTCTTAGACGTCGTCGAGTGTTTATTGGCGAGTGCGATGGTCAGGCGGTCTACTATGACCAGCAGACTGGGGAGGCTTTAGCAGCTCCCAAAAGTTTTCTGCTCAATACGGAAGGTGCTTATAAGACAAATGCTTACATTCCTGAAATGGTTATTTTTCTGATGGCAGGTGGGCCAGGGGTTTTTGGATTCTTTTCAGCTATGTCCATTGGTGTCTATAACTGGACCAGTTTGACCTATATCCTACTATTTTGGTTGGCTGAATTTTTGCTTTTGGTTGCTATTATTGAGCGGGCGCTTTATAAAAATGTTCGCAAGGCTGTTCCGACAACAGAGAAGGTGTTTTATTATGCAGTGTCACATAATTTGATGGTAAGGGATGACCATTTTGACCCAGCTAAGGCATCTGCCACAGTCTACCGAATTGTTCGATGGATTCTTGTGCTTATGAATTTATATTCTATATATGTTATTTATAGTTACATCCGGTTATTTGGTCAGCCTATTGAGACTAACTCTGACTTTTGGGGGACTGGGATAATCTGGTATACAATGATAGCATTTTATAACCAAAACAACCCGGTTCGTTTTGTGAAGATTATGAAGCTATACAGTCAAGGGAAAGTACGTTTTAAGGAAGAAGGAGAAGAAAATGACAGATAAAATTTTACCTTTGGGTTCCGTAGTAACTCTAAAAAATGGTGATGATACAGAAGTGATGATTGTTTCACGAGCTAGTGTCATCGAAGTGGAAGATGGTCAAGGAGGTACTAAGAGTGTCTATTTTGACTACGGATCAGTAGTTATTCCGAACGGGATGCAGACACCAGATAATCTGTTCTTTCAATAGAGAAAATGTCAAAGAAGTTTTATTTGAGGGATATAGAAACGAAGATGAGAAGGCTTTTGAAGAGCATTACGATACTTGGATGAAGTCAGCAGAAGTTCCAAAAGGATCTATTTAAATAATGATATGAGAAGAATCGCTATATTATAGCGATTTTTTTAGTTATCGGTTTCTAGATTCATGGTATAATTAAAGAGCGGATAGCTTTGTTTTTCTATGCCACATAATGGGCTAAAGGTGGAAAATTTTTGGGAGCTGCAGGTTCTATTTCATCAATTGTAATGAATTTCAAAGAATCTTTCTTGGATGATGAAACCTCTACAACAGGTCAAAAACTCCGGAACTTTGCAGTGAATCAGACTGTAGATACAGTTTCTGATGCAGGCGCAGCTTATGCAGGTGCAGCTATTGGCACGATGATTGGTGGTCCTATTGGTACAGTTGCTGGAGCTGTGCTTGGTATGGGGATATCTTGGGCAATGAATGAGAAATTGAATTTTATGGGTAATAAGTCTGTCACAGATGTAGCTAAGGATGGATTGAAGGCTGCAACGGATGCCATTGGTGGTGGCTTCAAGACAGTAGCAGGGTGGTTCAGCTAATGAATAAGAAAAAATTATATAAACAATCAAGACAAAGGAACATGAATGAGGAGCGTTACTACGGCCCTTTGATTACAAATGAAGTAAGTCTAGGTTATATAAAAATTTATCCTTGGATTATGCTACCGATTACGATATTTATATTTTGCTGGTGGCTACAACGACACGGTCGGTATTATTAAGGCCTTATTTTTTGTCTGTGTCCTTATTAATGGATTCAGTATTATATTTGGCTGTTTTAATTCTTTGGTTAATCGCTTTAAATCTCTGACCTACATCTTAATCGGTTTGGTAGCTTGGACAGTATTAATCAGTTCCACCTTTATCGGCCTATTGATGTTTACCACAGACGGAAGTCCTCTTAGTGCACGAACAGTCTATGATTCCGATTTGAGTCTAATTTATGTCATTCCAATGTTGTTGATCTTTCTCTTTATTTGTGGTTTTTATGCTTGGTATTACCTTCCTAAAAATCAGGGGAAAATCTGGGCTATCAACCGCTGGGAGACATATGTTGGCAAGAAAAAAAGTAAAAAGCAAGAACGACTGTTCAACTTTGGAGTTGCTTTTGTAGCTGTCATGTTAGCCCCAGCAATTCTTACTGGTTATATTGAAAAAGTTTTTGGTATTTCATTTGGGATTCTGATAACAGTGACTTTCCCAGCAGTTATGGTAGATGCAGTTTATGCAGCAATTTATATAAGGAAGCATCCTGATTATGATGAATTAAATTAAAAAATGAATAATAATCTAGAAAAAAATGGAATAATGATGGAAACAAGGTCGAAAAAGTTAGTGCTTCACCAGCTGTATGACTATAAATTTGAAATTTGGTAAATCAGAGGATAGTTCCATCACTGGATGGGCTAAATCTGGCTTAAAGAAATTATTTGGAGGATAAGTATGTACGAAGAACGTTATCACGGCCCTTTGATTACAAATGGGGTTAGTTTAGGCTATATTAAGCTTCTACCCCCGATTACACTGGCAGTCTCTTTTATAGGTTTTTTTGGTACGACCTATGTCGATCATATTGGCATTTATAAAATCTTGTTCATTGTTTGCATGGTTATTAGTGGTATAGCAATCCCACTCTCTTTCTTCGATCGTTTTATTTTGAGATTTAAGAGTTTTATCTATCTTTTTGTTTCTATACTTGTTTTGATTTTAGACATTGACATGACTTTTATAGGCTTGGTTATGCTAGCTGGTAAAGATGAAATCTATTCAGGCTTGGCGCTGGCTTATAATCTGGTAGCTCTCTGTATCCTGCTTTTTTCTACTGGTCTCTACTCCTGGTATTATCTTCCTAAAAATCAGGGGAAAATCTGGGCTTTCAACCGATGGGAGACTTATGGTGGTAAAGACAATGACAAGAAGCAAGAGAGATTGTTTAATTTTGGAGTTGCTTTTGTAGCTGTATTGTTAGCGCCAGCTATTCTCACTGGCTATGGTGAGAAGGTCTTTGGTGTTTTCTTGGGAATCTTGATGAACTTCGTTTTCCCAGCTCTCATAGTGGATGGAGTTCAGGCGGCACGCTATGTACGCAAACACCCAGAATATGAAGAGTAGGATTAATAATTGAAGAATAATCTAGAAAGAAAAGAAGTCATGATGAAACCTCTACAACAGGTCAAAAACTCCGGAACTTTGCTGTGAATCAGACTGTGGATACAGTTTCTGGTGCAGGCGCAGCTTATGCAGGTGCAGCTATTGGGACGATGATTGGTGGTCCTCTTGGCACGTTGATTGGTGCTGGAGCTGGTATGGCTATTTCAGCGTTCTTAGACCATAAATGGGGAGGCGAAAAAGGTAGTTCTATTAAGGATATGACTAAAGATACGTTAAAGGGGGCAACAAATGCCATTGGTGGTGACTTCAAGACAGTAGCAGGGTGGTTCAGCTGATGAATAAGAAAAAATTATATAAACAATCAAGACAAAGGAACATGAATGAGGAGCGTTACCACGGACCTCTAATAACCAATGAAGTTGTTTTAGGATATATCAAGATCTATCCATGGATCAATTTGTTTTTTTCAATTCTTTTAGTTGGAATTGGACTAAAAGGTTGGTATAGCGATTATCATGGTGTGATTAGAGGTGTTTTTACAACTTGTGTCGTGATTAACCTCTTGGGCATAATTTTGTCATTTTTCCATGATTTGATCAATCAGTTCAAATCTTTAACCTATATTTTAATTGCTTTAGTCGTGGGAACTAACATACTGTGGCTAGATTTTATTGGGATGACATCATTTTTGTCAAAGAATAATTCTACTGTCCCAGCTGATTTTTCATCAGAAAAGGTGCTGTTTTATACGATTCCGTTAATCTTTTTATTCATTTTCTCCACTGCACTTTATTCATGGTACTATCTTCCTAAAAATCAGGGGAAAATCTGGGCATTCAACCGGTGGGAGACATATGGTGGCAAGGAAAAAGGTAAAAAGCAAGAACTACTGTTCAACTTTGGAGTTGCTTTTGTAGCTGTCATATTAGTCCCAGCAATTCTTACTGGTTACATTGAGAATGTTTTTGGTATTTCATTTGGGCTTCTGATAACAGTGACTCTTCCAGCAGTTATGGTAGATGCAGTTTATGCAGCGATTTATATAAGGAAGCATCCTGATTATGATGAGTTGGAATAGGCGAGGTGCTAGGATTTGGGTGATGGCTTATGATTAAAAAATCGTTATTTAAAGCTAGTTTTGAAGAGAGTCTAAATTTACAGGATGATCCCATTTCTGGAGAATTTCCAATAAAAATTTAGTATCTGCTCAAGAAAAAGAGAAATACAGAGGTACTACAAAATCGTATGTATGGTTGACTGTTTTAACAGTTGTTTTCATAATCGGTCCCAATTGGCTTATAACAACTTTAACTAATTACCTTTATTATCATTCTGAGGATTCCCCTCTATTGCCACCGGTTCATAATTTCTTGCCTAGCTGGCTATTTATTATTTTCTTACTCTTGTGGCTTTTACTGATTCTTTTTGGGAAACGCTTTTCTCAGCAGTTTATCCTTATATACAGGGGACAATTTCATTTGTTTGTCACATTCCTAATTTGGTTGATTGTCGAAATGAATCTATTTTTATTGACATTTTTGTATAGTACGATAAAAGCGACAGGAACAATCCTTTTCTTTGTTTTGTTTGGGCTTATGTGTTGCATTATCGTTCGAAGCAGGCGAACTTCGTTACTGTCATTGCTATATGGCAAACAAGAAGATGAACAAGACTGGCTGGGAAGACTGTTTCATAAAGTGGCTGTATTTATCTTCAAATATGGTTTTGGAGTTATTGTAGTTTTGCTTATTTTTAGGTTGTTCTTTCCTCAGGTGGTAGGTTTTAGCTTAGATGCCTTAGGTATTTTGTTTATTTGGTTTGTAGGTGATTTGTTATTTGTCATGCTAGAAATTTTTCTAATATTTCCATTTATGCTTCAAGGATACTACAAATGGAAATATCCAGAAGAATATCGTCAGTGGGAAGGCAAGTCTATAGGGGAATGGTATGGAAAGAGGTATTTGAAAAAGCACCCAGAACTATTACAAAAGAAGATTGGTAATCAAACTTATGATCAAAAAATCTATTTTTAAAGCTAGTTTTGAAGAAAGTCTCAATTTAGAAGACGATGGGTTTGTACAGTATCAGAAAAAAACGATGTCTATGGCAAATTAGAAAAGTATTATAAAAGAGGGTATCCTTCTATAGGATTAAAAAAATTCAGAGTGTTATTCTGGCGTTGATATTTCCAATAAGTTTAAATTTCATGCTTTTAGTAATTTCTATTTATCTACATGATTCCAACCCAAAAGATTTAGCTGTTTCTATATCTAAAACTCCCTTATTGTCAGCTGAAATATATGTTTTTATTCCTGTTTGTATGGTTACTCATTGTCTTAGTTGGAAAGTTCATTAAAAGAAATTATTTATTGCCATATCGTTATCATTTTCATATTCTAACTTTCATAATTTGGTTTGTTATACAGTTTAATTTGTTAGCTATAGATTTAGCATTGTCTTCCTTATCTATGTTTGGAGTTTTAATACTATTTATTTTTCTGACATTTCTGACTTATCGTATGATAATATCACAAATTCGGAATTTGAAGTTTCGATTGTATGGAGACATTTCCTCTCCTACATCGCAGGATAAAATAGCTGGAGTAATATCTAAGTACGGAATAGCTTTCCTAGGAATTGGAGTCATTATTAGTTTTATCCTAAAAAAACTGCCAATTACTCTTTCGTTCACTATGCAAGGATTGGGCCTCTTGCTAACATGGATCATTTTAGATATTGCAGTAGTAGCTATGTTAATTTATATAGAATTTCCTAGTTATTTACAAGCATTCTACAAATGGAAATATCCAGAAGAATATCGTCAGTGGGAAGGTAAGACTGTAGAGGAATGGTATGGGAAAAAGTATTTAAAAAAACACAAGGAGTTATTAGAAAATGAGTAAATCAAAAGAATTATTGCCTTTAGGTAGTATTGTTTATTTGGAAGAAGGAACCCAGAAGTTAGTTATTGTTGGTCGTGGCGTTATCTTTGATGATTCTGACACTGGAAAACAAGCATTTGCGGATTATATGGGCGTTCTTTATCCCCAAGGCTTACAAACAGATTCAACAATTTTTCCAGCATGAAAATATAGATAAAATAATTTTTGAAGGATATAGAGATGAGGAAGAATCTCGCTTTTTGGAAATTTATCATGGCTGGGAATCAAAATTGACTGTCTCAAAAAAAAAGAAGTTTAAATGAGGAATAGAGACTGATAGTTATTCTGGAGCGTAGAATAAGCTCCATGAACTTTTAATAGAACAAAAAAATCGCTTTAAATAATGAAGTGATTTTTTAGTTATCGGCTTCCAGATTCATGGTATAATTAAGAGTGGATGACTTTGTTTTTCTATGCAACATAGGGAAGGTAGATTGAAAGAGGTTTATGAACAAAAGACAGCCTTGTCTAATTCAAAAACCTCGATTGATGCTCAGCTCAAGACGGCTAAGACCTCTTTTGTGAATTTGGTACATTCAGAAAGCCTCAAAGGAGATGTAAAGGGAGCAATCAATGCAAAAATCACCAATCACCAAGTTCCGCTATTGACAAATTTTTCAAATGCCTTAGCGGTTCTCTTAGCTCAGTACGAGAAGACAATTAAGCAATTTCAATCAACGGTATCAGAGAATGCGGTGGATGCGATTATTGATACGGAATATCTGCAGGGGCTTTTGGATGGCTTTTCTGGTTTGTCTATGAACATTAGTGTTGTGAATCGTGAGACAGAAAATATTTATAGCTCTATCTCTGACATTATCAGTCTGACAAATCCAGATGCTAGTACAATTACGACCCCTTTGTCAGAAGGTAAGAAGATCTTAACAGATACCAAGACGAATATGGCGAGCTTCAATGGCTGGAAGCGAGGAGATGAGTATAGCAAGCTCTTGCAAGTCCAAACAAGTGCTTTGAAAGGCTTGGAGACAGCAGGCAAGAGTTCCTTTACGTCGAAAGAAGCAAAAGCGTTTTATAATAACAATGAATTTTTGGGCGGGGTACTTCAAGTCGTAGAAGGAGTTAATAACTCAACTCCAGTGGAACTGTTGAATCTTGTTTCAAAATCAGTATCGATGTCAGTTGAAGGCTACCATTTTGTTAAGAAAACTTCAAAAAAAATAGCAGATAATGAAAATTATAATCGTTTCAATAATGGTATGGATTTGATTGGCGGTTTCTATGATTTGTTTGTTACCGGTGCACGAAGCCATCTATCCCATAGTATTAGTATGGAGAGGTCGGGGTTTGCAGGGTTATCTAAGTTCTGGCAGATGTATAGTAAAGACGGAAAGACGCTTCGAGATGTTCTCTATAACTCCAGGTTAGGTTCTAAGTTTAGATCAGGACTAAGCGCTATTAATAATTCCAAACTATGGCAGTTTGCGAGCAAACTTAAAGATACGGTCAATGTAATAGATGGTCCACTTAAGAGTGGAATCAACGTATTTGGAAAAGGGTTAAATTTTACCGGCTGGACAGTGATGGCAGCAGAAGCTACCTATCATGGAGTTAGTGCCTATAACGATAAAGATAGTCGCGCTTATAAGAGCGTTGGTAAGTCTGTGATTCATGCTGGGGTAGAGACCATGAAGAATGCTGGACCATTGGAGGCGACTGCGCTTGGAGCTCAAGTTGCTGGTCCAGTAGGCGCAGCAATTGGGTTTGGATATGGAACATTTAATACTTTGCTGGGAGTTATTGATCCAAAACTTAAGGATAAATTATATGAAAAAGCAGAATCTTTGGCATTCGATGCTTATGATGGAGCAGCCAAGGCAGTAGGAGATGTTGGGAAGGCTGTCTCGAGTGGATGGAAGACCATGACATCTTGGTTTGGAGGTTAGGTGATGAGAAGAATAAGTATTTTCGGTGCGGACTTTGAAAGAAGTAAGAAAATTGTAACGAACGGAAAGTTTGCCTTAACAGCCGGTATGCCAAATCCTATTCATATGGGGATTATCAATCGGCTACTCCGGGTTATATTTGGTATGTTTATCTTTTTTGGAGTTATGGTTTACTTTCTATTAATTGCTTTGCCAAGTGGATTAGGTTTAGATGGTGATTTACACTACATTTCTTATGATTCAACTGTTTTAGTTCGATCCATGGGAGCATTTTTGGAGCCTATTAGTCTCCTATTATACGTAACCTTTCTTCTCGCTTCCATTCTTGTTTTTTGGCCGAAAAAGCACTTAAGTAGTCAGGTCTTTACCTATTTTTCCCTCTATTTTCCATGGGGATCAACTTTATTTATATCAGGTCTCTATTTTGCTAGTGCTGTAACCTACGATGCATACACTATGGTGGGAGTCTGGCTTCAGATTGTAGTAGGAATAGTTCTATTTATATGGATAATTGTTAATAAAATTCAGAATTTGAAACGATACTTGAATGATGAGGATAAAAAGTCACTTCTTAAGATAGTTTTGTTGATTATATTAGGAATGGCAGTCATTCTTTCCAGTATCTTTAGTTTATCATCAGGTAAATAAGTTGCCGATTTTGTGGTATTTTTATCCTTTGGGCTTACTGTTGATCGTCTGGTTTGTTGTATATGCTTATTTGGTTTCCTTTCTCATCGATGTCCATGTGGTTCAAGCCTACTATATCCATAAGTATCCTATGGAATACAAAGAATATTTAGGAATCAGTGACCGAGAATGGTACAGTAAACGATATTATAAAAAACTAGTCAAGAGTGGACAGTTGCAGGAAGAGAGAATGTGAGGGAATTGGTTTTCTAAATAAAGCAGCAGTTAAAAATTAATAGTTTTCTAGAGAGGCAGTTGTAAATAATGGAATTGAATCATCACATTTTTGGTAAACTAACATTTAATTATGGTTGGACTCAAGAACTTACCGTCACTATTTTTGGTGAGCAGTATGTTTTAGAAGTGATTATTGATGCAGATGAGGATGGAAAATTTGAAGTAAATCAAGAAAAAGCCTATATCTTTTTTAAAGAACATCAAGAGGAAATGATAAAAGAAGCGAATACTTCCGTCGTGTCATACTATAATAACGAAATCTCAGAGATTGTTTCTGGTTACACGGATAGTAGTGTAAAACAATATTTTTTGGATAAAATTGGAGACGAAGAAGAAATTTACTCTTTGTTGAAGCCTAAGCAAATCATGTTTCCTTTGACCTTTGACGAAAATGTTGAAGAATTTGGCTTTTTATGTGATTGTGATTGGGACAAGGATAACGGACTAGGGATAAAATTTACCAACGGCGTATTGTCTGAGATTGGTCCTCAAGATATACTTTTATAGATAGTTTCTTTCTTGATAACTGACTAGTTCAGGAACAAAACCAACCACCCCAAGGTTGGTTTTTAGCTAGAAAATCAAGGAAAGCATTCTTTGTGGTATACTGAGATTGTAGAGAAACAATGCTAGAACTAAATCGGAGGAAAATATGGAAAAACAAATGAATGATAAAATTATCGAAATCGTGCATCAAGCCAACGATATGATTCCGGTTGAGTGGGATGACTTGTATATTGTAATCGAGATGGACAAGACCTACAGTGGAGAAGTTTATTTTTATTTTAAATATAAGAATCACTACCACTACCATCTTGAAATGTCAGAAGATTTTGGTCTATCAATGATGGATGTTTTAAGTGAAAACAAGGTTTTATTTAAAAAATCAGAAGATCTGAAAAGAGTGTTTATTGAGAATGACTTGTCAGATTGGTATATTTGTATCATTCACTTAGATGAAAATAACAAACTTTCAGTCGACTATGACTATGCCCCATGGTTGGAAAGTGGTTATGGTTCAAGTGCTCGAATGGACTTTTTTGAATATAAATATCTCGGAAAGCAACCAGCTAACGAAAAAGAGCTTGAACAGTTCAAGGCCATGGAAGCCTTCCAGAAGGAGCATAATCAAAAGTAGTAGAAGCTTGATTAGAGTTTGAAGGATGTGATTTTTTGAGCAGAGCTGTTATCGTGAAATGGAGGATAAAATGTTAGAAAACTTTGTTAAAGTGGCAGATATGCCCCAAGAAGTGATCGGAAATATAAGGAAATTGCCAAAGAATACGGTGTTGAACTAAGATTTACAAAGGAGTAGACAGATGAAATTAGATAGCAGAGTTGAACAGGCTTTGCAAGCTATAAATTTTGTGGATCGGTATAAGGTGCTTTCAGATAAATTTAGCTTGGATAGAACGCCTAAAGATAAACGCTTAAATATTATTACAGGCGAGTTGGTATTTGACGTTTGAAGATTTAGGGTATAGAGCTAAATTTGATGGGCGTGAAAAATTCTTTTATATTGAGCCTTTTAAAGAAAATGATTATACTTTTGGATTCCATATTAGTATCTTTAAAGGATTGGTAGAATTGATATGGATTGTTAAGGACTCTCAAAACAAAGTTATACTAGGGACTCCTCTGATGGAGTTTTCTAGGAGGCTCATCTCCCCGGACTATAGAATCATGGATCCAGTGATTGCTGACTATGATGACTTTGAAAATGTCATGAAAGTTGCTTTTGAGATGTACGAAGACTTTAAACAGGCTTTTATGAAGATTGTGGCGGAGGATTAATAGATGTTAAAAAATTTTGTTAAAGTGGCAGACATGCCCCAAGAAGTGATTGAAAAATACAAAGATCAAGTCCCAGCTGAGTTAGTTCAAATTTGGCAGGAAGATGGTCTGGGAACCTTTTTAGATGGTTATCTAAAAGTCATCAATCCAGATGACTATCTTGAACTTCTCCAAGATAGTTATTTCAGAGGAGATGTCGCTTTTCCTATGTTCGTAACAGCTTTTGGAGATGTTATTACTTGGGAGGAGAATGCCTATGTGGGAATTGTCCAATATAATATTCAGGATTTAGATATTATGATTAAGCGGATGGACCGTTTCATAGAGTATGTTGATGATGAAGATTTCAAAGATGATTATTTTGATATCCCACTCTATAAAAAAGCTGTTGCCAAACATGGTCAATTAGCCTACAATGAGTGTTTCGGTTTCGTTCCACTTCTAGCATTAGGAGGCTTTAAAGATGTAGACCATATGGATAGGGTAAAAGTCTTGGAGCACATCTACCTCATGTACCGGCTGACAGGTGGTGTGTTTGACGATTGATAATAAGTAACCACCCTTTGGGGTGGTTTTCTTGTAGTTTGATAAAAGCTTGTACATACGGTTTATGGTATACTTGGATTATAGTGAAACGATGTTAAAATCCAAATCGGAGGATAAAATGGAAGAACAAATGAATGAAAAAATTGCGTTTTTAAATAAATACACGCTATCTTCTGAGAAAAAAGTAGAGTTTATAACCGATAAATCTACTATTTTGAATGCTCCTATTCCAGAATATTGGAAAGATGCTTTTCTAACTGATGATTTAGACGATAGAAAAGCAGTTATTCTAGGAGTTTGGAGGAAATATCTTGCAAGGGAATTGAGCAATACTATTCTTTATCTACAAACATACCTGACTGATATTGAGTTGATGAGAATTGGAGAAGAGTATTCTATTTTGTATACCATTCTTAGTTACAAGACTCAAAAGACAGCTTTCTACGAAGGGAAAAACCCACTATCTGAATCAAATTTTGGTGAAAAATTTGATTGTCCAGTTGAAAATATAGATAAAACAATTGTAGACTTTTACACAAAAGTTCATAATGGTTTTTATTACTATCCGAGTAAAACAATGGGCTTGGATAGCACTGAAAATATCGATTCCATGGCTGATTTTGAATGGGAATATGAAGACCAGCTGGAGATGGATTTGACCTCTTGCTACAACTTTTTCAGTAATGGCATGGGGACCTATGTGGTACTTGATTTAAACCAAGATCTGGAGACAGGAGCCTATCTTTGGTCCGCCAAAGAGCTTCCTAAAGGAAACTTAAATTTTTGGGATATCATTGATGAATGGATTATCATTGGTTTGGATTTTTAGGTTTTTGAATTAAAATTGAATGACCAAACGAGGCAACCTGAATTAGTTGTTGATTTAGATACAAACCAAGTTGTACACTTTAACTTTACTAATAGGTAGGAAAATATGTTTAAAATAATAAAAAAAGAGTATAATCAGCAAGAGGAGTTAATATATAAAAACAGATACAAAGGAATTAATAGCTACTCCAACAATAAATAGCGACATTACTTTTAGTTTTATATACTTATTTTTGGGTTTTAATTCAGAAAATATGGAGTCTACCCAATTTTGGGGTTATCATAACGACTTTTCTTGGATTAAAAAGAAGTTTGGTGTCTCCTAAATCTGATAAAGGTGTTATTGCTGTTATAGATAATGACATTAATGGGGGAGATAGTTTACGCATTGACTATGCTTACAGTTGGGAAACATATTATGATGAGCAATCAGGTTGGCTTAAAATTGGCTCTGAAATTTTGAGTGAAGAACTTAGCTATGTTGAATTTTTCAGAAATACTATTGCTGGTATTGATAGGTGCGGCAATATTCAAGAATTTTGGCTTAAACCTAAATTTAAATGATATTAAACTAATTAGACTTTCAAAGAATATGGATTTTCCTGATACGAATAATTGGTCTTCAATTACATCTTGGTTGACTGATCTGTCTTGGATAGAGGGAGGCAACTATACTTTTATTTTCAAAGATTATGATTTCTTTTTTTGACTAATGATGATGAGAAATAGTAAACTTTCAAATGGTGAAGAACTTCTTCCCGATGGAATCAAGTATAAAGAGTATGATGTTTATCCATATCAAAAAGGAGTGCCAAGAGGAACGGAAAGAATTGTTATAGGTGAAGATGGATCCATATGGTATACTCAAGATCACTATCAAACTTTTATAAGAATAAAATAAGGGGAATATAATGTCAAAGAAATTTAATAATAGAACATTTAGAAAGATAGAAGAAATTTATAGCGTTTATTTGCCTGACGAATTTAAAAAAAGTTTATGGAAATATGGAGGAACTTCCTGAAAACTGGTATGATTGGAGTGATTTTTCACCTCAGAATGTTAAGGTGTTGAATAGTTATATACAAGTAATAAAAGAAAATATAGCAGAAGACATAGAATATGTTGATTGGAGCGATAATTGGGGAGAAGCTCCAAGCAATTTAGAACTTACAAAAGGAGAAATACTAAGTCGTTTAATGAATTCCCCAACATTATTGCCCATTTTTGGTCATCGGTATATTGCATCATGTAATACTCCAATTTCGCCTGTATTTTCAATTGTTGGTTCAGATATCATTTATTATTCAAAAAGCCTAACTGATTATTTCCATGGAATCACAGTAAGCAGAGAGACAAATCTATCTAATTTACCCCAAATTCCTTTTTGGTCCGATATTGCACAGTAAATGAAGATGTTTTTCCCGTGATTCCAGATGAAGAAATTTTTTCCGCTTCGTAGAGTTACTCGACTTGCTAGGGGATGATCAAGAGCCTGATTTATCTAATTTTCTAGGTAGCGAATGCGGAAAATAGTATCTAATGTTCTTGTCTATAAAGTGAAATGGAGGATAAAATGTTAGAAACTTTGTAAAAGTGGCAGATATGCCCCAAGAAGTGATTGAAAAGTATAAGGAACAAGTCCCAGCTGAGTTAGTTCAAATTTGGCAGGAAGATGGTCTGGGAACCTTTTTTGATGGTTATCTAAAAGTCATTAATCCAGATGACTATCTTGAGCTTCTCCAAGATAGTTATTTCAGAGGAGACATCGCTTTTCCCATGTTTGTAACAGCTTTTGGAGATGTTATTACTTGGGAGAAAAATGAGTTTGTGGGCATTGTGAAATATAATCTTCAAGACTGCGACATTATTATAAAAAGCTTAAAATATTTTCTTAAGTATTTAGATAATTCATATGTGACTGATAACTTTGAACTTGATTTATATAGACAAGCTGTGTCAAAACATGGTGCCCTGTCTTACAACCAATGTTTCGGTTTTGTTCCTTTACTGGCCTTGGGAGGCGTAAAAGATGTGGATCATATGGATAAGGTAAAAGTCTTGGAGCATATTTACCTTATGTACCAGCTTACAGGTGGCGTGATGGATGACTAGGAGCTGCTGTTTCTTTTTTGAGAACAGTAGGAGAGGAAATACTTTCTTTCCAAATGCAAAACAAAAGAACCTCAGAGGAAGTCCTCTGAGGTTCTTTGCGTTCTAGTTTCCATATTTCTGGTAAAAATCGACCTTGACCTGGATAAAGGTTTCGGCTTCGCGTAGTAGCTGCAGGAGAGTGGTGCGGGTCTCAAACTCCTCGCGTGTTTTAGGGAGACTCCGATTGCGGAAGACTTGCAGATAGCGTTCAATGTCATCAAGTAGGCCATAAGCAGGATTGGTCTGGCTTAGCTGGGCAGCAATCTTAGCAAAGAGCTGGGCTAAAATCAAGCTCTCACTAGCGGCTAGGTGACAGGTATTGATCTGCTGGGCCATATTTCGCAGGATGCGACTTTGTTGCTGTCTCATCTCAAAGTAGTGGATGTGGTAGTCTGTCTGGTGAAAGAGGTGGTCCGAATGATCCAGATAGACCAGTTTGAGGGCTTTTTCAAGAAGCTCATCTAATTCGTCAACGAGTTGGGCTTGATTTCGCCCGTCGCCTCTTGATAGATAGTATTTAAAGCGAAGCAGGATATCTTTTAACTTTTCTTCGACCTGAAGGTGGTAGCTTTTGATGGCTTTCTCACGAGAGGGCATGTAAAGGTTGACCAACAGAGCAAAGCTTGTCCCGATGAGAAAGAGGAGCACTTCATTGAGCAGGAGGGCTGGGGAAGTAGACTCCTGTACCAAGAGATGGCTGACCAAGACACTGCTAGGGGTGATGCCGATTTCCCAACCCATTTTGTAAGCAAGAGGGACATAGAGAGCCAGATAGAGGCCCAGACTCCAGATGTGAAAGCCTGTCAGCTGAAAGGCTAGAACACCGATGACGAGCGCTAGGAGCATGGAAAAGAGGCGGTTACGTGCTAATTTCAGCGTGCTTCTGCGCGTGTCGGAGAGGCTTAAGAGAGCGATAATTCCAGCTGAAACTGCTGATGATAAATCTAAAAAATAAGCGAGAAAACAAGCGAGACAGGTCGCCAAGACCAGTTTTGTCGTACGTTGGGTGATAGACATGAGAATTTCCTAAACTAATAGAATCGAGTGTTTAACGAGGAATCAGGTACTAGGGGCGAAGTTTTCTGTTTGTAGCATACTCGGCAACGGCTGTAAAGAGAACATCTGTAGAAGAGTTCAGGGCTGTTTCGCAGGAGTCTTGAACGACCCCAATCACAAAACCGACTCCGACAACCTGCATAGCCAAGTCGTTGGAAATTCCAAAGAGGCTACAAGCGACAGGAATGAGGAGAAGTGAACCCCCAGCGATTCCGGAAGCACCGCAGGCAGAAATGGCAGCCACGACACTGAGCACAAATGCTGTCCCAAAGTCTACCGAGATTCCGAGTGTGTTGACGGCAGCCAGGGTCAGGATGTTAATGGTAACGGCAGCGCCAGCCATGTTGATGGTTGAACCAAGCGGGATGGAGACAGAGTAGGTATCAGGATTCAGTCCCAAGTCTTGACAGAGTTTCATATTGACAGGGATATTGGCGGCAGAGCTACGAGTGAAAAAGGCTGTAATACCACTGACACGTAGGCATTTCAAAACAAGGGGATAGGGATTTTTCCTCATAAAGAGAAAGGCGATGAATGGGTTGACGATGAGAGCTACGAAGGCCATGGTAGCAATTAAGAGTCCTAGGAGGACACCGTAGTTAGCCAGACTAGCAATGCCCTTATCAGAGATGGTCTTAAACACCAAGCCTAAAATCCCAAAGGGAGCTAGATTGATAATCCATTCCACGATTTTAGAGGTGACATCCGCCATGGTTTTCAGTAATTCTTTACTGTGTTTACTTGCCTCTCTCATAGCCAAGCCAAAGATGACTGCCCAAGAGAGAATCCCAATATAGTTGGCTTCAACAATAGCATTTAGAGGATTGTCCACCAGTTTGAGCAAGAGGTTGCTGAGGACTTGACCGATACCGTCAGGAGCAGCAACTTCTGTATTTGCACTGGTCAGGGTGATTTGAACAGGCAGTAAGAAACTCGCTAGAACGGCTACCAAAGCAGCAGCAAAGGTTCCAAGTAAGTATAGAAAGATGACCGTTTTCATATTGGTGTTTTGCCCCTTTTGGTGTTGGGAAAGGGCATTAGCAACAAGGGCAAAAACCAAAATAGGAGCAATAGCTTTCAGTCCGCCTACAAAGAGGTCTCCAAGCAGACCAATTCCTGCAAGGCTTGGAAAGAGCATCCCTAATGTAGCTCCCAAGATCATTCCAATGAGGATTCGTTTGATGAGGCTTGCCTTAGTCCAGGCTATAATGATTCGTTTCATAGCAGTCTCCTTCAAAATGTATTGTTTATAATTATAGTATAAATATGCTATAGAGGCAAGCGAAATTTTGAAAAATAGAGCGATAATTGAATAATTATGAAAGAAATGAGACGGGTTATTTTATGGTATAATAGGGAAAAGGAGTTTTGTATGCAAGAATTTTTTCAACGTTATCTTGACAAATTGGATCTCACAGGCCTATTAGAGAATCTTTTGACCAAGTTGATCTCTCTTTTGATTCTTATCCTTCTATTTTATATAGCCAAAAAGATCCTCCATGCGACTGTCCGAAAGATTGTCAAGCCCTCGCTTAAATTCTCAAATCGAGATGCTGGCAGACAGAAGACCATTTCTCGTTTGCTTGAAAATATCTTTAACTATACCCTTTATTTCTTTTTAATCTACTGTATCCTGTCCATTTTAGGTTTGCCAGTTTCCAGCCTCCTTGCTGGGGCAGGAATTGCTGGGGTTGCCATTGGGATGGGGGCGCAAGGTTTTCTATCCGATGTCATCAATGGCTTTTTCATCCTCTTTGAACGCCAGCTCGATGTGGGCGACGAAGTTGTTCTCACAAATGGACCGATTACCGTATCTGGCAAGGTTGTCAGTGTAGGAATCCGTACAACGCAACTGCGAGGTGACGATCAAGCCCTTCACTTTGTTCCCAATCGTAATATCACTGTCGTCAGCAATCTATCTCGTACTGAATAGGCCGGCTATTTTAGCAGATTTGTGGTACAATAGAAGGAGTTTGGTAAAGGAGAAAATATGTTTGTAGAAAAGCAGTTGGGCAATGGATGTACTTGGATTAACCTAGATGTGGGAAAATTGAAAAAACTAGAAGATCTCTCTGAAATCTATGGATTGGACAAGGAAACCATCGAATACGCACTGGATAGAAATGAGCGTGCCCACATGGACTATCACCGCGAAAGTGGAACCGTCACCTTTATCTACAATGTATTGGATTTGAAGAAGGACAAGGAATACTATGAAGCCTTTCCTATGACCTTTATCGTGGAACATCATCGCTTGATTACGATTAGCAATAAGAAATGCCTATGTGATTGATCAGATGACTCGTTATTTAGAGAGTCATGACATGCTTTCTATCTACAAATTTCTCTTTGCTAGTCTGGAAATCATCAGCAATGCCTACTATCCTGTCATCGAGCAGATGGACAAGAGTAAGGATGAGGTCAATGGCCTCTTGCGCCAGCGAACAACCAAGAAAAACCTCTTTGCCCTTTCAGACTTGGAGACTGGTATGGTCTATCTGACAGCGGCTGCCAAGCAGAATCGCATGTTGCTAGAACATATCCAAGGACATGCCCTTTATCGCAGTTTTAACGAGGTTGAGAGAGAACAGTTTGATGATGCCATGATTGAGGCTCATCAGCTGGTATCCATGACAGACTTGATTTCTCAAGTTCTCCAACAACTATCAGCCTCTTACAACAACATTCTGAATAATAACCTGAATGATAACTTGACAACCTTGACCATCATTTCAGTCTTGCTAGCTGTTTTGGCAGTAGTGACGGGCTTTTTCGGGATGAATGTTCCCCTCCCCTTCACAGACGAGCCCTATGCTTGGGTCTACATCAGCTTGGCTAGTGTGATCTTATGGCTGGTTTTGTCATTGATTTTAAGAAAAATTGCGAAAAATAGTTAAGAAAAGGAGCCAGAATGGCGATTGAAAACTATATGCCAGATTTTGCTGTGGAAGCAGTCTATGATCTGACAGTCCCAAGCCTGCAGGCACAGGGGATCAAGGCTGTTTTGGTCGATTTGGACAATACCCTCATTGCTTGGAACAATCCAGATGGAACACCAGAGATGAAGCAATGGCTACATGACCTTCGTGACGCAGGTATTCGTGTCATCGTGGTCTCAAATAACACCAAAAAACGAGTTCAACGCGCAGTTGAGAAATTTGGAATTGATTACGTTTATTGGGCCTTGAAGCCCTTCACCTTTGGGATTGACCGTGCCATGAAGGAATTTCACTATGAGAAAAATGAAGTGGTCATGGTCGGCGACCAACTTATGACGGATATACGAGCAGCTCACCGTGCAGGTATTCGCTCGATCTTAGTCAAACCCTTGGTCCAACACGACTCGATCAAAACGCAGATTAACCGGGCTCGCGAGCGCCGTGTCATGCGAAAAATCACTGAAAAGTACGGACCGATTACATATAAAAAAGGAATTTAATTATGGAAGAAATTCTCTGTATTGGTTGTGGAGCAACCATTCAGACGACAGACAAGGCTGGTCTTGGTTTCACTCCCCAGTCGGCACTTGAAAAAGGATTGGAGACTGGTGAAGTTTATTGCCAACGCTGTTTCCGTCTCCGTCATTACAATGAAATCACAGATGTCCAGTTGACGGACGATGATTTCCTCAAGCTCTTGCACGAGGTGGGCGATAGTGATGCCTTGGTGGTCAATGTCATTGATATTTTTGACTTTAATGGCTCTGTCATCCCAGGCTTGCCACGCTTTGTATCGGGCAATGATGTCCTCTTGGTGGGAAATAAAAAAGATATTCTCCCTAAGTCCGTAAAGGCTGGCAAGATTAGCCAGTGGCTCATGGAGCGTGCCCACGAAGAAGGACTTCGTCCTGTGGATGTTGTCCTGACTTCAGCACAAAACAAACATGCCATTAAGGAAGTCATTGACAAGATTGAACACTACCGTAAAGGACGCGATGTCTATGTAGTTGGGGTAACCAACGTTGGAAAATCAACTCTTATCAATGCCATTATCCAAGAAATCACAGGTGACCAAAATGTCATCACGACTTCGCGTTTCCCGGGGACAACCTTGGACAAGATTGAGATTCCGCTTGACGACGGATCTTATATCTACGATACACCGGGAATTATTCACCGCCACCAGATGGCCCACTACTTGACGGCTAAAAACCTCAAGTATGTCAGCCCTAAAAAGGAAATCAAGCCCAAAACCTATCAGCTTAACCCTGAGCAAACCCTGTTTTTAGGTGGTTTAGGACGGTTTGACTTTATTTCAGGAGAAAAACAAGGCTTCACAGCCTTCTTTGACAATGAACTCAAACTCCACCGTACCAAGCTAGAAGGCGCTAGTGCCTTTTATGACAAGCACCTTGGAACCCTTCTGACACCACCAAATAGTAAGGAAAAAGAAGATTTTCCAAAACTAGTCCAACACGTCTTTACCATCAAGGACAAGACAGATTTAGTCATCTCAGGACTAGGCTGGATCCGCGTAACAGACAGCGCCAAAGTCGCCGTCTGGGCACCAGAAGGCGTCGCCGTCGTCACACGCAAAGCAATTATTTAAAAGTATCATTATAATAAAATCGCCGAGCGAACAAAGTGAGCTCATAAAGAGATAGTTATTGCTGTGGTGTTATTGCCAAACTTTAGATTGGCAAAGGGCACAATTGAGACCAAGGCTCAATTGTGAGGTCAGGAAATCCATTTTTCAAAGATGAAGTCTTTGAAAAATTAGTTCCGACCGTCCCCCACCACCTAAAATAACTATCCAAAAAGGAAGAAAGAATATGTCATTAACATCGAAACAACGTGCCTTCCTCAACAGTCAGGCACACACCCTCAAACCCATCATCCAAATCGGGAAAAATGGACTCAACGACCAAATCAAAACCAGCGTCCGTCAAGCTCTTGACGCACGTGAATTGATCAAGGTTACTCTCTTGCAAAATACAGATGAAAACATCCACGAAGTAGCTGGAATCTTGGAAGAAGAAATCGGTGTGGATACAGTCCAAAAAATTGGACGCATCTTGATTTTGTTTAAACAATCCAGCAAGAAAGAAAATCGCAAGATTTCCAAGAAAGTCAAAGAAATCTAAAACCCTACTCCAAACAACTGTTTTTACAGAGAATTAAAGGAAGACGAGCCTATGGCAATCGAATTATTGACTCCCTTTACCAAGGTAGAGTTGGAGCCAGAAATCAAGGAGAAAAAACGCAAACAAGTCGGGATTTTAGGGGGGAATTTTAACCCTGTTCACAATGCCCATCTTGTTGTGGCGGACCAAGTACGACAACAGTTAGGACTGGACCAGGTCTTGCTTATGCCCGAATACCAACCACCTCATGTAGATAAAAAGGAAACCATTCCTGAGCATCATCGTCTTAAGATGCTTGAGTTGGCGATTGAGGGGATTGAAGGCCTCGCCATTGAAACCATTGAGCTAGAGCGTAAGGGCATTTCCTACACCTACGACACCATGAAGATTTTGACAGAGCAACATCCAGATACGGATTATTATTTCATTATCGGGGCTGATATGGTGGACTATCTGCCTAAGTGGTACCGAATTAATGAGCTGGTCGACATGGTTCAGTTTGTTGGAGTTCAGCGTCCACGCTACAAGGCAGGGACTTCCTATCCAGTTATCTGGGTAGATGTGCCTCTCATGGACATCTCCTCCAGCATGGTGCGTGACTTCATTGCCCAAGGTCGGAAACTAACTTTCTCCTACCTCAGCCAGTGCTAGACTACATCGAGAAGGAGGGGCTCTACTGATGGCCTATCAAGACTATATCAACTGCTCCCGTGAGGCTTTGTTGGAAAAAATGGCAGAGCTTCTACCTGAAAAACGTTTATCCCATTGTTTGGGTGTAGAGCGTGCAGCCATAGAGCTTGCCAAGCGATTTGGAGTCGATGTTGAGAAAGCTGGTCTAGCAGGCCTTCTTCATGACTATGCTAAAAAGTTGTCAGATCAGGAATTTCTAGACTTGATTGACCGTTATCAGCTGGATTCTGACCTCAAAAACTGGGGAAATAATGTCTGGCATGGCATGGTTGGTATCTACAAGATTCAGGAAGACTTGGATTTGCATGATCCAGAAATCCTGCGAGCTATTGAAATCCATACAGTCGGAGCGGGTCAGATGACAGACCTAGACAAGGTTATCTACGTTGCAGACTATATCGAGCACAACCGCGCCTTTCCAGGTGTGGATGTGGCGCGTGAAATTGCTGAGCTATCGCTCAATAAGGCAGTGGCCTACGAAACAGTTCGTACCGTGGAGCATCTAGCTCATCAGGGATTTCCCATCTATCCCCAAACCCTTGAAACCTATAACGCCTTTGTACACTATTTGAAAGAGGACTAAATGAACGAAAAAGAATTACTAGAACTAGTCGTGAAAGCGGCTGATGAGAAACGTGCGGAGGATATCCTTGCACTTGACGTACAAGATTTGACCAGCGTGACGGACTATTTTGTTATCACTAGCTCAATGAATAGCCGTCAGTTGGACGCTATCGCTGATAATATCCGTGAAAAAGTAGCTGAAGCAGGCTTTAAAGGCAGTCATGTCGAAGGTGATACAGCTGGAGGCTGGGTTTTACTAGACCTCGGTGGTGTTGTTGTGCATATCTTCTCAGAAGAAATGCGTGCCCACTATAACTTAGAAAAACTATGGCATGAGGCGGCTTCTGTAGATATTTCAGAAGCCTTGGCCTAGTAGATGAACTCAGTTGCAGGCAACTGGGTTTTATTTGCTTATTTTAGAAAAAATGGATAGAAAGGTGAGAGCGTCGTGTTTTGTTCATCTCGAAACTGAACACGAGCTAAAAGCTGCGAGAAAAAGATAAACTTCCTTTGTATCTGACGATACAGCAGAAAGTTTCTTATTTTCTCCTTGCTTTTAACGCTCTTTGTATCTTAGAAAGGATTTGAACCCGTCCTGTAATCGTCGGAAAATAGATAGCTTTGGCTTGGATCAGGATCCTAAGTCCAAGCTCCTAATTTTCATTCCGATTACGGGCGGACTTGGTATCATGACTATGGCAACTTATGAAACCTTTGCGGCTGTTTACGATGCAGTAATGGATGATAGTTTATACGATAAATGGACGGATTTCGCTGCGTCATTTGCCTAAGAGCAAGGAGAGAAAGAAACTCTTGGAATTGGCTTGTGGCACAGGCATCCAGTCTGTTCGCTTTTCTCAAGCTGGTTTTGATGTGACAGGCCTTGACTTGAGCACAGGTATGTTGAAGATTGCTGAGAAGAGAGCTACTTCAGCCAAGCAAAAGATTGATTTTATTGAAGGTAATATGCTGGATTTGTCCAAGGCTGGTAAATATGATTTTGTGACTTGCTACTCTGACTCTATCTGCTACATGCAGGATGAGGTGGAAGTAGGGGATGTCTTTAAGGAAGTCTATAATGCCCTTAATGAAGATGGCATTTTTATCTTTGATGTGCATTCAACCTACCAGACTGATGAGGTTTTTCCAGGCTATTCCTACCATGAAAATGCAGAAGATTTTGCCATGCTTTGGGACACCTATGAGGACGAAGCTCCTCACTCCATCGTGCATGAGTTGACTTTCTTTATCAAGGAGTCTGACGGTTCCTTTAGTCGCCACGATGAAGTGCATGAGGAGCGTACATACGAAGTCTTGACCTATGATATTTTGCTGGAACAGGCTGGATTCAAGTCTTTCAAACTCTATGCGGACTTTGAGGACAAGGAGCCTATTGCTACCAGTTCCCGTTGGTTTTTTATCGCACAGAAGTAGGAGAACATCATGACCATCACAGGTATTATCGCGGAGTTTAATCCTTTTCATAATGGGCATAAATACCTGCTGGATCAGGCAGAGGGACTGAAAATCGTTGCCATGTCTGGGAATTTCATGCAGCGTGGAGAGCCTGCTATCGTGGACAAGTGGACACGGGCCCAGATGGCGCTTGAAAATGGAGCAGATCTGGTAGTGGAGTTGCCCTTTTTAGTCAGTGTTCAGGCGGCGGATTTCTTTGGTCAAGGGGCTGTGGATATCTTAGCACAGTTGGGTATTGATAGCCTCGCTTTTGGGACAGAAGAAGTTTTAGATTATCAAAAAATCGCTGACTTATACACAGAGCAAGGTAGAGAGATGGAGAATTTTGTGGAAAATTTGCCTGATTCTCTCTCCTATCCTCAGAAAACCCAAGCCATGTGGAAGGAATTTGCAGGTCTTGAGTTTTCAGGAAATACCCCCAATCATGTTCTTGCTCTAGCCTATGCTAAGGCGGTTGCAGGACGCAATATCAAGCTACATCCTATTCAGCGTCAGGGAGCAGGATATCATTCTGTGGACAAGGATGTGGACTTTGCCTCGGCGACAGCCCTACGTCAGCACCAAAGTGACAAAGATTTCTTAGAACGCTTTATGCCTTCTGTTGCTCTCTTTGAGCAAGCCAGTAAGGTGAGATGGGATGACTATTTTCCTTTGCTCCGCTATCAAATCTTGTCAAATCCAGATCTAACCACCATCTATCAGGTCAATCAAGAAATGGCTGTGCGCATCAAGGATGCTATCAAAACAGCCCAGTCTGTGGAGAAATTGGTCGAGGCGGTTGCGACCAAACGTTACACTAAGGCGCGTGTCAGACGCCTCTTGACCTATATCTTGGTGCAAGCCAGAGAAAGTGACTTGCCAGAAGGCCTCCATGTCCTTGGCTTTACCGAAAAAGGCAGACAACATCTCAAGTCTCTGAAAGAGCAGGTCCATCTAGTCAGTCGAATTGGCAAAGAACCTTGGGATGTTATGACCCAAAAGGCAGACCAGATTTATCAACTAGGACGGCCAAGCATCGCAGAGCAGAATTTCGGCAGGGTACCCATTAGAATAGAAACAAACTAAGTCTACTGAAAGGTAGGCTTTTTTATTGTATTTTTTAATGAAAATGCCATTTTAAAGAGCCAGAAAGTTTGTTTGGTGATTTCAGAGCTTTCTTCCAAAATTCACACAAAACTCTTCAATTTGGGTTTGTTTAAATTCCTTTTTTATGATAGAATATTAAAGAATGTATGTCATTCGATAAACAAATTTAATGAGGTAAAAACATGGAAATCATGACAATTGCGATTGTTGTTTTTGCCGTCATCATTGGTTTAGTCATTGGATATGTCAGCATCTCAGCTAAGATGAAATCATCTCAAGAGGCTGCAGAGTTGATGCTTCTAAATGCTGAACAAGAAGCAACTAATTTACGAGGACAAGCTGAGCGCGAAGCGGATTTATTGCTAAATGAAGCCAAGAGCGAAAGCAAGTCTCTTAAAAAGAAGCACTATTGGAGGCCAAAGAGGAAGCCAGAAAATACCGTGAAGAAGTGGACGCTGAATTTAAGTCAGAACGTCAGGAGCTCAAGCAAATTGAAAGTCGTTTGACGGAGAGAGCTGCGAGCCTTGACCGCAAAGACGACAATTTGACGAACAAAGAAAAAACACTTGAACAAAAAGAACAAAGTATTTCTGATAGAGCAAAAAACCTTGATGCACGTGAAGAGCAATTAGAGGAAGTCGAAAGACAAAAAGAAGCTGAACTTGAACGTATCAGCTCCCTATCCCAAGCTGAGGCTCGAGATATTATCTTGGCTCAGACAGAGGAAAACTTGACTAAGGAAATTGCTAGCCGCATTCGTGAGGCTGAGCAAGAGGTGAAGGAACGTTCAGACAAGATTGCTAAAGATATCTTGGTGCAGGCTATGCAGCGTATCGCTGGTGACTACGTAGCAGAGTCAACAAACTCTACAGTTCATCTACCAGATGATACCATGAAGGGACGCATTATCGGTCGTGAAGGACGCAATATTCGTACCTTTGAAAGTTTGACAGGGGTCGATGTCATCATCGACGACACGCCAGAAGTGGTAACCTTGTCAGGATTTGATCCGATTCGTCGTGAAATTGCTCGTATGACCATGGAAATGTTGCTCAAGGATGGCCGCATCCACCCAGCTCGTATCGAGGAGTTGGTGGAGAAAAACCGTCAAGAGATTGACAATAAGATCCGGGAATATGGTGAGGCTGCGGCCTATGAGATTGGTGCGCCTAACCTCCATCCAGACTTGATGAAGATCATGGGACGTTTGCAGTTCCGTACTTCTTATGGGCAAATGTCTTGCGTCATTCGATTGAGGTTGCTAAGTTATCTGGTATCATCGCCAGTGAACTTGGTGAAAATGCAGCTCTTGCCCGTCGTGCTGGATTCCTTCACGACATCGGGAAAGCTATTGACCGTGAGGTTGAAGGTAGCCACGTTGAGATTGGTACAGAGTTGGCTCGTAAGTACAAGGAACACCCAGTTGTGGTGAATACCATTGCTAGCCACCACGGCGATGTGGAAGCCGAAAGCGTCATTGCAGTGATTGTTGCTGCAGCAGATGCCTTGAGTGCAGCGCGTCCAGGTGCTCGTAGCGAGTCTCTTGAAAGCTACATCAAGCGTCTCCATGATTTGGAAGAAATCGCCAATGGCTTTGAAGGAGTGCAAAATAGTTTTGCCCTTCAAGCAGGACGTGAAATCCGTATCATGGTTAATCCAGGACAAATCAAGGACGACAAAGTCACAATCTTGGCTCACAAAGTTCGTGAGAAAATTGAAAATAATCTCGATTACCCAGGAAATATCAAGGTAACCGTGATCCGCGAACTTCGTGCAGTAGATTATGCTAAATAAATAAGAAAGAGCAGTTGAAATATTACTGCTTTTTTGTTACACTAGATAGAAAGACTGTAGAAGGATAACTGACGCTATCATCACTATCCGAGAGAAATTTTACTTTATTTCACAGACTAACTAAAGGAGACATAATGGCAGACCGAGGCTTGCTAATCGTTTTTTCTGGTCCTTCAGGAGTTGGGAAAGGAACGGTTAGAAGAGAGATTTTTGAGAGTTCTGAGAATCAATTTCAATACTCTGTATCGATGACGACGCGTGCGCAACGTCCTGGTGAAGTGGACGGAGTAGATTATTTCTTCCGTACTCGTGAAGAGTTTGAAGAGCTGATCCGTCAAGGTCAGATGTTGGAATATGCAGAATATGTCGGTAACTACTATGGAACTCCTCTGACCTATGTCAACGAAACCCTAGATAAGGGAATCGATGTCTTTCTTGAGATTGAAGTCCAAGGAGCCCTTCAGGTTAAGAAAAAGGTTCCAGATGCTGTCTTTATCTTCTTAACACCACCAGATTTGGATGAATTGCAAGATCGTTTGGTAGGTCGTGGAACAGATAGCGCTGAAGTGATTGCCCAACGAATCGAAAAAGCCAAGGAAGAAATTGCCCTCATGCGTGAGTATGATTATGCCATTGTCAACGATCAGGTGCCCCTCGCTGCTGAACGTGTCAAGCGTGTGATCGAAGCAGAACACTTCCGTGTGGACCGTGTCATTGGTCACTACCAGGAGATGTTGCCAAAATCTCCAACTACTCGATAAACTATAGGAAACAGGTACAAGCAAATGATGTTAAACCCTCTATCGATACCTTGCTAGACAAGGTACCATCAAAATATTCACTCGTAATCTTGGAAGCAAAACGTGCCCACGAACTAGAAGCAGGTGCGCCAGCAACTCAAGAGTTTAAGTCTGAAAAATCAACTCTTCGCGCTTTGGAAGAAATCGAGTCAGGCAATGTAACCATTCACCCAGATCCAGAAGGAAAACGTGAAGCGGTTCGTCTCCGTATCGAAGAAGAAAAACGACGCAAAGAAGAAGAAGAAAAGAAAATCAAAGAGCAAATCGCTAAAGAAAAAGAAGATGGTGAAAAAATTTAAGGTTGGGGGGACTCAATCTTATTTTTTCTATTGCAAGAATTTGCTGACAAGGAGGAGGTGAGAAGATGGCAATCGCAAAGATTATTGTGGATGTTCCCCTTATGCAGACGGACCAGCCCTATAGTTATAAGGTCCCTGAGGAATTTGTAGAGATGCTGGAAGTCGGTATGCGGGTTCATGTCCCCTTCGGCAAGGGTAATCGTTTGATACAAGGGATTGTGCTTGGCCTGGAGTCCCAGTCGGATGAAGAGATGGAAGGTCAGGACTTGAAGGAGATTGCAGAGGTGCTAGACTTTTCTCCCGTCTTGACTCAAGAGCAACTCTGGCTGGCTGAGGAGTTACGCAAGTCTGTCTTTTCTTATAAAATCTCCATTCTAAAAGCCATGTTGCCGGGATTTTTAAACTCCAGTTATGATAAGATTCTTTATCCTTTAGAAGGTCTCAGTCAGGCAGACCGAGAGCGTTTGTTTGGTTCAGAAGCTTCGCTCGCCTTTTCTTCTCTAGATTTGGCCAAACAGGCAGAAATGATGCGCTTGACTAGAAAAGGGCTACTCCGTTTAGAATACCAGGCAGTCGATCAAAAGAAGGTCAAGACCCAGTCTTGGTATGAGGTTGATGCTACTCAGCTAGAGCGGATTGAGATTTCTGCGCGTGCTAAGAAAAAGGCAGAGCTGAGAGATTATCTGCTGTCTCATCCTGAAAGTGCTCCTCTGGCTAGCTTGTTAGAATCCTACTCACGGGAGCAAGTCAACTTTTTTGTGGAGCAAGGAGCTTTAACTCTAGTCCAAAAGGAAGTGCAACGTTCAGCTGCTTATTTTGAAGGCATTGAAGCAAGTACACCTTTGGAGCTGAACCCAGAGCAAAGACAAGCTCGCGATGCGGTTGTCAGTGCTATTGGCAGCCAGCAGTCTCCCTTCCTCCTTCAAGGGATTACAGGAAGCGGGAAAACAGAAGTTTACTTGCAGATTATCCAAGGAGCCTTGGACAAGGGTAAGACAGCTATTCTACTGGTACCTGAGATTTCCCTAACTCCGCAGATGACAGAGCGTTTCATTGCTCGTTTCGGCGAGAAAGTAGCCATCCTTCATTCAGGCCTGTCCAATGGTGAAAAGTACGATGAATGGCGCAAGGTCGAACGTGGCGATGCTCAGGTAGTCGTTGGCGCTAGATCTGCTATCTTTGCTCCACTGAAAAATCTAGGTGTCATCATTATTGACGAAGAGCATGAAGCTAGCTATAAACAAGACAGCAATCCGCGTTATCATGCTAGAGAGGTCGCTATTCTACGAGCCCAGTACAATCAAGCGGCCCTGGTCCTTGGTTCGGCTACACCGAGCTTAGAAAGTCGTGCGCGGGCTGGAAAAGGTGTCTATCAGCACTTGCGTCTAACTCAGCGTGCCAATCCTTTAGCTACAATTCCTGAGGTTCAGGTCATTGACTTTCGGGACTATATCGGACAGAATGAGACGTCAAACTTTACGCCCCCTTTGCTAGAGGCCATTCAAGACCGTCTGGATAAAAAAGAGCAGGTAGTCCTTATGCTCAATCGTCGGGGCTATTCTAGCTTTGTCATGTGTCGGGAGTGTGGGACGGTGGATACTTGTCCCAACTGTGACATTTCTCTCACCCTGCATATGGATACCAAGACTATGAACTGCCATTACTGTGGCTTTTCCAAGGGAATTCCTCATGTCTGTCCCAACTGTCAGAGCCGCAGTATTCGTTACTACGGGACAGGGACTCAGAAAGCCTACGATGAGTTAGCAGAACTCTTTCCTCAGGCCCGCATTCTACGAATGGATGTGGATACGACTCGTAGGAAAGGTAGTCATCAAGCTCTTCTTGACCAGTTTGGGCGAGGGGAAGCAGATATCTTGCTGGGAACTCAGATGATTGCTAAGGGCTTGGATTTTCCAAATGTGACCCTAGTCGGAGTGCTCAATGCGGATACGGCCTTGAATCTGCCTGATTTTCGTTCTTCTGAGAGAACCTTCCAACTCTTAACTCAGGTGGCTGGTCGGGCAGGTCGTGCGGAAAAGGCTGGGCAGGTCTTGATTCAGTCTTACAATCCGGAACACTATGCCATTCGTTTTGCAAAAGATCAGGACTATGAAGGTTTTTATGCCTATGAAATGAGTATCAGGCGCCAACTCGGCTATCCGCCTTATTATTTCACTATTGGGATTACCCTCTCTCACAAGAAAGAAGAAGAGGTGGTTAAACGTGCCTATGAAGTCATGGGAATTTTGCGATCAGGTTTATCGGAAACTAGTAAAATCCTTGGACCAACGCCAAAACCCATTGCCCGCACCCACAACCTTTATCATTACCAGATTTTGATTAAATACCGTTTAGAAGATGAGCTGGGTCCAACCCTCAACCGGGTCTTGGCCTTGACTCAAGAACGTGAAAATAGCGAGCTTCGTCTCAGCATTGACCACGAACCGCAGCAATTTTTATAAGAAGGAGAAGAAATGACAAAACTAATCTTTATGGGAACCCCTGAATTTTCAGCAACAGTTTTGAAGGGGTTGTTATCAGACGACCGTTACGAGATCCTAGCTGTTGTGACTCAGCCAGACCGCGCTGTTGGCCGTAAAAAAGTAATCCAAGAAACCCCAGTCAAGCAGGCTGCCAAAGAAGCAGGTCTTCCTATCTACCAACCTGAAAAATTATCTGGAAGTCCAGAGATGGAAGACATTATGAAGCTAGGAGCAGATGGGATTGTGACCGCTGCTTTTGGACAGTTTCTCCCAAGTAAACTTCTTGATAGTATGGACTTTGCGGTCAACGTTCATGCCTCCCTTCTTCCTAAACACCGTGGTGGTGCCCCCATTCATTATGCCTTGATTCAGGGGGATGAGGAAGCTGGTGTGACCATTATGGAAATGGTTAAAGAAATGGATGCAGGAGATATGATTTCCCGCCGCAGTATTCCCATCACAGATGAGGACAATGTCGGTACCTTGTTTGAAAAATTGGCGATAGTTGGTCGAGATTTGCTTTTGGATACTTTGCCTGCCTATATTGCTGGGGAGATCAAACCTGAACCGCAGGATCCAAGTCAGGTTACCTTCTCACCAAATATCAAACCGGAAGAAGAAAAACTGGATTGGACTAAAACCAATCGCCAACTCTTTAACCAAATTCGTGGGATGAATCCTTGGCCCGTTGCCCATACTTTTCTCAAAGGCGACCGCTTCAAGATTTATGAAGCCCTCCCAGTAGAAGGTCAGGGAAATCCAGGTGAGATCCTCTCTATTGGCAAGAAGGAATTGATCGTTGCAACGGCAGACGGAGCTCTATCTCTCAAGCAAGTGCAGCCAGCAGGTAAGCCTAAGATGGATATTGCTTCCTTCCTCAATGGAGTTGGAAGGACATTGACTGTAGGAGAACGATTTGGTGACTAAAGTAGAAACGGCTAGAAATCTAGCTCTAGCAGTGTTAGAGGATGTTTTTGTCAACCAAGCATATTCCAATATTGCTTTAAATAAACATCTCAAAGGGAGTCAACTCTCAGCAGCAGACAAGGGTTTGGTGACAGAGATTGTTTACGGAACGGTAGCCCGCAAACTCACCTTAGAATGGTATCTGTCCCACTTTATCGAAGACCGAGGTAAGCTAGATAACTGGCTCTATGTTCTTCTTCTCATGAGCGCCTATCAACTCTGTTATCTGGACAAGGTGCCTGACCATGCTGTGGTCAATGAAGCAGTGGAACTAGCCAAAGCCCGTAAAAAAGGCAGTGAAAAATTGGTCAACGCTGTCCTTCGTCGTATTTTGCGAGAAGGCTGGCCAGATATTACCAATATCAAACGCAAAAACAAGCGTGATTCCATTGCCTATTCTCTCCCAGTTTGGTTGGTATCTAAACTCAAGGAAGAATACGGAGAAGAGCGAGCCCAAGCCATTTTTGAAAGTCTTTTGGTGCGAAATAAGGCCAGTATTCGAGTGACTGACTTGAGCCGAAAAGAGGAAATCAAGGCCGTGTTAGAGGCGAGTGATTCCCCTTTGTCCGCTTCTGGTCTGGTCAAGGAGCAGGGACACTTTGCGGGACATGATTTGTTTTTAGAGGGGACCATTACCATCCAAGACGAGTCCAGTCAACTGGTTGCTCCGACTCTTGATCTACAAGGGGATGAAGAGATCCTAGATGCCTGTGCCGCTCCGGGTGGGAAAACAGCCCATATGGCTTCTTACCTCACATCTGGAAAGGTTACGGCTTTGGATCTTTATGATCACAAGTTGGACTTGATCCAAGAAAACGCCCAACGTTTGGGTGTGGCGGATCGGGTTCAGACACAAAAATTGGACGCCAGAAAAGTACATGAATTTCGGTCGGGACTCATTTGACAAGATTTTAGTAGATGCTCCTTGTTCTGGAATTGGACTTTTGCGGCGCAAACCAGATATCAAATACAATAAGGAAACAGCGGATTTCGCATCATTACAGCAAATTCAGCTGGAAATATTAGGTAATGTTTGTCAAACACTACGAAAAGGTGGTATAATAACCTATAGTACCTGTACTATTGTCTCAGAGGAGAACTTTCAAGTTGTTGAAGCTTTTTTAGAAAGTCATCCTGAGTTTGAACAGGTAAAACTAGAACACGAATGCAAGGATATCTTGAAAGATGGCTGCATCTTGATTACCCCTGAACTATACGGAAGTGATGGATTCTTCATTAGCCAATTTCGCAAGATATCAGATTAGGAAGGAACTGACACAATGGAAATAGCATTATTAACAGATGTTGGTCAGAAACGAACAAATAACCAAGACTATGTCAATCACTTTGTCAACCGAGCAGGACGCACCATGATCATCTTGGCTGACGGGATGGGAGGACACCGTGCAGGCAATATCGCTAGTGAGATGGCGGTAACAGACCTAGGCGTGGCTTGGGTTGATACCCAAATTGACACGGTCAATGAAGTTCGTGAATGGTTTGCCCACTACCTAGAAATTGAAAATCAAAAATTCATCAACTTGGTCGCGATGAGGCTTATAAAGGAATGGGGACAACCCTTGAAGCAGTAGCCATTATTGGAAATCAGGCCATCTATGCTCACATCGGAGATTCTCGTATTGGTTTGATTCGTGGTGAAGAGTATCATCAGTTGACGAGTGATCATTCCTTGGTTAATGCTTTGTTGAAAGCTGGCCAATTGACCCCAGAAGAAGCTGAAACACACCCACAGAAAAACATCATTACTCAATCTATCGGACAAAAAGATGAAATTCAACCAGATTTTGGTATGGTTAGCCTAGAGCCGGGAGACTATCTCTTGCTCAATAGTGATGGTTTGACCAATATGATTTCAGGTAGTGAGATTTACGATATTGTAACCAGTGATATTTCCTTGGAAGACAAGGTGGCAACCTTAATTCGTTTTGCCAACAATGCAGGTGGTTTAGATAATATTACAGTTGCCCTTGTTTACATGAACGAGGAGGCTATAGAATGATCCAAATCGGCAAAATTTTTGCCGGACGGTATCGGATTCTAAAACAGATTGGTCGAGGAGGCATGGCAGATGTCTATTTGGCCAAGGATTTGATCTTGGATGGGGAAGAGGTAGCTGTCAAGGTCCTGAGGACCAACTACCAAACTGACCCAATAGCTGTAGCGCGCTTTCAGAGAGAAGCGAGAGCTATGGCAGATCTAGACCATCCTCATATCGTTCGGATAACAGATATCGGTGAAGAAGACGGTCAACAATACCTAGCGATGGAGTATGTGGCTGGCCTTGACCTTAAACGATATATCAAAGAAAATTACCCTCTTTCAAATGAGGAAGCAGTTCGTATTATGGGACAGATTCTCTTGGCTATGCGTTTAGCACATGCTCGCGGGATTGTTCACAGAGATTTGAAACCTCAAAATATCCTTTTGACCCCAGATGGTACTGCCAAGGTCACGGACTTTGGGATTGCAGTAGCCTTTGCAGAGACCAGTCTGACTCAGACCAATTCTATGCTAGGATCTGTTCATTACCTGTCACCTGAGCAAGCGCGTGGCTCAAAAGCGACTTTCCAGAGTGATATCTATGCCATGGGGATTATTTTCTATGAAATGCTGACTGGTCATATCCCTTACGATGGGGATAGTGCGGTTACGATTGCTCTCCAGCATTTTCAAAAACCACTTCCATCAGTCATTGCTGAAAATCCATCTGTCCCACAGGCTTTAGAAAATGTTGTCATCAAGGCGACTGCCAAGAAGTTGACGGATCGTTATCAGTCTGTTTCAGAGATGTATATGGATCTGTCGAGTAGTTTGTCTTACAATCGCCGAAATGAACCGAAATTGGTCTTTGATGATGCAAACAAGGCAGACACTAAACTCTACCGAAAGTGTCTCAGAGCACTTTGACTTCAATTCCTAAAGCACAACCGCAAGTGGAGAAGCCACAAGCGAAACAGCCAGTACAGCAGGTGGCCAATGATACGCCTCCAAAGCAAAAGTCAACTAAGAAACGTAAGTTTATGGCTCGTTATATGATTTTAGTGGCCAGTGTCTTATTGGTTGCCGCCTCTCTCATTTGGATTTTTTCTAAAACTCCGGCAACGATTGCCATTCCTGACGTGGCTGGACAAACCGTTGCAGAGGCCAAAGAAACCCTCAAAAAGTCCAATTTTGAAGCAGGCGAGGAAAAATCAGAGGCCAGTGAGACGGTTGCTGAAGGCCGAGTCATTCGAACAGATCCAGAAGCTGGAAGTGGCCGAAAAGAGGGAAGCAAGGTAAATCTAATCGTTTCATCAGGCAAGCAATCCTTCCAGCTGAGTAACTATGTGGGACGTAAGTCCTCAGATGTTATTGCAGAACTCAAAGAGAAAAAGGTTCCGGAAAATCTCATCAAGATTGAGGAAGAGGAATCTAGCGAAGGAGAAGAGGGAACTGTTTTAAGGCAAACACCAGCTGCAGGAAGTACTTATGATTTGACCAAGGCAACCAGTATTGTTTTGACGGTTGCTAAGAAAGTGACCAGCGTTTCGATGCCAAGTTATATTGGATCAAGTCTCGAATTTACTAAGAACAATTTGATTCAAATTGTTGGTGTAAAAGAAGCTAATATCGAAGTTGTGGAAGTATCGACTGCTCCTGAAGGAACTACTGCAGGAACAGTTGTTAGTCAGGATCCTAAACCTGGTGAAAAGGTGGATCTTAATAAAACACGTATTAAGATTTCGATTTATAAACCGAAACCAGCTCCTTCATCATCCTCATCATCAAGTTCATCCCAACGTGAGAATCAAGGAACAGATACAACACCAACACAGGGAAACCATCAAGGTAATAACCCGTCCACTAATCCATCAAGTGGAGAGAGAACACAAGTTCCAACACAAGACTAGATGAATCTTTGTCATGATTTCATGACAAAGATTTTTTTATCACAAGATTTTGTGATAAAATATAGGGAGTAGAAAAAAGGAGGAGAAAATGGACGAATCGAGAGAGTTAAATGCCATCATTGATGTCATTATGCTAGCAGGAACCATTCTCTTGAAAAGTGGTTCGGAGATTCATCGGGTTGAGGATACCATGATCCGTATTGCCCATTCACAAGGAATTATGGATTGCAATGTACTTGCCATGCCCGCGGCTATTTTCTTTTCGATTGAAAACACCAATATTTCTCGGATGAAACGGGTGACCTCATCCTCCTATAACATCGAAAAAGTTTGTGATGTCAACCAAGTATCTCGAGAACTTGTGGGTGGCCAGATTGATCTTTCTACAGCCTTTACAAAGCTCAAAGAAATTGGCAATCAAGCCCTTCCTTATACCAAGTTCCAAGTGACCGTAGCAGCGACCCTCAGTGCCCCTTTCTTCTCGATTATGTTTGGGGGCAATGTCTATGACGCTTTTGGTGCAGCCATTGCGACCTTGTTTGGATTTGCCTTCTCTCTCTATGTCGAGAAGTTTATCCGAATTCCTTTTGTAACAGCCTTTGCGGGTGCCTTTGTTTTTGGCTTGATTGCCCAGTTTTGGGCCCGCTACACTGGATTTCCTTCGACAGCAGACCTGATCATCGCAGGAGCGGTCATGCCCTTTGTTCCAGGGATTGCTCTGACAAATGCGGTTCGAGATATCATGACCAACCATATCAACTCTGGTATGAGCAAGATGTTTGAATCTCTGCTCATTACCCTCGCTTTAGGGGCTGGCACCTCAGTCGCCCTGGTTTTGATGACATAAGATGACTCTAACAAGTATTTTACTCCAAGCAGTGGCGAGTTTACTCGCCATTATCACCTTTCTAATCGTACTGAATGTTCAACGCTCCATGCTCCTACCTGGTGGTGTTTTGGGAATGGGAGTTTGGCTCCTCTATCTCGTGCTCAAAGAACCAACTAATGTTATTGTCGCGACCTTTATCGCAGCAGTAATTGGCTCTTGCATCAGCCAGATTTTAAGTATTGTCTATAAGACACCAGCGGTGGTCTTTGTCTTGGCCATTCTTGCCCCCTTGGTGCCGGGTTATTTATCCTATCGAACGACAGCTTTCTTTGTGACAGGCGATTACAGCCATGCTATTGCCAGTGCGACTTTGGTGGTTATGTTAGCCCTCGTTATTTCTATTGGAATGGCTAGTGGAACGGTAATTCTAAAGCTTTATTACTACATCCGAAAACAACGAGGAATCTCCTCCTAAGGCTGTCAAAGCAAAGACTTGATTTGGTGAATCAAGTCTTTTTTCTCTCTTTTGCCCCTATTTGTGATAAAATAGAATGAAACGATTTTTTACAATGAATGAAAATACAGAGGTAAATATGACAATCGGTATTGATAAGATTGGTTTTGCAACCAGTCAATATGTCTTGAAATTACAAGACCTAGCAGAAGCAAGGGGAGTTGACCCCGAAAAATTTAGCAAGGGACTCTTGTTAAATGAAATTAGTATTGCACCACTGACTGAGGATATTGTTACCTTGGCTGCTAGTGCCAGCAACTCTATCCTCACAGACAAAGAAAAAGAAGAAATCGACATGGTCATCGTTGCGACTGAGTCAGGAATTGACCAGAGTAAGGCGGCAGCGGTCTTTGTTCATGGTCTATTAGGCATACAGCCTTTCGCCCGTAGCTTTGAAATCAAGGAAGCCTGCTATGGAGCAACAGCTGCCCTCCATTATGCCAAGTTACATGTGGAAAATTCTCCAGAATCAAAAGCCCTAGTCATTGCCAGTGATATTGCCAAGTATGGTGTGGGGACTCCGGGTGAGCCCACCCAGGGAGTTGGAAGTGTAGCGATGCTAATCACGCAAATCCACGTATTATGGCCTTTAACAATGATAATGTTGCTCAAACTCGTGACATCATGGATTTCTGGCGTCCAAACTATTCAACGACTCCTTATGTCAATGGTGTTTATTCAACCCAGCAGTATCTGGATAGTCTCACGACGACCTGGGATGAATACAAGAAGCGCTACGATTGGACCATGGGTGACTTTGCGGCCATCTGTTTCCACTTACCTTATCCTAAGCTGGCCCTAAAAGGCTTGCGCAAGATGATGGACAAGACTCTATCTCAAGAAAAACAGGATAGTTTGGAAGAAAACTTTGACAAATCAATTCTCTACAGTCAGATGATTGGGAATATCTATACAGGTTCCCTCTTCCTCGGCCTCCTATCCCTTTTGGAAAATGCAGAGAATTTGAAGGCTGGCGATAAAATTGCCCTCTACAGTTACGGAAGTGGAGCTGTTTCGGAGTTCTTTAGTGGTGAATTGGTCGAAGGCTATGAGGTCTATCTAGACAAAGAGCGCTTGAGCAAGCTCAAGCAGCGTACAGCCCTATCCGTTGCAGACTATGAAAAAGTCTTCTTTGAAGAGGTGCAGTTGGATGAATCTGGTTCAGCTCAATTTGCAGCTTATGAACATCAAGACTATGCCTTGGTGGAGATTGTCGACCACCAACGCCGATATAGCAAGGTTGAAATAATGAAGATAAGTTGGAATGGATTTTCTAAAAAATCATACCATGAGCGCCTTGAGTTGTTGCGAGCTCAGGCGCTCCTTAGTCCTGAAAAGCAAAGGAGTCTAGAGCAGGATGAGCAAGTCAGTTTGGCTGTTGCAGACCAGCTGAGTGAGAATGTGGTAGGAACTTTTTCTCTGCCTTATTCCATCATTCCAGAACTTTTGGTGAATGATCAGGATTACACAGTTCCCTATGTGACAGAAGAACCCTCAGTGGTTGCTGCGGCCAGCTATGCCAGCAAAATCATCAAGCGAGCAGGCGGCTTTACTGCTCAAGTGCATCAGCGCCAGATGATTGGGCAGGTAGCCCTTTATCAAGTTGCTGATCCTGAACAAGCGCAAGTGAAGATTGCCAGTAAGAAAGCCGAACTCTTGGAACTTGCCAATCAAGCCTATCCTTCCATCGTTAAACGCGGTGGCGGAGCGCGTGATTTGCGTGTAGAGCAGATTAAGGGAGAAACAGACTTTCTCGTCGTCTATCTCCATATCGATACCCAGGAAGCCATGGGAGCCAATATGCTCAACACCATGCTGGAAGCCTTGAAACCAGTCTTAGAAGAACTCAGTCAGGGACAGAGTCTTATGGGAATTTTGTCCAACTATGCGACCGATTCTCTAGTGACAGCAAGTTGTCGTATTGCCTTTAGGTACTTGAACCCTCAAAAGGACCAAGGACGTGAAATTGCAGAGAAGATAGCTTTAGCCAGCCAGTTTGCGCAGGCTGATCCTTATCGAGCGGCAACTCACAATAAAGGGATTTAATGGTATCGATGCCATTTTGATTGCCACTGGTAATGATTGGCGTGCCATCGAAGCTGGGGCTCATGCCTTTGCCAGTCGAGATGGACGCTATCAAGGTCTTAGTCAATGGACGCTGGATATGGAAAGAGAAGAATTGGTCGGTGAGATGACACTACCTATGCCCGTAGCGACCAAGGGTGGCTCTATTGGCCTTAACCCTCGTGTTGCTCTCAGTCACGAGCTGTTAGGAAATCCTTCTGCCAAGGAACTTGCACAAGTTATCGTGTCTATCGGGCTTGCACAAAACTTTGCGGCCCTCAAAGCCTTGGTGAGTACGGGCATCCAGCAAGGTCACATGAAATTGCAAGCCAAATCCTTGGCTCTCCTAGCAGGTGCCAGTGAATCCGAGGTTGCTCCCCTAGTCGAGCGCCTCATCGCAGAGAAAACTTTCAACTTAGAGACAGCCCAGCGCTATCTAGAGAATTTAAGATCATAAAAAACTCAGACGAAGGCAGTCTGAGTTTTTTGTATTTAAATACTTTTTCCTGGTAATAATGTAACTGGTAAGAAGTAACCAGTTGTCGCGACTTCCTTTCCTTCGATCTTCTGCAAGAGGAGATCAACAGTGAGGTGGGCAATCTCTTTTAGAGGCTGCTTAATCGTTGTCAAATGAGGATAGTAGTTCTCGATAAAGTAAGTCCCATCATAGCCGATGACCTTGAGCTCTTCAGGGACAGAAATGCCCAGTTCCTGAGCGATTTTGATAACTAGGATAGCTGTCAAATCATCCGAAGCAAAGATGGCATCTGGTTTCTGATGAGTCAAGATATTCTTGATTTCCATTTCTTTTCTGACGGGAGAAAAGTCACTCGAAACATTGATAATGGGAGCTTTTGGGAGTACAGAGGCAAAGCCAGCATGACGCAGTCCAGTAGGCGAGTTGGAATTGTCATTCCCTGTAATCATGATGATAGACTGGGCGCCTGTCTTGACCAGAGTTTGGGCAGCGAGAACCCCGCCACCGTAGTTGTCAGAGGAGACGACAGGGATGTCTGGAGACAGATTTCGGTCAAAGGAAATGATCGGCGCTGTCACACGATTGTAGTCCTCAATTCCTAGATTATGACTACCCGAAATGATACCGTCCACCTGATTGGCCTCCAGCATTCGATGTACTCCCGTTCTTTTTCAGAATCGTGTTCGCTGTTACAGATGATGGTCTTGTAACCATTCTTGAAGAGCTGGTGTTCCAACTTGTCAATCAACTCAGCATAAAAGACATGACTAATGTTTGGGAAAATGAGACCAATCAATTTAGCAGATTTTCCTTGGAGGCTTCGAGCCAGGTTGTTAGGCTTGTAGCCTAACTCTCGCATGGCTTCATTGACCTTTTGAATAGTTTTTTCCGATAGATAACCCTTTTTATTGATAACCCGTGAGACGGTAGTGGGGCTGACGCCTGCAAGTTTTGCGACATCAGTTAGTTTTGCGACCATAATCTAATTCATAGTAGGTTCCGGTTGGATTTCCAGACTTGATCAGGATACCGTTTTGATCGGCATGAGGAAAGACGCGACCAGAAAATACTTTTTCTCCTTTATTGATGAAAATTTCAAAGATAGAATTGTCGATGAAGATGTTAGCAGTAGTAGCTTGCTTGTCTATTGGGCAAGAACGAGTGGTACCAAATTCTTGTGCATACTGCTCACCAGCCTGGCTACGATCCACTGTCACTTGACCATTTACAAGATCAAAGTTGATGGAAAGTCCCTTGCCTTCTTTATCTGCCAGTAGAACAATCTCGCTTCGGCTATTGGCTTCCAAGTTGAGCTCCAGTTCATAGGTGTTCTTGGTTTGAGCACGATTTGAAAAGGATTCTTCAGAGACACGAAGTTCTTTGATAGCTGCGACAGGGTATTGGTAGAGTTTCCCATCTTTGATAGTGAGTTCCTTGACCAATGAAAAGGTTCCTTGGTGGTCAAAACGGTCAGATGGGTAGGCTACATCTGGTAGCCCAAGCCAGCTAACTGCTAGAGCGCGTCCGTCTGGAGCGTTAAAGGCTTGAGTTGCATAGGCTTCGAAGCCGTAGTCTAAGTTGTGAAGGGGTGACACATCTACCATTTGCGCCTTTTCAGGATCAAAGGATGTCCCGATTTTGTACATGTTTGGATAGATATTGTCATAGTCTAGAACACTCTTATCCAATCCTTGTGGACAGTAGAGAAGGACAGGTTGCTCACCGATAAAGACCAGATTTGGACATTCCATCATATAGGCAGTGCGATCGTTAGCAAAGTCTAGATTGCCAACTGCCTGCCAGTTGGTGTAGTCATTGTTCACAGCCTTGTAGAGACGAACAAATCCTTTTTTCTCCAAGTCCTGACCACCCACGATGGCATAGTATTTCCCCTTAAAGTTGAAAATTTGTGGGTCGCGGAAGTGGTCAGTAGAGTCAGAAGGTTGGTCGATCAAGACCTTGTCAATCTTCGTGATTTTACCACTTTTGTCCAAGAGAGCACCAATTTGGTAAGGGTGTCGGATCCAGTTTTCATCACGGACATTTCCTGTATAAAATAGGAACAAGTTATCGCCAAACTGCATGGCAGAACCAGAGTAGGCCCCGTGGCTATCGAGTTTTGTATCAGGCAAGACTTTGACATTAGTTTCTGAAAAGTGCACCAGATCATCACTTTCAAGCTGCACCCAAGACTTCAAGCCATGAGCTGCACCAAAAGGAAAGTTCTGGTAAAAGAGAATCCATTTGCCATCAAAATAAGAAAAGCCATTCGGATCATTGAGAAGCCCCATTTTTGGCTCGACATGGTAACGAGTATGCCAAGGAGATTGCGCCATCTTTTCCTTGATTTGCTTGACTTCATCATCTGTCCAATCTTCGTAGCGTCTGTAGCGACGCTCGGTTGTCCATTCCATTTTATCTTTCCTCCATAAGTTCTATTCTATTATTAATAGTAAACGTTTTTCGGCAAAAAAAAGCAAGTCTTTTTATGTTAAAAAAAGAGAAAAAAATGTCAAACGATTGCCATAAATTAAGCGAAAGAAATCGAGTAAATTTTCACGAAAAAATGAAAGAAAATGAAAAACAAAAGCTTTGAACCCTCTAATTTAAGGATATTTTTATGAGTAAATAGAAGAACTCAGTCAAAAAAACTATCAGAAATGGATATAAAGAAGAGAAGGATAATAAAAATCTCTGCAAAACGCTTGACATATTTTAGAAACATGATAAAATAATAGTCGTAGGGCGAATAAAATCGCTTTCAAACAAGAACAAAATTTTTATAAGGAGATTATTGCTATGGATTATAATAAAGTAGCTTCCGAGGTCATTGAGGCTGTTGGAAAAGATAATCTAGTAGCTGCAGCGCATTGTGCCACTCGTCTTCGTCTTGTATTAAAAGACGAATCAAAAGTGAATCAAGCAGCTTTAGATAATAATGCTGATGTGAAAGGTACATTTAGCACAAACGGACAATATCAAATTATTATTGGTCCTGGTGACGTTAACTTTGTCTACGCAGAAATCATCAAAAAAACAGGTTTGAAAGAAGCTTCAACAGATGATTTGAAAGAGATTGCTAATAAAGATAAAAAGTTCAATCCTTTGATGGATTTGATTAAGCTCTTGTCAGATATCTTTGTTCCAATCATTCCTGCTTTGGTTGCAGGTGGTCTTTGATGGCATTGCGTAACTTCTTGACATCACCAGATTTGTTTGGACCTCAATCAATTGAAGATATGTACCCTGCAATTAAAGGCTTCTCAGCTATGGTTCAATTGATGTCTGCAGCTCCATTTATGTTCTTGCCTGTTTTGGTAGGTATTTCAGCAGCTAAACGCTTTGGAGCAAACCAATTCCTTGGTGCGGCTATCGGTATGATTATGACCACACCAGATTTGGGTGGTAAAGAAGCCTTCTGGGATATTTTAGGTTACCATGTTACACAAACAAACTATGCTTACCAAGTTATTCCAGTTCTTGTGGCTGTCTGGTTATTGGCGACTCTGGAAAAATTCTTCCACAAGAAATTGCCATCTGCAGTTGACTTTACTTTCACACCGCTCTTGTCTGTTATGATTACAGGATTCCTAACTTTTACAGTTATCGGTCCGGTGATGTTAGTAGTATCTGATGCGATTACTAATGCGATTGTATGGCTATACAATACTACAGGTGCCTTTGGTATGGGGCTCTTTGGTGGAACATACTCATTGATTGTTATGACAGGGCTTCACCAATCATTCCCTGCTATTGAAACACAGTTACTGTCAGCTTATAATAATAACGGTACTGGATTTGGGGACTACATCTTTGTTGTTGCTTCAATGGCAAACGTTGCGCAAGGTGCAGCGACTCTTGCTATTTACTTCTTGACTAAAAATGCTAAAACTAAAGGCTTGTCAAGTTCTGCGGCTGTCTCTGCTTTCCTTGGTATTACTGAGCCTGCTCTCTTTGGGGTAAACTTGAAATACAAATTCCCATTCTTCTGTGCTCTTGCTGGTTCAGCAGTTGGTGCCTTTGTGGCAGGATTGACTCATGTCATTGCTGTTTCTTTGGGAGCGGCTGGATTTATCGGATTCCTATCTATTAAAGCCGGTTCAATCCCTATGTATGTAGTTGCAGAAGTGATTTCATTTGCCGCAGCCTTTGCCTTGACTTATTTCTATGGTAAAACAAAAGCAGCAGGTGTCTTTGCTGATGAAGCCGCAACAGCAACTGCAGAAACAGTTACTGAAACTACAGTAGAAGCGCCAGTAGTGGAAGAGTCTGATACTCCTCAAAACGAAACAATCCAAACTCCTATCGTTGGTGATGTCGTAGCGCTTGCTGATGTCAACGACCCAGTCTTTTCAAGTGGTGCAATGGGACAAGGGATTGCTGTGAAACCTAGCCAAGGCGTGGTTTACGCACCAGCCGATGCCGAAGTATCGATCGCATTTCCAACAGGTCACGCCTTTGGTTTGAAGACAGCCGATGGAGCTGAAATCTTGATCCACGTTGGTATCGACACTGTATCTATGAATGGTGAAGGCTTTGAAGCAAAGTTGCTCAAGGCGACAAGGTCAAAGCAGGTGACGTTCTTGGAACCTTTGACTCAAACAAAATCGCTGCCGCAGGTCTTGACGACACAACAATGGTTATCGTTACCAATACAGCTGACTATGCTTCTGTGACACCAGTGGCAAGTGGTTCAGTTGTCAAGGGCGACGCGATCATCGAAGTGAAAGCCTAATCCTCTTCAAAAATCAAATCTAAAAACGAACAAATGTCATGTTTGTTCGTTTTTGTTAGATGGTAAGATTTACAGAGGAAAATCTAAAATATAGAGAAATGTAGCTCTTTAAAATATGCTATAATAGAGAAAACAAAGATAAGAGGTTTATCATGACAAAATTATACGGAAGCTTAGAAGCAGGCGGTACAAAGTTTGTCTGTGCTGTCGGAGATGAAAATTTTAACATTGTAGAAAAAACACAATTTCCTACAACAACTCCTATCGAGACTATCGATAAAACCATTGAGTTCTTCTCAAAATTCGATAACCTTGCTGGTCTTGCTGTCGGATCATTTGGTCCGATTGATATTGACAAAAACTCCAAAACCTATGGCTTTATCACAACGACTCCAAAACCAAACTGGGCAAATGTAGACTTGCTTGGTGCCCTTCGTCGTGCCCTAAATGTGCCCATGTATTTCACCACAGACGTAAACAGCTCTGCCTACGGTGAAGTAGTTGCTCGTAACAATGCTGGCGGTCGTATCGAAAACTTGGTCTACTACACGATCGGTACAGGGATCGGTGCAGGTGTTATCCAACGCGGTGAGTTTATCGGAGGTGTAGGTCACCCTGAGATGGGTCACTACTATGTGGCCAAACACCCAATGGATATTGAAAAAGAATTCAACGGTGTTTGTCCATTCCACAAAGGCTGTTTGGAAGGCTTTGCGGCTGGACCAAGTCTAGAAGCTCGTACAGGTATTCGTGGTGAAAACATTGAACTCAACAACTCTGTCTGGGACGTTCAAGCCTACTATATCGCTCAAGCTGCAGTCAACGCTACAGTGACTTTCCGTCCAGATGTGATCGTCTTTGGTGGTGGGGTCATGGCCCAACAACACATGCTGGACCGTGTGCGTGAGAAATTCACTGCTCTTCTTAGCGGCTATCTACCAGTACCAGACGTGCGTGACTACATCGTGACTCCAGCAGTCGCAGGCAATGGTTCTGCTACACTTGGGAACTTTGTCCTTGCTAAGAGTGTCGCAAATAAAACAAACAGAAAATCCGCTTGGGCAACCAAACGGATTTTTCTATTCTCAAAACATCTGCCAGAAGAAATCAATAATATAGGTCAAACCATAAGTATAAACCACTAGGGTAAAGGGCTTGGTCAAAACGATGATAATCATATAGCGCTTGAAGGTCATCTTGGTAAGGGCAGCCAGCATGCAGAGAAAGTCAGCTGGGCTAACAGGCCAGATCATCATAAAGATAAAGAAACGCTCGAAACGATTGCCTTTATCTAGCCAGCCGATGTATTTATCATAGGTGCGCTTGCTGACGACGGACTGGACAAAGGCAGCTCCATAGAGACGCACGAGATAAAAGATAATGGCACAGCCAATCACGATACCGATATAGTTATAGATAGTCCCGATGATATGTCCGTAAATAAAGACCCCAGCCACTGAGGTCAAAGCTCCCGGAATGATCGGAACAACGGTTTGTAGGATCTGTAAAAAGATAAAGAGTGGTGGTCCCCAAATCCCAGCTTGCTGGATAAAGGCCGATAGGGTTCCTTGGACTGTAAAACACCCGCCTGATAGGCCCAAATACAAAAAATCAAGGTGCCGACTCCCCCAACGATAGATGAAATATTGATGACTTGCTGCAGAAGGGGAGAAACAGCTTTCATTTGCTTATGCTGTGACATAGAAACTCCTTATAGATAGTATGATACTACTATATCATATTTTGTGGAGAAAAACTATCTGGATTATCTAGCTGGTGAAATAAGTGTGGTAAAATGAGAATAAGAAAATGACGGTATAGAATGAGAGGGTATCATGTTAGGTTTAAACTTTAAAGGAAGCTGGCGCCAATACCAAAAACAGGTCTTGGATCGTTTTCAAGACTATCAAGCAGATAGGCATGTTCACCTAGTGGCGGCACCAGGGTCCGGCAAGACAACCATTGGTATCGAGCTAATCGCTCGTTTTGGCAATCCAGCCCTTGTCTTGGTTCCAACTGTCACCATTCGTGAACAATGGGTGGACAGGATTCAAACAGCCTTTTTAGAGAACGAACAGAAGATTTCAGATCTCGTTTCCCAAAACTTAAAGGAGATGAAAGCACTAACGATTGTGACCTATCAGGCTTTTCATAGCGCCATGAACCAATTGCAATCACAAGAAGATGGAGAAGCAGAGGATTTTGTGGGGTTTGATTTGCTTGCAAGTCTAAGAGCTCAGAAAGTTGCTACTCTTTGCTTGGACGAATGCCACCACCTGCGCAATGAATGGTGGAAAAGTCTGGAAGTCTTTCGCAAGCAGTATGAACAGCTGCAAGTCATCTCCCTGACAGCGACACCACCTTATGACAGCGAGCCTGAACTCTGGGAACGCTATATCCGTATGTGTGGGGAAATTGACCAAGAAATCACGGTACCCGAACTAGTCAAGGAAGCCACTCTTTGCCCTCATCAGGATTTGTCTATATCTGTTCACCAACAGTTAAAGAGTCGGAACACATCATGCTGTTTGAAGATAGAAAGTGGGAGTATATCCACCAGCTTTTGGTAAATCCTGACTTTCAAGCTCTAGTGTCAGGTTCAAAGGTACTCAAAGGAGACATTTCATCTGATCTTCTACTAGAAGACCCTAAGTACTTGTCGGCTATTTTAATCTTTATGCATTCTCAAGGCTTGACCATTCCTGACTCTTTAGAGAATCTTTTGGGGGCGAAACGTCTGCCTCAGTTGAATTCCTACTGGCTCGAGCTGTTGTTGCAGAGCGTTCTCTATCAAACTCCAGATTGGTATGAGGATCCAAATGGATTTAGGGAAAAGTTAGAATCCGATTTGAAAGCACGGGGGTTGATCGAACAGCGACAGGTTTTTCTAGTCAAGTCCAAGTCTAGGGACAAGATTTTAAATCAGTCTTTGGGGAAATTGTCTGGTATTGCAGATATTTTTCTGACTGAGTATAAGAGTATGGGACAAGATTTGCGACAACTCGTCTTGGCGGATTATATTCGCAAGGATTTTGCCACCTATCTGGGAGATAATCAGGCAACCATTTCTCAGTTGGGAGTTCTTCCTTATTTTGAAAGCATTCGTCGGAAAGCTCAGGAGCATGAGATACCTGTATCTTTGGCTGTCTTGTCAGGGAGTGTCGTTATTCTTCCCACCAATGCGGCAGCAGAGTTGAAGGAACTCTTGCCTCAGGTTCATCTTAGTTTTTCGTCTATTGGTCAGTTAGACCAAGAGGATTATGTGCAGGTGGGATTTCCTAGTACGGCTAAGGGTATTGTAGGGGCGGTGACGGAACTTTTTCAACGAGGGCGGATCCAAGTCCTAGTCGGAACCAAATCTCTCCTCGGAGAGGGTTGGGATGCTCCTTGTGTCAATTCCCTAATCCTCGGAAGCTTTGTGGGGAGCTTTATGCTGAGTAACCAGATGCGGGGGCGTGCCATTCGTATCTGGCCGGGACATCCAGAAAAGACCAGTAACATCTGGCATCTGGTAGCCGTTCAAGCGCAAGCGCTCATCACTCTTCCTGGTGAGGAGCCAAGACCAGAGAGCAATCAGGATCTGCAAACCTTGTCTCGTCGTATGGAACATTTTCTTGGACTGGCCTATAATCAGGAGAGTATTGAGACCGGTTTGGATCGTTTGGATTTTCCAAAGCCCCCTTTTAAGAAAAAGCAAATCAGTGAGTATAATGAGCGAGTTAAGAGTCTCTCCAAGGATCGAGCAGACTTGTGCCAAAAATGGCAAGATGCTCTTATCGTAGCGGATCAGCTCGAGATAGTTACAGAAGTCGCAACCCAAAAACAGAAGATCCCAGTCATGCTCTTGCTTGATGCATTAAAATGGGTTCGCATGTCTTTGTTGCTCCTAGCAGTGGATTTATTGTTCTTGTTGTTTAGATTGAGACTGATTAGAGTTTGGTGGCTTACGGTAGCCTGTCTCCTCTTTCTAGCTTTTGCTACATCACGCTATCTCCTCTATAAAAGCCCCTATAAGCGTATGCAATTCCTTGGTGAGCAGATCCGAAAGGCTCTGCTAGATTCGGGGTATCTAACGGACGATCAATCCCGTGTTCAGGTAGAGGAGGACAAGGGGAAACTACATGGTCTTTGCCTATCTCAAGGGAGGAAGCATGAGGGACAAGGAGTTGTTTGCTCAGACTGTGGGAGAGTTCTTTGCGCCAGTGGACAACCAGCGCTATCTCTTGAAGGCAGAGAAAGTCCGACAAGGTCAGTCACCTTACTATGTCGTGCCTAGTCTTTTTGACAAGCGCAAGGAAGAAGCGCAGAAATTCCTTGACTTTCTGACGCCAACTATCGGACGCTATCACCTGATTTACACACGAACAGAGGCCGGACGGCAAATCCTTCTTGAAGCTCGTATCCAAGCTCTCTCTAACAAACGACCGTATCTTGACTAAGAAGAAGGTTAAAAGCCGATTGGAGTAGGGGAGGGAGCTATTCGAAGTTTCGAAGGTATGTGGTTCCTAAAATTTATATGCATTCTAAACTTAGAATGATAAAAAATACATAAATTTATAAGTATTCTAAGCTTCGAATAGTCTATCTGAGAAAGTTTTGAGGTCTTCGAACTTTCGAATAGTCGTCTTTCCTAAAGTTTAGATGTATTCTAAAGCTAGAAAGGTTAAAATCTAAAAATAGTAAGAGTCTCTATCTGATAGAAGGATACGTTTCCAGTCAGATAGGGATTTTCTGTTTCTGAAATGATTGATTTATCCTGTAAAAGTAAGAAATATACTGAAAAAGTGCTGTTGGGATGATAAAGTAGACAGTTGAGCGGATGAGAGACAAAATTTTTTAGGTAACTGTTAGAATGGATTTATAAATTTAAGGGAAAACTCCTTTTTGAAATAATGAAAAAAGAAAGGTTATCATCATGACAAAAACATTTACCATCCGTCCGCTAAGCTATACTAACTTTACCAACCGTGAGTTTGAAAGTCTCATGGTAGATACGGGTCAACTACTAGAAGTTTTTGCTAAGGCACATAAGGATGAGCCTATGTATGGCAAACATCTTGATTCCTTCAAGAGCAAGCTAGTTGACTTCCAAGGCCAACTCGCTATCGTAGAAAAGAAAGAGGCGACGAACCTGACCGAAGTCGATCGAAATCGTGACAGTGCCCTAGTCGGTCTCTTTACCCTTCATCGAGGCTTTGCTAAGATCAAGGAGACCAAACTCAAAGAAGCCCATGAGACCTTGAAACCAGTCTTTGCCAAGTACAAGGACATTACCAAGCATAGCAATGATGTGGAAACGGCAGAAATCAAGAGTCTGCTCAAAACCCTAAGAGAAGAACCCTACCAGACGGCCGTTACCAGTCTAGGCCTGACACCTATGCTACAGGCGGTGACTAGTGCGCAGGAGGAATATGATAAGGTAGAAAGTCAGGCGCGTGCGCATAAGTCTGCCAAGGAAGTCGGCAAGACCAGACAAGTCCGTACCGAACTAACCAGCATCTACGACCTCTTTATGCGCTATACCGCAGCCAGCGCAGAAGCATATCCAGAAAAAGAACACCTAACCAAACTCCTTAAGGAACTCAACACAATCCGAGATAGTAAACGACGATTGACTGGCTCAAGTAAGAAGGAGAAGAAAGTGAAAGTAGAAGAAGCAGAACAAGCAGCAGGATAAAAATAAACGTCTTTAGATATATTATTATCTAAAGGCGTTTTTTGGTGAATTCGTGGTATAATTTTGGTAGGAAAATTAAAAAGAGAAAATAGATTCGATGTAAGATAGAAAGGAAAAGAATGCAGATACAGTTAATAAATTATAATGGACGTAATGAAAATGATTATAGTGTAACGGAGTGTAATTCATTTGGACAGGCTCATTCATTAGATTCCTATGATTTAAATATTATCGATTTGACTGATTCCTCAATTTGGTTAAACCATTGTTATAATAAGGATTTTGAAAAACTAGACTGCGATAATGACTTTCAAACGCTATTAACTAGCGTTTGTCACTCATCTAAGACAAAATTCTTATACATTCTACCACCAAATATTAGCTTTAAAACGGAATATGCAACACCAATTAGAGGAAGAGGCAAAGATTTTTTGGCTAGGGAGCAACTTAAAGATATTATCAGGTATTTGGTTCATAATTTAGAAAAAGTTATACCAACAGATATTGATTTGTATTACGAAAAAACTCATACAAATTTGTCAGGTACTAAACTATCAGCTGATTTCTACTTTGACTCAAAAATGGGGGAGAATTATTATGACGGTTATAATCTACCAGAGGATATGGTCTATTCAGACGGAAGCGAAAAATTAGTATTTGTATCACATGGCAAGTATTCATTAACTACTCTACAAACTAAAAATAATGATGAATTATCAGTCTTGGTACAAAATGTTTTGATGGATGAAACCAAAGAAGAGGCACCTGACTGGTTTCAAGAACTACATTTTTTTGATGATATTAATCAAAATGAAGCCATACAAATAGAAAAATAAAAAAAGATTGAAGAGTCTAAAGATAAAATAAAAAAATTTCAAAAAGAAATTATTCGTGAAAAATAAACGTTTTGAATCAATTTTATTTAAATCAGGATCGGAATTAGAAGTAATTTTGATAGAAATGTTAGAAATAATGTGTGATGTTCAAAGTGAATTTGAAGATAGAAAAAAATGAAGATTATTCTTTTCGAGAAAAATGGGATTCATTACATTTTTGAATTTAAAGGGTTAACAAAAGATGTAAAAAAATCAAATGTTTCACAATTAGTGACTCACGGACATATTTATGAAGAAACAAAAGAAGTTGTTCCAGACGTAATTAAAAAGATAATCATAGTAAATCGATTTAAAGATATAAAACCTGAGGAACGGCTACCTGTTAGCAATAATGTTATTGAAGTAGCCAGGAATGCGGCTAATAATGTGTTGATAGTAGATAGTCTTATTTTCTTAAAAATGTTTGAACAGTTTAAAGCAGGAAAATTAAGTTCAGAAGATATACTATCTCGTTTCCGAGAAGTCGGCTTGTGTGAATTAGATAGATAGGAGGAATACGATTAAATCAAATATTAAACAGCACGTTGTTCCTAAAAGTTATTTGAAACGATTCGGTAAGAAAAATCTGAATAATAAAGGCTATAATATAGCAGTTAAACAATTGAAATCTAATAAAATTTTTATAGATTCAGTTGATAATGTGGCGTTTAGGAAAAACTTTTATGACGTTAGTGATAAAAAGGATTCTAAACATTGGGAGAAATTTTTCTCCAGCGAGATTGAACCTTTATATGGACCAGAGATGACTAACATAATTGCTTCACTAATGTTATCTCAAAAAAAGAATGATGTTTTAACAGTTTCTCAGATTCACTCGTTATCTAAAATGATCTCCTTTCAAATATTACGAGTACCAGGATTTTTAGAACGTAGATTTGAACATGGGGAAATTATTTTTGATGAAAAGATCAACGAAACATCAGAACAGTTTGAATTACATCCTGAAATAATAAAAGGCATATTAGAAGATTTTGTAAATAATAAAAATGACTTTATAAGAGATATGACTATTCCATTAATTGCAGAGGTAGATAGACTGGAAAAAAACTTTCTAAGGTATTAGCTGATAAAATTTGGTTAGTTTGTTTCAATAATTCTAGTGTTCCATTTATTACAAGCGACTCTCCGGTCGTGATGTATAATTTTATTAGAAACTCAGTTTCTTACGTTGACAATGGTGTAGGAAGAGATGATACATTTATCTACTATCCATTATCTAGTAAAATTCTTATTAAAATAGTACCAAGGAACTTTTTGGGAGTAAAAAGGGAAAGTTTGAATAATACACTAGCAGTTCTTTCGAATCATGATACTCCTTTTATAAATTCAGTTAATAATCTTCAAGTTAGGCACTCTGAAAGACAGATATTTGTTCATCCAGATTTCATGGATTTCTTAAAGACTATTTCTAATACATAACCAAAATAACTTGATATTTTCATTTTTTATATCAAGATATAAGGCTCTTGTCTCTCATAGTTCGTTTTTTTACAAAAAAATTGATAAAATAGAGAAAAATACATTTCCTTAAAAAAATTAAGATAAAATTTTGTTTCCATATTTCCTGGAAACTGATAAAAAGCAAGGAGAAACATGGAACAAACTAATCAAAAATCCCAGTGTCAGCAACTCTGGGCTAGAAACAAATACCTGGTTTTGAGCCATTCCAGCAATATTTACAATGAGATTCGCCAATACTTGAAGAATGAAGAGGTGGAGGTAAGTCATGTTCAAGAACTGATTGACCGTGCCTGCCAGATTCCAGAACACAGGGGTCAGGTTTGCAATGCCTTTCAGCATATTTGGGGTTATTTCAAAAAGAAAGCGACAGATGTTGAGCGCAAAGACTATATGCTTTTGCTTGATCGCTATCGCTTTGGTCAGGCTTCTAAGGAAGACTTGATTGCTAAGACTCGAGACTTGCTTGAGCGTTACCCAAATGCTTATCTGCAACATTCTACCTTGCTGAAAGGGGACTCCCATGAGACTTTGGCATGAGGCTTTGATTTCAAAACTTCCCCGTTCTCAGCTCCTAGGGCAACATCGAGAGTGCTGCGCCCTGCGTGGCAATGGCTGGGGCAGAAAGCATGCGACAGTGGACTATGTCTTTACCCACTCACCTTATCGCCTCTATGCCTATCATGACTTGATTATGAAGGAAATGGCTGACCGTGGCTATAATGTCAGTCCAGAATGGCTGGACAAGAACTACCGTGGGAAAATTTGCCCTGCTTATGAAGACTTAGCAGAGGAGAAGCTAGGCAAGCCTATCTATAGTGAGCATGATGCAGGATACTATGAGGAGTGTCTGGCTAATCTTCGAGAGAAGGGGATTGACTTATAGTCTTTTCTAATAACAAGCCATAGTCACTTATAAGAAACATCAATAGCTCGTTTGAATCTTTCAACTAAAAAGCGGCCACAAAACACGATATAAAAAGGATTTGGGACACTGGTCTCAAGCCTTTTTTTGTTACCCAAAAGAGCGGTATAGTTTCAAACTATATCAAAGCCTAATTTTTTACAATTATACAGGCGCTTTCTTTTCTGTTAAGATAGTTTCAACAACAAATTTTGGAGGACACATCATGTCAACTACGATCATCGGTTTCCCTCGTTTGGGTGAATTCCGCGAATTAAAATTTACAACTGAAAAATATTTTAGAAAAGAAATCTCAGAAGAAGAACTCCTTGCAGCAGCAAAAGACTTGCGCGCAAAACACTGGAATATTGTCAAAGAAAAAGGCATCACTGAAATCCCATCAAACGACTTTTCTCACTATGACAACTTCCTAGACGCGGCCTTCCTCTTCAACGTGGTGCCAGCTTCTGTTCAAAACTTGGAATTATCAGAACTTGAACGCTACTTCGCTTTGGGACGTGGTTACCAAGGAGAAAAAGGGGACGTTCGCGCCCTTCCAATGAAGAAATGGTTCAACACTAACTACCACTACATCGTTCCTAAATTTGAAAAAGACACTCAAGTCAAATTGGCTGGTCATAAGATCTTTGATGAGTTCCAAGAAGCAAAAGAACTTGGCCTTAACACTCGTCCTGTCCTTGTAGGTCCATTCACTTTCCTTCAATTGTCAGACTTTGAAGAAGGCGTGAAAGCAGAAGACTTCGTAGATAGCTTAGTTGCTGCTTACCAAGAAGTTTTTGCGAAATTGGCTGAACTTGGTGCGACTCGTATTCAACTCGATGAAGCGGCTCTTGTCAAAGACTTGACAGCGGAAGAAAAAGCACTCTTCTTTAACATTTACAACAAGCTTTTGGCTGACAAGAAAGGTCTTGAAGTCTTGCTTCAAACTTACTTTGGTGATGTTCGTGATGTCTACGCTGATCTTGTAAACTTGCCAGTAGATGCGATTGGTCTTGATTTTGTCGAAGGTAAGAAAACTCTTGAACTCGTTAAAGGTGGTTTCCCAGCTGACAAGACTCTCTATGCAGGGATTGTCAATGGTAAAAACATCTGGCGCAACAACTACGAAAAGAGCTTGGCTGTTCTTGAGCAAATCCCAGCTGAAAACATTGTTTTGACAAGCTCATGCTCACTTCTTCATGTGCCATTTACAACTGCTAATGAAGAATTTGAACCAGCTATCTTGAACCACTTTGCTTTCGCAGTTGAAAAATTGGATGAGATTCGTGATTTGGATGCTATCCGCAACGGCCAAGGTGCAGAAGCTCTTGCAGCCAACAAAGAACTCTTTGCGACTGAGCGTGTGGGTGAAAATGCGGAACTTCGTGCTCGTATCGCTGGCTTGACTGACGCAGACTACACTCGTTTGCCAGCCTTTGCAGAACGTGAAGCTATCCAAGAAGAGGCCTTCAAACTTCCAGCTCTTCCAACAACAACCATCGGTTCATTCCCTCAAACTAAGGAAGTCCGTGCTAAACGTTTGGCCTTCCGTAAGGGTGAATTGTCACAAGAAGAATACGATGCCTTCCTTGCTGAAACTATCGACGAATGGATCAAATGGCAAGAAGAAGTTGGATTTGACGTGCTGGTGCATGGTGAGTTCGAGCGTAATGACATGGTTGAGTACTTCGGTCAAAACTTGTCAGGTTACCTCTTCTCTAAGAATGGTTGGGTACAATCATACGGTATGCGTGGGGTTAAACCACCAATCATCTGGGGTGATGTCACTCGTCTCAACCCAATCACTGTGAAATGGTCTAGCTATGCACAAAGCCGCACTGACAAACCTGTTAAAGGTATGTTGACTGGACCTGTTACCATTCTTAACTGGTCATTCCCACGTGAAGACATCTCTATCAAAGATTCTACTCTTCAAATCGCTCTTGCAATCAAGGATGAAGTTCTTGACCTTGAAGCTGCAGGCGTGAAGATTATCCAAATCGACGAGGCTGCTCTTCGTGAGAAATTGCCACTCCGTCGTAGCGACTGGTACGAAGACTACCTTGACTGGGCTATTCCAGCCTTCCGTTTGGTACACTCAACAGTAGCGCCAGACACACAAATCCACACTCACATGTGTTACTCAGAATTTACAGATATCATCCCAGCTATTGACAACATGGATGCGGACGTTATTTCCTTTGAAGCAAGCCGTTCAAACCTTGAAATCTTGGACGAACTCAAAGCGAAACTTCCAAACAGAAGTGGGACCTGGGGTTTACGATATCCACTCACCTCGTGTGCCTAATGAAGGTGAAATCGACCACACAATCGAAGCTATCCTTGCTAAAGTACCAAGCAAGAAAGTTTGGATCAACCCTGACTGTGGTTTGAAAACACGTGGTATTCCAGAAACAAAAGAAAGCTTGATCCGCCTTGTAGAAGCTGCTAAAGCTGCACGTGAGAAATTGTAAGATTAGATTTCTCTCTATACAATGGTTGTTCAAAAAGAAATCAACTAGAAAAGGTTATTACATATGTCACGCCAAACACCGTCACTCTCATTTGAAGTGTTCCCTCCAAACCCAGCTGTGGGTAATGATAAGATTATTTCTGCTCTTCAAGATATGCAGGAGCTAGCACCGCACTTTATCAGTGTAACTGCCAGCAATAATAAATTTAATATCAAGGAAACGACGGTTCGTTTGGCTGACTTTATCCAGAATGACTTGGCGATTCCGACCATTGCCCACTTGCCCGCTATCTATCTGAACAAGGAAAAGGTTGCTGAAACCATTGCGGACTTGGACAAGGTTGGGGTACAGAAAATCTTGGCCTTGCGTGGGGATATTATCCCTGATGTGGAGCCACAAAAGGATTTCCGCTACGCAACGGACTTGATCGAGTTCATCAAGGAACAAGCCCCTCACTTTGATATTATCGGAGCTTGCTACCCAGAGGGACACCCAGATTCACCAAACCAAATCTCGGATATCCAAAATCTCAAGAAGAAGGTGGACGCAGGCTGTTCAAGCCTCGTAACGCAACTTTTCTTTGACAATGAGCGCTTCTACGATTTCCAAGACAAGTGTACCTTGGCGGGGATTGATGTTCCCATTCATGCGGGGATCATGCCCATTCTTAACCGTAACCAAGCGCTTCGTCTCTTGAAGACATGTGAGAATATCCATCTTCCACGTAAATTTAAGGCCATCTTAGACAAGTATGAGCATGACCCTGAGTCGCTCAGAGCAGCAGGACTTGCCTATGCCGTGGATCAAATCGTGGACTTAGTAACCCAGGATGTCGCAGGTGTGCATCTCTACACCATGAACAATGCTGAAACAGCCAAATACATCCACCAAGCAACCCATGCCTTGTTTAATCATCAGTCTTTAGGATAATAAAAAGCAAACCATTCTTCTCAGGTGAGGGGAATGGTTCCTTTTTAATAGAAAAGCCCGCACTTTTTAAGAAAAATATGATAAAATAGACTCTGTACGTACTTGATACAAAGATGAGGGTATTTAGGTTGTAGAAGTTTGTTTAAAGTGGATTATTTTTAAACAAAATATGATAATAGGTGTCTCAAAAAAACTACTTAATTGAATTTTGGTCTCATTTCTTAGGAAAAAAGATAAGCTTCCTAGCACTCATCGAGTGCGGCGTCACCTTCCTATTTTTCTACAGAAATGTTCGGCAAGCCGAACCGTCCAAAATATCTTGATTAATTGAACACGGGCTAAATTCCTAGTGAAAAAGATAGATTGCCTGGTGTGCATGATACACTGCGTCAATCTCCTATTTTCATACGGGATTCTTCACGCCCTTGGTATCTTGATCTTTGTAGGCAAGACGTATAATTTTATCAATCCAAAGGGGATTAACATGACAAAACAAGTGTTTCAAACGACTTTTGCGGGTCGTGAGTTGGTTGTAGAGACTGGTCAGGTTGCTAAGCAAGCAAATGGCTCTGTTGTCGTGCGTTACGGTGAGTCAACTGTCTTGACTGCAGCCGTGATGTCTAAGAAAATGGCAACTGGGGATTTCTTCCCACTCCAAGTCAACTACGAAGAAAAAATGTATGCAGCTGGGAAGTTTCCTGGTGGCTTCATGAAACGTGAAGGACGTCCTTCAACGGATGCGACTTTGACAGCACGTTTGATTGACCGTCCAATCCGTCCTATGTTTGCGGAAGGTTTCCGTAATGAAGTACAAGTGATTAATACCGTTCTTTCTTATGATGAAAATGCATCTGCACCAATGGCAGCTATGTTTGGTTCATCCTTGGCGCTTTCTATTTCAGATATTCCATTTGACGGACCAATCGCTGGGGTACAAGTGGGTTATGTGGATGGTGAAATTATCATCAATCCTAGTCAAGAACAAGCAGAGCGATCGCTTCTCGAATTGACAGTAGCTGGTACCAAGCACGCTATCAACATGGTAGAGTCTGGTGCCAAAGAATTGTCAGAAGAAATCATGTTGGAAGCCCTTCTTAAAGGGCATGAAGCAGTCAAAGAATTGATTGCCTTCCAAGAAGAAATCGTTGCTGCAGTTGGTAAAGAAAAAGCAGAAGTGGAACTGCTTCACGTAGATGCTGAATTACAGGCTGAAATCATCGCAGCCTACAATAGTGACCTTCAAAAAGCGGTTCAAGTAGAAGAAAAATTGGCTCGTGAAGCTGCAACTCAAGCAGTTAAAGACCAGGTAACAGCAGTTTACGAAGAAAAATATGCGGACCACGAAGAATTTGACCGTATCATGCGTGATGTGGCTGAAATCTTGGAACAAATGGAACACGCTGAAGTGCGCCGTTTGATCACAGAAGACAAGGTTCGCCCTGACGGTCGTAAGGTCGATGAAATCCGTCCTTTGGATGCGCAGGTTGACTATCTTCCTCGTGTACATGGTTCTGGTCTCTTCACTCGTGGGCAAACGCAAGCCCTTTCAGTCTTGACTTTGGCGCCAATGGGTGAAACGCAAATCATCGATGGTTTGGATCCAGAGTACAAGAAACGCTTTATGCACCACTATAACTTCCCTCAATACTCTGTAGGGGAAACGGGGCGTTACGGTGCGCCTGGTCGTCGTGAGATTGGCCACGGCGCTCTCGGTGAGCGTGCTCTTGCTCAAGTCTTGCCAAGTTTGGAAGAATTCCCATATGCTATCCGTCTGGTAGCAGAAGTCTTGGAATCAAATGGTTCTTCTTCTCAAGCCTCTATCTGTGCTGGAACTCTTGCCCTTATGGCTGGTGGTGTGCCCATCAAGGCGCCAGTAGCAGGGATTGCCATGGGTCTCATCTCAGATGGAAACAACTATACAGTCTTGACCGATATCCAAGGATTGGAAGACCACTTTGGAGACATGGATTTCAAGGTTGCCGGTACTCGCGACGGGATTACAGCCCTACAAATGGATATCAAGATTCAAGGGATTACTGCGGAAATCTTGACAGAAGCCCTTGCCCAAGCCAAGAAAGCGCGTTTTGAAATCCTTGATGTGATTGAAGCAACCATCCCAGAAGTTCGTACAGAATTGGCTCCAACTGCACCGAAATTGATACCATCAAGATTGATGTAGACAAGATCAAGATTGTCATCGGTAAGGGTGGAGAAACCATCGACAAGATTATCGCTGAAACAGGCGTTAAAATCGATATTGACGAAGAAGGTAATGTTTCTATCTACTCTAGCGACCAAGATGCCATTAACCGTGCCAAAGAAATTATTGCTGGCTTGGTTCGTGAAGCCAAAGTGGATGAAGTTTACCATGCCAAGGTTGTTCGTATCGAGAAATTCGGTGCCTTTGTCAACCTCTTTGACAAGACAGATGCACTTGTTCACATTTCAGAAATGGCTTGGACTCGTACCAATAATGTCGAAGATTTGGTGGCTATTGGAGACGAAGTCGATGTCAAAGTTATCAAGATTGACGAAAAAGGACGTGTTGATGCTTCTATGAAGGCTCTTCTTCCTCGTCCACCAAAACCAGAACACGATGAAAAAGGCGAAAAGGCTGAACGCCCTCACCGCCCACGTCATCAAAAAGACCACAAACCGAAGAAAGAATTTACACATAAACCAAAAGATTCAGAATAAGAAAGGAGAAATGTATGGGATGGTGGCGCGAAACCATTGATATCGTAAAAGAAAATGATCCAGCGGCCCGCACCACTTTGGAGGTTCTATTGACCTATCCAGGTGTCAAGGCCTTGGCGGCCCACCGTCTCTCGCATTTTCTCTGGAAGCATGGCTTCAAACTCCTGGCTCGTATGCATAGTCAGTTTTGGCGCTTTTGGACGCAGATTGAGATTCATCCAGGTGCTCAGATAGAGTCAGGTGTCTTTATCGACCATGGCTCAGGCTTGGTGATTGGGGAGACGGCAATTGTTGAAAAAGGCGTTATGCTTTACCACGGAGTGACTCTTGGTGGGACTGGTAAGGATGTAGGGAAACGCCATCCAACAGTTCGTAAAGGAGCTCTCATATCAGCCCATGCCCAAGTTATTGGACCAGTGGAAATTGGTGAAAATGCCAAGGTCGGTGCTGCAGCAGTTGTCGTGGCAGACGTACCTAGTGATGTGACTGTCGTCGGAATTCCTGCTAAAATCGTCCGAGTTCATGGACAAAGGATGAGCCAATGATCCACGAAGTCGAAGAAAAACGAGAGTACTACGTCAATAAACTAGAGCAGGCTAGAGAAGCCAGTCACAGATCGTCTGGGTTGTAGAGAGTCGTAATACTCTAAGGGATATAGGCAAATGCTATTAGAAGAATTCGAAAATGTACCTGCTGTTATCGAACCAACTGATCGAAGTATTCGTGGTGGTGGAGAAATCTGTGACACGATTATTTTATCTTTTAATGGAGAAATCGTTGAACGAGTAAAGCAGTTTGAAGATGTTTATGAAGGTGGCTATCTAACCAATCTAAATGATAGATTTCCATGGTATATCAATGAAAAAGATGGGAGTAAGGTAGCAGTTGCTATAGCTACGATTGGAGCGCCGATGGTTGTTGGACTCTTAGAAGAACTCAAAGCAAGAGGATTTAAGAACTTTATTGTTTTGGGGTCTTGCGGAGTTCTAGATCAGTCTATTCAGGCAGATAAAATTATCCTACCAAGTTCAGCTCTACGTGATGAAGGTACAAGTTACCATTACGCTCCTGCAAGTGATGAGATAGCTTATGATGAAACTTTGCTCTTAACCATGGAAGAAGCATTGAACAAATCTGGTATCGAGCACATTCGAACAAAGTCTTGGACGACTGATGCCTTTTATCGGGAAACGCCTGATAAGGTCAAGCGTCGCTTGGCTGCTGGAGCCAAAGTGGTGGATATGGAAGCCTCAGCAATTATGGCTTGGGCACAATTTCGCAAGAGTAAAGTCTATCAATTCTTCTACACAGCTGACTATGTGGATCATCATAACCGAACCTGGGATACCCGCCATGAAGAACGGACAGCTGATGCCATGACTTTTTTCACTATCGCTTTGACAATAGCAAAGGAACTAGAAAGGAACTGAGCAGAACTAGAAAGGAAACTACAAGAATGGCAGTATATTTTTACGGCTGTATCACCATGGATGGCTACTTGGCAGACAGCCAGCACAGGATAGACTGGCTACATCAGCTTGGTTCTGTAGAGGATACAGGCTATGATGACTTTTACAGGCAAATGGATATCACCATCATGGGCAAGCGGACCTTTGAGGAAATCCAAGATTTGCAAGATGTAGAAAGTTTTTATCAAGCCACGGAAAACTATGTCTTTACGCATGATAGGCACCTGCCTGTCAGCAATTACCAGCCAGTAGCTGGGGATGTGGTGGACTTTGTTCACCAGATTGACAAAGGCAAAAATGTCTTTGTGATTGGTGGTAATTCCTTGGTAGGACCGCTCTTGGATGCGGATCTTTTCGACCACCTCATTATTCAGATAGCGCCCCTTATCCTAGGAAAGGGGGTTCCCCTCTTTACCCAAGAGGAAGGGCAGCGCTTTTACCAACTGGATAGCCTCAGACAATTTGGCCCTTTTGCAGAGCTGGTTTTCAGCCGAAAAAGTCAGAAATAGAGAAGGGAGTGGACCGCATGATTAAAATCTATGACACCATGTCTCGTGATTTGCGAGAATTTGTCCCCATCGAGGAAGGGAAGGTCCGCATGTATGTTTGTGGACCAACAGTTTATAACTATATCCACGTTGGGAATGCCCGTTCAACGGTAGCCTTTGACACGATTCGTCGCTATTTTGAGTATCGGGGCTACGAAGTTGCCTACATTTCCAACTTTACAGATGTGGATGATAAGATTATCAACCGTGCCAAGGAAGAAGGCATCACACCTCAGGAAGTAGCGGACAAGTACATAGCTGCCTTTCGTGAGGATGTGACGGCTCTTGGAGTGAAGCCTGCGACTCGTCATCCACGTGTCGTCGAGTTTATGGCTGACATTATCCACTTTGTGGGAGACTTGATTGAAAAAGGCTATGCCTACGAAAGTCAAGGGGATGTTTACTTCCGTGTGGAAAAATCTCACAACTATGCCAAATTGGCTAATAAAACTTTGGAAGACTTGGAGCTGGGGGCTTCTGGTCGGACAGATGAAGAAACAGCTCGTAAGGAAAATCCTGTAGACTTTGCTTTATGGAAAGCTGCAAAACCAGGAGAGATTTCATGGGACAGTCCTTGGGGACCTGGTCGTCCAGGTTGGCACATCGAGTGTTCGGTCATGTCTACTGAGATTTTGGGTGATACCATTGATATTCACGGTGGTGGTGCTGACCTCGAGTTTCCGCACCATACCAACGAAATTGCGCAGTCGGAAGCCAAGACAGGCAAGACCTTTGCCAACTACTGGATGCACAATGGTTTTGTCAACATTGACAATGTCAAGATGTCTAAGTCTTTAGGGAACTTTATCACCGTTCACGATGCTCTTAAGACCATCGACGGTCAAGTGCTTCGTTTCTTCTTTGCGACTCAGCATTACCGCAAGCCAATCAATTTTACGGGAAAAGCAGTGCGTGATGCCGAGACCAATCTCAAGTATCTAAAGAATACCTATGAGCAACCATTTACTGGAGCAGTATATGCGGAGGAGTTGCAAGCTTTTAAAGATAAGTTCGTAGCTGCAATGGATGAGGATTTCAACTCTGCCAACGGTATCACAGTTGTCTTTGAAATGGCCAAGTGGATTAACTCGGGCAACTATGATGCAGCGGTCAAGGAAGCTCTTGCGGCTATGTTAGAAGTCTTTGGTATTGTCTTTGTTGAGGAAGTTTTAGATGAAGAGATTGAAACCTTGATTCAAAAACGCCAAGAAGCGCGTGCCAATCGGGACTTTGCGACGGCTGACCAAATCCGTGACCAACTGGCTGCTCAAGGGATTAAACTACTTGACACCAAGGATGGAGTGAGGTGGACGCGTGATTGATGTCAATCTCATTAATGGGATTGCGCTAGCTTTTGAGGGGGATGCGGTTTATTCCATGTATATTCGCCGCCACCTCATCCTTAAAGGCATGACCAAGCCCAATAAACTCCATCAAGAGGCGACCAAGTATGTCTCAGCCAAGGCTCAGGCTCGGCTGATTTCCCTGATGTTGGAGGAGCAAGTCCTTACGGAAAAAGAAGAAGAAATCTATAAACGAGGCCGCAACACCAATAGTCATACCAAGGCAAAGAACGCAGATGTAGTGACTTACCGTATGTCCACAGGTTTTGAAGCAGTCATGGGCTATCTTCATCTGACTGAAAATATGGAGCGTCTAGAAACCTTGATTTCATGGTGCATCCAAAAAGTGGAGGAGTAGAAATGCTTGCAAAAGAATTACTAGACTGGTTTCCTGAGGCTCAAATATTAGACCAGCCAATAGATAAAATAGGTTTTCTCGCCCTTCCTCTATCTTCTCAACAGTGGATTTTACTGGAAGAGACTAATCTCACTGAACGTGAAAAGCAGTTAATTTCCCTTTTGACCCAGCAGGAGCAGGCGCGTTCGCTCAATCCATGGTATTCCTATCTGATTGAGGGCAAGGGGCAGGTGCCTCAAACTTTTAAAAAGATACAACTGGTGTATTGCCATCTGTCCTATTTTCAGCAGGAAAATCTAGCCTCTTGGCTGGAGATGATGCAGACCCTCTTTCCGAACTGCCAGACAGTGTTGCAGGTCGGAGTTCAGGACTATGTTTTTGTTCTCCAGCAAGATAAATACAGCGCTGTTCGCTCAATCTTATCCGATACGATTGAGGCAGTGGAGTATGACTTTGGACTTCGTCTCTCTATCATGTTAGGTCAGATCTGGTCACAGACTGGATATCAGCCCCTGTCAGATTTAATCCAAGCAGAGCGGGACTTGTTTAAGACTTGGTGGCGTCAAGGGCATCAAGGTGTTCATACTTTTTCACAGCTCTATCTCTGGAGTCTTGGGGAAGGGTTGGTTGACCTTAGAATTATCAAAGACTGCCTTCGTCAGTTGATTCTGGGTCAAGATCAGATTCAGGAAATTATTCTTTCTCTCTGGGAAAACAGTGCTGTCTTAACGAAACAGCCCAGCAACTCTATCTGCACCGCAATTCTCTCCAATACAAGATTGACAAATGGGAAGAATTGACAGGGCTTCAGTTGAAGGAGTTGACGGATCTCACCTTGTGTTATCAGTTGATTTTACCAGATATTCTCTAAAGTTTTGTGCAAGTTGCACAGAACTTTTTTATTTTTTTGGTCACCTTGCCATAGAAATATAAAGCGTTTTCATTTATAATAAAACTATCAAAATATAAAAGGAGTTCACCTTCCATGGTAGAATTAAATCTTAAAAACATTTACAAAAAATATCCAAACAGCGAACACTACTCAGTTGAAGACTTCAACTTGGATATCAAAGACAAAGAATTTATCGTTTTCGTAGGTCCTTCAGGATGTGGTAAATCAACAACTCTTCGTATGATCGCTGGTCTTGAAGACATTACAGAAGGTACTGCATCTATCGATGGCGTGGTTGTCAACGACGTAGCTCCAAAAGACCGTGACATCGCCATGGTATTCCAAAACTACGCTCTTTACCCACACATGACTGTTTATGACAACATGGCTTTCGGTTTGAAATTGCGTAAATACAGCAAAGAAGACATCGACAAACGTGTACAAGAGGCTGCAGCAATCCTTGGCTTGAAAGAGTTCTTGGATCGTAAACCTGCTGACCTTTCTGGTGGTCAACGTCAACGTGTTGCCATGGGTCGTGCAATTGTCCGTGATGCAAAAGTGTTCTTGATGGACGAACCTTTGTCAAACTTGGATGCCAAACTTCGTGTATCTATGCGTGCTGAAATTGCGAAGATTCACCGTCGTATCGGTGCTACAACTATCTACGTAACGCACGACCAAACAGAAGCGATGACACTTGCAGACCGTATCGTTATCATGTCAGCAACTAAGAACCCAGCTGGTACAGGTACTATCGGACGTGTAGAACAAATCGGTACTCCTCAAGAAGTTTACAAAAACCCAGTTAACAAATTCGTTGCAGGATTCATCGGAAGCCCAGCTATGAACTTCATCAACGTGAAATTGGTTGGTGGTGAAATTGTTTCTGACGGTTTCCGTTTGAAAGTTCCAGAAGGAGCATTGAAAGTTCTTCGTGAAAAAGGCTACGAAGGTAAAGAATTGATCTTCGGTATTCGTCCAGAAGATGTGAATGCAGAACCTGCTTTCCTTGAAACTTTCCCAGAATCAGTTGTAAAAGCAACCATCTCTGTATCAGAATTACTTGGTTCAGAATCTCACCTTTACTGCCAAGTTGGTAAAGATGAATTTGTAGCCAAAGTTGACGCTCGTGATTACTTACAAACAGGTGCAACAGTTGAACTTGGATTTGACTTGAACAAAGCACACTTCTTTGATGTAGAAACTGAAAAAACAGTCTACTAAACAAATGAAATGTCAAAATACTGCTAGATTTCTCTAGCAGTGTTTTTGGTGGTTAAAAAGAAGCAGGACGAGTCTCGCCTTGCTTCAATGATGTTATTCTTCCTTTTTCTTGAGAGAAAGCCCAAACACGGCTAGAATGATACCTAGGAAGGTTAGGATAGACGTTTTCTCACCTGTATTTGGTAAGGTAGTGGCTACTGGATTATTGGTGCTTGGTAAAATAATAGTTTGGCCACCGTTTGAAAGAGTGATTGCATCGCTTTGATTTTGTCCCTGCGTATCTTGGACTTCGTGGTGATTTGTTTCTGCAGGTTCAGCCTTAGGCTCTACATAGAGAAGGCGGTATTCGCCGAATCCTTCTTGGTCGGAGCTTGCTAGATATTGAATGTCACCGTCTGTACCGACCAAGTCTTTGGCCTTATCAGCAGTCAAGAAACGAACATCCAGACCTTTTATGCTATTTGTGAAGTGCCAGTTTTTATCTGCACTTGGGTTGATATTTTTCACATCTAGGATATAGTTGATGATAACCTGGCGATTTTCAAGTCCGAGTAGACGATTGAGGCTAGCATCACGAACACCAGGGAATTTACCATTTGCGCGATAGTTGTTGGTTACCACGATGAATTCCTGATCAGGAGCTACATCTTTTCCTTGGTATTTAAGATTGCGGACACGACTAGCGTCTGGGTGGATCAACTTACCTTCGCGGTCGTATTTATTTGGTTGGGTGATATCGTACTCATAGGTTACACCGTCAATCACATCAAAGTTATAAGTGCGGTAGCTTGGATTGATCAGCTGTTGCGCTTCTTTTTTAGTTGGATCGATGGTGTTGAACTGACCAGCAGACATTTCCAACCATTCTTTGAGTTGAGCTCCTGTGACTTTTAGAATGGCCGTGACATTGTCGTAGAGGTAGAGATCTGCTACGTTTTTGATGGCGATTGGACCAGCAGGAATATCTGTATAGGCAGTAGCGTCTCCACGAGTCCCCGCCTTAAATGGCGCAGCAGCCGAGAGAATAGGAAGGTTTCCTTCAGGAGTGCCTGCTAGTTCTTTCTTAGCATACCAGATTTGCGCGTTATTGACGATTTGGACAGATGGATCGTCCTTGACAAGGGCAAAATAACTCGTGATTGGTGCAGTTGTTGTTCCGACTTGTTGGCGAACGTATTGGATGGTTCCTTCGTGGGCTGTTTTGGCAATTTCTTTGATTCGTTCATCAGCGTCTTTGGACTTAGTATGAATCTTGCGGATAGAGCCTTTGCTGTTGACAACAGTCCATTTTCCATTTTTGTAAACAAGGTTGAGATCGATAATGCCGAGGTGATCACCGTATTTTCCAGCCATGGTCACAGGAGTACCGTTGATTTTACCATTTACGCCATCAACACCAGCATATTTTTCATAAAAGCCTGTACCATTTCCACTTGGAAATTCAGCGTGCGAATGCCCTGTTACGACTGCATCAACACCAGGTAGGCTTGCAATTTGATAGCCTTCGTTTTCTTCCCCTTTTTCGTACTTATCATCTCCGATACCTGAGTGTGAAAGTACGAGAGTGATGTCTGCACCTGCTTTACGCATTTCAGGGATAATCTTTTGGATAGCTTCTACAGAATCGTTGACCTGAATCTTTCCTTCGAGGTTGGCCTTATCCCAGCTTAGAATTTGAGGAGGAACGATTCCAGTCACCCCAATTTTGACGGTCGTTTTGCGACCATTTTTATCAACAAAGGTTTTGTTGATGATTTTATAGGGGTCATAGACGTAAGCACCAGTTTTAGGATCAACAACATTGGCATTGACAATCGGCATTCCAGCTGTGTCAATAACACGTTTGAGATAGTCTAAGCCGTAGTTAAACTCATGATTTCCAAGTGTTCCAGCTTCAAAACCAAGCTTTTGAAGTGCTGCATACATAGGGTGCTGTTCCCCTTCTTTGACAGGGTTAACGATGGCCTTGTAAGTTCCAAGTGGCGTTCCTTGGATTGTATCTCCATTATCTACGAGAAGTGTATTGCTATTTTCTTTTTTAGCTTCCTCTATGAGAACAGCTGTCTTTGCTAGCCCAACATTCTCAGCGGGTTTGTCTTGGTAATAATCATAGTTGACTAGATTTGTGTGGAGGTCGGTTGTTGCAAGGATGCGGACATCAACTTCCTGTCCTTCTGTTGGTTGAAGGGCCTTGTCGTCCGCAAGGCTTCCCTCTTTAGAAGAGGTTGTTTCTGTAGAAGGCTTTGTATTAGTGCTTGTTACTGGTGTAGCATTTTCATCTTGCTTAGTAGGAGCGTCTGTTTTTTCAGATGCTGTTCCCTTTTCATTTCCAGTAGGTGCAACGGATTTCTCTGATTGATTTGCTACTGGTGTAGATGTTGTGCTAGCATCTGGATTTGTAACTTTTTCATCTGCTTGTGCAGTAGAAGCCGCAAATACAGCTGCAGTCAGACCTAAAAGGGCTGCTTGTTTACGAAATGATGACATAATAATCTCCTCAAAAATAGTTTCCCTCTATTATACAGGATAGAAGGAGAATAATCAAGTTAATTACGAATGTTTTTTTATAAAATTCATAAAAAAATGATAGGAAATAGAGGGTTTGTTTATAAAATTCACTGATTAATTATAGAAATAATAAAATCGCTTTTAATTTATTGCTTTTCTTGAGATCATCGTAAGAGATGGAGCAAATTATAGGATTGTAGAGCTTTTCTAGTTTTCATATCCTTAAAAAAGTGATAAAATGGTAGGAAGAATTGGAGAGAATAGATGCCGAAAGAAGTGAATTTGACGGGCGATGAGGTTGTCGCTTTAACGCAAAAATATTTATCGAAAGAAGATGTTGCTTTTGTACATAAAGCCTTGGTTTACGCAGTTGAATGCCATAGTGGTCAATATCGTAAATCTGGCGAGCCCTATATTATTCATCCCATTCAGGTGGCAGGGATTTTAGCTAAGCTCAAGCTAGATGCCGTGACAGTTGCCTGTGGTTTTTTGCATGACGTAGTTGAGGATACGGATGCGACCTTGGATGATTTGGAGCAAGAGTTTGGTCATGATGTTCGCATTATTGTTGATGGGGTGACTAAGCTGGGTAAGGTCGAGTACAAATCGATTGAGGAGCAATTAGCGGAAATCACCGCAAGATGCTCATGGCCATGTCTGAGGATATCCGCGTTATCTTGGTTAAACTGTCTGACCGCTTGCATAATATGAGAACGCTTAACCACCTACGAAAGGACAAGCAGGAACGCATTTCCAGAGAAACCATGGAAATCTATGCACCACTTGCTCATCGTCTGGGGATTTCCAGCGTCAAGTGGGAGTTAGAAGACTTGTCCTTCCGCTATCTCAATCCAACTGAGTTTTACAAGATCACTCACATGATGAAGGAAAAACGCAGAGAGCGTGAGGCTTTGGTCGATGAAGTCGTGACAAAGTTAGAGGACTACACTTCCGAACGTAATCTAAAAGGGAAAATCTATGGCCGTCCCAAGCATATCTACTCTATCTATCGCAAGATGCAGGATAAGAAGAAACGCTTTGAGGAAATTTATGACCTGATTGCCATTCGTTGTATTTTAGAGACTCATAGTGATGTCTATGCCATGCTGGGTTATGTGCATGAACTTTGGAAACCAATGCCTGGGCGTTTTAAAGATTATATCGCTAACCGTAAGGCCAATGGTTACCAGTCTATCCATACGACTGTCTATGGACCAAAAGGTCCGATTGAATTCCAGATTCGGACCAAGGAAATGCACGAGGTGGCTGAGTACGGGGTAGCGGCTCACTGGGCATATAAGAAAGGCATTAAAGGTCAGGTCAACAGCAAGGAATCTGCTATTGGGATGAACTGGATCAAGGAGATGATGGAGCTCCAAGATCAGGCTGATGATGCCAAGGAATTTGTGGACTCTGTCAAGGAAAACTATCTGGCTGAGGAGATTTACGTCTTTACCCAGATGGTGCGGTTCGCTCCCTTCCAAAAGATTCAGGCCCGATTGACTTTGCCTATGAGATCCATACCAAAGTCGGTGAAAAAGCAACTGGTGCCAAGGTCAATGGCCGTATGGTTCCACTGACAACCAAGCTTAAGACAGGGGATCAAGTTGAAATTATCACCAACCCTAATTCGTTTGGCCCGAGTCGTGACTGGCTCAACATGGTTAAGACTAGCAAGGCACGCAATAAGATTCGTCAGTTCTTTAAAAACCAAGACAAGGAATTATCCGTCAACAAGGGCCGTGAAATGCTGATAGCTCAGTTCCAAGAAAATGGCTATGTAGCCAATAAATTCATGGACAAGCGTCACATGGACCAAGTCCTTCAAAAGACCAGCTACAAGACAGAAGAATCTCTCTTTGCAGCCATTGGTTTTGGAGAAATTGGCGCTATTACTGTCTTTAACCGTTTGACTGAAAAGGAACGTCGTGAGGAAGAACGTGCCAAGGCCAAGGCGGAAGCAGAAGAGCTTGTCAAAGGTGGCGAGGTTAAGGTTGAAAACAAAGAAACCCTCAAGGTCAAGCATGAGGGTGGTGTGGTGATTGAAGGTGCCTCAGGTCTCCTCGTTCGGATTGCCAAGTGTTGCAATCCAGTACCGGGTGACGATATTGTTGGCTACATCACCAAGGGGCGAGGCGTGGCCATTCACCGCGTGGACTGTATGAACCTTCGCGCCCAAGAAAACTATGAGCAACGTCTCCTTGATGTGGAATGGGAAGACCAATACTCAAGCAAGGAATACACTGCCCACATCGATATCTACGGCCTCAACCGTACAGGTCTCTTAAATGATGTTCTGCAAGTTCTTTCCAACACAACTAAGAATATCTCAACCGTTAACGCCCAACCAACCAAGGATATGAAATTTGCCAATATCCATGTGTCCTTTGGAATCTCAAATCTCTCAACTCTAACAACAGTAGTTGATAAGATTAAAGTGTGCCAGAGGTCTACTCTGTCAAACGGACTAATGGTTAATTCTCCTAGCAGTTACTAGAAAGGATATTATGAAAATCATCATTCAACGAGTTAAGAAAGCCCAAGTGAGTATCGAAGGTCAGGTTCAGGGAAAAATCAATCAGGGTCTCTTATTGTTGGTCGGTGTAGGCCCAGAGGACCAAGAGGAAGATTTGGATTATGCTGTGAGAAAGCTTGTCAACATGCGGATTTTTTCAGATGCAGAAGGCAAGATGAACCTGTCTGTCAAGGATATTGAGGGGGAAATCCTTTCGATTTCTCAGTTTACCCTCTTTGCAGATACCAAGAAAGGCAATCGTCCAGCTTTTACAGGAGCAGCCAAGCCAGATATGGCAGCTGCCTTCTATGATGCTTTCAATCAAAAATTAGCTCAAGAAGTGCCCGTTCAGACAGGTATCTTTGGAGCGGATATGCAGGTGGAGCTAGTTAATGATGGACCAGTCACCATTATCCTTGATACTAAAAATAGATAAGAAAACCAATCCCAGCTGGCTTGGTTTTTTGTTTATAGACACTCCCATAGAGAGATATGTTTGTCGTAAAAGTCTGGATACTTTTCTCTTAGGTAGTTAGCCGTCATATAATAAAAAGTAGAATGGCAAGAAGTGACGATTGGCATAAGAGAGGAAAATCGCTGAAAACTAGAGAAGGCTAAAAGGGTAAATAATAGAAAATCAATGGAGAGAACCCCTAAATAGTAGAAGCGAATCTTTTTATTGATTTGAGGATAAATCTCAGCGAAGTGATGTTTGAGTCGGAAGACCAAGCGAAATAGCAGTAATCCCTGAGCAAGGATGAAATAAAACCAGAGAGTAGGAGCCAGTCCCAAGATGTCTCGGGTCTAGTGGTAAAAAATGTAAATAGCAACAAATCACTGACTGCAATGGCTGCAAAATGGATTCTAAAGAGCTTTTTCATAGGAAGACCTCCCTCTTTTATCTAGCTTCATTCTACACCAAACGAATAGGACTTACAAGCAAAATAATAAAAAATCCCTGAAAGGAACTTCTTTCAGTAATAAGGGGTTAGTTGATTTTTTCGACATAGAGTTGTTTTGCGATATCGATGCTAACTTGGAGGTCTTCACCTTTGTTGACCAGTGTAAAAGTATTGGAAAAATTATCAAACTGCTTGACTTTGACTTGGTCACCGATATGAATCTCATGCTTTTCTAAGTATTTGAGCAGATCAAAGCTATCGTGAACCCGAGTCAGAAGATAGGTTCCAGCTTCCTGGACGGCTGCTAGTGGCAGATTATTGATTTCAACCAAAAGTTCTCCCTCAGCTGGTATGGTTCCACCGTGGGGACAGGTTTGAGGGAAGCCAAGCAGTTTATCCAGTCTCTTTACAAATAGATCAGAGACAGTGTGCTCTAGGACCTCAGCTTCTTCGTGGATTTGATCGCTGGTATAGTCTAGATGGTGAACTAGAAAGACTTCAATCAACCGGTGTTTGCGATAGAGTTCTGAGACCAGTTTGAGGCCGATATCTGTCAATAGATAGCCATTCTCCTTGTCCTTGAGGATGAGATTTCACTTTTCATACGTTTGATCATCTCTGTTACGGCAGGTGGAGAGACCTGCATACGGGTAGCAATTTCTTTATTGGTGATTTTTTGCATGTCCGTACCGATTTCATAAATACATTTTAGGTAGTCTTCTTTATTTGGAGTCATTCGTTTCCTCTTGTTCATTCTCTCCATCTAGTATACCAAAAAAAGCTAGATTTCTCTAGCTTTCTGCCATAATGCTTGTGATTTAGTCTAGTTCTTTAACTGCGGCAATGGCAGCTTCAAAGTTTGGCTCCGTGTTGATATTGTCAACGTATTCTACATAACGGATGACATTGTCAGCATCGAGAACAAAGACGGCACGCGCAAGGAGATGCCATTCGTTGATCAAGAGGGCATAATCACGCCCGAATGAATGGTCAAAGTAGTCTGAAAGCATGATGGCATTGTCAAGGCCTTCAGCCCCACACCAGCGTCCTTGGGCAAATGGTAGGTCCATAGAAACGGTAATAACGACGGTATTGTCAAGGCTAGCAAGTTCTTGGTTGAAGCGACGAGTTTGCGTTGAGCAGATACCGGTATCGATAGATGGGACAACGCTCAAAACTTTTTCTTTCCATCAAAGTCGGCAAGACTTTTTTTAGAGAGATCGGTTGTAATAAGAGAAAAGTCGAGTGCCTTGTCTCCGACTTGTAGTTGTTTACCTGTAAAGGTTACAGGATTTCCGAGAAAAGTGGTCATAAAACTACTCCATTCTTTTTTCTTTTATTTTACCGAGAATTATCAGATTTTTCCAATGATTTGACTGGAAATTAAAAGATAAAAAAACGCCTGTTCATGTGAGAACGACGTTTTTAATGTATTATTTTGACAAACCTTCAGCAATCTTGTCAAGGTTGTATTTCATCATGTTGTAGTAGCTGTCACCTTCTTTACCTTCTTCAGCGATTGAGTCCGTAAAGATTTGTGCGTAAATTGGGATATTTGTGTCTTGTGAAACGGTCTTCATTGGACGGTCATCGACACTTGATTCAACAAAGAGTGATGGAACTTTTGTTTGGCGAAGTTTTTCAACCAAGGTCTTGATTTGTTCAGGTGTCCCTTCTTCTTCTGTGTTGATTTCCCAGATGTAGGCACTTGGAACTCCGTAAGCTTTAGAGAAGTATTTGAAGCATCCTTCGCTGGTTACGATGAGTTTTTTCTCAGCAGGGATATTGTTAAATTTCTCTTTGGCTTCCTTGTCCAGTTTGTCCAGTTTGTCTGTGTATTCTTTGAGATTTTTTTCGTAAAATTCCTTGTTGCTAGGATCTTTAGCGATTAATTGTTTTGCGATGTTTTTAGCATAAATCATCCCATTTTCAAGGTTGAGCCAAGCGTGTGGGTCTTCTTTACCTTTCTCATTTTGACCTTCAAGGTAGATGATATCTACGCCATCACTGACTGCAAAGTAGTCCTTGTTCTCAGTTTTCTTGGCATTTTCAACCAATTTAGTAAACCAAGCATTGCCACCTGTTTCAAGATTGATTCCGTTATAGAAAATCAGATCAGCTTGAGAAGTTTTCTTTACGTCTTCAGGAAGTGGTTCGTACTCGTGTGGGTCTTGACCAACAGGAACGATACTGTGAAGATCAATCTTATCACCAGCGATATTCTTAGTAATATCAGCGATGATAGAGTTAGTGGCTACAACTTTTAGTTTTTGGTTTGTAGATGCTGTGTCTTTTTTCCCGCTAGCACATGCTACAAGTACAATGACGGAAAGAAAAAGAACAAGCAATGTACCTAATTTTTTCATTAGATTCCTCCAGAAGGGTTTCCCCTTATTTATTGATTTTTTTATTTTTTAGTTTCAAGTATCGTTGCTTAGGAGAGATAAAGAAACTGATTAAAAAGAAGCTGGCGGATGTGAGCACGATGCTGGATCCTGCTGCGAGATTGAAGCTATAGCCGATAAAGAGTCCCAAGACAGAAGCGGTTGCCCCTAGGGTTGATGAAAGAAATCATGCTCTTTAGGCTATTAGCATAAAGGTAAGCCGTCGCAGCTGGGGTGATCAACATGGCCACGATAAGAATAGTTCCAACACTTTGCATGGCGGTAACGGACACAAGGGTCAAGAGCACCATGAGCAGATAGTGGTAGAAATTGACGGGCATTCCCATGGCTTTAGCTAAAAGCTCGTCAAAGGATGTAATCAATAGTTGTTTAAAGAAAATCCCGATAATCAAGAGAATCAATGCGCCCACACCGATGGTGATCCACATGTCCGTATCTTGGACAGCGAGGATATTCCCAAAAAGAATATGAAAGAGGTCTGTCGAACTCTTGGCAACACTAATCAAGATGACACCTAAGGCTAAGAAAGATGAAAAGGTAATACCAATGGCTGTGTCACTCTTGATGATAGAGTTTCCCTTGATGTAGGTAATGATGATGGAAGCCATCAAGCCAAAGATGATTGCTCCAATAAAGAAATCAATTCCCAAGATAAAGGAAAGGGCTACGCCGGGCAAAACTGCGTGAGAGATGGCATCCCCCATGAGAGACATTCCGCGTAGGATGATAAAACATCCCACGGCTCCAGCAACGACTCCGATGACTATAGCTGTTATCAAGGCGTTTTGTAGGAAATGGAAATTTTGCAATCCATCGATAAATTCTGCTATCATAGGTCACCTCCATTAAAGAAGAGCTTACTACCATAAGCTTTTTTAAGATTGGCTTCGGTAAAGGTTTCTTCAGTTGGACCAATAGCTACCAATTCTCGATTGAGAAGTAAAACTTGGTCGAAATAATGGGAGACTTTACTGAGGTCATGATGGACGATGAGAACTGTTTTACCAGCTTTTTTAAGGTCTCTCAGCGTATTCATGATAATCTCTTCACTGATCGAGTCAATCCCGACAAAAGGCTCATCTAAAAAGATGTAGTCAGCTTCCTGCACTAAGCAGCGGGCAATCAAAACACGTTGGAATTGTCCTCCAGAGAGCTGACTGATTTGGCGATCAGCATAGTCTGAGAGTCCAACGATTTCAAGTGCATCCGCCACTTTTTTCCAGTGGCTGGCCTTTAAAGTGTGGAAGAGCGGGATAGATGGATAGAGTCCCAGTGAGACACATTCCTTGACCTTGATAGGGAAATTGTAGTCGATATGGATTTTTTGCTCGACATAGGCAACTCGATGTAAAGATTTCTTGACTTCTTTGTCATCGAGATAGGCCTGACCTTCGTGTGGGATAATTCCCAACATACTTTTTAATAAAGTTGATTTTCCAGCACCGTTTGGACCAATAATTCCGGTAATAGTTGGTCCTTGGAGCACTAGTGAAATATCCTTTAGTGCCAACGTTTCTTTGTAGGAGACACTGAGGTTTTCGATACGTATCATACAGTTGTTTTCCTCCTGTCTTTTAATATACATTAAAAAAATTAAGTCAAGTTAATTTTTTTGAAAAAAATTTAAAATAATAACTGAAAAAAATGAAGAAAAAAAGAGACCATTTTTTTAATTGCATTCTCCTGTGTTTTTTTGCTAAGCTAAGAATAAGTGAAAATATGAAAGCGAGAACAAGATGACACGTTATCAAGACGATTTTTATGATGCAATCAATGGCGAATGGGAAAAGACAGCTGTCATTCCAGCTGATAAATCTCGAACAGGTGGTTTTATTGACCTTGATGAAGAGATTGAAGAGTTGATGCTAGCAACTACGGACAAGTGGCTGGAAGGAGAAGATGTTCCAGAGGATGCTATCCTCGCAAACTTTGTTAAGTACCATCGTATGGTACGCGATTTTGATAAGAGAGAAGCAGATGGGATCAAGCCTGTCCTTCCTATGCTCAAGGAATACCAAGATTTGGAGAGTTTTGCGGATTTCACTAGCAAATTAGCCGAGTTTGAACTAGCTGGCAAGCCAAACTTCCTCCCATTTGGTGTATCGCCAGACTTTATGGATGCCAGAACCAATGTTCTTTGGGCCAGCGCTCCAAGGACGATTTTGCCAGATACAACTTACTATGCGGAAGAACATCCGCAACGCGAAAAGCTCTTGACTTTATGGAAAGAAAAAAATCGCAACCTCCTCAGAGTTTATGGTTTTTCAGAGGATGAGATTTCAGATTTACAAGAGAAACGATTGGAGTTAGACCGTCGAGTTGCAGCTGTGGTGCTTTCTAATGAAGAAAGCTCAGAATATGCCAAACTCTACCATCCATACGCTTATGAAGACTTCAAGAAATTCGCCCCTGCCCTACCTCTAGATGATTTCTTCCAAGCTATTCTTGGGCAAGTTCCTGACAAGGTTATTGTAGATGAAGAACGTTTCTGGCAAGCAGCAGACCAATTCTATAGTGAAGAAGCATGGCCTTTGCTCAAGGCAGCCTTGATTTTGGCTGTGGTCAATCTTTCAACCAGTTATTTGACAGATGAGATTCGTATCCTGTCAGGTGCCTACGCGCGAGCTCTTTCAGGTGTTCCAGAAGCTCAGGACAAGGTCAAGGCGGCTTATCACTTGGCCCAAGGTCCTTTCAAGCAAGCCCTAGGTCTCTGGTATGCGCATGAAATTCTCCCCAGAAGCAAAAGCAGACGTAGAGAAAAAAGTAGCGACTATGATTGACGTTTATAAGGAACGTTTGGCTAAGAATGACTGGCTCACTCCTGAAACGCGTGACAAGGCCATCGTCAAACTCAATGTCATCAAGCCTTATATCGGTTATCCGGAGGAGTTGCCAGCCCGCTATAAGGACAAGGTAGTGGATGAAACAGCCAACCTCTTTGAGAATGCCCTAGCCTTTGCGCGTGTGGAAATCAAACACAGCTGGAGCAAGTGGAACCAACCTGTTGACTACAAGGAGTGGGGCATGCCAGCACATATGGTAAATGCCTACTACAATCCTCAGAAGAACTTGATTGTCTTTCCAGCGGCTATTTTGCAGGCTCCATTCTATGACTTGCATCAGTCGTCTTCGGCAAACTACGGTGGTATTGGGGCAGTTATTGCCCATGAAATTTCCCACGCTTTTGATACAAATGGTGCTTCTTTTGATGAAAATGGTAGCCTCAAAGACTGGTGGACAGAAAGTGACTATGCTGCCTTCAAAGAAAAAACACAGAAAGTTATCGACCAGTTTGATGGACTGGAGTCCTACGGCGCAAGAATCAACGGAAAACTAACTGTATCAGAAAACGTTGCCGACTTGGGAGGAATTGCTGCAGCGCTTGAAGCTGCCAAGAGAGAACCGGACTTCTCTGCTGAAGAATTCTTCCACAACTTTGCTCGTATCTGGCGTATGAAAGGCCGTCCGGAGTTGATGAAACTCATGGCTAGTGTCGATGTGCACGCGCCTGCTAAACTCCGGGTCAATGTCCAAGTACCAAACTTCGATGACTTCTTTACAACTTATGATGTCAAAGAAGGTGATGGCATGTGGCGTGCACCAGAGGATCGTGTGATTATTTGGTAAGAGTGTTCTATTAAGAGATTCCGTTAAACAAGGATTCAGAAAGTACATGCTAAAGTGTACTTTCTGATTTTTTGAGTAAATTGCTAATTTTAGAATACTTAAAATGAAAATAATGAGGGAAACATGAAGAAATATTGGATGATGATGATCGTAGCTCTTTGCCTTCCAATTTTGGCATCTTGTGGAGGGAATCAAAGTAGGGAAAATGTAGAGACGTCAACTACAGCAACCACTTCAGCTAAAGAAGTTCAAAAGGATATAGCTACAAAATCAAATAGCGAAGCTAGCATAAGCTCTTCCACAACGGCACCATCAACTACGGTTGAAAGGGAAAATGATACGGGACAGGACCTATATAAAGAAGTTCTCGAACGATATAAGCGCTATGTATCACTTTTAAATCAAGGTAAGAGAGAAGAGTTGCAAAAAGAGCTGAAGGAGAATAAAGTTTCCCCAGAGGAGTTTGGCTATATTTTCACATTAAGCACCTATGAAAAACCAGTGGCTCCAGAATATGTTTTTTCAGATTTGAACAAAGATGGACAGGATGAATTGCTAATTGGGAATGGCCAATATCTTACAGCAGTCTATTATTTGGAAAATCAAAAACCCACATTGCTTCATACAGGTTATGCAGCATCTGCGGGTGGTTTTCGATCTAGTTTAAGTCTCTATGAAAATGGTCAAGTTAGCTATGCAAATTGGCATTCGACTTCTCCAGAAATGGACCTAACTCTTTATTCTTTGAATAACAAAGGCGTAAAGATAGTGAAAGAAATGACTCTTAAAATTGGTGGAAATGAAAAAGTTGCTCAAGTTTTAGAGGTTTCTTCTGAAGAGGTTGATCTGACTAAATTTGATTGGAAAGCCTTTGAGATAGTGAATTAGTTTTGGATCCACTTATTCGTCCATCTTCGATTTGGCAGAGTGAGTCTTGATACAGAAAAATTAACCAAGGATTTTATCCTTGGTTTTTTGCTTGCTAGAAAAAAGGATTAAAGGTCTTTTCGTGAGCGATGGTCGTAGCTGGACCATGCCCTGGATAGACATCGTAGTTAGGAAGGGTAAAGAGTTGAGTCTGGATACTATGGAGGAGTTGTTCCATGCTACCTGTAGGAAGGTCGGTCCGTCCGATGGTTTCGCGGAATAGAGCATCTCCTGTCAAGACCAGATGGGCATCAGGGAAAACTAGGGAAACCCCACCGATAGAGTGACCAGGAGTTGGCAGGGCAGTAAAACGGAATTCCTCGATCTGGTATTCTTCATGAAAGACATAGCTGTGTTCAGCTGGTTTGCAGACGACATCAGCCATATCATCGTGACGAGGTAGGCCAGAGAGATTGTCAACGGGAGTATAGAGCCAAGAAGCTTCACTCTCTGCTACATAAACTGGGGGATTTTCAAAAGTATCTCTGACTAAGTCAAGACTCATAATATGGTCGTAGTGGGTGTGGGTCAGGAGAATCGCACAGACGGGTTTGTTGATTTTCTCGATGGTCTTGCGAATGGCTTCCCAATGGCTACCAGGATCGACCACAATCAGGTGTTGGTCTCCTTCTAGATAATAAGTGTTTTCATAGGCAACGGGATTCACGGTTTTATGGATTTTCATACTGGCTCCAATCTCAAATAATGTACTAAACTAGTATAGCATAGAAGAGAGAAATAAAGTGAAAAGAAAGTCCCTCTTTTGTGTAAGAGGGACAACGGTCTTATTTAAACTTGAAACCTTCGTAAATGAGTTTTGCTTTGGGATTCTTTTTCTTGATTTGCTTAGCAAGGGACTTCATCATAGGAAGAGGGCCACACATATAGACTGTAGTCTGGGTAGGGATTTCTTCTTGATCTAAAGTCAGGTATCCTTTTTCATTGCTATCGACTAGCTGCAGGTCAAAGTTAGCATTTTGATGGGCGTAGTCTCGAAGTAGATCTAGGTAGACAGCATTTTCCTCTCCACGGAAACTATAGTAGAAGCGGACGTTCCTGTCTAGGATAGGATGCTCACGGATATAAGAGATGAAAGGTGTAATTCCAATTCCACCAGCGATCCAGATTTGCTGCTTTGGACCGTGTTCCATAGTCATATGTCCATAAGCGCGATCAACTGCAACCTTGCTACCAACTTGAAGATTGTCATAGATATTCTTGGTGTGGTCACCAGAGTTTTTTATCGTAAAATAAAGAGTTCGTCCTTGTCCCCCAGAGATGGAGAAAGGATGTGGAGCAGTTTCAAAATCTTTTTGGAAAATTTTTAGAAAGGCAAATTGTCCATATTCGTAGGTGAAAGGATGACTGAGTTCTATTTCAATTTCAGTCGTATCATGGTTGAGGTGTTTGATTCCTACGATTTTTCCAAGATAGGTGAAGCCGACCTTTTGATAAAGGAAAATGATATAAAAACCTGCAAGCAAGCCTAAAATAGCATAGATTCCAAAGATAAGACCTAGGAAACTAAAGGAGAGGAGGCGATTTCCCATGATCATCAAAACATGAAAAAGGCCAAAGATATAGGCTAGATAAACCAATCGATGAATCCATCTCCATGCTTCATACTGGATGTATTGTCCCAGATAGGCAACCAGAACGATGCTGATAAAGATGTAGATAGCGATATTTCCAAACTGGGCGGCCAAATGTGAACCCCAGAGACCGCCCATGCTAAAGTTGTGTAGGGTTAGTAGGAGAATGGATAGAAAAGCGGTGAATTTATGAGCTAGATACATCTTTTCAAGTCCGTTAAACCAAGATTCAAGCAGGGGTAAACGGCTAGCTAGTATAAAAGTAAGTGAGAGGGTAGTGAGAGCTAAACCAGGGATTAGAAACTGACTAGCACCTGAACTGAGCCAAGCTAGAATAGTCAGAAGCATACTAAGTCCAATAAATAAAATACCTTTTAATGATTTCATAGTAGAAGTCCTTTCATAGATTATCCTATGTTAAATGTAATAAGATTTGTTGCATTTTAACAAAAAAAGAATCTCTCGTCAAGGTTCGTGATTTAGGCTAACTTTTCTGATCCTTTTTTCTAAAAAAGCCAAGGAATCGGGTGATTCATTGACTTTCTTATCTTAACGATTCTTCCAAGCTTGGTAGCGAGTGTCAATCAAGAGTTGGGTTAAACGTCCCATGGCTTCTCTTTCTTCGGGAGTGAGGGATTGAGCTTGGACAAAGAGATGGTGAATGTGCTCAATGACCTTGAAGGAAGAAAGATCGTTGATGGAGGAGATACCTGCATCAAGAATGATTCCAAAAAAGAGGTCGAAGTAGAGCTGCAGTTCAGTATCAGGGACCGTCTCAACCCATTCCTTGAAGGTAGTATCGACTTGCCGGCTGTCACTATTGGTCTCGTCTAGTTGGGCAAAGTGTTTGCCTTCAACCTAAAAAACCTTGATAATGTACTGACCCCAAAAGTTAGATTTTTTCTGTCTAACTTTTGGGGTGCAGTTCAAGTCTGAACTTTTTGATTTTTAAATCCTTAGTTCTACTAGTTAATCACTACTGAGCAGAAAAGAGTAGCAAAAAAATGAGCTGTCTCCAAATATTAGAATTGTCTGTTTAATTTTTTTTGAAGAGTACCTCTAAGATTTTTCCTGTTAAAAATTCCTTTTAACGAAGATTCGGAATTGTTTTTAGGGTCCTATATACAAAAAGAGAACGGTAAACGTTCTCTCTCCGGCTAATATTGTTATTAGATAAATTAACTTTTAGTCTTATTTTTCGTCTTTGTGAAGCATGTTTTTAACACCTTCAATAGCGCCTTCAACAGCGTCTTTAGCATCTTCGGCAACTTCTTTTACTTTAGATACTACTTTCTCAGCTGCACCTTCTTTTTCCATTTTTTCATCGCCGATCATTTTGCCGACACCTTCTTTAATGGAACCTTTTGCTTGATTTAATTTTTCTTCTGTTGACATGATTCTGCCTCCTTTAAATTGATTGATTTAGACCAGATTAATTAGTGTACGCGAGCTTTTTCATTTGTTTCGCCCTTAACGGCTTCAACACCTTCGCCTACTTTTTCTTGAACAGCAGCAACACCTGAACCGATACCAGATTTCACTTTTTCAAATTGTTCTGAAGCAAATTCTCCTGTTGAAGAAGCCACGTCAGTCACTCTGTCTTGGAGGCTAACTGAATCTGCTTCATGCTGTTCCTTCGTTTTGATATCAACAACATTCACATTGACTTCAACAACTTCTAGATCAGTCATTTTTGTAACTTGTGATACTACAACATCTTTGATTTCTTTGTACAAAGCAGGAACATTCTTTTGGTATTCAACAACAACGTTCAAGTCAACTGCAACTTGTTCTTTACCAACTTCAACATTGACACCGCGTGTTACGTTATCAGTATTGATAATTTTTTCTGTTAGATTAGAGAAAAATCCTCCATCAACATCCAAAAGTCCAGGTACTTTTTCAAGTGAAAGACCAATGATTTTTTGGATTACTTTATCTTCATAAGTGAGTTCCCCTTTAACATCTTGAGAAACAACAGCAACATCTTTTTTTTCTACATTTTTATCTACGTTTGACATACGAGACTCCTTTATTTATTTAAATATTTTTCCTTAACATAATATCCAGCAAATGCTCCTAAGCCTCCACAGATTAACACAAAGAGTGTTTTGAAAAAGCCAAAGGATAAGATAAAGCAAGCGAGAATGACACCTACTAAACCTGCAATAATTGGATACTGATATTTTTTAAACCATTCCATTTTTACTTCCTTACTTTACACGACTAACAGTCTTTTTGGTCGTTTTTTGAGGTTCAACTTCTTTTACTTTAACTTCAAGTTTTACCTCACGTTCAATACCAAAGAACTGCTTTAATCCATGAGTTATTTCATGCTGAATCACTTGACACCTGTTTGAGATGTTGTTTGAAGGAAGAATTGTACCTTCTACAGTAACGAAACATTTATTTTTGCGACTATTTACATGGACCTTAGGATCTTTCATAAATCTATGGTCAATCACTAAGCAGCGAACAAAGCTTTCGATAGCCGAATTTCTAAGTTTTAACGTATCTTTTTTTTCTGCTAGCTGAATTTCTAAATATTGTTTAGGATAAAAGAGTATCCCTAACATTGAAATTAAAACTAAAACAGATAGGACAAGTGTCCCCCAAAATATATATCTAGAAATTACGAATTCAAGATAGAGCTGTCTCCAGCTAAATAATTGAATTCCTAAATCACTGACTTCATGATAATCTATGAGAATAGGAAGGAAAATAGTCAAGATTAAAAATACAGAAAATAAGTAGTAGTATTTTTCTTTGAGTTTGACATATTAAATCCTTTCAAAAAAAGTTTTAAACTATAATCTTACCCGTCTACAGTATTCAAAATTATGGCTTATCACTTTTAATTTCTTATTAGGTAATGCTTATTTTTTACCAAATAAGAATGAAACGACTGCAACAACAATCACTGCACCTACGATTGATGGAATAATAGCCATTCCAGCCAATGAAGGTCCCCAGCTTCCGAGAAGAGATTGTCCTACAGATGAACCGATAAGACCTGCAAAGATATTTGCAATCATTCCCATTGAACCACCTTTTTTAGTGATTGCACCTGCGATGAGACCAATAAGACCTCCTACAATAATGGACCACAACATAGTGTATCCTCCTTTTCTATTTCTAAATCAAAGAACTAATTTCTTTGATTAAATTAATTATATAATATTTTAATTTAGAAAGATAATAGTTCGTCTTAAATCCCTTACTGTAAATATGTACCCTAAATACAGATAAATAATAAAAGCTTGATTTTACTGAGTTTTCAGCAACTAGGCTAGTGATTTTATAACAAGCAAAAGTCGCTGTAAGAGGATTAATACGCTTTTATTATATGGTATAATTGCATGAAGATTGAAAGACAATCGTTTAGTTTATTATAAAGAGAGAAAAGCTATTCATGAGAGATTTATTATCTAAAAAAAGTCACAGACAATTAGAATTGTTAGAATTACTATTTGAAAACAAACGCTGGTTTCATATTTCGGAACTAGCAGAATTATTGCATTGTACAGAACGTACTGTAAAAGATGACTTATCCCATGTCAGATTTTCTTTTCCTGACTTGATATTTCATTCCTCGACAAATGGTATCCGTATCATAAATACTGATGATAGTGATATTGAAATGGTCTATCACCATTTTTTTAAGCATTCAACTCACTTTTCAATTTTAGAATTTGTCTTCTTCAATGAAGGATGTGATGCAGAGAATATTTGCAAAGAGTTTTATATCAGTTCTTCCTCTCTTTACCGTATCATCCGTCATATTAATAAAATCATTAAGAAACAATATCGTTTTGAAATTAGCCTCAATCCAGTTCGAATCACTGGAAATGAGATTGATATCCGTTACTTTTTTGCCCAGTATTTTTCAGAGAAATATTATTTCCTCGAATGGCCATTTGAAGATTTTTCAGTAGAACCCTTGTGTAAGATGTTAGCACTGGTCTATAAAGAAACTGCATTCCCTATCAATTTCGCAACTCAAAGAATGTTAAAATTGCTTCTGGTCACAAATTTATATCGCATAAAGCTTGGTCATTTCATGGAAGTTGAGAGAGATTCTTTTAGTAATCAATTGTTGGAATCGTTCATGCAGGCAGAAGAAATCGAGGACATTGTAGCGAGCTTTGATTCTGAATATCAGATCTCTCTGAATAAAGAAGTGCTAGGTCAACTATTTGTCTCCTATTTTCAAAAAATGTTTTTCATAGATGAAGATGAATTTCTCAACTATGCAAAAACAGAAAGCTATGTAAAAAAATCGTATCAATTATTGGGAGAGTTAGTGGATCAGGTATCAAGAGACTATAATCTTCAAGTAGACAATAAAGACAATCTGATTTGGCATCTGCATAATACGGCACATCTGCATCGTCAGGAATTATCGACAGAGTTTATCTTATTTGATCAAAAAGGCAATACAATCAAAAATTTTCAAAATATTTTCCCTCGCTTTGTTTCAGAGGTGAAGGAAGGAATGGAGCATTATCTAAAGACTTTGAAAATGGATTATAGTTCAATGAAAGTCAATCATTTGTCCTATACTTTTATCACTCATAGCAAACACTTAGTGTTAGATCTTTTACAAAATCAACCTAAATTAAAGGTTTTGGTCATGAGTAATTTTGATCAGTACCATGCAAAATCAGTAGCAGAGACACTTACCTATTATTGCAGTAATAATTTTGAACTGGAGGTTTGGGGTGAATTAGAGTTATCCCTTGATGCTCTAAAAGAATCACCTTACGACATTATTATTTCTAATTTTATTATTCCGCCTATTGAAAATAAGAGACTGATCTATTCCAATAATGTCAATACAGTCGCCCTCATCTCTTTGCTTAACGCAATGATGTTTATTCGATTAGATGAGTGAGTACAAATTTACACTAAAAAAAAGCCTTGGTTCCCAAAAGCTTTTTTTATCTTATAAACTCATTAAAAATAACTCCCAGTTAGATTTGGAATATTTTTTTATTCTGTGTCATATAAAAATAAATAGAATGAATAGCTATAGCTAGAGCTAAAATGGTTGTAATACTTACTACTATTATAGGATTAGAAGCAAAGATTAAAGAGAGAATCAAGGCAGCCAGATAGAGTGTAGCTTGGACACAGTAGTAACTTTTCGAATAGCGAAGATAGTGTTTGTTATGGGGCCCATTTACTAGGACAGCAGCTTGAAAGAGGCCAAATCCGATATAAGAGAAGCTGGTTGCAAAGAGACGATTAGCTTCAGGATTCAGAAGAAAACTCATCGAAACGGTCATCATAATAAATTGCAAGAATAAGTGCAACATTTACTTGAACTCATCCACTAGAGCTTCACAAGCAGTTCTGTAAGCTAAACATTTTCGTGGCCGGTGATTAATATCATATAAAGCCTTGTTTAAAGCCTCATCAGAGATAGTGGCTAAATCTGTTTTCTTTGGGAAATATTCTCTTAGTAAGCCATTGGCGTTTTCATTGCTTCCTCTCTGCCAGGATGAATAGGCGTCCGCAAAGAAAAAGGAAATTCCTAAGTTTTCTACCATAGGATAGCAGGCAAACTCTTTTCCCCTGTCTGAAGTGAAGGTTTTAAGAGCCTCTTTTGGAAATAGCCTACAAAGTTGTTCGATGGCTGAAAAACATGGATTTGGCTGTCCTGTCTGGTATCTTGAAAGCTAAGTAAAAACGAGTTTTTTCTCTAGAAAGGTCGCTAAACACCCCTTGCTTTTACCTCTGGAAGACACCACAGTATCAAGCTCCCAGTGACCAAAAGTTTCACGATTCCGGACCTCTTTAGGACGTTTGGTAATTGACGTGCCAATCCTAAATCTTCCACGTGTTTCTTTAGGTTGCCGAGTTTTTCCTTTACGACGAAGGACACTCAAATCCAGATCAATCAAACCAGCATAGAGCCAGTTATAGATGGTTTTAAAAGCTACCATTGGCTTTTGTTCAAGCTGATAGCGGCCACAAATCTGTTCAGGCGACCAAGAGGATTTTAAATCGTCCTCAATTTCCTTTTTCAACGTTGGTGTCAAACGAGACTTCCTACCTTTTTGCTTAGCCCTGTGGTCGTACTGTTCCTGTGCTAGGGCTGCGGAGTAACCATTTTGGCATCGTCTTAACTCTCTTGAAATAGTAGACTTATGGACGCCAAGTTTACTTGCAATTTGGCAAGGTTTCAAACCTAATTCCAAGTAGGTTTCTATCTTTATTCGGTCGCTTATGGTAAGATGGAAGTAGCTCATAGTTTTTCCTCGGAATTCTGTTTGTGTGGTTACTTACAGTTTACACCAATGAAACGCTATGAGTTTTTTTGTTGCACTATATTTTACAATTTATCTCATAAGAAGTCCAATGAAAATAGGATAGTGACTGTAAATTAGAAATAGTCCCTTTTGATTAGATTTTTCATCAATAGCATGGTCGAATTGACCAAAATAAAACAAGAACAGAGAAATCATAATAATGAAATAAAGAACCGAATAAATCGAGAAATTCTCGATTGTAAAGAAGTTAGCTAGCTCCGTAATCATCTCTCCAAACATAATAATGACAAGAAGGGAGATGCGCTCGATTAAATGGGGGAGATTTACCTGGTAATGCTTATCTTTATTAAGCAAGATACTTGGCATAATAAATGTTAGCAGAATACTAGCAAATAAGATATAGACTCTAAGGTAAATAGGAAGAAGAGCTGCTAGATAGACTCCTAAACTTCCTAGACCTGTTATCCATAGAAAACCTTTGATACTTTCCCGATTAGCATCATCGGTTGATTTTCTAAAAAATTCAACCAAATATTGAAAAAATAAGGTAAGGGTTAATGTACCAATAGCCCAACAGAGATAATGAAAATATTGTTGCCAATCAGGTCCAATCATATTGGCTATAAAGAGTAAAATTCCCATTTTGATAAACATGATTACTATGTTAAATAAAGAGTTCTTTCCATAGCGATTGGTATAATCGGTTTGAATCATCCAGGAATTGATGAGAAACAAAGTAGCAATGAAAAAAATCAAGGAAAGAATTCCAAGTCAAAATACCGTTATGAAGATGGTCAATTAAAGTAGTTACTTTTTGAAATTGCAAAAAAACAAAAAAACTAGGTCATAAAAAAAGTTCTGAAAATTCTACACGTTTATGTTTAATAAGAGTTGTTATCTTAAGACCTTTCTATTTTTAGAAGTACAATTTATTATAACAGAAAATGGTAATAAAAAAAGGGAGATGCTTAAATAACTTCATGTGACGCGAATGAACTGCGCCACAAAAGTTAGGTTTTTTCTGTCTAACTTTTGGGGTGCAGTTCAGAAGGGGTGTTTTTTCTATCGTTTTTTAGTGCTAAGACTACACAAAAAAGCCTTGATTCCAAGGCTTTTTTCCTGTTGATTTAGATGCCCCCTACAGGGATTTGGAAAGGACTTTCATATTGAGAGCAATTAAAAAAATATTGAAATATAAGTGATTTTTAGGTATTTTTCAATGTCATGATTTAAAAAAATGGGACAAAAGTGGGGCAAAAACCATACAGATTCTAAACTGTATGGTTCTTTTTTTATCTAACCAAGAAAGGTTAAAACTTATTAAAACAAATGCAATCAACTGTTGAAAACTTTTTAGTCCGTGTAATATAAAAAAACAAGTAAAAAAGTTGAACTATAGGGAATATTGTGTCATAATAGGTAATAGATGAATAATTAATAGATTGGAAATAATGCTTTCTTACCTTAACAAGTTGAATTGGTTATACATTTTTCGTCTCAATTGTACTTATCTCTCAAGTTTAGTTAATTTTTATTAGCTTTGTTTTCGAATCAATAAAACAAATTTTAGAAGTGCATAAGACAAGATGGTGACATTACTACAGTCATTTCTAGTCACCATATGTTGCTGGCACAGGCTGTTTGTAGTGTTGGCTATTTACTAGTCAGTTTAATCGTAGTGTTTAATTTTTATTGTTGAAAGGTTTTTATATGGCGAAAATTCTATCTTTAGGTCTGACAGGTAAGAAATTACTTGCTCAGGGGTTCTTGTTTGTTCTGCTAGGTCTCATCTTGATGGTCACGGGGACTTGGTTGCCAGTAAAGGTTATTCGACTGGTTCTGTTTTTAGCTTGGATAGCAACGGTCTTAGATTTAGTATTACGTATTTTCAAAAAAAGTCAGTCAACGGACACCTTGGGAGTTGCACTGGTTAAATTGTTAGTGCTGGGATATTTGCTTGGCTCCAATCTTGCGACGGATGTGCCGATTTATATTTTGGCTCTTGTGATTGGAGTTTATCAGATTTTTCATGCTAGTATTAACCTTGTCACCTATGTTCTCTACCGCAAAAACAAAATTCGACCTCGTTTTCGTCTCTTACTAGATGGTATTCTACTAGTTTTTCTTGGTGGAGCTAGTCTTTTGTCCTCTACGGGAAATTCTGTCTTTCAACTCTTTGTTTTAGGGGCTTATTTTTTCCTTTATGGTCTGTCCAATATCCGTGACGGTTTCTTATTTGAAGGGGAAATTGGGAAAAACCATCTCAAACGTCGTATTAGAATTAGCTTACCTATTGTCCTAGCCGCTCTCATCCCTGCAAGAACTTTAGCAAAAGTTAACAAATTTATGCTGGAAAATGCTGATGAGGAAGAAGATATCCATCTTGGAATAGTGAAGTCTGGTAAGACAGCGGAGCTTGAAATTTTTGTTCATACAGCTGAGACCTCTCTGTTTTCGGCAATTGGTCATGTGGATATCTGCTATCAAGGCCGTGTTATTTCTTATGGCAACTATGATCCGTCTTCTGAGACCTTATTTGGCATGGTAGGAGATGGTGTCTTATATTTCTGTGATCGTGACAAGTACATTGACCTATGTAAACGTGAGAGTCAAAAAACGCTTTTTGGTTATGGGATAGATTTGACGCCTGAAATGGAAAAAGCAGTTCAGAAAAAGTTGGCTGAATTGAAACAACTGACGATTCCATGGGAGCCAAGTGCAGATAAAATCATGACAGGTGATGGTAAGGAAGACTACACCTACGCTTATAAAATCAGACATGAGACAGATGGGGAACTTTATAAATTTATCAAATCTAAGTTTAAATCCTACTTTGTCTTATCTACAAACTGTGTGCTCTTGGCTGATACCATAGTCGGTCAGGCTGGCACCGATATCCTCTCACCCAAAGGATTTATCGCTCCAGGAACTTACCAAGCCTACCTTAATCGAGAGTTTGAAAAACCAAATAGTATAGTCGTATCTAAACATGTTTATTAAGGAGAATTTATGAACTTAGTAAAAAAATACACCCCGTTAATACTTTTTATAGGGCTGGTTGCTCTTGTAATTCTGAATGCATCGAGCTTTTATATCAGGAGCAATCTCTCTTTGATGTAATATCAACCTTGATTTATGGTGCTGTTATTGCTTTTGTGCTTAATGTTCCTATGAAAAAAATTGAACAGTACTTAGTTAAATTGAAGGTAAAGGCAGAGTTGCGTCGTCCGATTGCCATGGTACTTGTTTTTCCTAGCTCTTATCTTAATCGTGATTGCTCTTTTTGGTTTTGGTGCTGCCAACCCCTAGCCCAGACTATTAGTCAGCTGGGAACAGTCCTTTCAACAGTCCTTACTCAACTTGGGAAATTGCTAGGCAGCTCGGAATTTGTAACCAAAGACATGTTGTCAACTATCGTATCAGGCATACAGGGACAATCTAGTTCTATTAGCCAAGCTTTGATAGGTTTTTTTATCAGGTCTGACTAGTAATATCGGCAATATTTTTTTCAAGTTTGATGAATGCCTTTTTTTGATTATAGTCTTCACCTTTTTTTATTTTTTTATCCAGTAAGGAACATTTGGCAGCGATGACGAGTCGACTTCTAAAAAGTTTTTTTCTTCCAGAGAAGGTGGTGATAAAGTTGACTTACATTGGACAAGTAGCACTAGAGACTTATGACCAATTTTTGATGAGTCAGCTGATTGAAGCAGTTATCATAGGAGTTATGATAGCGGTTGGTTACAGCGTGTTTGGGATACCCTATGGAGTAATGACAGGTATCTTTGCAGGAGTGCTATCGTTCATTCCTTATGTAGGGCCTATGATTGCTTGTGTTGTGGGAGCGATTTTTATCTTCACAGTGAGTCCTACTCAAGCCTTACTTTCTCTTCTTCTATATCAAGTTATACAGCTGATTGAAGGAAACCTTATTTATCCTAGAGTTGTAGGTCAGTCTATTGGTTTGCCAGCTATTTTCACGCTTGCGGCTGCTAGTATTGGAGGGAATCTCTTTGGCTTACTTGGGATGATATTCTTTACACCGATATCTGCTGTTATCTATCGATTGGTTAAGGAATTTGTCGTTGCAAAGGAAAATCAGCTAGATTAAGAAAAACTAAATTTAATAAGATATACTGAGAAGAGAGTGAGAGATTCTCTTCTCTTTTATTTTTAAATACTTTTCTACAAAAAGCTATTAGACGTTAAAAAAAGCCTTGGTTTCAAGGCTTATTTCTGTTGATTTAGATGTGCCCCCTGCAGGGCTCGAACCTGCGCCCCATAGCTTAAGAGTCTACTGCTCTACCAACTGAGCTAAGGAGGCAACAGAAAAAGCTGAGAATGTAACTTCCCAGCTATTTTAATATGCCCAAAATGGCAGCTAGATTATTTACGAAAGGCATCAAGGATATAGGTGAAACCAACAATTAAAAATGCAAAGGCAACGACATAAACGACAAAGACACTTGTAGCTACTGGATTGAACAAAATCACTAGACCTAGTAAAAATGCAAGCAACGCTATCCACATGATATGGTTGCCAATAATAGGGAAAATCAATCCCAGACGATTGCCTTTAAAGAAAGCTATAATGGCTTCTACAATTAACCAAATTCCTAAAATAGTTGGAATGACAACTGGCAGCGTCACAAAGCCATAGGCAACGAGGTAAAGAGCTAAGAGAAGATTAACAATCCCTTGGAAAAGATGAGCTGGTGAGCGAAGCTCTTTTGGTACAGAGAAATAGCCTAAAATAGCTGCTATAGAAGAAACCAGTAAACCAAATGCAATCCACCAGCTGTAAGCAACAAGATTAGCTACTGGGTTTGTAAATAGGAAAAGTCCTAAAAGGACAAAAACAACTCCTGCAAGGAATAGCAGTAAACGATTAGAAAATTTCATTTCAATACCCCCTATATAGTATAGTATAGTTTAATAATAAAAATATTATACACCTTTTTTTAGAGGAAATATCAATAAACAAAATGGAAAAATTTGGAAGTTTCAGTCTGATTTATGAAAAAGAAAATCAGTTTTTATTATTTTTGAAAAATAAAAAGAGAAGATAAAATTTGTCTTCTCTACATGAAAATATTGTATGGCATCAAAGCAAAAGTAACTGGCTTTACACTATTTGTTAAGATGTAATTTGGTTCAAAAAGAAAAGATAGATTTAAAAGTGGGGCAAATGATGAGGCAAATCAGTTATAGATAAGCAAAAAAGCCTTGGTTATCAAGGCTTTTCCTGTTGTATTTAGATGCCCCCTACAGGGATCGAACCTGTGACCCACGGATTAAGAGTCCGCTGCTCTGCCAGCTGAGCTAAGGAGGCAAAGAAAAAAGCTGTATTGGTGCCGAAACTTCACGGTTTGTATTGAACCCGCGCAATTAAGCAGGTGGGCAACTCGCTCTAACTGAAGCTGTTTCCGTGTGAGACGGCCTACATGCTGTTAGAAGACTTTTGTTTCCCTAATAATACAAAAAATAGTCGGTCAACACTTAAGTGTGAAGTCGTACACCACAGCGTTTCTATGTTTATATAATACCACTTTTTCAAAAAAAATCAAGAGGAAAGTGCAATTTTTTGAAAAGGATTTCAGATTTTTCGCAAACGGTCGATAGCTTCCTTTCTTTGAGCCAAAGCCCGTTCATATTTACCAGTATCTTCTGCTTGGAAATAGTGATGATTGCGGATTTTTTCTGGTAGATAGTCTTGCTTGACCCAGTGTCCAGGATAGTTGTGTGGATAGAGATAGTCTTGGGCATTCCCCAGTTCCTTGCTTCCACTGTAGTGCCCATCACGCAGGTGTCGCGGAATAGGCAAGTGCCCTGATGTTTTGAGGTCGGCAAGCGCCTTATCCATAGCTACATAGGCTGAGTTGGATTTTGGAGAAAGGGCCAAATCAATCACGACATTGGCAATGAGAATGCGGGCTTCTGGGAAACCAATCCTTTGTGCAGCATCCAGAGCAGTCACGGTGTGAATCTGAGCTTCAGGATTGGCCAAACCGATATCTTCATAAGCGATAACAGTCAAACGACGAGCGAGACTTGGCAAATCACCAGCCTCAATCAAGCGGGCAGCATAGTGAAGACTAGCATCCACATCTGAGCCACGGATAGACTTTTGCAGGGCTGAGAGGACATCGTAGTGACCATCCCCATCCTTGTCCATGGTAATATAGCTCCTTTGTAGGCTATTTTCCATGATGTCAAGAGTGATATGGCGGATCCCCTTGTCATTCTCAGGGGTAGAGAGAACAGCCAGGTCCAGTGAGTTGAAGGCAGAGCGAAGGTCTCCGTTTGTAGAGGTTGCGATGAAATCCAGCGCATCCTCATCTAGCTCAACTGGGAAGTCAAATCCTCGTTCAGGATTAGTGATGGCGATTTGAATCGCTTCTTTGACATCTTGGTTGGACAGAGGTTCCAACTCAAAAATCTGAACACGGCTACGTATGGCAGGAGTGACAGAAAAGAAGGGATTTCAGTCGTAGCGCCAATCATGATAACCAGTCCACTCTCCAAGAGAGGCAAGAGGAAGTCTTGCTTGGTCTTATCGAGTCGATGGATCTCGTCCAGTAACAGGACTAATCCTCCAGAGAATTTTGCTTCCTCAGCGATTTCTTGTAGACGTTTTTTACTATCAACAGTTGCATTGAAGGTCCGAAAGGCATACTTGGTCGTTCCAGCGATGGCAGAGGCAATACTGGTCTTGCCGATACCTGGAGGTCCGTAGAGAATCATGGAGGACAGGCGGTTGGCTTCCACCATGCGGCGGATGATTTTTCCTGGTCCGACCAGATGCTTCTGACCGATGACCTGATCGATGGTTTTTGGGCGCATGCGAAGCGCGAGATTGTCTGGCATAGCAGTCCTTTCTAACATGGATTTTCTGATGTATATGTGGTAAGATGGTAGTATCTATTTTAGCATATTTCCGAGCAATCGGGGCGATTAAAGAGTCGCATAGAAAGAGGACCAAATGGCAACTTATGGATTTTTAGATGTTTTAGAGGAAGAGTTGGACAAGAACTTTCCCTTTGACTTTGAGATTAGTTGGGACAAGCGTAATCACGCGGTTGAAGTGAGTTTTTTGCTAGAAGCACAAAATGCTGCGGGAGTAGAGATGCTGGACGAGGACGGAGAGGTGTCATCAGACGACATTCTCTTCGAAGAAGCAGTCCTTTTCTACAATCCTGCCAAGTCAACAGTCAATGCGGACGATTATCTGACTGTCATTCCTTACTTACCAAAGAAAGGCTTCTCTCGTGAATTTTTAAACTATTTTGCGCTGTTTCTTAAGGATACAGCTGAGATTGGCTTAGATGCACTCATGGACTTTTTGGAAGACCCAGAAGCAGAAGAATTTGTCATGGAATGGAACCAAGAAGTCTTTGAAGAAGGAAAAGTTGGCTTGGAAGAAGGAGAATTTTACCCTTATCCGAGGTACTAGGAGTTGGTTAGAGATTTTATGAAAAAAATTGGGACTTATTTGGTTTATGTGCTAGCCTTTGTCTTTATTATGCTAGCTTTTGCTTGTGGAACTATCGCATTTGCAGAGTTGGGGTATTCCGCAGTTTTAGCCTTTACTTTTGGTTATTCCTTTGCTCTTCTAAGCATGTATTTAATCTTTATTCTTCATGAGCTGGGTCATGCTTTTTGTGGCTACTTGACAGGCTATCGGCTGGTGGCTTTTGGATTAGGACATTTTCTTTTGACCAAAAAGTCAGGCAGGTTTTATCTTAGTCGAACAGCCGTTCTGAAAAATGTTGGTGCTCAGTACATTGGATTGAAAGAAGATGAAAGTGATCAAAGAATCATCCTGATGCTTTCAGGAGGCTTGATGGTCCATCTCAGCTTGATATTATTGGCGATATTGTTTGGATTTTTGACAAGAAGCTGGTATTTTGCTGGTACTTGGATTTTTCTGAATTTATCTTTCTTTCTAAACAACGCTTTACCAGTCGGTATCACCGATGGAGCAAAAATCTGGGAATTGCTACAACACCCTGAAAATACGAAATACGCCTACATGGTGTTGAGGCATTCTGCCCAGACCTTGTTAGCTCCTCAAGAATATGACTTGAAAGACTTTACCATGCCTGTTGATAAGAATGCGAGAGGGAGTTTTGCAGAAAGTATTGAAACTCTTCGGGGAGTGGTTTTTATATTGGATGATCATTTAGAGGCAGCTAAAAAGCTATTTCAATCTTTACTAGAGAGAACAGAACACTCGCTGTCTGAAACTTTTTGCCAGCTATACCTTCTTCAAATTGCCTTGCTAGAAGGTGATAATGAAAAAGCGGAGCAATATGCAAGTAATCGAAGCGTCAAATCCTTTTTATCTCTAAAAATGGCAGATGTGCAAATGATTCAAGCATGGTACCAATTTAAAGTTAAGAATGATGTAGCTCAAGCTCGCAAGGCTATGAAAATTGCTAGACAGAAAATGAATAGTAGCCGGATGCTACAGGATGAGCAATGTTACTATGAAAACTGGTTAGCAGAGCTGGAAAAAGCATTAGTCGAAGGAGTCTAACATGGAAATCGAAATTACTGATTTTACAGGCTGCAAGATTGCCCTCTTTTGCGAGGATAGGATTTTAACTATCTTGCGGGATGATAAGGAAAATATCCCGTGGCCCAATACGTGGGAACTGCCAGGTGGTGGCCGTGAAGGGGACGAAAGTTCTTTTGAGTGCGCGGCGCGTGAAGTTTATGAAGAACTAGGCATTCATCTGACTGAAGATTGTCTACTTTGGAGTAAGGTTTACCCAAGTATGCTTTTTGAGGGGAAGGAATCCGTCTTTCTAGTTGGCAAGTTGGCTCAGGAACAGTTTGATAGTATCGTCTTTGGCGATGAAGGACAGGGCTACAAATTGATGAATATTGACGAATTTCTTGGCTCAGATAAGGTTGTGCCACAGTTGCAGGATAGAGTGAGGGATTATTTGGAGGAAGTAAAATGATTTTTACAATTGCAACAACTACACTAAATAAAGAAGTTAAACGCAAACTAAAAACTGGACAATATTCTAGGGAAGAAGCTAGATTCATTTATATAGAATATCTAAAGTTAAAAAAACAAAGGGAAAGTGGCATTAAAGTAGCAGGAATTTCTACGGCCGTTATCTGGGGGTTACTGTATGTTCTGTCTTTACAAGGTGAGAACACTCAACCACTTTCATTTTCAGTATATTTTTTATTATTGATACTGCTTGCAGGAGTTGTTCTATTTGTTTATTATCTTACGTTTGGTATTTTTAAACAGCAGATTCATAGCGCAATGAAAGAACACTATACAGATGTGATTGAAGAATTTAAGAAAAATAAGGAAGATTCAAAATGGAAACATGGCAAGAGTTAAAAGTTACAGTTAAGCGTGAGGGAGAGGAGCTGGTCTCTAACCTCCTGATTGAGCTAGGTGCTCAAGGTGTTGCGATCGAAGACAGCATGGACTATGTGGGAAATGTCGACCGTTTTGGTGAGATTTTCCCAGAGGTGGAGCAAGAGGAAGAAATCGTGGTGACCGCCTACTATCCTGAAACGGTTGATGTAGCAGTGGTTGAGGCAGACTTGCAGGCACGTCTGGCAGAATTGACAGATTTTATGGACTTGGGAGAAGTCAAGATGGGGACGACTGCCTTGGCTGAGGAAGACTGGGCAGACAACTGGAAGAAATATTATGAGCCAGCCCGTATCACTCATGACTTGACCATCGTGCCATCCTGGACGGACTATGAGGCGACTGCGGGAGAAAAGATTATCAAGCTAGATCCTGGTATGGCCTTTGGTACTGGGACGCATCCAACAACCAAGATTAGCCTTTTTGCCTTGGAGCAGGTCCTTCGTGGTGGTGAGACAGTAATCGATGTGGGAACTGGCTCAGGTGTCCTTTCTATCGCTAGCTCACTTCTAGGTGCTAAGGAGATCTTCGCCTATGACCTGGATGATGTGGCGGTTCGTGTGGCTCAGGAAAATATTGAGCTCAATCCAGGCATGGAAAATATCCATGTAGCGACAGGAGATTTGCTTAAGGGTGTGGAAATTAAGGCAGATGTCATCGTGGCTAATATCTTGGCGGATATTCTCATTCATCTGACTGAGGATGCCTATCGCTTGGTCAAGGATGAAGGTTATCTCATCATGAGTGGCATTATCAAGGACAAGTGGGAAATGGTGCGCGAGTCAGCTGAGTCAGCTGGTTTCTTCCTTGAGACCCATATGATTCAAGGAGAGTGGAATGCCTGTGTTTTCAAGAAGACCAAGGATATTTCAGGTGTGATTGGAGGCTAGCATGCAACAGTATTTTGTCAAAGGAAGTGCTATCTCACCTGTCACTATCGAGGATAAGGAAACCAGCAAGCACATGTTTCAGGTCATGCGCTTGAAAGAAGGTGATGAGGTTGTTTTGGTCTTTGATGACAGTATCAAGCACTTGGCGCGCGTGATTGATGTGGAAAATCGTCAGTTTGAGTTGGTAGAAGAATTGTCTGACAATGTCGAACTGCCCGTCCAAGTGACTATCGCATCAGGATTTCCCAAGGGAGATAAGCTGGAGTTCATCGCTCAAAAAGTAACTGAACTGGGTGCCAGCCAAATCTGGGCATTTCCTGCCGACTGGTCAGTCGCCAAGTGGGACGGCAAGAAATTGGGCAAAAAAGCTGAAAAACTTGAAAAAATTGCCCTTGGAGCAGCAGAACAAAGCAAGCGTAATTTGGTCCCAAGTATCACTCTTTTTGAGAAGAAAGCAGACTTTCTAGCTCAGCTCGACCAGTTTAACCGAATCGTGGTAGCTTACGAAGAGTCAGCCAAAGAAGGTGAAGCCGCTGCGCTTATACAAGCAGTCACTGGTCTTGAAAAAGGAGCCAAATTGCTCTTTATATTTGGTCCAGAAGGTGGTCTATCACCTGCAGAAATCAAAAGTTTTCAAGCCAAAGGAGCTGTTTTGGCAGGCCTTGGACCTCGCATTTTGCGAGCGGAAACAGCACCACTTTACGCTTTATCAGCCCTTAGCGTATTATTAGAATTAGAAAAATAAGAGGAAGAAAATGGAACAAAAACACCGTTCAGAATTCCCTGAAAAGGAACTTTGGGATTTAACAGCTCTATACCAAGACCGTGAGGATTTCTTGCGAGCCATCGAAAAGACTCACGAAGACATCAACCAATTTAGCCGTGACTACAAGGGTAATCTTCACACTTTTGAGGATTTCGAGAAGGCTTTTGCGGAGCTGGAGCAGATTTATATCCAGATGAGCCATATCGGCAATTATGCCTTTATGCCTCAGACGACAGACTATAGCAATGAGGATTTTGCTAATATCGCCCAAGCTGGAATGGACTTTGAAACAGATGCTAGCGTAGCCCTGACCTTCTTGACGATGCCTTGGTGGCAGCAGACGAGGAAGTCTTGAATCGCTTGGGTGAACTGCCACATTTGACAGCAGCCATTCGTCAGGCCAAAATCAAAAAAGCTCACTATCTTGGGGCTGATGTGGAGAAGGCCTTGACCAACCTGGGGGAAGTTTTCTACAGTCCACAGGATATTTACACTAAGATGCGAGCTGGGGATTTTGAGATGGCTGAGTTTGAAGCCCATGGCAAGACCTACAAAAACAGCTTTGTTACCTATGAGAATTTCTACCAAAACCATGAGGACGCTGAGGTTCGTGAAAAATCTTTCCGTTCCTTCTCAGAAGGGCTTCGCAAGCACCAAAATACAGCAGCCGCAGCCTATCTAGCTCAGGTTAAGTCTGAGAAATTATTGGCAGATATGAAGGGCTACAACTCAGTTTTTGATTATCTTTTAGCTGAGCAGGAAGTAGACCGTGCTATGTTTGATCGTCAGATTGACCTGATTATGAAGGACTTTGCGCCAGTTGCTCAGAGATATCTCAAGCATGTTGCCAAGGTCAATGGTCTTGAAAAGATGACCTTTGCAGACTGGAAATTGGATTTGGACAGCGCCCTGAATCCTGAAGTGACTATTGACGACGCCTATGATTTGGTTATGAAGTCAGTAGAACCTTTGGGAAAAGAATATTGTCAGGAAATTGCCCGCTATCAAGAAGAGCGCTGGGTTGACTTTGCTGCCAATAGTGGCAAGGATTCTGGTGGATATGCAACGGATCCCTACCGTGTGCATCCTTATGTCCTTATGAGCTGGACAGGTCGCTTGAGTGATGTCTATACCTTGATTCATGAAATCGGGCATTCTGGTCAATTCATCTTTTCTGACAACCACCAAAGCTACTTCAATGCTCATATGTCGACCTACTATGTTGAAGCACCATCAACCTTTAATGAATTGCTTTTAAGTGATTATTTGGAGCACCAGTCTGACGACCCTCGTCAAAAACGCTTTGCTCTTGCCCACCGTTTGACAGACACCTACTTCCATAACTTTATTACCCACCTCTTGGAAGCAGCCTTCCAACGTAAGGTTTATACATTGATTGAAGAAGGAGAAACCTTTGGAGCAAGCAAACTCAATAGTATCATGAAGGAAGTTTTGACGGACTTCTGGGGAGATGCCATTGAAATTGACGATGATGCAACCTTGACTTGGATGCGCCAAGCTCACTACTACATGGGCTTGTATAGCTATACCTACTCAGCGGGACTAGTTATTTCGACTGCTGGTTATCTCCATCTGAAACATTCAGAAACTGGAGCTGAAGACTGGCTCAATCTCCTCAAATCAGGTGGTAGCAAAACACCTCTTGAGTCAGCCATGATTATCGGAGCGGATATCTCAACAGATAAACCACTCCGTGATACCATTCAGTTCTTGTCAGACACAGTTGACCAGATTATCGCCTATAGTGCAGAGTTGGGAGAGTAAGGGGATCCGGTGTCGGATTTAAGACGGTTTATTGATAAGATGAATATATAAAAATCACCTATTTTGAACTACACCCCAGAAGTTAGATTTTTTCTGTCTAACTTCTGGGTTCAGTATACTTAAGGTGATTTTTTCATGCTTTAAAGATTTATTCAAATTTTCCTTTATTGGCTTCATTTGAAGCCTTCATGCTAATTTGTAAAAGGTTGGCGAGATTTTCATTATCAAGGCTAGCTTCTCCATTATTATCCACTTTTATGGCGAGGTAATGAGTGTTGCGATCAAGATAATCCATTCCCTCTAAGTCGACATAGTTATTCGCTTTAAAATCGAGAGCTGCCAATTGATATACAAAACGAATATTCATGGCTTTAGCATAGTCTGTGTTTAGAATTTTTTGTTGTTCTTCTACCATTCCTCGAAAGAATTCAAGTTTGTCTGTGTGATAGGATGCTTTGACTTCATATTGGTAAGTATCTACAGCTGGAGACATAAATTTCAAATAAACCAAGTCGCCCTCTACCTTGTAATCTTCAAGAGTATAGGCGCCTGCTTTTCCTAATGCATTGGTGTTGACCTTGAAAAACATTGGTGCATAAATTTTGAGAGGATATTTTTCTCCCTTATACTCAAAGATGGTATCATTTGAAAAATTCGGACGGATTTTAGTTAACTCAGGGACTAAATATTCGTTCCAAATCTTATCAAATAACTCTTCTTGATTGCTAGCACCCGCTGATTTCACAACTAGGTCAAAATTTTCTTGATTGACAAAGACGGCATCCACTAATTTGAGGGCTGTTTGAACCTTAGGATCTGAAATTTCCTTTTTCTTTTTTTCAAGATTCTCAGCCGCATCTTTAGTCCGATCTAAAGTTTTATTAAATTGACTGCCACTGTTTGTTTCAACAAAGGTTCTCTCATAGTTCGTAGGTTCAACTTTGGCATTCCAGTCAAATGAAGCGGCAGGACCAGTTACATCTTTCTTATGGTAGGTTGCTGTCTCTGTATTTGTAGTACCTTCTGTATTGCTTGTAGCAGTGGTTGATGGTTTAGATGAACAGGCGACGAGGCCAAATACTAAAATCGTTGCAGTGGTTAGAAAATAAATTCTAAACTTTTTTCTCATGGTAGTCTCCTTCTACAAAAACGTTTATTGTATATTATCAATTATACCATTCTCTTCCTTTTTGTATGATTTATTAGAAAAAAAGGTTTGATTGAGGAATTCAGTTTATGCAAAAGCGTTTTTTTGGGAAATATTTGAAGCTCTTAATATTTTTTTGAATGATAGGTTGAAAAGGATTTTTTTATTTAATTTTTTTACTCTAAACTTGTGTAGACTAAAGAATAGATTTTATCTAGTTTAATTGATGTAGCTTTTAAAAGCCCCTTTTATGGTATACTATAGGGAATTAAATTTAGTTGTTTTATGGAATATTATTAAAAAGGAGAAGGTTATGAAAAAACGCATATTTCTCACAATGTTACTTTTAGGAGGATTGTTAATGATAGGATTAACAGGATGTGGAGAAAATAAGAACAGCCGAGAATGGATTGAGAACAAAGTCTCTGAGGTTAGTCGTGTTTATCCAACTGAAGATCTCTTTGACTTGTTCAAGCAATTTCCAGAAGGGTTTGAGATTGAGCAGGTCTATTATAAAAAAAGAAAAGTGATGGACCCGATAATTATATTACAGAAATTAAGCTGAAAGGTGATGCAACATCGAATACAATAACGGGTACTCTTTCTAAAATCCCAGCGAAGGATGATGCTCCAAAAAGCGACGAAGTGGTAGTAAGTGTTCAATATGTAGACAACAAATTTATTTTTTCTGATGAAGAAACCGCTAAAAAAAATATGGAAGTTTGATGGTTTCTTGTTTCAAAAACTTGATATAGATAAAGAATTTTTAAGCAAATAATCATTAAAAAACAAACATTTTAACGGAAACAATGGTTCTTTTTGATATAGATTATATTATTAAAAAAACACAACGATCAACCAATATTTTAATAAACAGCAACAAGCTGAAACAGTGCTAGGATTTGGTAGTTCTTTGAGATTAGATGACTTTTATTACTATTCTATTACTGTTGATTTTAATGATGGCTATTATTTTAAGGAGAGAGTATCGAATTAGGAGAGAAGTATGAGTAAGAAGGATACAGTGAACAGTGGTATTGCCACTCTAGATGCAGCAAATTTAACTTACCAATTTGAGTAGGATGCAAGAAAATGTCACTATAAATGAATTATGGCTAACTGTTTTTGGAATATTATAAATAAGGAGAAGGTTATGAAAAAACGCAGATTTCTCACAATGGCACTTTTAGGAGGATTGATAATGATAGGATTAACAGGATGCGGAGAAAACAAGAATAGCCGAGAATGGATTGAGAATAAAGTCTCTGAGGTTAGTCGAGTTTATCCAACTGAAAATCTCTTTGACTTGTTTAAGCAATTTCCGGAGGGGTTTAAAGTAAATCAAGTGTATATAAAACGTGGAACCTATCTTATCGAAATCACTTTACAGGGAGATAGTAGCAATCAAACGATTTCTGGAGTTCTAACTAAGACACGTGCTTCTGAAGATATTACTGAAAAGCCAGAAGAAACAATAAAAGTAGATTATATCGATAGGAAATTTACCTTTTCTGATGAGGAGAAGGCGAAAGAAATATGGCCTTTTGATGGGTTTTTTTATTTCAAAAGTTAACAATTAATCACTCTTTTCTATCTTCATTGTCTATGAAATCTAAAAAAATTATAATGGTAATAATGGGGCATTTGATATTGATTATTTAGTTCGGAATCAAACTATCAATCAGTATTTTTAAAAAAAGATGAAAATGAACAGGCAACATTAGGTTTTTGGAAGTTCATACCGAAACGACGATTATTACTATTACTCAGTAACTATCAACTACGATAATGTTTATACATTTATAGAAACGGTATCGAATTAAGGGGAAATCAAATAGTAGATAAAAAATATATGAATAGTGGAATTCCTACTCTAGATGTAGTTAGTCTGGCTTACAAATTTGAGTAAGGTGAAAGGAAATATTGCTTTTATGGTATACTATAGGGAATTAAATTTAGTTGTTTTATGGAATATTATAAGTAAGGAGAGGGTTATGAAAAAACGCATATTTCTCACAATGTTACTTTTTAGGAGGATTGATAATGATGGGATTGGCAGCATGTGGAGAAAATAAGAACAGCCGAGAATGGATTGAGAACAAAGTCTCTGAGGTCAGTCGAGTTTATCCAACCGAGAATCTATTTGACTTGTTTAAGCAATTTCCGGAGGGGTTTAATATTACTCAAACATTCTATAAGGATTCGCTCAGAACAGTAGTTTCCTTAGATGGAGATGCAGAAAATCAAACCATAAAAGGAAAGATAGAGACTATAAAAATATCTACCGAACCATATAAAGAAGAAGTGAAAGACCATGTTGATGTAGAATATAAAGATGGTCAATTTATATTTTCTAACAATGAGGTAGCGGAAAAAAATTTGGGGTTATAAAAGTTTTCTATTCCAAACATTAAGTTTGAATAGAGATGTTTTATCTCAAATGAAGCTTGAAAAGTTTCAATATTTTTCAAATCACAATGTGTTTGAAATCTATTATTTTAGTGATGACTCTACGATAAATAATTTCCTTAATTCAAAAGGAGAACACATGTTATCAATAAGTGGAGCGGAATCTTATAATAATACAAAAGGTTATCGATTGAATGTTAATATTGCTTTTAAGGATAACCCAAATGATGGAATGAGTGAGATAGTTTCAAGTTGGATAGATGATAGAAATAGTGTTTCTAATTAATTTGATAACATTTAAAACATCCTGATTGACCTGATTATAAATAAGGAGCATGCGAAAGAATGAGTGAAAAAGAATCGGTTAACAGTGAAATTCCAACTCTGGATGCAGCGAATCTGACTTGTAAATTTGAATAAGATACAAGGAAATGTTGCTTTTTATTGTATACCATAAGGGAACTATGATTAGCTATTTTGTTGAATATCATAAATAAGGAGAAGGTTATGAAAAAACGCGCGTTTTTCGCAATATTACTTTTAGGAGGATTGATAATGATAGGATTGGCAGGATGTGGAGAAAATAAGAACAGTCGAGCATGGATTGAGAACAAAGTCTCTGAGGTTAGTCGTGTCTATCCAACTGAAAATCTCTTTGACTTGTTTAAGCAATTTCCGGAAGGGTTTGAGATTAGAAGTATTGATACCTACGATGAGACGAAGGACTATTCTCGTTATCAGAAGATTGAACTCGTAGGAAATGCAGAAACAAAAGAAATAACTGGTAATTTTAAAAGAATAGAAGCTCGAGGTAATCCTTATGAAGAAAAAGTGCTTTTAGAAAGCCGTGTTGTGTACACTGAAAAAGGATTGGAATTTTTGAATCCAGAAGTTTCTAAAGATGATTTGTTTTATGATGGGTTTTTATTTCAAAAGTTAGAACTAAATAAAGCAATTTTGTCTCAATTGGAACTCAAAAAAACGTACTATAATTGGGAGACTGGTGATGCTTCTATTACTTATAAAAATGTAAATAGTAAAATTATTCAGGATTACTTCCATATACAATCAAGTGAATCGTTAGACCTTTTTATTAGTGCAGACCACTCTGCAACTATTGGCTATGAATACGGTTATCCTGTGGTTTTTGACGGAGAAAATATATCTCATTCAGAACTTATAACAGGAAAAAGTAAGAGTATGAAGAAGATAGATGCCAAATAGTAATGTGCCGACCTTAGATGCTTCTAATCTGACTAACGAATTTTAATAAGATAGCAAGGAAATGTTTCTTTTATGGTATACTATAAGGGAACTATGATTAGTTGTTTTATTGAATATCATAAGTAAGGAGAGGGTTATGAAAAAACGCATATTTCTCACAATGTTACTTTTAGGAGGATTGATAATGATAGGATTAACAGGGTGTGGAGAAAATAAAAATAGTCGAGCATGGATTGAGAACAAAGTCTCTGAGGTCAGTCGTGTCTATCCAACCGAGAATTTGTTTGATTTGTTTAAGCAATTTCCGGAAGGATTTGAGATTGAGCAGGTCTATTTCAAAAAGAAAAGTGATGGAATTGATGATTCTATTACAGAAATTAAGCTGAAAGGTGATGCAACATCGCATACAATAACGGGTACTCTTGCTAAAAGCCCAGCGAAGGAAGATGCGCCAAAAAGCGATGAAGTGGTAGTAAGTGTTCAATATATAGACAACAAATTTATTTTTTCTGATGAAGAAACCGCTAAAAGAATATGGAAGTTTGATGGTTTTTTTGTTTCAAAAACTTGGTATAGATAAAGAGTTTTTTTAAGTAAATTATCATTAAAAAAACAAACATTTTTAATGGAAATAATGGTTCTTTTGATATAGATTATATTATTAAAAAAACACAACGATTAACCAATATTTTTAATAAACAGCAACAAGCTGAAACAGTGCTAGGATTTGGTAGTTCTTTGAGGTTAGATGACTTTTATTATTATTCTGTTACTGTTGATTTTAATGATGGCTATTATTTTAAGGAGAGAGTATCGAATTAGGAGAGAAGTATGAGTAAAAAGGATACAGCGAATAGTGGTATTGCTACTCTAGATGCAGCAAATCTGACTTACGAATTTGAGAATGTGCGAGTTAATCAACCTGAAATTGGACATGATGATAGAAAACAACTTCTTAATGCAGTAGACAGAAGTAAACCTCTCCCCTCTAACCTCCAGTATCTAGATGATTTTCATGATGACTTTACTGGGACGAGTGGTACAGCCTTCCTAGATAAGGACAGTGGAGAGGTGATTATTGCCTATACGGGAACGAATCCTAATGCGGATATAGTCAAGGATGTCGCTACAGATGTCGGTAGTATAGCCATGGCGCTCGGTTTTCATTATGATGAAGCTTTCAAATTTATGAAAGGATTCGACAGAGATATGGGGATAATATTACTCTAACTGGACATTCTTTAGGAGGTAACATCGCTCAGAGGGTGGCCTTAGAGTATAACGCTCCGCGTACTGTGGTATATAACTCAGCGCCTCTCTATTTAGAAGGTCTTATCGAATCTAAAGATAAAATCATAGATTATCTGACTCCGTGGGATTCGGCAAGGGAGAAGATAATCAATAAACAAAAGACATTCACAGGTCAAGTAGTACGAATCCGGACTCAAGATGACTTTCTTAACAATATCTCAAAACCTTTTTTAGGTGTATACTTGGGGGAAGATTATCTGCTTGAAAATTCCGGTGGGCACAGTATTGATCCAGATATTACGGGTGATAAAAATCAAATTAACCAAATCAAAGATATTTTGGAAAATCAGAGTCCAGAGAAGATGACTGGACTTGAAAAGAAGAACTATGAAACTCTGAAGAAATTACAAGGTGTCAAAAATCGACTTCTAAAACAGTTGAATACGCAATTTTTATCAGATGGTAGTATAAGTAGCCATGAGATGTTTTTCTTGGATAGTGTCCAAGCAACAGCTGTTGCGACGGCAATGACAGAGAGTGTCAGTAACGGACACAGCGAGATTGAGGCAGTGGCTAAAAAAGCAGTTACAGATGCTGAAACACTCTACGATAAAAGTAAGGAAGTTCCCTGGTTTGTAACAGAGTTAACTAATGATGAGATAGAGGATGTCTATGTAGAAGCTGGGGTAACGTATGATAGTATTGTGGGTGAGACTCAGAGACATTTTGATAAAAAAGTAAGTAAATCAGCTGCGATTGTAAAAGCCTTTACGGATTTGGAAACCAACATTCAGAAAGGTGTTGAACAGGCGGTTGAAGGAGACGAAAGCTTGGCAAGGGATATTAATCAATGGACAAACTAGAAGAAATCCAAGTGAAAATAAAAAGCAAGAAGAGGGACTTTGGTCTTTGGAGGATGATTATAGAACTGCTAAGAAGAAAATAGAAGAATCCTATGAAAGTTTAGATCATAATCGTTCTCAGTTGACCAGATTATATGAGGAGTTTGAGAACATTGCTTATGATTTTGGTAGACAGAAATCTGGAGACGATGGGGAGCACCATCAATTTCTGATGTTATTAGAATCTTATTCAAGTGAGACGAGTAGTGAGTATCTTCGGCAGTATGCTAAAATAGAGGCAAAAGATGAAGAGTTGCAGACTCAGTACCGAAAAGAACGCTCTCGCTTAGAAAAAGAGTTAGAAGAGAGTTATAGTCAAATAAAAGCCTTATATGAGTTAGAAAGGGGGCAGAAGAAATGCTAGTGGATTTAGTCATAGATGCTTTGATTGGACCTATGTCAGAATCAGCCAGACGAGAAATCAAAAAAACATTAGAAAGAGCAGCTATCAAAGCATTTTGTGCTCCTCCTATAAAATCAGGTAGAAAAGGTATTGTAGATAAGTGCGATGAGGAGATAGGGGTTCTTGCTATGACAAATAAGACTGCTGTAACGACTTTAGCAGCTCAAATGGATAGTTCAATTAATGGTTTAGGACAAAAAGCAATTAGCGAGGCTGTTAGTAAAAATAGTACATCTTTTGAAGATTTAACTCCGAAAAAGAAAAAATAGTGTTTTAACCATGCCCTATTCCTTCTCGATTTCCCCCTCCAACTATTTTTCCAAATATTCCTCTTCAAAGTCATCTTCGGATGGCTTTTTGATAAGTTACTAGAAAAGTAGAGGTACTTGAGATGCGTAAAAAATTACAAAGAAAAGTGACAGAAGAAAAACCAAGCTATAGTCGAGAAGAAATTCAGTGGTTGCTCGAGCATTTGGGAGATCCCTCTCCAGAAATTCGAGACGAACTTGTTTTTACGAGTTTGGCTAGAGGGATTCAAGAAGAGTTGTTTTCCCTTGAGCAATTTCAGTTTATTTCAGAAGAGATCTCCTCTGATGAAGGTCTATACAAAGAGATTGATAGTAGAGGAGTTTCGGCTCTTAAACGTTCTTTTAGGGCGCTTATTTATGCCAATCTTTTGTCCTGCGATGGTACTAAGGAGTCGCTTTATTACCAGCAGTTGTCTTCTCCTATCAGGGCTACCATGCTAAATCAAGGCTTGCACTATCTTTCAAAAGAAAAGGATACAACTGGTTTTTCAAGTCAGTATGGTTGGGTTCACGCTTTTGCGCATGGTGGTGATCTCTTGACGGAAGTTATATGCCATCCTAGATTTCCAAAGTCAGATATAGCCGAAGCATTTGAAATCATTGGGAAAATCTTTAAACGTGTTGAGATTCGTTTTACAAATGATGAAGATTGGCGGTTAGCCAGAGCGTTTTATGAACCAATCTTACGAGGGAAAATCGAACCGTCTCTATTCACTGCTTGGCTGCAAACAGTCGAATTCCCCCTGAAAGAAGCAAACGATTTCCATAAATTTTCCAATTTCAGATCTTGTTTGCTGGAAATTTACCTTCAACTAGACTGCCATAATCTTTTACAAGATGACTTGAAAAAAATCATTCAATCTTTTTACTACTAGAGATTAGCTGGTCATTTTATGATTTTCAAAGAACTTTCCAGTCACTTTTCTTGAAACTCTTTCCTTCTTTTGATAGACTAATACATAGTTTTTAAAAAAAGGAGACTTATCATGAAAAAATTTGTCGCTGAATTAATCGGTACGTTCATGCTTGTGTTCATCGGAACAGGAGCCGTTGTTTTTGGAAATGGTACAGAGGGTCTTGGACACCTTGGAATTGCTTTTGCCTTTGGTTTGGCAATCGTGGTTGCAGCTTTCTCAATCGGAACTGTTTCAGGTGCGCACTTGAACCCAGCTGTTTCAATCGCTATGTTTGTAAACAAACGCTTGTCATCTTCAGAGCTTGTAAACTACATCCTTGGACAAGTGGTTGGAGCTTTCCTTGCGTCAGGTGCGGTCTTCTTCCTCTTGGCTAACTCAGGAAAGTCAACTGCTAGTCTTGGTGAAATGCCTTGGCAAACGGTGTAACTGTCTTTGGTGGTTTCTTGTTTGAAGTCATCGCAACTTTCTTGTTTGTCTTGGTTATCATGACTGTAACTTCAGCAAGCAAAGGAAATGGCGCGATTGCTGGTTTGGTGATTGGTTTGTCCTTGACAGCTATGATCCTTGTTGGATTGAACATCACTGGACTTTCAGTAAACCCAGCTCGTAGCTTGGCACCAGCTGTCTTGGTTGGTGGTGAAGCCCTTCAACAAGTTTGGATTTTCATCCTTGCTCCAATCGTTGGTGGCGTTCTTGCAGCTCTTGTTGCGAAAAACTGCCTTGGCACAGAAGAATAATAAACAAAAAGAGCCTTGCTCCTCATCTTGAGGAACAGGGCTTTTTTGTATGATACTCTTCGAAAATCTCTTCAAACCACGTCAGCTTCGCCTTGCCGTAGGTATGGTTACTGGCTTCGTCAGTTCTATCCACAACCTCAAAACAGTGTTTTGAGCTGACTTCGTCAGCCGTATCTATAACCTCAAAGCAGTGTTTTGAGCAACCTGCGGCTAGCTTCCTAGTTTGCTCTTTGATTTTCATTGAGTATGAGTTTAGCGGTTGTCAATTTCTCTGGGTAAAGGTCGTGTTGGAAGAGGCGTTGTTCTGCTAAGCCTTCATACTTGGTTCCAGGTCTACCGTAGTTGTAGTAGGGGTCGATTGAAATGCCTCCGCGTGGAGTGAATTTTCCCCAGACTTCTAAATAGCGAGGGTCGAGCAAGTTGACCAAGTCTTTCCCGATAGTGTTGATACAGTTTTCGTGAAAATCCCCATGATTTCGATAGCTAAAGAGGTAGAGTTTGAGGGATTTTGACTCGACACAGAGCTTGTCAGGAATGTAGGAAATATAAATCGTCGCAAAATCTGGCTGAGCCGTAATAGGACAAAGCGAGGTAAATTCAGGACAGTTGAATTTGATAAAATAGTCATTTTCCACATGACGATTGTCAAAAGATTCGAGGACATCTGGTTGATAGTCAAAGATGTAGTTGGTTTCTTTGTTGCCCAGTAGGCTTAGATTTTTCATTTCTTCTTGTTGTGACATGATTTTTTCTTTCTAATCTTAAACACCACGTTGGTTGTCGTAGAGGAGGGTATGGAGTTGAGGAAGGACGCGGACATTGCCCCAGCTATCATCAGCGGCGATGCGTTCCCAAAGTTCTTTGAGACGGTCCAGTTGGTCTTGGACAATATTACCCGTAGCCTTGGGCTCAGGGTTTCCTGATGATAAGAAGAGAACATCGGGTTGGTAGCGCTCTTGAATGTCTTTGGCAAAGGCCAAATCGGCGTCATTAAAGACAGGGATTTAAAGGTGACCTTGTCTGGGTCCAGTTGGGAAACGATGAAATCCAAGGTCTCAAAGTTGACTTCCATCTTAGATGAAGGAGGTTTGGGGCTCAGGGTGACTTGGTCGATGTCTTTTAACCAATTTTGCCAGCGGGAGCCTTGGGTCTCAACAGCTAGAGTGACTCCACGTTCCTTGAGCTTGGTGACGAGTTGAGCCATGTTGGCTGCTAGGACAGCAGGATTTCCGCCAGACAGGGTTACATAGTCGTAGCTTCCTAGCTTGTCTAATTCAGCAATGACCTCGTCAGCGGTCATGCGAGTTGGTTTTTCAGAACCATCCCAAGTAAAGGCAGAGTCGCACCAGTCGCAGTGGTAGTCGCAACCAGCAGTACGGACAAACATGGTTTTCTGCCCGATAGCACGACCTTCACCTTGAAAGGTTGGGCCGAAAATTTCCAGAACAGGTAGTTTGAGGACACGTTCCCTAGTCATCTAACCACTCCCGTCTAAACTCTGCAAAGGCAGTCGGAGTCTCATAGAGGCGAACATATTCCAAACGGAGACCACGCTCATCTGGTAACTCTTGACTCATGGTTTGAAAAATCCAGTAAACCATATTTTCAGCAGTCGTGTTCATATAAGGCAGGGTTTCATTGAGATAGCGATGGTCCAAGTGGGGCTCTAAGTAGCTCTTGTAGATGGCTTTGATATCTCCGAAATCATAAGACATACCCCGTTCATCTAAAAATCCACTGACAGCAATCTGCAAATGATAAGTATGGCCATGCAAGGATTTGCATTTTCCTTCATAGTGAAAGAGGTGGTGGGCAGCATCGAAGGTAAATTCTTTTGATACCAAGGTTCTGTGAGGATTGTAGACAAGGGACTCCCCAGTTTCCTGTTTGATTTCTTTGGGTGCAAAAAACATTAGCCCTATCCTTTCTGTGAGAGATAAACATCTAAACCATGTTGACGTAAGTGACAGGCTGGACAATCACCGCAGCCACTTCCGATAATCCCATTGTAGCAGGTCAAGGTCTTTTCACGAACGTAGTCAAAGGCACCGAGTTGATCGGCTAACTCCCAAGTTTCAGCTTTATCTAGCCACATGAGAGGTGTTTGGATAACAAAGTCGTAATCCATGGCAAGGTTGAGGGTAACATTGAGGGATTTGACAAAGACATCCCGGCAGTCAGGATAGCCTGAGAAATCTGTCTCGCAGACACCTGTCACGATATCTTTAATACCACGTTGCTTGGCTAGAACTGCCGCAAAGGATAGAAATAGGTGGTTGCGACCGTCAACAAAGGTATTGGGAACCTCTCCCTCTTTTTGCTCGATTTCCATATCAGAGGTCAGGGCATTTTCAGTGATTTGTCCCAGTAGAGACATATCTAAGATGTGATGACGAATACCTTGTTCCTTAGCGATTTCTCTAGCAACTTGAATTTCGAGATGATGGCGTTGGCCGTAGGTAAAGGTGACGGATTCGACTGTTTCATAGTGTTTTTTAGCCCAAAAGAGGCAGGTTGTGGAATCTTGACCGCCGCTAAAGACGACCAAGGCTGATTGACGTTTCATAGTACTCCTTCCAAAGTGGGACATGTTCAGAGCACGCAAAAAGCTCCCTTGAGGGGAGCTAAAAATACCAAGTAGAGGTTTTTTTTAGCGATGGCATGTCCCAAACATCGTAATATTCTACCTACAGTCTAGCATATTTTTTGAAAAATGGCAAAGGGCAAGAAAAAAGAGACCAAATGAAGCACTTGGTCTCTAATGTGATTAACTTAATTCAGCAACGATGGCCTTGATTTGTTCTGCAGTGTGAACACCTGCAACTTGTTTCACAACTTGGCCGTCTTTTTTGAAGAGAAGGGTTGGGATAGACATGATACCAAATGCACGAGCTGTATTTGGATTTTCATCTACGTCCATTTTAACGATTTTCAAGACATCTTCTGAAAGTTCTTCAGACAATTTGTCCAAGATTGGACCTTGCATACGACATGGACCACACCAAGTTGCCCAGAAGTCTACCAAGACCAAACCGTCTTTTGTTTCTTGTTCAAATGTTGCATCTGTAATTGCTTTTGCCATTGTATTTCTCCTTTTTAATTATATTGGCTTAAATCTTGTTTCATGAGATAGAAGAAGACATCTCCATAAGTCCCATGGTAGTCCAAATTATGACCATTGTAGGTTAATTTTTGGACTGTGTAGTAGTCTGCGACGCCGATAAGGCAGGCTTGTTGAGAACGTTCAAAGTCTTGGTAAGACTCGAAAGTCATGGTTCTCTCTTGCTTGCTGGCGTCTAGATAGGTAATTTCGATCATATAAAACTCCTTTATTCGATCTTGATTTTATTTTACTCCTTGAAAAGAGGAATGTCAAGAAAAATGATTGCGCACGCAACTTTTTTAAAAAAACTGATTAAGAAATGAAGTCAAGGCTCGTTTCCAGTCTTTCTTCGACGGCCTTTTGCAGGTAAGCTAGGGTTGTTTGTCCCTCGTCAGTCAGGCAGATAAAACTAGCCCTTCTATCCTGATCGCAACATCTACGACTAAGCAAACCACAGTTTTTCTCTTCCAGGCGAGCTACCATTCGAGAAACAGCGCTCGGACTGAGGTGGAGTTTATCGGGTAAATCAATCTGTCGTAAGGATTTTTCATCAGCTAGATCCAGATAGTAGAGTAGGTAAAACTCTTTCAAGTTCAGTCTTTGTTCACTCTGCTGGGCAACAGTTTCTTCTAACAAGGTTTCCATTTCCTTTTGACGGCGGTTGTAGTCAAACCACCTTTCCAAATAGGTCATTGCTTTCTCCTTTCTTTTTAAACTAAAAATCACAAAGTCGTTACTGACTGTCTTTGCAACACAAGATGATTGCGCATGCAATGATTATACTACTTTTATCTAATCCATGCAAGAAAGAAAAATTTCGATATTTCCTTGAAATTTTCTGAAAAAAGAGTAAACTGGTATGCAAGAATTCTATTTCAAGGAGTTTAGGATGAAATTATATGTTCAATTAATGATTCTTTTTGTGATTTCTCTAATCGGTGAAGGAATCTCTAGTTTCTTTCATCTGCCCATCCCAGGCAGTATTATCGGTTTGATTATTCTTTTTCTAGCCCTGCAATTCAAGTGGCTAAGAACCAGGCATGTCAATATGGTTGGGAATTTCTTGCTGGCTAATATGACCATTCTCTTTTTGCCGCCAGCGGTGGGAATCATGGAAAAGTTTGATGTGATTGCTCCCTATCTCTTACCTATCGTCTTGATTGTCTTTTTTGCAGCGGTGATTAATATTATCCTTATAGCTCTAGTGGTTCAGTTTATCAAGCGACGGTTTGAGGGTGACTATGAGAAAGGAGGAGTCAAATGAGCGAATTTGTATCCAATCCTCTATTTGGACTTTCCCTGTCTATCCTAGCTTATCTAGCGGGAATGTTGATTTACAGGCGTTTCCACATCCTTTGACGACGCCTTTGCTTTTGTCAGCTATTTTCATTATCATCTTTCTAAAGGTAATGGGTATTTCTTACCAAGATTACTATCAAGGTGGGGTTTATCTGAACAACTTGATCGTCCCATCGACCGTAGCTCTAGGGATTCCGCTTTATAAGAGTTTTCATCTGATGAAGCACCATGCGCGGAGTATTCTCTTTGGTAGTCTGTTAGCAGTAGTTGTCAACACTAGCTTCACCGCCATAGTGGCGAAAATATTTGGAATGGACTTTTTCCTAGCCATTTCTCTCTTTCCCAAGTCAGTGACAACCGCCATGGCAGTGGGAATCACAGAAAAATTGCAAGGTTTGACGACTGTGACCTTGGTAGTCGTAGTGGCAACTGGGATTTTAACAAGTGTTATAGGACCAACCCTTTTGAAGTGGTTGAAAATTGACGACCCAGTAGCAGTCGGGCTTTCCCTTGGAGGGACAGGGCATGCTGTTGGAACTGGGACCGCCTTTCGATATGGTTCTGTAGCAGGAGCCATGGGTGGCTTGGCTATTGGTGTCACTGGTATTCTCTACGTATTTGTAAGCCCTCTTGTAGCCAGTTTGATATTGAGTTAAAAAATAAGAATGTTATATTTCTTTGTGTAAAAAGAAGCCCCTAGCTTTATTTGCTAGGGGTTTCATTAATTATTGTAAGTTTACTTTGTTCTTTAAAATATAGTAGGTTCCGAGATAGAAGCCGACACTAAGGATTAAGTCTTTGAAAATTTCAAAGGATAATACCCAATTGTAGTCGAAATCGATGCGAAGATTGAGGGTGATAAATCCAAGAACAACTTGGATGGCGATGTAGGCGACAACTGCAAGAGCTGTACGGTATTCATTAAAGAGTTGACCGATAGAGATAGACAAGTAGATACAAAGAATACCTGCAAGAGTATTAAAAATATAGGAAATCAAGGCTAACCAGAAATTATCTTGATAATTTTTTAGAATATACTCGGCAAAGGTAGATAGGTAAGCGCCTGAATCAACCATGACAATGATGATGTAAAGACTAAAAAGAAAGACCAGTGTACTTGTCAAAGACCAAACAAAGGCTCCAAGAAGTTTAGCGGAGAGGATCTGGTGTTCAGATACTGGCAGGGTGAGAGTTAGATAGCCACGACGATCGTAAACACTTCCCTTAAATCGTTGAATAATCAAAATCAAGGTTGAGATACTCAAAGTAATAACCAATCCCCCAAAAACCAGAGATAGAAATACTAACATGACAACGCCCTTATCTTGATAATAGGTGCTTGAGAGGCTACTGCCCTGAATACCGATGATGACAGATAAGGATAGTACAGCTGCATAGAGGGCTAAAAACCATTTGTTGACATTTTTAAATTCATAACGAACTAAATTCCAAAACATAACAATCTCCTTTAACTAGGCTTTGAATTCGTGACGGAAGAGCTGGTCAATTGATTCACCTGACTCGTAACGAATATCATCCACATTTCCTTGGCGGACGACTTTTCCATTTTTCAGGAAAATAATTTCATCTAGTACGGATTCAATATCTGAAATCAAGTGGGTTGAAATCAAAACGCTTGAGGTTGGTGAATAGTTGTTGATGATGGTATTCAAAATATAATCACGGGCAGCTGGGTCTACACCACCAATTGGTTCGTCAAGAACATATAGACGAGCTTCTCGACTCATAACGAGGATGAGTTGAACCTTTTCTTTATTTCCTTTTGATAACTGCTTGAGGCGGCTGTCTTCACTGATTCCAAGGTCGCTAAGGAGGTTCTGAGCTCGCTCAAGGTTGAAATCTTGATAGAAAGTTTGAAAGTAAGTGAGAGCATCCTTTACCTTCATTTGCTCATTCAGATAAGTCGTGTCTGGTAGATAAGAGACAATCGCCTTGGTAGCAGGGCTTGGCTCCATGCTGTTAATGAGGACACGACCTTGGTCTGGTTGGAGAAGTCCGTTGATTAGTTTGATCAAGGTTGTTTTTCCAGAACCGTTTGGTCCAAGGAGACCGACGATTTTCCCAGCGGGAATCTCAAGGGAAATATTGTTGAGGGCTGCTGTAGAACCATAAGATTTGGATACATTTTCAAATGCTAGTAATGTCATACTTTTAAACTCCTTTAATATAACCGCTTAATACAGAGGGTAAGTCTTCACGATTGTAACCGAATTGAAGCATGCCAGTTACAAAATCTTGTAGTTGCTCCTCAGATAGTTGCTTGCGAGTTTGGACAATTAAGTCCCGATCCTCTGTCACAAAGCGTCCGGTTGTACGCTTGCTGTAGACCAAGCCTTCACGTTCAAGATCAGACAAGGCACGTTGGATAGTATTGGGATTGACCCCAGCCTCACTTGCCAGCTCTCTCACGGTTGGGAGCTGTTGGTTGGGTTCCAGTTTATGGGAAACAATATCTAGTTTGATTTTTTCCATAATCTGCAAATAGATTGGTTTTGTATTATCAAAAATCCAGGACATCATAGTCTCCTTTCTTTACCTTTATTGTTCTAATAAAATAATACAATAAAACAAAAAACTTGTCAAGTAAAAATAAGAATTGTTTTGGGAATTGCTCAAAAAATGGTATAATGAAAAGAAAACGACAAGGAGGAAAATGCATGCGTTGTCCAAAATGTGGGGCTAGCAAGTCTAGTGTTGTGGATAGTCGACAAGCCGAAGAAGGAAATACCATCCGTCGAAGACGTGAGTGCGATGAGTGTCAGCATCGTTTTACGACCTATGAACGAGTAGAAGAAAGAACGCTGGTTGTCGTCAAGAAAGACGGTACACGAGAACAATTTTCGAGAGATAAAATCTTTAATGGGATTATCCGTTCAGCCCAGAAGCGTCCTGTGTCAAGTGATGAAATCAACATGGTGGTCAATCGTATTGAGCAAAAACTCCGTAGTCGCAGTGAGAATGAGATCCAAAGTGAATATATTGGAGCTTTAGTCATGGAAGAATTGGCAGAGCTTGATGAGATTACCTATGTTCGTTTTGCCAGCGTTTACCGTAGTTTTAAGGATGTGAGTGAGTTGGAGAGTCTGCTCCAGCAGATCACCCAGTCCTCGAAAAAGAAAAAGGAAAAAAATAGATGAAGCCAAATGACCGTTTTTTTCCTTTTCTAAAGAATAATCGGGTGTCGCAAGATACCTCATCTCTGGCGCAGTGTTACCTCCCGATTATCGGTCAGGAGGCTCTGAGCCTCTATCTATATGCCATTACCTTTTTGGGATGGCGGGCAAAAGGAACACCTTTTTTGCTAACATTCTTAATCATTTAAACTTCGGGATGAATACGCTCCTCCAGTCCTTTAAAAATCTTATCTGCTTTGGATTTGTTGACCCTTTATCAGAAAGGGGAAACCTATGAATTACAGCTTCATTCTCCCTCTCCAGTCAGGAATTTCTAAGTCATTCTGTCTATAGTAGACTATTGGAAAAAAAGATTGGTGATACAGCTGTTTCCACTATGAAACAGATTCCAAGTGAGGGAGAAGCACTCTCTGTTTCTTTGAGCCAAGTCTTTCCAAACTTGACCGAAGAAGTGACTCCAACCGAGTCTAAAATCAAGGTGAAAAACGATTTTGATTTGGAGCATTTTCAGCGTCTGATGGCTCGAGATGGTCTGCGTTTTGAAGACGAGCAGGCGGATGTTTTGGAATTATTTGCCATCGCAGATGAAAAAAAATGGACCTGGTTTGAAACCTATCAATTAGCCAAGGCGACTACAGTGGCTCAGGTTATTTCAGTCAAACGCATGCGTGAAAAGATAGCACAAAAACCAGCGTCTTCTGACTTTAGCCCCAAAGAAATGACCATTATCAGGGAAGCTAAAAATAAAACTCCCCTGGAATTTTTAGCCGAAATCAAGCAAACACGTAAGGGAAACATCACCCAGAGTGAAAGAGAACTCCTTCACCAGATGGCGTCTTTAGGCTTGCTGGACGAAGTTATCAATATCGTCTTACTTTTAACCTTTAACAAGGTTGATTCGGCCAATGTCAATGAAAAATACGCCATGAAGGTCGCCAACGACTATGCCTATCGTAAGATTCGGACAGCAGAGGAAGCCGTGCTTCGGATTCGAGAACACCAGCAAAAAGGGCAAGAAGAACAGAAAAACAAGGCCAGCTCAACTAAGACAAATGTTCCCAAGTGGAGCAATCCAGAATATAAAAATCAAACCAGCGAGGAAACTCGTTTGGAACTAGAACGCAAAAAACAAGAAATGTTAGCCCGATTAGAAGAAGGAGGAGACTAGATGGAAAGTGTTGGTGACGTAATCAAACGTCAGACAAGTCGTTTTCAGTATCAGGACCTAGTCCAGCAGATCATGAAGGACCCCGATGTAGCGGCTTTTATCCAGAAAGAATCCCTCAGCCAAGAGGAGTTAAATCGTAGCATCTCCAAGTTCAACCAATATATCACAGAACGAGATAAGTTTCTTCGTGGGGATGCTGACTATATAGCGCGTGGCTATAAGCCTATCTTGGTTATGAATCATGGTTATGCAGATGTATCTTATGAAGAAACACCAGAACTAATCGCGGCTGAAAAAGAGGCGGCAATCAAGAATCGTCTCAAGTTGATCAATCTACCAGCAAGTCTCAAGAAAGCGAAATTGGCTCAGATTGACCTGGATGACTTAGGACGTTTACCTATTTTTGAGAGACTCTATGCCTTTGTTGACCTTTACCCTAGTATCCGAAAAGGTCTCTATCTTTATGGTGATTTTGGTGTCGGTAAGAGTTTCATGATGGCGGCCCTGGCCCATGACCTATCTGAAAAACGAGGTGCTTCAACAACCATTCTCCACTATCCAAGTTTTGTCATTGATGTGAAAAATGCTATTGGTGAAGGATCTGTGAAGACCTTGGTGGATGAGATTAAGTTAGCAGAAGTCTTGGTCTTGGATGATATTGGTGCAGAGCAATCCACCCCTTGGGTGCGTGATGAGATTCTCCAAGTCATTCTCCAGTATCGCATGCAGGAAGATTTGCCGACCTTCTTTACTTCCAACTTTAATTTCCAAGATTTGGAAAAACATTTTGCCAAAGGAAAAAATGGAAATGATGAAACTTGGGAAGCTAGACGGGTCATGGAAAGGATTCGTTATTTAGCTGAGGAAACGAGACTAGAAGGAGAAAATCGCCGATGACAGAAACCATTAAACTGATGAAAGCTCATACTTCAGTTCGTCGCTTTAAGGAGCAAGAGATTCCTCAGGCAGACTTGGATGAAATCTTGACTGCTGCCCAAATGGCGTCATCTTGGAAATTTCCAATCCTACTCTGTGATTCTTGTGCGCAGTCAAGAAAAGAAAGATGCCTTATATGAACTGGTTCCACAGGAAGCCATTCGCCAGTCAGCTGCTTTTCTGCTTTTTGTTGGTGACTTGAATCGAGCTGAAAAGGGATCAAGCCTTCATACGGACACTTTCCAACCCCAAGGAGTGGAAGGTCTCCTCATCACATCTGTGGATGCTGCGCTTGCTGGACAAAATACCTTGCTTGCGGCTGAGAGTCTGGGATATGGTGGTGTGATTATCGGTTTGGTCCGTTACAAGTCGGAAGAAGTGGCAGAGCTTTTTAACTTGCCTGACTATACCTACCCTGTTTTTGGGATTGCCCTCGGTGTGCCAAATCAACAACATGATGTCAAACCAAGACTACCTTTGAGCCAAGTGGTTTTTGAAGAAGAATACCAGGAACAGCCAGTTGAAGCGATTTTGGACTATGATCAAGTACAGGAAGACTATGCTGGTGCGCGTGCGACAACCTCTTGGAGTCAGCGTTTGGCAGAGCAGTTTGGCCAAGCCGAACCTAGTTCAACTCGGAAGAATCTAGAACAGAAAAAGTTATTGTAGAAAGTGAGAAAACATGGCCTTACCGACTGTTGCCATTGTAGGACGTCCCAATGTTGGGAAATCAACCCTATTTAACCGAATCGCTGGTGAGCGAATCTCAATCGTAGAAGATGTCGAGGGTGTGACACGTGACCGTATCTATGCAACGGGTGAGTGGCTCAACCGTTCTTTCAGTATGATTGATACTGGAGGGATTGACGACGTCGATGCTCCCTTTATGGAGCAAATCAAACACCAGGCAGAAATTGCTATGGAAGAAGCAGATGTCATCGTCTTTGTGGTGTCTGGTAAAGAAGGAATTACAGATGCGGACGAGTACGTAGCTCGCAAACTCTATAAAACCCATAAGCCTGTTATCCTTGCCGTTAACAAGGTTGACAATCCTGAGATGCGAAATGATATCTTTGATTTCTACGCGCTAGGTTTGGGTGAACCATTGCCAATTTCGTCTGTCCACGGTATCGGTACGGGTGATGTACTGGATGCTATCGTGGAAAATCTACCACATGAGGTCGAAGAAGAAAATCCAGATGTCATTAAATTCAGCTTAATTGGTCGTCCAAACGTTGGAAAATCAAGTTTGATCAACGCTATTTGGGAGAAGACCGTGTGATTGCTAGTCCAGTAGCTGGAACAACGCGCGATGCCATTGACACCCATTTTACAGATGCGGATGGACAAGAGTTTACCATGATTGATACAGCTGGTATGCGTAAGTCTGGTAAAGTCTACGAAAATACTGAAAAATACTCTGTCATGCGTGCCATGCGTGCCATTGACCGTTCAGATGTGGTCTTGATGGTCCTCAATGCCGAAGAAGGGATTCGTGAGTACGACAAGCGTATCGCAGGTTTCGCCCACGAAGCTGGTAAAGGAATGATCATCGTGGTCAACAAGTGGGATACTCTTGAGAAAGACAACCATACCATGAAGAACTGGGAAGAAGATATCCGTGAGCAGTTCCAATACCTGCCTTATGCTCCTATTGTCTTTGTTTCAGCTCTTACCAAGCAACGACTTCACAAATTGCCTGAGATGATCAAGCAAATCAGCGAAAGTCAAAACACCCGTATCCCATCAGCTGTCTTGAACGATGTGATTATGGATGCCATTGCTATCAATCCAACACCGACAGACAAAGGGAAACGCCTCAAAATCTTCTACGCGACCCAAGTGGCAACCAAACCACCAACCTTTGTTATCTTTGTCAACGAAGAAGAACTCATGCACTTCTCTTACCTACGTTTCTTAGAAAATCAAATCCGCAAGGCCTTTGTCTTTGAAGGAACCCCGATTCATTTAATCGCAAGAAAACGCAAGTAAAATGATAAAAAGGATTAAGTCCTAGTAATCAGTGATGAAAGAGTAATTGTATATGATTGCTCTTTTTTACTAAACAATATTGAGTGTTTAAATAATTTTTAAATTTTTATAGAGGTGGTGACTTTATTGAAAATCATTCTAAAAGAGGACATTGAACTATATCGTTATTTTATTGCAAAGGTAACATTCTTACAGACGCATAAAGAATACCATTTGGTGGAGTCCTATCTCGATAGTAATTGTTTTTTAATTGCCAATCGTGCAACAGAAGAGAAAGTGTTTGTGGCGCTCTTTAAACAACCGACTAGGAAAACGGTAGAGGTAGAGTGTAAGAAGGTTATGTTTATTCAAACTAGGAATACTAGGATTCCTGAAGGCTTTGAAATAGAGAAGGCGGAGAAAGATTTTAATGACCGGCTGGCAGAGAATATCAGACTGGGATTTTTAGAGCCAGATAGGTTAGTCGAGCAGTTTCAAGGGATGTTTGAAGAAGATCTTGAGACGTATTTTAAAAAGGCAGAAGCAAGGATTCAAGCTGAGCGACAATTTTTTGTGAAGTACTATGCCAAGGAAACGATTGAGAAGAATCCTTATCAGGTAGTGGAAGGGAATGTGTCGTTTAGTCATCCGAAGCATTTCAACGACCCGTTTGACTGTAATTGCTACTATGCGAACGGCCATTCAATGATGGATTTCTTCCGAGTCTTCTGCCTTACACACGCTACAGATAATATTTTAATGTGGTCTTATTACGCCAATAGTCACACAGGCTACGCGCTCAAGTATTCGTATGCGAGTCTGTTAGATAAAATTCATTCCTTAAAGATAGATGGACTTTGTGTATACGGAGCGGTGGAGTATATTGATAAACGACCTAATACAAGAAGCAATAGCAATCAATTTTCTTATTCGAATCTAAACTTCTATATTAAAGCGACCTTTGCAAAATTTAAAGAGTGGCAACACGAGAGAGAATACCGATTCGTGTGCATTTTGGATGAAAACAAAGAAGGCACGCACGAAGTTCTTGGAGACTGGGTGGAAATTCCGCAAGTGGATATCGTGCAAGGATACGCTGGATGTAACAATGAAATAATTAAAGTAAGTGGGTATTACCCAATCAAAAAAATTAGAAAAAGATATTTTTAAATTACCAGTTAAAATCTTAATAGAAAAGTAAGTTCAATAAGAAAAAGAAAACACAAGGTCTTCTTTCTCTTATTGGGGTCGAGTTTTGGAAGACTTGTCATCAAATTAACATCAATTTCAGGGTTGCTGTCACAGTTTTGTAATGAAAATACACTTTCTTTGTAAAAAAATCAAAATGCTATAATTCCTTAAATCAATTTTTCCTTTATCAGGGAGGTTATTATGAAAAAGAAGCAGAATATTTAAAAATAGTTTGTTGGTTCGCTTGCTTGGATTGCTGATGGTCTTTCTCTTCTTGTCAGCATTCACTGCACCTGAAAAACCTGAGTACGGGATATATGATCCAAATCACTATTTGACTGACGCGACAATTAGTCAGATTCGAGAATTGAATAATGTCAATAGTAAAAAAGCGGAAACATTCCAAATAGGCGTTTATGTTGTGAAAAGCCTAGATGGAGAAACAATCGAAACAGTTGCCAATGAAACAGCTAGAGCTTGGAAGATTGGCTATTCGGGAGATAATCACGGTGTCTTGATTGTGCTTGCAGTTCAAGATAGAAAATCACGGATTGAAACCAGCAATAATGTGGCCAGTAAGATCACAGATTATCAGACTCACAGGTTCTTGACAACAGCACGCCCCTACTTTCAAAATGGTGACTACAACAAGGGAGTTCTCTCTATAGTAAACAATCTCAACTACATGTTCTATAGTGGTTCGAGTACACCTTCTTCAAGTTCTAAAAGTAGTTACGACTATGCTACTAATTCTAGTCGTCTAAGAGAAATTGAAAAGTATACCAGTGAGAGCCAATCTTCGAAACGGCATCGAAAAAGCAGTTCGAGCGACGGAGTTATCGGATTTGGAGCTCGTGGTGGTTCACATGGAGATGATTCTGGCGGAGGCTGGTGGGGCGGTGACTCATCAGATTCAGGATCTTCTTGGTCAGACTCGGGCTCCGACTCATCTGGAGGCTGGGACGGCGGTGGCTTTGATGGTGGCGGTTCTTCTGATGACTGGTGAGTGATCCTATATAAATCTCAAACCGATTCCTCAAAGCAGTAAGGCAACTCCTTTGCAAAAGTTCACTCCTTAATTTAGAATAAAAAAACAAAGATTGGGAAATTGATTTAAAATCTGAGTCCTATCTCAGAAAAGTTGATAAAAGAAAGTGTTAGGGTTTTGATATGAAACAAAATAAAGTAATTCTCTCTATAGTGGCGATTTTCTTTGGACTACTAGTTTTGGGAAGTTGTTCCGCAGTGACGACCTATAATGGTCTGATCGGTGAACAGACTAAAGTGGAGCAGGCTCAGGCCGATGTCTCGACAGCCCTTCAACGTCGTTCGGACTTGATTGGTAACTTGGTGGAGTCCGTTAAAGGACAAATGAATCATGAAACCGAAGTCTTTACCAAGATTGCGGATGCTAGAGCTAAAATCGGTAGTAGCTCAGTAACTTCGGAAGAGAACCAAAAAGCTCAGGGAGAATTGAGCTCTGCTCTTTCCCGCTTGATTTCCTTGACGGAGAATTATCCAGAACTCAAGAGCAATCAAAATGTTGAGCAACTAATGGTCGAACTTTCAGGCAGTGAAAATCGTATCTTTGTAGCACGCAAGGATTATAATAAGGTTGCAGCTGAGTACAATCAAAAGTTGAGAAGTTTTCCAACCGTACTCTTTGCGAATATGATGAACTTTAAAGAAGCTGAAACCTTCAAAGAAACAGAAGAAGCCAAGACAGTTCCTAAGGTTGATTTCGGAACATCTTCATCAAGTCAATAAAGTGAATCGGCCTATGAATAAAGGAATTTCTCTAGTATGACTAGTGATTTCAAACTCAAACCTGGAAAGCCTTTTCCAGGTTTTTTTGGTATAATAAAAGGAAAGAGACAGTGACTGAAATGGAGACCTGCTATGGAGAAAACAAAAGCTTTTCTTGAAGCGCACTACAAGAGATATATTCTTACGATTTGCTTTCTCTGGTTCCTCATGTTCTTTCTTCCTTGGGATTGGCAAATAGGAGGAGTTTCAATTTATTATTTCGTTATGAAAAAACTCTTCGTTGAACTGCACCCCAAAAGTTAGACAGAAAAAATCTAACTTTTGGGGTGTTTTATTATGAAATTGAGTTATGAAGATAAAATTCAGATCTATGAACTAAGAAAGCAAGGACAAAGCTTCAACCTGCTTTCAAAAAGATTTGGAGTGGATGTTGCTGGTCTAAAGTACATGGTGACATTAATTGACCGTTATGGAATAGAAATCGTTAAAAAAGGGAAGAATCGTTACTATTCCCCAGAATTAAAACAAGAAATGATTGATAAAGTTCTGCTGGAAGGTCGTTCGCAAAGAAGTGTCAGTCTTGATTATGCTCTCCCAAACCAAGGAATGCTTCCAAATTGGCTGGCGCAATACAAGAAAAACGGGTATACTATTCTTGAGAAAACAAGAGGGAGACCAGCTAAAATGGGACGTAAACGGAAGAAAACTTGGGAAGAGATGACAGAACTGGAGCGACTTCAGGAGGAGAATGAACGCTTACGGACTGAGGTGGCCTACCTAAAAAAGTTAAAAGAGTTAGAGGAAAGGGACGAAGCCCTAGAGCGAGAAAGGCAGAGACAGTTAGAGAAATGCTTTCAGGAGGATTTCGACTAGATTTTCTTCTTGAAACAGCACGTCTAGCTCGCTCGACTTACTATTATCAGTTGAAGCAACTGGATGGGCTTGATAAAGATAAAAAGCTTAAAACCGAAATTCAGGCCATTTATAGTGAGCATAAAGGAAATTACGGCTTTCGTAGAGTTACTCTTGAACTAAGAAATCGCGGATTTACAGTGAATCATAAAAAGGTTCAACGTCTAATGAAAATACTTGGTTTAACAGCTCGTATTCGTCGTAAACGCAAGTATTCTTCCTACCAAGGAGAGGTTGGCAAGAAAGCAGAGAATCTCATTCAACGCCAGTTTGAAGCATCAAGGCCAATGGAAATGCTATACGGATGTGACAGAGTTTGCCATTCCAAATAGCACACAGAAACTCTATTTATCGCCTGTTTTAGATGGCTTTAACAGTGAAATTATTGCTTATCATCTTTCTACTTCGCCCAACTTAGAACAAGTGAAAGTCATGTTGGAACAGGCCTTCACAGAGAAACACTATGAGAATACCATTTTACACAGCGATCAGGGCTGGCAATACCAACACGATTCTTATCATCGATTCCTAGAGAGTAGGGGAATTCAAGCATCTATGTCACGCAAGGGAAACAGCCCAGACAATGGCATGATGGAGTCCTTCTTTGGTATTCTTAAGTCTGAGATGTTTTATGGTTATGAGAAGTCGTTTAAATCACTTGAACAATTAGAACAAGTTATTGTAGACTATATTGATTACTACAATAACAAACGAATTAAGGTCAAACTAAAAGGACTCAGTCCTGTGCAATACAGAACTAAATCCTTTAAATAATTATTTGTCCAACTTTTGGGGGTCAGTACACGTGGTCTTTGGTGTTTTATCCATCCTATACTCCATACTGATTAAAAAAATCAGTCTCTTTATCTTTGGAGTGCTATTTTGCATGGCCTTCTGGATCAATCTCTTTTTGTACTTTGGCTTATTACCAGCATTTTTTGGAAATTAAACACTAAAAATTGATGGGCTAGACTAGCTTCTAGCCCTTTTTATTTTCTTGTCAAAATAGTTTGAGAAGTGAAAATGATTTGGTTGACGAGCTATCTGTATGATATAATAAGTTCCGTAAACAGAAGATTAAGGGATTTAAAAATGGCGAAAAAAGTAAAGGACTATTATGACCTGGCTTATGCTAAGGATTTGAGTCGACGGTTGCAAGCAGCGTCCCCCGCCTTTGATGGACAAAAATTTAGCTTGTTGCTAGAAAAAGACCTGGAAAATTTGGAGTTTAGCCAGCGTCAAGAACTCTTGGCTAAAAGTATCAAAGAATGCCTCCCCCTATCTTATCAGGACTCTCTCAAGGTTTTTGAGAAAATTTTAGGCCCTGAGTTAGAGGGTGGTTTAGGCATGTTTTCAGAAGGTTACTGGCTTTGGCCAATTGGCAAATATATAGAGCTATATGGAGACAAGGAATTTGAATTGAGCGCGGCCTTTAGTAAGGAACTCACCAAGCGATTTACGGGAGAATTTTCCATGAGGCCCTTACTGGCTCGCTATCCTAAGGATACAATGGCTTTGCTGATAGAATGGAGTCAGGATGAAAACTTGCGCGTTCGTAGACTTGCCAGCGAGTGTATGCGTATCCGTCTGCCTTGGGCTAAGAGACAAACCGTGGTGTTAGATTATCTTGAGGATTTCACCACTATTCTGACCAATCTAAAGGAAGATAAAGACAAGTCCATTCAAAAAAGCGTAGCCAATAATCTAAATGATTTATATAAGGAAGCCCCCGATAAGTTTGAAAGGATTCTTCAAACTTGGAAGAGGGAGGATCTAAGTCCCAGTTGTGCTTGGATCATCAAGCATGCATCACGAACAAAAATAAAAAAATGCCGACAGAAGATTGAAAAAAGTGGATTTTAGAGATGTCTTTTTCCTTTGTAAAGTAAGGATTCTTTCTTGAAAAATGAGAGTAAATATGCTACAATTAAAAGAACATTCTAAAAATCTTCAGAATTAAAAAGTAAGGAAAATAATGGCTAATATTTTTAAAAAAATCATCGAAAATGATAAAGGTGAAATAAGAAAATTAGAAAAAATGGCAGACAAGGTCATGTCCTATGAAGAACAAATGGCAGCCTTGACCGATGAAGAACTGCAAGCAAAAACGGTTGAATTTAAGGAACGCTATGCAAATGGTGAAACGCTAGATCAACTCTTGTACGAAGCATTTGCGGTTGTCCGTGAAGGGGCTAAACGTGTTCTTGGACTCTTCCCTTATAAGGTTCAGGTCATGGGAGGAATCGTTCTTCACCACGGAGATGTACCTGAGATGCGTACAGGGGAAGGAAAAACCCTGACAGCGACTATGCCGGTATATCTGAATGCCTTGTCTGGAAAAGGAGTTCACGTAGTAACGGTCAATGAATACCTATCTGAGCGTGATGCGACTGAAATGGGTGAACTCTATTCATGGCTTGGTTTATCAGTAGGGATTAACTTAGCAGCTAAGTCTCCGATGGAAAAAAGAGAAGCTTATGCATGTGATATCACCTACTCAACCAACTCAGAGATTGGATTTGACTACCTTCGCGATAACATGGTCGTTCGAGCTGAAAATATGGTACAACGTCCACTTAACTATGCCTTGGTTGACGAGGTAGACTCGATTTTGATTGACGAAGCGCGTACACCTTTGATCGTTTCAGGAGCCAATGCTGTCGAAACAAGTCAGCTGTATCATATGGCGGATCACTTTGTCAAATCTTTGGACAAAGATGATTATATCATTGACATTCAGTCTAAGACTATTGGTTTGTCTGATTCAGGGATTGACAAGGCTGAAGACTACTTCAAACTGGAAAATCTCTACGATATTGAAAATGTGGCTCTTACTCACTTTATCGACAATGCCCTCCGTGCCAACTATATCATGCTTCTTGATATTGACTATGTGGTCAGCGAAGAGCAGGAAATCTTGATTGTCGATCAATTTACAGGTCGTACTATGGAAGGTCGTCGTTATTCTGATGGCTTGCACCAAGCCATCGAAGCCAAGGAAGGCGTGCCGATTCAAGATGAAACCAAGACTTCAGCTTCTATCACCTACCAAACCTCTTCCGTATGTATAAGAAGTTGTCTGGTATGACGGGTACTGGTAAGACAGAGGAAGAAGAATTCCGTGAAATCTATAACATTCGTGTCATCCCAATCCCAACTAACCGTCCTGTTCAACGTATTGACCACTCTGACCTTCTTTATGCAAGTATTGAAGCAAAATTTAATGCTGTTGTTGAAGATGTCAAGGTTCGTTACCAAAAAGGACAACCTGTCTTGGTTGGTACTGTTGCCGTTGAAACCAGTGATTATATTTCTCAGAAATTGGTTGCAGCAGGAATTCCCCACGAAGTTTAAATGCGAAGAACCACTACAAAGAAGCGCAAATCATTATGAACGCTGGTCAACGTGGTGCGGTTACTATCGCAACCAACATGGCCGGTCGTGGTACTGACATCAAGCTCGGTGAAGGTGTTCGTGAATTGGGTGGACTTTGTGTCATCGGTACAGAACGCCACGAGAGCCGTCGTATTGATAACCAGCTTCGTGGACGTTCAGGAAGACAAGGAGATCCAGGTGAGTCTCAATTCTACCTATCTCTTGAGGATGACTTGATGAAACGCTTCGGTTCAGACCGCTTGAAAGGTGTCTTTGAACGCCTCAATATGTCAGAAGAAGCTATTGAGTCCCGTATGTTGACCCGTCAGGTTGAAGCAGCTCAAAAACGCGTTGAGGGGAATAACTACGATACACGTAAACAAGTTCTTCAATACGATGATGTCATGCGCGAACAACGTGAGATTATCTATGCTCAGCGTTATGATGTTATCACTGCTGACCGTGACTTGGCTCCTGAGATTCACGCTATGATTAAACGTACGATCGGACGAGTTGTGGATGCTCATTCACGTTCTAAGGAAGAAGAAAAAATCAAAGCTATCTTGAACTTTGCTAAGTACAATCTGCTACCAGAGGGTTCTATTTCTGAGGAAGATTTGGCTGGTTTGTCAGATCGTGATATCAAAGATGAACTCTTCCAACGTGCCTTAAAGGTCTACGATAGTCAAATCTCAAAATTACGAGACGAGGACGCAGTCAAGGAATTCCAAAAAGTCTTGATTCTGCGTGTTGTGGATAACAAGTGGACAGACCATATTGATGCTCTTGACCAGTTGCGAAATGCTGTTGGACTTCGTGGCTATGCGCAAAACAACCCAGTTGTTGAGTACCAGGCAGAAGGTTTCCGCATGTTTAACGACATGATTGGGTCAATTGAATTTGACGTCACTCGTTTGATGATGAAAGCGCAAATCCATGAACAAGAAAGACCACAGACGGAGATTAATATTAGCACAACGGCTACTCGTAATATCGCAGCCCAGCGTGCAAATCTTCCAGCAGATGTGGACTTGAGCCGAATTGGGCGTAATGAACTTTGTCCATGTGGTTCAGGTAAGAAATTTAAGAATTGTCATGGAAGACGAAACTAATAAGACATAAGAACAGGCGGATACCTGGTGAAAATACATTTTTACTTGGTGTCCGTTTGCTTTATAAGGAGATGAATCATGGTATTTACAGCTAAAAGTCCTAAAATTAACATTGAAGAAGTTCGCACCTTGTCTAAATTAGAAGGAGCGGCTCTCGCGAGAAAAAATCAACGTGATCAGGAATTGGAAGCCATCATCCGTGGGGAAGACCAGCGTATTCTCTTGGTGATTGGACCATGTTCATCTGATAATGAAGAAGCGGTTCTCGAGTATGCCAAGCGTCTATCTGTTTGCAAGAAGAGATCAAAGACCGTATCTTTATGGTCATGCGGGTCTATACAGCCAAACCTCGTACCAATGGAGATGGCTATAAGGGTTTGATTCATCAACCAAATGCGACAGAAGCTCCTAGCTTGATCAATGGAATCAAGGCTGTTCGTCAGCTACACTATCGTGTGATTACCGAGACTGGTATGACAACTGCTGATGAGATGCTCTACCCAGAAAACCTTCCTTTGGTGGATGATTTGATTTCTTATATGGCTGTTGGGGCTCGTTCAGTAGAGGATCAACAACACCGTTTTGTGGCGAGTGGAGCAGATTTTTCAACAGGATTTAAAAATCCAACGTCTGGAAATCTCAATGTTATGTTTAACGGGATTTACGCAGCGCAAAACAAGCAGAGTTTCCTCTTCCTTGGTAAAGAGGTGGAAACGACTGGGAATCCATTGTCCCACGCCATTCTTCGCGGTGCCTTGAATGAATATGGAAAAAATATTCCCAACTACTACTATGACAATCTGATGGATACCATTGATCAGTATGAAAAGATGGGCTTGGAAAATCCCTTTATCATCATCGATACCAATCATGACAATTCGGGCAAGCAGTACATGGATCAAATCCGTATCGTTCGCCAGACCTTGATCAACCGTGACTGGAATGAGAAAATCAAAAAATATGTTCGTGGTTTTATGATTGAGTCCTATCTGGAAGGTGGACGTCAAAATGAACCTGAAGTTTTTGGCAAGTCTATCACGGACCCTTGTCTAGGCTGGGACAATACAGAAGCACTTGTTCGTGAAATTTACCAAACGCTAGGAGAATAAGATGGCATTTATCGAAAAAGGTCAAGAAATAGATATTGAAGCAATTAAGGCTGCGACCCAGCTGTTACCTGAAGCCTTGCGTTATAAGGAAGCTCGTGATCGAGAATTGGCAGCCATCATCTCAGGTGAGGATGACCGAATCCTTTTGGTGATGGGGCCTTGTTCTTCTGATAATGAAGAGGCTGTTTTGGAATATGCTCGTCGCTTAGCAGACTTGCAGAAAAAAGTTGCGGATAAAATCTTTATCGTCATGCGTGTTTATACTGCCAAGCCTCGTACTAATGGAGATGGCTATAAGGGTATGATTCATCAGCCAAATGCTAGCGAGGCGCCTAGTCTCATCAATGGTTTGCAGGCAGTTCGTCAGCTGCACTACCGTGTGATTACCGAAACGGGCTTAACGACGGCTGATGAGATGCTTTATCCGTCAAATCTCGTTTTGGTTGATGATTTGGTCAGCTATCATGCAGTTGGAGCTCGTTCAGTGGAAGACCAAGAGCACCGTTTTGTGGCGTCTGGGATTAATGCTCCAGTTGGGATGAAATCCAACATCTGGGAACCTTGGGGTCATGTTTAATGCCATCTATGCAGCTCAAAATAAGCAAACCTTCCTTTATCATGGTCAAGAAGTGGAAACTTCAGGAAATCCCTTGGCCCACGTTATCCTTCGTGGTGCCATGAACGAATACGGCAAAAATGAACCCAATTTCTACTATGAAACCCTCTTAAACGCTATCAACCGTTATGAGACCATGGGACTTGAAAATCCTTTCATCATCATCGATACCAATCATGACAATTCAGGCAAGCAGTATATGGAACAAATTCGCATTGTTCGCCAATCCTTGCTGAATCGCGACTGGAATGAAAAGATTAAAAAGACGGTTCGAGGCTTTATGATCGAATCTTACCTGGCTGATGGTCGTCAAAACCAACCAGAGGTCTTTGGTTGCTCCATAACTGACCCTTGTCTAGGTTGGGAAAATACAGTAGCCTTGGTAGAAGAAATTTATACTACCTTAACAAAATAAGTGAAAAGGATGGAGTTGGGGGAATCTCAACTCCTTTTGTGAGTATGATAGTTGGACATGGAATTGACATCGAAGAATTGTCTTCGGTAGAAGGCGCAGTTACACGACATGAAGGATTTGCCAAGCGCGTGCTGACCGCTAAAGAAATGGAGCGCTTTACCAGTCTCAAAGGGCGCAGACAAATCGAATATTTGGCAGGTCGTTGGTCGGCTAAGGAGGCTTTTTCCAAGGCTATGGGGACAGGTATTGGCAAACTGACCTTTCAGGATTTGGAAGTCTTGAACAATGAAAGAGGGGCTCCCTATTTTAGTCAGGCGCCATTTTCAGGAAAGATTTGGCTGTCGATCAGCCATACAGATCAGTTTGTGACAGCCAGTGTCATTTTGGAGGAAAATCATGAAAGCTAGTCCACATAGACCAACCAAGGCTCTCATTCAGCTGGGAGCTATTCGAAAAAATATCCAACAGATGAGAAATCATATCCCTAAAGGGACGCTCAAGTGGGCAGTGATTAAGGCCAATGCATACGGGCATGGGGCAGTAGCTGTTGCCACAGCTATCCAAGATGATGTCGATGGCTTTTGCGTTTCCAATATTGATGAAGCTATTGAGTTGCGCCAAGCAGGGATAAACAAGAAAATCCTCATCTTAGGAGTTTCTGAGCTAGAAGCCGTTTCTCTGGCTAAAGAATATGACATCACCTTGACAGTTGCAGGACTGGAGTGGATTCAAACACTCTTAGCTAGAGATGAAGATCTAACAGGCTTAACGGTTCACCTCAAGATTGACTCAGGAATGGGACGAATTGGTTTTAGAGAAGCCAGTGAAGCTGATCTGGCTCAAGCTTTGCTCAAGCAAGAGGGTGCGCGTGTTGAAGGGATTTACCCACTTTGCTACTGCAGATGAAGCATCAGATACCTACTTTAATAAGCAGTTAGAACGCTTTAAGACTATTTTAGAAAGTATGAAGGAAGTGCCAGAGCTGGTACATGCTAGCAATTCGGCAACGACTCTTTGGCATGCAGAGACTATTTTCAATGCAGTCCGTATGGGAGATGCTATGTATGGTCTCAATCCTAGCGGAGAGGTCTTGGACTTGCCTTATGATCTGACACCAGCCTTGACCCTGGAGTCTGCCCTAGTCCATGTCAAAACAGTTCCAGCTGGAGCTTGCATGGGCTATGGGGCGACCTATCAGGCGGATAGCGAGCAAGTCATTGCGACGGTACCAATCGGCTATGCGGATGGTTGGACACGAGACATGCAGAATTTCTCTGTTTAGTAGATGGACAAGCTTGCCCAATCGTCGGACGGGTTTCTATGGACCAAATCACCATTCGCTTGCCTAAGGTTTACCCACTCGGAACCAAGGTAACCTTGATTGGCTCCGACGGAGATAAGGAAATCACAGCTACTCAAGTAGCAGTCTACCGTGGAACTATTAACTATGAGGTGGTTTGCCTCCTCAGCGATCGCATTCCGAGAGAGTATTATTAAACCAAAGAAAGGAGGGGAAGCATGAATCTACACCAACCCTTGCATGTCTTGCCTGGTGTGGGACCAAAGTCAGCAGAGAAATACGCCAAACTAGGCATTGAAAACTTGCAAGACCTCTTGCTCTACTTTCCTTTCCGTTACGAAGACTTCAAGACCAAGCAGGTGCTGGAACTGGAAGACGGTGAAAAGGCGGTTCTTTCTGGTCAAGTCGTGACTCCTGCCAGTGTCCAGTATTATGGTTTTAAGCGTAATCGTTTACGCTTTAGTCTCAAACAGGGAGAAGTCGTTTTTGCGGTGAATTTTTTTAACCAGCCCTACCTAGCAGATAAAATAGAGTTGGGAGCAACGCTTGCCGTTTTTGGCAAATGGGATCGGGCTAAAGCCAGTCTGACTGGGATGAAGGTTCTGGCTCAGGTTGAAGATGACCTCCAGCCTGTCTATCGTCTGGCTCAAGGAATCAGTCAGGCTAGTTTGGTCAAGGTCATTAAGACAGCCTTTGATCAAGGGTTGGACCTCTTGATAGAGGAAAATCTTCCCCAGTCTTTGCTGGACAAATACAAACTCATGTCCCGTTGCCAGGCAGTCCGTGCTATGCATTTTCCTAAGGATTTGGCAGAATACAAGCAGGCCCTTCGTCGTATCAAGTTTGAGGAACTCTTTTACTTCCAAATGCAGTTGCAGACACTCAAGTCTGAAAATAGAGTTCAGGGAAGCGGTCTGGTTCTGAATTGGTCTCAGGAAAAAGTGACAGCTGCTAAAGAAAATCTTCCTTTTACCCTAACCCCAGCTCAGGAAAAGAGTTTGCAGGAAATTTTGACCGACATGAAGTCGGACCACCACATGAATCGTCTCCTGCAAGGAGATGTGGGGAGCGGGAAAACGGTAGTCGCTGGCTTGGCCATGTTTGCTGCAGTGACGGCTGGCTACCAAGCGGCTCTCATGGTACCGACCGAAATCCTTGCTGAGCAACACTTTGAAAGTCTACAGAGTCTCTTTCCAGACTTGAAACTCGCTCTCTTGACAGGATCCTTGAAAGCTGCAGAAAAAAGAGAAGTCTTGGAGACCATTGCCAAGGGTGAGGCTGATTTGATTATCGGAACCCACGCTCTGATACAAGATGGGGTTGATTATGCTCGACTTGGTTTGATTATCATCGATGAGCAGCACCGTTTTGGTGTGGAACAAAGGCGGATTTTACGGGAAAAAGGCGACAACCCAGACGTTCTCATGATGACGGCGACGCCCATTCCGCGAACATTGGCTATCACAGCCTTTGGCGATATGGATGTTTCCATTATCGACCAGATGCCTGCGGGTCGGAAACCCATTGTGACACGTTGGATCAAACATGAGCAACTGCCTCAGGTGCTGACTTGGTTAGAAGGAGAAATTCAAAAAGGTTCTCAAGCATACGTCATCTCTCCCTTGATAGAAGAATCAGAAGCTCTGGATTTGAAAAATGCTATTGCCTTATCTGAGGAGTTGACAGCTCATTTTGCAGGAAAGGCAGAGGTTGCTCTTCTACATGGTAAGATGAAGAGTGACGAAAAAGACCAGATTATGCAGGATTTTAAAGAGAGAAAAACGGATATTCTAGTATCTACAACCGTTATCGAGGTTGGAGTCAATGTCTCCAATGCGACCGTCATGATCATCATGGATGCCGATCGGTTCGGTCTCAGCCAGCTTCACCAGCTCAGAGGTCGTGTGGGTCGGGGAGACAAGCAGTCCTATGCTGTTCTCGTTGCCAATCCCAAGACCGAGTCAGGGAAAGACCGCATGCGCATCATGACAGAAACCACCAACGGATTTGTCCTTGCTGAGGAGGATTTGAAAATGCGCGGATCAGGTGAGATTTTTGGAACCAGACAGTCAGGACTTCCAGAGTTTCAAGTGGCTGATATTATCGAAGACTTTCCAATTTTAGAAGAAGCCAGGAAGGTTGCCAGCTACATTAGTTCGATAAAAGATTGGAAAGAGGATCCAGAATGGCGGATGATTGCTCTTCATCTAGAAAAGAGAGAACATCTAGATTAAGCCTTTTCTAAGAAATCTATAAGCTAGCTTTTAGGTTTGGGTCTTATACTAGAGTCATCAAAAAGAAACGAGGACTCTCATATGACGATTAAAGTGACCTACCAAAAGAAATTTCAAACCGTCAAACTAGAGAAAGGAGCTAGCACTTATTGATAACCAAAGAGCGGAAACGCTCTTTTTGTTTTAAAACTACTTTCAGATGATAGGTCTGAGGGAGGAGAATTTAAAATCTCTATCTATTTATACTCAATGAAAATCAAAGAGCAAACTAGGAAGCTAGCCGCAGGTTGCTCAAAGCACTGCTTTGAGGTTGTAGATAAGACTGACGAAGTCAGTTACATATATAATCCAAGGCGAAGCTGACGTGGTTTGAATTTGATTTTCGAAGAGTATTACCCTTCTTTCTTGCATTGCTTTCCCAGATATGCTACAGTTATGATAGCGATTACAAAACAAAAGGAGCATACTATGAAAAATCCAGCTTTGCTAGAAGAAATCAAGACTTATAAAGGAAGAGATGAGGTTCCAGAAGACTTTGATGCTTTTTGGGATGAAGAGGTCAAAAAAGTTTCCTCTCTTCCTGCCTATCAGTTGGAGGAAAGAGATTTCCATATTCCTCAAGTCAAGTGCTATGAGCTAACCTTTGAGGGAAGGAATGAAGGAAAGGTCTATGCACGCATCGTCCTTCCAAAGACTGAGGAGAAGGTTCCGCTAATTTTCCATTTCCATGGATACATGGGACGTGGCTGGGATTGGGCTGACATGCTGGCCTATACTGTGGCTGGTTACGGTGTTGTTTCTATGGATGTTCGAGGCCAGTCGGGCTATTCACAAGATGGTTTGCGCTCTCCTTTGGGAAATACGGTCAAGGGCCACATTATCCGTGGTGCTGTTGAAGGTCGAGACCAGCTCTTTTATAAGGATGTCTATCTAGATATTTACCAGTTGGTTGAAATTGTGGCTAGTCTGCCTCAGGTGGATGAGAAGCGATTTTCTAGCTATGGTGCCTCACAAGGAGGGGCTTTAGCCCTGGTTGCAGCAGCGCTCAATCCTCGGATTCAGCGAATAGTTGCCATCTATCCCTTCTTGTCTGACTTTAGACGAGTGCTTGAGATTGGTAATACCAGTGAAGCCTATGACGAACTCTTCCGTTATTTCAAGTTCCACGATCCCTTCCATGAAACAGAGGAGGAAATCATGGCGACTCTTGCCTATATCGATGTGAAGAATCTTGCCCATCGTATCAAAGGAGAGGTCAAGATGATTACGGGCTTGGATGACGATGTTTGCTATCCCATTACCCAGTTTGCGATTTACAACCGTCTGACCTGCGACAAGTCCTATCGCATCATGCCTGAGTATGCCCACGAAGCCATGAATGTTTTTGTCAATGACCAAGTCTACAACTGGTTATGTGGCAGTGAGATTCCTTTTTCTTATGTAAAAAAATAACTTTGAGAGAGCACTAGCTCTCTTTTTTTATATTGAAATCACTGAAAGTACTTTTTGTAAATTTAAAATATTAAATTATTCTTGAAAGTAAAATCTATTCTATATCAATTTAGCTATAAAGTTCAAAGTTTATTGTATAATAAGGAAAAGATATTATGCGAAAGGAGGAAACTTTTCGCTGTTTGAACAGAGAATAAGAACAGTGGACGTTTGAAGAATGGGAGGTCTCATTCAGTCGGTTACTTTCTTTTTACTTGTTTAGTTGGAGGAACTAAAAATTTTAAGAAAAAAAGAAAGCGCTTTATTTACAGATAATATGAAAGGTTAGAAAATGAAGTATAGGGATTTTGATCGAAAACGACGATATGGCATTAGAAAATTTGCAGTTGGAACAGCTTCTGTACTAATTGGTACAGTTGTATTTGGAGTTTCGCCAGTTTTAGCCCAAGAACAGGAAAATGTAGTAGCGCCAAATACTGAAAATGTGGAAAAAGTCAAAGACCAATCATCAGAAGAGGTGCCCAAAGAAGCTGTAGTAGCAAATGCATCTGATGCTGATAAGAATGTAGTTGGGACTGAACTTGATCAAGATAAGCTCAAGAAGCAGGTAGAAGAAAAGACAGAAAATGCAACGGAAACAACGTTAAAAGAAGAGGAAAAATCAACAGATTCGAATGCTATTCCTCGTGATTATTATTCAAGGGATTTGCAAAATGCCAATCCTGTCCTAGAAAAAGAAGATGTTGAAACCAATGCGTCAAATAGTCAGAGAGTTGATTTATCAAATGAATTAGAAAAACTAAAGAAACTTGAAAACGCAACTGTTCACATGGAGTTTAAGCCCGATGCCAAAGCTCCAGCATTCTATAATCTCTTTTCTGTGTCGAGTGCTACCAAAAAAAGATGAGTACTTCACTATGGCAGTCTACAATCAAGTAGCTTTGGTTGAAGGGCGCGGTGCCAAAGGGGAACAGTTCTATGATAAATATACGGATGCTCCTTTACAAGTACGTCCTGGCCAGTGGAATTCGGTGACTTTCACAGTTGAAAAAAACCGACAGCAGAATTGCCAAAAGGCCGAGTGCGTCTCTACGTGAACGGGGTATTATCTCGAACAAGTCTGAAATCTGGTCATTTCATCAAAGATATGCCAGATGTAACGCATGCTCAAATTGGAGCAACCAAGCGTGGCAGCAATACAGTTTGGGGAAGCAATCTACAAGTTCGAAATCTAACCGTCTATGATCGTGCCTTAAGCCCAGAAGAGGTTCAGACGAGAAGTCAACTATTTGAAAGAGGTGATTTGGAGAAGAAACTTCCAGAAGGTGCGAAAATCTCAGAGAAAGAAGACGTCTTTGAAGGCGGAATGAACAATAAACCAAATAAAGATGGAATCAAGAGTTATCGTATTCCAGCTCTGCTCAAGACAGATAAAGGAACTTTGATCGCAGGTGCGGATGAACGCCGTCTCCATTCGAGTGACTGGGGTGATATCGGTATGGTCATCAGACGTAGTGAAGACAATGGTAAAACTTGGGGAGACCGAGTAACCATTACCAACTTACGTGACAATCCAAAGGCTTCTGACCCATCGATCGGTTCACCAGTGAATATCGATATGACCTTGACTCAAGATCCTGAAACCAAACGCATCTTTGCCATTTATGACATGTTCCCAGAAGGAAAGGGAATCTTTGGAATGTCTTCGCAAAAAGAAGAAGCCTATAAAGAAATTGACGGAAAAACCTATCAAATCCTCTACCGTGAAGGAGAAAAGGGAGCTTATACCATTCGAGAAAATGGTACCGTATACACTCCAGATGGCAAGGCGACAGACTACCGTGTTGTTGTAGATCCTGTTAAACCAGCCTATAGCGATAAGGGTGATCTATACAAGGGTGACCAACTACTAGGCAATATCTACTTCACAACAAACAAAACTTCCCCATTTAGAATTGCCAAGGATAGCTATCTATGGATGTCCTACAGTGATGACGACGGGAAGACATGGTCAGCGCCTCAAGATATTACTCCGATGGTCAAAGCCGATTGGATGAAATTCTTAGGTGTAGGTCCTGGAGTGGGGATTACCCTTCGTACTGGACCACATAAAGGTCGGATTGTCGTTCCTGTCTATACGACTAATCGTACCAACCACCTCAATGGTTCCCAATCATCTCGAATCATCTACTCAGACGATCATGGTAAAACATGGCATATGGGTGGTGGTGTCAATGACAATCGTAAACTTTATGATGGTACAGTGGTTGATTCAAGCACCATGAACAATTATTATGCTCAAAATACCGAGGCTTCAGTTGTTCAGTTAAACAATGGGGATCTCAAACTCTTTATGCGTGGATTGACAGGAGATCTACAGGTTGCAACGAGTCATGATGGTGGTCTAACTTGGGACAATCACGTTGATCGCTACGATGTACCAGATGTTTATGTTCAAATGGCTGCGACTCATACGGTTCAAAATGGTAAAGAGTATATTCTCTTGGCAAATGCGAATGGTCCAGGTCGTAAAAATGGTTATATTCGAGTGGCTCGTGTAGAAGAAGATGGACAGTTGACTTGGTTACACCACCATTTGATTCAAGAAGGCGAGTATGCGTATAACTCACTTCAACAAATTGGGCCAGATGAATTTGGACTTTTATATGAGCACCATGCGCCTGGAGGTGTTCCATATACACTTTCCTTCAAGAAATTCAACTGGGATTTCTTGACCAAGGATTGGATTTCTCCTAAAGAAGCAAAAGTGAAATACGCGATTGAAAAATGGCCAGGTATTCTTGCGATGGAATTTGATTCGGAAGTATTGGTCAACAAGGCTCCAACCCTTCAATTGGCAAATGGTAAAACAGCACGCTTCATGACCCAGTATGATACGAAAACCCTCCTATTTACAGTGGATTCAGAGGATATGGGTCAAAAAGTTACAGGTCTGGCAGAAGGTGCTATTGAAAGTATGCATAATTTACCAGTCTCTGTAGCGGGCACTAAGCTTTCGAATGGAATGAATGGAAGTGAAGCTGCTGTTCATGAAGTGCCAGAATATACAGGCCCATTGGGGACATCCGGCGAAGATCCAGCTCCGACAGTTGAAAAGCCAGAATTTACAGGCGGAGTTAATGCCATTGAGGCAGCAGTTCATGAAGTACCAGAGTATACAGGCCCACTAGGTACAGCGGGCGAAGAGGCAGCCCCAACAGTTGAGAAGCCAGAATTTACAGGCGGTGTGAATGCTGTTGAAGCAGCTGTCCATGAAGTCCCTGAGTACAAAGGTGGTGTGAATGCAGCCAATGCAGCTGTACATGAACTCGCAGAATATAAGGGAGCTAATTCGCTTGTGACTCTTGCTACAGAAGATTATACTTACAAAGCTCCTCTTGCTCAGCAGACACTTCCTAATACAGGGAACAAGGAGAGTGGAATCCTTGCCTCACTAGGGCTAACAGCTTTCTTCCTTGGTTTGTTTGCAATGGGGAAAAAGAGAGAGAAGAATAAGAGAATAATTTTAGTCATTTGGCTTTGTAAAATAGAAGGAGATAGTAGGTTTTTCAGCCTGCTATCTTTTTCTTTCGACTCAAGGTGTACTAATAAGAAATTCTAAGAAGTCTGAAACTACTTTCAGGATAGTCTGTTCTATAAAATAGTTTTGAAACTGAAATCTATTCTATCACAAGCTATTGAAAGCGCTTAACAAATGATATATAATAAGCCCATAAGAACAAGAAAGGGAGGAAAGAGGATGCCACAGATTAGCAAAGAAGCCTTGATTGAACAAATCAAAGATGGAATCATTGTCTCTTGCCAGGCACTTCCTCACGAACCGCTTTATACAGAAGCGGGAGGAGTCATTCCCTTGCTAGTCAAAGCGGCTGAGCAAGGTGGAGCAGTCGGTATCCGAGCAAACAGTGTTCGCGATATCAAGGAGATCAAGGAGGTTACGAAACTCCCGATTATCGGGATTATCAAACGTGACTATCCGCCACAGGAGCCTTTCATTACAGCTACGATGAGAGAAGTTGATGAACTGGCTGAACTAGATATCGAGGTGATTGCTCTGGATTGTACCAAACGTGAACGTCACGATGGTTTGGAAATTCAGGACTTTATCCGACAAGTCAAAGAAAAATATCCGCATCAACTCCTAATGGCTGATACCAGTACATTTGAAGAAGGAATTGCAGCAGTTGAAGCAGGAATTGATTTTGTTGGAACAACCCTATCAGGTTACACTTCTTACAGTCCAAAAGTAGATGGTCCAGACTTTGAACTGATCAAAAAACTTTGTGAAGCAGGAGTGGATGTCATCGCTGAAGGGAAAATTCATACACCCGAACAAGCCAAGCAAATCCTTGAATATGGGGTGCGAGGCATCGTTGTTGGTGGAGCTATTACTAGACCAAAAGAGATTACGGAACGCTTTGTTGCCGGTCTTAAATAACACAATCTCAAAAACAGAGGAGAGTGGTCGATGAGTCGGATAAAATGAAAACGTATACAAATAGAAGCTTACTCACTATCCAATATGGACACGCTTATCAATTAGGAGAATACAAATGAAATTTAGAAAACTAGCTTGTACAGTACTTGCGGGTGCTGCGATTCTTGGTCTTGCTGCTTGTGGGAATTCTGGTGGAAGTAAAGATGCTGGAAAATCAGGAAGCGATAGCGGAAAAACAGAAATCACTTGGTGGGCATTCCCAGTCTTCACACAAGAAAAAACTGGAGATGGTGTCGGAACTTATGAAAAATCTATCATCGAAGCTTTTGAAAAAGCAAATCCAGATGTAAAAGTGAAATTGGAAACCATCGACTTTAAGTCAGGTCCTGAAAAAATCACAACAGCCATCGAAGCTGGAACAGCACCAGACGTACTCTTTGACGCACCAGGACGTATCATTCAATACGGTAAATGGTAAATTGGCTGAGTTGAACGACCTCTTCACAGACGAATTCGTCAAAGATGTTAACAACGAAAACATCGTACAAGCAAGTAAGGCTGGAGACAAAGCTTACATGTATCCAATCAGTTCAGCACCATTCTACATGGCCATGAACAAGAAGATGTTGGAAGATGCTGGAGTTGCAAACCTTGTCAAAGAAGGTTGGACAACTGATGACTTTGAAAAAGTTTTGAAAGCGCTTAAAGATAAAGGTTACACTCCAGGTTCATTGTTCAGTTCTGGTCAAGGGGGAGACCAAGGAACACGTGCCTTCATTGCAAACCTTTATGGCGGTTCTGTAACAGATGAAAAAGTAACTAAATATACAACTGACGATCCTAAATTCGTCAAAGGTCTTGAAAAAGCAGTTAGCTGGATTAAAGACGGTTTGTTGAACAACGGTTCACAATTTGACGGTGGAGCAGACATCCAAAACTTTGCTAACGGTCAAACTTCTTACACTATCCTTTGGGCTCCAGCTCAAAACGGTATCCAAGCTAAACTCTTGGAAGCAAGTAAGGTTGAAGTGGTTGAAGTACCATTCCCATCGGATTCAGGTAAACCAGCTCTTGAATACCTTGTAAACGGATTTGCAGTATTCAACAACAAAGACGATAAGAAAATCGCTGCTGCTAAGAAATTCGTTCAATTCATCGCAGATGACAAAGAATGGGGTCCTAAAGACGTAGTTCGTACAGGTGCCTTCCCAGTTCGTACTTCATTTGGTAAACTTTATGATGACAAACGTATGGAAACAATCAGCAGCTGGACTAAATACTACTCACCATACTACAACACTATCGATGGATTTGCAGAAATGAGAACACTTTGGTTCCCAATGTTGCAATCTGTATCAAATGGTGACGAAAAACCAGCGGATGCTTTGAAAGCCTTCACTGAAAAAGCTAACGAAACAATCAAAAAAGCTACAAAACAATAAGCACTAAGTCAGATTGATTCCCCCTTTTCCCTGTGCACTACGGTGTAAGAAAAGGGGGACTTTTGTTTGAAATGGTAGGAACTGTCACGAAATTAAAATGAAGTTCTTACATAAGCGAATCTTAAAAAATTTCATTTTGGTTTTAAAACAGTTTAAGAAAATCAAAAACTATTCTATTTGAAAGAGAGGTGCCGACTGTGAAAGTCAATAAAATTCGTATGCGGGAAACAGTGATTTCCTACGCTTTCCTAGCACCAGTGTTATTCTTCTTTGTGATCTTTGTCTTGGCTCCTATGATTATGGGATTCATTACAAGTTTCTTCAACTACTCCATGACGAAATTTGAGTTTGTAGGCTTGGACAACTACATTCGCATGTTTAAAGATCCTGTCTTTACCAAGTCTTTGATCAATACCGTTATCCTGGTTATCGGGTCAGTACCAATTGTTGTACTCTTCTCACTCTTTGTAGCATCTCAAACCTATCATCAAAATGCTATTGCTCGATCTTTCTATCGTTTCGTCTTCTTCCTTCCTGTAGTTACAGGTAGTGTGGCCGTAACGGTTGTATGGAAATGGATCTATGACCCTCTATCAGGGATTCTAAACTTTGTCCTTAAGTCAAGCCACATCATCAGCCAAAATATTTCTTGGTTGGGTGATAAAAACTGGGCTTTGCTAGCGATTATGATCATCCTTTTGACAACATCTGTTGGTCAACCGATTATCCTTTATATCGCTGCCATGGGAAATATTGATAACTCACTAGTTGAAGCAGCGCGTGTTGACGGTGCGACTGAGTTCCAAGTCTTCTGGAAGATCAAATGGCCTAGCCTTCTTCCAACAACTCTTTACATTGCGATTATTACAACCATCAACTCATTCCAATGTTTCGCCTTGATTCAGCTCTTGACATCTGGTGGTCCAAACTACTCAACAAGTACCTTGATGTACTACCTTTACGAAAAAAAGCCTTCCAATTGACAGAGTACGGCTATGCAAATACCATCGGTGTCTTCTTGGCAGTGATGATTGCCATTGTCAGCTTTGCTCAATTCAAGATCCTCGGAAACGACGTAGAATACTAAAGAAAGGAGACAGTTATGCAACCTACACAAAAGAAGCCTTTAACAGCTTTCACTGTTATTTCAACGATTATCTTGCTCTTGTTGACCGTGCTGTTCATCTTTCCATTCTACTGGATTTTGACAGGGGCCTTCAAATCACAACCGGATACCATTATGATTCCACCACAATGGTTCCCTAAAATGCCAACCATGGAAAACTTCCAACAACTCATGGTGCAAAACCCTGCTATGCAGTGGATGTGGAACTCTGTATTTATCTCGCTAGTAACCATGTTCCTAGTTTGTGCAACCTCATCTCTAGCAGGATATGTATTGGCTAAAAAACGATTCTATGGTCAGCGCATTCTCTTTGCAGTCTTTATCGCTGCCATGGCTCTTCCAAAACAGGTTGTCCTTGTACCATTGGTACGTATCGTCAACTTCATGGGAATTCACGATACTCTTTGGGCGGTTATCTTGCCTTTGATTGGATGGCCATTTGGGGTCTTCCTCATGAAACAATTCAGCGAAAACATCCCAACAGAATTGCTTGAATCAGCTAAAATCGACGGTTGTGGTGAGATTCGTACCTTCTGGAGCGTAGCCTTCCCTATTGTGAAGCCAGGATTTGCAGCTCTTGCGATCTTTACCTTCATCAATACTTGGAATGACTACTTCATGCAGTTGGTAATGTTGACTTCACGTCAGAACTTGACTATCTCACTCGGGGTTGCGACCATGCAAGCCGAAATGGCAACCAACTATGGTTTAATTATGGCAGGTGCCGCTCTTGCAGCCGTGCCAATCGTAACAGTCTTCCTTGTCTTCCAAAAATCCTTTACTCAGGGTATTACTATGGGAGCTGTTAAAGGATAATACTCTTCGAAAATCAAATTCAGACAAGGTCAGCGTTACCTTGCATACTTAAGTATTGCTTGCGGTTAGCTTCCTAGTCTGTTCTTCCATTTTCATTGAGTATAAGAGAATACAGAGTTATAAGTGTCTACAAAATGTTGGGTATTTGCTTACCTTAGAGATTTTGTCAGACACTTATAAACTAATTTATGATTTTGGTTAACTATCAGAAACGAAGGAAATAGTATGATTTTTTTGACGATTTAAAAAAATATCACCTTTTACAAAGGGATTCATCCCAATCTAGACAAGGCTATCGACTATCTCTATCAGCACCGTAAGGATTCTTTTCGAACTCGGTAAGTATGAGATTGATGGGGACAAGGTCTTTCTAGTTGTTCAGGAAAATGTCCTCAATCAAGCTGAAAATGATCAATTTGAGCATCATAAGAACTATGCAGATTTGCATTTGCTGGTAGAAGGGCATGAATATTCGAGCTACGGTTCGCGTATCAAAGACGAGGCGGTAGCATTCGATGAAGCGAGTGACATTGGTTTTGTCCATTGTCATGAACGCTACCCACTCTTGTTGGGTTATCACAATTTTGCGATTTTCTTCCCAGGGGAACCGCACCAGCCAAATGGCTATGCAGGTATGGAAGAGAAGGTTCGCAAATATCTCTTTAAAATTTTGATTGATTAAAAAATCAGGAGGAGCAAACATGGCACAAAAAGGAGTGAGCCTGATCAAGGCAGCATTTGATACAGATAACTTTCTCATGCGTTTCAGTGAAAAGGTCTTGGATATCGTGACGGTCAATCTTCTTTTTGTCGTCTCTTGTTTGCCCATCGTGACGATTGGAGTAGCTAAAATCAGCCTCTACCAAACCATGTTTGAGATTAAGAGAAGCAGGCGAGTACCGGTTTTCAGAATCTATCTGAGAGCTTTCAAACAAAATCTAAAACTGGGTTTCCAGTTAGGTTTGCTGGAGTTGGGCATAGTTTTGCTAAGTCTTTTAGACCTCTATCTTTTCTGGGGCCAGACAGCTTTACCTTTTCAGATTGTAAAAGCTATTTGTTTGGGGATTCTCATCTTTCTTACTCTTGTGATGCTGGCTAGTTATCCCATCGCTGCGCGCTATGATTTGTCTTGGAAAGAAGTGCTGCAGAAAGGGCTTATCTTGGCAAGTTTTAACTTCCCATGGTTCTTCCTCATGTTAGCTATTCTCTTTCTCATTGTGATGGTTCTTTATCTATCCGCATTCACTCTTCTTTTGGGTGGATCAGCCTTTATCCTCTTTGGTTTTGGTTTGCTAGTCTTTCTCCAAGCAGGTTTGATGGAGAAAATCTTCGCCAAATACCAGTAGGATGGTTTGTTTCTGAAACTACTTTCAATCGTTACAGTTTCTAAAATACAAGTAGAAACTAAAATCTAAGTGTATACAAGATATTGAAAGCGATTTTCGCAAGGTGTATACTAAACTTGTAAAAAATAGAACTGCTCTCAGCAGAAAAAAGAAATCTTAGGAGAAAATCTATGTCAGATCTGAAAAAATACGAAGGTGTCATTCCAGCCTTCTACGCATGTTATGATGATCAAGGAGAAGTAAGTCCAGAGCGTACGCGTGCCTTGGTTCAATACTTCATTGATAAGGGAGTTCAAGGTCTCTATGTCAATGGTTCTTCTGGTGAATGTATCTACCAAAGTGTAGAGGACCGCAAGTTGATTTTGGAAGAAGTCATGGCAGTTGCTAAAGGTAAATTGACCATTATCGCTCACGTAGCTTGCAACAATACGAAAGACAGTATGGAACTTGCTCGCCATGCGGAAAGTTTGGGAGTAGATGCTATCGCAACGATTCCACCTATTTACTTCCGCTTGCCAGAATACTCAGTTGCCAAATACTGGAATGACATTAGTGCTGCAGCTCCAAACACAGACTATGTTATCTACAACATTCCTCAATTAGCAGGTGTTGCTTTGACTCCAAGCCTTTACACTGAAATGTTGAAGAATCCTCGTGTTATCGGTGTTAAGAACTCTTCTATGCCAGTTCAAGATATCCAAACCTTTGTCAGCCTTGGTGGAGAAGACCACATCGTATTCAATGGTCCAGATGAACAGTTCCTAGGTGGACGACTCATGGGTGCCAAAGCTGGTATCGGTGGTACTTATGGTGCGATGCCAGAACTCTTCTTGAAACTCAATGAATTGATTGCTGACAAAGACTTGGAAACAGCGCGTGAATTGCAGTATGCTATCAACGCAATCATTGGCAAACTCACTTCTGCACATGGAAATATGTACGGTGTGATTAAAGAAGTCTTGAAGATCAATGAAGGTTTGAACATTGGTTCAGTTCGTTCACCATTGACACCAGTAACCGAAGAAGATCGTCCAGTTGTAGAAGCAGCAGCGCAATTGATTCGTGAAACCAAGGAGCGCTTCCTCTAATCCATAAGGAGGTATTTATGACACACTACGTTGCAATTGATATTGGCGGAACCAACATCAAATATGGTTTGATTGACCAAGAAGGCCAACTTGTTGAATCGCATGAAATGCCAACTGAGCATATAAGGGTGGCCCCCATATCTTACAAAAGACAAAAGATATCGTTGCCAGCTATTTAGAAAAAGGCCCAGTAGCAGGTGTTGCCATTTCTTCTGCTGGGATGGTGGATCCTGAAAAAGGTGAGATTTTCTATGCCGGCCCGCAAATTCCTAACTACGCAGGAACTCAGTTCAAGAAGGAAATCGAGACGAGCTTTAATATCCCTTGTGAAATTGAAAATGATGTCAACTGTGCAGGTCTAGCTGAGGCAGTATCTGGTTCAGGTAAGGGAGCGAGTGTGACACTTTGCTTGACCATTGGAACAGGTATCGGTGGTTGCTTGATTATGGATGGGAAAGTTTTCCATGGATTTAGCAATTCAGCCTGTGAAGTCGGTTATATGCATATGCAGGATGGGGCTTTCCCCAAGATTTGGCTTCTACGACAGCCTTGGTAGAGTATGTGGCTTCAGCACATGGAGATCCAGTTGACCAGTGGAATGGCCGTCGTATCTTTAAGGAAGCCACAGAAGGCAATAAACTCTGCATGGCTGGCATTGACCGCATGGTAGACTACCTTGGGAAAGGTCTGGCAAATATTTGCTACGTTGCCAATCCAGAAGTGGTCATTCTCGGTGGCGGTATCATGGGGCAAGAGGCTATCCTCAAGCCGAAGATCCGCACAGCCTTGAAGGCGGCCTTGGTGCCAAGCCTAGTTGAAAAAACACGATTAGAATTTGCCCATCACCAAAACACAGCAGGGATGTTGGGAGCCTATTATCATTTTATACTCAATGAAAATCAAAGAGCAAAGTAGGAAGCTAGCCGTAGGCAGTACTTGAGTACGGCAAGGTGAAGCTGACGTGGTTTGAATTTGATTTTCGAAGAGTATCAAGACAAAACAATCCAAGTTTGGAATTATAGAATTAAGAAAAACACTTAATCACTACTTGAGTGAAAACTGTTTTACTTAATTCTTTTTTTGATGATAGAAAAATTGTCCAGTATATGAAAAGTAGTGGAAAGACAAAGAGAATTACAAAAAAAAAAAGAACGATAGGAGCAGATTTCCTACCATCGAAAAATATATGAGAGGAGATATCCTTTAAGAAAGCCTTAGAAGACGGTACAAGCACTCTACTTTGTTTCTAAATACTAAACTTAATCCAAGAAGAAAAATGATATAATGGGATGGACGATTATTTGACAAATTAGAAGTTGTAGCGGAGAAAAAAATGTAATGGGAGCACATCCAGCTTAAATAGAAATAGTATCAAATTACCAGGAGATTATCAGATGAGCAATTATATAAAAATGTAATCAAGATAGATGGAATAATGTAAAAAAATGACTATACTGAGCCATTGACACATGAAGAATTAGAAGAAGTTAGAAATCATCCAATTTCAGTTGCATTAACTGTTGGGGAAAAAGTCCCGGAAGAATGGTTTGAAAAAGCCAAGGGAAAAAAGATATTAGGTTTAGCTTGTGGTGGTGGACAGCAGGGGCCAGTTTTTGCTACAAAAGGTTATGATGTCACCATCATGGATTTTTCTAAATCGCAATTACAAAGAGATGAGATGGTTGCTAAAAGAGAAGGCTTAAAAATCACTACCGTTCAAGGTGATCTTACAAAACCTTTCCCATTTGAAGATGAAGCGTTTGATATTGTTTTTAATCCAGTTTCAAATGTATATATAGAAGATTTAGAAAACATGTATAAAGAGGCCGCTCGCGTATTGAAAGGGTGGACTCTTAATGGTTGGATTTATGAATCCTTGGATATACATGTATGATGCGGATATTGTATGGGACAAACCCGATGAGGAATTACTGTTACAATTTTCACTACCTTTTAATTCAAAAGAGCTTGAAAAGGAAGGCAAGATAAGCATCAATCCAGAATATGGATATGAATTTAGCCATACCTTAGAAACTCAGATTAGAGGACAACTGAAGAATGGTCTCGCTATGATAGATTTTTATGAATCCTGTGACAAAAGAAATAGATTATCACGCTATGGAAATGACTATATAGCTACACTCTGCATTAAACTATAATGTTATGGAACATACTTCAGGAGTATAGCCCGTTTGATTTTCTGTAAGGTTTAAAATCTAAATCCCAGTTTGTCGAAGTAAAACAAATAAAAAAGATAGAGAGGAAGTAAAAGCAAATAGCCGATACTTCCTTTTTTGTTGTCAAAAATTCAAAAACGGAAAGGGAAATTTATGGAAGAACTGAAAAACACAGATAAAAATGGTATTAGTACAAAGAGAAAGATTGGAATGATCATCTATGAACCTATTATCATTTCAAAACAAAACAATCCTAGTTTGGTCCAACCAAACTAGGATTTTCTAACGCGTTTTTGTCTACGATAGCCGTTGAGTTTTTTATTTTCCCAATAACTATTAAAGATTTTTTCCTTGCTCTCGCGATTGATTTCCAAAAAGTAGGCATAAATCAAATCTATAAAGAAAAGCATAGGAAGTTGAGCGGAAATACGCTGGATGTAAGATGATTGACTGTGACTTGCGACAAGAACAGTTTCGGTATAAGCCTGACTATTTTTGTTTGGAGCGCTGGTAAAGAGAATGGTCTTGGCGCCCATTTCCTTGGCATCCAACAAACTATCTAGGACGGATTGGGTAGTGCCTGAGAGGGAAAAACCAAGCACCAAACAATTTTCATCCATGATACTGGTTGTCCATGCAAAACCATCTTGGTCGGTCAAGGCTTCGCAGACCACACCTAGTCGCATAAAACGCAGCTTCATCTCACGGGCAATCAGACCGGAACTCCCTGTTCCAAAAAAGTAGACCCGTTCAGCATTTTCAATTAACTGAGCTACACGTTCAAGCTGCGCTTCATCAATCAAATCCTGTGTTTGTTCTCGTAGGTTGCTGTAGCTTCGAAGCACACGTTTGGTCAAAGGACTGTGTTTGTGTGAATGAGTGTCCTGTTTACTAGCCTGGTGCTGGTATTGAAAAACGAATTCTCGATAGCCAGTAAAGCCACATTTTTTTGCAAAACGAGTAAGGGCAGCTTGAGAAACATGCAGTTTTTGAGTAACCTGTTGAGATGATAAATCATCCACAATCGTATCTACCTGCAAGAAATAACGAGCGATTTCTTGCTCGAGCTCGGTTAATTCTTCAAAATGGAGGTCAATTATAGTTGCGATGTCTGGCTTGTTCATGAGGCTCCTTTTTTATGAGTCAAAGTCTTAAAAGTTGACGCTTTCCTAACTATTACTATCATTATATCATAGAAAATAGGATAACCAAATAAAAAGGCATTTTCAGTTAAAAGTCAAAAATTGCTTAGACTTTTCCAAGTCTTTCTTCGTAAAATATGGTACAATGAAAAGTACTGAACTTCACCTATTTACTCTGTTATTTTAGGGATAAATACGGGTGAAAATCGGAATTTTTTCTAGAAAAGAGTCTTAGTTGTATGAGAAAATTCAATAGCCATTCGATTCCGATTCGGCTTAATTTACTATTTGCCATTGTTATCCTGCTGTTTATGGCTATTATTGGCCGATTGTTATATATGCAGGTACTCAATAAAGATTTTTATGAAACAAAATTGGCTTCAGCCAGCCAAACAAGGGTAACAACCAGTTCAGCTCGTGGACAGATCTATGATGCGGCAGGGAAACCCTTGGTAGAAAATACTGTCAAGCAAGTTGTTTCTTTCACACGAAACAATAAAATGACGGCAGCTGAATTGAAGGAGACAGCTAAGAAACTCCTCACTTATGTAAATGTAACCTCTCCTGATCTGACAGATCGACAGATTGCAGACTACTACTTGGCGGACCAGGATATTTATAAAAAAACAGTCGAATCCTTGCCAAGCGATAAACGCCTAGATTCAGATGGGAACCGCTTATCGGAAGCGACACTTTACAATAATGCGGTTGAAAGCATTGACGTGAGTCAACTTAATTATACAGATGACCAGAAAAAGGAAATCTATCTCTTTAGTCAGCTCAATGCTGTTGAAAATTTGCAACGGGAACCATTTCTACGGATGCCTTAGATGATACCCAAGTTGCTCTCGTTGCATCAGCGTCCAAGGAATTACCAGGTATCAGCATTTCAACCTCATGGGATCGTAAAGTACTGGATACATCTTTATCGACAATCGTCGGTAGCGTTTCAAATGAAAAGTCAGGACTTCCAGCTGAGGAAGTTGATGCTTATCTCAAAAAAGGGTATTCTCTCAATGACCGAGTGGGAACTTCCTATCTTGAAAAGCAATATGAAGATGTTCTTCAAGGAAAACGTTCCGTCAAAGAAATCCACCTCGACAAACACGGAAATATGGAAAGTGTGGAAAATGTCGAAGAAGGAAGTAAAGGAAACAATATCAAGTTAACGGTTGACCTAGCTTTCCAGAATGGTGTGGACGACCTACTCAAGAGCTACTTCAACTCAGAGTTGGGTAACGGTGGAGCTAAATATTCTGAAGGAGTTTACGCCGTAGCTCTTAATCCTAAAACAGGTGCAGTTCTAGCCATGTCAGGTATTAAGCATGATGTTGAATCAGGCAAACTGAGCTCAGACTCTCTAGGAACAGTCACTAACGTCTTTGTGCCAGGTTCTGTTGTTAAGGCGGCGACTATTAGTTCTGGCTGGGAAAACGGCGTCTTGTCAGGCAACCAAACCTTGCTCGACCAGCCTATTGTCTTTCAAGCTTCCTCTCCTATCAATTCATGGTACACCTTGTCATACGGCTCCTTTCCTATCACAGCAGTGGAAGCACTAGAGTATTCCTCTAATACTTATATGGTGCAAACAGCACTGGGAATCATGGGACAAACCTATAAACCAAATATGATGGTAGCGACGGGTCAACTAGAGACAGCAATGGGCAAATTGCGGTCAACCTTCGGTGAATATGGTCTAGGAGCTTCAACAGGGATTGACCTCCCAGATGAATCAACAGGTTTTGTACCAAAAGAGTTTGATTTAGCCAACTATCTAAATAATGCCTTTGGTCAGTTTGATAACTACACACCGATGCAGTTAGCTCAGTATGTCGCAACAATCGCAAACAATGGTGTGCGCTTGGCTCCCCACATCGTTGAAGGGGTTTATGGCAACAATGATCAAGGTGGACTAGGAAGTCTGGTTCAGGAGACAGCTGCCAAGGAAATGAACAAGGTTAATATATCAGAAGCAGATATGGCGATCTTGCAGCAAGGTTTCTATCAAGTTTCGCATGGAACGAGCGCTTTGACAACTGGTCGTGCCTTCTCAAATGGCGCAGCCGTTTCCATCAGTGGGAAGACAGGTACTGCCGAAAGTTACGTTAATGGTGGTCAAAAAGCTAATAATACCAATGCAGTTGCTTATGCTCCGTCCGATAATCCTCAAATCGCGGTCGCAGTCGTCTTTCCTCATAACACCAATCTAACAAATGGTGTCGGACCTTCAATTGCGCGTGATATCATCAATCTTTATAACCAACAACATCCAATGAATTAGAAAGGAACTTATGCTGTATCCAACACCTATTGCCAAGTTAATTGATAGCTATTCGAAGCTTCCAGGTATCGGGATCAAAACGGCTACTCGTCTCGCCTTCTATACCATTGGAATGTCTGATGACGATGTCAATGAATTTGCCAAACCTTCTATCTGCCAAGCGGGAATTAACCTATTGTTCCATCTGTGGCCGTTTGACCGATGATGATCCTTGCTCTATCTGTACGGACCCGACTCGAGACCAGACGACCATTCTGGTGCTAGAGGATAGTCGCGATGTGGCTGCCATGGAAATATCCAAGAATACCACGGACTCTATCATGTTTTGCACGGCCTCATTTCTCCTATGAATGGCATCAGTCCAGACGATATCAATCTCAAGAGCCTCATGACCCGTCTCATGGATAGTGAGGTTTCAGAGGTGATCGTGGCAACCAATGCTACGGCAGATGGGGAAGCGACCTCTATGTACCTCTCTCGTCTCCTCAAACCAGCAGGTATCAAGGTCACTCGTCTGGCACGAGGCCTGGCCGTGGGAGCAGATATCGAGTATGCGGATGAAGTCACACTCTTACGAGCTATTGAAAATCGGACAGAGTTGTAAGTATCAGTAAAAACTTAGCTTATTTTGACGTATAAGACAAGCCCTAGGAATTTTTCTAGGGTTTGTCTTTTTCTATTTCTAATGAGAGGAGGATAAACCTTGCTAATAAGAATGTTCCCAGTAAACACAAAATATAAGGTATCAGAAAACGGATCTCCAAAATCGCTTGTGCTGTCTCTGTCAAACTCATTCACCAAATGATAGAGTTTAACCTAAGGTGATAGGCGCATTAGTTCCTTAGGATTTGTTTTGAAATCGTACTATTTTTGTGTTATGATATGGTCAATATATAATTAATAAGGGGAGTTTGAGGTATGGGTGGAAAGATAAAATCTAGTACGATAACAGCAGAGGCGGCTATTAATGAGCTGGTCGGATATGACACGAGCGATAAGCAAAATCAGCAGGTGGAATTTTTATATACTTCTGAAATCGCTGGGATGGAAGCGGGACGTCAGGCCTGCAATCAAATGCTTCAGGCGGTCAGTGATTTTAGTTCAGCTGTTTTGACCCAAGTAAATAAGTTTCCAGAAATTGCTCATAGGATTGAAAAATGTGATATAGAGCAAGCTACGAGATAGAGTCACTAAGAAATGGCAGATAAGAACGAATAAAAGCACTACAAACTTTGGCGAGAGATTGTCAAGATTGACGATAAGGAAGAAAGTCTTCAGATTCTAAAAAGACAATATGAACAGCAGGTAACTCACTTTCACTCAGAAATCCAGAGTATCCAGCATCGTATGGCAACTCTATTGTCTTTCTCACCCAGTTCTCGTCAAGTGATAGAGCAAATCGAAAGTGATAATAGAACCATTCAGCGACAGGTCAACTCTTATGTAGAGGAGGAACTGGATGCCTTGGAAACAAACGAAGAAAGCTCGTCGGTCTTTCGATGAAGCTAGAGAAGAACTGATAGCGGAAAGGAATCGGCTACCATGGGAGTAAAATACAGCGCACAAGAATCCCAAGAATTGATTCAGGCCATGACTAATAATCTCCAAGTCGCAAACGAAGTCACAGATTGTCTATCTAGCGGATGTGACCACCTGATTTCCTCTTTAGACTCAGGTGAGCTGACAGGGGCAGCCTACACAGCTGGGAAAGATCCCTTTAAGGAGACATGAAACAAAGAAACTATCTTATTAACGAAGGTAGAAAAGTATGGAAAAGTCCTGGAAATGATATAATGATAAATTCAGCAGATTTGACACAGGTTGGTATTGATCTTACTGATTTTGTAAATTTGGTAAATACTGGAAAACCTTTAGACTTAAAGAGTAGAAATTATAATGATGAACTTGAATTTTCACTTTGGTCACGTAAGTGGGAAGGTAACTTAAGAGATGATTATTTAGGAAATTATCTATTTGGATATGTAGCAAAAGGATATTTAGGAATGGAAGATGAGCAGATCAAAAATTATGCAGGTTTAGCTCAGTTGGCCTCAGATAAAGATGTTGTTAAATTTTTCAAAAATAAATCAAATGGGAATTTTGGTGATAATGAAGGAGACGCTTCTGCAATCCAAGATGGTATAGATTCATACGAGGAGAATAATAAGTGATTAACAAGAGAAAACAACTTAATAAATGGAATCTAGGATGTTCAGGAGCGGTTGTTGTTGTAACAATCATATTTATATGTTGTATTTATTTGTACTTCAAAAATGCGAGTTATACCTTGAAACCAGGTGATTCTATAGTTTTTAAAAGTTCCGACATCAAAACAAAAAGAATTCTCCCCCAAATTATATCTATCTAAGATTTCTGGTGGAAAATTAGAATTATCTGGGAAAACCTCATGGTGGCAGAAGGGAGAAGGAAGCCTTTTAGGGACTAACTATGATGTTTTTGAAGCAAGAAATTAGCGAAATTTACTCATCATCAAGTAATATCCCAACAAAAAAATAAAAGAAAACGATACAAATAATAGTATATATTTATCAGAAAAAGGTGTAGTTCTTCAATCTAAAGAATCTTGGGAATTTGAGATTCCAAACTCAAAACAAATAAAAAAATAACGAATATTTCAGACAGAGACATTAGATTTGAAGCGCAGGTGACAGGTGAATAGAAGAAACTAGAAAAGTAAAATGAAGAAAAAAATGATTATTTTTTTACTTTGATAGCTTTTATTCTTGTCTTCCTTTCTTTGTAAAACTTAAGTTACCAATTTTACACTACATTTTTTCTTTTAGTTCTGTACTTCGTGAGGACTATTCATTTCCAGAGTTTTCCTTTTTAGTAATTACTAGGAATCTATTTGTGTAAATTCCCTATACCTCGTCGATAGCGATGGAAACTACTATGCGGACGGTGTGGACATGAGCTGGGTACAGAAGATGAAGGATGTGAGGATTGTTTCGCATGCAAAAAGAGATTTTCAAGACTCAGAAACTCGTGCCATCAATAAAGCTTCTAGGGATATGGTGCTATCGGACGATGGTGATGCCTACTATCGTGCCGAATTAAAGAAGCGTCTAAAAGGACACGATAAGTCTGAATGGGATAAAATAATTGACGACTACAATCACACTCTTAAGATTGACGAAACAGGGAATATCATTGAAATTTACCCATTTCAACAAGGCTATGTTGTTTCAAAAAATGGGAAATACGATGCTGACTATACTCATTTGGTTAACAAAAAATTTGATGAACTAAAAGCACAAAACTTTGAAGCAAATTCAGCCGAATTTTGGAGTGGAGTAGCTCAAATATTCTCTGGATTGGGAGTTTACTTTGCGAGTGGCGCCCTTGAAGCCTTGAGTATCATGGCTGGTCCGCCAACAGCAGGGACAAGTATCGTAGCTGGTACGGCAGCATCTGTATCAGGGGTACAATATGGAAATGTACTGATAGCTAGTGGAGCAGTAACTAGTTTATCAGCTATCACAAAGACGGTTTTACTAAATGGCGAAATTCAGGTTAATTATTCTAGCAACTACGATAGCTGGAAGGCCAATAAAAAGACGAGTATTACTCATGGGAAACAGATAGAAGCACGTGTGAAAGGGAAAAATATAAAAATCCGTGTTGATTCTGAACCGCAGAGTGGTAAATTTCAAGTACAGTCTGGAAGTGGGAAATCTGGCTATCCTCTAAATGAGCATCTAAGGATAGATAGAATAATAGGAAAAGATTCTATTGTAGACTGGGTAAATTCAAATGAAAGTTTAAGTAAACTCAGCAAGGGGGTTAGAGAACAAATTATTGATAGAATTTGGAAAGCTTATCAAAGGTATTATGCGAGTTAAAACAGGAGGTATGTATGAAGTTATATTTAAAAGGTGATTACACCAAGACTGATTTTTATGAAGAGTTTAAAGAAATAGCTCAAAAAATGTGGTTCAAAGAGCGAAAAGGAATTCCACTTGATTTTTCCTATGCTTGGGATGAAGATTTACATTTGAATTTACGGTTGGATAAATTTAAATATAATGACGAACGTTGGGAGAGTGCAAATTTTAATACAAATATAAACCCTTGGAAGACATTTGAATATGAAAACTTGACATTGGATCTAGAAAATTCTTATGAAAGCGATGGACGTGAGAAAGGTGATTGTTTGCGGATTATTTCCACTCATCTAGATATTCTAACGGTTGATAAGCGAGCGCTCTATATCATGGCGATTGAGGTAGCATCTGCCATTGACGGTCAAATCAGCGAAGACGACAAAGAAACATGGCTGAGTATTGAAGAATTTAAAACGAAACATGCAGACCTGCTGAATTTGACCTACGACGAAGCAGTCGATATTAGTTTGGAAGAACTAGAGGTTATGGAGGCGATTGATGAACCCCTTTGGGATGAATTACACAGAGGATGGGAAGAATACATCAAAATCCATGGTGAACGAGTTTATGACGATGAGGAAGACGAGTGAGAATTTACATCAAAGGCGATTACACCAAAGAAATTCCATTTGATTACTTAGAATTAGCGAAGAGAATGTGGTTTGAAAATTATCAAGGGGAAGGCATCCATCTCTCCTATTCTGGTTTTCTTAAAATCAGAGATAGGAATGATATAGCCATTCATCTAAAACTAGATAAACAGGATTATGATGAACGTTGGCTGCATATTCCGATACAAGAAGGGATAAAATATCGCTTTTTTTCACAAATTGATGAAGAACTAAATTTAGATTATGAAGATGCTTATGTAACAGATTTTCGCGAAAATGGAGACTGTTTACGTTTGGCCTCTACCCATCTTGAACTTCTCACACTTGATAAAAGAGCATTCTATATCATGGCCATTGAGATTGCCACAATCTTTAACGGACAAATTAGTGAAGATGATAAGAAAACATGGCTAACAATCGAGGAATTCAAGAAAAATACGAAGATATCTTATCTCTAACCTTTGAGGAAGCAAATGAGCTGAGTTTGGAAGAAATTCAAACGATTGACGCTATTGACGACCCCATCTGGGAAGAATTGGATAGGAAGCGCGAGGAATATATCAAAATCCACGGCGAACGAGTTTATGATGACGAGGAAGACGAGTGAGACTATATCTTAAAGGTGATTACACAAAAGAAATTCCGTTTGATTATTTAGAACTAGCAAAGAGAATGTGGTTTGATACTAAAGATGGGAAGACAGTAGATTTTTCTTATTTTGGGAATACTCGCCTATTTAAAACAGACCCCACTATTCACTTGAAATTGAATAAGTGGATGCATGATAAAAGATGGAATAATGTTCAGTTGAAGGATGGGATTATCAATAAATTTAGGAGTCATGTATATGAAAATCTTGAATTAGATTTTGAAGACAATCCGGCAACAGACTATCGAGAAAAAGGAGACTGTCTCCGTTTAGCTTCTACCCACCTTGAACTTCTCACTGTTGATAAACGTGCTATGTATATTATGGCTATTGAAATTGCGACTGCTATTGATGGTCAGATTAGCGAAGATGATAAAGAGAGCTGGTTAAGTGTGGAGAAATTTAAAAATCGGCATGAGGATATTCTTTCGATGAGTTATGAAGATGCTAATGAGCTGAGTTTGGAAGAAATTCCCTTTATGGACGATGTGAGAGACCCAGTCTGGGAAGAAGATAACCGCAGGAATGAAGAATACATCAAAATCCATGGCGAAGTGGAGTTGGATGATGAGTACGAATGAAATTATATTTAAAGGCGATTATAAGAAAAAAATGATCTCACGAGAGCTTTTTTGGGAAAAGGAGATAAAGCTAGCGGTAAACTTATGGTTGAAACGCTTATTGAAAATAATACGATAGGAGGCAACTTTATTAAGTATGGTTTTGATCTCAATATTTTTATTGGAAAACCTAATGACAAGGAAGAGGGTTGGAAACAAGACTTCTATAATTACTTAGATAGAGGGGGTGAAAAAAATGTCGGGACTTAAAAAAATACTAATCGTGATTGGATCTGTAATTGCCTTAGCTACTGGCTTGAATCTTTATTTTCAGTATCAAAACCACCAAGAACATATGCAATTAAAAACCTCCTTTGAAGAGAGAGACAATATAGCCGTATTACAACGTTTGATGGCATCAGAAAAATATGCACCTGACATCCGTAAAGCGGGTTATGTCGTTCCTCCCGATGGAGCTATTCGCTTGGATGGAGGAATTGACTCCATAGAGATAAAAGGAGACATCGATTTGGATATCTCAAATCCGGGACGGAATGGGGTTACTGCTTATTTTAGAATAGAGATAGATGGTAAAATAACTAGTGTACTATATGAATTGGATAAGAACTTTGATTTAGTTTCTAGCGCCTATTTTCAAATAAATGAAAAAAATATAAAAGAGAGTGTGATTATCCCCCAAGCCGAAGAAGAGCGCCTATTAAAAATTGTTCAAAAAGAGCTTGAGGCTTTCATGGAAAAGATGTATCAGACTTTGTATGGATAGTTTGTTAGAGAAAGTGGCTTTTTCCTCAATACAATGTTTTATGAACAACTGGGCGTGTTGAGAAATTTTACTATAAAAAGATGCTGTAGATGACCTACAAAAAAATTACCCAAGTACTTATAATTTCATTCGAAATATTGAAACAGGTAATCAAGAATTGACAGAGATGAGGTGATTAGATGAGGAAGAAAAAATTTGTAATTTTTTCATTGTTAATGGTTCTATTATTATCTTTCTCTGGTTTTCAGTATTATAAATATCAGAGAGTTCATAATATTTTTTTGATGAAATATACTACGAAGAAAGTGATTATCACAATTATACATTTCTCTGGAAAGGACGAGCTTTTTTTATAAGTTAAAAGGGTTAAAAAAATTATCGATAATGGATCTCAAGATTTATATAAACATTCTATTGATTATAAAAAGTGTAAATTTACCAAACACTATTCATTCTCTAGGTTATTATTTTTATTTTGGATTTCAAGAGATGACGAAAGTTGGGATAGAAATGCGTTTGAGACTGCCAGATACAGAGACAACCATAAATGTAGATTACCAGTACGATGTAAACAATCAGCAATTAGAACGGTTTATGTGGTACTATGATGATGAGAGTACAGGATATTTTCAGCAATCTCAAATAGAAGCCTTTCTAGTGGAGCATGGAAAGACTGTCGATGAGATTCGCAAGGAAGCAGATAATGTACTCCGTAATAAAGTCCTTAAAGACTGGACCACTATCTACTCTAGTCGTTTTAGCCCAGATAATTGGGGAGAAGTGACAGTTAAGGATATATGGAGAACCGAATAACAAACGGAACGGCGAGGCAATAGTTTTATAAAGGAAGGTTGACATGAAACAATTCTTAAGAATATTTTTGTTAAGAAGAAGTTGCTTTGGAGAAGTAAATGAGAAATAAAAGTAAGTATATCCTTTTTTCCATATTTTTTCTTTTTTACATTGTATTGTTCATCGTTAAGCCAATCTATCAATATTATTCATTTTCTAATATGGAAGTTAAAAAGCAGTATGATTGAATTGATTCAAGATAAATATGAAAAAGCACTGGAATGATATTGATAGACATATTCATTTAGAAAAATCTAAAGAAAACGGTCAAAACATAGGAATTATTTATGTTATTGATAACGATAATCAAATTGAAAGCAAGATTTCATCAAAAGATGGTGAAGTATTGTTCAGTTACAATAATAGATTACAGGGAAACAAGCGTGTTGAAATTAGTTGGTTAAATGGAGAGAAACGGCTTCGTCATGCTGGGGAATACTGGAAATTGGTAGCTGATAATAATACTATTATTGAAAGTAGAACAGGAACTTCAGTAACTGTTTGGGAACAACGTTCGGACAATGCGATGAGTCAGTTACAAACAGTTTTAAATCAGATGAGAAAGATTGTTTTAAATCATTTGCTTCAGAAAATCTTGTGCTATTCGATAGCTTTGGTCTGCTTTCTTTTGGGGTGGAAAATATATTATCTTTTAAGGAGGTATTGAAGGTCACAGATCTTCTGAATTCTAATAGTGATGAGAGAGGAAAAACCAAAATACTAACACCCTTGTTATTTACTGTGTCCTTATTTCAACTTTTACGGCATTTTAAAAGCAGCCTTTCAAGAATCACCATCGGATTGTTGTATGGTTCGTTTGCGGTAGTCTTTATTTGTGCGGTTTTAAATCTTGGTCAGTATACTCTGCAACCAGGTCAAAGTGTTGAATTGAGAGTTTTTTCTAAAACAGAGCAACTGGAGTATAGTTCGGAATTGATTTTAGAAAAAAAGGATGATGCCAAAGTAAAACTATCAGGCCGAAAAGGATGGGGGATGAAAGGAAGTAATACGGTTTATAATGTAGAGAAGCAGTCAATAACTGAGATTATTATTTCTAAAGATAGCACAGAGCGCAAAGACTTACCAAATGATAAGAGTAAAAGTATCTATTTAGAAAGTGATGGAATAGTGATTCAAGGGGAGATAAAGGAAGTATTTGGTGTGACGGAAGAAATTCCCTATACTATCACTATCACCAATGTAGACGACAAACCGGCGCACTTTGAAGCTCAAGTGGTGGATAGGTAGATTTAAGAACCGTAAACTAGGCCTCAGTTGTTACAATTGTTTGGTAAAGGAGACTTATTTGCTCTGATAGTAACAATCAGCTTGTTGCTTTCGAATATGCAAGAGAGAATCTAGTGGCGAATGCTAGTCAAAATTTCAAAAAAGGATTTAAACAACCCCGATCCCGCAGTTGGAGAGTAAAATGTTAAATAAAATGAAAAACTATTATAAAAACAAACCAACTCAAGCTGTCTTAATGCTTATAGTTCTTATTTGGTCAGTATATGAGATTGGTGCGACCAGTTTGGCAAGTAACTCGGCATTGACTAAGGAATTCATGCATAGTCGGTATGTTATAGTTTGGCCAATGGTAGATAAGAAAATGAAATTATACCACTATGCGGAAGAATGGACTAATGACGTTTTAGTTGGAATGATGCATTTAGACTATGGAAATATTAGAATAACTAGTTTTCCTAAAAAATGGGAGAGTGAAGCTGAAGTTTACTATACGCTGTCTCAGGATGAGTATGCTGATAGAGTATATTTTTTCTTAGACGAGCCAATTTCCAAAGCCTATATCAGTAGATTAGAACAAAAATATTATTTGATTTCAAAGAATGCAGTTGCTATTAAAGAGGAAACAAGTAAGACGGTTGAGCAGTTAGTTCAAGAAGTGGGGAATGCAAGGAAAAACTTCTTATCAGCTCTTGGAAAGATGAAAATCCTTCGTTTGATCTATTTGATTCTTCGTATGATAGTATTGTTGCAGTGTATCAGGTGGTCGGGTCAGCGTAGAAAAAGGAACGAGAGCGAAATTTTGCAGAATGGGTAGAGTTCCAAAAGGTATGATGACTATAAGGAGAGTTACAAATGAGCATGAAGAAAAAATCGAATTGGAATTTAGGTTGCAGTTTAACACTTGTTGTAGTTTTGGCGGCTATTTTTTTCTTTAATCTATGGGCACAAAATCTTGGTAAGTATACTCTGCAATCAGGAGAGTCGGCTAACTTTACAGTAAATCCTCGGACACATGATGTAGAATACTACTCAGAATTAATCTTGAAAAAAAATGATACTAATAAGCTTAAATTATCAGGTTCAGGAGTTTGGTTTGAGATGCATGGCGATATTTTTTATGATGTTGAGGGGCAAAAACTTGTTCGAAGCCATCATTCAGAAGATGCTGATGAAGAGTTACCCAATAATCAAAAAGATATTAAATTAGTGCAGGATGGAATTGTTGTCAGTTACAAAGGGGAAAAAGTTTTTAATGTAACCAATAACAAGTCCTACACAATAACCATCACCAATGTAGACGACAAACCAGCACGCTTTGAAGCTCAAGTGGTGGATAGGTAAAATTTCAGCTCTCAAATGAGGGCTTTTTTAGATACAAGTTTCAAAAAAGACGTAAATATGATATACTAAAGAACGAGTATTCTATTAGAATTAGGACAAGCAATATGAAACAAACGATTATTCTTTTATACGGCGGGCGTAGTGCAGAGCGTGAGGTCTCTGTCCTTTCAGCTGAGAGTGTCATGCGTGCGGTCAACTACGACCGTTTCACAGTCAAGACTTTCTTTATCAGTCAGTCAGGTGACTTTATCAAAACACAGGAATTTAGCCAGACTCCAGGTCAAGAGGATCGTCTCATGACCAATGCGACTATTGACTGGGACAAGAAAATAGCGCCAAGTGCCATCTACGAAGAAGGTGCAGTGGTCTTTCCAGTTCTTCATGGTCCGATGGGAGAAGATGGCTCTATTCAAGGATTTCTTGAAGTTTTGAAAATGCCTTATGTCGGCTGCAATATCTTGTCATCCAGTCTTGCCATGGATAAATCACGACCAAGCGCGTTTTAGAATCTGTCGGGATTGCTCAAGTTCCTTATGTGGCTATCGTCGAAGGGGATGATGTGACTGCTAAAATCGCTGAAATTGAAGAAAAATTGACTTATCCGGTCTTCACTAAGCCGTCAAACATGGGTTCCAGTGTCGGTATTTCTAAGTCTGAAAATCAAGAAGAACTCCGCCAAGCTTTGGAACTTGCCTTTCAATATGACAGCCGTGTCTTAGTAGAGCAAGGGGTGAATGCGCGTGAAATTGAGGTTGGTCTCTTGGGCAACTATGATGTTAAGAGCACTTTGCCAGGTGAAGTGGTCAAGGATGTTGCCTTCTATGACTATGATGCCAAGTATATCGACAACAAGATTACCATGGACATCCCTGCTAAGATCAGTGAGGATGTGGTTGCTGTCATGCGTCAAAATGCAGAAACAGCCTTCCGTGCGATTGGTGGTCTCGGTCTGTCTCGTTGTGATTTCTTCTATACAGATAAGGGCGAGATTTTTCCTAAACGAGCTGAATACCATGCCAGGTTTTACCCAGTGGTCTATGTATCCACTACTTTGGGACAATATGGGAATCAGTTACCCAGACCTAATCGAGCGTTTGGTTGACTTTTGCTAAGGAAAGCTTTTGACAAGCGCGAAGCGCATTTGCTATAAAATGAAAGAGAGGGTAGAAGACGGAACTGTCACTGTAGGTGATTAGAGTTCTCGGACTTCAACCCTTTTTAAAGGAGTAGAAATGAAATTAACAATCTATGAAGTGGCTCAAGTTGTCGGAGCTAAAAATGATATCAGCATTTTTTTGAGGATACCAAGTTAGAAAAGGCCGAGTTTGATAGTCGCTTAATTGCGGCAGGGGATTTATTTGTTCCGCTCAAGGGCGCGCGTGACGGTCATGACTTTATCGAAACAGCCTTTGAAAATGGCGCTGCTGTAACCCTGTCTGAGAAAGAAATTGCAAACCATCCCTACATTCTAGTAGACGACGTCTTGACTGCCTTTCAAACCCTCGCAGCCTACTATCTTGAAAAAAATGGGAGTTGATGTCTTTGCTGTCACAGGTTCAAACGGCAAGACAACGACCAAGGATATGCTGGCGCATTTACTGTCAACAACCTACAAAACCTACAAGACACAAGGCAACTACAATAATGAGATTGGTCTTCCCTACACAGTTCTCCATATGCCTGAAGGAACAGAAAAGTTGGTCTTGGAGATGGGGCAGGATCACTTGGGTGATATCCATCTCTTGTCTGAATTAGCTCATCCAAAGACAGCCATCGTGACCTTGGTTGGAGAAGCTCATTTGGCTTTTTTCAAAGATCGTTCAGAGATTGCTAAAGGAAAAATGCAAATTGCTGATGGCATGGCGTCTGGTTCCTTGCTTTTGGCACCAGCAGATCCGATTGTAGAGGACTACTTGCCTACTGATAAAAAGGTAGTTCGTTTTGGTCAAGGAGCAGAGTTGGAAATTACAGACTTAGTTGAGCGCAAGGACAGTCTGACATTTAAAGCTAATTTCTTGGAACAAGCTCTTGATTTGCCAGTGACTGGTAAGTACAATGCCACCAATGCCATGATAGCTGCTTACGTGGCTCTCCAGGAAGGAGTGTCAGAGGAACTGATTCGTCAGGCTTTCCAACATCTTGAATTGACTCGCAATCGTACTGAGTGGAAGAAAGCAGCCAATGGAGCAGATATCTTGTCAGATGTGTATAATGCCAATCCAACAGCCATGAAGTTGATTTTGGAAACATTTTCTGCCATTCCAGCTAATGAAGGGGGCAAAAAAATAGCTGTTCTAGCAGACATGAAGGAACTCGGAAACCAGTCTGTCCAACTACATAATCAGATGATTTTAAGCCTATCGCCAGATGTGCTGGATACCGTTATTTTCTACGGAGAAGACATTGCCGAATTAAGCCAACTTGCCAGTCAAATGTTTCCAATCGGTCACGTTTTCTACTTCAAGAAAACAGCTGACGAGGACCAATTTGAAGACCTAGTCAAGCAGGTTAAGGAAAGCCTTGGAGCCAATGACCAAATTTTGCTCAAAGGCTCGAACTCCATGAATCTAGCCAAGTTGGTAGAAAGTTTAGAAAATGAATGCAAGTGATTTTGCCAAGTATCTGCAAAGAATGCTAGCCATTACGGATACTGGATTAACCTTTACAAAAGATCCTTTCGACAGTGAGCGCTACGAAGACTTGAGAAGTCTGTTATCTGAAATGTTGAATCAGGTTTCAGACCTCGATGCAGAAGAAGTGGCAGAAGTCATGAAACCAACTTCCGCTTATGCAACTCCTCTGATGGACGTCCGTGCTTGGATTGTTGAGGATGAAAAAGTCTGTTTAGTTAGAGGAAAAGGAGAGGATAGTTGGGCTTTGCCAGGTGGTTTTGGTGAAGTTGGCTATTCTCCAACCGAGAATATTCTCAAGGAAATTGAAGAAGAAACCGGCTTTACAGCAAAAGCTGAAAGGTTACTTGCAGTTTTTGACACCAATCGTTTCCAACTACAGAGCAAACAATATGCAAAGTTTGTCTTTGAATGCCAACTTCTTGACGGACAATTTCAAGAAAATCAAGAAATTGCTGAGCTTCAATTTTTTGCCGTTGACCAATTGCCAGTCTTATCTGAAAAACGCATCACCAAGGAGCAAATGGAGATTCTTTGGCAGGTTTATAAAGGACAAAGAGACCAATATGTTGATTAGTTTATGCTAGAGAAGTTGACAAATCAAAAAAGGGTGTCTGTAAGGTGCATTTCTGCGACACAAATGATATAATAGGTTGCGAATTTAAGATGCAAGTATTCTATACTTAGTATAGAATCAAGCTTTTTCAAAAAAATTTAAAAGCTAGAATAGTGAGCTTTCTACTACTCTGGCTAGATGAACGAGGAATAGAATATGAATTTGTGGGAACAATTATTTACTACACAGATATCAGAACCGCCCCAGTTTGAACTCCACTGGTATATTGGTTTGTTAAGTTTACTGGCTCTTACTTTCTATATTTCTTATCGTTACCGAGACAAGGTGGCTTACCAGCGCTTTATTCAGATCCTTCAGTCTCTTCAACTGATTGTTTTGTATAGCTGGTATTGGGGGAACCAAATGCCCCTGTCAGAAAGTTTGCCCTTTTATCATTGCCGTATCGCCATGTTTGTCATGCTCTTGATTCCAGGTACTTCCAAGTATAAGCAATACTTTGCCCTTCTAGGAACCTTTGGAGCAACTGCAGCTCTGGCTTACCCACTCTTTGACCCCTATCCGTTTCCGCACGTGACCATCCTGTCCTTTATCATCGGGCACGTGGCACTTTTGGGGAATGCGCTCCTATACTTGTTTAAGAATTATGAAGCTTCCCTGCTCAATTTGAAAAATGTGACAGTGATTACATTTTCTCTAAATGCCTTGATAGGTGTTGTTAACTTGGTTGTAGGTGGAGATTATGGATTTTTAACGAAACCACCACTAGTGGGGAATCACGGACTATTAGCGAATTACATCATCGTGTCCAGTGTGTTGGTAGCAACTATCAGCTTGACTGCAAAAGTAGTGGAGATCTTTTTGCAACAAAGAGCAGAAAAAATGATTCAAGAGAAAGCTTAAGAAGGCTTTCTCTTTTTTAATCAACTACAGAGAATCACTCTCTTGTTAATAGTGAGGTCGAGAAGTGAATTCTAGGAAAATAGTAAAAAGGATTTTTACAAAAAACCTTGAGGAAATTTATGAAAAACTAAGCACGATTGGATTTTTTGTGTTATAATATTCTGTGAATAGCTATGCCCAAACATAGTTATTAAAATAGAAGTGAGAAACTTGGAAGACAGAGAGGACGCGATGTAATGACTAGAGATGGTTTTTTTACAGGTTTAGATATTGGAACTAGCTCCATCAAAGTACTAGTTGCTGAACTTAGAGATGGTGAAGTAAATGTAATTGGTGTTAGCAATGCCAAAAGTAAAGGAGTCAAAGACGGAATTATTGTTGATATTGAAGCTGCTGCTTCAGCAATTAAATCAGCAATTTCCCAAGCTGAAGAGAAAGCTGGTATTTCTATTAAGTCTGTTAATGTTGGGCTTCCAGCAAACCTCTTGCAGGTTGAACCAACACAAGGAATGATTCCTGTTACTTCAGATACAAAGAAATCACAGATCAAGACGTTGAGAATGTTGTCAAATCAGCTTTGACTAAGAGCATGACCCCTGATCGTGAGGTTATTACTTTTATTCCAGAAGAGTTTATCGTAGATGGTTTCCAAGGTATTCGTGATCCTCGTGGAATGATGGGAGTCCGTTTGGAAATGCGTGGTTTGTTATACACAGGGCCTCGCACCATTCTTCACAACCTTCGTAAAACGGTTGAACGTGTAGGAGTTCAGGTAGAAAATGTCATCATTTCTCCACTAGCAATTGTGAACTCAGTTCTCAATGAAGGTGAACGTGAATTTGGTGCGACAGTGATTGATATGGGTGGTGGGCAAACTACAGTGGCAACCATCCGCAATCAGGAATTACAATTTACGAATATCTACCAGGAAGGCGGAGATTATGTTACAAAAGATATCTCTAAGGTCTTAAAAACTTCACAACGGATTGCGGAAAGCCTCAAATTAAACTATGGTGAAGCTTATGTACCATTGGCAGGGAATGAGACTTTCCAAGTTGAAGTAATCGGTGAAGTCGATCCTGTTGAGGTGACAGAAAGCTACCTAGCAGAAATTATTTCAGCACGCATTAAGCATATCTTCGATCAAATAAAACAAGAACTGGATAGACGCCATCTGTTGGAGTTGCCTGGTGGAATTGTTTTGATTGGTGGTAATGCCATCTTGCCAGGTATTGTTGAATTGGCCCAAGAAGTATTTGGGGTACGAGTGAAACTCTATGTGCCGAATCAAGTTGGTATTCGTAATCCTGCTTTTGCACATGTGATTAGCTTGTCTGAATTTGCAGGTAAATTGACAGAGGTAAATCGTCTTGCCCAAAAAGCAGTTAAAGGAGATGAATTCCTTCGCCAAAAACCAATTAGTTTTGGAATGCCTACTCAGAATGTGGCTCCGATTTCACAACCCACTCCTGCGCAACCGACTACAACAGTAGCTGAAAATGCTCAGGAAAGTACAGTTACTCCTAAAGATGAGTTCCAAGTTAATTCTCAAAATAAACCGAAATTGACAGAGCGTTTCCGTAGCTTAATCGGAAGCATGTTTGACGAATAAAAGAGGAAAAGAAATTATGACATTTTCATTTGATACAGCAGCTGCTCAAGGTGCAGTCATTAAAGTAATTGGTGTCGGTGGAGGTGGTGGTAACGCCATTAACCGTATGATCGACGAAGGTGTTGCAGGTGTTGAATTCATCGCAGCTAACACGGATGTACAAGCCCTTAGCAGTACGAAAGCAGAAACAGTTATCCAACTTGGTCCAAAATTGACTCGTGGTTTGGGTGCTGGAGGTCGTCCAGAAGTTGGACGTAAGGCTGCAGAAGAAAGCGAAGAAGCTCTGACTGAAGCAATCAGCGGTGCGGACATGGTCTTCATCACTGCTGGTATGGGTGGAGGATCTGGAACAGGTGCTGCTCCAGTTATTGCCCGCATTGCAAAAGATCTTGGAGCCCTTACAGTCGGTGTTGTGACACGTCCTTTCGGATTTGAAGGAAGCAAACGTGGTCAGTACGCTGTAGAAGGAATCAACGAGCTTCGCGAGCATGTTGATACTCTATTGATTATCTCAAACAACAACTTGTTAGAGATTGTTGACAAGAAAACACCACTTCTTGAAGCACTTAGTGAAGCAGATAACGTTCTTCGCCAAGGTGTTCAAGGAATTACAGACTTGATCACTAACCCGGGGTTGATCAACCTTGACTTTGCCGACGTAAAAACTGTCATGGCAAACAAAGGAAATGCCCTTATGGGTATTGGTATTGGAAGTGGAGAAGAGCGTGTCGTTGAGGCGGCTCGTAAAGCGATTTACTCACCACTTCTTGAAACAACCATTGACGGTGCTGAAGATGTCATCGTTAACGTTACGGGTGGTCTTGACTTGACATTGATTGAAGCAGAAGAAGCTTCAGAAATCGTCAACCAAGCAGCTGGTCAGGGAGTGAACATCTGGCTTGGGACATCAATCGATGAAAACATGAAAGATGAAATCCGTGTTACTGTTGTAGCAACAGGTGTTCGCCAAGAACGTGTAGAAAAAGTTGTTGGTTCTACAGTTAAGCAAGCAGCTCGTAGAGAAGCTTCTAGAGCTCCGCATTCACACACATTTGATCGTCATTTTGACCTAGAAGATACAGCAGAAGTGGTGAAACCGAACTCGCGTCGTTACGAAACCAGCCAAGCATCTGCATTTGGTGACTGGGATTTACGTCGTGAATCAATTGTTCGTCAAAGTGATTCAGTTGTATCTCCTGTAGAACGATTTGAAGCACCTGTTTCTCAAGACGAAGATGAGTTGGATACACCTCCATTTTTCAAAAATCGTTAAAAAATGAATTTAAAAAACAATACGGAATTAATTTTTCAGCAGATTGCGGAGGCTAGTCAAAAAGCAAATCGTGATTTGGATTCAGTTTCAGTGATTGCTGTAACAAAATATGTAGATGTAGAAACGGCGGAAGCATTGCTTCCGCTTGGTGTTCATCATATTGGTGAAAATCGTGTTGATAAATTTTTAGAAAAATATCAGGCTCTGAAAGATCGACCTGTTACCTGGCATTTGATCGGAACGCTCCAGAGACGTAAGGTGAAGGATGTCATCTCTTTTGTTAACTATTTCCATGCTCTAGATTCTCTAAAGCTTGCTCAGGAAATTCAAAAAAGAACGGATCATGTTATCAAGTGTTTCCTACAGGTCAATATTTCTGGTGAGGAATCCAAACACGGTTTTTCCAAAGAAGCCTTGCTGGAGCAGTTGGCTGACTTAGCTCAGTTAGATCAAATTGAATATGTTGGTCTAATGACAATGGCTCCTTTCGAGGCAGATACTGATGAATTGAGAACGATTTTCAAAAAAACGCAAGAACTGCAAGCAGAAATTAGAGAAAAACAAATCCCCAACATGCCTATGACAGAGTTGAGTATGGGAATGAGTCGCGATTATGAAGAGGCGATTCAGTTCGGCTCGACTTTTGTTCGAATTGGTACAGCTTTTTTTAAATAGGAGAGACTCATGTCTTTAAAAGATAAATTTGATAAATTTATAGATTATTTTACAGAAGATGGAGAAGAAACAACACCTTACTATGAATCTCAACAAGAGGAAGTAGTTGCTTCACCAATTTCAACTTCCAAGGAATTGCCAGTACAACCCCAAGCAAGCACATCAAAAGATGCCAATATCACTCGCTTGCATGAACGCCAAAAGGAACTAGCCATGCAAAATCACCGTAAAGATGGAAAAGTAATCATTGATGTTCGTTATCCTAGAAAGTATGAGGATGCAACAGTCATTGTAGACTTATTGACTGGAAACGAAAGCATTTTGATTGATTTTCAGTATATGACAGAAGTTCAAGCACGTCGTTGCTTAGACTACCTTGATGGTGCCCGTCACGTTTTAGCGGGTAATATGAAAAAGGTTGCGAGTACGATGTATTTGTTGACACCTGTCAATGTCGTCGTAAATATCGAAGATATTAAATTGCCAGATGATTCTCAAAATGCTGAATTTGGTTTGATATCAAGCGAAATAGAGCAAGATAATGATTTTTTTAATCCGCTTAATCCAGAATGCTGTGAATATCTATTCCTTCATTCTACTAGCTTTTGCTTTACTTTCTTGGTTTCCTAATGCCTACGATAGTTCCCTAGGTCGTTTAATCATTAGTCTTGTTCGTCCAGTTATTGAGCCACTTCGTAAATTAAATTTACAATTTGGTGGTCTTGATTTTACTGTATGGGTGGCTCTTGTTCTGATTCAATTTATAGGAACTATCCTAACACGGTTAGTACTTTTTCTATGACAGAAGACCAAGTTTTTTATCAGCATTTTTCACAGGACGATATTCCCTTTATTGATAAGGGGTTGGAGTGGATCAAGAGAGTGGAAGATACTTATGCTCCTTTTCTTACTCCCTTTATTAATCCGCATCAGGAGTGGATACTTCATGTTTTGACTGGAACATATAGTTTAAATTGTATGAGTAGTGGACAATTTGTCCAAACAGAATATGTTCGTGTCCTCTTGTATCCAGACTATTTTAAACCTGAGATAGCAGATTTTGAGATAGCCTTATTGACTATTTCTTATCCGAGTAAGTTTGAACAGTTGTCTCACGCAAAAATTTTGGGAACAATTATCAATAGACTGGGAATTGATCGTAAACTTTTTGGTGATATCTTGGTAGATGAAAAGAGAGCACAGATTTTTGTCAATCGTGACTTTATTCCCCTTTTTCAGGATGGGATAAAAAAAGATTGGCAGACTTCCTGTATCGCTGGAGGAGAGTCCTCTCATCGATAGAATAAATTCTGAAATCAATTATAAAGAACAAGAGATTCTGATTTCAAGCTTTCGACTGGATGCCCTCTTATCAAGTGCCTTGAAATTATCTAGAAAGCAAGCTAGTCAGCTTATAGAAAAAAAGTCTGTACAGGTAAATTATCAACCTGTTGAAAAAATTGATTATATAATAGCTGAGGGAGATTTGATTAGTGTGAGGAAGTTTGGTCGTCTGACAGTTATCAAGAATAATGGCCAGACAAAAAAAGATAAGATAAAATTAAGCATTCAATTATTATTAAGTAAGTGAGGAAAAAGTATGCCAATTACATCACAAGATATTGTTGATAAAACTTTCTCAACAAAATTCCGAGGCTACGATACGAAAGAAGTTGACGAATTTTTAGATAAAATATATATTGATTACGAGGAATTAACCCGTTACAAGGATGAGATAGAATGCTATATTAAACGATTAGAAGAACGTCTTTCCTATTATACTAATGATATTCCTAAGAGAACAGTAACAAACAACCAAGAGCAAGAACCAGAGGCAATGAATGATTCTATTTTTTATTAAGTAAGTGAGGAAAAGTATGCCAATTACATCGTTAGAAATTAAAGACAAAACCTTTGGTACAAAATTTAGAGGTTTAGATCCAGAAGAAGTTAATGAATTCCTTGATATTGTTGTACGTGATTATGAGGAGTTAGTTCGTAGCAATCATGATAAGGAAAGACAGATTAAAAGTTTAGAAGAACGCTTATCTTACTTTGATGAGATGAAAAATTCTTTGAGTCAATCTGTTTTGATTGCTCAAGATACAGCTGAAAGGGTAAAACAGGCAGCTCAGGAACGTTCAAATAATATTATTAAACAAGCTGAACAAGATGCAGAGCGTCTTTTAGATGAGGCTAAGTATAGAGCTAATGAAATTTTACGCCAAGCAGCAGATAATGCTAAAAAAGTAGCTGTAGAGACAGAAGAATTGAAAAACAAGAGTCGTGTCTTCCATCAACGTCTCAAATCAACAATTGAAAGTCAGTTGGCAATTGTTGAATCACCGGATTGGGAAGATATTTTGAAGCCTACGGCAACTTACCTTCAAACAAGTGATGAAGCTTTCAAAGAAGTTGTGAGCGAAGTTTTAGGCGAAAAGCTTCCTTCTCAACCTGAAGAAGACCCAATTGATGTGACACGTCAATTTTCTCCTGAGGAAATGGCGGAATTGCAGGCACGTATTGAAGCGAGCAGTAAAGAATTAGCTGGATTAGAGGAAGAACAAAAAGAAGATGTGGATGTTAGCACATCTTCTATAGAAGACTCTATAGAGGCAATTGTTGAAGCCAAGTCAAATTCTAAAGAAAAAAAAATCAAAAAAAGAATCTATTTCGATTTTATAAGTTTAAAATGTGAGAACAAGATCTAACCAACTATATTTTCAGCGAGCGGGAGATGGTGTGAGTCCTGCAATCCCTAGTGGTTAGATTATCCTCTCTCTGTATCAAATCTGAAGAAAGTAAGATTTGACGTTTCCCACGTTACGGGAAAAGAGGAAAAGAGACTAGGTCTTTTTTCGAACAAAGGTGGTACCACGATTTTCGTCCTTTTTAGCGAGTCGTGGTTTTTATTTTGTCAATTTAAATTAAAGGAGTAACAATGAAACTTAAAGAAACTCTCAATCTAGGAAAAACAGACTTTCCTATGCGTGCTGGACTTCCTACTAAAGAGCCACTATGGCAAAAAGAGTGGGACGAAGCAAAACTTTACCAACGTCGTCAAGAATTGAACCAAGGGAAACCACATTTCACCTTGCATGATGGACCTCCATATGCAAATGGAAATATCCATGTTGGACATGCCATGAACAAGATTTCCAAAGATATTATTGTTCGTTCTAAGTCTATGTCAGGTTTTTATGCGCCTTATATTCCAGGTTGGGATACACATGGTCTGCCAATCGAACAAGTTTTGGCGAAACAAGGTGTCAAACGCAAAGAAATGGACTTGGTTGAGTACTTGAAACTTTGCCGTGACTATGCTCTTTCTCAAGTAGATAAGCAACGGGAAGACTTTAAACGTTTAGGTGTTTCTGGTGACTGGGAAAATCCTTATGTGACCTTGACTCCAGACTATGAAGCGGCTCAAATCCGTGTCTTTGGTGAAATGGCTAAGAAAGGCTATATCTACCGTGGTGCCAAGCCAGTTTACTGGTCATGGTCATCTGAGTCAGCCCTTGCAGAAGCGGAAATTGAATATCATGACTTACTTTCAACTTCCCTCTACTATGCTAACCGCGTCAAAGACGGAAAAGGTGTGCTAGATACAGATACCTACATCGTTGTTTGGACAACAACTCCATTCACCATCACTGCTTCTCGTGGTTTGACAGTTGGAGCGGATATTGATTATGTATTGGTACAACCTGCTGGTGAAGCTCGTAAGTTTGTAGTTGCTGCAGAATTGTTGAACAGCCTGTCTGAGAAATTTGGCTGGGCTGATGTTCAAGTCTTGGCGACTTACCGTGGACAAGAATTGAACCACATTGTGACAAAGCACCCGTGGGATACAGCTATAGATGAGCTGGTAATCCTTGGTGACCACGTTACGACTGACTCAGGTACTGGTATCGTCCATACAGCCCCTGGTTTGGTGAGGACGACTACAATGTCGGTGTTGCCAACGGTCTTGAAGTTGCTGTAACGGTTGATGAACGCGGGATCATGATGGAAAATGCTGGTCCTGATTTTGCGGGTCAATTCTATGACAAGGTAGTTCCAACTGTTATCGAAAAACTTGGTAATCTTCTCCTTGCTCAAGAAGAAATCTCTCACTCATATCCATTTGACTGGCGTACCAAGAAACCAATCATCTGGCGTGCAGTGCCACAATGGTTTGCTTCTGTATCAAAATTCCGCCAAGAAATCTTGGATGAAATTGAAAAAGTGAAGTTCCATTCAGAATGGGGTAAAGTGCGTCTTTACAACATGATCCGTGACCGTGGTGACTGGGTTATCTCTCGTCAACGTGCTTGGGGAGTTCCTCTTCCTATCTTCTACGCTGAAGACGGAACACCAATTATGACAGCTGAAACTATCGAGCATGTGGCTCAACTCTTTGAAGAGCACGGTTCTATTGTATGGTGGGAACGTGATGCCAAGGATCTCTTGCCAGAAGAATTTACCCATCCAGGTTCACCAAATGGCGAGTTCAAGAAAGAAACAGATATCATGGACGTTTGGTTTGACTCAGGTTCATCATGGAATGGAGTAGTGGTAAACCGTCCAGAACTCAAATACCCAGCAGATCTTTACCTAGAAGGTTCTGACCAGTACCGTGGTTGGTTCAACTCATCACTCATCACATCTGTTGCCAACCATGGCGTAGCTCCTTACAAACAAATCTTGTCACAAGGTTTTGCTTTGGACGGTAAAGGTGAAAAGATGTCTAAATCTCTTGGAAATACCATTGCTCCAAGCGATGTTGAAAAACAATTTGGTGCTGAAATCTTGCGTCTCTGGGTAACAAGTGTTGACTCAAGCAACGACGTGCGTATCTCTATGGATATCTTGAGTCAAGTCTCTGAAACTTACCGTAAGATCCGTAACACTCTTCGTTTCTTGATTGCTAACACATCTGACTTTAACCCAGCTGAGGATACAGTCGCTTACGAAGAACTTCGTTCTGTTGATAAGTACATGACTATTCGCTTTAACCAGCTTGTTAAGACGATTCGTGATGCTTATGCCAACTTTGAATTCTTGACAATTTATAAGGCCTTGGTGAACTTTATCAACGTTGACTTGTCAGCCTTCTACCTTGACTTCGCCAAAGATGTTGTCTACATCGAGGGTGCTAAATCACTGGAACGTCGTCAAATGCAGACTGTCTTTTATGACATCCTTGTGAAAATCACGAAACTCTTGACACCAATCCTTCCTCACACAGCGGAAGAAATCTGGTCCTATCTTGAGTTTGAAGCTGAAGACTTCGTTCAATTGTCAGAATTACCAGAAGCGGAAACTTTTGCGAACCAAGAAGAAATCTTGGATACATGGGCTGCCTTCATGGACTTCCGTGGACAAGCTCAAAAAGCCTTAGAAGAAGCTCGTAATGCAAAAGTAATCGGTAAATCACTCGAAGCACATTTGACGGTCTATCCAAATGAAGTGGTGAAAACTTTGCTCGAAGCAGTAAACAGCAATGTAGCCCAACTTTTGATCGTGTCAGAATTAACCATCGCAGAAGGTGCAGCTCCAGAGAGTGCAGTTAACTTTGAGGATGTGGCTTTCACAGTTGACCGTGCGGCTGGTGAGGTTTGTGACCGTTGCCGTCGTATCGATCCAACAACGGCAGAACGCAGTTACCATGCAGTTATCTGTGACCACTGTGCAAGCATCCTAGAAGAAAACTTTGTGGACGCAGTAGCAGAAGGATTTGAAGCGAAATAATCAGAAAGAGACTGAGAAAAGTCGCTAAAATCATAAAAACGCATAATATCAAGAGTTCAAGTGCTTTGATATTATGCGTTTTATCATGGGAAAATTTACTAGTCCATTTCCTCAAATGAAGTTCTTCCTGGTCTGCCCGTGTAGATAATTAACATAATCAACTATTCAGTTTTTCTCATAATTTTATATTTCCACTAATTATAAAGAGACTATAGAACTTAAAATTATTTTTTTGAAAATCAATATTTATTATAAAATTTTATAAGACTGTTTAATTTTTTTAGATAAATTATGATTGAATAATACCTATAAAAAAATTTTTAAGGAGATTATTATGAAAACAAATACACTTGCTCGTGTCAACGCTATTTTTTTGGTCTTATTTCAGGAATTGTATTGCTTTTTAGGGCCAGTCATCATGTTTATCATGGCTATTGGAGCTGCTGCGGCAACTGAAGACGCAGATATAACGGTTGGGACATTGACAGGGCTCTCAATTATTTTTGTCATTGGTTTAAATTGCTGTTTTAGTATTGGGAATTGTGGCTATAGTTTATTATAAAGATGATGAACGTGTTACGAATGCACCTTCTGTTTTGCTCATTGTAGGTGGTGCGGTCGGTTTGATTCCATTTTTGGGATGGGTAGGTGGAATTCTAACCATTATTGGTGGTTCACTTTACTTTGGAACATTGAAAAAATTTGTAATTGAAGAGTAGTAGTTTTCCAATTATTTGGTTATTTGGGCGGGACTATTTCATCCTCTGTCGAGAACAATTATGATAGTGTGATAAAGAGAAGACTGAAAAGCCCTTCTCTTTTTCGTTGATTTTAACTAGCTTTTTTGTGAAAAATTGTGTAAAATAGAATAGATAAACGAGGGCAACCTCGAAAAATTAAAGGAGAATCCATCTAATGGTAAAATTGGTTTTTGCTCGCCACGGTGAGTCTGAATGGAACAAAGCTAACCTTTTCACTGGTTGGGCTGATGTTGATTTGTCTGAAAAAGGTACACAACAAGCGATTGACGCTGGTAAATTGATCAAAGAAGCTGGTATCGAATTTGACCAAGCTTATACTTCAGTATTGAAACGTGCGATCAAAACAACAAATTTGGCTCTTGAAGCTGCTGACCAATTGTGGGTTCCAGTTGAAAAATCATGGCGCTTGAACGAACGTCACTACGGTGGTTTGACTGGTAAAAACAAGGCTGAAGCTGCTGAACAATTTGGTGATGAGCAAGTTCACATCTGGCGTCGTTCATACGATGTATTGCCTCCTGCAATGCCTCGTGATGACGAATACTCAGCTCACACTGACCGTCGTTACGCTTCACTTGACGACTCAGTTATCCCAGATGCTGAAAACTTGAAAGTAACTTTGGAACGTGCACTTCCATTCTGGGAAGACAAAATCGCTCCAGCACTTAAAGATGGTAAAAACGTATTCGTAGGAGCTCACGGTAACTCAATCCGTGCCCTTGTAAAACACATCAAACGCTTGTCAGATGACGAAATCATGGACGTGGAAATCCCTAACTTCCCACCATTGGTATTCGAATTCGACGAAAAATTGAACGTGGTTTCTGAATACTACCTTGGAAAATAATTATAAAAGATAAAAGGCGGGATTTATTCCGCCTTTTTTTGAGAAGTGATTCTTGGTTCGTCTCACTTTGTAAGGTGAGATGAACCGAGGAGATAATTAGTTTAGAATTTCGATATACTCCAGTCCCCAACTTTCAATGGCATCTAGGACACCTTGAAATTTTCTACCCATTTCAGTTAGACTGTATTCGACCCGTGGGGGAACTTCAGCATAGACTTTACGCTCCACGATTTTATCCTTTTCGAGCTGTCTGAGGTGTCGTGTTAGAATGGTTTGGGTAATGCCAGGAATCAGCCGTTGTAGTTCATTAAAACGCTTAGTTCCCGTACTGAGTTGATAGATGATGACTAGAGCCCATTTGCCTGTTAGTACACGCTGCGTCGTGGCAAAAGGACAAATTCCGTATTCACTGACTTTGGTTACCATAATTCCTCCAAATTTTTTAAAATTATTCTCTTATTTGACAATAATAGTATCGTATTTGATACTAGATAACAATAAAGTGCCTACTTGTCTTTTTGTTAGTAAGTGATAAAATTATATCATAAATAAAAGAAACGAGGAGTAACTCATGTCAGTAAATTTAGAAATTTTTAATGCATATAACAATGGTCTTATAACAGGTGATTTTCCAGCTGTTTTTGAGACTATGGCAGATGATATCATCTGGCACCAGCCAGGTCAGCATAGTAATTCCGGTACAGTTGTTGGAAAAGAAGCACTTGGAGCACACTTGGCTCAATTTTCAGAAAAAACAAACGGTACCTTCAAAGTATTGACTAACTGGGTGTCTGAAAATATTGACCTTGTAGTAGCCAATGTGACCTTTGTCGGAACTCGCCCAGACGGCGAGGAACTCAACATGAACGGTATTGATCTTTTCCGCATGGAAGAAGGAAAAATCAAGGAAGTTTGGCTCTTTTCATCAGATCAAGCAGTAGAAGATGCTTTCTGGGGTTAGACAGTAAATTAATCTAGAATCTGAAATGAAATTTGATTTATGGATCGTGATGATGAGCACTCAGCTCACACTGACCGTCGTTACGCTTCACTTGACGACTCAGTTATCCCAGATGCTGAAAACTTGAAAGTGACTTTGGAACGTGCCCTTCCATTCTGGGAAGACAAAATCGCTCCAGCACTTAAAGATGGTAAAAACGTATTCGTAGGAGCTCACGGTAACTCAATCCGTGCCCTTGTAAAACACATCAAACGCTTGTCAGATGACGAAATCATGGACGTGGAAATCCCTAACTTCCCACCATTGGTATTCGAATTCGACGAAAAATTGAACGTGGTTTCTGAATACTATCTTGGAAAATAATCTATAAATAGAAAGCTTAGGATTCCTAGGCTTTTTTGTTTTTGCTTCTAGTTTCCAACTAGTTGAAAAAGCGTTATAATGATAGTAAAGAATCACTTAATTGTAAGAAAGAGAGAAAGACGATGGCTTACATTGAAATGAAACACAGCTACAAGCGCTATCAGGTCGGTGACACGGAGATTGTGGCTAATCGTGATGTGAATTTTGAAATTGAAAAGGGGGAGCTGGTTATTATCCTTGGTGCTTCTGGTGCTGGAAAGTCAACGGTTCTCAATCTCCTAGGAGGTATGGATACCAATGATGAGGGAGAGATTTGGATTGATGATGCCAATATTGCTGACTACAATTCCCACCAACGAACAAACTATCGTCGAGATGATGTGGGCTTTGTTTTTCAGTTTTACAATCTAGTCTCCAATCTGACAGCCAAGGAAAACGTGGAGTTGGCCTCAGAAATTGTAGCGGATGCCTTGGATCCAGAGGAGGTGCTCAAAGATGTGGGACTAGATCATCGCCTCAATAACTTTCCAGCCCAGCTTTCTGGAGGGGAGCAACAACGAGTTTCCATCGCACGCGCAGTAGCCAAGAATCCCAAAATCCTCCTTTGCGATGAACCGACAGGTGCCTTGGATTACCAGACGGGCAAGCAAGTCTTGAAGATTCTCCAAGACATGTCTCGTCAAAAGGGGGCAACAGTGATTATCGTGACCCATAATAGCGCGCTAGCTCCTATCGCAGATCGGGTGATTCACATGCGTGATGCCACGGTTAAGAGCGTAACAATCAATGAGCATCCACAGGATATTGATACATTGGAGTATTAGCATGAAAAAAACATACCGAAAAGACTTGCTCCAGTCGGTGATTGCTTCCAAGGGACGCTTTGCTTCTATCCTGACCTTGATGATGCTGGGTTCTTTAGCCCTAGTAGGACTCAAAGTGACTAGCCCAAATATGGAACGCACGGCTGAGGATTATCTCCGTAAAGCCAATACTTTGGATCTGGCAGTGATAGCTGATTATGGCTTGGACAAAGAAGATCAGGAGGAACTAAAGACCCTTCAAGGAGCAAGTGTTGAGTTTGGCTATATGGAGGACCTAACAGTTGAAAGGTGAAGAGGCAGTTCGACTTTATTCCAAGCCAGAAGGCATTTCAACCTTCCAAGTGACAGAAGGGCGACTTCCAGAGACTGATGGGGAAATTGCCTTGGCTGATTTCTGGAAAGACCGATATCAGATTGGACAGACTATCACCTTTAGCAAGAAAGAAGAAGGGAAGACCGTCATAAAATCCCAATCTTTCACCATTACTGGATTTGTTCAGTCGGGTGAGATGTTTTCTCAAAAAGACTTGGGAGGGGCTAGTAGTGGAAATGGAAGCTTGGCTGGTTATGGGGTGATATTAGCCAGTCAGTTTGATACAGAAGTGTACAGTATTGCGCGTGTGCGCTATGATGATTTAAAAAATCTGGATGCTTTTTCATCAGACTATGGGATGAAACAAGATCAACATCAGAAAGACTTGCAAGACTTATTGGCTGATAATGGTCAAAAACGATTGGCCAGCATCAAAGCAAATGGGCAAAAGAACTTGGAAGGTGGAAAAGAACAGCTCCAAACAGCTGAAAGGAACCTTCAAAAAGGCAAGAGTCGGTTAGAGCAGGCTGAAAGTCGATTGAAAACTCAAGAAGAACAAGTGACCACTTTACCAGAACCGCAAAAGAGTCAAGCCAAGGAGCAATTGACAAAGGCTAAGGAAGAATTGGCTACAGAAAAAGAAAAACTGGCTCAGGCAGAGAGTTCTCTAACTAAGGAAAAAGAGAAGTTTGAACAACGTCAGAAAGAGCTTGATGAACTGGTAGAGCCGACTTACCATGTATACAACCGCCAAACCATGCCAGGTGGTCAAGGCTATCTCATGTACAGTAACGCTTCAGCAAGTATTCGCTCTGTCGGGAATATCTTCCCCGTGGTACTTTATATGGTCGCTGCAATGGTGACCTTTACTACTATGACTCGCTTTGTGGATGAAGAGCGTACCAATGCTGGTATTTTCAAGGCCCTAGGTTACCATAACCGAGATATTGTTGCCAAGTTTGTTCTCTATGGTTTTCTTGCAGGAACTGTAGGAACCCTTATAGGAACGTTTCTTGGACATTATCTCCTTGCAAGCGTGATTTCGGATGTTATAACAGCTGGACTGGTCGTTGGTAAAAGTCAGGAGTATTTTTACTGGTCTTATAGCCTCCTTGCCCTAGCCTTGAGTTGGGTATCCAGCGTTTTGCCAGCTTATCTGGTGGCGCGGAGAGAATTGCACGAGGAAGCGGCCCAACTTTTGCTTCCCAAACCTCCCGTTGAAGGCTCAAAGATTTTGCTGGAACGCCTGAGCTTTATTTGGAGTCGTTTGAGCTTCACTCATAAGGTTACGGCGCGAAATATTTTCCGTTATAAGCAACGAATGTTGATGACCATTTTTGGAGTTGCAGGTTCGGTTGCTCTCCTATTTGCAGGTCTTGGCATTCAGTCTTCTGTGGGAGGAGTTGTGGAGCGTCAATTTGAACAAATCCAGCAATATCAGATAATAGTGGCAGAAAAGAGCAGTGCAACTGAGAAAGAAAAAGCAGATCTAGAAAGTGCTTTGCAAACTGAGCCTATTCATGCTTACCAAAAGATTTACTCTAAATCCATTGAAAAAGATTTTAAAGAAAAAGCAGGACTTCAGACTATCACCATAATGGTCACAAGCAGAGAAGACTTCAAGCCTTTTATCGCATTACAGGAAAATGGGCAAGAGGTGCCGGTTACTGATGGAGTCGTCGTGAGTCAAAAACTAGCTCAATTAGCAGATGTTAAGGTTGGAGATGAGCTAGAGCTTGATGGGAAAGAAATCAAGGTCGCTGCGATTTCTGAAAACTATGTTGGACACTTTGTTTATCTCAACCGAGCGACTTACGAACAAGTGTACGGTACCAGTCCGAAAGAGAATACTTACCTAGTAAAATTAAAAGAGCCAACACCATCCAATACTGAGAAAGAAGCTGCTGCCTTTATGAAAAAAGCAGCTGTTTCTGGGGTGGTCCAAAATGCAACAGCCATCCATCTCTTTGAATCCGTGGCTAGTTCGCTCAATAAAACCATGGCAATCCTCGTCCTTGTTTCCGTCTTGCTAGCTATTGTCATTCTTTACAATCTCACCAATATCAATGTGGCAGAACGTATCCGTGAACTTTCCACTATCAAGGTTCTCGGTTTTCATAATAAAGAAGTGACCCTTTATATCTACCGCGAGACCATGGTGCTGTCCCTTGTTGGGATTGCTCTCGGTTTGGTAGCTGGCTACTATTTACATCAATTTTTGATTCAAATGATTTCACCTGCCACCATACTTTTTTATCCACGAGTAAGCTGGGAAGTATATGATCTTCCAATCGTCGCAGTGACTGTAATCTTAGCCATACTGGGCCTCTTTGTCAACCACCGCTTGAGAAAGGTGGATATGCTCGAAGCCCTGAAATCAGTAGAGTAATTCACGGTTTTAAACAGTAAATCAGTTGACAAAGTCTCTTCTTCTTGGTAGAATAAGAACTGTCGTAAAGACAAATAACTTCTTCTTGGTTACAGGCATGCCAACCTGTCACTCGGATGAAGCCAAATAAAAAGGAGAAATATCATGGCAATCTCAAAAGAGAAAAAAAATGAAATCATCGCACAATATGCACGTCACGAAGGTGATACAGGTTCAGTAGAGGTTCAAGTTGCTGTCCTTACTTGGGAAATCAACCACCTTAACGAACACATCAAACAACACAAAAAAGACCACGCTACTTACCGTGGATTGATGAAGAAAATCGGTCGCCGTCGTAACTTGCTTGCATACTTGCGTAAGAACGACGTTAACCGTTACCGTGAGTTAATCAACTCTCTAGGACTTTCGTCGCTAATCTAGCGTCTAAAAACGTTTCTATACTTCGTTGGCTTCGGCTCGATGTACCATTAGTACAATCTTCGCCTCGTCGCCTAATCTATAAACGTTTTATCCAGCAAGATTGGAGCTCTCTGATATTCAGAGGGCTTTTTATGTTGTCACCGTACCTCAATATACTCAAGTATTATCTTTGGTTACGGTTCCTAGCACTGTAAGGTAAGTAAATCAGATCATCTCCTTTCGGGAGATTTTTTTGTTTTTTATCAAGTGCTTAGGGCCGTGTTCAATTAACAAGATACAAAGGCCGTCAAAAGCACAAAGCAAAAATAGGAAAAGTGACGAAGAAACTTCAGTTTCTAGGAGATTTAATCTTTTTTGCCAAGTGCTTAGGCCGTGTTCAATTGAGCAGATCTTGATAATAAAGCTACTCTAAATGGGTAGCTTTTTTTCACTATAAGATTATTTTTATTATCAAAATATAGTATAAATTAGGGCTTGTATTCAAAAACATGGTATAATAGGCCTATATAGCTAAATGAAGTAAACCTAACACTAGGGATTGAGAAAAAAAGGATAGAAAAAGTCATGTCAACAGTAAAAAAAGTGATCTAAATCTGGCTCAAACGTATGCGAGTCAGCTGAGAAATGCTTGTCAATCTTTAACAACTATCGCTGTGGCTAGTCAAGATGACCTAACGACTCTTCAAGGAAATAACAAGGCCCATCAATGTCTGACAAAGGCTCAAAATCTAGCTAGTCAGATTTCGGCTGCTGTAACCCTAACTTCAGAACGACTGCACTCTGTAGCGAGTGATTTTGAGGCGCTAGATGAGGCTGCTGCAAATGGTTTTAGGAGTCATACATGAGCAAGTTGGATGAGTTGAAGAAAAGAGAGCGAGAACTTTTGTACCAGCTAGAAGACAATGGAAAAGAGAAGTACCGCACCAAAGAACTGATAGAAATCTTTGAAGGGTATGATAGAGTTAGTCACCGTTATCAAAGTGATTTGTGGGAGGCAGCCTATCAAAGCCGATATGCAGGACAGTTGGAAGAAACGCTTCTGCAAAGAAACCAACTCAAAAACCAAATCCTTGAGGACTCAGCTACCATATGGATGATTTGAAAAAAGAAGAGTTCCGGTTAGAGGAAGACTTGGATGAGGTTTACTATGAAAGACGCCGAGAACTAGAAAGAGAGGAGGAGAAACGACATGGGCATTGATATGTACTTGGAACAATCACAACTACAAAGTTCGAGTGTAGCGACCATGTGCCAATCACAGGTGGAGGCTTATCAAGACTTGCAATCAGCCATTCGAAAATTTTCAGAGGATACGGAGAGTCTAAAGGGAGATGCTTATGATTCGGCTAGAAGTTTTTTCGCAAGTGTCTTACTGCCCTTGAGCAAAGGGGGACAACTCTATGCAGAAACCTTCTCTCAAGTTATCAAGAAATTACCAGAAGACTACCAAACGATGGTCGACACCAAGAGTTGGCGCGAGGATGATCTGCTTGATAAGATCCGCCAGGAAGAGCAAATGATTGCCTATTTATATGAAGTCAATCAATCCTTCTCCACCTTGAGCCTAGATAGCGAAAAAAAGGGAAATAATACGGAACTCATACGAGGTCACCAGGCTAATAAACGTATCTATGAAACGATTTTGAAAGACCTGCGTGCCTATGATAGCTATTCAGGAGGGCTTTTCGATGATCTAGATAGTATCGATGTGCAACTGAGTCGTGGACTGGCCCAGATCGAATCGAGCTGGGATGCAAAGCAAGGAGTCTTTAAAGTCCCATCTGACCTGACTTGGGTCAACTACCTGACTGCCTATGCTGATACAAAGGACATGCAACTCAGTCGTCAGGAAAAAGCCTTTGTCCAAACCATGATGGCAGAATACGGCTTTGACGCAGAGACAGCCCAACAGCTCTTGACCATTAAGCAAGGGATAGACAGGAAGTTCCCGACCTCTAGCCAAGAGTTTCGAGACTATATCTTTTTGCGAGTCGTTGGTGCGGCAAATTATAACGAATTTAAGTGGAATGAAACAGCAGGTGGATTGGGGGATTATTTTTATAAAGAATTTGTGAGTGATCCGCATACCGGTCAAAAAAATTGAGAACATTAAAAACCAATTCTTGAAATCTTTCAAGAACTGGGGTTGAAAGAAGAAAAGGCCAAAGAACTGTATTATAATCTTAGACTGCAGCATGCGTTATCAAATGGTGGCAATAGTGTTAAGAAAATGCATGAAGCGGATTTAAGTAGTGGTACTAATAGTTATGAGGATGCAAAGAAGAACTACAAAGATACTTATGGTACTACAAAAGGTTTTGACCAATTTTGGGACAGTAAACTAAAGACCTATTCTAACAATGGAGCGGGTCACGCAGACTTTACCCACCAGTCCATCACTATGGCGACTCACCTTAATCCTAATCAGGTTCAGTTATCCGATCTCTATGGTGGTAGAGAGCGTGTCAAGGATCTTTCAGGCTGGGAGGGAGATACGACCTTTAATGCAAATGATATGAAACCAAGTATCGGAGAGGATGACTATAAAGCGGATTTGGACTCGGTCAACCTTATCGGCCGTATGCAGAAGGGGCAATCCTACGACCAAGCCATAACTTCCTACTATGCTGACCTTCAAAAAGACCCTTCTCAAAGAGAAAGAGAATTCTTGAAAAATAAGGATTGGAAAAAGGTAAGAGGTACTATCTATTCTAGCCTAGCACCGGCGGATATACTGAAAAAGGGTGAGGCATCTATTAAAGAATATATTGAGAAAAAATATCCAGATGTATCAACATTTTTAAATCGCTTGGAATCCGTGGCTGATTAGGAGGAGAATTATGAAAAAAACACTCGGTCTAGTAGCTTTATTCGTACTAGTTGTATCATCCTGTTTCTACTTTTTATCCAACAACCTAAAAAAATATATTTGATGAAATCTACCAAGAAACGGCAAAAAAATTATTTGGGCTATTATAACTTCAATGAATTAAAAAATGTGACAGTAAAAAATCGAAAGCTTTTATGATTCGAATATGAATGAAACGGATAAGTATGAATCAATAATAACATACGATGATTCTTCTCTTGGAAACGATGCGAAGAACTTAGAACTACGGTTTAATTTTTTTGATGGTAGTAGTAAAGGTATAAATATTTGGTTTGAAAAGATATGCTAACTCGGGAGAAAAAAATTAACTTTGTTATTCATTACGAATTTAAGAAAAAAATATTAGTTAAAAAAATTTTGATTTATGGAAATAGATCGGAAACTTACATCGAAGACGAGGCTCAGGTAAAATCATACCTAGAGAAGTACGGTATCACTGCCAAGGATTTGGATTCTTACTACGACGAAATCGTCAATCAGAAAGTCCTGAAAGATTGGTGCTCGATTTATGACAGTAAATACTCGCCAAGCAATTATGGCGATGTCAAGGTTGAAAACCCAGTGGGAGAATTGGTGACAGTATGAAAAAAATACTCGGTCTAGTAGCGTTGTTCGCACTAATTGTATTATCCTGTTTCTACTTTTTTTATCAAACAACCGAAAAACATTTTTGATGAGATTTATCAGGAGACGGAGAAAACCTATCGGTCAAATAATATTTTTAAGAAACATAGATGGATTTAAAATCAGAGCAGTTTGGCCAAGTGATGACCCCTAATATTTTTGTATACTCCGTTCGGATTATACAACAAAGAGAAAAACACCGTCAGATTATTCTGAGATAGAAATTGGTTTTAATTTTTCGAAACTCACAGAAGGTTTTGTTCATTTACTCTGAAAGAAGACTATCTTCTAATGTTAGTGTGAAAGTATGGGGAAGCTACAATTATAAATTAGGTGTTTTGAGTAAAGAAGTTACTATAATAAAAAAAGAAAATAATTCCAAAGTATATATTGATGAGCAATCAGAGGTAAAATCATACCTAGAACAGTACGGTATCACTGCCAAGGATTTGGATTCTTACTACGACGAAATCGTCAACCAAAAAGTCTTGAAAGACTGGTGCACGATTTATGACAGCAAGTACTCGCCAAGCAACTATGGCGAGGTGAAAGTTGAAACCCAGTGGGATAATTGGTGACAGGCCATGCAGACTTTACCCACCAGTCCATCACTATGGCTACTCATCTAAATCCTAGCAGTTTCCAGTTATCCGACGTCTATGGCGGTAGAGAGCATGTCAAGGACCTTTCTGGCTGTTAGGAGACAGGACCTTTAACGCTACGGATAAGAAACCAAGCATTGGTGAGGATGACTACAAGGCTGATTTGGACTCGGTCAATCTTATTGGTCATATGCAGAAGGGACAATCCTATGACCAAGCCATATCTTCTTACTATGCTGATCTTCAAAAAGACTCCTCTCAGAGAGAAAGAGAATTCTTGAAAAATAAGGATTGGAATACAGTCAGGGATACTATTTATGATAGTTTGCGACCAACGGATATTAAGCTAGATGGGGAGGATGCTCTTAAAGCATATATTGAAAGAAAATATCCAGATGTATCTACATTTTTAAATCGCTTGGAATCCGTGGCGGAGTAGGAGGAAGTCTATGAAGAAAGTATTAGGCGTTTTAACAATAGTGATATTACTTGTATCAGTTTGTTTTTTCTTCTTTGTGCGCCAACCTAAAAATATTTTTGATGAAATCTACCAAGAAACGGAGAAGAGTTATCGAACAAATAATATTTTAAGAAATATAGAAGGTTTTGAAATTGATGATGTCTGGCCAAGTGATGGAGATTATTTTAAATATAGCCCTTTAGGAAAGTATAAGACTCTTCCGAAAGACTATCTTGAACTGAGAGTTGGATTTAATTTTGAGAAAGCGTATAGTAAAATGTTTGTTTCAGTTGAGAGAAAAGTAGCTGATGGTATGAAGCTATGGATGGTCAACAAATATAATCCAAACACTAAAACAATCAAAAAGTCAATTCAAATAGTATTATCAGGAAACGAGGATAGCTATATCGAAGACGAAGAACAGGTGAAATCCTACTTAGAAAAGTATGGTATTACTGTCAAAGATTTGGATTCTTACTACGATGAAATCGTCAATCAGAAAGTCTTGAAAGACTGGTGTTCCATCTATGACAGTAAGTACTCGCCAAGCAACTATGGTGAGGTCAAGATTGAAACCCAGTGGGAGAATTGGTGACAGGCCATGCAGATTTTACCCACCAGTCCATCACTATGGCTACTCATCTGAATCCTAGCAGTTTCCAATTATCCGATTTCTATGGCGGTAGAGAGCGTGTCAAGGATCTTTCAGGCTGGGAAGGAGACACGACTAAAAATGCTACGGATAAAAAACCAAGTATTGGTGAAGATGACTACAAAGGCAGACCTAGACTCGGTCAATCTTATTGGTCGCATGCAAAAAGGGCAATCCTATGACCAAGCTATATCTTCTTACTATGCTGACCTTCAAAAAGACTCTTCTCAGAGAGAAAGAGAATTCCTAAAAAATAAGGATTGGGATACAGTCAGAGATACTATTTATGATAGTTTGCGACCAACGGATATTAAGCTAGATGGAGAAGATGCTCTTAAAACATATATTGAAAGAAAATATCCAGGAGTGTCCAAGTTTTTAAATCGTTTAGAAGCTGTGGCAGATTAGGAGAATGATGATGAAAAAAATATTAGCTTTAATAGTGTTGTTCGCACTAATTGTATTATCCTGTTTCTACTTTTTTATCCATCAACCTAAAAATATTTTTGATGAGATTTATCAGGAGACGGAGAAAACCTATCGGTCAAATAATATTTTAAGAAACATAGATGGGTTTAAAATCAGACCCGATTGGCCTAACGATGGAGAATATTTTGCATACACCCCTTCAGGGAAATATCAAACTCATCCTGAAGGTTATAAAGACATAAGTATTAGCTTTAATTTCGGAGAAGGTATTAAAGGAATGACGATACGTTTTGAAAAAAGGATTAATTCGGATATTACCCTATGGTATTCAGCACACTATAATATAAAAAAGAAAGTACTTCAAAAGGAGCTTGCTATTTTTGAAGAGCCAAGGCAACCAGGTCAATTTATTGATGATGAAGAAAAAGTAAGAGAATATTTAAGAAAAAATAATATTTCCAAAGAAGATTTAGACAAAGACTATGACGAAATCATCAACCAGAGAGTCCTGAAAGATTGGTGTTCGATTTATGACAGTAAGTACTCGCCAAGCAATTATGGCGATGTCAAGGTTGAAACCCAGTGGGAGAATTGGTGATAGTATGAAGAAAATCCTTGGTTTAGTAGCCTTATTCGTGATAATTGTATTATCCTGTTTCTACTTTTTTATTCATCAACCTAAAAACATTTTTGATGAAATTTATCAGGAGACAGAGAAGACTTATCGTTCAAATAATATTTTAAGAAATATAGAAGGTTTTGAAATTAGACCAGATTGGCCAAGTGATGGAGAATATTCTAAATACTATCCATTTGGAACTTATAATAATGACCATACCCCAGAAGAGTATTTTGAAATCGAAATTGGTTTTAATTTTACTACAAAAAAACACAATTAAGTTCAATCTCATTTGAAAAAAACGAATTGGGCCAAATGTTAGAGTTAGAATATGGGATAACTATACTCGTAAGGAACATGTTTTAAAAAAATTTGTAAAAATAGGTTTGAAGAAAGCAGATACGGAAACTTATATCGAAGACGAGGCTCAGGTAAAATCATACCTAGAGCAGTACGGTATTACAGCTAAGGACTTGGATTCTTACTACGACGAAATCGTCAACCAGAAAGTCTTGAAGGACTGGTGCTCGATTTATGACAGCAAGTACTCGCCGAGCAACTATGGCGATGTGAAAGTCGAAACCCAGTGGGAGAATTGGTGATATAAAGATTCTCACTGATTATATAAACAGACAGCTCTCTGATTTTCAGAGAGTTTTTTATGTTATCACCGTACCTTGATATACTCAAGTATTATCTTCGGTTACGGTTCCTAGCACTGCAAAATCAACTATATTTATTTTTCTCAGCTTGTTACATAGTCGAAAATATGGTATACTTTTCATGAGAATTTTCTAAATTTTTAATATTCTATCGAAGGAGGTTTGCATGCTTTCCAAATTTTCTGGAAGCCGACAGGACCTGAAATTTGTGTTACTTTTTAGGTATTTTTGTTAGGTGTTTTAGGGATTTCTCTCTTTCTAGCAGTTTCTATGGGATCTGTTGCGATTGATCTAGAAGATACCTATCGGATTATTTTGAGCAGATTGGGGATTCCTCTTGAGATAGGAGAGGTTTCCAAGTCTACTCTTGCCATTGTATGGAACATGAGATTCCCCCGAGTATTGTTAGGTCTGATAGTAGGGGCCGGTCTTTCCATGTGTGGTAGCGTGATGCAGTCTACAGTGAACAATCCCATCGCAGAGCCTTATGTCTTAGGAATATCTGCGGGTGCAACTCTAGGAGCAACTCTAAGCATCATTCTTGGTTTAAGGTGATGATTAGCCTAGGAGCTTTTCTTGGAGCTATTTTGGCGACAGTCGCTGTTCTCATCATTGCCTCTATGCAGGGAAGAATGACGACTTCCAGTCTGATTTTATCAGGAACGGTGGTCAACGCTCTCTTTCTGGCTTTTTCCAACTTTATCATCTCAGTCGGCGCTAATGCGGACAGTGTGATGACTATTAAATTTTGGACCATGGGCTCGCTAGCTGGGACTACCTGGTCTGACTTAGTCCTGCCAACTATGGTAGTAGGAATAGCCTTTCTATTTTTCTCTACTCAGTATCGTGTTTTCAATGCGATGATGATGGGAGATGAGGCTGCTTTAACTTTGGGGATTCCCTTACGCTTTTATTGGTATCTTTATGTGACAATGGTGGCTGTGTTGACAGCAGTCTTAGTGGCAACCTGTGGGATTATTGGATTTGTCGGTCTGATTACTCCACATTTAGCTCGAGGGTTAGTAGGAACGAATTACAAGAGACTTTTTCCCGTTGCGACCTTACTAGGTGCCCTCTTTGTCATCTGGGCAGATGTACTCTCTCGTATCATCATTCCAAATGCAGAGTTGCCTATTGGTATTTTTACAGCCTTAGTAGGTGCTCCCTTCTTTATCTACATTGTTGGAGGTAGGCGAAGGGAGGTGAGGGTCTGATATGGACTTGATTTGTCAGGATATCCATTTTAGACTAGGAGAGAAAAAAAATCCTCAAAGGAGTTTCCCTTAAGGTTGAAGGGCATCAATTTCACACGATACTAGGACCCAATGGAAGTGGAAAAACCAGTCTGCTTAAACTCCTCTATCGTCAGGAAAAGGCGAACAAAGGCTTGATAAGCCTAGATGGAAAGCAACTGGAGCATTGGTCACTCAAAGAAACAGCCAAGCAAATGGCAGTTGTGACCCAGTTTAACCAGCTGCAGTTTGATTGTACAGTTGAGGAAATAGTCTTGCTGGGAAGAACTCCCCACCTGTCTTTTTTTACAGAAGGAAAAGGAAAGGGATTATTCCCTCGTTCAAGATGCCCCTCGTTAAGGTGGATATGCTCGAGAAGAAAAACTCGTCTTTATTCGTCCCTGTCGGGGGGAGAGAAACAGCGAGTTTTGTTAGCACGCGCCTTGGCACAAGAACCGACTCTCTTACTTTTGGACGAACCAACCAATCACCTGGATATCAAGTATCAGCTAGACTTGTTGGCCATTGTAAAGGAGCTCAAGATCAATGTTCTAGCTGTCCTGCATGATATTCAACTTGCTTGTCGCTATTCGGATTATCTCTATCTGATGAAAGAGGGAAAATCCTTTACCAAGGGACTCCAAAGGAGACCATCACCCCTGAGTCACTGCAAACTGTATACGGCGTTCAAAGTCAGGTTACTTGGACCGAGGATCAGCAAGCCATGATTCACTATTTATAAGAAAGAAAAGGAAAACAAGATGAAAAAAACACTCAGTATTTTACTCGTAACAGTAGCTACCTTAACTTTGGCAGCTTGTGGCAACACTACTACAGAAAAAGCTTCTACACAATCTAGCACGGAAACAAGTCAAAAGGCGAGCGCTGAGACGACTTATCCACTAACGGTCAAAACCTATGATGCTAAGGGAAATGAAGTCGAACAAGTCTTTGACAAGGCACCTGAAAAAGTTATCACCAACAATCTTTCAACCACTGAAATCTTATTAGAGTTAGGCTTGAAGGATAAAATTGCTGGCATGCTCAACCCTGACAATGCTGTAACAGGTAAATACAAAGACGCGATTGCGACAATTCCTCAAATCGGTGATAAAAAAACAGTCTCACAAGAGACTGTCCTTTCCTATGAGCCAGATGCCGTCATGGGTCGAAACATGATGTTTTCTGAAAAATCCTTGGGGACAGTTAGCACTTGGAATGAAAATAAAATCCCAGTCTATACACAAAAAGCATCTCTTTCAACGATTCAGCAAGATTTGGGGAATATTGTAGAAGATGTCAAAAATCTTGGAATGATTTTTAATGTTCAGGACAAGGCCAATGAATACGCATCTCAATTACAAGCTAAAATTGAGGCTGTTAAGAAAGCTAATCCAGCAAGTCAAGGTGAGAAGAAAAAGGCTTTGATTATGGTTGCATATAACGACGAAACTTTCGGTGCTTACAAGTCTGCTTTGCAAGAAAGCCTGCTAAATCAACTTGGTTATACCAACGTTGCAACGGGAACATCAGGCTTGACCTTGGAAAATCTCGTGTCAATGGATCCTGAATTGATTATCTATGTAACCAGCGACCGCAATAAAAAATTGGATGCCAACGCAGTAGAGTTGATGAAGGCAAATGAGGTATTGGAAAACGTTCCTGCAATTAAGAATCAAAAAATCATGACCATCTCTTACGATGAGTTGATGGACTATGGTCCAGCAGTGATTGATTCCTTGAGAAAAATCAATGACTTTATCAATAAATAATGAGTTTGATTGGGAAGGAATCCAAGTCAAAAATCAGCCTTCCCTCGACCTATAATCCCAATCAAACCTATCCAGCTATTTTTATTGAATGATGGAAACTTGGATTTTCCTATCAATCCTTTCTGAATCTGTGATTTTTAGTGGGCTTAACTTCTAAAAATCGCCTAGACGACTACACTCCATGGAAGGCATCTGCTCTGAGAGATGGAGCTCCAGATTTTGGCGGTCAGGCGAAGGTCTATCATGATCATTTGTTTGGAGGTCTTTTAGATAAGTTGCAGTCGCTTTATCGGCTGGACAAAAATCGCCTTGCCTATGGAGGGTACTCACTAGGTGGTTTGGCGGCAGTTTACAGTCTTTTTCAGCTTTGACAAGGTCTCCTGTGTCTTCTCCATCTGCGGTTCCTTTTGGTATCCTGATTTTGTTTCTTTCTGTGAGGAAGAAAATCTGGAAAATCTGGACTGCTTGCTGTATTTACAAAACGGTCAAACAGAAGGAGCCCATCATACCAATCGCTTGGCTCAAGCACCAGCCTGTGCTGAACAGATCCATACCAGCCTTCGGAAACGCTATCCGACTGGTCAGTTTGTCTTTGATCCTTATGGGCATCATGAGCAAGTGGCTGAGCGATTTCTAGCCTTTTCTAGCTGGTTGGCTCAAAAATGGGAAATTGAATAAAAGAATTATCCCTTGGCAAAAGCCAAGGGATAATTGTATTTTTTAACCAAGAGCCTCTCTCTTTTTATCTGGATTCCAGATAAAGCTTGCGATGAAGGTAAAGATAATTGTTAGGATACCAACAAGCACTGCAAGGATAAGGGCAGGGATGCGGACAAACCACCAGAGTGGGTTTGGTTTTTTATCGTTGTGCCATTGTTTGGTTTCTTCATCCAAACGTTGGAATTCTGCTTGGATACGATCTGCAACCATTTCGATCCCCTCATCATTCATTTTCTTGATATCTGAGATATCGATAGGATTTCCAAAGTTCATATCGACACGTTCACGACTAACCAAGCCTTTCAAGGTCATGGGACCTGTGTAGGTGACAGGCATGATACGGACCTTGGCCATTTTGGCAATCAAGGCTACGCCACCCTTGACATCGTTTGAGTGGCGGCTCCCACTTGGGAACATGATGAGAGAACGGTCGCTTTTTTTGAGGACGTTGATAGGATACTTGATGGCAGAGGCGCTAGGGTTTTCCCGGTCGATAGGAAATGCGCCACACATACGGATCCACCAGCCAAAGATGCGGTTGTTAAAAAGCTCTTTTTTTGCCATAAAGATGAACTGTTTTGGCTTGGTCGCAAAGGCCATATATACAGGATCCCACCAGGTACGATGAGGAGCGACGAGGATATAGTTTTCGTCTCGATTAGGGATTTTATCAGTATTGTGATAGTGGGCATTGCCATTGATGGACCACAAAATCAGCATGACTAGTCCACGCAAATAAGTATAAAACATGAGATCTCCTTCGATTGTATTGCTTTTATTATTATACCTTATCGAAAGACTACTGGCAAACTTTTTCAGTTATCAGTGGAGATATTTTGGATGAGATTAGAATTCTGCTAGAAAAAATGATATGATAGAATTTATGGATAAAAATAAGATAATGGGATTAACCCAAAAAGAAGTCAAGGAAAGACAGGCTCAAGGTTTGGTCAATGACTTTACCGCATCGGCCAGTACCAGTACTTGGCAAATCATCAAACGAAATGTCTTTACCCTTTTTTAACGCTTTGAACTTTGCCATTTCCCTAGCACTGGCCTTTGTGCAGGCTTGGAGCAATCTGGTTTTTCTTTGCCGTTATTTGCTTTTAACGCTTTTTTTCTGGGATTGTGACTGAGCTACGGGCCAAACATATGGTGGACAAGCTCAATCTCATGACCAAGGAAAAGGTCAAAACCATCCGTGATGGCCAAGAAGTCGCTCTTAATCCAGAAGAATTGGTTCTAGGAGATGTCATTCGTTTGTCTGCTGGAGAGCAGATTCCTAGTGATGCTCTGGTTCTAGAAGGCTTTGCAGAAGTCAATGAAGCCATGTTGACGGGTGAGAGTGATTTGGTGCAAAAGGAAGTTGACACCTTGCTTTTGTCTGGGAGTTTCTTAGCCAGTGGGTCAGTTTTGGCTAAAGTTCACCATGTCGGTGCAGACAACTATGCTGCTAAGCTCATGCTGGAAGCTAAGACTGTGAAACCCATCAACTCCCGTATCATGAAATCGCTGGACAAGCTAGCAGGTTTTACTGGGAAGATTATCATTCCTTTTGGTCTGGCTCTCTTGCTAGAAGCCTTGATGTTAAAAGGCTTACCTCTCAAGTCATCCGTTGTAAATTCGTCGACAGCTCTTTTGGGAATGTTGCCCAAGGGAATCGCCCTTTTGACCATCACCTCGCTCTTGACTGCGGTGATCAAGCTGGGCTTGAAAAAGGTTTTAGTGCAGGAAATGTACTCTGTCGAGACCTTGGCGCGCGTGGATATGCTCTGTCTGGACAAGACAGGAACCATCACTCAAGGAAAGATGCAGGTGGAGGCTGTTCTTCCGCTGACGGAAACTTATGGTGAAGGGACTATTACCAACATTCTGACCAGTTATATATATCATAGTGAGGATAAAAATCCTACAGCTCAAGCCATTCGCCAGCGTTTCCAAGGAAAGGTTGCCTACTCTATGCTTTCCAATCTTCCTTTCTCTAGCGACCGCAAGTGGGGAGCTATGGAGTTAGAAGGGCTAGGAACTGTTTTCTTAGGTGCACCTGAGATGTTGCTGGAAAATGAAGTCCCTGAAGCTAGAGAGGCCTTGGAACGAGGTTCTCGTGTCTTGGTCTTGGCTCTCAGTCACGAAAAACTGGACCATCACAAGCCCCAGAAACCTTCTGATATTCAAGCTTTGGCCTTGCTGGAGATTTAGATCCGATTCGAGAGGGAGCTGCTGAGACGCTAGACTATCTCCGTTCTCAGGAAGTGGGACTCAAGATTATCTCTGGGGATAATCCGGTTACTGTATCCAGCATTGCCCAGAAGGCCGGTTTTGCGGACTATGACAGCTATGTAGACTGTTCAAAAATTACGGATGAGGAATTGATCGCCATGGCTAAAGAAACAGCCATTTTCGGACGGGTTTCCCCTCATCAAAAGAAACTCATCATCCAAACGCTGAAAAAAGCAGGGCATACAACAGCAATGACAGGGGACGGAGTCAATGATATCCTGGCTCTTCGTGAGGCAGATTGTTCTATTGTGATGGCTGAGGGAGATCCGGCGACGCGTCAGATTGCTAATCTGGTTCTATTGAACTCAGACTTTAATGATGTTCCTGAGATTCTCTTTGAAGGTCGTCGCGTGGTCAATAACATTGCCCACATTGCACCGATTTTCTTGATTAAGACTATCTATTCCTTCTTGCTCGCTGTGATCTGTATTGCCAGTGTTTTACTAGGTCGGTCTGAATGGATTTTGATTTTCCCTTTCATTCCGATTCAGATTACCATGATCGACCAGTTCGTGGAAGGTTTCCCGCCATTCGTTCTGACTTTTGAGCGAAATATCAAACCTGTTGAGCCAAACTTCCTCAGAAGATCCATGCTTCGTGCCCTACCAAGTGCCCTCATGGTCGTCTTCAGCGTTCTCTTTGTGAAACTTTTTGGAACGAGTCAAGGTTGGTCTGAGTTAGAAATCTCAACCCTACTCTATTATCTCCTCGGGTCTATCGGTTTCTTATCCGTATTTAGAGCCTGCATGCCATTTACCCTCTGGCGTGTCCTCTTGATTGTTTGGTCAGTAGGGGGCTTCCTAGCTACAGCTCTTTTCCCAAGGATCCAGAAATTGCTTGAAATTTCGACACTTACAGGACAAACATTCCCTGTTTACCTTGTCATGATGGCTGTCTTTACAGTGATATTTATCTTAACCAGTCGTTATCAAGTTAGAAAATAAAGAAAGGCTACAATCTGTGGATTGCGGTCTTTTTAGGTGCAAGATTGCTAGCTGAAATGTGGTATAATAAGAGGTAACAGAGTTTTGGAAAGTGAGAGAAGATGATTTCAAAGAGATTAGAATTGGTGGCGTCCTTTGTGCCCCAAGGTGCTGTGTTACTTGATGTGGGGAGTGACCATGCTTATCTACCTATTGAGTTGGTAGAAAAAGGGAAAATTGAGCGTGCTATTGCTGGTGAGGTCGTAGAAGGACCCTACCAGTCTGCGGTTAAGAATGTTGAAAGTCACGGTCTAAAGGAGAAAATCCAAGTTCGTTTAGCCAATGGATTGGCAGCCTTTGAAGAGGAAGACCAAGTGTCGGTTATCACCATTGCTGGTATGGGGGGGCGATTGATTGCAACTATCCTAGAAGAAGGTTTGGAAAAGCTATCGAATATCCAGCGTTTAATCCTCCAACCCAATAATCGTGAAGATGACTTGCGCATCTGGTTACAAGACCACGGTTTCCGGATTGTAGCCGAAAGTATCCTAGAAGAAGCTGGCAAGTTTTATGAAATTCTAGTGGTGGAAGCGGGGAAAATGAAGCTAGCAGCTAGTGATGTTCGCTTTGGTCCCTTCTTGTCCAAGGAAGTCAGTCCGGTCTTCGTTCAAAAGTGGCAAAAAGAAGCAACTAAGCTAGAATTTGCCCTCAGTCAAATCCCAGAGAAAAATCTAGCAGAACGTCAGATTCTGGCAGATAAAATTCAAGCCATAAAGGAGGTGCTCCATGTTAGCAAGTGAAGTCATCAAAACTTATGAAGCCTTTTGTCCCCAGGAATTTTCCATGGAGGGGGATAGTCGTGGACTGCAAATCGGGACTCTAGACAAGGATATCCAAAGAGTCATGATTGCCCTAGATATTCGTGAGGGGACGGTGGCAGAAGCTATTGAAAAGGGTGTGGATTTGATTATCGTTAAGCACGCGCCGATTTTCCGTCCCATCAAGGATTTGGTAGCCAGCCGTCCGCAAAATCAGATTTACATCGACCTCATCAAACATGACATTGCCGTTTATGTCAGTCATACTAATATCGACATTGTCGAGAATGGCCTCAATGACTGGTTCTGCCAGATGTTAGGAATTGAGGAGACTACTTATCTGCAGGAAACAGGACCAGAACGTGGGATTGGGCGTATTGGGAATATTCAGCCTCAGACCTTTGGAGAATTCGCCAGTCATGTCAAGCAAGTCTTTGGTCTAGATAGCCTTCGAATGGTGCATTATCAAGAGACTGATTTGCAGAAGCCAATTTCAAGAGTGGCCATCTGTGGTGGAAGTGGGCAGTCTTTTCTACTCTGATGCTTTTGGCAAAAGGAGCTGATGTCTATATCACTGGGGATATTTATTATCACACAGCTCAGGATATGTTGTCTGATGGCTTGTTGGCGCTGGACCCAGGCCACTATATTGAAATTCTTTTTGTCGAAAAAATCGCTGAGCTCCTTACTCAATGGAAGGCGGAAAAGGGCTGGTCTATTGATATTTTGCCTAGTCAAGCATCGACCAATCCTTTTCCACCATATCTAGTTAGGAAGTGAAGATAATGAAAAAAGTTGCCATTATTGGAGCAGGAATTGTAGGTGCCACAGCCGCCTACTACCTCTCCAAAGAAGCAGATTTAGAGGTGACCGTTTTTGACCATGGACAAGGTCAGGCTACCAAGGCTGCAGCAGGAATTATCAGTCCTTGGTTTTCCAAACGTCGCAATAAAGTCTGGTACAAGATGGCGCGCTTGGGAGCGGACTTTTATGTGGATTTGTTGGCTGATTTAGAAAAGTCTGGTCAGGAAATCGACTTTTACCAGCGTTCGGGAGTTTTTCTCTTGAAAAAAGATGAGTCCAAGTTGGAAGAACTTTATCAACTAGCTCTTCAGCGCAGAGAGGAATCTCCCTTGATAGGCCAGATAGCCATTCTGGACCAAGCATCTGCAAATGAATTATTCCCTGGTTTGCATGGATTTGATCGCCTGCTCTATGCTTCTGGTGGAGCTAGAGTAGATGGCCACCTCTTAGTGACTCGTTTGCTGGAAGCCAGTCACGTCAAGCTGGTCAAAGAAAAAGTGAGACTGACACCTGTATCATCAGGCTACCAGATTGGTGAAGAGGTGTTTGAACAGGTTATTTTGGCAACGGGAGCTTGGTTGGGGCACATATTAGAATCCTTAGGATATGAAGTGGATATTCGTCCTCAAAAGGGGCAACTTCGAGACTATCAGATTTCCAAAGACCTAGCATCTCACCCTGTTATCATGCCAGAGGGGGTGGGATTTGATCCCTTTGCAGGTGGGAAATTGTCCTTAGGCGCTACCCATGAAAACGACATGGGATTTGACTTGACGGTGGATGAAACCTTGCTCCGGCAAATGGAGGATGCGGCCTTGCCATACTATCCAGCCTTGGCTGAAGCTACTACAAGAGGTGATCGTGTGGGAATCCGCGCCTATACTAGTGATTTCTCTCCATTTTTTGGGCAAATCCCAGGTTTAGCAGGTGTCTATGCGGCTAGCGGACTAGGGTCATCAGGTCTGACAACGGGTCCTATCATTGGTTACCACTTAGCTCAACTAATCCAAGACAAGGAGTTGACATTGGACCCAATAAATTATCCAATTGTAAACTATGTCAAACGAGTAAAAAGCGAATGATACTCAATGAAAATCAAAGAGTAAGCTAGGAAGCTAGCCGAAGGTTGCTCAAAACACTGTTTTGAGGTTGTGGATAGAACTGACGAAGTCAGTAACCATACCAACCCACGCAAGGCGAAGCTAACGTGGCTTGAAGAGATTTTCGAAGAGTATAAGCATTTTACTGAAATTTTTAGCCTCCCTCTAGGATGGCGAATGACATTCCCTATCAAAAATGGTAAAATAAGAAAAAATAATCCAAGAATCGAGGAAAAAAGATGCAAGAAAAGATTTTGGTAACGGGTGGTGCCGGGTTTATCGGAACCCATACTGTTATTGAGTTGATCCAAGCAGGTCATCAAGTCGTTGTGGTGGATAATCTTGTTAACAGCAATCGTAAGAGTTTAGAAGTTGTTGAAAAAATTACAGGAGTTGAGATTCCTTTCTATGAGGCAGATATCCGTGACACAGATACCCTCAGAGATATTTTTCAAGCAGGAAGAGCCGACTGGTGTCATTCACTTTGCTGGTTTGAAGGCTGTTGGTGAATCAACACGTATCCCTCTTGCCTATTATGACAATAATATCGCAGGAACTGTCAGCCTTTTGAAAGCTATGGAAGAAAACAACTGTAAGAACATCATCTTCAGTTCTTCGGCGACAGTTTACGGAGATCCTCATACAGTTCCAATCCTAGAAGATTTCCCACTTTCAGTGACCAACCCGTACGGCCGTACTAAGCTCATGTTAGAGGAAATTTTGACGGATATCCACAAGGCAGACTCAGAATGGAATGTGGTCTTGCTTCGTTACTTTAACCCAATCGGAGCGCATGAAAGTGGAGATTTGGGAGAAAATCCTAATGGCATTCCAAACAACCTTTTGCCTTATGTTTCACAAGTAGCAGTGGGTAAACTAGAGCAAGTACAAGTTTTCGGAGATGATTACGATACGGAAGATGGAACTGGTGTCCGTGATTATATCCACGTTGTCGATTTGGCCAAAGGTCACGTTGCAGCACTGAAAAAAATCCAAAAAGGTTCAGGCCTAAACGTTTATAACCTTGGAACAGGTAAAGGCTATTCAGTTCTTGAAATTATCCAAAATATGGAAAAAGCGGTAGGCCGTCCCATTCCTTACCGCATCGTAGACCGTCGCCCAGGTGATATCGCTGCCTGCTACTCAGACCCTGCAAAAGCCAAGGCAGAACTGGGCTGGGAAGCTGAACTCGACATCACTCAAATGTGTGAAGATGCATGGCGTTGGCAAAGCAAGCATCCAAATGGATTTGAAGACTAAGATGATGATTTCGATCATTGTCCCTTGTTTAAACGAGGAGGAAGTACTTCCTCTTTTTTATCAGTCTGTTGAAGCACTGCTTCCAGAATTAGGAGCAGAGATTGAGTATGTCTTTGTGGATGATGGCTCAAGCGATGGAACCTTGGAGCTTTTGAAGGCCTATCGGGTGCAAAATCCTGCGGTGCATTATATTTCTTTCTCGCGAAATTTTGGGAAAGAAGCAGCTCTGTATGCAGGCTTACAGCATGCAACTGGAGATTTGGTGGTCGTTATGGATGCAGACCTCCAGGATCCTCCTAGTATGCTACTTGAAATGAAAGCCTTACTAGACCAGGATGCAGACTTGGACTGTGTTGGGACACGGAGAACCAGTCGGGAGGGAGAGCCTTTCTTTCGCAGTTTCTGTGCTGATCTCTTTTATCGCCTCATGCAAAAAATCAGCCCAGTAGCCTTGCCCTCGGGTGTCCGTGATTTTCGCATGATGAGACGGTCTGTGGTGGATGCTATTTTAACCTTAACCGAGTCCAATCGTTTTTCAAAGGGCCTCTTTGCTTGGGTGGGTTTTAAAACGCACTATCTTGTCTATCCAAATGTTGAAAGACAGGCTGGCAAGACTAGTTGGAGTTTTAGGCAACTCTTTTTCTACTCGATTGAAGGGATTCTCAACTTTTCAGATTTTCCCTTGAGTATAGCCTTTGTGGCGGGACTCCTATCTTGTTTTATTTCTTTTATGATGACTGTTTTTGTGGTGTTTCGGACCCTTATCTTGGGGAATCCGACATCTGGCTGGACCTCTCTGATGGCTGTCATTCTCTTTCTTGGAGGGATTCAACTCCTGACCATTGGGATTTTGGGAAAATATATCAGTAAGATCTATCTAGAGACCAAAAAAAGACCACTCTATCTGGTCAAAGAAAAAAGTGATCTTTCTATTTTCGAAGGAAAAAATAAGCGAAAAAGACTATAATTTTACCTAGAAATATGCTAAACTAGTAGATGAAGGGGTTAAAGTGATAAAAAGAATTTACAAAATCAGTCTCCCTTTTAAACTATGACGGATCTTTTTAGAAGTGCACGTGTAGGACAATTTTTTTATGGCCTCCAGAACATCGCTAGACTCAGCGATTTCTCTTTGCAATTCAACTGGATCATCGTAAAAATCGAACGATTCCATTATCGTGGTAATCGAAGAGTTCAGAATAGGTTTGGCAAAGCCCACAGGCGATGCATCGTTCAGGTATAAGTGTGAGTTTCATATTTATATTGTAATAAGAAAGTTTAAAAAAATACAAGGAGTAAGGTATGGAAAAAGAACCATGGCAAGAAGATATTTATGAAAACAATGAGGAAGAATCAAGAACAGATCGTCGTCGCCGTAAACAAAAAGGGAAAAAGGCGTTGTTGCCAATCGTGTCTTGACAGTCCTAGCTAGCCTCTTCTTTGTAATAGTTGTAGCAATGGTTGTCGTATTGATTTACCTTTCTACCGGAGGAAGCAACCGCACAGCTGCCTTGAAGGATTTTTATGATCCTTCAGTACCTGCTAGCAGCTCCACTTCAAAAGTGGAAGAGTCTTCATCGTCAAGCAGCAAGGTAGAAGAAACATCTTCTTCTGAAACAACTCCGTCAGAAAGTAGCTCTGAAGAGCATACCGACGGTGAAGGAACAATTACTGTTCATCCAGGAGAGGGTGAAGCAGCTCTTGCACAACGTGCAGGAATTTCTATTGCCCAGTTGGAAGCTTTGAATCCTTCTCATATGTCATCTGGCTCTTGGTTTGCTAACCCAGGTGATGTGATTAAACAAGATAGGAGCAGGTCATGAAGACAATTCAAATTGCTATCGATGGTCCAGCTTCGAGTGGTAAGAGTACGGTCGCAAAGATTATCGCTAAGGATTTTGGATACACTTATCTCGATACGGGTGCTATGTACCGTGCTGCGACTTATATAGCGCTCAAACACCAGTTGAATGCAGGAAATGTAGACCAACTTCTTGAGCTTCTTAACCAACACCCCATTAGTTTTGGACGTTCAGAAACAGGTGAGCAACTTGTTTTTGTAGGGGATGTGGATATTACTCATCCGATTCGTGAAAATGAAGTGACCAACAAGGTTTCAAGCATTGCTGCCATTCCTGAAGTGCGTGAGAAACTGGTTTCGCTTCAGCAAGAGATTGCTCAGCAAGGTGGTATCGTCATGGATGGGCGTGATATCGGGACAGTTGTTTTACCACAAGCTGAACTCAAGATTTCCTAGTGGCTTCTGTTGAAGAAAGAGCAGAGCGTCGTTACAAGGAAAATATTGCTAAAGGGATTGAGACTGACTTGGAAACGCTGAAAGAAGAGATTGCTGCGCGTGACTACAAGGATAGTCATCGTGAAACCTCACCTCTCAAACAGGCTGAGGATGCAGTTTACCTTGACACAACTGGACTAAGTATCCAAGAAGTGGTCGAAAAAATTGAATCAGAAGCAAAAAAATATATGTTCTAGGGACGAGAGGAGCAGGCTAAATGAAGCTTGCTCCTTTTCTCTCTTTTGCACGCGTTTCAAAACAGTCTTTTTAGGAGAATTTTGATAAAATAGTAGTATCAATAAAAAGGATGGAAGCATGACAAAGAAAATCGTGGCCATTTGGGCCCAAGATGAAAAAGGTGTGATTGGTAAAGAAGACCGTCTTCCTTGGCATTTGCCAGCAGAGTTGCAACATTTCAAGGCAACAACTTTAAATCATGCTATATTGATGGGACGAGTGACCTTTGATGGTATGGGACGTCGCCTGCTTCCCAAACGCCAAACCTTGATTTTGACACGAAACAGTGACCAAGTCGTGGATGGGGCGCTCGTATTTCAAGATGTGGAGTCTGTTTTAGCTTGGTATCAGAGTCAGGAAAAAAATCTCTATATCATTGGTGGGAGACAGATTTTTCAGGCTTTTGAGCCCTATTTAGATGAAATCATCGTGACACAGATTCATGCTCAGGTCGAGGGAGACACCTATTTCCTGAGGCTTTTGACTTGTCTCTTTTTGAGACAGTCGCAAGCAAATCTTATACCCGAGATGAGAAAAATGACTATGATTTTACCATCCAATACCGAAAGAGAAAGGAAGTCTAATGGAGCGCAGTATATTTGGATTTTTTACAGCCTTTTTGTGTGTAATCTGTATCTTGGCGGGAGCACAGGCTTTTCGTAAGAAGCGCTATGGACTGTCTGCTTTACTCTGGTTGAATGCTTTTACCAATCTGGTGAACAGTGTCCACGCTTTTTATATGACCTTATTTTAGATAGAATGATAAATTAGAATGGAAGGAAATCATGCCTACAAATAGGAAAAATGATATGATGGTTTATTGCTCATTTTGTGGCAAGAGCCAAGAAGAAGTAAAGAAAATAATCGCTGGGAACAACGCCTTTATCTGTAATGAATGTGTGGAGTTGGCCCAGAAAATCATTCGGGAGGAGTTGGCTGAGGAAGTCTTGGCAGACTTGTCTGAAGTACCAAAACCAATCGAGCTCCTCAATATCTTGAACCACTATGTGATCGGTCAAGATCGTGCCAAACGTGCCTTGGCAGTGGCTGTATACAACCACTATAAACGCATCAATTTCCACGATACGCGTGAAGAGTCAGAAGATGTGGATTTGCAGAAGTCAAACATCTTGATGATTGGCCCAACTGGTTCTGGGAAAACTTTCTTAGCCCAAACCTTGGCTAAGAGCTTGAACGTGCCTTTGCTATCGCAGATGCGACAGCTCTTACTGAGGCTGGTTATGTGGGTGAGGACGTGGAAAACATCCTCCTCAAACTCTTGCAGGCTGCTGACTTTAACATCGAACGTGCAGAACGTGGGATTATCTACGTGGATGAAATTGACAAGATTGCCAAGAAGAGCGAGAACGTTTCTATCACACGTGACGTTTCAGGTGAAGGAGTGCAACAAGCCCTTCTTAAGATTATCGAGGGAACTGTTGCTAGTGTGCCGCCTCAAGGTGGCCGCAAACATCCGCAACAAGAGATGATTCAGGTGGATACTAAAAACATCCTCTTCATCGTGGGTGGTGCTTTTGATGGCATCGAAGAAATCGTTAAACAACGTCTGGGTGAAAAGGTTATTGGCTTTGGCCAAAATAACAAGGCGATTGATGAAAACAGCTCCTACATGCAAGAAATCATCGCAGAAGATATTCAAAAATTCGGTATTATTCCAGAGTTGATTGGACGCTTGCCTGTCTTTGCAGCCCTTGAACAATTGACAGTGGATGACTTGGTTCGCATCTTGAAAGAGCCAAGAAATGCCTTGGTTAAACAATACCAAACCTTGCTATCTTATGATGATGTTGAGTTAGAATTTGACGACGAAGCCCTTCAAGAGATTGCCCATAAAGCCATCGAACGCAAAACTGGCGCGCGTGGTCTTCGCTCGATTATCGAAGAGACCATGCTAGATGTTATGTTTGAAGTACCGAGTCAGGAAAATGTGAAATTGGTCCGCATCACCAAAGAAGCTGTCGATGGAACGGAAAAACCAATCCTAGAAACAGCCTAGAGGTGACTATGGAACTTAATACACACAATGCTGAAATCTTGCTCAGTGCAGCCAATAAGTCCCACTATCCGCAGGATGAACTGCCAGAGATTGCCCTTGCAGGGCGTTCAAATGTTGGAAAGTCCAGCTTTATCAACACCATGCTCAATCGCAAGAATTTGGCCCGTACATCAGGGAAACCTGGGAAAACCCAGCTTCTTAACTTTTTAACATCGATGACAAGATGCGCTTTGTGGATGTTCCTGGCTATGGCTACGCTCGCGTTTCTAAAAAGGAACGAGAAAAGTGGGGCCGCATGATTGAGGAGTACCTCACAACTCGGGAAAATCTCCGTGCAGTGGTCAGTCTGGTGGACCTCCGTCACGACCCATCAGCAGATGATGTGCAGATGTACGAATTTCTCAAGTATTATGAGATTCCTGTTATCATCGTTGCGACCAAAGCGGACAAGATTCCTCGTGGTAAGTGGAACAAGCACGAATCTGCAATCAAAAAGAAATTAAACTTTGATCCAAGTGACGACTTCATCCTCTTTTCATCTGTCAGCAAGGCAGGGATGGATCAGGCTTGGGATGCAATATTAGAAAAATTATGAGGGAAAGAAATGGCAAAAACAATTCATACAAATAAGGCACCAAAGGCTATCGGACCTTATGTTCAAGGGAAAATCGTTGGCAATCTTTTGTTTGCTAGCGGTCAAGTTCCCCTATCTCCTGAAACTGGAGAAATCGTAGGAGAGACCATCCAAGAACAGACAGAACAAGTCTTGAAAAACATTGGTGCTATTTTAGCAGAAGCAGGAACAGACTTTGACCACGTTGTCAAAACAACCTGCTTCTTGAGCGATATGAACGACTTTGTTCCTTTTAACGAGGTTTACCAAACGGCCTTCAAAGAGGAATTCCCAGCTCGTTCAGCTGTGGAAGTAGCTCGTCTTCCTCGCGATGTGAAAGTCGAAATTGAAGTCATCGCAGAGATTGGATAAGCTAGTTGAAGTTTGGCTCTGCCAAACTTCTTTTGATATAAGGAGAGATAGATGACAAAAAAACAACTTCACCTAGTGATTGTGACAGGGATGAGTGGCGCAGGAAAAACCGTAGCCATTCAGTCCTTCGAGGATTTGGGGTATTTTACGATTGACAACCTGCCACCAGCCCTCTTACCAAAGTTTTTACAGTTGGTCGAAGCCAAAGATGATGACCACAAACTGGCCTTGGTTGTAGACATGCGTAGCCGTTCCTTCTTCTCGGAAATTCAGGCTGTTTTGGATGAATTGGAAAACCAGGATGATTTGGATTTCAAAATTCTCTTTTTGGACGCAGCAGATAAGGAATTGGTTGCTCGCTATAAAGAAACCAGACGGAGTCACCCTCTAGCAGCGGATGGTCGGATTTTAGATGGCATCAAGCTGGAACGTGAACTTTTGGCACCTTTGAAGAACATGAGCCAAAATGTGGTGGATACGACAGAACTCACTCCGCGTGAACTTCGTAAAACCATTGCTGAGCAATTTTCGGACCAAGAACAAGCCCAGTCTTTCCGTATCGAGATCATGTCTTTTGGATTCAAGTATGGTATCCCTATCGATGCGGACTTGGTATTTGATGTCCGTTTCTTGCCAAATCCCTATTACCTACCAGAACTCCGTAATCAGACAGGTGAGGATCGAGCAGTTTATGACTATGTGATGAATCATGAAGAGTCTGAAAGTTTCTATCAGCACTTGCTCGCCTTGATTGAGCCAATCTTGCCAAGTTACAAAAAAGAAGGCAAGTCCGTTTTGACCATTGCAGTGGGATGTACAGGTGGACAGCACCGTAGTGTTGCCTTTGCCAAACGAATCGCTGAGGACCTTGCTAAAAACTGGCCTGTCAATGAAAGCCATCGTGATAAAGACCGAAGAAAGGAAACGGTAAACCGTTCATGAGAAAACCAAAAATAACGGTGATTGGTGGAGGGACTGGTATCCCCGTCATTTTGAAAAGTTTGCGGGAAAAGGATGTTGACATCGCAGCCATCGTAACAGTCGCTGATGATGGTGGATCTTCTGGTGAGCTAAGAAAGAATATCCAACAGCTGACACCACCAGGTGATCTTCGTAATGTTCTGGTAGCCATGTCGGATATGCCAAAGTTTTATGAGAAGGTTTTTCAGTACCGATTTTCAGAAGAGGCTGGAGCTTTTGCGGGCCATCCACTAGGGAATATCGTTATAGCAGGACTCTCTGAAATGCAAGGATCTACCTATAATGCTATGCAATTACTCAGTAAGTTTTTTCATACAACAGGAAAGATTTACCCATCAAGTGACCACCCTTTGACCTTGCATGCAGTTTTTAAAGATGGTTCTGAGGTGACAGGTGAGAGTCACATTGCAGATCATCCAGGCATGATTGACCATGTCTATGTGACCAATACTTTGGATGATGAAACACCACAAGCCAGCCGTCGAGTAGTCACTACCATTCTAGAGAGTGATATGATTGTCTTGGGGCCCGGTTCCCTCTTTACATCGATTTTGCCAAATATTGTCATTGAGGAGATCGGGCAGGCTCTCTTGGAGACCAAGGCGGAGATAGCCTATGTCTGCAATATCATGACCCAGCGTGGGGAAACAGAGCACTTTTCAGACAGTGACCACGTGGAAGTCCTCCATCGACACTTAGGTCGGCCTTTTATTGATACAGTCTTGGTTAATATCGAAAAAGTCCCTAGAGAGTATATGGATACCAACCGTTTTGATGAGTATTTGGTTCAGGTGGAACATGATTTTGCTGGTCTCTGCAAGCAGGTTCCTCGTGTGATTTCATCCAACTTCCTTCGTTTGGAAAATGGAGGGGCCTTCCACGATGGGGATTTGATTGTGGATGAATTGATGCGAATTATACGGGTGAGAAAATGAGTTTTACAGTTGCAGTAAAAGAAGAAATTCTTGGTCAACACCATCTCAGTCGTCATGAATTATCAGCCATCATCAAGATGTCTGGTAGTATTGGTCTCTCGACTTCAGGTTTGACCCTGTCTGTCGTGACTGAAAATGCCAAGTTGGCTCGGCACCTTTATGAGTCCTTTCTCCATTTTTATGATATCAAGTCAGAGATTCGCCACCATCAGAGAAGCAATCTCCGCAAGAACCGTGTCTATACGGTCTATACTGAAGAGAGAGTGCAGGAGCTTTTAGCTGATTTGCGGCTTGCGGATTCCTTCTTTGGTTTGGAGACAGGCATCGATCCTGATATTTTAGCAGATGAAGAAGCTGGACGTGCTTACTTATGTGGGGCCTTTCTGGCAAATGGAAGTATCCGTGATCCTGAGTCTGGCAAATACCAGCTGGAAATCAGTTCCGTTTATCTGGACCACGCCCAAGGACTGGCCTCTCTCCTCCAGCAATTTTTACTGGACGCCAAGGTCATTGAGCGAAAGAAAGGTGCAGTCACCTATCTCCAGCGTGCAGAGGACATCATGGATTTCTTGATCGTGATTGGGGCCATGCAGGCGCGTGATAATTTTGAGCGCGTCAAGATTTTGCGTGAAACCCGTAACGATCTCAATCGAGCCAATAACGCTGAAACAGCCAATATCGCTCGGACGGTTTCTGCCAGCATGAAGACCATCAACAATATCAGTAAAATCAAAGATAGAATGGGCTTAGAAAATTTACCAGTGGATTTGCAGGAGGTGGCTCGCTTGCGGATCCAGCACCCAGACTACTCTATCCAGCAGTTGGCAGATAGCCTGAGCAATCCCCTAACCAAAAGTGGAGTTAACCACAGACTCAGAAAAATTAATAAAATAGCAGATGAACTATAAAACCACGAATCAGTTGATTCGTGGTTTTTTTCTTGAAGTTATTAAATATGTGAGAAATATTTTAAAGGAAACCAACTCCATAATCTATGGTATACTATAAATGAGTTATACTGTAGCACAAAGGAAGAAACATGAAAAAAACCTAAAAAAAGTATGATTATTTTATTCAGTATTTTAGCAGTAATTGGAATAGCAGTAGGAGGATGTAGCATGCACCAATACCAAAAGAAACAAGAAATGATTGCCATCGCGACCAGCGATGAGGCGAAGAAGGTTTATGAAGAATATTTGAAGAAAGAAGACCCTTATGCTTTTACTGAGAAAGAATTCGTACATTCCTATCAAGTGAAACTAGATTCATTAAGTTATAATCCAATGGGTGGGTTGATGGTTTCTTTAATAATCAATGATGATGAAGAAATGCTTGTGGATTATAATTTAATTGGAGGATCTGATGGAGATTATACTTCAGCATTTTATGGAAGTACGCCTAAATTTTGGCAGACTCGTGATAAATATTATAAAAAAGAGGAATGATAGTTATGCCGGAAAAATATATTAACGACCCTCATCTTCAGATAGCGATGACAGAGTACCAACCTAACATGAAAGAAAATAAATATGAGGTTAATACTCAGTATAATCAAAATGTAGGTTATGTCACCCAAGTCTACGACAATACTACAGGAACGGGCGAGTAGGTTTATGCGGTTGTAAAAAATCCCAATGAAAAAGCTGATAAGGTACAGGAAAGTTATGCTATACTATGAGTAAGTTCATTTCTAATTTATTGATAGGATAGCATAAAGGAGGCACCATGAAAAAACCTAAAAAAAGCATGATTATTTTATTCAGTATTTTAGCAGTAATTGGAATAGCAGTAGGAGGCTGTAGCATGCACCAATATCAAAAGAAACAGGAAATGATTGCCATCGCGACAAGCGATGAGGCGAGAAAGGTTTATGAAGAATATTTAAAGAAGGAAGATCCAAGAGCACTCACAGAAGAAGGTATTATTAAGAGTTATGAGATTGATGAAGAAAAACTTTCCTATAATCCAATGGGAGGTTTGATGGTACGGTTATTCTTGAACGAAAATAAAGATCTTCGAATGAATTTTAATTTAATAGATAATGGAGATGGAACCTATAGCACGGCTTATTATGGCTATTCTGGGGAATTAAATAAACTTTTGAAAGAAGAAAAAAATGAATGAGCAATATGTAAACGATAAAAATCTTCAGACAGCAATGACAGAGTATGACTCTGAAATGGATTTAGATCATGTTGTGAAAACTCAAAGTGGAGATCAAATTGGCACTGTCACCCAAGTCTACAACAATACTACAGGAGCGGGCGAGCAGGTTTATGCGGTTGTAAAAAATCCCAATGAAAAAGCTGATAAGGTACAGGAAGTAACGGTCCTTTTTCGTGGTTCTACGGGTCCAGATCATATTTTGAATGAAGCACCAGATGTCTGGAATGACTGGGCTGAAAATGATGCAGTTATAGCTAAGAGAATCATCATGCAAAGTAACCTCAGCGATCGCGATCAATCTACCGAGCAATTAAAGGCTTCTGCCAGAGCTTTAAAAGACATCATGGAAAAATATCCTAATGCCAAGATTAACATCTATGGGCATTCTCTTGGATCTATGGATGCTCAGTATGCTATGGCTGACCTAGAAGCGGCCCAAATCGAGCGAATCCAACAGGCTTATATCTATAACGGACCTGATGTCTACCGAATCCTTAGCCCTGAACAGAGAAAAATTGTTGATCAAATCAAAGGGCGTATCTACAACTATGCTGACCCTAAAGATAAGATTAGTATGGTTGGTAGAGATCCCTCGAAGGGCAGTATCGGTTCTGTAGGTATGGTTTATTATGTAGATAGTGAACAAGAAGATTTTGTAAATCAGCATATGACCTATGGTTATCGCTTGGATAAGGATGGGAAAATAAAAATTCTCTCCAATACCAGTACAGTCGCATATAATAGCTTTCTGATTAAAATGGAGAGTTTCAAAAGGCTTAAGAAGAGTCTATCTTCTGATGGTTTTACATCTGATGAGCGAATCTTTCTAGACTCTGAACAAGCTAAGCTAACGGCGTCAGGTATTTGCCATATTGTAACAGAAGAACTAGATGTTCTCAAAAAATATATAATGATGGTGTTCAAGATGCGAGTGAAGTGCTTGTTTCTTGCAGTAATGTTCCCTGGGGCTTTATCCTAAGTCCGTACGAAACAGAGGTTGCCTATTCTGATGGAGGAGTGACCTATGAAACAACTGTTGGTGTCATTCAAAAGAGGTTTACTCCAGTTCTTGATACTGCGAAACAATTAGAGAAAGATTTTACAGATTTAGAAAAGCAAATCAAAGACGGTATTCAGAAAAAATTAGATGAAGATGAAGAATTGGCTAATGAATTTAAGCAATGGGAGAGTTTGATATGATAGAGGATGAAATTAGGAAAAAGCGACAGCGTATTGAAGAATGTGAGGATGACTATCGACGTTCTCTCAAAAAAATCGAAAATCAGTACGAAGAAGCAAACTATAAGTTTCAACAGTTGCGTCATATGATTGAAGAAAAGCATCAGATTATTTCTCATTCCTTAGACCAACTAGGCGGAGACACAACCGAATGGCGTTATCAATCTAATCGACTAGCAACCAACTTTAGTCAGCAAATCGAGATGGCGTATAGAAATAGACAAAGACAACTCGAACAAGAAGAATTGGAGCTCGAACAGGATTACAAGCGGCAACACCGTCTCTTAGAAGATGAGCTTGCCAGAGCTCAGGAGCAAAAAGACGCTTAGAAGAACGAGGTTAAGGACCATGGCGAATGTATTTGATTACATTAATGATTTTTTCGCAGGGGGAGAGGAAGCTCTAAGAAATATAGAAAAAGAGTTGGAACGATCATTTATAAAAAACATCTTGGCTCCAGCAAAAAAAGCTCGTATTTCCACTATAGAAAAAGATACAAAAAAATATATGAAGATTTCTCTATTAAGTGCTCAAGAAAGTTTGAAAGAAGTTTCGAAAAACATTGATAGTTCGATGAAGGGAGAATTTTCTACAAAAGTAGTTGAAACTATAGAAACGAAAAGTAAAGAATATCCAAAAGCTTTAAATGGTACAAAGTAGACTTTTGCTTTTTAAAGTAAAACTCCAGTAAGTTGCTTTTTATAGCAGATGAACTATAAAACCACGAATCGTTGATTCGTGGTTCTTTTCTTATAAACTGGTCGAGTGTTTGGGTTGTACTTTTTGCTCAGGGTCGATGTAGTTGATAGCATTGTTGACGGCAGTAGGTGCTTCACCCAGTCCTGTCGCAATCAAATCAATCTTTCCTTCATAGTAGCAGCAGTCTCCGATAGCGTAAATACCTGCTTGGCTGGATTCTTGCTTGCTATTAACGATAATCTTGTGTCGGTTGAGGTCCAGACCCCAGTTTTTAAGATTTCCGACAGAAGACTTGAAGCCGTAGTTGACAAAGAGGTGGTCTAGATCAATCGTTTCGGTTTCATCCGATTTGACTTTGGTGATTTCCAGTTTATCAAGTGTTTTTCCATTTCCAAGGAGTTGGCTAGGAACGAATGGTGTCTTGATAGTCACAGATGATTCTTGCAGGGCTTGCACACTGTGTTCCAAGGCACGGAAGTTATCTCGACGGTGAACAAGAGTAGTTGGTGTGATTTTTTCAAAAGCCAATGCCCAGTCAACTGCTGAGTCCCCGCCACCAAGGATAGTCACTTTCTTGCCAGCGTATTGCTGGATATTGGCAACGTGGTAGTGGATATTTTCATAGTTTTCGACGCCATCTAATTCGAGCGGACGAGGTTTAAAGGCACCACCACCCATGGCAATAATGACTGTTTTAGTCAGGTGGCTTCCTTTGTTAGTTTGAATTGTAAAGTTTTCTTCTTGTTTCTCGATTTCAAGAACAGTTTCGTTGAGGTGAACCGGTGTTTCAAAGCCGTTTAGCTGTTCAATCAGGCGATTGGTCAGCTCTTCCCCAGTTAAGTTTGGAAAACCTGGCACATCAAGGATTTGCTTTTCAGGGTAGAGGATGGCAGGCTGACCACCGAGCTGGGGAAGAGAGTCGATGATTTGGACTTTGGCTTGGCGTAGGTGGGCGTAAAAGGCAGCAAAGAGGCCGACAGGACCGCCACCTACAATGGTAATATCATAGAGTTGAGACATGATTTCTCCTTCGTTTTTTCTAGTCAGTTTATTGTATCATAATTTTGCTTAATTTAAAATGAAGTAGGATGGGGAAAAAATGAGCAGAAAATGGTATAATAGTACGGAAAGTGTTTTGACAGGGAGGAGGCCAGGGATGAATTTTCAACAATTATCCAATTGGCAATACTGGACAAGTTTGTTTTCAAGTCCTTGGACGATAGTCATCAATCTGATTGATATTTTGATTGTGACTTATATTTTGTACCATTTTACTAAAGCGATTGCAGGGACTAAAATCATGATATTGGTTCGGGGAGTTTTGGTCTTTATTCTAGCTCAGATTCTTTCCAATATGATTGGCTTAACGACCATTTCATGGTTGATCAATCAGATCATCACCTACGGGGTCATCGCAGCGGTGGTTATCTTTTCGCCAGAGATTCGGACTGGTTTGGAGAGATTAGGTCGAGCTACTGATTTCTTCTACAATGCCCCTATTAGTGCAGAAGAGCAAATGGTTCGTGCCTTTGTCAAATCAGTCGAGTACATGAGTCCGCGTAAGATAGGTGCTCTGGTTGCTGTTCAGCGAGTGAGAACCTTGCAGGAATATATCTCTACTGGAATTCCTCTAGATGCGAAAATCTCATCCGAGTTATTGATTAATATCTTTATCCCTAATACTCCCTTGCACGATGGTGCGGTCATTGTCAGAGAAAATCGGATTGCCGTAACTTCAGCCTACCTACCCCTGACTGAAAATACAGGAATTTCCAAGGAGTTTGGGACACGCCACAGGGCGGCGATTGGTTTGTCAGAAGTATCGGATGCTCTTACCTTTGTGGTTTCTGAGGAAACAGGTGGGATCTCAATCACCTATAATGGAGTCTTTAAGCATGATTTGACCTTGGAAGAGTTTGAATCTGAATTGAGAAGAATCTTACTTCCAGCATCAGAGGAAAAGAACGGTCTGAAAGAGCGTTTGTTAGGAGGATTGAAACATGAGAAAAATAGTCTTTATATTATTTCTTCCTTCTTTTTCGCCTGCATCCTCTTTATCTATGCGACTTCAACAAACTACCAGAATAGCAATAGTGCCAGACAGGTGAGGACAGAAACCTACACCAACACGGTCCTTAATGTCCCAATCGATATTCAGTATGACAGTGATCAGTACTTTATTAGTGGTTTTACATCTGAAGTGACCGTCTTTCTGACAGGGTCAAACAGAGTTGCATTGGCGAGCGAAATGCAGGAAAGCACTCGGAAATTCAAGGTCAAAGCTGACTTAACCAATGCCAGTGTAGGGACCATTGAAGTTCCTCTAACCATTGAAAATTTACCGAGTGGTTTGACGGCTGTTGCAACTCCGCAAAAGATAACAGTCAAGGTTGGTAAAAAAGCAAAACGAGACAATGTAATCGTTGTGCCTGAGATTGATCCTAGTCAGATTGATTCTCGGGTCAAAATCGACACAGTAACTGTTTCAGATGAAAAAGTAACGGTCATTAGTGATGAGGAAACTCTCTCTAGAGTGGACCGTGTCATTGCCATCTTACCGACGAGTGAACGGATAACAGGTAACTACTCAGCCTCTGTTCCACTACAAGCAGTTGATAAAAATGGAAATGTCTTGCCAAGCGTCATTATGCCATTTGATACAACTATGAAAATTACAACGAAACCAGCATCGTCTAGCTCGAGCTCATCATCAACGAGCTCCTCAGCTAGTAGTTCGTCTTCAACGAGTTCAGAAACAAAACCAGACTCGTCTAAACAAGAATAAACAAAATAGTAGAAAAGGATTATAATTTAAAATGAGTAAATATTTTGGGACCGATGGAGTCCGTGGAGAAGCAAACGTAGAACTGACGCCAGAATTGGCCTTTAAACTAGGACGTTTTGGTGGTTATGTTCTTAGCCAACATGAAACGGAAGCCCCTAAAGTCTTTGTAGGACGTGATACACGTATCTCAGGAGAAATGTTAGAATCTGCCTTGGTGGCAGGTCTTCTATCAGTAGGGATTCACGTCTACAAACTCGGTGTCCTTGCAACACCAGCAGTAGCTTATTTGGTTAAAACTGAGGGAGCCAGTGCAGGCGTCATGATTTCAGCGAGCCACAATCCAGCCCTTGATAATGGGATTAAGTTCTTTGGTGGGGATGGTTTCAAACTTGATGATGAAAAAGAAGCAGAAATCGAAGCCTTGCTAGATGCTACTGAAGATACTCTTCCTCGTCCGAGTGCAGAGGGCTTGGGGACCTTAGTGGACTATCCAGAAGGTTTGCGTAAGTATGAGGGCTACCTTGTCTCAACTGGAACTCCTCTTGAGGGAATGAAAGTGGCTTTGGATACAGCCAACGGTGCAGCAGCTACAAGTGCCCGTCAGATTTTCGCTGATCTAGGTGCCCAGTTGACTGTAATCGGGGAGACACCAGATGGTCTTAACATCAACCTAAATGTTGGTTCAACACACCCAGAAGCTCTCAAAGAACTAGTCAAAGAAAGCCAGTCAGCTATTGGTTTGGCCTTTGACGGAGACAGCGACCGCTTGATTGCTGTTGATGAAAATGGCGACATCGTTGATGGTGATAAAATCATGTACATCATCGGGAAATACCTTTCTGAAAAAGGACAGTTAGCTCAAAACACCATCGTAACAACCGTCATGTCTAACCTTGGTTTCCATAAGGCTTTGGATAGTGCTGGCATTAACAAAGCAGTCACTGCAGTTGGAGATCGCTATGTTGTCGAAGAAATGAGAAAATCAGGCTACAATCTTGGTGGTGAACAGTCTGGTCACGTTATCTTGATGGATTACAATACAACAGGTGATGGTCAATTATCAGCTGTCCAATTGACCAAATCATGAAAGAAACAGGTAAGAGCTTGTCTCAACTGGCAGCAGAAGTGACGATTTACCCACAAAAACTGGTCAATATCCGAGTGGAAAATGCCATGAAAGAAAAAACCATGGAAGTACCAGCCATCAAAGCAATCATCGAAAAGATGGGAGAAGAAATGGCAGGCAACGGTCGTATCCTTGTCCGCCCAAGTGGAACAGAACCCCTCTTGCGTGTCATGGCAGAAGCGCCAACAACAGAAGAAGTCAACTACTATGTAGATACGATTGCTGCTGTTGTTAAAGATGAAATCGGTATTGACTAAAGCCTAGAAAACTAGATGAAAATAAAAAAATATGTTACAATGACAGAGTAATTTGTATTTATTGGAGAGAAAAATGAACCTTAAACGAGAACAAGAATTTGTTAGCCAGTATCACTTTGATGCTCGTAACTTTGAATGGGAAAATGAAAATGGAGCTCCTGAAACAAAGGTAGACGTGAACTTTCAGTTACTCCAACATGACCAAGAAAACCAAGTAACTTCGCTAGTTGTTATCTTGAGTTTCATGATTGTCTTTGACAAATTTGTCATCAGTGGAACGATTTCTCAAGTTAACCATGTGGAAGGTCGTATTGTTAACGAACCAAGCGAATTTAACCAAGAAGAAGTCGAAAACTTGGCGCGTCCATGCTTGAACATGCTCAACCGTTTGACGTATGAAGTAACAGAAATCGCCTTGGATCTTCCAGGGATCAATTTGGAGTTTTAGTCATGAAATTAGCTGTCATTACAGATTCTTCAGCCTATTTAGAGGAGAAGACGCTGCAAAGAGAGAATCTATATATCTTGGATATTCCTGTCAATATTGATGGGGAGGAGTATGTCGAAGGTGTGAATCTGACTGCTGAGGAATTTTATCAAAAGATGGCTCAGTCTGCAGAATTGCCTAAGACCAGTCAACCAAGCATTGCCAAATTGGATGAGATTTTAAGTTCCTTGAAAGAAGAGGGTTATACCCACGTCTTGGGACTCTTCCTTTCGTCAGGAATTTCAGGCTTTTATCAGAATATCCAATATATGTTGGACGAGTATGAAGGTTTGACCATTGCCTTTCCTGATACCCATATCACAAGTGCTCCTCTAGGATTTATGGTGGAGAGTGTCTTTGAATGGGCAGAAAAGGGCGATGATTTTGCTCAGATTCAGGAGAAATTGGCTATCCAAATAGCTGATAACTCCGCCTTTATCATAGTAGACGACCTTGATCACTTGGTTAAGGGAGGTCGTCTGTCAAATGGGGCGGCCATCCTAGGAAATCTTCTCAGTATCAAGCCCATTCTTTACTTCAATGACCAAGGTGTAATTGAAGTTTACGAAAAAATTCGTACGGAAAAGAAGGCAACCAAACGTTTGGTCGAAATCATTAAAGAGTTGACAAAAGACGGGGACTACCGTATCACTGTCATTCATGGCAATGCTCCCCAAAAGGCGGCAGATTTGCGCCAACTCTTGATTGAGGGTGGTGTGAATTCTGAGATTCCAATTGTTAGCTTTGGTAGTGTCATTGGAACCCACCTTGGAGAAGGCAGTATCGCCTTGAGCTATACACCAGTTGTCTAGATTGTTCTGGGCAGCTAATGTCCTTTGTATCTTGAATAGGAGTAGAGATGAGTATTCGAGTAATTATTGCCGGTTTTAAGGGAAAGATGGGTCAAGCCGCTTGTCAGATGGTCTTGGCTGATCCAGACTTGGACTTGGTCGCAGTTTTGGATCCTTTTGAGTCTGAGTCAGAATGGCAGGGTATTCCTGTCTTCAATGATAAGGCTGCCTTGGCTGGATTTGAAGCTCATGTCTGGGTGGATTTCACCACACCAGCTGTTGCTTACGAAATACGCGCTTTGCCCTTGAAAATGGCTTTGCTCCAGTGGTTGGAACAACAGGCTTCACTAGTGAAGAAATTGCAGAATTAAAAGCACTTTCCTATGAACAAAATTTGGGTGGCTTGATTGCCCCTAACTTTGCCTTGGGTGCTGTCTTGCTGATGCAATTTGCGGCCCAGGCGGCTAAATATTTCCCAAATGTGGAGATTATCGAGCTTCATCATGACAAGAAAAAAGATGCTCCGAGTGGAACAGCCATTAAAACAGCTGAGTTGATGGCAGAAGTTCGGGAGTCTATCCAGCAGGGTGCGCCCGATGAGGAAGAACTCATTGCAGGAGCTCGTGGTGCTGAGTTTGAAGGCATGCGCATCCACTCAGTTCGGTTGCCAGGCTTGGTAGCCCATCAGGAAGTCATCTTTGGCAATCAGGGAGAAGGATTGACTCTGCGTCATGACTCCTATGATCGCAGCTCCTTCATGACAGGGGTGAATTTGGGAATCAAAGAAGTTGTCAAGCGTCATGAGCTTGTCTATGGATTAGAACACTTATTATGAGATTAACACAAATGCCTTCTGAATTTCAGAAGGCTTTACCAGTATTAGAAAAAATTAAAGAAGCAGGTTTTGAAGCCTATTTTGTTGGGGGCTCCGTCCGAGATGCTATCCTCAATCGTCCCATCCATGATGTGGATATTGCGACTTCTTCTTATCCAGAGGAGACCAAGCAGATATTTCCCGCACTGCCGATATCGGAATTGAGCATGGAACCGTCTTGGTTTTAGATGGGGACGAGGAATATGAAGTGACCACCTTTCGGACTGAGGATGTCTATGTGGACTATCGCAGGCCCAGTGCAGTTTCCTTTGTGCGTTCGCTAGAAGAAGACCTCAAACGTCGTGATTTTACAGTCAACGCCTTTGCCTTGGATGAGACAGGAGAAATCATCGATTTGTTCGATGGTCTCAAAGATCTGGAAAACCAAGTCTTGCGAGCAGTAGGTATAGCCAGTGAGCGCTTCAATGAAGATGCTTTGCGTATTATGCGTGGTTTTCGTTTTCAGGCCAGTCTTGGTTTTGAACTTGAGCCAGAAACATTTGAAGCTATGAAATCCTTGACTCCGCTCTTGGAGAAGATTTCTGTGGAACGTACCTTCGTTGAATTTGATAAACTCTTGCTGGCACCTTTTTGGCGTGTTGGTTTGTATTCCATGATTGAGAGTCAAGCTTATGACTATCTCCCTGATATGGCAGACAGTCGAGATAAACTTCAAAGATTGTTTGATTTGGAGACTGATTTCACTTTTGCCTCTTCTGAACAAGCCTGGGCAGCTCTGTTGTGGGCTTTGGAGATTAAAGATGCACAGCCATTTTTGAAGGCGTGGAAAACCTCACGCCAGTTTGCCAAGCAAGTTCAGGATTTGCTGACCATTTTGGCTTTGCGAGAAGAAGGAGAGCTGAGCAAGCGCGATTGTTACCGCTTTGACTTGGATTCCCTACTACAAGCTGAAAGGCTTCGTCAGGCCCAAGGAAAAGAAGTCAACCCACAAGCCATCAAAGAAACTCACCATAGTTTGACCATTCATGATAAGAAAGAAATCAAGATTAACGGTGGCATTTTGATTAAGGAATATGGTTACCAGCCTGGGCCAGACTTGGGAGAGATTTTAACAGAGATTGAGTATGCCATTGTTGATGGTAACTTGGAGAATGACCGTGATGCCATCCATGCTTACCTGAGGGAGAAAAGATGAGTGATTTTATCGTTGAAAAACTAAGAAAATCCGTTGGTGACAAGACCGTTTTTAAGGATATTTCTTTTATCATCCATGACTTGGACAGAATCGGTCTAATTGGTGTCAATGGAACGGGTAAGACCACCCTTTTGGACGTCCTTTCAGGCGTTTCTGGTTTTGATGGCGATGTTAGTCCCTTTTCAGCTAAGAATGACTACAAGATTGGCTATTTGACCCAGGATCCAGATTTTGACGATAGCAAGACGGTCTTGGATACGGTTCTGTCCAGCGACCTCAAGGAAATCCAGCTCATTCGTGAATATGAGTTGATCATGCTCAACTACACTGAGGATAAGCAGACTCGTTTGGAACGGGTCATGGCGGAGATGGATTCTCTCCAAGCTTGGGAAATCGAGAGTCAGGTTAAGACCGTTCTCAGCAAGCTTGGGATTCAGGACTTGTCTACTCCAGTTGGTGAATTGTCAGGTGGTCTGAGAAGACGGGTCCAGTTGGCGCAAGTTCTTCTAGGAAACCACGACCTCTTGTTACTGGATGAGCCGACCAACCATCTGGACATTGCGACCATCGAGTGGCTGACACTATTTTTGAAAAATTCCAAGAAGACGGTTCTCTTTATCACCCATGATCGCTACTTCCTAGATGCACTATCAACACGAATTTTCGAGTTGGACCGAGCAGGCTTGACCGAGTATCAAGGAAATTATCAGGACTATGTTCGCCTTAAGGCGGAACAAGATGAGCGTGACGCTGCTCTCCTTCACAAAAAGGAACAACTTTATAAGCAAGAATTGGCCTGGATGCGCAGACAACCGCAGGCGCGTGCGACCAAGCAACAGGCTCGTATCAATCGTTTCCATGACTTGAAAAAAGAAGTTTCAGGTAGTAGTACTGAGACAGACTTGACCATGAACTTTGAGACCAGTCGGATTGGGAAAAAAAGTCATCGAGTTTAAAGATGTTTCCTTCGCCTATGAGAATAAGCCTATTTTGCAAGATTTTAATCTCTTGGTGCAAGTTAAAGACCGCATTGGAATCGTTGGGGATAATGGTGTTGGAAAATCAACTCTTCTCAATCTGATTGCAGGAAGTCTTGAGCCGACAGCAGGTCAAGTTATCATTGGTGAGACAGTTCGCATCGCCTATTTCTCTCAACAAATTGAAGGGTTGGATGAAAGCAAGCGCGTTATCAATTACCTGCAGGAAGTAGCAGAAGAGGTCAAGACTAGTGGTGGTTCTACGACTTCCATCGCTGAGTTGCTAGAGCAATTCCTCTTTCCACGTTCGACACATGGAACCTTGATTGAGAAATTGTCTGGTGGCGAGAAAAAACGACTCTATCTCCTTAAACTTCTCTTGGAAAAACCAAATGTTCTTCTCTTGGACGAGCCGACCAATGACTTGGACATTGCGACCTTGACAGTTTTGGAGAATTTCTTGCAGGGCTTTTCAGGGCCTGTCTTGACAGTCAGCCACGACCGTTATTTCTTGGATAAGGTAGCAACTAAGATTCTTGCCTTTGAGAATGGAAACATACGTCCTTTCTTTGGTCATTACACCGACTACCTTGATGAAAAAGCTTTTGAAACAGCGATGGTCAATCAAGTTCAAAAGGCTGAAAAGGAAAAAGTGGTCAAAGTCCGTGAAGAAAAGAAACGCATGACCTACCAAGAAAAGCAGGAGTGGGCAAGCATTGAAGGAGATATTGAAACCTTGGAAAATCGTATCGCTACCATTGAAGAGGAGATGCAGGCTAACAGCTCTGACTTTGGCAAACTCGCTACTCTGCAAAAAGAACTAGATGAGAAGAACGAAGAACTGCTTGAAAAATACGAACGCTATGAATATTTAAGTGAGTTGGCATGATGGAAGAAAAAGTCATTAAACGTAGTCCCAAGAAAATCATTTGGAATGCCTTGTTTGGTCTTTTCTTCTTGTTACCTCTCTATTATCTCTATTCGTATTCGCAAAAGGGGACCAGACTTCATACGATAAGTCTTTTGTTTATGCTGGTTTTACTTTTTTTTGCTGGAGTAGTAGTTTATCTGACTTACAGACTTTTAAGTTCGGACAAGGAATATTTGAGATTTACTGTTGAGGGATTTTACTACAAACCGAATCCAAAGAAAGCCAGTCGTTTCTATGCTTGGGCTGATGTAGAGGAATTTTCCTTCTCTCGGTTTGGAGGGAGGTATAGGAATTCCTATCGGATTGAAGTTTATTTTAAAAACAAGGATAATGTGAGATCCCAATCACTTCTAGCCCTACTGAAGAGAAGGTGTTTCCCTTTTCATCAGTCAGCAGATTTGATCATCCCTATCTTTCTATTAGATATAGGTCTTCCTGAAAGGGTCTACGATACCATGAAATACTATGAAAGAGAATGGCGTATTGAGCAAAATCGTCAAGCAAGAAAAGAGACAAAACAAGCTTCGAAAACCAAATCTTCCAAACAGCTATAAGCCAGTTTAGGTTAAGAAAATCAATCAAAAAAGCCCTATCCACTGGATAGGGTTACTGTTTGTCTTCTTTTTTTGTTTCCTGGTGGAAGACATTTTGCCAAGTCTCGTGGCGGCGCCAGATACTGGTATGGACGATACCATCTAACTCATAGCAAATGAGCTTTGTTTTCTGACTAATGGAGGTAATCTGAATGTCCGTAATCGCAGCTTTAAGTTCTTTCTCAGCTTGATAGGAAACCTTATCCATCTGCTCTCCATCTCGGCGAATGTAGACAAAATCGTCAGCTAAGAGTTCTTCTAGTTGGTTTCCCTGGTCAATCAATTGCTCGCGCATGAGCAGTTTTTTATAGACATTGTCTAAAATTTCGTCCTCAGGTATGGGAGCTGGTTCAATATGGACATCGGTATCAAAGACTCCAAAACGCTCTTCCAGCATAGACTCGACCTGGTCTGCAATTTCATGACTTTCATAGACTGATAGGTCAGGATTCATCTCCAACGTGATGTCAAGGTAGATATTACTACCGTAGGTACGACCTCTTTGGGATTTGACCTTGCTGATTTTGGGAATTTCCATGATAGCCTTTTGATAATCCTCAAGCAGACGGTCGTCAAAACCATCTGAAAGACTAAAGGAAGACTCAATAAAGATATCGTAAGCTGTCTTTAAGATAAAGAAAGTGATGATGATAGCGACTAATTTATCCACGATTGGATAATTGAAACTGCTGGCTAGGATAGCAATGGTAGTTCCAAGTGAGGTGACAGCATCGGAAAGATTGTCCTTAGCAGCTGCCTTGAGAGCCTTGGATTTGGACTTCTTACTGAGGCGTGTGTTATAGAGATAAACGGCAAACATGACCGCTGCCGAAATGATTCCTAGAATCGCTCCCAAAGGATCGATGGGTGTTTGTTCCCGACTAAGGATTTTCTGAATGGTGTCACGAAGCACATCAAAACCAACATAGAACATGATGATGGAAGTAATCAAGCTAGCCAAATCTTCAATCTTCCAGTGACCAAAGCGATGGTCACGGTCTGCAGGCTGGCGCGCCATCCGAATCCCAATCAAGAGAGCTACATTTCCGATAATATCGGATACGTTGTTAAAACCATCCGCTACCAAACTGGAAGAATGCAGGAGGTGGCCAGTTGCCAATTTTGCCGTAGACAAGAGGAGGTAGGTTGAAATACTGATAATGGCTCCACGTTCTGCCAACTTGAGATTTGACATGGATTGGTTCATCGGGCTTCCTTTCTAGGCATATAGTATTCTACCATTATACTGGTTTTCAAGGGAAAATTCAAATTTAGTTTTGTTTCATCGGATTTTAACCCTTGAAAACTTTTCAAATTTTGATATAATAGTACTACTCAAGGGAGTAGCTGGCAGAAACCTGTGATAGTGTCGTCATTCCGAATTGTATACTGCAAAGTATGCTTTCCGGCGCTATCTTAAACAGCGAGACTTGTTATGATTAACAGGTCTCTTTTTGTTTGTCATAAAACCAAAAGAGAGCCTGTTTTGCACATAATGTCAAGGAGGAGACACATGTCAAAAGAACAAAAACGCCAAGCGTTTTACACTCAGAGTCCTGAAGAGGTCTTGAAGTCAGTTGAAGCAACTGAGCAAGGTCTTTCGTCAAGCGAAGCGCAGAAACGCCTAGCTGAATATGGACGTAATGAACTCGAAGAGGGTGAGAAAAAAATCTCTTGGTTAAATTCATCGAACAGTTTAAGGATTTGATGATTATTATTTTTGGTGGCTGCAGCCATCTTGTCTGTCGTAACTTCTGGTGGGGAAGATATTGCAGATGCCATCATTATTCTAGCCGTTGTTATCATCAACGCAGCCTTTGGTGTTTATCAAGAAGGTAAGGCAGAAGAAGCCATCGAAGCCCTCAAGTCGATGTCGAGTCCAGCTGCTCGCGTTATCCGTGATGGGCACATGACTGAGATTGACTCAAAAGAATTAGTACCAGGTGATATCGTTGCTCTTGAAGCAGGTGATGTGGTACCAGCGGACCTACGTTTGCTAGAAGCCAATTCTCTTAAAATCGAAGAAGCAGCCCTAACAGGTGAGTCTGTTCCAGTCGAAAAAGACTTGACTGTCGAGCTCGCTGCTGACGCTGGTATTGGTGACCGTGTGAACATGGCCTTCCAAAACTCAAACGTGACTTATGGTCGTGGTCTTGGTGTTGTTGTCAATACAGGTATGTATACTGAAGTAGGTCATATCGCTGGCATGCTCCAAGATGCAGATGAGACCGATACACCACTCAAACAAAACTTGAACAACCTTTCTAAGGTCTTGACCTATGCAATTTTGGTCATTGCCTTGGTTACTTTTGTAGTTGGAGTCTTCATTCAAGGTAAAGATCCACTTGGTGAGTTGATGACCTCTGTTGCGCTTGCTGTTGCAGCCATCCCAGAAGGACTTCCTGCTATCGTGACCATCGTTCTAGCCCTTGGTACTCAAGTTTTGGCAAAACGAAACTCTATCGTTCGTAAGTTGCCAGCAGTTGAAACGCTTGGTTCAACTGAAATCATCGCTTCTGATAAGACTGGTACGCTTACCATGAACAAGATGACCGTCGAAAAAGTCTTCTATGATGCAGTCCTACATGACTCAGCCGATGATATTGAACTTGGCTTGGACATGCCACTACTTCGTTCAGTTGTCTTGGCCAATGATACCAAGATTGATGCAGAAGGAAATCTGATCGGGGATCCAACCGAAACAGCCTTCATCCAGTATGCCTTGGACAAGAGCTACGATGTTAAAGGATTTCTAGAGAAATATCCTCGTGTGGCTGAGTTACCATTTGACTCTGACCGTAAGCTCATGTCAACTGTACATCCATTGCCAGATGGGAAATTCCTAGTAGCGGTTAAGGGAGCTCCTGACCAACTTTTGAAACGTTGTGTTGCTCGTGATAAAGCTGGAGATGTCGCTCCGATTGATGAGAAAGTCAATGACTTAATTCACAAAAACAACTCTGAAATGGCTCACCAAGCCTTGCGTGTCCTTGCAGGTGCTTATAAGATTATTGATAGCATTCCAGAAAACCTCACTTCTGAAGAACTGGAAAACAACTTGATCTTTACTGGTTTAATCGGTATGATTGACCCTGAGCGTGCCGAAGCGGCAGAAGCCGTTCGTGTGGCTAAAGAAGCGGGAATCCGTCCAATCATGATTACGGGTGACCACCAAGACACAGCAGAAGCCATTGCCAAACGTTTGGGAATTATCGATGAAAATGATTCAGAAGACCATGTTTTGACAGGTGCTGAGCTCAACGAACTTTCTGATGAAGAATTTGAAAAAGTCGTTGGTCAATACTCTGTTTACGCGCGTGTATCTCCAGAACACAAGGTTCGTATCGTGAAAGCTTGGCAAAACCAAGGTAAGGTCGTTGCTATGACAGGTGACGGTGTTAATGACGCCCCAGCTCTGAAAACAGCCGATATCGGTATCGGTATGGGAATCACTGGTACAGAGGTTTCTAAGGGTGCATCTGACATGATTCTTGCGGATGATAACTTTGCGACTATCATTGTCGCAGTTGAGGAAGGACGTAAGGTCTTCTCAAACATTCAAAAGACTATTCAGTACCTTCTTTCTGCCAATACGGCTGAAGTATTAACCATCTTCCTGTCAACCTTGTTTGGTTGGGATGTTTTGCAACCAGTTCATCTTTTGTGGATCAACTTGGTAACCGATACCTTCCCAGCTATCGCTCTTGGTGTTGAACCTGCTGAGCCAGGTGTTATGACCCACAAACCTCGTGGACGTAAGTCAAGCTTCTTCTCAGGTGGGGTCTTGAGTTCTATCATCTATCAAGGTGTACTCCAAGGAGCTCTCGTCTTGACTGTTTATGGTCTTGCTCTTGCTTATCCAGTCCATGTAGGAGATAATCAAGCAATTCATGCGGATGCCCTCACCATGGCCTTTGCAACACTTGGTTTGATCCAGCTCTTCCATGCCTACAATGTCAAGTCTGTTTACCAATCAATCTTGACAGTTGGACCATTCAAGTCTAAGACCTTCAACTGGTCTATCTTGGTATCCTTCATTCTCTTGATGGCAACAATTGTTGTAGAACCGCTTGAAGGAATCTTCCACGTAACCAAACTAGACTTGTCACAATGGGGAATTGTCATGGCTGGAAGCTTCTCAATGATTATCATTGTCGAAATCGTTAAGTTTGTTCAACGGAAACTTGGTCTTGATAAGAACGCGATTTAAAAAGAAAGTCATCTTCGGATGGCTTTTTTTGCATTTGAGGGAAAGGACTAGAAGTTGTCCCCTTTTGTGCTATAATAAAGTAAAGTTGTAAGGTGCGTAAGAGAATGGAAAAGAAAATTGTCCGAGATGTCTTATTCTTGTCGCAGGTCTCAAAAGCTGCAAGTCAGGAAGACCTCTATCTAGCTAGAGATTTACAGGATACCCTGCTGGCAAATCGCGAGACCTGTGTCGGTCTGGCGGCTAACATGATTGGCGTGCAGAAGCGCGTGATTATTTTTAATCTTGACCTAGTTCCCATGGTCATGTTTAATCCGATTCTTCTTTCCTATAAAGGACCTTATGAGACAGAGGAAGGTTGTTTGTCTTTGACTGGGGTTCGACCGACGACTCGTTATGAAACGATTACGGTATCCTATCGCGATAGCAAGTGGCAGGAACAGACTATTACACTAACAGGTTTTTCCAGCTCAGATATGCCAACATGAACTGGATCATTTGGAAGGACGGATTATTTAGGAGGAACTCAGATGAAACGCATACTCTTTGAACTTGTTTTTTTATCGCAACGACTTGGTATATCTTTTTTTGTCTCCCTTCAATCTTACGAGTTGGGAATTCATCTTCTTTCTCTGTGGGCATCTGGTGGTGATGGGGATTTTTGTTTAGTTTCCGCAAAGGATTCCAATATCATCAAAACGGTTCATGTACGTCATGGCAAGCCTGCTAACGAGCTCAATCTAGAAGGGTTCCATTTTAATAAAATAGGTGGAAGATTATTACTGGCGGCAGGCCTCATCTTTGCCCTTGCTGGTCTGGTTAGCCTAGTGACCTCTAGCTTTTTCCAAGCAAAAAACTATGCTAATGTGGTGTCTATCACAGAAAAAGACTTTAAAGATTTTCCTAAGAGCGATACCAGTAAGGTTCCAATCCTAGATCGTAGCACTGCAGAGAAGATTGGAGACCGTTATCTGGGCTCTCTGACGGATAAGGTATCCCAGTACGTAGCCGCAGATACCTATACGCAACTAACGGTTGATGGCAAACCCTATCGGGTGACCCCTCTGGAGTATGCGGATCCCATCAAATGGTTCAACAATCAAGCCAAGGGAATTGGCGAGTATATCAAGGTTGATATGGTGACAGGAAATGCAGAATTGGTGGATTTAAAAACGCCGATGAAGTATTCAGACTCTGAGTATTTTAACCGAGACGTCAAACGTCATCTTCGGATTAAGTACCCAACCAAGATTTTTAAAACGCCATCCTTTGAGGTGGATGATGAAGGCAATCCTTTCTATGTAGCAACCGTTTATCAAAAGCAGTTTGGTCTAGGAGTCCCTCGTCCTTCATCTGTTATTATCTTAGACGCCACCAATGGAGAAACCAAGGAATACAGCTTGGATGAGGTCCCAGAATGGGTGGATCGTGTCTATCCTGCCGAAGAAACCATCGAACAAATCAACTACAACGGCAAGTATAAAGACGGCTTCTGGAATGCCTTGATTTCTAAGAAAAACGTTACCCAAACGACAGAGGGCTATAACTATCTTTCTATCGGAAATGATATTTATCTTTACACGGGGGTGACTTCAGCAAATGCTGACGAAAGTAATCTAGGATTTATCCTTGAAAATATGCGTACTGGTGAAATCACCAAGTACAACCTAGCTTCAGCAACTGAAGAATCTGCCCGTGCTTCCGCTGAAGGAGCAGTTCAAGAGAAGGCCTACAAGGCTACCTTCCCTATTCTTGTCAATCTCAATGATAAGCCTCTCTATATCATGGGTTTGAAGGACAATGCAGGCTTGGTCAAGGAGTATGCATTGGTCGATGCCGTGGAGTACCAAAACGTCATCGTAGCAGCTACGGTAGATGAACTCCTCAGTAAATATGCCAATAAAAATGATCTCGAACTGGATAACGAAACGGTGAAAAATATCAAAGGTATCGTATCAGATCTTAAATCAGCTGTCATCAAGGGTGATACCGTCTACTTCTTCAAAGTTGATGACAAAATCTATAAGGTCAAGGCCTCAGTATCGGACGACCTTCCTTACCTTGAAAATGGTCAATCCTTCGAAGGTCAGGTTGGAAAAGATAATTACCTCAAAACATTTAAAGTCAAGTAAAAGAAACCTCGGTATAAACCGAGGTTTCAGATGAAATTCTTGGTCACGATTGAAAAATATGCTACACTAACAATATGAAAATTTTAATCCCAACAGCCAAAGAAATGAACACAAACCTTCCTTGTATCGAAGCGCTCCCCTTGAGTGAAGAAAGTCAGGCAGTCCTTGACTCACTGGCGCACTACTCAGCTAGTGAATTAGAGACTTTATAAGGTATCTGCCGAGAAAGCAGAAGAAGAGTACGCTCATATTCAAGCTCTAAAAAATCAGAGGGCTAAACATTATCCAGCCTTGAAACTCTTTGACGGTCTCATGTATCGCCACATTAAGAGAGATAAATTGACCGAGGCTGAACAAGCCTATCTTAAAGATCATGTTTTAATTACATCAGCTTTGTATGGCGTCGTTCCAGCCCTATCTCCCATGGCTCCTCACCGTTTGGACTTCTTGATGAAGTTAAAAGTCGATGGAAAAACCCTAAAGAGTCATTGGAAGTCAGCCTATGATGAGGCACTACAGGATGAGGACTTGATATTTTCTCTCTTATCATCAGAGTTTGAAACCGTATTTTCTAAGGAAATCAGAGAAAAGATGGTGACCTTCAAATTTATGGAGGACAAGGCAGGCCAGTTGAAAATCCACTCAACCATTTCAAAAAAAGCGCGTGGCGCCTTTCTGACAGCTCTAATAGAAGGCCAAGTCCAAACGGTTGACCAAGCTCGCAAGCTCCGCTTCGCCGGCTTTGAATACCGACCTGATTTATCAAGTAACTTAGAACTCGTCTTTTTAAAACAAGTGTAAAGTATCTTTAATTCAAAATAATATAAGCTGTCCCCAAGAAGTCAACCTCTTAGTTTGACCTTTTGGGGGCAATTTTTTCGCTCTGTTGTAAAATGAAGTGCAACACAAAAGACATGTCTATCTGATATACTAGAGTTGCGAAAAACAGTATAAAGGAAGAGAAACATGTCCACAAACTATTCTACCACAAATCAATCATACAAGCACTTATCTGAAGCTGAGCGAGGAGAAATTGAAGCTTATTTAAGCGTAGGACTCAAACCTGCTGAGATTGCTCGTAGACTGGGGAGAAATCGCTCTACCATTACTCGTGAAATGAATCGAGGTTCTATAACACAAGTGAAACAAGTAAATGGACAGAAGGTCTATTATCAACACTATTATGCAGATGCTGTCCATAACTGTTATCGTCAGGCCAGAGAAGCCAGCTATTATCTGAAACTGGATTGTGTATCGGACGACTTTCTGACAAAATTTAGAGAAGCAATGAGAGAGAAACCAAGAGTGCATAGCGTGAATACCTTTGTTCATACCTACAGACTCCAACATGTAGATGCAGTTGTTCCTTCAACCAAGACGCTCTATAACTATATCCATCAAGGTTTGTTAGAGATTAAGGCTATTGATTTACCAAGAGCAGTGCGGATCCGTAAGAAATTTAACAAGCGTCCCTCTACCAAGAAACATCTAGGAAAGGCAATTGAAGAAAGGCCAGAAGAGATTAATAATCGCTCCCGTTTTGGAGATTGGGAAATCGATTCTGTTCTGGGTGGAAAGACAGTAGGAGAACCTTCTATTCTGACCTTGGTAGAACGACAAACACGCTATGCTGTCACAAAGAAACTCGTCGAAAAGAAAGCAGAGTATGTTAATCAAGCAGTCTTAGAGTGTATGAAACCTTATCCCATTAAGTCCATATTGAGTAAGATAGAGAGATTAGATCTCTTAAAACGATTTAAAGAAGACCAAGAAAATTGGCAAAATGCCTAAGACATAGAAAATCAAGTAGTCACTAGGATTACCTGATTTTTTGTATGTAAGAAGTAAAACAAAGGTTCCTAAGGGTAAAGAAAAATATAGGATAATGATAGAATGAGAGCCCTCTCTTTTTGGGGATATATTCAGACAATCAGTTTGAAATTTCCAGACAAAATTTTTGAAAGGAATCTGAAAAAGAGTTAAGATAGTTTATGTAAGAAG